>Ga0316206_1000013_pt1 | contig 539039 bp, 548 predicted proteins | sample 6monthpyrite_MG_FD_204942 | JGI IMG/M metagenome (GOLD analysis project Ga0316206, IMG submission 204942) | Microbial mat bacterial communities from mineral coupon in-situ incubated in ocean water Damariscotta River, Maine, United States -... | ecosystem: Environmental > Aquatic > Marine >...
AATATGCTTATAAATACGGAAGGGTCTTATGATGATAAATCCAGTAAATAGAAAAAGTATTCTAAGTTTTCTCCTTTTAGCTGTTGTGGTTACTAATGCATTTGGCCTAGAGAAAGAAAATGAGGCGAAAACAAATGAGGCGCAAAAGAACGAGAATCAAAAAGGTGAGTTTAAAGGTGGCATGGAAACCGAGTACCCGGCCTGGTTTAAAGATGGCTTTCTGGAATTTAATCATGATGTAAAAGAAGCGAGTAAAGCGGGTAAGCGATTGATGATAGTCTTTACCCAGCCAGGTTGTCCGTATTGCAACGCCCTGGTTGAACGAAATCTTGCTCAAAAAGACATTGAACAAAAAGTAAAAAAGAATTTTGATTCCATTGCATTGAATATGTGGGGGGATCGTGAAGTAACGTTTACTGATGGAAAAATTTATACAGAAAAATCAATTGCAGAAGCATTAAAGGTACAATTTACTCCTACGGTCATATTTTTTAATGAACAAGGTGAAATTATTTTACGCTTGAATGGTTATATACCTCCGCGTCGATTTTCAGTTGCTTTAGATTATGTCATTCAGCATCAGGAAAAGAAAATGGCGTATCGGGCTTATGTAAAAGCACACTTACCGCCAGGTAAGTCGGGTGATTTAAATAAAGAAAATTTTTTTATGTCGGCACCAATATCCTTAGCGTTAAAAAGTGGTAAGCGTGACAAGCCCTTTGCAGTCTTCTTTGAACAAAAGCATTGCCCAGGTTGCGACGTTTTACATCAGAAAGTTCTCGTTGATAAGTACACACGAAATATAATTAAAAAGTTTGATACCGTGCAGTTGGACATGTGGTCTAACGATACACTGGTTATACCCGATGGCAGGCGTATAACAGCAAGGTCATGGGCGAAATCACTGGATATTAAGTATGCACCCACGCTGGTTATATTTAATGAACAAGGTAAAGAGATAATTCGTTCTGAAGCATTCTTTAAGGTCTTTCATACTCAAGGAATGTTTGCGTACGTACTTGATGGTGATTATAAAAAGCAACCTAATTTTCAGCGTTACCTGTCTGCGCGTGCCGAACATTTTAGAGAGCAAGGACAGTCTGTTGATATCTGGAATTACGAAAGTATTCATGATGAAAAAGTAAAGAAGTAAGTAACTGATTTGAGAGGAAAGTATATAAAACTATGTCAATATATGATGATCCAGAAGAACGTAAAGATTTAATTCAGAGTATTTTTAAAATATTAAATAATTGGAAAGTTGACCCGGACTTGCAGGTATTATTAGTTGGACTTTCTGCAGATACAAAATCTCGTGAATTGACTAAAATTAAAAACGGTAAGGCCTTTCCAGATGACAATGATTTTATGCTGCGCGCATTAGAAATTATTTCTATCAGTAAGGCTTTACAGTTAGCCTTTCCTGGAAACAGTACACTTGCTGATCTATGGGTAACAACGTCAACGTATACTTTTGGAGACCGTGCTCCAGTCGAAGTTATGCTTGACGGCCTTGAAGGCTTAAAAGAGGTTAAGCAGCACTTGCGTGGTGAGTGGTAATAGACTGGAGTAGGTTTGGTTTTAACCTGTAGTAAGGGGTTTATTTGCGCGTACCCAACCAATCATGCCACCCTGAAGGTTGTAGACATTATCAAATCCATTTTGCTTTAAAAACATACAGGCTTGAGCCGAGCGCGCACCGCTGCGGCAAACGATCACCACCTTCTTATCCGAGCTAATTTCTGTCATCCGCATTGGCATACTGGCTAATGGCATAGCATAAGCAGTTTCAATTCGGCCAGAGGCTATCTCAGGTATCGTGCGTACATCAATAATTTGAAAAGCATCATTATGGTGATCGAGATCAGCAGCCTGTATTTCCTGTACTAATGCTTGCATTACATAGTCCTGATTATGGGGTAATTTGAAAAGCGATTCTATATAAGGTAAACCTAATATACAAGCTTCATTTATGAATAATGAATATTTCATTGATTATTCAGTAAAACACTGCTAAAAATACTTTAATTCAATAAATCCATGGGCACTATGAATAAATCAGAGCTACAGCGAATCGAAATTATCGAAATCGCAGAACGGCGTTTTCGTGATTATGGCTATAACAAAACAACAATGGCCGAGATTGCAGAAGATCTTGGTATGTCAGCGGCTAACCTATATCGATTTTTTAAAAACAAGCAGGATATTGCCGCAGCTTGTGCAGAGCGCTGTATGGGCGAGCGTGTTGAATGTCTTGCCCGTTTGGTAGAACAGAGTTCGATGACAGCAAGTGAAAAACTATTGGCCCTGGTGTTAGAAGATGTTCGCTATACACACGAGCGTGCGGAGAATGAACCTAAGGTAAACGAGCTTATTGCTATTGTGACACGGGAACGTAAAGAAATCGTGTTATCAAAAGTAGAGAGTCAGTGTGCTTTGATTGCAGAAATAATAACGCAAGGAAATCAGTCTGGTGAGTTTGCGGTAATCGATGTATTGAAAACGGCACGAACGATATACAGCAGTTTAACCTTGTTCGAAGTACCACTATTTTTACCGCTGTTTACCCAACAGCAGTTTGAACAAATGGCCGTTGATCTCGTTGAGTTGTTATTAGCCGGTTTACGAAAAAGATAGATAATTATAATGTGCTCTGTAATTCATAGGCAACATAGCAGATAAGGAGATATGCATGAAAGACTTTGAAACTAATTACGGTAATTGGGTAATACGCTATCGTTGGGTAATTATTGTTAGCTGTTTAATAGCGGTACTTTTTGCAGCCAGCGGAGGGCGCTTCTTAAGTTTTACAAATAACTATCGTGTTTTCTTCAGCGAAGAAAATCCACAGCTGAAAGCCTTTGATGCTTTAGAGCGAATGTACACTAAGAACGATAATGTCATGTTTATCGTTAGCCCAAAAAATGGCGATGTGTTTACAACCAAGACACTTTCTGCAATTGAAGACTTAACCAGGCAGGCCTGGCAGTTGCCTTTTTCAATACGCGTCGATTCTATTTCCAATTTCCAACATACTTTGTCTGAGGGTGACAATCTGATTGTGCAAGATTTGGTGGAGGATGCCGCTAATTTATCACCACAACAAATCCAGCGTATTAAAGAAATTGCATTGAACGAACCTCTGCTAAAAAATAAGTTAATTTCAAAGACGGCCGCAGTCACCGGAGTGAATGCAACCATTCAACTACCCGGTAAGGATGAAACAAAAGAAGTACCCGCTGTTGTAGCAAAGGCCCGCGAAATCATGACAGACTTTAATAAGCGCTATCCTGATATCGAAGTACGTTTGAATGGGATGGTGATGATGAATAATGCTTTTTCGGAAGCATCTCAACAGGACATGCAACAATTAGTATTACCTAGTTTTATTCTAATGATAATTATTTTGGGAATACTGATTAGAGATTTATCAAAGCCCTGGTATAGCCTGATAGTTTTATTTGCAGCATTAGGTGCGACCATCTTTATTATGGTGACCTTCTTCACCAAAGGTAGTGAGTTTTTACCCCTCGACTGGATAAAGCCTTTAACGTTTGTTGTGGCGTTATTACCATTCGCATGGTATTTACTCTTTATGCGTATACTTCCGGGTACGGCGTCAACTTTTTTAATCATTGTATTTTCTATCATGGCGGCAATGGGAGTCGGTGGGTTTGTTGGTTTCCCGTTAACCCCGCCTTCGATGTCGGCACCAACGATTATTTTAACCGTAGCCATTGCAAACTGTGTACATATTCTGGTGACTTTTTTACATGATATGCGTATCGGTAAAGGTAAGCATGAATCAATCGTTGAAAGTTTAAGGGTGAACTTACAGCCGGTATTCCTGGCAAGCCTCACAACCGCTATCGGTTTTCTATCAATGAATTTTTCTGATGCACCACCGTTTCAACAGCTAGGTAATTTTGTAGCCTTTGGTGTTGTAGCGTCATTCATTTTAAGCGTGACCTTCTTGCCGGCAGTCATTTCATTACTACCTGTAAAAGTAAAACAGGTGGATAGCGATAAAGACCGGACAATGGAGAAGTTCGGTAACTTTGTGGTAGCGAACCAGAAAAGACTTATGATTGGAATGGGGATAGTGATTGTTACCTTAATCGCTTTTTTACCAAGAAATCAACTCAATGATGTATTTGTTGAATATTTTGATGAGTCTGTGACCTTTCGGGCCAATTCTGATTATATGATTAAGAATTTAACCGGACTTTATATTATTGATTATTCACTAGGTTCGGGTGAAGCGGGTGGTGTCAGTGATCCTGAATACCAAACAGAAATCGCCGCCTTTGCCGATTGGTATCGTCAGCAACCGGAAACGATTCATGTCAATGTCTTTACTGACATAATGAAGCGCCTGAACAAAAATATGCATTCGGATGATGCCAGTTATTATAGAACACCGGCGACTAGAGAGCTCTCGGCACAATATCTATTATTATATGAAATGTCACTGCCGTATGGTCTGGATTTGAATAATCAAATTAATGTCGATAAGTCCGCAACACGAATGACGGTGACAATGAAAACCATTTCAAGTAATGAAATTATTGCACTAGAGGAGCGAGCTCAACAATGGCTTAAAATACATGCTAGCCATATTAAAAATGCAGATGGGAGTGGCCCAACGGTTATGTTTGCCCATATTGGTAAGCGAAATATAGTGAGTATGTTAACAGGAACCTCTGTGGCCCTGGTTTTAATTTCTATGATACTTATCCTGGCATTAAGATCTATTAAAATTGGTCTTATAAGTTTATTACCAAACCTGGTACCAGCTGCGATGGGTTTTGGTTTGTGGGGACTACTGGTTGGCGAGGTGGGGTTGGCCTTGTCCATCGTAACAGGTATGACCTTAGGTATTGTGGTCGATGATACGGTGCATTTTTTAAGTAAGTATCTTCGTGCCAGAAGAGAAAAAGGTTTATCAGCTGAAGATGCGGTACGATATGCCTTTACACATGTTGGTCGAGCGTTGGTAACGACCTCGATTATATTAGTCGCAGGATTCTCTGTTATCGCGCAGTCAGCATTTGAGCTGAATGCAAGTATGGGGCTGTTAACGGCTATTGTTATTGTGTTCGCATTGGCGGCTGATTTGTTATTTTTACCGGCATTATTAATTAAATTTGAAGGAAAAGGAAAATGAAATCATATTTAATCTTTATTAGTTTATTAAGTTTCTGCGTACAAACCAGTGTATGGGCAGAAACGGCTGAAGAGAAGGGCCTGGCGATTGCCGTTGAAGCTGACAAACGAGACACAGGCTGGGGTGATCAACAAGCCAGCTTGGAAATGATACTACGGAATCGTTATGGTCAGGAATCAAAACGAAATAATCGAAATAAAACCATAGAAGTAAAAGGTGATGGGGATAAAACGTTAATTATATTTGACTCGCCTAATGATATCAAAGGAACGGCTTTTTTGAGTTTTACGCATTCACTGAAATCCGATGAGCAATGGATTTTCTTGCCGGCGTTAAAGCGCGTCAAACGAATATCATCTTCAAATAAATCCGGACCGTTTATGGGTAGTGAATTTGCTTATGAAGATATTTCTTCTCAGGAAGTCGATAAATATAAATACAAATATTTACGCGATGAAAAAATAAATGGCAGAGATTGTTTCGTTATCGAAACTTATCCGCAATATGAAAAATCAGGCTATACACGCATAATCAACTGGGTTGACAAGGAAATGTATCAGCCACTTAAAACCGAATTTTATGATCGAAAAAACAGTTTATTAAAAACGCTACTGTATAGTGAGTATAAGCAATATTTGAATAAATTTTGGCGTGCGGGACGTATGGAAATGAAAAATCATGTTACCGGAAAAAGTACCAGTTTAATGTTTAAAGAATATAAATTTAAAATCGGCTTGAAAGACAGTGATTTTAATCGTAATGCTCTTAAGCGTGCCCGATAAATAATAAATAATAAATAATAAATAATAAAAAATTAAAATTTAATTTGAAAATCAAGAATAAATAAATGTTCTCTAAAAAATATCTTTTAACCAGTTTGTTATTAGTAAGTAGCTCCTTAAGTTTTGCTGCTGCCTGGACAGGACAAGTGGGTATCGAAACCCGTCTATTTACAGAGTCAGCTGCCTACGCAGGCCAGCATAATGACAATATGTCGGTTAGCATACAACCCGAGTTTTATCATGCCTTTGGTTCAAGTAAAGAAAGTTTTACCTTTGTACCTTATGTGCGGATTGATCAGTATGATAATGAACGTAGCCACGCTGATATACGTGAGTTAACCTGGGTAAAAGTGATCGACAATTTTGAATGGCGGGTAGGTGTAAGGAAGGTTTTTTGGGGCGTTACCGAGTCACAACATCTGGTAGATATTATTAATCAAACCGATGCTGTTGAAAACGTAGATGGAGAAGAAAAATTAGGCCAACCCATGCTGAACTTATCCTATATAAGCACTATAGGAACGTTTGATGCTTTTGTATTACCGTATTTTCGTGAACGAACTTTTGCAGGAAAGAAAGGCCGATTACGTACGGAACCATATGTGGACACCTCGACAGTATTTTATGAGTCAAGTAACAAGCAGGAGCATGTTGATTATGCTCTACGCTGGACGCGAAGTATTGAAGAATGGGATATTGGCTTAAGTTATTTTAAAGGTACGAGTCGTGACCCGCGCTTTATACTCGGCGTGGATGGGGATGGAGTATCTGCGCTACACCCTTACTACGATCTTATTCAACAATATGGTCTGGACGTACAAGCGACCTATAATAGCTGGTTATGGAAATTAGAAAGTATTCATCGCTCTGGAGTTGGTAGTGGTATTAGTGGCATTGGGGATAGCAGCTTTAACGCCTTAACGGCTGGCTTCGAGTATACATTTTATTCTATAGTGGGTGAGGCAACAGATATAGGTGTAGTGTTTGAATTTTTACGTGATGACCGTGGTACTGCTGCACCAACACCGTTCCAAAAAGATATTCTTTTAGGGATACGATTTAATTTAAATGACGCACAAAGTAGCGATGCATTAATCGGAATAATAAAAGATGTCGATACCGACGCAACTATTTATTCGATAGAAGCAAGTAGACGACTAACGCAACATTTAAAGTTATCTCTTGAAGCTAGACAGTATAATAATATCCAAGCTAATGAAGTATTACATTCATATTTAAAAGATGACTATATTCAGTTTGAACTAGCGTATTTCTTTTAAATCAGAATCTGCCAGAGACTTTCCTGTGGAGTTAATGACTTGCAGCAGTGATAGTAGCTGTTCTTCCGTAAGTGGCATACTGAATAAATATCCCTGACAGTAGTCACAGTTAAATTTTCTCAGTAAGTCCCTGCTTTCAGTATCTTCAACACCTTCGGCGACGACTTTCAGCTCCAGATTATGGGCAAGATCAATAATTGAATGAACTATCATTGAATCATTTTTATTTTCTGCCATTTTCAGCACAAAAGATTTATCAATTTTTAAAATAGATACAGGCAAATGCTTTAAAATTGCAAGTGAGGAAAACCCGGTACCAAAATCATCTATTGATATGCGTACATGTAATTTATCGAGTTTGTCTAAGGCAACTTGAATACGGTTATTATCCGTCATCATCGAGCGCTCTGATAATTCCAGCATAAGGGAATTTGGCAGGATATTTAAGTCTTCTAGCGTCTTTGTAACAAATTCTATAAAATTTGAGTCTTGAAGATCCCAGGCGGTTACATTTACGGAGATATACGATTTTTTATGATTTATCGGCCACGAGTTAAATGCAAGTAATGAAGTTTTTATCACCCATAAAGTAATTTTTTTTATTAGCCCGGTTTGTTCTGCGAGTTGTATAAAATTGTCTGGAGAGAGTAAGCCATAGCTTGGGTGTTGCCAGCGTATCAGAGCTTCGTAGCCAATAATATTACTGCTTTTAGTTGAATAGATTGGTTGATACACCAGTCGTAGTTGATCCAGATCGATGGCTTGTCGGAGGTCTGATAATAATGATAGTTGTTTTACATTATTTTCATCATTTTTTGGTGTGTAAATAATGTAGTCGATGTCAGATTGTTTGGCCATGTACATAGCCACATCAGCATGTTTGAGTAATACATCTGTGGTTAAACCATGCTGAGGATATATTGAAATGCCCAGGCTTGCACCTAAATATAGGTTGTGTTCATTTACGCGATAGACGTTTTCAAGCTCGGTTGAAATTTTAAGCGCAGTTTCATTAATTTTCCCTTCATCAATATTCATTAATAAAACGGCAAACTCATCGCCACCTAAGCGGGCAACACTGTCGGAATCACGAAGTAAGCAATTTAACCGATGTCCAACTTGCTTCAGTATCTCATCACCAACAAAATGACCGAGTGTATCATTCACTTCTTTAAACCGGTCTAAATCCAGAATAATGACGGCAAAATTACTTTTCGAACGCTTAACATTTGCGATTGCTGATGTCATTCTATCAATGAGTAATACGCGATTCGGCAGGCCTGTCAAAGCATCATGCATTGCAATATGTTCAAGTTCCTCCTGACGTGTATGTATTTGAATCTGCATATGCCGATATGCGGCTACAAAATCTTCAATTTCCTGAATTTTAGATTCAGGGTATAAGATTTCAAAATTTTCATCTGTGCTTTCACGCAATGATTTTGATAAGTGAAATAAAGGTTTAAGTAGAGAATTATCTAAAATAAAATAACCAATGGTCAGTAGCAAGATTAACACTCCTCCTATAGCCCATAACGTAAATGAAATATCTTTGCTTGCCTGGTGTTGTGATTTTAAATCCTGTGTAGATGCTCCTGCGATATTCAGGTCGAGGGAGCTGATAATTGAATAGACTTTATCAAAAAGCGGATAAATATCATTTAAAATAATAGGTATATCACCTCGCCAGGCGCCGGTAGTGTTAATTTTACTCACTTCCTTAAAGCTAGCTATCCAGTTATCAGAATAGTGCGAGACATTTTCAAGTGCAGTCGCCACTTCTATTCCCACATTATTCAAATCAACCCCCTTAAGAAGCTCAAGAATAGTGGATTTAAATGAGTCATAAAAAATGACTACATCCGTTGATTGTCCGGGTAAATTGGATTCGGATAACGAACTGAGTCTATTTATCAGGTATAAGCGGTAGGCATTAATAGTACTACGCCACTTGTCTCGTATGCTAAGCATGCCCGTATAAATGTGTTTATTAGCACCTTCTTCAGTTTGAAGTTCTAAGATAGCACTGTTAAGTAAACTGATGATCGTATCGTTATCAGCTCGCATTGAGCCATTGGCGAGGCGCATAGCAGGATACATTTGTTCGGCATCAAGTCGAATTTGTAGAAGTTTGAGTGAGTTACTTTTAAGTTGTCGTTGGAATTGTTGCAAATGTAGTATTTTTTCTTTTAAATGTTGCTCGTGTATCCATTGATTGTTCAGCAAAGATTCAATCACATTTTTTGAATAGTCTATCTGTTGCAAGTATTCAATACGGTACTCGACAGTTGGATTTAATAGATAAAGTTCCAGGACTCGAGCGGAGGTTTGGATTTTTGAGTGTAGAGACTGATTGAGTTGCGAAACCTTTAGGCGGAGCTCGATATTGTGCAAGTCTGACCGGCTAGAGGCACTAATATAATGCTCGGCTAAACTGATTAATATAAAAGTTGTAATCGTGGTTATAATCGCTACGAGTAAGTAACGCGCACGAAAGCTTTTAAAAGAGATGTATGACATGTACAACATATTTGTTATTTAGTAGGTACTTTATCGGCATTATTCTTCAACTCATGAATGATAAATAATGCCTGGAATCAGTACACTAATGGATTGACGTAAATTTAAGAGGGTATACCCTTAATATTAGGAGGTATATGGATTAATTGCTAGTGAATTCAACAAGATAACCTGAGAATTTACGGATATTGAGGACCCCGATATCAAATATCAGGTATTGGGCTTTAATACCGATTAATGAGCCGGATATTTCGGGCGTTTTATCAAAATTGAGTGATTTAACTTTTTCTGGGTAGGTATTTACGGGAAAGTTAAACGTTAGAGGCTGCTCGTTTGTCAATTCAACGACGGAATCGTTGCCATATTCTGTATTAATGGCATCAATATCTTGTTTGAATTGATTAAATAGTTCATCGCGATGCTGGGGTAAATTAATTTCTTCAGGTGGCCCTTTCAGCATACGCTGCCAGGATGTTTTGTCATTAACGTGTTTTTTAAAACTGGCCTCAACCAGGCCACAGAGCAGGCGATTTTTGGTTTTATAGATCGGCAGTGCTGCTGCAGCGCCTTGATCCATCCAGCGATTCGGAACGTTGGTTTCACGAGTAATGCCGACTTTTAAACCGGATGAGTTAGCCAGATAAACATAGTGATCAATAAAGCAGTGTTTTTGTCCCCAGGTTTCATCTCGGCAGGTGCCTTCCGCATAGTGGCATTTTTCCGGACTAATCATGCATGAATCACATTCGGCAAGAGAGCGCATACAAGGGAAGCAATAACCCTGACTAAAACTTTTTTTTGTTTTTCTACCACAGGCGATGCAATGTATTTCATCAAGGTGCTTAATGGTGATTTGTTTACCAATGAGATCGGATATAGGGATCAGTTGATCATCAATGGGAATTTGATAACGAACCAGGGACGAATGTTCAGTCGTCATTTTTCGAAGGTGACCGGTATATTTCATAACAGTTTATTACTCATGAATTTGTGTAGTATTTTAACTGCAGAGTAGTAGGTAAAGGTAGGCAAAAACATTATTGTTTAAAGCGTTTAGGATTCGTGCATAGCTCTAACCGGTTTTACCACTATGAATGATAAGGCACACTCAATTCATGTACGGCATCAATAAAGACTTTTGCATTATCAGGGTTAACATGTTGATGAATACCATGACCGAGATTAAAGACATGGCCATTACCCTTGCCATAACTATTTAAAATAAATGCAACTTCTTCGCGGATGCGTGCAGGAGATGCATATAAAATTGATGGATCCATATTACCCTGGAGTGCAACCTTATTACCAACGCGTTGACGTGCAAGACCAATATCAATCGTCCAGTCCAGACCAAGGCAGTCGGCACCTGATTCAGCTTGCGACTCAAGCCATTGACAACCACCTTTACTGAAAATAGTGACGGGTACTTTTCGGCCTTCATTTTCACGGTTTAGGCCACTAATAATTTTTGTCATATATTGTAATGAAAATTCGTTATAATCGCGTGTTGTTAAGGCACCGCCCCATGTATCGAAAATCATGACTGCTTGCGCACCATGCGCAATTTGCGCATTTAAATAATCGATAACGCAGTCAGCGACTTTATCCAATAGCATGTGCATTGCTTTTGGATTTTCGTAAAGCATACCTTTCACTTTAGAAAAATCTTTACTGCTGCCACCTTCAACCATGTAAGTAGCCAGAGTCCAGGGGCTACCTGAAAAACCGATTAAGGGAACCCGGCCATCAAGTTCACGGCGAATCATACTAACCGCTGCCATGACATACCCCAGTTCTTCATCCATGGCCGGTATGATAAGGTTTTTGATATCGGTTTCATTTTGTATCGGGCGTTCAAAGCGAGGCCCTTCGCCTTCAGTAAAATACAGTCCCAAGCCCATTGCGTCGGGAATGGTTAGTATATCCGAAAATAAAATGGCCGCATCCAGATCGAAACGTTCCAGTGGCTGGATGGTGACTTCTGTGGCAAGTTCAGGCGTTTTACATAGATTTAAAAAGTTGCCCGCTTTTGCGCGGGTGGCTTTATATTCAGGTAAGTAACGGCCAGCCTGGCGCATCATCCAGACAGGCGTGACATCAACAGGTTCACCCAATAAAGCTTTTAAGAAACGGTCGTTTTTAAGGTTTGTCATAGTTTTATTCTTCTTTTGCATCCGTTGCGAATGTGTTTTGTATTTAACCGCGATAAACTTAATTAAGTACTTACTTTGTAAATTTTTTTGGTATTTGTTGCGGCTACTAATTTTTTTAAACGTTCAGGTATTCTAAAATACCTTCAGCCGCCTGGCGACCTTCATAGACAGCGGTTACCACCAGGTCTGAACCGCGCACCATGTCACCACCGGCAAAGACTTTGGGATTGCTCGTTTGGTGTTTAAATTCCTGTTCAAAAGCGGCTTTAATTCTACCACGATCATCTATCTCAATATCAAAGTCTTTAAACCAGGGTTGTGGATTAGGTTTAAAACCGAAAGCAATAATGACATGATCGGCAGGTATAATCTCTTCAGAGCCGGTAATAGGTTCAGGACTTCGACGGCCACGTTCATCGGGTTCACCAAGACGGGTTTTAATTATTTTAAGGCCTTCAACTTTACCATTGCTGCCCACTATTTCTAGCGGCAGGCTATTCCAGCTGAATTGAACATTTTCTTCTTTAGCATTGGCGACTTCACGTTTCGAGCCTGGCATATTTGCTTCATCGCGTCGATAGGCACAGGTTACCGAGCTGGCGCCCTGGCGAATAGCGGTACGATTACAGTCCATAGCGGTATCACCGCCACCAAGTACAACCACGCGCTTGTCTTGTAAATTGATATAGTCGGCAGGATTGGTTTCATAATTGTGGCAATGATTAACATTTGAAATAAGATAATCTAATGCAGGGTGGACACCGTTCAGATCTTCGCCTGGAATATCTGCTGTCATTGAGTTGTAAGTACCCATACCCATGAAAACTGAATCGTATTCATCCAGGAGAGCTTGAAATGGAATATCTACGCCAATAGTCGTATCGGTTTTAAAGGTAATGCCCATTTTTTCAAACATGGCACGACGATTTTTTACCACTTCTTTTTCAAGTTTGAATTCAGGGATACCAAAAGTCAGTAGTCCGCCAATTTCGGGTTGGCTTTCAAAGACAATAACGTCCACACCATTGCGTGTGAGTACATCGGCGCAACCGAGACCAGCCGGGCCGGCACCGATGACGGCAACTTTTTTATTCACTTTAGTCACGTTGGATAAATCAGGTGACCAACCGAGTTTAAATGCGGCATCAGAAATATATTTTTCAATGGAACCAATAGCAACGGCACCAAACTCATCGTTTAAAGTGCAAGCACCTTCACAGAGGCGGTCTTGCGGGCAAACCCGGCCACAAATTTCAGGTAAGGAATTTGTTTGATGAGATAGTTCCGCGGCTTCCAGAATGTTACCTTCGGCAACCAGTTTTAACCAGTTTGGAATATAATTATGCACCGGACATTTCCATTCGCAATATGGGTTGCCACATTCTATACAACGATCAGCTTGTTGCTCAGCTTGTGGTTTATCAAACTGAGCATAAATTTCACGGTATTCTTTTACGCGTTCGACCGCGACCTTTTTAGTCGGGTCGATTCGTTTGAATTGTATAAACTGAAAAGTATTTCCCATAACATCTGTTGCCTATTAAATTAGCCGGTAAAAACGTAGGCTAGTTTTACTAAATTATATTGGTCATGCTGCAGCATGTTGTAAATCGTCAAGTAACGATTTCAGGGATAATGCTTTTGGTTTGATTAACCAGAAGTTGCCCACAGTGTCTCTAAAGTTATCTAAAATATATCGTCCGCGTTTGCTATTGGTTTCACTCACAAATTCGGTGATGACATCGCGTAGATGGCAGCGATAGTCTTCCATGTTTTCTGCCGCAACACGTTGGATATCAATATCGTTATTAATGCGGTTAGCAAACTGGTTTTCTGGATCGTAGACGTAGGCAAAGCCACCGGTCATACCCGCACCAAAGTTCAGGCCGGTTGCCCCAAGAACCGTAATTAAGCCGCCGGTCATGTATTCACAACCGTGGTCGCCAATGCCTTCTACCACAGCATGACAACCCGAGTTACGCACACCAAAACGTTCGCCGGCTAAACCAGAGGCAAATAATTTTCCGCCGGTTGCACCGTAAAGACAGGTGTTGCCCATAATCGGTGCGTCAGCGGGATCAAACTCGCTTACTTTCGGTGGTGTAAGAACTAACTTACCGCCAGCCATACCTTTACCAACGTAATCGTTGGCATCACCTTCTAAATAAATATTTAAGCCGCCAGCATTCCATACCCCGAGGCTTTGGCCGACATTACCGGACAAGCGCAAGGTAATTGGATTATTTTCCATTCCGGTGTCGCCGTGTAGAGCGGCAATTTCACCAGAAATTCGCGCGCCGATCGAGCGATGAGTATTGCGCACGTTGTACGCAAACTCACCGCCAGTTTTATTTTTAATGGCATCAAGAGTGTCGGTAACCATTTGTGCGGCTAATTCGCCTTTGTCGAACGGTACATTTTTAGCGCTTAAACAGAACTGTGGTTTTGTTTTATCAACGCCAGCATCCGATAAAATAGCGGAGTAATCGAGTTGTCGTTGACGGCTGGTTTCACCACTAATAGCTTGTAGTAAGTCAGTGCGGCCAATTAAGTCTGTTAATTTATGTAAACCAAGGCTGGCCAATATTTCTCGCACTTCCTGAATGATAAAACGGAAGTAGTTCATGACCCATTCAACTTCACCATGGTAATGTTTTGCACGTAAAACATTGTCCTGAGTGGCAACGCCCGTCGCACAGTTATTCAAATGACATATACGTAAATACTTACAGCCCATTGCGACCATCGGGCCGGTACCAAAGCCAAAACTTTCTGCACCCAGTATTGCGGCTTTAACAACATCTAAGCCGGTTTTTAAACCACCGTCAGTCTGTAAGCGAATTTTTCCGCGTAAATTATTGGCACGTAGAATCTGGTGGGTTTCGGTTAAACCAAGTTCCCATGGGCTGCCTGCGTATTTAACGGACGCTAATGGAGAAGCTGCTGTACCGCCATCGTAACCCGAGATCGTAATTAAATCGGCATAGGCTTTTGCTACACCCGCTGCAATAGTACCTACACCCGCCTCAGCGACAAGCTTAACCGAAACGAGTCCGGCAGGATTAACTTGCTTTAAGTCAAAAATAAGTTGGGCTAAATCTTCTATCGAATAAATATCGTGATGTGGTGGAGGTGAAATTAAAGACACACCGGGTTTGCAAAAACGCAGTTCGGCGATTAAATTATTAACTTTATGCCCGGGTAATTGCCCACCTTCACCAGGCTTGGCTCCCTGAGCAACTTTAATCTGCATGACTTCAGCGCTGCGTAAGTATGCTGGAGTAACACCAAAACGACCGGACGCAACTTGTTTTATTTTAGAGCGTTTAACGGTACCGTAACGTTTTTTATCTTCTCCACCTTCACCCGAATTCGAGCGGCCGCCAAGTGTATTCATGGCTTCTGCAAGGGTTTCATGTGCTTCGGGTGAGAGTGCACCTAATGACATTGCGGCACTATCAAAACGTTGAATTATTTCTGTTAAAGGTTCAACTTCGTCAATTGAAATAGCTTTGCAATTCGTTGCATTAAGGGCAAGTAAGTCGCGTAAAGCGATTGGCGCGCGTGTATTTATTTGATCGGCATACACTCTATAGTCAGCGTAATTACCGGATTTAACCGCAACTTGTAGTGACTGAATGACATCAGGGTTATAAGCATGGTCTTCGCCACCATGAATGTATTTAAGCAAGCCACCTTGTTGAATTGTTTTGCGCGGATTAAAGGCGAGTTTGTTTAATTTTTGCTGGTCTTGATCAAGGTCAGCAAAGCTGGCGCCTTGCATCCGGTTGGTGGTGTCTTTAAAGCATAAGTCGACAATATCTGACTGCAAACCAACGCATTCAAATAATTGTGAGCCACGGTAACTTGAAATAGTCGAGATACCCATTTTAGAAGTCACTTTAAACAGACCTTTGTTAATTCCTTTACGGTAATTAACATCCAGTTTACAGGTGTCCTGGACTTTAATTTCGCCAGTGGAAACCAGGTCGCGAATGACTTCGTAAGCGAGGTAAGGGTATATTGCAGATGCACCATAACCAATTAACACTGCAAAGTGATGCGGGTCGCGTACAGTACCTGTTTCTACTACGATGTTTGCATCGCAACGTAAGCCTTCCGCAATTAAGCGATGATGCACAGCACCCGTTGCAAGCAGAGCATGCACCGGACGTGTTTCAGCGGAAATATCACTATCAGTTAAAATGATAATAACGATACCCGATTTTACTGCAGCAACGGCTTCATCGGTAATCTGAATAATGGCCTGTTTTAATTCTGTTGCATGAGGACGATTTAACGATATATGAGTATGTGAATATTGTGCACTTTTAGTGGCCATTTCCAGCAGCTGTTTATACTTACTTGCGGAAAGTATTGGTGTGCTTACACGCAGGCGTTGCGCATGTTCTGGACCTTCTTCAAACATATTACATTCAGGACCAAAGCACGTTTCAAGTGACATAACGACTTGTTCACGAATCGGATCGATTGGCGGATTGGTGACTTGCGCAAATTGCTGCCGGAAATTTTCATATAATGAACGCACTTGTTTAGATAACACCGGGAATGGTGTGTCATCGCCCATAGAACCAATAGCTTCTTGTCCGTCTTCTGCGAGGACCCGAATAACCTGATCGCGCTCTTCAAAGGTAACCTGAAACATTTTCTGGTATGTTTTTAAGGTATTACTATCAAAGGCCGCAATGGCACATTCTTCGTCGAGTTTATAGTCAAGATGAACGGAATTCTCGCGCATCCATTTTTTATATGGGTGGCGGGATTTCAAACGGTCGTCGATCATTTCAGGTAGTAATAGTTCACCGTTATCAGTATCTACTGCGATCATCTCGCCGGGTTTTAAACGCCCTTTGCGTACGACTTGATCTGGTTCGTAATCGTATACGCCAATTTCTGAAGCAAGTGTAATGTGACGGTCTTTAGTAATAACCCAACGTGTTGGGCGTAAACCATTCCGGTCAACACTACATGCTGCATAACGACCATCGGTCATAACGATACCGGCAGGGCCATCCCAGGATTCCATATGCATCGAACTGTATTCGTAAAACGCGCGTAAATCAGGATCCATGGCAGCAACGTTTTGCCATGCCGGTGGAATCAGTAGCCGCATCGCCTGAAATATACTCATGCCACCTGCAATCAATGCCTCAAGCATGTTATCTAAACTGTTTGAGTCCGAGCCGGTTAATGACACTAACGGACGGATATCTTCCATTGGTAAATGTGGGGTTTCAAGTTTATGCCCACGCGCAACGGACCAGTTACGGTTGCCTTGAATGGTATTAATTTCACCGTTGTGCGCCAGATAGCGGAACGGTTGTGCCAGGCGCCACTGTGGCCAGGTGTTAGTTGAAAAGCGCTGATGAAAGACAGCCGTAGCAGATTCCATGGTCTTGTTGTTTAAGTCCGGATAGAAAACCGGCAGGTTCTCAGGCATGACCAGGCCTTTATACGAGATAACATGCGAAGAAAGGCTGGGAACATAAAAAATTTTATCATTTGGCTCGATGGCTTTTTCAGTGCGGCGCCGCGCTATATATAAGTGCCGTTCAAATTCTTCAACGTCCATACCATCGGCAGGATTAATGAAGATTTGCTCTATCGCTGGAACGGATTTTAAGGCTTCCTCACCACATGCTGAATAATCTGTTGGTACGACACGCCAGCCCTGTACATCCAGGCCTTCGGCCAGGCATTCTTTGGCCAGGGTGTCACGCGCGAGCTGTGCCTTGCCTGAATCCGTGTTAAGAAAGACCATACCGACCGCATAATTGTCTTTTAATTTAAAACCGAGCTCAATTGCTTGCGCGCGCATGAAGCTATCCGGTTTTTTAAGCAACAAACCGCAACCATCGCCGGTTTTACCGTCTGCTGCGATGGCGCCGCGGTGGGTGAGGCGCGCGAGTGCAGTAATGGCTGTTTCAAGCAACCAGTGGCTGGCTTTGCCATCCATATGCGCAATCATGCCAAAGCCACAATTGTCGCGTTCGAATTTAGGGTTATAAAGGCCGGTTAACTTCATAGTTTTTACATTTAAACTGTTATAAATCAATTAATTATAGCAAATTAAAGACTGCTTCGAGTCCGCACTTGTTGTAATATAAAGAATACTAACAGCATACTCAGTCAGGTTACAAAATGGCTCAGCAGTATACAGCCGTAAAGATTTGTCTTCAATGCTTATCGATCTTGAATTGAATGTAAAAATAGTGATAAATTTCAGTTGCTTATATTGAAATTGTTTGTAGTGCTGACGAAACCAGGGTGGGCTAGAATAGAGACGATTTGTAAAGGTCGGGGCTTGTTTAGTAAAGAACCTGTTTGTATCTTTTATGCGATTATTAACTGAGATGTTAAACAGAAATGCGATTGTGCCGATAAGGTAAGCGATCGGTTCTTAAAATAAGAAATGGTAATAATAAGAAATGTCGATAAACTTTAATGAGATAAAAATTAGCATTGGTGAGAGCGTTCAACTTCAAGATCCTTCGAACAAGAATAACGAGCGTATTTTTGTCAAGTTAATCGGTTATCGTGAGGACAAGAGTATTCTCGTTACAATGCCGCGAGCTGACGGGGGGCTAATCAGGGTTGTTAATGGTCAGATCTTTATTGTGCGACTGTTTTCGGTGCAAACTGTCCACGCCTTCAACGTAACTGTATTAGAAAGTAAAGCAAGCCCCTATCCTTATATGCATTTATCTTACCCTAAAAAAGTAGAGTCAGTGGTGGTACGCAATGCACAGCGAGTAAACGTTGGGCTTATTGTTTCAGTACAAAATGGTGATCCCGATACGAAAGAGGATTCGGTACCGGCCAAATTAACCGACATCAGTACCGGCGGTGCAAAACTAACAACCGTTGTTCCTATTGGTAACGTTGGGGATGATATTAGTATGTCTGCAAAATTAACCGTGGGAGGCATTGAGCAGTATTTACAAATATTGGCAACGATACGTCGGGCAGATATTAATGAAGAAGCGGATAAAAAAGTTTATGAGTACGGCCTGGAGTTTCGATTTGTTGAAGAGACAGATCGACTGGTCTTACATGGCTTTGTTTACGAACAATTAAGTAAAAACTAATTTATAAGGTTAAGCAAGTATCTCGCTTACCGGGATTGGTCTAAATCTTTATGGATACTTGCAAAACTGCGCACCCATGGCGATTTTTTTTGAATTGCAGCAGGCAGTTTTTTAATGGCCTGCAGAGCTTCGTTGCGATTGCTATAGGTGCCATACACCAAAGCATACCAGTTACGTTGGTTGTGTTTGGTATGAAAATAAATCGCTTTACCTTTTAAATTATATTTGCGTATAAATTGCTGGATACTTTTATCGTTGTGTCCAGCGAGCAGTTGTAATGTAAAACCACGCGGATTCTGGCTCCATAACCAGGCTTCTGCATTATCTGTTTTGCCAATGGCCGAAGTCGCTATTGCGGTATTTGCTGTCTTCTTAGTTGAATTGGTTTTTACTGCTACTGGTTTAGGTTTCACAGGTTTGTTATTAACTTTTTCAGTATTGATTCCTGCCTGCACACTATCAAAGCGGCGTAACCAGGGTTTTACTTTACTGTTGGCAATTTCTTTTTTAGCTTTGGCCGCGGCATCCTTTGTTTCATAACGTCCATAAAGGATTGAATACCAGGGTTTTCCATTACGCAGCGTTTGAAAAACCGCAACATTACTCTTTAGTTTGTGTTTAATGGCGAATGGTTTAATGCTGGATTTATTCTGTGTTCCCAATACTTGTAGGGTGAAGTGGTTCGGTTCTTGATCTAGTATCCAGCGTTCATCTTTAAATCCGGCTAGAGTAGTTATTTTGGCTGGTTTGGCTTTAGGTTTTACAACTGCAAATGTAATAGAGTTTGATGTAAATTCATTTTGTTTTAACCGGGCAGTCCATTCATCGGGATTAAGGCCAACCGTAATATTTAACTCTATGGTTGTATCATCAATTATTTTATATTGGTGTTTTTTCAGCGCTTTTGATTTTCCAGTCCAACTTAAAATAACCGCAGGTGGTTGTGAACCGCTTTTAAAACCACTGCCAGCAAGTGTAATAGTTTGTGTTTTTATACTTCCATTGACTGGATTAGGCACAACCTCATCCAGCACATACTGTATGAGTTGAGACTTGGGTGTGTCACTGCTTTCTAATTTTGTTTGTTGGTCTGTTGCATCTGTTTCTATTTTAATCTCTGGTGAAGAGGTATTGGCCGTAACCGTTTTTTCTAATTCACTTTCCAATTGAGGTACTGGAATCTGATTTGACGCTGGGGCTTTCAGGGTTATTTCTTTTGGTTTAGTTATGGCAGCTTTATTTTTTATTGCAGAGGGTAGATTTTTATTAATTGTTTCTAATGCGGTATCATCTGCAGGAGTAACCGCTTTGTTTATCGTATCTTGCATACTAAAGACAATAATTGAAACGATTGCCACGATAGCAATAAAAACATAGTGGCGAGTACTAAAGGCCGCCTGATTGTATCTCGACTCATCATAATTGCTTTGTTCACTCTCGGGCTCGTTATAGCCGAGATCGTCTGCGCTAAATTGGTTGTTACCAGGCGAATCATCATTTGAATCTTGCTGATCAAAGGGTTCAGATGGATCAATATGAGTCGTGACATTATTTAAACTGGCAGCATCATTTAAATGCAAGTGGGCGAGTTCACAAATGTGAGAGGGAATACCGCGTGAAATTTTGTGGATCTTTTTTATAACTTTTGGTGTGAACGGTGAGGTGCCTTCGAACCCTGCAACGGCCATTCTATGTTTAATAAACTCTGCAGTTTGATCTTCATCAAGTGGGCTTATTTCTAAAGTATGGGTAATGCGTTCTCGGAGTGGACGTATCGAGGGAGACTCAAGCATGATATCGATCTGCGGTTCGCAAAATAAAATGATTCGCAGTAAGTGTCCTTGAGCTGCTTCAATGTCGGCAAAATAAAAAAGTGTTTCCAGTGCATCTTTTGGTAATTCATGTGCATCGTCAATCATTAAGATCGGTACGAGGTTGTCATGCTGCAAAGCTTTTAAGTGCTCGAATACAATTTCTTGAACAACGGTGGGATCATTGGGTAATCCGTTTAAGCCAAAGCCGCCGGCAATTTCGGATAGCATGGAATCGGCATCCATCATAGTATGCGCATTGACTTCACAAAGGTACCACGACTCGTCTGCATTACTAATGAAGCGTCTAAGTAAACTGGTTTTACCAACCCCCCTCTCTCCGGTAACAATTAACAACAGATTACTGTATTGGGTTAAATGGGTTAGCATCTCCAGACGCTGGTGTCGTTCAGCATCGAGAAAAAAGAAAGCGTCATCGTGTTGTGTTGAAAAGGGTGCTTCGTGCAAGCCGTATTGGGCAAGATAAGCTGGCTCTAGACGTTTTAGATGATCGGAGTCGTAATTAGCCATTAAGAGTCCAGTAAGCTGTTAGTGTTGTTAACATTGGAATCGACCCCTTGCATAAACACGACCCGGAATCCGCGACTTAATTGTGCATCGCGAACACGTTCCATTGCATTGAGTGCATCCGTTCTGGAGGGAAAATGATCCCGCTTGACTCGTCCACTCGAGCCTTGATTTCCCCATTCACGTACCAATGTCCAACCATCAATTAAATCTTGTTGTAGGAGTAATTGGTAGTACCGAGGTTGTTGTTCCTTTAAGTGTACCTGCATATAAATACGCATGTTATGTTGTCGGCTATCTTATGTAATATTGTCTGATTATACGCAAAATATAGCATAGTAGGATACTAAATCATTGTTATCTATTAACTTTTGCACTTAAGCTAAGAAGACTCAATATTATTCTATGTCAGTTCTACGGGATTAAAGATCTTTCCATATTCAGCAATGGCGTACCTGTCGGTCATTCCGGCAATAAAGTCGGCTACAGCCCGTGCTTTACCGAGCTCAGCATGTTCCTGCTCTTTTTGCTTAATGATCTGTTGGTATTTGGGATTTAATAGTTTGGGGTCATTAAGGAAGGCAGTAAATAACTGTTGGATGATATTCGCAGCTTTAGCGGACATGCGATGTACTCGATAGTGTGCGTACATATGGGTGCGTAAGAAGCGTTTTAGTTCCAGATTCATTTCGAGCATTTCAGGACTAAAGTGGGCAAGGTCGTCTGGTTGGTTACGTACGCTGTCGATAGAATCTGGTTTGGCCTGATTTAAATTGGCTTTGGTTGTGTCGATGAGATCAACGACTTGGCGGTTGATCATGCGGCGGATAATTTCATGGATGCGGCGGCGGTCTTGCAAATCAGGATATTGCTTGCTGACGATATCAAACTGTTCCTTAAACAAACGAATGTCGAGTAACTGTTCAATATTTATAAGCCCGGAGCGTAAGCCATCATCTACGTCATGATTATTATAAGCAATTTCATCGGCTAAGTTGACAATTTGAGCCTCGAGACTGGCTTGTTGTTTGTTGATGAAGCGCTCACCGACATCACCTAGTTGACGAGCATTTTTAAGCGAGCAGTGTTTTAAAATGCCCTCACGAGATTCGAAAGTGAGATTTAAGCCGGGGAAATCCGCGTAACTTTGTTCTAGTTTATCGACGGTTCTTAATGACTGGAGATTATGCTCGAAGCCGTCATAGTTTTTCATGCAAGCATTTAAGGCGTCCTGGCCTGCATGGCCAAAGGGGGTATGACCAAGATCGTGTGCGAGTGCAATGGTTTCACTTAAGTCTTCATTGAGTTCTAATATGCGCGCAATACTCCGGCTTAATTGAGCGACTTCTATCGAGTGTGTGAGGCGAGTGCGGAACATGTCGCCCTCATGATTTACAAAAACCTGTGTTTTGTATTCAAGGCGACGAAAGGCCGATGAGTGAATAATACGATCACGGTCGCGCTGATAGTCGGTTCGATATTGTGGTGTTTCTTCAGCAAATCGCCGACCTCGAGAGCTGGATTGTTGCGCTGCATAAGGTGCGAGTTGCATGAATAAATCCTTTGTTTAATGTTTCTGCTTTAAATATTATGGGGCTGACTGGGACTGGAAATGTTCAATCGTTCTGCGCAAGTTATCGGCTAGAAAATCATGGGTAATTTTTGCATCACCCAGTGCGTTAAAAAGTACAAAGTTTATTTTTCCATCACGAACTTTTTTATCAACCCGCATTAAATCCATGAAGGCAGCATAATTCATAATTGCGGGGAGTTGTGTGGGTAGATGTGCCGCCTCAATGATGTTTCTAACACGTTGAACGTCTTGTTCGTTTATCCAGCCTTCTCGCATGGATAAATCCGCCGCCATGAGCATACCAATACCTACTGCTTCACCGTGGAGCCAATTACCGTAGCCGGCGCCCGATTCAATCGCGTGGCCAAAAGTATGTCCTAGATTGAGTAGCGCCCGGATCCCACCCTCTCTTTCATCCGCAGCAACAACTTCAGCTTTACATTGGCAAGAAACTTCGATGGCATAGCTTAAAGCATCTTGGTCACGTGCTAATAGTTTTTTAATATTATTCTCAAGCCAGCCTATGAAGTCAGGTAGTCGAATAAGTCCATACTTAATAATTTCGGCCAGTCCGGCACTGAGTTGCTTGTCTTCCAGAGTGTTAAGAGTACTAATATCAGCGATTACGCAACTGGGTTGGTGAAATGCACCAATCATATTTTTGCCCAACGGATGATTTACGCCTGTTTTACCGCCAACCGATGAATCAACTTGCGATAGTAGTGTCGTTGGTATTTGAATGAAATTGACCCCACGTTGATAACTTGCGGCTGCAAAACCCGTCATATCGCCAACAACGCCACCGCCTAAGGCAATTAAAGTACAGTAACGATCATAATGATGTGAAAGTAGCGCATCATAAATAAGATTAAGGTCGGTTAAAGTTTTGTGTTTTTCGCCATCAGGTAATATCACTTCGTGGTAAATAAAGTCTGTAAATAGGGCTTTGACTTGTTCCAGATACAATGGAGCAACAATATCATTGGTCACAATCATTACTTGTGTACCCGTGACATGGGGAATAATTAGGTTTGCTTGTGAAAGTAAGTTTGCTCCAATATGAATCGGATAACTTCTTTTACCAAGATCAACGTTGAGAGTTTTCATTAGTTAAGTTGTCGCATCATTTAAATGTGTTTAGTGCATTTACGCCAGTATACGTTATTTGAGATTGAATTTTAAATTTACTCTTCGCCTAACGAGGTCAGGATCTGTTTAATGGTGGATTTCACATTACCACTACCTGTATCAATTATTATGTCGGCTACCTCTCTATAGAGAGGGTCCCGCTGCTCTAATAGCGCTGAAATTTTATCTCTTGGGTTTTCCGTTTGTAGTAAAGGTCTATTTTTATCAAGGCGGGTGCGCTCCCAAAGCTGTTCGATGGTCGCTGATAAATAGATAATACGCCCGCGCAGCTTCAACATTTCCCTGTTCTCGCTAGACAAAACCGCGCCACCTCCAGTGGCTAAAATAATACTGTCTTTGTTGGTAAGAAAATCCAACATCGCAGTTTCACGTTTTCGAAATCCTTCTTCACCTTCTAGTTCGAATATTAAAGGTATGTTAGCCCCGGTTTTATTTTCAATTTCATGATCACTATCAAAGAAATTTCTATGTAATTGTTTTGCAAGTTGGCGACCTATGGTTGTTTTACCTGAGCCCATCGGACCGACAAGAATTATATTTTGAGGATGTGACATTACTGATCTGATTGGTTGTAAGTATAATGTTAAGCATATCAGCTTTTGGAAAAGATAAAAGTGAGTTGTTTGGGTAAGATATAAGATAAAAAAGAAGCAAAAAGAAAGGGGCAATCAATGCCCCCTCCTTTTTGTGTTCTATTCAGGCATTAAAGCGTTAGATTATCGCTAATAATTTTAGGTGTGACGAAAATAAGTAGCTCTGTTTTATCGTTACTTTCAGAGCGATTTCTGAACAGTACACCTATGATAGGTAAGTCACCAAAGAAAGGAACTTTATTAACGTTTTCAGTCGAGCTTGTTTCATAGACACCACCAAGTACAACCGTTTCGCCATTTTTAACCCGTACTTGTGTTTGCACTTCACGTTTCTGAATTGGTGGACCCGCCTGAGAGAAATCAGGACGATCTTTTTTCACGAGTAAGTCCATGATGATGTTGTCATCAGGCGTTATTTGTGGAGTTACTTCAAGTTTTAACACCGCTTCCTTAAATTCAATATCGGTTGCTCCCGATGAAGTTTGTGATGCATAAGGTATTTCAAAACCTTGCTTGATATAGGCTTTCTTCTGGTTTGCCGTAATCAATCGTGGAGCTGATACTGTTTCAGAACGTCCCTCGGCTTGCGCTGCAGAGAGCTCTAAATCAAGTAAAGTACCAAACGGAAGTCGTGCCAGTGCTAAAGCAACTCTGCCGGATGCACCTGCAGTTGGTAGATTAACATTTAAACGATTACTTGCTGTCGGTTCATTTCCCTGGCGCACTGCATCTGCATTTTCAATACTATTTGATAGCCCAACCGTTGAATTGTTTGCGGTGGTACTACGATTAAAACCGAAGCGTACACCTAATTCTTTACCAAAGTTGGTACCGGCTATGACAATGCGAGATTCAATGAGTACCTGACGTACAGGCAAATCAAGTTCTTTAACCATGGCTATAATTTTGTCAACTTTCTCCTGGATATCAAAAACTAATAGTTTATTAGTTCGTGCATCGAGAGTGACATGTCCACGCGAGGATAGGTAGCCAGTACCTTTAGATTCGCCTTTAAACAGGGTGACAAATTCAAGTGCGTTCGCATAATTGACTTGAATAGTTTGCGATATTATCGGCTCCAGTTCCTGGATACTCTTACGTGCTTCTAATTCAATTTTTTCTCTGGATGCAATTTCTTCTGCAGGAGCAATAAGCATCACGTTGCCGTTTTGCCGTTTATCCAGCCCTTTTGTTTTTAGAATAAGATCTAATGCCTGGTCCCAGGGAACGTTTTTCAAGCGTAAAGTAAGTTCGCCTGCAACGGTGTCACTGGTGACCATGTTAATGCCCGTGAAATCCGCAATTAACTGTAGTACTGCGCGCACTTCAATATTTTGAAAATTCAATGACAGACGTTCGCCACTAAAAATATTGTTCTTGCGATTTTTTGATGCTTCATCTTCTGTAAGTGTAGCTTCTTCTTTAACATCAATCGTCAGTAAATTATTTGTTTGATAAGCTAAATGGTCATATTTACCCGCCGAGGTAATGATAATACGGCTGTCACTTCCCTGGTTAAAGGCATCTACGGTCTGAACGGGCGTTGCAAAATCGATAACATCCAGACGACGTTCCAGTGTTGAATTTAGCTTACTATTTTTAACGGTAATTAAAATCTTGGTACCGCGTTTTACGATATCAACGGGTGTATTCGGATCATTTAGTTTAATAAGTATGCGGCCTTCACCTTTTTCACCGCGGCGAAAATCAATATTGGAAATATTCTCGATAATTCCACGTTTATTTAAAATCGGTTTATTAAATGTACCTTGTTGTTTCTTGTCAGAACCACCGAGGGTAATAAAAATATTATTACCTTCAATTGTGGTGTCATATTCAGTGAGTTTTGCGAGATTGATAACAACGCGAGTTCGTCCGCCAGCTTCAATTGCAGTAAGTGAACGGGCGATACCGATATTGATAGGATGTTTTTTCTTGTCAAGTCCGACATGGGTATCCGGGAAGTCCAGTGCGATACGTGCAGGCTGATCAATAGTAAAAGAATTGGGTAAGGCCGCCGTTTCAGACATACTTAGCTGTATTTCAACGCGATCACCTGGGAGTGGGTTGAAAGCAATACTTTTTAAGGTATTTGCAAACGTCTGCGACGACACCAGGGATGTAGCGAGTACCAGTAGTGTCGTAGTCAGTAATTTGAAATTATTTCGCCGCACTGATGTGATAAGTGAAAACGTTTTTTTGCACATCTTTAATCTCCTGTTCGAGGCTTATTCAGATAAAGCCAATGAAGCCTCACGATCTAACCAACCATCCGCACCGTCTGGAATGATTTCACGTAATAAAATCTTGGTTTCAGTAATTTTGATGATTTCACCAAAGTTTTTGCCCATATAGTTGCCTATTTGAACTTTGTAAATTGATTTGTCGGGCGCTGATACTAAACCCCAACGAGTGCCCCGTTTTTCGATGTGTCCTACAAAAGCTAAAGTGTCTAGAGGAAAACTTTCCAATGGATCTGGCTTGCGATCGGTTCTAGGTCTTAAGCCATTTTCTTGTGCTGTACTCCCTGGAATAGCTTCTTCATCAAGTAGAGGTAAAAAAGGATCTCGAACATCGAATGCTGAATAGCTAAATGGAGCATACGCTTTTACCTGGGGTAACTCTGGAATCTTGGTTTTTTGTCGGGCCTTTACATCAGCGACATAGCTTTCTAAATCGCCATGTTGAGAGCCAGAGCAAGCTGTTAATAATGCACTGCAAACTAAAGGCAATAATCGTATACGTAAACTTGTTCCATTGAGTGGAATTAATTTAAGTTGAATCATTGATAGTGGCATATTTTTCAAATTCATATTGAACAACCCGAATTATCTACGGCCTTTCTTTTTGTCTTTTCGACGTAGTTGAGTAACTTCACTGTCATCTAAGTAGCGATATGTTTTTGCGGTTAAGTCCATCGTTAAATTAGAGTTGTCATTTGTACCGCCGGTAATCGTAATATTATGCAAAGTAACAATTCGAGGAAGTGCCGCAACGCCACTCACAAAGCTACCAAATTGGTGGTAGGAACCTGTCATCGTAATTTGAATAGGAAGCTCTGCATAAAACTCCGTAAAGTTTTCTTTTTGAGGCTTAAATAACTTAAATTCAATACCGCTGGCCAGGCCGGTTTGTGAAATATCGACAAGCAAGTGTTCGACTTCTGTTTTACTTGGAAGCTGGCGTAACATTGCACCAAAAGACTCCTCCATTTCTTTCATTTGTTGGCGGTAAGCTTCCAGGTTAGTGGCTTTAGCTTGCTTCTCTTCGAAGTCAGTTTTGAGAGTCAGCTCTTGTCTTTCAGCACGTTCCAGTCCATTTTGTTGATTTTTAATGTCAAAAAAATAGCCGGCTGTTAATGCTGCTGTACAAATAGCTATGATGATAATAGTTTTGAGTGCAGTCGGCCAGGCTCCGATATTATTAATATCGAGATCATTGAAATTTATACTGCTAATATCTTTCATCTTTTCTTCGCCTGATTATTTTCTGTAATACTAGAAAATTGGTTGGCTCTCAGCTTAAATTTTCGGTCATTAGAATCTTTGGCGTTTTCTTTTTGAATAACATCAAGCACTGGATTTGTCATCCACTTAGATTTGTCAATGGCACGCATCAGTGCAGAAACGCGTGCATTCGATTGCGCTTTACCTTCTATAGTCAGGGTTTTACCTGCTTGAGTAAGGGTTGTGATATACACTCCTTCTGGTAAAACGCGGACTATGGCATCAAATAGGTGAACAATTTCAGGGCGGTTACGCTGTAATACCTGAATTTTTTCAATTCGGTCAAGAAGTCTTTGTTTGTCCGCTTCGATACGCTTTATTTCAGCAATTTGTTGTTCAACAGTTGTAATGTGCGTTTGCAAAAAGCTATTTCGAGAATTTTGAACACTTAAAGCGCGCGAATATTGCAAATGAATCGCAGCAATAACGAGTATCATTAATACAACAGATAGCCCCAGTATGGTCAGAAATTGACGTTGCTGTTCTTTGCGTCGCTCTTCGCGCCAGGGTAATAGATTTATACGTGCCATCTAGTCGAACGTCCTCATAGCTAAACCACAGGCAATGACCAGTGATGACGCATCATTGCTTAGACTTTGTGCTTTGACGCGCGAGGCGATGGTCATATTAGTAAAGGGGTTGGCAACTGACGTATGCACGCCGAGTTTATTGGCAATCATTTCATCAATGCCCGATAACATTGCACTGCCGCCGGCTAAGATAATATGGTCGACATTAGCGTACTGACTTGAAGAAAAGAAAAACTGTAAAGAGCGGCTCACTTGTTGAGTCATGGCTTCTTTAAAAGGTTCTAATACTTCAGGTATGTAATTATCGGGTAGGCCACCTTGACGTTTTGCCATACCCGCTTCTTCATAAGACAAGCCGTAGCGTCTTTGAATTTCTTCTGTAAGTTGTTTTCCACCGAAAACTTGCTCACGAGTATAAATGGTCTTTAAATCATGCAATACATTCAATGTTGTCATGGTTGCACCAACATCAATAATTGCAATAGTTTGGTCAATACCTTGATCGGGCATGTTGGGTGCCAGCATTTGGAAAACATTTTCCATTGCGTAGGCTTCAACATCAATTATCCTTGCTTTTAAACCAGCCGATTCGATTGCATCAACTCGAATTTCGACATTTTCACTACGCGATGCCGCGAGCAAAACCTCGACACGGTCCGGATCGTTTTCTGATTGGCCTAAAACCTCAAAGTCTAAATTTACTTCTTCTAAAGGGTAAGGGATGTATTGGTCGGCTTCATTTAGAATGTCTTGTTCCATTTCGTCATCAGAGAGGCTTGATGGCATGGATATAGTCTTTGTAATAACAGCAGAGCCGGCAACGGCCGCGGCAGCGTGTTTACTGCGAGAGCCTGAACGTTTTACAGCACGTTTAATGGCATCGGCAACAGCTTCGACATCTGAAATATTTTTTTCAATTACCGAATTTACAGGCAAGGGTTCAACCGCGTAACTTTCGACGCGTATCTTATCACCACTCCGGCTTAGCTCGAGTAATTTAACAGCAGTAGAACTGATGTCCAACCCGATGATCGGAGGTGACTTTGGTTTAAATAAGTCGCTAAAGCCCATAATTCCTTTATTTTTTTCTGTATAATTTCTTGTTAATTCGGTAGTTACGTAGACTATATGTATAACTACATTAACTCTTTGAGTCAACTATAGGTCAAATAATAGTTAAATACAAATCCTTCGTAGAGTTATCTGCATCAAAGCGATATACTTTAGTATTAGTGCATACTTCTTATGCTTTTTTGGTTAAATTACGATAATATTTTTCTGTTAGTGTGAATCCAGTCATAAAAAAATTAATAATTTACGGTTTAGCCAGTATGTTAAGCCTGAGTTTACTTGCCGGCCTCGGTTTTATAGCAGCTTATGCTTATATAGTCCCGAATCTCCCCGATATTGAAGCATTACGTGATGTGCAGCTTAAGGTGCCACTGCGTGTGTACACTAAAGACGGCTTATTACTAGCTGAGTTTGGGGAAATGAAAAGAACGCCTCTGCGTTATGAAGAATTCCCGGATCTTTTAGTAAAAGCTTTAATCGCTGCAGAAGATGATCGTTTTTTTGAGCATCCTGGCGTTGATTATAAAGGTATATTACGTGCAGCACTTCATTTGGTACGTACGGGAGAACGTGCGCAAGGCGGCAGCACCATTACCATGCAAGTTGCGCGAAACTTTTTTTTAACCCGCGAAAAGACTTTTCTAAGAAAATTTAATGAAATATTTTTGGCTTTTAAAATTGAAGAAGAACTTACCAAGCAAGAAATTCTCGAACTTTATTTAAATAAGATTTACTTTGGTAAACGCGCTTATGGTGTGGCAGCAGCAGCTCAAGTTTATTATGGTAAAAATGTCGATGAGCTTAGTTTGTCTGAAACGGCGATGATAGTAGGCTTGCCAAAAGCACCTTCCAGCTATAACCCCATTGTTAACCCATCACGGGCATTGTTGCGTCGTAATTATGTATTAGCCCGTATGCTTGACTTAAATTTTATCACTCAGCTCGAGTACGATAACGCACATGCTGTTGTGGATGATGCGGTTGTTCACGGACAAAATCTTGAAGTGGACGCACCTTATATAGCAGAAATGGTGCGTAGCGAGATGGTCAGTCGCTATGGAAATAATGTATATACCGCGGGTTATCAAGTTTACACCACGATTGACTCTAAATTACAGGTTGCGGCAAATGACGCATTACGTTTGGCTTTGCATGGCTACGACCGAAGGCATGGTTATCGCGGTATTATCGGTCATGTTGAATTATTTAATTCCGAATTTGAAACGGATGAAGAATATTGGAAGAGTATTTTAGCCGAACAACCCGTCCAAGGTGATTTAATTCCGGCGATAGTTTTTCAAGTTGAAGAACAGTCTGCCTATGCGTATACAGCAGATGGAAATGTGGTATTTATGGATTGGCCACAACTTGAATGGGCTCGACGCTACATCGATGAATTTAACACCGGGCCGAAGCTGGATAATGCGGGTCAGATTTTAGCGACAGGCGATGTGATTTATGTGGTGCCGGCTAAAAAAGGTTGCTCCTATTTAGCGCAGGTGCCGATAGTTGCAGGTGCACTTGTATCATTAAAGCCGGACGATGGTGCAGTGCAATCTTTGGTTGGCGGTTTCGATTTTTATCAAAGTAAATTTAATCGTGTTATTCAGGCAAAGCGTCAGCCGGGCTCAAGTTTTAAGCCCTTTATATATAGCGCTGCCTTAGACAAAGGCTTCACCGCATCCAGTATTATTAATGATGCCCCTGTGGTCTTCGATGCTCCGGGTCTGGAAGATACATGGCGGCCTGAAAATTATACGGGTAAGTGGTATGGCGAAACCCGTTTACGAACCGCTTTGATTAAGTCACGAAATTTAGTTTCAATTCGTTTGTTGAGAGATATTGGAATTGGTTATGCAGTACGTTACGCGACGCGATTTGGATTTAAGCGAGAGAGCCTGCCGCGTGACCTATCATTGGCATTAGGCAGTGGCGCGATTACGCCGTTAGAATTGGCAAATGGTTTTACAGTTTTTGCAAATGGTGGTTTTAAAGTTAAACCCTATTTTATAGATTATATGCTGGATTCTAATAAAACAGTTGTCATGATTGAACCACGAGATGAAGTGTGTGTGAAGTGCGTTGAAGAAACGGAGGCCAAACTTAAGTTAGAACAAGAACGTGAAGAAGCACGGTTGGCAGGGATAGACGCAAATTTAAATAATCCAAATAGTGCTGAAGCAGAAGGATTAAAAGTCACACAAGCCGATACCAATCAAGATGACGGTATTCAAAAGAATGCAAAGACAGAAGAGATTGGCAGTGCAACAAACGAAAACCAGTCGGTCTCTGAAGTGAATAATCTAAATGCTGATGGTAAATCCGATGGTTCCAGCTCCGATTCACTCGCAAACTATATAGAGATAAATTTATTAGAGCAAACCGGACCGCAACAATTGAAAGTTGCCCCAAGAGTAATCAGTCCACAGACAACATTTTTAATAGATACTATGATGCGAGATGTTATTCGCTTTGGTACAGGTCGCAGGGCTTTATCGCTAGGCCGAAAAGACCTGGCAGGTAAAACAGGCACCACAAATGATCAGCGTGATGCATGGTTCTCAGGATTTAATCGTAACGTAGTGACCATTGCCTGGGTCGGTTTTGATAATCCTCGACCATTAGGCAGTAGAGAAACCGGAGCGATTGCCGCGCTACCCATGTGGAATGCTTACATGGCACATGCATTAAAAGGGATGCCTGAAACCACTCTACAGCAGCCAGCTCATATCGTATCTGTACGGATTGATAAAGTTACCGGTTTACCGGCGACAGCGGATAGCACTAATACAATGTTTGAGTATTTCCTCGAAGATCAGATTCCAAGTGACTCCTCGGTTCGACGAACACGTTCGGGTAATGCTGATGGCAGTAGTGATATAACGGAACAGTTATTTTAAGGTAGAGCAGGGTACCAATTATGCTGCGAGGCAAAAGTAAAGGTTGGCAATTGCGCGAACGTTTAGCGCAGCTCGCGGCGGAGTATATGGCCGAAACCGGAAGCCGGGATTTTCAGCTGGCAAAAAATAAGGCACTCAACCAACTCGGTGTAATAGTGCCAATGAACTTACCTTCGAATAAAGAAATACATCAAGCAATAGTGGCATATCAGAATATTTTTCGTGCCGAGACACAGCCACTGCAATTAAAAAAATACAGACAAACTGCTTTAGAGGCTATGCAGTTTTTTAAAAACTTTAAGCCACGATTAGTCGGTCCCGTTTTAGATGGTACGGCCGATGTTAACTCGGCAATTCATATCCATTTATTTGCCGATACCTCTGAAGAAGTTGCGGTTTATTTAGTGGATAATATTATTCCTTATGATGAGGAACAAAAGCGTTTTCACATAAAAGCGGATGAATATGACTATTTCCCCGGTTTCACTTTTTTAGCGGAAGAGACTCCAATTCATATTGTAATTTTTCCATTACACGGGCTTCATTATGCCCCATTAAGTTCAATTGATGGCAAACCAATGCAACGGGCAGATATAAAAGCAGTGTCAGAGTTGGTTAGACTTTTTTAACAAGCACTAGAAACATAGATGTTATTTAAACAGACTAACGAATCGCTTAAATAGCGATTGAGATCCATCAAAACGTTGTTGCTCGGTTCTCACGTCCTCACTATCCGGGTAATGAGCAGGGTAGGGTTTCCTTGCGACCCCACTTTCAACAGCGGCACGTGCAACAGCGGAAGAGATGTAGTTCTTTAAACGTGGATCAAACGGTTTGGGAATAATATAGTCCACGCCAAAATCGAGTTGTTTGGTGTGATAGGCCAGTAATACTTCTGCAGGAGCAGGAGTTTGGGCCAGTTTGGACAAAGCATGGACGGCGGCGATTTCCATTTCAGTATTAATGGTAGTCGCAAGTACATCCAGAGCACCGCGGAAGATAAAAGGAAAGCCTAAAACGTTATTAATCTGGTTTGGATAATCACTTCGGCCTGTGGCCATCAGTAAATCGCTTCTTGCTGCTTTTGCCAGCTCGGGTAAAATTTCAGGCTCGGGGTTTGATAATGCAAAAACAACAGGATTCGCCGCCATTTTTTTAACTTGCTCGGCGTTAAGTAAGCGAGGTCCTGAAACCCCGACAAAAATATCTGCGGCTGAGATGGCGTCATCAAGCGTACGCGCGTCTGTTTGAATGGCAAATTTTTGCTTGTACTCATTTAAATCGTCGCGTTCAGAGTGTATAACTCCCTTACGATCAAGCATATGGATTAAATCCGGATTTGCACCTAATTTTATAAGTAAGCTCATTGAGGCAATGGCTGCTGAACCCGCACCTAAGCATACAATTTTTACAGTTTCCAGAGTTTTATTTTGAATTTGTAACGCATTTAAAAGACCGGCAGCAATAATAATAGCGGTACCATGTTGGTCGTCATGAAAGACTGGAATATCGAGTCGTTTCTTTAGCGCTTTTTCAATCTCAAAACAAGCTGGTGCCGCTATATCCTCAAGGTTAATGCCACCAAACGTATCGGCAATATTTGCAACAGTATCAATAAAAGCCTCGGTTGATGGTGCATTCACTTCAATATCAAATACATCGATATCGGCAAACTTCTTAAATAAAACGGCTTTTCCTTCCATTACAGGCTTACCTGCAAGTGCGCCAACATTACCTAATCCTAAAACGGCTGTGCCATCCGTTATTACAGCAACGAGATTACCTTTCCCTGTATATTTATAAGCCAGTTGAGGATCTTCTGCTATGGCCCTTACCGGTTCGGCAACGCCTGGAGTATAGGCCATGGCCAGATCATGTTGGGTTGAACAGGGTTTGGTAATTGCAGTTGCGATTTTACCGGCTATCGGCTTGGCATGGTAATCAAGAGATTGTTGGATAAGATCTTGCTTGGATAGTTTGTCTGTATCGGGTTTATTTGTAATTGACATAGTTTTATCTGTATGTGGTGTGGAGTTCTAGTAGCTAAAGTAAAGAATCTGTGAATAACAGACTAGCTTGCTTTGTAATAACATGCAAAGCTCTGTATTAATATGGCTTTTAAAGTTTTGTATCACTATGGATGGTGAACGACCATAAACGTAGCTAGGGATTTTTATAATCGGAGTAAGACTTTTCTTCGACGAGCTCAGAGCCTAACTTTATATTAATTTCCCGCTTTATATTTGCCCTGTCATCATTTTCAAAATAGACACTTCTCGCTAAATCGATAAAACTCTGATCAAATTTTTGTTTTCGCTCATTATCACGAATCGCGTCCTCAATTCCCCAAAGTTTTTCATTAACGGCTTTTAATGCTGTAAGTTCAGACGTTATGTCAATTTTAGATGCAGCACAGTCTTTCCATAACTGCTGGACGAGAGTTAATTCATTTGTAATATTCTTTAGTTTGACCTTATCAGTAATACGTTCACTTTTGATTTCTAAAATGGTAAGTTTATCGAGAAACTCACCATAAGATATTGTTGCTTTAATTGTCATTCGAGCCTCGTTGTTTAAGGTGTAATTTGGGCTATATTATAACGTATAGTGAGATAACTTCTATTTACAATTCATTGATAGTTTTACATGGACTTACATTTATGCTGAAAGTACTCTTTACGTGTTTTTTACTTCTGATTGGGACTAATAATTTTGCTGCTGAAAATGGTGCAGATTACCCGGTATGGTTTAAATCAAGTGCATTAGACTTAAGAGCTGATTTATCGGATGTAAAAGCGGCGAATAAAAAATATTTAATTCTATTTATGACGCAAAAGGATTGTGGGTTTTGTAGTTTACTTTTAGAAAAGAATTGGAGTGATCCGGAAGTAATCGCATATACAATAGAAAATTTCGAGGTACTTACCGTGGACGTTCGTGGTAGCCGTAAACTAATTGATTTTTATGGTAAGACATTAACAGAACGAGAATATGCCAGTGAGCATGGCCTGGAGTTTACCCCAACACTTATTTTTGTAGATGTGGATGGCCACGAAGTTTTTCGATTGCCTGGTTTACGTTCAAAAAGACATTTTAAAGCTGCAATGGAGTATGTTGTTGCGGAGCAGTATAAAAAAGTAAAATTCAGGACTTATCGAGCCAGCTTACATTAAGCTTTCACTGATGATCTGCCTGAATAATACTGCGCAAAAAGACAGACAATAAAAAAGCCAATGCTACATTGACGTTTTTATTATTTATAGTTTCTATTACGGTTGTTTCTATTTCCGCTGTTATTTTTATGGTGGGGCGGGCTTTTTGCACGAGCAGGGAAAATTGGCGCTTTAGGTTTAACCAATAAATCGGCTGTAATGGACATTACTGGGATTTTACTCTCAATATATTCCTCAATAGCAGGTAGAGCAAACACAGAGTCCTCGCAGGCAAAACTAATAGCTTCACCGGAAGCACCAGCGCGAGCAGTACGGCCTATACGATGTACATAGTCCTCGGCATCAGTCGGTAGATCGTAATTGATTACGTGGCTAACCGCAGGAATATGTAAGCCACGAGCGGCAACATCAGTGGCAACCATAATATCAAGTTCACCATCAGTAAATCGTTGCAGTAAGCTAAGACGTTTCTTTTGGGGTACATCGCCCGACAGCAAGGCAACTTCGTAGCCATTGCCGGCAAAGAAGGCCGAGACTTTTTCGGTATTGCGCTTGGTATTACAAAAAACGACTGCACGGTGTATGTCATGTGATTTAAATATACCCAGTAACAGTGGAATTTTTTCATCATTCGCCGGGTAATAAAGTGTCTGGTTTATTTGATTGGAAGTGACTTGTTCAGTTTCAATTTCAACGCGAGTGGGTTCATGCATGTGGTCATAGGCCAGTTCGGAAACACGATGCGATAAGGTTGCGGAAAACATCATACTGAGACGTTTATCCGGTGCTGGCATACGTCTGAATAAATAGCGGATATCGTCGATAAAGCCAAGATCAAACATACGATCGGCTTCATCTAAAATCATTACTTCGATTGATTTTAAGTTAAAGATATTTTGCTTGAAGTAATCGATTAAACGTCCGACTGTTCCAATTAAAACATCGACGCCATCTGCAAGTTTTTGTCGTTGCGAGTCGTAGCCTGTACCACCATAAACAACGGCAAGACGAAGACCGGTAAATTCTCCAATTTTTTCAGCGTCATTATAAATTTGTTGAGCAAGCTCGCGAGTAGGAGCAAGAATAATCGCTTTTGGATTTTTATTTTTTGCACCGGCTTCTTTAGTTTTAAGTAACTGTTGGAACATGGGAACCAGGAATGCGGCACTTTTGCCAGTTCCAGTTTGAGCCTGCCCGGCCACATCTTTCCCTTGTATTGCAATAGGAATGGTTTCTGCTTGAATTGGAGTACAGAACGTAAAACCGGCGTTTTCAATCCCTTTTAGCAAGCTTGGCTCAAGCCCGAGGCTTGAAAAAGAGGTATCAGATAAGTGTTTATTTGTCATAGGTTCATAGCATACCAACATTAGTGCGTAAAATCCTGTTTGGGGCTTGCAAAGCAAGGTTTGTTAGGCTCAAATGTACTTAATAAGGTTTGTTTTGATATGGAATGCGTTTTGAATGAGCTGTATCATGGCCGGTAAGATTAAAAAAACTGTTCAAGCAAAGCAACCTCTGCTAAATTTGCACTACATAGGGTTCCTAACATTTAAGTTCTAGCGTTTAGATTCTGGTATTTAGATCTTAGGCCCATCATTAAGGAGAATAAATCTTGAGCGATAAGATAAGCTACGTCACCGATGATACCTTCGAGGCTGAGGTGGTTAATATAGACGGTCCAGTATTAGTGGATTATTGGGCCGATTGGTGTGGACCATGTAAGATGATTGCACCGATTCTTGACGAAATTGCCGAAGAATACGATGGCAAACTAAAGGTTGCCAAACTGAATATTGATGAAAATCCGAATACACCACCTAAATTTGGTATCCGTGGTATCCCAACATTAATGATCTTCAAAGGCGGAAATGTTGAAGCAACTAAAGTAGGAGCGGTGTCAAAATCACAATTAACTGCTTTTATTGACAGCAATCTTTAATAGAATAAACATTAGTATTTCTCGCTTAGTCTGAACCTACTTGGAATTAGTGGGTTCGGACTTAAACTAAGTTCTTAAGTGCGGGCAGATTGAATCTAGACTAAATTGAATCTATACTAGACGAAACGGGAATATAGTGTTAGTTTTAACTCGTAGTGAATGTGGTATCTGAATTAAATTGCATTTTGTCCTTAATAATTCCTAAATACATTAAGCAACAATATCTAGATTCGAACTAATCTACATTTAGAAACTCCCACAAAATATTAAGCAAACCCAATACTAAAACCAAAAAATTAAATAACCCAAGCATGATAGCGCGCTCTTATCTCGATTACAGCGTTTATACATGAACCCAATTCATCCTAACCTCCTACAACAAAAGACCCATTTATGAATCTTACCGAATTAAAAAAAACCACTGTTCCTGAATTGATCCGAATTGCATCTGAAAATGGTGTTGAAGGAACTTCCCGCTCTCGTAAGCAAGACATTATCTTTTCAATCCTCAAAGCACATGCAAAAAAAGGTGAAGATATCCATGGTGATGGAGTTTTAGAAATTTTACAGGATGGCTTCGGTTTTTTACGTTCAGCTGAAAGCTCATATTTAGCGGGCCCGGATGATATTTATGTCTCACCAAGCCAGATTAGACGGTTTGCCCTGCGCACAGGGGATACCGTAGCAGGAAAAATTCGTCCACCAAAAGAAGGCGAGCGATACTTTGCTTTATTGAAGGTGAGTGAAATTAATTTTGATTCACCTGAAAACAGTCGCAAAAAGATTTTATTTGAAAATTTAACCCCATTACATCCTAACGAACGCTTGATTATGGAAACCGGCAATGGCAGCACGGAAGACATTACAGCAAGGGTTATTGATTTAGCTTCGCCGATTGGCAAAGGTCAACGTGGTCTGATTGTTTCGCCGCCTAAAGCAGGTAAAACAATGATGTTGCATGATATCGCACACTCTATCAGTCAAAATCATCCTGAATGTCATTTAATTGTATTACTGATAGATGAACGTCCTGAAGAAGTAACAGAAATGTCACGTTCGGTTAAAGGTGAAGTTGTTTCCAGTACTTTCGATGAACCAGCCAGCCGACACGTGCAAGTGGCTGAAATGGTAATAGAAAAAGCTAAACGCCTGGTTGAACACAAAAAAGATGTAGTGATTTTATTAGATTCGATTACCCGTTTAGCGCGGGCTTATAACACTGTAATACCATCATCGGGCAAGGTTCTAACCGGTGGTGTTGACGCGAATGCTTTACAGCGTCCTAAGCGTTTCTTTGGTGCTGCACGTAATATCGAAGAAGGTGGTTCACTTACGATTTTAGCAACTGCGCTAGTAGAAACGGGTTCTAGAATGGATGATGTAATTTATGAAGAATTTAAAGGTACCGGCAATATGGAGATCCATTTAGATCGTAAAATTGCTGAAAAACGAATCTTCCCAGCTATTAATATTAATCGTTCGGGTACCCGTCGTGAAGAATTATTGACCAAGCCGGATGAATTACAAATGATGTGGATTCTGCGTAAAGTTGTTCATGAAATGGATGAGATTTCTTCAATGGAATTTATTTTCGATAAACTTAAAGCCAGTAAAACGAATGCTGAATTTTTTGATTCTATGAAACGAAAGAAGTAACAAACAAAATGGTCGTAGAAAACGGGTACGCAAGCTAGAAAGAACGTCTTGTAATAACTAATTCAATCCTTGTGTCCCACTCGCGCTTATACCGTTCGCGCCGTTAATTAAAAATGACCACTTCTAGGTTAATGCTTAAATCCAGGTTAGTCGCGGTTGATATTAAGCTTTTAAAAAAACAAGTTAAATATTTTTTATTTTATTTCAACTTGATATGTATTTTATTTCAACCATATAGCACTCATAGTTAAAGTTATATATTCAAACGTTACGCTAAGCTTTTTGACAAAAGCCCGCTTCTCACGCAGTATTCTCTATATAGAGCTCACGAATAAAAAATTGCTGGAGATGGGTGATTCGTTGAGAGTATTATTTTAGGTGTAAGGGCAGGTACCGAAAATGGTTGAGAACACGGTAAAAGTTAAATCAAACGAATTGAATTTTGAGTCCTGGAAGCGACTTTGGCAAGATAGTCCAGAGGCATTTGAGTTCTTGCGAACGAAACGAATAAACTCCTATATTGAAAGTGTCCCGGAAAGACATCGTGAGCGCCTGCGTTGTCTACAATGGAAAATTGACAAGGTGCGTGAGCGTGCGGCTAACCCATTAGCTGCAACGATAGCGATTTCTGAAATGATGTGGAACTCGTTCAGCGAATTAGGCGAGCATTATCGAGATTTAGCCGACCTCGTAGAAGGTCGAGGTTCTCAACGCACACGCCGAACAGCAACCGTTTTACCCTTTAACCGGGCTGCATTTGCCCGAAGTTAATTAAAGAACCGTAAATATTATCTTCTTGGGTAATAATTATGCTTGCTGTCAGGGTAGCTTTCACGTATTCTTCCCGACTGTTTTTAGTATGGTGCTGGGCTTTAGACGTTTTTTGGCTTCTTTTTATCCCAGTGGCGATACGACTTAAATTAATGAGGCCCCAAAATGAAAGCTGAAATCCATCCAAAATATACTGACGTAGCGGTTACATGCAGCTGCGGGAATACCTTTAATACGCGTTCAACGGTAGGTAATGATACGTTAAGCATTGAAGTTTGCTCAAGCTGTCACCCTTTCTATACTGGAAAGCAAAAAATTGTTGATACAGCCGGCCGAGTTGATAAATTCCGTCAGAAATACGGTATGTCATCAAAGTAAAAGTCTGTCTGGTTTGTTTTGTAAAAAAGCGCTTATTATGAGCGCTTTTTTTTGCACCTAACAAGAGATATGCAAATTGTGTTACCGAACAGTACAACTCTGAAGCACTTTCTTTTGTAGATAATGGAAAGTTAGAACAAATAGCTAAGATTCTGATTTATCAGCGAAGTTGGATTTATTATTGGAAAGATGAATTATATACAGCTTCATTATTTAATATGCTGCATTTTATAAAGATAAATATTTAGTATTTAGGACCATTGGTTTGACTGGAAAGAATTTGCATATAGCGGTAAATTTTTTTACTCCGCTTTATAAATTTTCGGGTTTTTGTTTTTGGATTATGTTTTTGCGGGCTTGGTAAACTCGCTGCAAGTTCTGCTGCTTGCCATGCTGATAATGTATTGGCAGAAATACCATAATAATAGCGGGCTGCAGCTTCCACACCAAAAATACCCTTGCCAAACTCTGCAACATTTAAATAAATCTCGAGAATACGTGTTTTGCTGAGCTTAAGTTCCATACCAACGGTTAATATAAGTTCATGCCATTTACGTAAAGGATTACGCCTGGAGCTTAAGAACATATTTTTAATCGTTTGTTGTGAAATAGTGCTGGCGCCGTATTTGAACTCCATATGCTCAACGTTATATTCCATCGCATCTTTCAGCGCCTCAAGATCAAATCCCGTGTGTTGATAGAATCTGGAGTCTTCTGCAACGATAGTTGCATTGCGCATATCGATGGGGATCCAGTTCATAGGAACAGGCTTCCATTGTAATAACGGTAAGTCAGGGTGTGTTTTTAAGCGCGATTCATAATTCTCTATAAATTTTGTTTTTTTAACCGAACCGCGACCATATGTGGGCCAGTCCGGCCATATATAGCTGATATAGAAAATATCCAATACCAGTATAAGAGTGAAAATACGAAACAGATAGATTGTATAGCGAAAAGATTTAGACTTGTATTTTTGCCGTCGCTTATAGAGGCGTCTCTGAAACCAATTCTTCATTGGATTATAGAAAGGAATAAATCGTTAGCATTAGTAATCATATTCGTTATACTTTAACAAAATTAAAATATAAAGCATGGAAAATAATCAAGGAATGAGCATTCGTCTGAAGCTATACATCAAATTATCAAGTATCGTATCTATCTTTAGATATAATACACGGTTAATGATCAATCATTTGAAAACCAGTGATTTGGTATTTATAAAGAAAATATTAACCTTTCTTTTAGGTACCTTACCTTATTTAAGTTTTGCATATACTGCTAACGTACAATCTGATCAGGAAGTTTTAAAGGTAGGTGTGGTTCCCCAGTTTGAACAACGCCATCTATTTAGAAGCTGGCAGCCTATTTTGTTTGAATTAGAAAAAATTACGGCTTTGAAATTTGAGTTGGTAGGTAGCCCTAAAATTCCTGTTTTTGAGAAAGAGTTTAACAAAGGGGCTTATGACATTGCGTATATGAATCCTTACCATGTTCTGAAAGCATATAAAGCTCAAGGGTATTTGCCATTGGTACGTGATAATAAGAAATTGAACGGCATACTGGTTGTAAATAATGGCAGTTCGATTAGGACTGTTTCGCAATTAATGAATAAAGTAATCGCATTCCCTGCGCCGAATGCTTTAGGAGCATCATTATTGATGCGTTCAATATTAACAGAAAAGTTTGGACTAATGTTTACAAGTAAGTATGTACAAACTCACAGTTCCGTTTATTTACATGTTGCGAAAGGTGTGGTTGATGCGGGCGGTGGGGTTGATCGAACTTTTTACCGGCAAGCAGATGTATTGAAAAGAAACTTACGCATCATTTATGAAACACCAGAAATTGTTTCCCACCCTATTGTAATCCATCCGTGTATTTCGGCGAGTAAGAGACACCTGATTAAGAATGGTTTAATAGCCTTATTTAAGACCACGAAAGGAAAACGATTATTTAGTAATATTCCGATTGATGATTTAGTGACGACAACAATTGATGATTACATGTCATTAGAAAAATACAACTTAGAAAAGTATTTTGAGCGATGATTATTTAATATGAATATTCGCTCAAAATTTTTGATACCACTGTTTATTTTGATAGCAATTCTTGTTGTATATATACATTACATTTGGTCTCCCAAGTTATATGAATATATCAAAATCGAAGACACCGAAAACATGCAAGCACATCTTAAAACCGTTGCTGATGGGTTGGTGCCATTATTATTGGAAAATCAACTGGCAGCTATCTACGAAAATCTGGACGTTGTTCTAAAATCTAATCCTGAGTGGCGTGCAATATATTTATATAACGCTAAAGGCGATGCCATCTATCCACTGCGTGCAGAAGAGTCTCTTAATGTTAATAATAACCTTGAAATATTGCTTAGGCAGCCGGTATATTTTTTAGATAAAAACCTGGGTGAGATGGTTACTGTTGTCGACATAACGCACGACTATGAACAGGTACAAGCGTTTCAAAATAATATGTTGCTGGTTTTTCTCATTGGGTTGTCGATTTTTATTATGGCAATGGTTCTTCTAATACGTTTCATTATTCATAAACCTTTACATCAGTTGGCAGAAGCCTCAGATAACGTAGCAAGAGGACAATTTAAATCAATCTTGCCATCTTCCGGGAGTGATGAAGTTGGAAGATTGGTTAATAGCTTTGCTTCTATGCGTGAAGGTATCGAAGCTTACCAGGTCAAGTTGAAAAATGAAATTAATGAACATAAAAAAACAACGCAAAAATTACTGCATGAAAAAGAACGTGTATCTTATCAGGCCGGACATGACGCACTAACAGGACTTGTGAATCGACGTGATTTTGAAATTAAATTAAATAACCTTTTAGGTTTAGCTTTGAGTGAAAACTCAAGTCATGCGATGTTATATATCGATCTCGATCAATTTAAGGTTGTAAATGATACCTGCGGTCATGTTGCGGGTGATGGACTATTGCGTCAGCTAAGTTCGATGTTGCAACATAAAATTCGAGAAGGTGACATCCTTGCCCGATTAGGCGGAGACGAGTTTGGCTTGCTAATTGATAATTGTTCACTTGATGATGCAGAAAAAATAGCTAATCAACTAAAAGAACAAATACAAGAATTCCATTATGAATGGAATGATACCGTTTTCCGGGTTGGCGCAAGTATCGGATTAGTTGCCGTTAATAAAAACAGTTCTACTGTTGAATTGATAATGAGTGCAGCCGATACCGCTTGCTATGCTGCAAAAGATACCGGACGTAATCGAGTACATGTATATAAACCTGATGATGCAGAAATGGTAACGCGCTATGGAGAAATGCAATGGGTAGCAAAAATCAACAAGGCATTGATTGATCGCAGCTTCATACTTTATCAACAAAAAGTAATGTTGTGTGAATCCCCTCACGATAAAATGGAATATAGTGAAGTGCTTGTGCGTATGAAAGGTGAAAACGGAGAGATTATTCCACCGGGTGCTTTTTTACCTGCCGCAGAGAGGTATAGCCTTGCGCCGGATATTGATCGTTATGTTATTCGAGATGTCTTTAAATATATCAGTACTAGCAAAGGAACCGAGAATATAATTTATGGCATAAATTTATCTCAAATGTCGATAGGTGCAGATGGTTTTCTCGCTTTTATTCTTCAGCAATTTAAACGTTATAATATTTCGGGAAGAAGTATCTGTTTTGAAATAACTGAAACAGCTGCAGTGAAGGATATTAATATTGCGGTTCAGTTTATTAAAGCACTGAAAGATTATGGATGCCGCTTTGCATTAGATGATTTTGGTCGAGGTCTGTCATCGCTTGTTTATTTAAAAACGTTGCCGGTTGATTATTTGAAAATTGATGGGTTATTCGTCAAAGATATCATTAGCGATGTCGTCGATCTAGCCATGGTTAAAAGTATCAATGACATTGGTCATGTGATGAATATGAAAACGATTGCAGAGTTTGTAGAGAACGAAGAAGTATATTTACAGTTAAAAGAGATCGGTGTTGATTGTGTTCAGGGTAATTGGATTGGCAAACCGATTGAATTAGTTGTGGATGAGACTAACGCTGGTTCTGAAGACGTCGTAGAGAGCGGTTCTTAATTGCTTAGTGGTTCGAGTGTATCGATTGGCCAGCGGGCAGTGGCAGAAAAGTCGAGATCTTGATTTTGCCCGGCCAGTAGACGCTGACAACCTGCATAGGCAATCATGGCGCCATTATCGGTGCAAAACTCAGGTCGCGGATAATAAACGTGTGCAGCGTGTTTTTTAACCAGCATCGTTAAACGCTTGCGTAAATGGGTATTAGCACTTACTCCACCAGCAATGACCAATGTTTTCAGATTAGTTTGTTCCAGGGCACGCCGACATTTAATCGCAATTGTTTCAACCGCGGCTTCTTCAAAGGCATAGGCCAGGTCAGCCTGTGTTTGGGCTGATTGGTCGGATTGTTGCCAGGTTGTGAGGGCCGCTGTTTTCAGGCCGCTAAAACTAAAATCCAAACCTGGCCGGTCCGTCATCGGCCGGGGTAGTTTAAAACGTCCTACATTACCCGATTCGGCTAGTTTGGCTAATGTTGGTCCGCCTGGATAAGCCAGGCCCATCATCTTGGCGGTTTTATCAAAGGCTTCACCCGCTGCATCATCGAGGGATTCCCCGAGCAATTCGTACTGTCCTATTCCTTGCACCGAAATAAGTTGAGTATGTCCACCCGATACGAGTAAGGCAACAAAGGGAAATGCGGGCGGATTGTCCTCCAACATGGGTGCGAGTAAGTGGCCTTCCATGTGATGCACGCCAATGGCGGGAATATCCCAGGCATAGGCCAGCGAGCGTCCCACAGAGCTGCCTACCAGTAGTGCGCCTAACAGGCCTGGACCTTTGGTATAGGCAATACCATCTATGTCTTGTGCGCTGAGTTGAGCCTGTTTCAGTGCCTGGTTTATTAAAGGCAGAATTTTGCGGACATGGTCGCGAGAAGCAAGTTCGGGTACCACGCCGCCGTATTGGGCATGAAGGTCAATTTGACTATGCAGCACATCGGCAAGAATACCGGTTTCTTGGTCTTTCGAGCCACTATCATAAATGGCAATACCCGTCTCGTCACAAGAGGTCTCTATTCCTAAAACGCGCATAATTTCAATTGTTACCCTGTGCTTAAGTGTAATATTGCTGATCTGGGGTGTAATTTAAAGAAAATCGCCGTTTCCAGGCGGGATCTCTTTGCATTGTGAGGCTCCTGCGTTTAAACTACCGCGCCTTTGAGCATTGTAGCTAAAAAGTAATGAACAAATATAGAGGAAAGATATGCCTTTTGTTAAGTTAAAAGAAAATGAACCATTTGACGTTGCATTACGTCGTTTTAAGCGTTCTTGTGAGAAAGCTGGCGTGTTATCTGAAGTTCGTCGTCGCGAATTTTATGAAAAGCCAACCGCTATTCGTAAACGTAAACTGGCAGCGGCTGTAAAACGTCACCAGAAAAAAACGTCTCGCGAACGTTCACGCCTGGTTCGTCTGTACTAAAAACCGTATTTTTAGACATTTTAATTATTATTAAGCAGTCCGTGCTCCTTCTGGGCTGATTTTTGTTTTTAAGAAGAAAGATATTGCCATGTCTGATCTAAAACAACGTATAAATGATGAAGTAAAAAATGCCATGCGCGCAAAAGCAAAAGAGCGCCTTGGAACACTGCGCCTCATTACTTCTGCGATAAAACAAATTGAAGTCGACAAACGCATTGAGCTTGATGATGAAGCTATTGTCGCTATTCTGGAAAAAATGCTTAAACAGCGCAAAGACTCAATAGAAGCTTTTGAAAAAGCCGGACGCAATGAGCTTGCTGCAATCGAAATTGCCGAAGTGCTTATTATCAAAGAATACATGCCCGAACAAATCCCTGAAGCCGAACTCGATGCCCTCATTGACGCAGCCATTGCTTCAAGCGGTGCCACCGAGATGAAAGAGATGGGGAAGGTTATGGGGCAACTTAAGGCAAAGTTGGCGGGGAAAGCTGATATGGGCTTGGTCAGCGCCAAAATCAAATCTCGCTTAGCCTAAGCCAAAATAACGGCGTTATAAACCTCCTTAAAATGCTCATTTACTAGCGTAAACTCCGCTTTTGCGTCGCTTTATGCCTTGTTCTTTTGGCTTAGGCTAACCGAGAGAATCTTTCTTTTTTACCCAAATTAAATCAGTCGCGTATAAACCTTAAAACCAATAAGATACCTGTATGGCTGGCTTAATCCCACAATATTTCATTGACGACCTTCTCGCTCGAACCGATATCGTCGAGGTGATTGACTCGCGTGTGCCATTAAAAAAAGCCGGTACCAATTACAAAGCCTGTTGTCCTTTTCATAATGAAAAAACACCCTCTTTTTCAGTCAGTGAAACCAAGCAGTTTTATCATTGTTTTGGTTGTGGCGAGAGTGGTTCTGCACTGCGATTTTTAATGGAGTACGAACATCTCAGTTTTCCCGAAGCCGTTGATGAATTAGCGCGCAATTTAGGCTTGGAAGTGCCGCATGAAAAAGTAGATGGCACTGAACATGTGGCCAAAGTTAAGCAAGCTGATTCACTGTATCAGCTGATGCAGCGAGTGGATCAGTTTTACCGAAAACAATTACGCGAGCACCCGCAAGCACAAAAAGCGGTTCAATATTTAAAGCAGCGTGGATTAAGTGGTGAAATAGCTGCTGAATACGGGATGGGTTATGCACCACCGGGTTATGAATCGGTTTTAAAAGCATTAGCGGAATCCGCTGCGACTGAAGGGCTTGAACAAAAGCTAGTCGAAGTCGGTGTACTCATTAATAACGACCGTGGTGGCACTTATGACCGCTTTCGCGATCGAGTGATGTTTCCAATTCGTGATCAGCGGGGTCGCTGTATTGCTTTTGGTGGACGAGTACTGGGGGATGAAAGTCCCAAGTACTTAAACTCACCCGAAACGCCCTTGTTCCATAAGGGGCGTGAACTCTATGGTCTATACGAAATGCGTAAAGCATTACGTAAAATCGAAAAAGTTGTAGTGGTTGAAGGGTATATGGATGTTGTGGCATTAGCGCAATTCGGAGTGCGTTATGCGGTTGCAACCTTAGGGACTGCAACCACGGCTGAGCATTTACAACGTCTGTTTCGCATCAGTCATGAGATTTACTTTTGTTTTGACGGTGACCGCGCCGGTAGAGACGCAGCCTGGCGAGCCCTGAATAACGCCTTGCCGGTTATGCGTGAAGGATTGCAAATTCGCTTTATGTTCTTGCCGCAAGGCGAGGATCCGGATAGTTACATTCGAGCGAATGGCAAAGACGGCTTTGAAGCCGAGCTCTCTAAGTCGAAAACATTCTCCGAGTATTTATTTGAAAACCTATGCGCCAATATCGACACCCATAGTATTGATGGTCGGGCACAGTTGGTAGAGCAGGCAAGACCGTTGTTAGGCCAGTTACTGCCCGGTGTATACCGACAAATGGTATTAAAGCAGTTGGCGCAACTTGCGCGCATGGAGGCAGCAGAAATTGAAGCTATTTTCCAAAACCAGGCCGGCCAAAATCGTTCTGGTCAAAATCGATCAGGCCAAAACAACATCGGTCAGTCAGCACCACCTAATATGGATACAGCTTACCAGGCAGGAACATCGTCGGCTAAGCAGGGTGCATATGCGACTCAAAAGTCGCGATCTTCTGAAAAGTCTGGATTATCGCCGATAAGGAAGGCGATTATGCGACTCCTGCATATGCCATCGTTGGCTCAATTAGTTTCTGTACCGAACCAGCTTGCTGAGCTTGATATGCCGGGTATCGATATTTTGCGGAAATTGCTTGAATTACTGCATGCTAATCCCCATATCAATTGTGCTGCTATACTAGAGCGTTGGTCTAGTCTTGAAGAGACTCAGCAAAGTTATCCACACTTGTTGAAATTAGCCCAATGGCAGCCTGAGTTAGAAGATGAGGCCAGTTTGGAAGCGGAATTTTTAGGCGTGATGAATAGCTTATATTTGCAGGCAAAAGAAATGCGTTTAGAACACCTGTTAGCCAAGTCCAACCACGGGCACCTTGATGCCCAAGAGAAGCAAGAATTGAAACATCTGACCCAAAGAACCACTTAAATGTGGAATTCAGCAAAATAAATGTAAATAAGATTGTCGAATGAACTAAATATTTGCATAAAATGTCTATAGTTATCTTAGGTATTTACATAGAAAAATCACGGATCTAGTGTAGAATCCTTATCCTTTATCTCGAATTAATGTGAGCACAGTGAATGAGTGTAAGTAAAGCACCCGAATTTAAAGTCGGCCAACAACAATCCCAACTTAAGATATTGATTGCAAAGGGGAAAGAGCAAGGTTACTTAACCTATGCCGAGGTTAACGACCACCTTCCCAACGATATTGTTGACCCGGATCAAATTGAAGACATTGTTGCCATGATCAACGATATGGGGATAACTGTGCATGAAGTTGCCCCAGACAGTGATACCTTACTTGAATCCGGTAATAGCGTAGATGAAGATGCTGCTGAAGAAGCTGCAGCTGCACTTGCGAATGTTGATAGTGAATTTGGCCGTACAACCGATCCTGTGCGCATGTATATGCGTGAAATGGGCGCTGTGGAGTTGTTATCTCGTGAAGGCGAAATTGAAATTGCCAAGCGAATTGAAGCCGGCTTGAAGCAAATGCTTTGGTCACTTTCATGCTACCCGGAAACCATTGCGACATTAATTGAAAGCTATAAAAAAATCGCGCTGGAAGAATTCAAACTGACGGATATTTTAACCGCCTATATTGATCCGAACGCACCTGATGAAATTACCGTTCCGGGTGCACATGGCGCCGATGACGACGATGACGAAGAAGAAGTGGTTGATACCGGCCCCGATCCGGAAGAAGCAGCAGAACGCTTTAAGAAAATTGAAAAAATCTATAATAAAATGATGACTGCCGCGAAGAAAGACGGCTTCTCAGATAAGAAAACGGTCAAGCTTCGAGAAGAACTGATTGATCAGATTATGGAGTTAAAACTGACGCCTAAAATGGTCGAGCGCTTAGTCACTCAAATGCGTCAGCTGATTGCTGAAATTCGTGCGCATGAGAAAGTTATTATGACTATCTGTGTGGGTAAAGCGCATATGGGACGTAAACAATTTATTACTTCATTCCCTGATAACGAAGCGGATTTAACCTGGTTACAAACGCATATTGATGCGGGTGAAAAATATTCGGCTATTTTAGACGAAAATAAAGAAGAAATTTTACGCGCGCAAACTAAACTTGCAGCCCTGGAAGAAAATTGCTGCATGCTGATCTCCGAGATTAAAGATGTAAATCGCAAGATGTCCATTGGCGAAGCGAAAGCGCGTCGTGCCAAGAAAGAAATGGTTGAGGCTAATCTAAGACTCGTTATATCGATTGCGAAAAAATATACCAACCGTGGGCTACAATTTCTTGATCTTATTCAGGAAGGTAACATTGGTTTGATGAAAGCGGTTGATAAATTTGAATATCGCCGTGGTTATAAATTTTCAACCTATGCAACATGGTGGATACGTCAGGCGATTACGCGTTCTATTGCGGATCAAGCACGTACAATTCGTATCCCGGTACATATGATTGAAACAATAAATAAATTGAATCGTATTTCACGTCAAATGTTGCAAGATTTAGGACGTGAAGCAACACCGGAAGAACTTGCAGAAAAGATGGAGTTACCTGAAGATAAAATTCGTAAAGTACTTAAAATTGCGAAAGAGCCAATTTCAACTGAAACACCAATTGGTGATGACGAAGATTCGCATTTAGGTGACTTTATAGAAGACGGTAACGTAACCTCGCCACTCGATCATGCTACAGGTTCAGGTTTAGGTGAAGCAACGCAGGATATTCTCGAAGGACTCACCGCAAGAGAAGCTAAAGTGCTGCGAATGCGTTTTGGTATTGATATGAATACGGACCACACCTTAGAAGAGGTTGGTAAGCAGTTTGATGTAACGCGTGAGCGTATTCGCCAGATCGAAGCGAAAGCCTTACGTAAATTGCGTCATCCTAGTCGTTCAGACCAATTACGTAGTTTCCTTGATTCTGAATAATATTTTTGGGTAATATTTCTGAAAAGGTAATCTTAATAAGAATACCCGGAAAAGAATAAAAAATTATGGCACAACAATCGTTGTGCCTTTTTTTATGTCACACCATTTCACATTTCACATTTCGGATTATGTAGTTCAGTATGACAGTTCGAACAGAGTAATTTACATTTAACAGCTTCTTTTAATACTTCTTCCCACTTTCTGTTTGATAAAGAGCGCAGATCGAGCTGGAAAGACTTTTGAGAGCTATCAGTATGGTGAAAATCTAATGCAGCATAATTTTTATCATAACCACATAACTCACAACACTTACCCTTTAAATCAATCAGCTGAAGCTTTCGTTCTCGACCACGTTTTTGTTGGACCTGATAAGACTGATAATTGATATTGTTGTAAGTATTTTTACACAATCGAGAACAGTATTTAGATTGTTTACCCGTCAGTTTCCCCCCACATTCAATACATTTCAAATTATAACGCCTTCTTGATTATGATATATATCATAATCCTTTTTTGTGGTAAATTCATAATCGTTAAAAAGATTTATGCATTAATCCTAAAATCTTGATAAACTCGCGTTTCCTTTTATAAAGGGCCTGTAGCTCAGTTGGTTAGAGCAGGGGACTCATCAAAATGGTGCGCTTATGGTGAAAATCATAAGATGAACGGGATGAATTCAGGGAAACCTTAACAGCAACCAAAGTATAAACCAGGTTGGCTGATGGCAATCCTGAGCCAAGCCGAAGGTAAACCTTCGGAAGGTGCAGAGACTACCTGAGAACTGGTTTTTAAAACCGAATTGTTCTTAATAACAGGTTTAAGCGTCCCGCACCCTAGCAAGCCGAATTTATTTTGGTGTTGAGGGTGGTGATATAGTCCGCGCGTGATAGAAATATCAGGATAGCGTGAATCCCTTGGTCGAAGGTTCGAGTCCTTCCGGGCCCACCATAATATCAAGTAATTACATCATTATTTGCCGATAAATGATTAGTCTAAATATTACGTGTACACAGTTAGACTAATCTATTTTCTGATTAGTGGGCTGTACACCATTTAACGGACATGAATTTCTAAACTAACAGAAATGAGGTGTCCAAAATGGGTAACAGAAAGTATTCAACAGAATTTGAGCTTGATGTAGTGCGCTTGACTCGAATTTTTTAATTACTACAAAATACTACTTTTACTGAATATAGTGTTCCAATTCTTTTATCAAAAAATCAAATAAAAGCCGTACTCTTCGGCTTGATCTTAAATCTTCGTGCATCACTAACCAAATTGGCATAGGGATACTTATAGTCTCAGGTAATATTGGTATTAGTGAAGCTTCTTTCTTTGCTAGCTGTACCTGCATAGCACAAATACCAAGCCCCTTACGCAGCAGATTTAATTGAGCTAACTGATTATCTGTTCGAAAATGAATTTCATCTCTTGAAATGTTTAGTCCATATGACTTTAAGGCAGTTAAAAAGAGTTGGTCTGTATCAGGGCCTATTATTGTATGTGCTTTTAAATCTTCAAGTGACTTTGGAATACTATGTTTTTTAAAATAATTTTTGTGAGCATAAAGACAAACATAGCTAACACCAATTTTTTTGGCAATGAGTGCTTCTTGCTTGGGATCTGTCATTCTAATTGCTATATCAGCATCGCGCTTCAGTAGATTATCTATTTTATTTGAAATCGACAGTTCAATCTTTAGACCGGGATTTTTGTCATTAAACTTTTTTAGTATATCGGGTAATACTTCTACACCCATGATTTCACTCACGGCAATTCTTATTGTACCTAGCTCGGCGGGACTGTTGCCAGAAACTCTTCTTAATAAAGCGCTATAAGACCCCGCCATTGCTTCGGTCTCAGGCAATAAATTCAAACCTTCCTCTGTAGGAGCAAGTCCCTCTCTTGAACGAATAAATAGTGAGAATCCTAGCTCGGCCTCTAAAGTCTCAATATGTCGTCCAATAGTTGGCTGAGTTGTTCCTAGTGCTCGAGCAGCCCCAGAGAGAGAGCCCTCTTTGACTACATAAGTGAATGATTTCAGCAGGTTCCAGTTTAAATTATCCATATACATATATGTATATCATGTATTTTAATTTAGGCAATAGATATTTACATTTAAATGCCTGATTATTACATTAGGCGCAAAGGAGCCCCCCAAAGGCTTAACTAACAAAGGATAAAAAAGTGAAATTAAAAAAAGCAAAAATCGGAATTGTAGCGGCATCACTTTCAACTTTAGGCGCCCTAATTATTGGGCCTTTTAAACGCAGCCTTGAAACAAACATTGTGATTAATGAAAGTCCCGGTAAAGTGTGGAGCAAAATTATAGCGTTTGAAAATTACAAACAATGGAGCCCGTTTATAAAGTCTATAGAGGGAAAACTAAAAGCAGGTCAAAGGCTCAAGATATTCATTCAAGCTGAAGGTCAAGACGGAATGGAATTTACGCCTACAGTATTGAATGCTGATAAAGATAAAGAGCTGCGATGGGTAGGTAAATTAGGTATCCGTGGGATCTTTGATGGAGAACATTATTTCAAACTCGAAAAAATAAATAGTAACCAGACTAAACTGGTACATGGTGAGACTTTTACAGGAGTGTTGGTACCTGCTTTATGGATCTTAATTGAAAAAGGCACAACTCAAGGCTTTCTCTCGCAGAACAGAGCACTTAAGGCATCGGTTGAAGCATGAATATAAATCACAAACACCATATGGAGGACAAAATGAAAACACATATTGTTTTTCTAACACCATTTTTAATATTTATATGTACAAATGCGCACGCAGAATTTTATGTTGAAGCTGATCCCATTGCCTACGGGTTAAATGGCCACTCTCTGCACCTCGGTGTTCAGGGTGGAGGCTTTAGAATGCAAGTCGGTATGTTTAAAGCTGAAGTCCCAGATGCTTTTAAAGACAATAAAAACTATAACGTTATTCAGGAGGGGCATGGGATCAAAATTGATTACTATGGCAAAAACCCTGATGGGACATTTATTGGACTCGAATACGGACAAACCACGGCAAAGTACCAATTAAAGACAGGAGGGCAAGTGGTAGAACAAGACGTAAATCTTCTTGGATTTAGACTCGGATACAAAATTAAATTTTCGAAGCATTTGTTTATTACACCTTGGGTAGGTGTAGATAAAAATATTTCAAAAATAACTGATATTACAATTGGTAGTGAAACCTATAGTCCTGACGAATGGATTATCTTTCCAACTGTTCACCTCGGAATTGAATTTTAGCACCTTGAGTCTTTAGTGCGATTATTATATGGCACTCAATTAGTATTAGAGAAAATTGCGAAATAATTTTTAACTAATTACTAATGTTTCATGTATCTGCTATCTGGTTGATGAATGTTTGCGATATGCTTGATATCGCAAGTATATTGGTGTATATTTGTGAACTCAAACATAATGCATCAGAGGCAGGCATGTCGAACAATATAGAAGGTAGGCTGGTGATAAACATCATCAATCTACACAGCAAGATCCAGAAACGAATTGGTGGTGAACTTTTTGTGCACGGTATTGGTCTATCCGAGTATCTCGTACTAGATCAATTATATATCTCTCCAAATCAGAAAATACGTCGCAGCGACCTTGCCGAACAGGTAGGTATGAGCCCATCTGGCATTACCCGTCTTATTAACCCCATGGAAAAAATTGGTCTGGTTGAAAAGGAAGAGAATCCTCGAGATGCCAGAGTAAGTCTGGTTGCAATTTCAAGTGCTGGAAAACAAGTTTATGAGGATGCGCAAGTTTCATTTGAGCATGCTTCAGCAGCATTATTAGAACCGCTAGGTACTAAACGACTAAGCACATTTTCTAAGTTGTTTAAGGCTATATCATAGTATTGACTTGCCGAATCATAAGAAAGGTAGCAATAAAATGATTAAGATAAACTATCGGCAAGCTCTGATTAGAAAAGAGTGAGGCTGCAGTCATACAAAGTGAGGTCACTGTCGGGTCAGTTAAAACTGCATACTTGTTCACGGGCTCTGGACAACCTGTCATCTGTCTACATGGAGGCGGTGCCGGTGCCGTCACTTGGTATCCATCCATCGATCCACTGGCAAAATATTTTCACGTCATTGCACCAGATATCGTCGGTTTTGGTGAGTCTGACAAACCTGATGCAGCCTATGACAGACCTTACTTCGTTACTTGGCTAAAGAGCTTCATGTTAGAGTTGGGAATTTCAAAGGCACATATTGCTGGGCTATCGCAGGGTGGCGCAATTGCCCTTCAATTTACACTCGACTATCCATAAATGGTGGACAAGCTCGACCTGGTCGATTCTGGTGCACTGGGTGCAAAACCTCCATTGCTACCCTACGTTTTTTTAATCACCTTGTACCCCTTGGTTTTAATTCTTAAATTTCAAGGTTAAGTACCTGTTCAAAGGGTGGGTAATATATCAAGCATGTGTGTCAAAAGATAAAATTAAAGAAATTAAGTCGCCAGCTTGAAAGGAGCTTTCTGAAAAGAAGTAAAGGTATAGGCGGCTACATCTTGTAGCCGCCTGTTAAATAAGATCCGGGATTTATTTATATGGTTTTGAAGGAAATAGAAAACGTGACATTGAAACCATTATTATTCCTAGCTGCACTGTCGTTGCACCTAAAAGCATCATAATAATTTCTTTATCAACTAATCTATACTCTACCTTTCCAGTAGAGATTATAATAACCCAATCAGCTGCAACTAAGGCCGCTAAAAATCCTAAAACAAAAGTATTGGCTTTTATGAAAATATTCGTAATATCTTCTGATGCTTTTTTTCGCATTTCAAGCTCACCTAATTCAACTTGTTCGGTGACGCTATAAAATACATCGTCATTAATCAGGTTTTCAGCATCATCAAGACTAACTTGTCGCATCGTAGGGTTGGTTGTTACTTGTTCGGAAATGCTCGGAGCTACATTAAGCGAACTTCCCTCTTCTACTTTTTCTGGATTTTCAGTTTCCATTTAGCACCTATAGTTAGTTTTATCCAGCTAGAAGCAACTTAGTTTTCTCGTGATTTTTAGTCTCAATTACTACAGCATTATCTTCGTCGGCATTGCGCGCCATAAATCTAGATAATTCTAATGATTTCTTAATCACACCAGCAGTTGTTTTTACTCCAAATGCCTTTTTAAGTTCTTCTAGCAGTTTTTCAGTTTCCGCATTAACATCAAGCGTTGTTTTGCGAGTCATAAGTAGCTCCGTCTGTATTCTTACGTTAGTGCCTCTCGGCTATCATTACTAATCATAGCAAAATTATATAATTTATATATTTTTTATGTATTTAGTGTTTAAAAAGACTAGATATGCCCTTTTTTGGAATCCTGCCTTATTGGGTGGGATGGCGAACTAATCTGTTATCAACCTGCGTATACATTTGATTTAATTCACTTTTTTAATTTTATTATGGCCTGTTTCTGGTGCTTTTGTGCTTATGCGTAAATCTTGTTCTTTTTATTTTTATGGTTATCTATCTTATTGATTTCATTGATTTCATTGATTTCATTGATTTTTTAGTTTTTAGAGAAAATATGGTTGTTATCATAAACAGGAGCATGGAGAAATTTTTCCATTTCTTTTAACTATTTATACATGGCAGCACTTTTTTCATCTCGCCATACAGCTTTGCGGACAAATTATGCTTTTTTAAATGGCCACTTTATGGTTGTATGCATTGCATAAGTTGTTCGCAATGTAAGTTCAATTTAGAATGTTTGTTGAACACACGTAAGAGTTTTAAAATTTTTCCTGTAAATATGTGTCTTCTACATCTACAGCAATAATCTATCTGGGATTTCCCCAATCTTCGTTGTAATTGGCGTGATACCGGTTTTGTAATCTTTCTATTGTTATGCAATATTTATAACAATAGAAAGATAATTGAACAAAAATTCCGTATGTCCAAACATTTTACATTCCCAGCACTTCTATAAAATACATCGTTCCTTAAACCTAATGGATATGATAACGATGAAAAATATAATACGATCAACTATTCTTAAATATTTGTTCTTAATATTGCTACTACCCTCTTCTGTATTTGCTGGAGAATGGAATACAAATAAGAATGGAGTCGTTCTTGACGGATATGATGTAGTTTCATACCGAACAGATGACAAGGCTACCAAAGGGTTACCTAAACTATCTGTGAAATATGATAGTGTAACTTTTTATTTCTCAACTAAAAAACACAGAGATATGTTTGTTAAAAACCCAGGAATGTATGCACCCAAGTATAATGGTTACTGTGCCTTTGCAGTAGGCGCAAAAAATGCAAAAGTACCTGCAAATGCTGATACATTTAAAATGTACAACGGAGAGTTATTAGTATTTTTTAATGATTTATATGATGGTAATAAATTTAATACAAAAATCCCCTGGAATAATAAAGAGAAGAAACTTTTTAGACAGGCAGAAAAGAACTGGGCGAAACTAAAATAGTATGGATGTGCTTTCTGATATTCTACAAACAGTGAAATTGCATGGTACGGTTTATTTTCATGCACGTTTTCAGTCACCATGGGGTATGAGAATACCTGCAGGACAGTTTGCTAATTTTCATATTGTGACGAGTGGTGAATGCTTTGTAGAGATTGATGATAATAACCATATCCTGCTACAAAAAGGGGATATGGTTCTTTTTCCGAGAGGTGACTCACATGCCCTTGTTGACTCGCTGCAAACGGATACTGTGACCGCTAACGAACTATTAAATAATTCACGTACAACTCAATCAAATGAGATCGTTTTTGGTGGTAATGGCTCTCATTCAAGCTCATTGATATGCGGGCATTTTGAGTACAATAGAGAATACCCGCATCCTTTATTTGAAACTTTACCATCTTCTATTCATATTTCGGCTACTAATAATCCCAACGCAACGTGGTTTATAATAGCTTCAGAGCTAGCGACTCAAATCTCTTCAGGGCAGGGCATGGGTAAAGAGGCTGTAATAAATAGATTATCTGAATCACTATTTATTCAAATACTGGCTGACTATATGCAAACAATTGAAGACCAAGCTACCTTTTTAGCCGCCCTACAAAATAGAAATCTGGCTCTGGCCTTAAACGCTATACATGACGATATCTCTCATGATTGGTGTATTACGGAATTAGCTAAGATCGCATCAATGTCAAAATCAGTATTTTCAGCAAAATTCCATAGTGCGGTTGGAGAGCCACCCATTATATATTTGGCACGTTGGCGTATGTTAAAAGCTCGTGAGATGCTTATCGAAACCACTATGCCAATCAACCTAATATCGGAAAAGGTTGGCTACCAATCTGAGTTCTCTTTTTCTAAAGCATTCAAGAAAATGACGGGCTTGACACCTGGGACCGTTAGAAAACGATTGTGATGCATGTTATGTATTGCTGAGTTGCTGGTTTATATTGAGAAATGTATGTCTTGTGCGATTTGCAATCGATATTACAGAGCAGGGGTTAGTTCGAATGAAATTATGTTCATAGCAAAGTCAAAGTAGAATGCTGAACAAAAAAGGGCTTTACCCTCTTTTTTATTATGGAGAGCTTAGCTTAATGACTACCAACCAAAAATAACGCCTTCTAATAACATGTTGTAGTTCTGGTACTCTTCATTTGTAGCTTTAACCATCGAGCGCGCTTTACCTGCAAATCTTTTTCGTATCGACTGAGTACTATCAACACCATTGCCAATGGTTAAGGAATGCGTCATGGCTTTTTTCTGAGCAGGTGTAACGCGTTGACCAGCGGAGATAGCCTGGTTTGGCATAGGTTTGCTGGTATATATGATTTGTAGCGTGTCTCTAACTTCAGGTTTGAAAGCTTTATTAAAAAATTTATCGCGAAAGACATACGCATTACAACGGTTCTTTCCTAATGCTTTTGCAACGCCTTTCATTCCGCCTTTAACGCCAACAATAACGGGTTGACGGGCAGGGTTGGGGTAACCGCTTAAGATGGATAATGTTGATAGGTTTGGCATTGAAATACCACAAATTCGTTTTCCGATTAAATCTCTCAGCGAATTGATGCTGGAATCATCTTTTTTCCGTACAAGATAAAAAACCAAACTGCCCGGAAGTTTGGCAATCATGTCGTGGCCAATGTGAGCCATGCGCCATGATGCAAAGTGGGGTCCATCAAAAACAATATCGTACTTGTTATCACGCATTTCGCGTTGATAGTTGAGCCAATTACCGGGGTGTTTATAGGTTACCTTGGTTTTCAACAACTTGGTAAGATATGCTGCAACCGGTCCATATTGGATTTCACCAGTGGCAGGTGATTCGCGTGGTGGAGACGTAAAAATGAGATCAGCCGAATTAGCAGTAGATAAAAGAAAATTAACAAGTAGAATGAACCCTATTGCTAACCCACGTGAAAGCTTACTCATATACTGCTCCTTAACGGTATTTTTCTTATTGGTTTTATAACGACTATCATTACCACTTTTTGTCAGAATTTCAATTCTTTTTATTTAAACCCTCACTGTTAACAGTTTGATTTTAAATGAAAAGCTAAAAATGTTAGTATAATAGTGCATTTTGCATCAAATATTCGTTTTGACGATAAAATAGTTGTTTCATAGAGTAATATCGGCCAGTTAAACTATTTATTAAGTAATTAGGTGTTAAAAATCAACAATGTCGTTACCCGTATTAAGCATTCCAACTCAAGATGTAAGCCAAAAGCCTAAGCCCTATCTGCGGCCTAAAATATTGGCGGGTTGGCTACATGAGTTACCTACAGCAGATTCTAATGCAGCGGTGCACTTGCTTATAGAGAAGTTACAGGTAATTAATAGTTCTCGATACCCTGCGCAAGAGCGAATGGCTTTATTGGCTGTACTACATCCTGCCGTTATCCAGCTTGTTGGCGCCTTAGTGCAAAAATACCATACCGCACCAATCCCTTTAGCGCGTAAAGAACGTTTTTTATCTGATATCTGCCGTAAATTATTATTTGATATGGCCGCAGGCTACAAAATCATTGTCAGCGAGTTAGTTATAAAGAAAAAACATAAGCAGGCGGAAATCAATTTATTACATGAGGCGACCTATTTCTCAATAATATTTTTGTCCTGGAATTTAGTCGAGGCATATACGGTTTATGACCCTGTTGATGATGGAGTCTGGCACGATTTGCACCAGTTATATCGCTATGCTGAAGCTAATGGCTTTCATGAAACACACTTAGATGACCCCTTTCCAACGATGGCCTTACCTGTCGCCGCAACCGTTGATTTTGCTTATAAACGTATTATTTTACTGGCCATTGCCGAACCCTATCACTTGATGCAAGGGGAGGCCTGGGAGATTTACCGGCTAGTGAGTTATTGGACAGCCGATTGTGACTTGCTACCAAATATTCAGTCAGCGGTAGAAGGTGAATATGCGGTAGATATGTCGGCTGACCTCGCACCACGTTTTATAACACACGATTTATATAGCCAAAATATTTCAGGCCGCGTTATTGATATTTCTAAAATTAAAGAAAAACTGGAAGTATTGATTCAAAATATTTTACGCGGAAAATTTGAGTATCATTTGTTAGAAGGTATTGACGCGCTTGAACGCAAGCAGCGAGATGCTTTATTGCGTTTAATGGATACCTGGAAGGGTAATACTGAACGTTCTGAACCGCGTAATGCATCGGTAGATGATGTTCGAATTACAGCAGGTTTAAATTCATGCCATCATTTTATTTCAATGCGCGCAAAATTTACCCCGGAGATGGATGAATTAAAGATTCAGTCTGATAAAAGTGAACCGGCATTAACCAGAGACGAAGGCAAAAGCTTTTTTGCTACACGCTATCAAGAAGCACTGAAGAAAGATAAACGTCATATTCATGGAAATTACAGTCAGGAAGATTGGCGACAAAGTAATTTAAGTCAAATGGGTATTGCGCTACGTTGTTATTCTGGTCATCATGATCTCACAGTAAAAGTTGGCGAGATTGTCTCCTATCGTTTTGACGGAAAGTTAAAAGGTCGCTGGCAAACAGGAGTTGTTCGCTGGATAAAATCCGATAATAGAAAAGTACTTGATATCGGCATAATGGACATAGCCAAGTCTGCTGTACCTGTAGCAGTAAAAGCGATGAGCGGAATTGGAACGGGCACGGATTATTTTCGGGCGTTGTTAATACCTTTCCAGGTTTCCTTAAAACAAACGCGTAGCGTCATTTTACCAGCAAATATTTATGATATTAATTCGGTACTCGTTGTTAATTTAGGTAGGCGAATGTTTCATATTCGTTTGACGCGTTTATTATTATTTACCACTGCCATTAACCAGTATGAGTTTGATATTTTAGAAGTCCCCATGCAACATGCGCAAATGCATTAACATCCAAATATTTAATATTAAACAAATAAAAAAATTTCTAGAACAGCAGCCTCTCTAAAAGAAGCGTCGAATGGTATCAATTTGACTGGCATACCAATAAGGCGCTTCTTCGATATTACCCGCTCCCTGTTGTAACGCTGTTTTAGCTAATTTGTTAAGCTGCGTATCTGATAACTCTAAACTTACTTTGATCAGCATGGCTGAAGGTGATGGCAGAGGACTATCTTCAAGCACTGCTTTGCCGACGGTATATTTTATAAGCGGTGTCTCGGCAAGATACCATCCATCTTTTTTATAAAAGCGCTTCCAGGCTTGCCTGGCAAGAGCAATGGATAAATTGTTTGCGGTTTTGTTGTTTGTATGTTGAGCGTAGGCGAACACCCCATTGGCAACCAGAGAATAATCTTCAAGTCCTGCCGCGCCAATCGGCTGCGGTCTGTTAGCAGTCTGTTTAATTGAGCGGTATAGTGACTTGGAATTTTTATCCCATAATTCAGACTGTATGAATTGATAAAGTTTTTCAGCAGTAGAAAGGAATTGGGTATTCATTGACTTCGTGTCCTGGGCTGCACTACTTTGAGCACCTAAGGTAAAAGCTTGTAAGCTTAGCCCTAGCCAGGATGCGACCGGCTTGGTATCGATAGGGCAAGGATGTTTGCTGCGTATAGTTTTTAGCTTTATTTTCGCTGCCGCAATTAAAGCATTTACATTTTCTAGTTTCAGATTTAGTTGCTCGGCAATTTCATTAGCCGGTTTAACTTGAATAATATGGTAGCCGCTTTCAAGCGCCTCGTTGTTAATAAGCTTCCAATGCTGGGCGGCGACATTATATTGGTCGGTGGTTAAATATTTTTTTAAATTATCAAGCTGCCAAACATAACAACCACCTTCAACACCTTCTTCATCAACTGCAGAAAGACTTGCGGCAATAACGCCAATACTGGATGGCATATCAGTTTGTAAAAAATTCAGTGTATCAACCGCGATTGCTTGATAGTCGGGACGTTTAAATACTTTACTGGCTTTAAAGTATAAAATAGCCAGTTGCGCATTATCATAGAGCATTTTTTCAAAATGGGGTATTTGCCAATTAGGGTCAACGGTGTAGCGAAAAAATCCGCCATTAATTTGATCACGCAATCCTTGCTGTGCCATGTTGTCCAGTGTGGTAATTAAAAAATCAGTCCATTTTGTTTTTATATAAGGCTTAAGTTTTTCGCTCTCGACGATATGTAATAAAGTAATTAACTGGGGAACCGCGGGGAATTTATTCTGGTCACCAAATCCACCTTGAATTTCATCCATAATATCGGCTGCCTGACTTAAAAATTGTTGCGTTAAAAAGTGTGCTGCATTACTTTTTAGTGGGACGTTGATTTTAGTTTGCTGTTCACTAAGTAATTGCGCCGTGGCCTGCTTGGCGATAGATTTTAAATAATTATTTTTTTCAGCCCATTGCTGTTTTAAACTATTTAATACCTGCGTGAAATTTTTTGCAGGAACATAAGTCATCCCTACCAGGGGATAACCTTCCGGAGTAATAAATACATTTAAAGGCCAGCCTGCTTGCCCTTGAGTTTTTTCAACAAAGTCAATCAGGCGTGCATCCAAAGCGGGGTTCAGTTCTCGATCAACTTTTACCGGAATAAAAAACTGATTAAGTATTTTTGCAATCTCGGCATTCTTATAACTTTCACGTTGCATTACATGGCACCAATGGCATGAGAAATAGCCACTCGATATAAAAATCAATTTGTTTTCTTCTTGGGCACGTTTAACCACAGCTTCACTCCAGTCTTGCCATTGAACCGGATCAGTTCCATGCATAGCTAAGTAGGGAGATGCATGATGCTTGAGTTGATTTTGGAGTGGATTCTTTTCTGGAGCAGAAAAGCCAGATTGTGAAATTAAAGTTCCAAGGAGAAGAAGAATAGCTTTTAAGCTTACTGTTTTTGTAATATTCATAATTGAAAGAAAAAGTACCGGTTTGTGATTAAAGAAAGAGAACAGCAACGTATTTAAACTATAACTGTACTTTGTAGCTTTTATTCCAAAAAAGTTCATTTAGTCGGGATAGTTGGTTACTTAGGTTAATCGACCAGCTATGAAATATCGTATTACCAATCAACATAGACAGCAGCGTCTTGGGCGGCTTGGACTTACTTCTTATCGTCAGGCTCAGGCTGGTTTAATTCATCTTCTTCCGCAATGGCTTGCTCGAATTCATCATCCATTTCGGCTTCTGATAATTCAGCTTCTTCGGCTTCGAGTTCCGCTTCACGTTGTTTGCGCATTTTTAGAATCATGCGTGAAAATAATATGCCAACTTCAAATAGTAGCCACATGGGAATGGCTAACATTATTTGTGAAACAATGTCGGGCGGCGTGAGTAGCATGCCAAAGACGAAGGCGGCAACAATAATATAAGCGCGTTTTTCAACGAGTTTATCGGGTGTTGTTATTCCGATGACTACACAGATAATGGTCGCAATGGGAACTTCAAAGGCAATGCCAAAAGCAAAAAACAGTTTGAGGACAAGGTCGAGGTAATCGGTAATATCGGGTAAGACAGTTACGCCTTCGGGCGCCATCGCAGTTAAGAAAGTAAAGATAATAGGAAAAACCACATAATAAGCGAATGCCATGCCAGCGTAAAACAACATGATACTGGAAAATAAAAGTGGAAAGGCCAAACGTTTTTCATGTTTATAAAGCCCGGGTGCAATAAAACTCCAGGCCTGATAGAGCAAAAAAGGCATGCCAATAAAAACTGAAGCGACCATTGCGAGTTTAAACGGCGTTAAAAAAGGTGCGGTTGTTTTTGTTGCAACCATCGTGCTACCTTCAGGCAAGGCATTCATAATCGGAGTGGCGATAAAGTGGTAAATGTCATTAGCAAAAAAGAATAAGCCAGAGAAAATAACCATTACAAATAAAACACTGCGCAGTAATCGATCTCGCAGTTCTACGAGGTGCGATAAGAAAGGAATTTCAGATTCAGAGTTAGTGGGTGGTTCGGCTTGTTTCATGTATTATTTTTATTAACCGAAGTCTCATTAGTGTCTGTAGTGTCAGTGGCAGATACAGTGCTGGTATCTACTTCTTCAATTGAGGCTTTCGTAACGGTGGTGTCAGTCTCATTTTTTTGAGTGTGTTTTTGGTCATCATCAATCGAACGGACTACGTAACCGGGTTCGTCATCTTCTTCAAGAGTGAACTGATCGGTATTCATAATTTGCTTGATTTCATCCAGCCCGGCATCACGTGCAAGTGCTTGTTTCAGTTCTTCAGCACGGAGTTCCTTGCTAACATCTTGTTTAACCGATGCGATAAAGTAACGGGCTTTGCCAACCCACTTGCCGGCACTGCGGGCAATGCCGGGTAATTTATCCGGGCCAATAACAACTAAGCCAACAATCATAATGACGGCTAATTCCCAAAAACCAATATCAAACATTAGCGAGTGAGCCTATTTAACATGACAATAATAAAATGACTGAATAAGTCTGTTAGACTTTGTCAGATTTTTTTGCCTTATCAACTTTAGACTGGGTCACTTCACCTTCAAGGACATCACTGTCTTTCTTTTCAATGTTGCCTTTTTCTTCATCTTTCATTGAAGAACGGAAGCCTTTAACAGCGGCACCGAGGTCTGTCCCAACATTTTTAAGACGTTTTGCGCCAAAAAGAACCAAGACGATTAATAATATAATAATTAATTCTGTTACACCAAAACCCATGTTCTACTCCAATTAATAATTTGCGATTTTAACATTCTATCTAGCATTATATAGTACGAGACCTTTACACGGATAGCGAGAAGTAAGAGAACAAGGCAAAAGTCACCGAAAATGCATAGTTTACAAGTCTAAATGAGCATTTTGAGAAGGTTTACATCTTTGCTGTCAGGCTTCGTCGTTCTCGTAATAAGGTCTCAGCATACGCTAGTCTTCAGTACGACTTGCTTTCTCGTCTAACCCTGAGAGTCCAAACCGGCGTGCAAGTTCAGTGAGCACATCATCCGGTTTAAGTCCTTGATTTGCAAGTAAAACCATACAATGGAACCAAAGATCAGCCGTTTCGTAGATAATCTTCTGTGAATCGCCATCTTTGGCCGCCATGACAGTTTCAGTGGCTTCTTCACCGATTTTTTTCAATATACTATCCAGACCCTTAGCGTATAACTTGGCAACGTAGGAGCTTTCCGGGTCGGCATTTTTGCGCTCTTCGAGAACCAGAGCGAGTTGTTGTAATATATTATCCATCCCGCTAGTTTAAACCACGGAGGGGTATGAGGGTAAGATGTTTAACTAAAATATATAGCCAAACATCAGGCCGGCACCATATTGTTGAGAATTTTCTGAATAGGCTAAATCAAAGTAGAATGATTTGGAGTGAATGCCTAATCCAGCTGAGAATATCCCGTCTTCATTAGACTGTTTCGATTGTAGTGCATAACGATAGCCCGCTCTAAATTGGAAAATGGAATAGGGCACTTCGATGCCGAGCATGACATATTGGCTTTTATTATTTTCAAAGACCCCTTCATTTGGAATAACATCAATATCCGCGGTTAAGAGATATGAAGGTTGAAAATAGGCCGCTCCCATACGAACTTGCGGTTTAATTTTTATGGTATTGCCGTTAGCCGTTTGAAAATCTTTAGCTTTCAAATCTTTGATCACCAGACCAAGACGCCAGTTTTTATTTACATTATAGGTTGCACCCAGGTCCAGGTTTAGATGCCACTGGTTGTCATCTTTACTTTGTTGGTTAACGGTATTGTTGGTTATGGTCGAGTTATAATCGAAGGTTTTAACTTTATAGGTTTTGGGTTTTATGCTCAGAGCAACGGTTGAACCAAACAGCTTGTATTCGGATGAAATACTCACTCCAAGCTCTGTAATAACTGCTGCCCGAGCATTCGCATTAGATGTTAATGAATTAATCGGGTTGGTTAGATTGCCGCTACCATCAAATAATTCCGGATGAGCGCTTCCCTGTGTTCCACCTGAAGACAAAAATAAAAGCGCTTCCCGATAGCTTTCAAGCAAAGCAGTGTCGGTTGGCGTTATATTAACGTTGCCATCCCCCACACCACGTTGGAGAAAATAAAACGCTCCTCCAGCATGTTTTGAGGGTATGCCAATGACTAGTGCTGCGCTTAAATCTGCGAGAATGAGTTTGTTTGATACCGTGCTGGTATCATTTTGTAACTCTTGAACCAGAATTAAAGCACTATCGGCATTGGCTATGGTAGGGTTTGCGTTATAAGTGTTTACCGCAGTGGCTATACTACCTTCATAATTTTTATCATTGATTGTAGAAAGATCATCAATTGTTTTCGAAGCGCGACCAGCAACCACCGGAAAAGAAAATGCCTGCTTAGCGGTTTTTTCTTTAAAGTGTTTGTATTGCGCTAAAAGTGAAGGATTATAGAGAACAGCTGTATTACTGTCTGCAACGGCAATGCCGGTACCACCCATTGCGAAAGAGCGTGGATCATAAATACCAAATGGAAAAGCGAGAACGTTTGGTATTATGATGCCGGTACAAATAGAGGCAAATAGTAGTTGGTCACGGATTTTAGTAGCGCGGCACATTGCTACCAAGGATAGAGGCTTGGGGAACAAATAACTGTGATTATGATCGCTTTATTTTGTATAAATTGTGTCAGGATCTTTTAGGACCGGTTCAACTTCAACCCACTGTTTATTTTTTAATTCTTTAAAGAAGCAGTTGTGTCGGCCAGTGTGGCAGGCGATGCCACCGAGTTGTTCGACTTCCATTAAGATAACGTCATTATCGCAGTCTAGCCGAATCGATTTTAGAATTTGTATATATCCGGATTCTTCGCCTTTGCGCCAGAGTTTATTGCGTGAGCGCGACCAGTAAATGGCGCGATTTTCTTGCACGGTTAATTCAAGTGCTTCGCGGTTCATCCATGCCATCATTAGCATTTTACCGCTTCCGGTTTCCTGGGCGATGGCGGGAACCAGGCCGTCTTTATCCCACTTTATTTCGTCGAGCCAATTTGTATTCATTTTGTATTTTATCCACAATGCGACTTAAAGGCATACCTTTGAGTTACTTGATATGACGCTTAATATAATACGAAGGGCGTAACAATTTTCTTGGTCGTATTATAATCTAACTTCAATGCCGGCATCCGCCATGTGTTGCTTGGCTTCACCTACGGTGTATTCGCCAAAGTGGAAAATGCTGGCAGCGAGTACCGCATCGGCTTTGCCTTTTACAACGCCCTCGACCAGGTGATCTAAATTACCGACACCACCCGAAGCAATCACCGGTACCGTGACCGCATCACTAATGGCGCTAGTAAGCTCTAAATCAAAACCAATTTTGGTGCCATCCCGGTCCATGCTGGTGAGGAGGATTTCCCCCGCGCCGTAATCAACCATTTTAATGGCCCACTCCACCGCATCAATGCCAGTAGGTTTTCGGCCACCGTGGGTAAAAATTTCCCATTTCTTCGGTTGGCCTGGATCACTGACGCACTTGGCATCAATGGCCACTACGATACATTGCGAGCCAAATCTTGCTGCCGCTTCTTTTACAAATTCAGGGTTAAATACGGCGGCGCTGTTAATACCAATTTTATCGGCACCTGCGTTGAGCATTCTGCGAATGTCTTCAATTGTGCGAATGCCACCACCGACAGTTAGAGGTATAAATACCTGGCCGGCAACTTGTTCAACCACGTGTATCATCGTTGAGCGGTTGTCTGAGGTGGCAGTAATGTCTAAAAAAGTGAGTTCGTCAGCACCTTCCAGATCATAACGCCGTGCTATTTCAACCGGGTCACCAGCATCGCGGATATTAACAAACTGTACGCCTTTAACGACGCGTCCGTTATCAACATCCAAACAGGGGATGATACGCTTTGCCAAACTCATAATCGGGGACTCATAATTTGATAGCCATTATTTAACTTGTTAACTCATCCGATAATTTTTGTGCAGCAGCGAAATCCAGGCTACCTTCATAAATAGCGCGACCAGTTATTGCGCCACTAATGCCCTCATGGGCTACAGCACAAAGTGCGCGAATATCTTCAATATTAGTAATGCCGCCTGATGCAATAATCGGTATATTCACCGCTTGCGCAAGTTTAAGCGTCGATTCCACATTAACGCCGGTCATCATGCCATCACGACCAATGTCGGTGTAGACAATGGCCGATACGCCATCATGTTCAAAATGTTTCGCCATATCGATCACGTCATGTTTGGATAGTTTAGACCAACCATCAATTGCAACTTTGCCATCTTTAGCATCGAGGCCAACGATAATATGGCCGGGAAACTCCAGGCAAATATCGTTGACAAAGTGCGGTGCATTAACCGCCTTGGTGCCGATAATAACAAATTCCACGCCGGCATTGAGATAGGTTTGAATGGTGTCTTCGTCACGAATACCGCCACCGATTTGAATCGGTAATTCCGGGAAAGCCTCTGCAATTTCGTGTACTACGCCGGCATTAACGGGTTTGCCTTCAAATGCGCCATTCAAGTCAACAATATGTAAACGCCGCGCGCCTTGTTCAACCCATTGGGCTGCAACCGCGACAGGGTCGTCTGAAAAAATTGTTTCATCTTCCATACGCCCTTGGCGAAGGCGTACACATTTACCGTCTTTTAAATCAATAGCAGGGATAATTAACATGTTTGTTCCGTTTATTTCTGGTTTTATCAAAATTGTTAAGGGATTTATCGTTATTAAAGTGTTCCGTTCCAGTTTAGGAAATTAGCATAAAGCTGCAATCCGGCGTGCTGGCTTTTTTCGGGATGAAATTGGGTTGCAAAAATATTGTCTTTGGTGAGGCTGACACAAAACTCGATTCCGTATTCGCAGGTAGCTGCAACAAATTGATTATCATTTGGCTCAGTATAATAGCTATGAACAAAATAGAAACGTTCATTATTAGAAATATTGTGCCACATCGGATGTTTGATACTTTGCTTTACCTGGTTCCAGCCCATATGCGGAATTTTTAAACCGCTAATATTTTGCTCTTTAAAGGTGGCGGCGAAAGCATGCACATGGCCATCAAAAATACCAAGGCAAGCGGTGCCATTATTTTCATCGCTATTATCAAGTAAGGCCTGCATCCCGACACATACCCCTAAGAAAGGAGTGCCAGCCGCAATGACTTCGCGCACAATGTTGTCGATACCCAGTCGCTTGATTTCGCCCATACAGTCACGTATCGCGCCAACGCCGGGTAGTACTACGTGGTCGGCCTGCAAAATGGTATCGTGGTCGTGAGTTACAATGACTTTGGTGCTAGTTTGTAAGGACTCACTAGCGTGTTCCAGGGCTTTAGCAACGGAATGCAGGTTTCCCATTCCATAGTCAATAACGGCAACACAACTCATAGGATTTTTACTGTTTTCATAGGATATATTGTAATGAAGTTTGTCATTGCGGGCGGTAGCGTGGCAATCTTATTGTATATTGTGTGGATTGATCAAGATTGCTGCGCTTACGTTACTCACTCGCAATGACATTTTATTTCTATAAACTACCTTTAGTGGATGGCATCATACCTTGCATGCGTGGATCCTCTTCCAGTGCCATGCGCATGGCACGACCAAAAGCTTTGAAAATGGTCTCCGCAATATGGTGAGCATTATTGCCTTTGAGGCAATCGATGTGCAGGCTGACATTGGCGTGATTGACAAAACCCTGGAAGAATTCGTGAATTAAATCCACATCGAACGCACCAATCATCCCGCGCGGGTAATCAGCGCTGTATTCCAGACCTGGACGGCCAGAAAAGTCGATGACTACGCGTGACAACGCCTCATCCAGTGGCACATATGCGTGACCGTAACGGCGGATGCCTTTTTTGTCGCCAAGTGCAGCACTCATCGCCTGGCCTAGCGTAATACCAATGTCTTCAACCGTATGGTGCGCATCAATGTGTAAATCACCTTTAGCCTGAACATCTAAATCGAATAAGCCGTGGCGGGCAATTTGATCCAGCATGTGCTCTAAAAAAGGCACGCCGGTATCAAAAACAGCCTTACCAGCACCGTCCAAATTTAGTTTGACAGTAATTTGGGTTTCCAATGTATTGCGCTCAATACTGGATTTTCGCCCTGACATGATATTTTCCTATTTAATTAAATATACAAGTAATTAGGGCTAGCATACCGTATTTAAATGCCTTTTTCCTTTTTATTTAAGCTTGGTCGGAATGAACTTTTAATAATATTTTTACATACAAACAGCGATGTCTGAAAGCCATTCGAGGAGATTTCAACTCCAAAAAAGAGCAGAAAATTGTACACTCTGGTTTTTTAAGTTTTTGTCTAAACTCTTAGTGGTCTTCGCTGTTGTATTAGTAGTTATTATCAGCATCGCGTTATTCCATTGCTATAATTCAAACACAAGCGCTACATTTTTTATGGATGATAATCTGTATTAATATTGGAGAAAATTACTTGGGTATAAGAACAGATTAAAAGTAAATAATGACGATTATCTTTTTTACTACGTATTAATACGTAGTAACCAGGTTGATGCGTTTTATATATTTAGTGAAATGCCAATTTACCCGCGCTTAATGTAGGGGCTAATCTTAAAGCATTTATACTATTTATAATGAATCTATTCTCAAAGCTATAATTAATGGGTATATTGTATATATACTAAAAAAAACCAATCAGGTCGTGTCAATATGTCGAAAAACTCAGTAATTAACCTAGATGATTTACGTGCAAAATGTAAAAGCTGTAGTTTATATCAGCTTTGTTTGCCCCTTGGTTTACATGAAGGAGATATTGATAAACTGGAAGCGATCATCAAGCGTCGTCGAGTCATTGATAAAGGCAGTTTTCTTTATCATGCTGGTGATCAGTTAAAATCACTCTTTGCAGTACGTTCGGGTTCTTTTAAATCGTATGTTCCTGTGCAGGATTCCGCGGAGCAAGTCATCGGTTTTCATTTACCCGGCGAATTGATGGGGATGGACGCGATTCATGGCGAGCAACACCGTAGCTACTCCAAAGCATTAGAAACATCCAGTGTTTGTGAAATCCCCTACGATAAGCTAGAAACGTTAAGCATGGTAGTACCGGGTTTAGGGCACTATTTGATGGGCTTGTTGAGTGAAGAGTTGCAACACGAGCAGTGTCACGTTACTCAGTTAGCCAAGATGGCGGCAGAAGCGCGTTTGGCAAACTTTATCCTGGAAATGTCGAAACGACATACAGATCGCGGTCATTCGTCATTAGAATTTAATCTTAGTATGTCCCGAAATGATATTGCAAATCTTTTAGGTTTGGCTGTTGAAACCGTGAGTCGTTTATTTACTCATTTCCAGGAACTCAATATTCTTAAAGTCGAACGCAAGCACATCCAAATTATTAATATGGAAGGCCTGGAACATCAGGCGCGTGGTTGCGAGAATGAGGCCAAGGAAAATTCAGAAACAGGCTCAGCAAATCGCTAGGGTTTGTCCTTGTTTTTAAACCTTTTTACAAGCTAAACTTTTAGTAATATAAAGTCCTCCTGATCTAGATCAGTTCCATCTTTCCACTTTTAAGTCATGATTCTTTCCATGTTTACCCATGGCGGCGTCATGCTGTCAAAATATTTTGTTAATTGAAAAACGGAAAACCCTAATGACGAATCAAGAAACATATAACTATAAGGTTGTTCAGCAATTTACCGTGATGACAGTTGTCTGGGGAATTGTGGGCATGTTGGTCGGTGTCATAATTGCCGCACAACTGGTTTGGCCGCAATTAAACTTTGATATTCCCTATTTAACTTACAGTCGTTTACGGCCGTTGCATACCAATGCGGTTATTTTCGCCTTCGGTGGCTCGGCTTTAATGGCCACCTCAATGTATGTGGTGCAACGCACCTGTCAGGTTCGGTTGTTTAGCGACAAACTTGCCAGCTTTGTGTTTTGGGGTTGGACAACCGTTATCGTACTTGCCGCCATTACCTTACCACTCGGTATTACTACTTCAAAAGAATATGCCGAACTTGAATGGCCGATTGATATTTTAATTGCCGTGGTGTGGGTCGCATATGCCATAGTATTTTTTGGTACGTTAATGAAGCGCCGAGTAAAACATATTTATGTCGCTAACTGGTTCTTTGGCGCGTTTATACTTACCGTTGCGGTGTTGCATATTGTAAACAGCTTAGCCATTCCTGTTTCAATGACAAAATCCTATTCAATTTATCCCGGTACTATCGATGCGATGGTGCAGTGGTGGTACGGGCATAACGCAGTAGGCTTTTTCTTAACCGCTGGCTTCTTAGGCATCATGTATTACTTTATTCCCAAGCAAGTGGGTAAGCCGGTTTATTCATATCGGTTATCGGTGGTGCATTTCTGGGCGTTAATCTCTACTTACATGTGGGCCGGCCCGCATCATCTGCAATACACTGCCTTACCTGATTGGGCGCAATCACTCGGCATGGTGTTCTCAATTATCCTGCTTGCACCAAGTTGGGGGGGTATGGTGAATGGCATCATGACGTTATCCGGTGCGTGGTATAAGTTACGTCAGGACCCTATTCTGAAATTCCTGGTGGTATCGTTATCATTTTACGGCATGTCAACGTTTGAAGGCCCGATGATGGCAATCAAAACCGTTAACGCCTTATCACATTATACTGACTGGACGATTGGTCATGTTCATTCCGGTGCACTCGGTTGGGTGGCATTAGTTTCAATTGGTGCAATTTACTTCCTGGTGCCAAAAGTATTTGGTCGTGAGGAAATGTATTCGACTAAATTTATAAACATGCATTTCTGGATGTCGACGCTCGGTATCGTGCTCTACATTGCAGCGATGTGGATTGCCGGTGTAATGCAAGGTTTAATGTGGCGTGCAGTGAATAGCGACGGCACTTTAACCTACAGCTTCGTAGAAAGTTTAGAAGCAACCTATCCATATTACATGGTGCGCTTACTTGGTGGCTTCCTGTTCTTTTGCGGCATGTTGCTGATGGCGTACAACGTATACAAAACAATTAATGGTTCGCCAACGCGCGATAAAATGCAGGATGTTGAGCATGCCGAGTCCCCACTAGCATCCGGGTCAGCCAAGCCAGGCTTAGCAGGAGGTCAATCATGAGCCATGAAAAAATAGAAACGAATGTTGGCTTATTAGTTTTATTTGTCATTTTAGTTATTAGTGTCGGTGGTTTAGTTGAAATTGTTCCTTTGTTTTTCATGAAGGACACCACCGAACCGGTAAAAGATTTAAAACCCTATACTGCATTACAGTTAGAAGGGCGTGACATTTATATTCGTGAAGGCTGCTACGTATGTCATTCACAAATGATTCGTCCATTCCGCGCAGAAACAGAACGCTACGGGCATTACTCTGTGGCCGGTGAGTTTGTTTACGACCATCCTTTCCAGTGGGGTTCAAAACGTACCGGACCGGATTTAGCCCGTGTAGGTGGTCGCTATAGTGATGACTGGCATCGAGTGCATTTAATTAACGCGCGTGATGTGGTGCCAGAATCTAACATGCCTGGTTTCCCATGGTTAGTCGAAAACAAAATTGATGAAACTATGACACCGAAAAAATTAGACGCAATGAAAACCTTAGGCGTGCCATATACACAGCAAGAAATAGATGAAGCAAGTGCAGCCGTTAAAGATAAAACCGAAATGGATGCCTTGATTTCTTACTTACAAGTGCTTGGTACAAGCATTAAAACCAGACGCTAGCGGAGGATTTATGGATTGGAATGATGTAAGAGCAATATTTTCCGTGATTATGTTTGCGCTACTGATCGGTATTTATATTTGGGCGTGGAGTAAAAATCGCAAAGCCGATTTTAATGAAGCCGCAAACTTACCATTTGCCGAACCGGAACATCCAGCGCCTGAGTCAAAAAGCACTGGAAATATGAACGGAGAAAAAATATGAGCAGCTTCTGGAGTAACTATATAATTATTTTAACCTTGCTGAATATTGTAGGTTGTTTCTGGTTAATTAAATGGGCAAGTAAAAAACGACCCGGCGATGCAAAAGAAGGCGCAGCCATGGGGCATGTCTGGGACGGTGACTTGCAGGAATTAAACAACCCCATGCCACGCTGGTGGTTATGGATGTTTTATATCTCACTTATCTTCAGCATCATCTATGTTGTTTTATACCCGGCCCTGGGTAATATGAAAGGTACTCTGGGTTGGACTCAAATCGGTGAGTACGAAGAAGAAATTGCAGCTGCGAATAAAGAGTATGGCCCGTTGTTTGCCAAGTATGCTGCAACACCACTTACCGAACTGGCTAAAGACAAAAAAGCCAATGCAATGGGGCAGCGCTTATTTTTAAATTATTGTTCAACCTGTCATGGCTCCGATGCAAAAGGTGCGAGTGGTTTTCCAAATTTAACTGACAAAGACTGGTTGTATGGCGGCACCCCTGAGGCAATTAAAACGTCTATTTTAAATGGCCGTACCGGCATGATGCCAGCAATGGGCGCAGCCTTGGGTGGCGCACAAGGTGTGGATGAAGTTGCAAACTATGTTATGAGTTTAAGTGGTCGCAATGTTGATACAGCCAAAGCCACAGCAGGTAAGCCTAAGTTCGAAATGATGTGCGCCGCATGTCACCAGGCAACCGGTAAAGGTAACCCCGCATTAGGTGCAGCAAACTTAACCGATAATATCTGGTTGTACGGTGCATCGGCAGGCGTGATTAAGAAAACCATTACCGATGGACGTACCGGACAAATGCCCGCGCATAAAAACTTTCTTGGTGAAGACAAGTCACATTTGTTAGCCGCTTATATATATAGTTTAAGTAACTAATCGTCATTCCCGTGCTGATTACATGGATGTATCCGCAAGGCCGGCGCAGGTTGCTAACGCTCGCAATGACGATTCTCTTCAGCGTAATTAATTTATCGTCTATATAATACAGGTAGTCAATGAGTCATCCCAAAGCCACCGAACCTGTCGTAAGTGACGAAGCCTACGCTAAACATGAAAAAGTGTATCCGCGTGCGGTTACTGGCATGTTTGCAACGTTCCGTATTTTAGGCGTTCTGGTACTACTCGGCGGGTATTATCTGGTACCGTGGTTACAATGGGATGGTCATCAAGCCGTATTATTCGACTTACCCGCACGTAAGTTTTATATTTTCGCATTAACCTTTTGGCCGCAAGATTTTATATATCTGGCTGCGTTACTTATCATTGCGGCGTTATCCCTGTTTTTCTTTACCGCGTTAGCCGGGCGTTTATGGTGTGGATATGCCTGCCCGCAAACCGTCTGGACTGAAGTTTTTTTATGGATAGAACGTAAAGTCGAAGGCGATCGTAACAAACAAATTAAACTGGATAAAAGCGCATTAACAAGACACAAGTTTATTCGCAAGGCCACTAAACATACCTTGTGGATATTGTTGTCTTTATGGACCGGTTTCACCTTTGTAGGTTACTTCACCCCCATCCTTGAATTAGGTGTGTCGTTTATACAAATGACGCTCGGCCCCTGGGAAACTTTCTGGGTATTCTTTTATGGTTTTGCAACCTACGGCAACGCTGGTTGGATGCGTGAACAAGTGTGTATCTACATGTGCCCCTATGCACGTTTTCAAAGTGCCATGTTCGATAACGACACCCTGGTTATTTCTTACGACGAGGCCCGTGGCGAACCACGCGGTTCACGAAAAAGAAGCGTCGAGTCAGGTTCGGTGGGTTTAGGCGATTGTGTTGATTGCACCCTGTGCGTACAGGTTTGCCCAACCGGTATTGATATTCGTCAAGGAATGCAATACCAGTGTATTGGTTGCGCCGCCTGCATCGATGTATGTAATCAGGTGATGGATAAAATGGGTTACGAGAAGAATCTGGTTCAATACACCACCTTAAATGCAATGGATGGTATTCCGACTAAAATTTTACGCCCGCGTATTATTATCTACTTTATGCTGCTGGTGATTATTAGTGGCGCATTGGTGTATAAAATGGCAACGCGTATTCCACTAGAGCTGGATATTATTCGTGACCGCAACGCATTGTATCGAGAAACCAATGAAGGCCTAATTGAAAATATCTATACCCTTAAAGTGATTAACATGGATAATTTACAACACCAGTACACCCTAAAAGTAACGGGTTTAGAAGGAATGAAGGTGGTGCAAAAAATGCCGAAGATCATTGCCAAAAGTGGAGAAGTATTAGAAGTACCTATCAGCATACAGGTCGACCCAATTAATTTAAAACGTACTGGGTTGTCATTAAATTTTGATTTAATATCAACAAGCAACCCTGATATACACGTAGAAGAAACAGGGCGCTTTATCGGGCCGCTGGTTAAATAAGATTTGGTACAAGCTGTCATTGCGAGCCAGTGTTTATCGGGCGCGGCAATTTGAATGTAACATGTCGTTTATAAAACAGAGTCAGTAAAGAAATTAGAGTAAAAATATTATGACAAACGCAACACTTATAGTCGATAAAAATGCTGTCTGGTACAAACAGTTCTGGCCGTGGTTTTTAATTTTCTTGCCCGGCTCGGTCGTTGTCGCCAGTATCATCACGCTTGTTATAGCCGCAAAAGGTGCAGACAGCCTCGTAGTGGACGACTACTACAAAAAAGCCATGCTAATAAATAAAGATTTAACCAAAATAGAACACGCCAAAAAAATCGGTTTATCCGGTGGCCTGTTTATAAAAGACAACACCCTGCAATTAGAAGTTAACGCCAAAGAAAATTCAATTGTTCTGCCGCCGGTATTAAAGCTGCATTTTGTGCATCCCACCACTGCAGAAAAAGATTTCTCCATCACCCTTATTCAGGTGCAACGAGCAACAACCAATAAACTAAAATTACTTATAAGTGAACATTACAACAGTCAGCTAAGCACTGCATTAGCCAATAAACTAAACCAGGGTGCATGGTATGTGCGTTTACTACCACTAGACGAGGCCTGGCAACTCAATGGTAAAATACATAATAATATAAAAACTATTCCGCTTTATGCGGACTAAAGGAGGGGGATATGACACAACAAAATAATAATACAGAGCTAAATAATACAGCAACGGAAATACCCACCATTCAAAAGGTAATCGCAGTGCTCTGGCCATCATTTCTCACTGCTGGTGCTGCTACCATTTTATTTTTCGCCTACTTCGATCCGCAGTTACTCATGCACGCCAGTGGCTATGGCGAAATATCCCGCATGGCCGGTTATACCATTGGCTTTTTCCTGTTCTGGTTACTCACATCCATTACTTGTGTCATGACGTGTTACTTTCAGCGACCTTGTGCGAAGAAATAGTATAAAGTTTTATTAGGTACTTAAAGTGAAGCTTTTGCGTATTTTTTCTGTTATTTACTTCCCCTCGCCTTTTATTAAACATAGTGTTTCGCTATTCCATTTTTAGTGATATGGTACAATAAATAAGGTGTTATGCGTATGTACGTATAATAAGGTAAAAAGTGGCATGCCGTTTAAATCACTATTATGTGTAAAAAAGAAAATGGCTAAGGAATATTACGAAAAACTAAATACTCTTCTAGAAGAAATAAACATAAAGAAAGAGGTTTTGTTACCCATGGAAGTTAAGCATTTTTTTAGTGGTGCAGCACTTTACGTAAACCAAACCATATGTGCATCATGGTCGCCTGCGGGCTTAGCATTTAAATTGCCCGAAGAGGAAACTAATAAATAGTGGCAAAGCAATACCATTAAAGTATTTCCCTAAAGGGCATATAAAAAAAGGGTATGCTCTCTTTAAGGAGCCTAATATTAAAAAAAAGAGCCAATGGAAAAAGTACTTTATCAAAGCATCCGAACAGGTATAGTCTATCTATGCCATAAGGCATTTAAAACCGTTGTGCAAAAAAAGCGCAACTCGGACAGTCAATGTTAGATTCTCTGGCATTGCCTCATCAGGGAATTTGTTTTTCAGAAAATGAGGTATAAAATTAATAAGGAAATTATTATGAACAAGCTACTGGGTATTTTAGTTGTCATCTTTACTCTTGCAGTATCATCGTTTGTACGTGCTGATCAAGTAAAAGAAATTCAGTCACTTTCTGGCTGGACAAATCAAAGCGGTTCGACGCTGTACATTAACAATATCGCAAGCAATGGGCTACTTACTGGAACATACATTAATCGTGCTCAAGGTTATGGATGTCAAGACATAGCGTATCCAGTTACCGGATGGGTATATGGCACAGCCATTACATTTACAACCATTTGGCAAGGTACTGAATCTTGTAATTCCATTACCGCATGGACTGGCTTCCTTTACAACGGGCAGATACAAACCCTGTGGCAATTAGTCATAAATGGTTCTTCCAGCAAAAAACAAATTTTGCAGGGTACTGATACATTTAAGTGGACTGCAAATAAGAATCATAAGTCACTTATGATCGAAAAATAGGAATCTAACCCGCTGTTCAATCAGGCCGCCCAAAAGCTGGGCGGCCTGATTAACTATACGTTATAAGTAAAAGTATGAAATTTCATGGAAGTAGAAAATATCAACTAAAAGGAATCATTGTTAGTGCGTGTCTGTAATTCCAATTAGTGTTGTTTTCATAGCGCTGGGTGGAGTTATTTTAACTGCACTAGGAATATTAATGTTAGGTTTAATAATTATACTTGTATATCCTAGGTATAAATATCCAATTGTAAAAATACAGAATAATACTATTATTACTCAGAGTATATTTGGTAAACCTGTACTAATAGATGACTTAATAAAATATAAGTTGATAATAAGTAATGATTTTATTGCTTTTAGGTTTGAAAATAAAAACGATATCATGATAGATCAAGAAAATATTTGTGAGTACTAATCTGGCGAAGTTATTGAATATTTGAAGGGGCTACCATTTAATCAAATTATTACATCAAAAAACTTATAAGGTGTTTAAGCCGTTGCGGTAAAAAACGCACAACTCGGACGGCCAACCACTCGCTTTGCTCTCGGTTGTCTGCCGTTTAACTCAGCGTTGATGAGGCGATTGTGTATTTAAAGTTAAACGTGAATTGAGTAACAATAAGTATAAAAGGCAATTAATTATATAATGATATGATTTCCTGGCATTAGAAATACATTAAATCGTAATTATAGCACTGCAACTAAAATAAGGAGGCACGATGAAAAAGGAAAATATCCTACAAAAAGCATCTTTTGAAATTCGAGATGGAGTAAATATTTTACGAATGAAAGGGACGCCCTTCGAAATGGGCTATCAGCATGGTTATCTGCTTGCTGATAAGATTAGCGTCATGATCAACACAACACTTCAGGCGACTATTGCCTATATTTCTCTGGCAACAGGGAAGAGTCTGGCGACTTCGGAGGAATGGTTTTGGCTTGGACAGAAGGCTGCAGAACCGTTTTTGCCGGAAGAATTCAAAGAGGAGATGCAGGGAATTACCGCAGGTTGTAATGACGCTGGCGTTTCTGTCACAGTGCAACAGATTTACCTTTGGAACACCAACTACGACCAGTGGTGCATCTATGCGCATCCACACTATTGGCATCCCACCGAAGGCGTCGGGCATAGACCACTGGCGACAATTATTCAGGGCGCAGGGGGGTGTAGCAGTTTTAGCGCCTGGGGCAACGCAGCCGGCGGTGACGGAAAATTAATTTTTTGTAAGGATGAGGACAATTTTAATATGCCCGGACAGTTGGAAAACCGCACGATGTTTGTTGCCGATCCGGATGATGGGTATGGTCACATATTTTTATCATACCCAGGTATGATCGGGCTTGATGGAGGATTTAACGAAGCCGGATTTGAAATGATGACGCAACTCAACAGTATGAAAGAAGAAACTATGGAAGGATGTGGCATCGCTATCTTTACCCGTCTGCTTCTTACTCATGTCAATAATATAGACGACGCGATTGGTATATTTAATAAATATCCGCGATGTGCGGGCATTGCCTACCATGTGGCTGATGCGATCAATAAGAAAGCGGCCGTTGTCGAAACATCTGCCTCACAGGTTGCAGTTCGTTATCCAGTTCCAGATCAGAACTTTCTGTATCAAGCAAACAATTCTAATTGCTACCCAGGCTGGATGGGCTATGACGGTTACAACATGGTTGTTGACCAGGCTCCTGTTAACGAGTTAACAAATGTTTCAACTATTGACGCATGGCAAGCCAGCATAAGGGATCCGGCAAATAAATACGTTCAGGCACCCAGCCGGGTTGAACGTTATGGAGAACTCCTTGCGGAGCATTATGGCAAAATCACACTAGAGACTGCCAAAGCAATTATGAGTGATCGTTTTGATCCCTATACCCAGAGGGAGCGCGAGAAGTGGGAACCCTCGGTATCAAACAATATCCTTTGTACTATCTGTGCACTCTATCCTGACGACACTTTTCATGCAGCTGAACCACTCGGAGAATTCAAGGCTCATATCGCCAATATGTGGAGTTTGATCGCCTTACCAGAAACGGGAGACTTCTGGTTGGCAATCAATGATTTTCCGGCTGAGTATGGCGGATATGTGCAGTTTAATCTCAAAGATTTATTGCATTAAGTTTGTTATTAAATATGTGGGGATCCCTCAGGGTCAGAGAGGAATTGTTTCTAATATTAGAGAATATTATTCTCTGACCCTGTTTATTCTGAGTATTTTGCATGGCGTCACTTTAGGGTGTGTAGAGGGCGATCCAGAAACAGTATTGGGCATGCATATTTTTGCAGGCTCAAAAGCATCATGCGAAATCATTCCGGATGGTGTTCCTCAGTACGAAGAGTGGTCACCTGTAAATAAACCTGAAAACACCTATGAGTCCCCCGGACAGAAAAAACGCCTCTCACTCCTCGCTCGTCCTTTTGCTAGCGGTGATACGAAGGGTAATACGGTGGGTGTCCTGAGTTTCAAGGGAAATATCAACCGACAGAAAACCAATTGTTCATTAAACCTTTGTTTATGTTATTGCCCATACTTGCTTATTCAGATATAGATGTAAAAAATCTATAAATATTTTTAGCTTTGCAGATATGTATTGTCGATCATGGTAAAGAGCGGTAATTGGCAGTAACGGTGCATGGGTTTCTACAGTGACTTCCTGGAGTTGGCCATTATTAATGGCCTCCCATGCTTCATACATCGGCATAAATGCCAGTCCAAACCCCGCTTTCGCCAGTGTTAACCGTGCCTGTTCATTATTAACGGTGATTTTTCCTCTGGTATTAATCACATACTGTTGATTATTGTGCTGGTATTTTAGTCTTGCTGGAACATGGGAGAAGAGTATCCATGGATGGTTTTCCATATCCGTTATGCTGGTTGGCATACCATTCTTTTTAAAATAATCCGGTGACGCACAAACCACAACGCGTGTTGCAGCTAATGGTTTGGCAATCATACTGGAGTCAGGCAGGGACGCAACCCGGATCGCCAAGTCGATACCCTCTGTAACAAGATTTAAATCCCTGTCTTCCTGTACAAGCTCGATCTCAAGGTTTGGGTTTTCAGCAAGGAACGTTTGCATCGCAGGTAGCAAGACTCTGTTACCAAAACCAACTGGACAGGTCATTTTCAAAAAACCGCTTACGTCATTTTTATAAGTTTTAGCGCGGTCATTTGCTCGTTGTGCCTCTTCGACAACACGAATGCAGCCCTGGTAATAGGCCTGTCCTGCCTCACTCAACCTTAAGTGTCGGGTAGTTCGATGTAGCAGGCGAATCCCCAGTTCCTTTTCCAACTGTGAAATACGCATACTGACTGCCGATTTACCGATACCCAGTTGTTCTGCGGCCTTGGAAAAGCTTTTACTTTCGACGACTTTGACAAAAACCGCCATCTGATTAAGGTTATTCATATGGATCGGGTTAATAGTTCAGAAATATTGAACTATTATTTCATATAAATAGGGATTGTACAATTATTAAGAGGTAAATAGACTCTTATTTGTAATCACAGTCTGTGGAAGCAACAACGGAGCAATTTCGTGAAAAAGATAAAATTAATGCTATTAACAGCTTGTCTCTGGAATACGGGTTTTGTTCAGGCCGATACGCAATCGATAAATCTGATCTTTGGGCTCACACAACCGTTATTACTGGGGGGAGGGAATGTCGAGATCAATTATTTAACCGACAATTGGGTCTTCGAGTATTCACACGGATTCGATCTGGATCTACACAAAAGTTCTGATCTTGCAATGACCAGCGAGGAAAGAAGTCAGGGGCTTAAGATACATCTACCCTACTCAACAGGTGGGGGCATCGGTTATCGATTTACGAAAGAATTCAACCTCCGGGTCGAATTCAAACAACACAAATATGAGGTTACCCACCCAAGTAACGAAAGGGTAAGCTATACGATACAGGATCTTGGTATCGGCGCTTATTACTTTTATGAACCTCTTCGTAACTATAGTTTGATCATAGTCCCGTCAATTCGATATTGGCCCACCATTAATACATCACTTGATAACGATCAATATACGTTTAGCAATGGCGATGTCCATAAGGCCCATGAATTTGGATTGTTTGTCAATGTCTCGGTGGGGTGGAAATTTTAACACGGTTATAAAGATGATGCGTACAGATAGTCCTTCTGTGTAAATATGTGGAGTCAGCAAATATGTGAGGTTAGAGCACAGATACTTCTAATATTAAGATAAATTGTGTTTTGTCCCTTAAATGAAATTCAAAGTGAAAGGACTGTCGAAGTAATTCGTTATCCACTAAATGAAATGCTTACATATTCTGAACTGGTTAGCTTTGTTGGAGAGAAAATTGAAAATGAAAGTTCCATTTATTTCGTCGGGTTCTAACCAAGTCAACCAGTTGATAATAATATAAAATTTCTCTATTTAGTCTAGTATAAAAGTCTTAAAGCTTCTATTTCATATCAAAAATGGTTACTTTATGGCATTCATTAAAGTAAAGTTTAACCCTGAGTATTTGGTTGAGAAAATGCCGACATACAAGATAGGAAATTATAAATGGTGATGTATGCTTAGGCGATATTCGCTCCTTATACCCGTTGTGCCGACCTTGTTGATTCTTAACGGCGGTATGTTTTTACTCCAGATGTATAGTAACGATAGCCAGTTAATCTACACACTTGGACTTTGGCCGGCGGCAGCATCCAGCGCGGGGTTACTCGTACAAAATGCACCACACTTTCAGATCTGGCAATTATTCACCTATGCATTTCTGCACGGTGGTGTCATGCATCTATTCCTGAATATGTATGCGCTGTGGTTGTTTGGCTCTCGCATGGAAAGCGTATGGGGTTCTCGCGTCTTTGCCTTTTATTATTTTGTCTGCATCATCGGTGCGGGTGTCGTGCAATTAATCGTTGCCAGTCAATCTGGAGAAGTATATCCCACCATTGGCGCTTCTGGTGGGGTGTTTGGTTTGCTACTGGCATTTGCGATGACCTATCCCAATGAAAGGCTGATGCTGATATTTCCCCCTGTGGCGCTAAAGGCAAAATGGTTTGTCCTGATCTATGGTCTTATTGAATTGTATTTTGGTGTCACTGGCAGTCTCGCAGGAATAGCCCACTTCGCACATCTGGGCGGCATGCTGTTTGGATTTCTATTGTTACTTTACTGGCGTCGATACCCACCTCGATATCTGTAATTTGTTTATCGCCAGAACACGTCAATCCAGGAAAAAATCCGAGCCTGAAGGCAATACTTTCTAATTTAAAAAACAAATGCTCTTTGACGTCATTTGTACACAATAAATACTTGCCAGTAAACTAGTGCATCAATATCATCATTGCAGAGCAGTTCCAGTTATTTTTTAAATAATGTTCAGCAGACTGTTTAAATAAAGTGTATCGCTTGTGACCAAGCACGGACATTATTGCCTCGTGAGTTTGTAAAGCATTGTTGGAGTTAACTCGTTCTTTAATATTGTCAAAAACGTATTTTCTTGCCACTTCTTTTGTTATATTGCTATTTTTTACTTCTGTATAGATATACATAATTCATCGAAGCCTGTTTCTCCAGCAAAGGAAATATTTAAAGAAGAAAAAATTAGAATGAGAATAGGTGCAAAATTTTTTCTGTTCATAATAGTTATCCTTTGTTATTGACCCACAGCTCATTTAAAAATTACCTTATCTTTTATATTAATTAAATATTGCGCTCTAACCTTGATTAATTTTGTGGGGTGAGCGTGAAAACAGTATAAATAATACATCAAAAGTTGGTTACATTTAGCTTCACTTCACTTATTATTTCTTAAATGAAAAACCAAACCATAAAAAAGAGTCTTCTTTCAATTCTGTTTGCTTTGCTTGCTTTAACCTCAATGGCCGGCTGGTTAGATAGTAAAGGTTCTGAATATACTGAGGCGACGTTTAAGCGAGCATTAATTGCCTTTGGTATCGCCAAAGGTTTAAACGGAGTGATATCAGTGGCGCAGGGCACCGAGGTTGCTTTGCAGCCTGCCGGTATTGGAGTGAACTTTACACCCGGACAGATATTAGACCCTGTTAATGACATGATAGAGCAGTTCTCGTGGATTATGTTAGCCAGTACCGCATCAGTGGGGGTGCAACGTATATTGTTGGCCATTAGCCAATGGCCATGGTTTTCTTATACCGTCATTGCATTATTGTTCCTTGCCGCTACCTCGTACTGGTATCGGCCGCTGGCTAATACCCCATGGCGGCCTCTACTTTTTAGGACAATGCTGGTGTTTGTTTTTTTGCGTTTCTCGGTGCCATTAATTGCAATAGGGAGTGAAATGATTTATCAACAGTTCTTGTCAGAGCAATATGTTGAATCAACTCAGCAACTTGAACGTACTACCAGTAAGATTACAGAAATTAATAACACAGACAACAAACCCGTCCCGCAGGGTAAAAAACATTCTGTACTCGAAGCCGTAAAAGAAATGTATGGAAATGCTGCTGCCGCGTTTGATATTAGCGCCAGAATTGATCGTTATAAACACGCTGCTGCTGATGCTACTGAACATGTAATAAACCTGATTGTGGTGTTTATCTTTCAGACGATTCTGTTTCCAATACTATTTCTGATGGTGGTGTATCAACTGTTGAAGAAATTAATTAGATTAGAGTGGATGAGATTTTAATATTTGGGTCAGAGTGTGAGGTATCCCCACAAAATTAAGAATAAAAACGATCAAAAACAATAGTTTAGAAAAAAACATGATATTCAGTAAAAAAGTATGTCTTTGCGGGCTCACAAAGTGAGCGCGGCAATCTGAAGGAGAAGGGATATTCACAAGCAGATTGCCGCGTCAGTACTGAAAAACGCTTGTTTTTTAGTACTTTCTCACAATGACCTGTAATGGCCCATTTTATGGGGACCCCTCAGGGTCAGAGTGAAAATATACAACAAGAAAAAAATAAGACGTCGAGTTTTACTCTGCTCCCAGTCTTTCGCAACTAAACCATCAGTGAATATTATTTTTTTAAATTAAACAAACGCTACCTCAGTATCTCCAACGCTTCCTGCCCTTTCATACCCACCCGAAGGCCAAGCTTCCCCGCTTTTCGAGTTACTGCTTTAAGCTCTGCATTTAACATATCATCATGCGATTTAACACCAAAAACAATGGCACACGCTTCATCATTCTTGTCACAAATATCGATATTTAAATAACCACAACTTAATAGCCCGTTGGATCCTTTAATTATCAATAAAGGGTAAGCCAGATCAATACGTTCTTTTTTTAAACCTTTCCAGTCCATAATTTTTTGCTCTGATGTTGTTATTGAGTTTCCATTAATTTTTTTTCAATCATTTGAATCAATGGCGCGTAACCTCCCTGAGAAACCATTCCGCCAAATTGCTGGTAGTGTTCATCTGAACCTGGCAATCCTATGCCATCAACGACTCTGTTAATGAGGCAAAAGGTGGATACCACGCCAATGGTGTCTTCTATTGCCTGGTCAGACCAGCCCGCTGCACGTACTGCTGCTGTATCACTCGTACCTATCTTGCCAGGTTCGAGCGTTAGCTTTTTTGCAAAAACCAGCATTGCTTGAAACTTGTTATCTAGATTAGTGATTAATCCAGCCACAACGCTATCAATAAACACCGCATCTTCTTCCAGCGCACCCAGTACTGCACGATGAGAACTGACACAGTAATGACAATGATTAAGCTGTGACGTATAAAGCGCAATAGCTTCTCGCTGGGCCTGTGACAATTCGGATTCGACCGACATGATGGCTTCGAGTAATTGCACTATGGGTAAATACCGTTTGGGATCCCGAAAGAAAAGATCGCCAAGACCGAGAAAATTCGTTGAGTAACTGAGATTTGACATTGCTGTCTCCTGTTCATTTGATTAATTCAGGAGTAATGATATTCTGTGATAATAAACAATACCATTAGGTAAATATGAAAAAATACCTTGCATGAATGCACAAGCTCTAGAATGAAATGATTTATCGCCTATTCGAACGATTTGCTACTGACTACGCTATAACCGATACCGGCGAAGCCATGCAAGTGTCTGCCAAGAGCCTCAAACCAACAGGTTCAAACTTTTTTGATTTGACATCAAAAGATAGTCCGTATAATTTCAAGTAGTCAATAGTAGTGTTAATGGATTCAGATGTAAAAGTAAGGCTTGATCCTCAGCATATATAAAAAACAATACGGAGGTTGTTATGAATTTAATTTTCAGGATGATATCTTTATTGATAACATCATTTTTTAAACCAAGACTATCTATTGAAAAACCAAAAAATTCTTTACAGCTTCGTGTCCTTCCTAACGATATTGATATTAACTTACATATGAATAATGGCAGGTATTTAACGATATGCGACCTAACTAGAGTTGATATGTTTATTAGAACCGGTTTAGTCAAAATAATGATAAAAGAAAAATGGATTCCTGTTATTTCCGAACATACGATGAAATATAAAAAAGCCTTAAAAATTTTTGAGAAATATACCGTTAAAATGGATGTGACTGGTTGGGATGAGAAATCATTTAAAATGCAACATACATTCATAGTAGGTGACAGAGTTGTTGCTGAAGGAACTTCTTGCGGAGTTATTTTAAGTAAAACAGGTGTAATACCACCGGAGGTGGTTATGAAAAAAGTTGCTGCTCGTTTAAAAGTAAAGAACATATAACAAGCATTACCGTTCGCTCTCGTCCCTTATGATAATTATTGAGGCTGTAGAAAAATCTCAATATTTTTTTAAGGGATACAGTCCCGTTAGGCACCCAGGCAATGTTTTCCAGCGACCTGTTTAATAATGTTGGGTATAGACAAATAGGCTTTATCAATAGAATGAGTATGTCGTTGATCATCAAACTCCTGGTACTCAACCCTTATTTCATGTTGCTCATCTACTCCAAGGTATTTGCTAGCAGAACGAATATGCGGGGATAAATGGTTCATTTCTTCCCTTACTCCACCTACTTCAAAGCCAAATTCACCACAGGACGTCAGGAGTACCAGAGTCTTACCCGACATAGTAGGTTCTAATGGAAAGTCTCCACGGCTTAAATCAAAGGTAAAGGTTTTGTTGACTCTAATGACTTGGTCAAACCATGCTTTGAGCGAAGCAGGCATACCGTAGTTATATATCGGTGTTGATAATACAATAATCTCTGCTTCAGTTAACTCTTGAATTAAAATGTCAGACAAGGCTAATAATGAGTTTTGTTCGTCTGTTCTTTTTTCCTCAGGTGCAAAAACAGCTGCAATCCACTTTTCAGAAATGAAATTAGGAGGTGCGCTGCCAATATCTCGATAGATGAATTTATCTGTTGGGTAATTTGCAAGCCACTGGTCTGTAAACTGCTTGGCTAAGGCTCTCGAAATCGATCGTTGCTTACGTGCGCTTGAATCTATATGAAGTATAGTTGGCATAAAATCCTCTTTAAATAAAAATAACATTGTTGGTAGAAAACAATTATGCCTTTAATTATGCGCTTGACAAAAGGTAATATTTCACCTACAAATGAAAAAAACTCATCTATAGGTTGGAAAGATGTTTTCTCATTTACCGCAATTAAATAGCCTCAGAGTATTTGAGGCCGCTGCAAGACTAAGTAGTTTTAAGTTGGCGGCAGAAGAATTAAATGTCACGCCGACGGCGGTATCACATCAGGTTCGTAACTTAGAAGAAAAACTGGGAACCCTGCTATTTGAACGCAAAACACGAGCCATAGCGTTAACGCCAGAGGGTCTTCAACTTGCACAGGTCTCTCATCAAGCATTACAACAAATCGCATCGGCACTTGGGGATATATCAAGTGTTCAAACTGTATTGAATATTACTACAACGTCATCATTTGCTGCCATGTGGCTAGTTCCAAGGCTGGCACGTTTTCAAAAACTTCACCCTGAAATTCAAGTGGTGATAAGAACAGGAGAGCAAGTCGAGAACTTACAGAATGACCGACGTATAGATCTGGCTATACGATACGGGCAGTATGACGAACAGGATGTAAATGCTACAAAATTAATCACTGAATATTTTGGAGTGTATGCGACGCAAAATTATATTAAGAAGTGTAAAAATTTAAAAAATGCAACACTTATAGAAACTCAATGGCAAAATAAAAGTTTACCTTCAGTTACATGGAAGCAGTGGTTGCAGAAATATAACGAGAGTACATACAATTCAAAAATTCGTTATTTTGACCAGGAACATCATGTTATTCAGGCGGCATTGGCTGGTCAGGGAATCGCGCTTGTCAGTTCTGTGTTAGTTCAAACTTCTTTACAACAAAATTGGCTGGAGCCGTACAAAGATGATTGTTTCTTACCTGGGCTCACTTATTACTTATTACCATCCCCTTTTAGCAAGGATCTCCGTAAAGTGGTCGTGTTTCAAAACTGGTTAATAGGAGAGCTATCAGAAAATGCCTAACAATCACATTCAGAAAATATGTGGGGTCATAATATGAAATACAAAGGTAGTTGTCATTGTGGCGCAGTACAATTTGAGGTTGAGGCACCTGAAATACTTGAATGCCAAGATTGTAATTGTAGTATCTGCTCGAAATCCGGGTATTTACATCTTATTGTCCCAAAATCAAAATTCACCCTTATAAAGGGTGAAAATAGTCTAACGACATATACTTTTGATTCAGGCAAAGCCAAACACAAATTTTGTAAAAAATGTGGCATTAAATCATTTTATATACCGCGCTCTAACCCTGACGGTTATGATGTGAATGTTCGCTGTCTTGAACCCGAACCTAAAGAACTCGTTATTGAGAAATTTGATGGTAAAAATTGGGAGTTACATGCGCACAAACTATCTCATCTTAGTAAAGAAACATAACAAGAAATTTAAACAATATGTGGGGGTCAGAATTTGACGGATCCCCATGAGATTTCTTATAATCCTCATCCCATATTGTTAATAAATTTTCCAGCCGAGATAAATATTCGATAAAACATCTCTGTGTTTAATCGTGTTAGCCTGGAATTGATAATGATGCTCATTTTATTTTGCACATTAGCTGATGAACCATAATCCGAAGCTTGCAATATAAACAATGAGCAACAAAATATTTAAACGTTCAATATTTCGAGTACCGTGTCATTCAAACTAAATCCAATACGTTGCTTGTTGGTATCACGAAAACTATTTTCGATTTGTGTACGCTAGTTATAGAGCTTAATGATGGTGTTTGCAGGACTGTTTATTGATAAGTCAATCAACCCGGGCTCGCCTATCGTCCGTGAAACTAGTTAACTTTAAACTCTGCAACCAGGCTTTGAAGTTGTAATGCCACACCTTTTAGTGAAACGCTACTTTCTGCTGTCTGATTTGCATTACTCAATGTATGTTTTGCAATATCGCTCACATTCATTACGTTACGATTAATTTCCTCTGCAACACAACTCTGCTCTTCTGCAGCACTTGCAATTTGAGCGTTCATTGAGGTGATATGATCAACTGCAGAGTTAATAGCCTCTAGAGCCGCGCCGGCTTCAGCAGCCTTAGCAACCGTTACTTCTGTTTGCTTGCTACCTTCATCCATTAACTTCACCGCATTACGTGATCCCTGCTGCAGCTTTGCAATCATGGTTTGAATTTCGTGAGTAGAATCCTGCGTACGGCTGGCTAATGTTCTTACTTCATCAGCAACAACTGCAAACCCTCGCCCTTGTTCACCTGCACGTGCTGCTTCAATCGCAGCATTGAGTGCAAGTAGATTTGTTTGTTCTGCAATACCACGAATAACATCAAGTACAGATCCAATACTGTCACTATCTTTATCTAACTGTTGTATAACGCTACTAGCATTTTGCATGTCACTCGATAATTCATTAATTTCCCGAATGGTTTGATTTACAACTGCACGCCCATTATTTGCTTCAGTATCTGCACTACGTGTTGCTTCAGCCGTACTTGCGGCATGATTTGCTACCTCATGCACCGTTGTCGACATTTGATTCATGGCCGTTGCAACCAATTCAAGCTCTTGATTTTCTTTATAAACGTCATTAAGAGTTTCATCTGATAACTCACCGCTTTGATTAGATGAAACCACTACTTGATTAGAAGAACTAATAACTTGAGAGACTAATGCGTTTGTTTTTTCAATCATCATATTCAAGTCATCAGCAATAAATCTCATTTCATCTTTCGTTGCTAGTTTTACTTTAGCCGTTAAATCACCATCAGCCATAGAATGTACAACTTCTTTTATAGACTTAATAGAATCCATTAAACTACGTTGGAAGCCGCCTAGTATATAAAAAGCGCATAAAATTAATACCAGACTTGAAGCTATATTAATAGTAATATTATTTTCAATTTTTTTTATTCGCGCTTGCATAAGCACATCCAGGGTTGACATAAGTGTATCGTACAGCTTCAGATTTTCTGTTATAGCTTGTGTACCTTGTGAAAAATAAGTTTCAGAGTCAATCGTAATTTTACCGGATCCCAATACATCTTTACGAGTTAAGCTCATGAATTTCTGGGTTGCACTATTTGCATTTTTAATCAAAGAATATAATTTTTCTTTAACAAGAACATTGTTCTCAAAAACAACATCAAACCCATGCATCATTGCGGTATTGGAATTATTAATATTTTGAATGAAATTGGTTAACTTCAAAAATGTTTCGGGTGTGAAACTACCTGACTCAATAATCCCTGCTCCCAAACCTCGTGCTTTCCCCATATTTTCTGCTAGTGTAGGGATACGTATGCTTAAAGAATTCGCCATAAAATTACTATCTAATGAAGGATCTAGTAGTAATTTTGAACGTTCAAAAACATAAACTTTAAGCAATAAAACCTTATCAATTACGGCTGTATGTGCGGCAAAAGATTTTTCTGGCTCCATAGAATAAGAATATTCTACAACTCGATTCCAGTCATTTAAAATAGAGCTTACTAATTTATCGGTTTTTAATATCTTGCCGTATTGATTATCTGCTTTTATTAAACGCTCCAGGTCTTTTTCAACAATGGATCGTTTATCAGTAATTTTTTGCTTGAGACCCTTTCTTCCTTTTAAATATGCATTTGTCATACCGCGTGTTTGCGCCATATGTTCAAACAAAGGTCGAATAGTTCCCATGTATTGTAAACCTGTTCGTTCCAATACAGCCTGTTCTATTGACTTTGTGTGCTCAGTTAATGAGATGAAAGCAACATATGCAACTGGAATTAAATATAAAATAAAAATAATGGAAAATTTCCATGTAAATTTAAGTTTATTTAGAATAATTACAGACGGGAATAAAAACCTAGAATACAACTTAGTCATAATTAAATACCTGCATAATTTTAGACGTAACTGTAGATTATAAGCGTTTATTGTTATTTAGCTTTAATCAATGGAGAATAAGCACTACATAAATGGCAATTATATAATGTAGTTGATCTAAATCAATTAACTTTTAATTATGTTGGATTGTTTAGTACTAGGAATTGAGCCACGTTTAGTCAAAATCTAATTTAATTGTGAGCTGTCCCTGAGGGTATCCCCACAAAATTAAAAACGATCAAAAATAATAGTTTAGATAAAAATACTGATATTGGGTAAAAAAGTATATCTTTGCGAGTGAACCAAGGTGAGCGCGGTAATCTGAAGGAGAAGAGGTATTCACAAGCAGGTTGCCGCGTCAGTACCGAAAAACATGCGTTTTTCAGTACTTCCTCCCAAGGACTGGTAATAGCAAATTTTGTGGGGATCCATCAGGTTCTGACAGCTGTGTGCCTACTATCCTGTTAAAGCATCGAAATAAGTTCAGGGTTCGGTTTTGGCAGGGTTAGATGATTAGTGTAGTTCGATAACGTTTTTATCGCTACGATTACCATAATTTCTAATATATTTTGTTTAGTAAAACCTGCCGTTAAAAATTTTTCTATTGTTTCTTCATTCGGTCTACCGCGCGTTTCTACAATTGTCTGGGTAAATGCGGCGAGTGCAGCGTCTTTTTTATCTTCAATTTCTTTGCCGGCGTTTAGTGCATCCAGTGTTTGTTGATTGGCCTGTTTCATTTTGCCAATAGCTCGGTGAGCGACACTGCAAAAGTCACATTGATTTTGAACACTGGCGGCAAGTAAAGCCACTTGTTGTTGGGCGGGTGTGAATGATGTGCCTTCGATTAATTTATTTAATGTTAAGTAAGCTTCAAGCGAGGCGGGTGCTTCCGCCATATAGGCAAACAGGTTAGGTACGAAGCCATAAATCTCTTTGATGTTGGCGAGCATGCCTTTTGATGCCTCCGGTGCGGTCTCTTGGGTATGAAAGGTAAAATCAGTCATTGTTATTTACTCGTTAGTTGTTGTGGAAGCTGAACTATAGCGTCTATAATCCGTACGATGAATGATGAAAATAACATTTTAAATGCTAAATCGTCCGGATTTGACGGCTTTTCTGATATTTTGCGTTTATTAAATCTTGATGTGAATATTTACCATAACGCTAAGGTGTGCGGTAACTGGCGTATCGATGAGCATATGCTGGGTGCCACGTGTTTCCATATTGTGACGTTAGGCGGCTGTCGGATGGTGGTGCCAGGCAATAAGCCTGTTGAGTTGCACTGTGGAGATCTGGTGATATTTCCACGCGAACTCACTCACCACATGTTACCGATAGAAACGCAGAGTGGTATTCAGCAACATCTTTCATTTTCTCAAGCCGAGTCGCTACAAGGTACCGGTTTGCTGTGCGGAGAAGTGCGGTTTCAACATAAAGGTAGTCGCATTTTACTGGATGCTTTACCGGCTTTTTTTATTATTCGTCACTCCAGTGACAATCATTGGTTACGTTCTTTATTGGAAATGATTGTGCAGGAAAATGTCCAGACCAAGCTTGCGTCAAAGTCCGTTGTTAATCGTTTGTCTGAATTATTATTTACTTATGCACTACGCCAGTATCTTGAAGACAACCCAAATGAATCAGGAATGCTGGCGATGTACGGTGATAGCAAACTTGCTAAAGCGATACGTTGCATCCACGAAGCCCCCGAATGTGACTGGACTCTTGAACGGCTAGCGAAAGAAGCGGGTTTATCGCGTACTATTTTTTCTGAACGATTTAAACGTGTTAGTGGCTGGACAGCGGGTCAATATCTTATATGGTGGAGAATGCAGCTTGCCTGGTCCTTTTTAACGAAAGGCCTATCGGTTTCACAAGTTGCCGAGGATGTTGGTTATAAATCGGATTCGGCCTTTACACGCGCCTTTATAAAAATATTTTCGGTAAGCCCCGGTAAAGTTCGGCGAGGAATTTAAAATCCCGTTGATTAAGTAACTAATAATTTACCGGGCCGGAACAAGGCTGCACTATCACTCTCCTCTTTTTTAGTGATATGGTGTAAAAAGATATACGCACGTTTATCTGGATAATCGGCGGTATCACCGTTAGCTGTAATGCTAAAAGTAAGTCCAATTCAATGAGAGGATTTCAACATGGCAAAAAATTCAGGAGACACAATGAAAATAATTAGTATTGCTCTATTGGTTTTAGGTATTGGCCTTGCAGTATGGGGTTATCAATTATCCGGTTCAATCGGCTCACAAGTAACACAAGCTGTCACAGGGTCGGATACCGATAAGGTAATGACTTTTTACATTGCCGGTGCGGTCAGTTTTTTTGTTGGCCTATACCTTTTCAAAAAAAATTAAACAGGGGGCATCATGGATATAAGTAACTTAATAATAACATTAGCCATTGGCGCGCTGGCCGGATGGCTTGCTGGCAATATAATGAAAGGAAGAGGCTTTGGTGCAATAGGTAATATTATAGTGGGGATTGTTGGGGCTGTCTTAGGCGGTTTTGTATTCGGTTTGTTAGGCATTACAGCCGGCGGGTTAATCGGTTTAATCATTACGGCTACTGTTGGCGCGATTATCTTATTATTTATAGTAGGTATCATAAAGAAGGCCTAGCTTAATCGCCGCTAAAATAAATAAGGTCGGTAAATAAATTCATCGGGTTGGAATTATTAGGGAGGCATCCTTGGAGAATAAATTTAAAGATCACTTCTCTGATAAATCTGATGCCTACAGTATGTATCGGCCAGGGTATCCGAAAGAGATGTTTTCATATTTATCTTCGCTTTCAGAAAGTAAAGAAAGAGCCTGGGACTGTGCAACCGGTAATGGTCAATCTGCTATAGCACTTTCTGAATATTTCACGGAAGTCATCGCGACGGATGCAAGTAAAAATCAAATTGAAAATGCTGCAGTAGTTGGTAATGTTACCTACCAGGTCGAAAAAGCAGAAAAGACATCAATAGATAGTAATTCTATTGATGTCATTACCGTTGCCCAAGCATTGCATTGGTTTAATCTTAATGAATTTTCTATAGAAGTAATGAGAGTCTTAAAAACGCATGGAGTGTTGGCTGTTTGGACCTATGCTTTGATGGATATAAATCATGAAATTAATACAATCGTAAATCACTTATATGGTTCTACACTGGATTTATACTGGCCTCCAGAACGTAAATTTGTAGAAGAAGGTTATAAAAATATTAAGTTTCCTTTACAGGAAATAAATCCACCTGGTTTTCAGATGAAAACAGAATGGGATTTATCGCAACTTATTGGATATCTCCATACCTGGTCAGCAGTAAAAAAATACGAGGCCAAAGAAGGTTTTAATCCTGTTGATAGACAGTACAAAAAACTTGTGGCTTTATGGGGTAATCCTAACCAGAAGTTGTTAATTTATTGGCCGCTTACATTAAAAGTATGGAAAAAATTAGAGTGAAAACAGTTTTCTATTACTAGCAAAAAATGTGTTCTTACTCGATTATCAGGGCTCGATTTTTCTGAAGTTATAACCTGCATCCTCTTCCCCCTGGCTATGATGAATCCCGCCCCTGTCGTGAAATCCTGATATATATTATCTGAAAATAAATGCCTGAGCTTGTACAAAATAAAAGTAATATTCAAGTAGACTTGGGATTGAACAAATTACTCTATTATCCAGATTGCTATTCCAGGTTTTAGGCGCATCATACACTTATGCTGCAATTCAACTACGGTCTAAATAAAGTAGAGGGTGTATATTGTAGAAAAAACTTTACCTGGCTAAGTCTAATCTAAGTATTGAGGGCTAATATCTTAAACACGCAATAAAGCGTATTGATTAAGTACCAGGAGATATTGTTATGAAACATCTGAAAAAAATTGTTGCTGTCTCACTCATTGCAAGTAGTTTAGCGGGTGCCACATTTTACGTACAGGCGAAAGAACAACAGCGTAATGATGCCGAAGCTATTTTGACCGCCAATGTTAACGCATATAATGCCCTGGAGATTGCGCTAACACAGGTACCCGGTAAAGTAACCCGTGCGGAATTCGAAGATGAAAATGGAGTCGGTGCGTGGGAAGTTGAAGTGTTGGCTGACAATGGAAAAATTTATGATCTGGTCATCGATGCCAACACGAGTAAGATCTCGAAACAGACGCTGGATGACAACGATAATGGTAAAAACAGAAACGAAGATGATGAGCGTGATGACTAATATGCTTCAGTTATCGAAAAAAAATTCATTTTGTGAAGAGAATCATTAGTGTTCAATTTTAACAACATATACCGAGGGTAGTTTGATGGCTTGGCTTATAACAGTGATACTACGTGTGTTCATAATGTCAGCTGTTGTGTTTTTTACGCTGTTTACAGTCGCTGTAACAATGCTGATAGTACCGATTTTACTGGTCGTGCGTTCTTTTAGGAAAGCACCGTCTGGTTGCACTATAAATAAACACCATACCCCGCACCTCATCGAAGGCCAATACAAGGTGGTCGACTAGATTTATGCGTATTTTACTGGTTGAAGATGATGCTTTAATAGGTGGCGCAGTACGCCAGGCATTGCAGGATGCTGCAATGGCCGTTGACTGGGTGCGTGACGGTAAGACTGCGGTGGAGTCCATCGGCTTGGAACCCTATGAACTGATCCTGCTCGATCTTGGTCTGCCTAAAAAAGACGGCATGACGGTATTGCGGGAGCTTCGTGCACAAAATAATAGTGTCCCGGTTATTATTGTTACAGCACGTAATGAAGTACAGGATCGGATTAATGGCCTTGATTATGGTGCGGATGATTATATTGTGAAACCGTTTTCTGTGGGTGAGTTAGAAGCGCGCATTCGGGCGGTGGTTCGGCGTAAAAATGGTTCTGCCCAGCCTTTGCTTGTTAATAACAGTTTGTCATTGGATCCTGCAAGTCGAGAGATGATTGTCGACGGCACCCGTGAAACCTTATCAGCCAGAGAGTTCGCAATGATGCACGCATTACTGTTGCGACCAGGCGCTATTTTGTCACGCGGAGAACTTGAAGAGCGCATCTATGGCTGGAACGAAGAGGTTGCGAGTAATGCGATTGAGTTTACTATTCATGGTTTACGTAAAAAATTTGGTAAAGGTGTCATCAAGAATGTGCGTGGTCTTGGTTGGCGAGTGGACAAATGAATAATCCTCGTTCTTTACAGCGCGATCTCAATCGCTGGGTGATTTTCACAGCGGCTATTTTTGTGTTTGTCGGTAGTACGATTGGTGGCGGCATTGCATTTTTTGATGCCCGCGAGCTACAGGACGAACTGTTGCGGGAAATTGCGTTAAGGGTACAAGCCGAACAACTTTCCGATATTCCCGACGCTACATTGAGTCCATCAGTTGAACCTGAAGAAGCTTCCATTATGATTTGGCCGCTCGAGTCCGAAGATGGACAAGCAACTTCCAAGCTAAAAGAAACACTGCAAGATGGCCTGCAAACAGTAACGTTAAATAAAGAAGAGTGGCGAATTTTCGTCGTTCGTCAAAAAGATGGGAGGCGGCATTTCGCTGTTGGGCAGCAAACAGAATTGCGTGATGAAATTGCCTTGAGTAGCGCTCTGAATGTTTTCTTGCCTGTTGTGCTTCTGGCTGGCGTCATGTTGTTGGGAATAAATCTTGTAATACGTCACCACTTCAGGCCCTTACTGGCATTGTCTGCGAAGCTGGATCGTAAAGTATCGGTGTTACCTGAACCCTTGTCTGAATCCGGTATACCTGAAGAAATATTGCCGTTTGTATCATCAATTAATGCTCTGCTGGTGCGATTAAAAGAGTCGATGCAGAAACAGTCTCGATTCATTGCTGATGCCGCACACGAACTTCGCACACCTGTTACGGCCTTGTCGTTACAGGTCGAGAATATTAGAGCGGCAAAAAATGAAAAAGATAGAGAGGTGCGCCAGGCAGTTTTACAGGAGGGGCTCGAGCGCCTGCGGATACTGGTTCACCAATTACTTGACCTTGCGCGTTTACAAAGCCAACAGGACGCGGCCAGCATCAGTGTTTCTTTCAAACAAATTATTCAAGACGTGATCGCGGACCTGCATCCGTTGGCCGAGGCGGCGCAGGTCGACCTGGGTATGACACAACAGGCAGAACTCATGGTACTAGATCAAGATGGACAACTGGGACAACTGGTGAGAAATGTGATTGATAACGCCATTCGTTATACACCGCCTGGTGGTCAAATCGATGTTAGCTTAACCGAGCAGGATGACAGAGCAGAATTTGTTGTCAAGGATAGCGGGCCGGGAATTAAACAAAACCAGTTGGCGCATGTTATGGAGCCTTTTTATCGAGCACCGGACAATACCCAATCTGGCAGTGGCCTGGGACTTGCCATTGTTCGGGAAATAGCATTCAAACTGGGTGGTGAGATCACACTATCAAATCGATCGCAGGGCGGGCTCCGGTTTAGATATACACAGGCTATAGAACCCATTATACAAAAGAGTCAACCTCAAGAATTGGGATAGAGTGAATTGCACCGAGTTTGGTATTTATTATTTAGCAGAAATTTTTTAAGAAGAGCGGCGACTTTGAGAATCATTTTAGTGAGTAACGATGATACTTTTTTTGACTGCAGTCGTTCAACTTAAGATGTATTGGCATTTTCGTATAAGAACATAACCATGCCCACGTTGGGACGTAAAGTTAGAGTGTTGGCCATTATAAATAATAGTTACGAGATTATAGTATGAACAAAACGACTGAAAATATTATTACAAAGGTACCTGAGATCACCCTGCTATTCTGGATTATCAAAATTGCAGCAACCACACTCGGTGAAACAGGTGGTGATGCGCTCTCGATGTCGATGAATCTTGGCTACCTCACTGCAACTGCAATCTTTGCCGTCATCTTCATTGTCGCCGTAGTCACGCAAATCGCTGCCAAACGTTTTCATCCCTATGTTTACTGGACCACTATTATCGCGACAACGACAGTCGGTACAACGCTTGCCGATTATGCAGATCGTTCTCTTGGTATTGGTTACGCGGGTGGTACGTCATTACTTTTTACATTGTTAATCGTGTCGCTTGTTCTATGGTATCGAACGCTCGGCACGGTGTCGGTAGAGTCAGTGAGCAGTCCCAAAGCGGAAATGTTTTACTGGGTTACGATAATGTTTTCACAAACATTAGGAACGGCACTGGGTGACTGGACGGCTGATACCGCTGGCTTAGGTTATACAGGTGGTGCGGCAGTGTTTAGTGGCTTGCTTGCTTTAGTCGTTGCAGGTTATTACTGGACAACCCTTTCCCGAACGTTACTTTTCTGGGCTGCATTTGTACTTACCCGTCCACTCGGTGCGGTGGTCGGTGACTTTCTCGATAAACCGATTGCTTCGGGAGGTTTGGCCTTAAGCCGTTATTCCGCATCAGCTACGCTTTTAGTTTTTATCCTTGTCTGCCTGATTATTTTTAAGCACAAACCTGCTAGCAAGAGTCATTGACTAGTACGCAATTTTAATACCAATGGCTAAATTACATAGCCAGAGAGTTAATCGAAACAAATTTAATTGGAGAACAAAATGAATGAAAAAAATATGCCTATGCTAAATAGAGTTGCCGGGATAACGTTATTTTTTTGGGTAGTGAAAATACTATCCACCACCGTTGGCGAAACGGCTGCTGATTTTATAGCGGTTGATATGAAAATAGGACTTATAGTGACGACACTTTTGATGGGGGCTATTACCATAGCCGCAATACTCTGGAACTTTAGAATGAAAAAATATTTTGCGCCGGCCTATTGGCTCTTAATAATAATGATGAGTATTGAAGGTACTTTAATAACAGATATTTTAGTCGATGATTTTTCTATTAGTTTAATTACACTTGATGTTGTATTTACTATTATTATGATTTCAGGGTTTTATCTATGGAATAAAGAAGAAGGTACTTTATCTATTCATAAAATTACAAATGATAGAAGAGAAGTATTTTATTGGTTAATCGTTCTTACTACATTTGCATTAGGAACGGCAGTTGGCGATACGGTATCGGAATATCTATCATTTGGTTATCTAAATTCTTTAATTTTATTCGGCGCTATATTTGTGGTTGCTGGCGGATTGTTTTATACAAAAGTAATAGATGGCGTTACAGCATTTTGGATTGCATTTATTGTGACCCGTCCTATCGGAGCATCTTTAGGGGATCTATTTATTCAGGCACCTGCCGATGGTGGTTTGGGTATAAGCGCGGGTGCTATTAATATCGCCTTTTTCGCCACTATTATTTCTATAGTAATCTATCTAACGATTACCAAAATAGACAGAGCAGAAGCCACTATATCTGAATAATTGAGTTTCTAAAATAACCATGCTGAGAAGTTCATCCTATAAAGTAGTTTACCTAACATTCATCGCGCGGATTTTTTCCAGAAAGCAATTGAGTGTTAGGCGTAAATAAGGACAACCCAGTATGAAATTCAATTACACAAAAATCACATTAACCATCATTTTAACAATTTTTACCAGCATGGTTCAGGCAGGTAAAAGCAGTACAGAAAAAACGGGTGATATATTACAAGTACTTATCCCTGCTGCAGCTTATGCTACCACTTTCCTTATAGATGATAAGGAAGGAAGAAATCAATTCTATAAATCATTTTTAACCTCTCTAGTCGTAACACATACACTAAAGTATGTTGTAAATAAGCCAAGGCAGGAAAATAATGGTGATTACTCCTTCCCGTCAGGTCATACATCGGCGGCATTCCAGGGAGCTGCATTTATACACAAGAGATATGGTTTTAAATATAGTATTCCTGCTTACTTAGGAGCCGCTTATGTTGGTTGGAGTCGAGTAGAGGGTGAATCAGATAAACACGATTACACGGATGTTGCAGCAGGTGCTCTTATAGGTATATTTAGTAATTATTACTTTGTTTCGCCATATGACAATTTGGTTATTACACCTGTCGCAGACAGTAATAATATTGGTATTAATGTAAGTTATAAATGGTAAAGAGCTAAGAGGTGTTTGAATTTTTTAGCACTTGAGGTTGATGAAGTTGGGTCAAACTAAAAAAATATTTAAAGCACATTCATAGCATTATCAGAGTATATAAAATTTACCCATAAGGACGTGGGTAATAATATTGATAACACGTTCAGTTATATTTATTCAGGCTGAATAATGATGAATTCAGGAAATCTGTATTATTGATTTTAGGTTTTTTATCGCCCGTCGTCAAAATCATCATCGCTTATATTTTCACTTGAGACATTCTCAGCTATCTCAAAACTATCGTCGATATCAATATCATCATCGTTGCCGCTATTATCGTCGTTGACCATTGCCGTTTCTGGTTCTTTGGCTGATGTGTGTATACGGGTTGTGGACGAAAAAATAACACGATAGAGATTGGGTAATTTTTTCTTCAGTGCCTTTTTATAAGAGGCGGTCATCTTCGCAACGTCATAGTCAGTTTCCGGGGCATTCTTTAGTTTTGGCTGTATGATCTCGCGTTCATACTCAATTATCTGGTCGCGTGCCTGGTTGTAGAGAAAGATGGTCTTGGCTTTGCCTGTCTTTACACGTTTATCGCTTGCAACCAATGTTTTCTTTTTATCGGGTAGCGTAAGATAACCGACCCAGAGATGTTTGTTTTTCATAGAGTTATTTTTTATCCTAATAAATGCATTAATAACGACTAGGCTATAAATACGAATCATAGCTATTTTTTTCCTGACGTCCAATACCTGGTGAAAAATAGATGGGGGATAATATAAAAGGCAAAAGGGAACTAGAGACCTGTAAAAACAGGTCGGAGTCTGGGATTTCTCCACAAAATTAGTCATGACAGGTCAGCAACGACACATTTTTGACTGAATATTCGTTTTTATTCTTACTCTTTATGGGATACCCCAAGACATGAGTGGTTTAACATTAAGGGCCCCGTGGTATTTGACTGCCGATTGTCTTTTTAGGAATATTTTTAGATAAAATGGCTTGGTGACAACTGGTGCTCATATGTACTACACTTTTGCGCTCTATTTTTAAATGTGGTGGTAATATACCAATGAGTTGCAGAGTATATTTTTTTGGTTTAGGTTAGAATCAAAGCTTATATTTAATATAAACCATCTATATAAATTCGAGGTATTTAATATGCGCACAAAAATGTTTGCACTAGTTATATTCGTTTTCCTGGGAGTCGGTTGTGCCGGTAACCCCAATAGCTCTATTGCCTTAGAGTGTGACAATGGTCTGAAAAATGCCTATAAGGAGCTCGATTTTGCCAAGGCTAAAGGTTTTAGCGGTACTGTTGAATACACCAAGGCTTCAAGTTTGTTGGGTGCCGCGTCGATACAGAAAGAATTTGGTAAGTACCCTAACTGTATAGACAAGGTTAAGCGTGCCCGTTCATATATCACAGCATCACAACGTTAAGTCGTTTGCTATTCGGATATTCATTATTTTGTGATTTTTACTGGTTTGGCGGGTAGTTTAATTAGAAAAAAATTTTACGGTTACGACTGACGTATAAAGCCTTGATGAATAGAAAATAGAGGGAGCAGAATGCTCCCTTTTTTTATTGTTGATGTATTTTCCGTATTAAGCAAAGCACGGTCTTGTATTGTGCTTTGTAAATAGATGGCAAAAGTAGCTATTTGTGTAAAAATCACTAACAATCATATAAAGTTATGTGCTGTACTTTTTAGAGTGTATAGCCTCTTTCGAACTATACATCGATTAATTAAGCATTATTAATATTGGAGTTTAGCCGTTGCTCTTACAGCTTAGTCATCATACTAACCCGTTTTCCTTTTTTCATGTCACGTCCGCATTTTCTGTGGAGCAGTGTACGGTGCTTGAAAAGTTATTTACCCAAGCTGGTGAGTGGCAACATCGGGATGGTGCGTTCTACCGATGTTCGCTACGGGATGTTACCGAGTTTATTCCAGAAGAGTTTAAAACGGATGTGACTGCAAGAATGCGCGAGATTACCGGGCTGCCGCTTGTGGAGAGGATGGTGGTTACGGCCCAGCGAATGCTGCCCGGACAAGTCATTGGGATCCACAGCGACCGGCCATTGCTTGGCTACGAGAGTGTGCGATTGGTGCTACAACTTAATAAGCACTGGCAACCTGAGCATGGTGGGATACTGGAGTTATTTACATCGCCAGAAAGCGATGTGGTTCGGAGTGTCAATCCGTTATACAACGAAGCTTTTGGTTTTTTACTTAACGCTGGTTCTTATCATGGTGTTACCGAGGCAACTCAACCCCGACAAACGGTGGTCTTTAATTTCTGGCATTCAGGCAATACTCCGGAACTTGAGGCACACGTTCAAACCTTGTTTACCAATATCAACTTTTCAGAGTTACCGGCCGCACTTAATCCCGTCGCCACGGCCGCTGAAGCAAGTCTGGCCGAGGATATTACATTTCGTGCCGGTACGGCAGCGGTGGCACTGGTCCGCTGGGGCTACGATGACGCAACCGTGGTGGCCGGGTATCAGCACAGTGCCGGTGTTTTAACTTGTGATGTGAAAAATGTAGAGACCTATGTAGCTGTATTACTGGCAGATTGGGTTGCGCGCTTGTACCGGGACTCGTTTGATCTGGCTCGTTGGGAAATCCTGAGAAGCGAGCTGGAAGGGGTAGAAAAATTTTCGCGCCTGATGCTAACGTGGCAACTTTGTATTCCGGGATAAAATGTTGTCTATTTTTATTTTGTATTATTCAAGAATAAACATTATTTTAAAAAGAGAAATTAAAAAATGAATATACGTGTAGTGACTAAAAATGATGTGAATGATATATGTAAACTCGTTATGTCATTGTCTCACTATTACCTCAAAGATAAAGAAGGTGAGTTACCAGAGTGGTTTGCAGCAACATTAACCAGAACAGCTTTTTTAAAGCGTATCGAAAATATTGAGTTTTCAAATTTCCTCTATGAGTCTCAAGGATCGATTATTGGTTATATAGCAATGAAAGGTAATAGCCATTTATACCATTTATTCGTTGCAGAGAAGGAGCAGGGCAAAGGTATCGCCCGGAAACTGTGGCAATATGCCATTGGTTATTGTGTTTCAGATATGTATACACTGAGATCATCTTTATATGCCGTCCCAATATATAAAAAACTGGGTTTTGTTGAGTCGGATACCGTTCAAGAAAAAGAGGGCATAGGTTTCCAACCTATGGAGTTGAAGCAGATAAATAAAAAAAGGAATTCTGAAGTTTAGATATTTGTGACAGCAATGCGTACACCAAATGTTTAAAACATACGTAATTAATGAAAATAATACGTTTCTGGAATATCTGAGGGAGCAAGGGTTATTTGAGTTGCGATGACCCTTTATCGATAAGTCTGGTGGTGTCCAGATTATAAGTGTTGAGAATCCCGAAGCGGTCTGAGCCGTGGCGTTCAGTGACCTGTACATACAACAAAATCTTCAATAGTTACAATATCTGAATTGAGTACAAAATAATTATTGTTTTTGACCTAATAATAAAATTTTTATCGCAGTTTACCGAGCCCAATTAAACTCTAAATCCATATTTATTAAATCTTAATCAAAGTTTAGGGCAGCTAAGATACTATTTCACTACGGAAAATATTTATGCAGATGAAATATCAAGATTTAAATTATGATGTTGTTGCTTTAGTGCTGCCAGCAGACTTGATTGCGGCCGTTTTTATAGCTTCTGCAACTTCTTCTGCTGCTTTAGTGCTCTTCATTGCTCGCGCTACGTTTATTCCACCGATAAGCACACCTAACATGGACCAGGCCCGGGTTCGACGCTCATCTTTTGAATCACCGGCAAGTCCATTTGAGATAAGGTCAGCAATCTTATTCATTTTTTTTTCAAAGGTAGTATGAACCTTAGTTCCAAAACGAACCACTTCGGGGGTTAACGCTGCCATTGCACACCCACAATCCAGATTATGCCGATGTTGTTTGCCAAGGTAATATTCTGCGAATGCCCTTACCCAGTTGGTTCCGTGTTCTTGTTGAAACTGTGGGATCCCTTTAATAACCTCATCGAGGCCCGTGGTTAAAGCAACTTCAAAAGCACCATCTTTCGAGCCGAAGTGAGAGTAAAAGGCACCCGAAGTGACCCCGGCAGCTTTGGCCAGACCGTCAACGCCGATGCCGGCATAACCGTGTTTGCGAAATCCACGCCCGGCGGCATCAAGAATTTTTTGTCGTGTTTGTTCTTTCTGATCTGCTTTATAACGCATCTATATTCCTTATGTGTTTTAGTAGTTTAGCCCCGGTCATTATATAGCGATCGTTATTCTATAGTAAGATAACGTTCGTTATCTTATGAGCGTCCTGACGGAATACCGTGGGGATAATTTAATTAAAAGGAAATATTGTATGCCTCTTACACTCCATCTTACTGAAGGTGTTATACCTTCAGGAACAGAAAAAAAAGCCGTAAAGAAGATTACCGATGTGTTTTTGAAATGGCATGGTCTGACTGGAAATAAAGTCATGACGCCAAATGTGACGGCGATGTTGCAAGTACTGCCTAAGGGAGCAACCTTTTCAGGTGGTGAACCTGTATCGGGTGCCTGGATTGAATTTAAAACACCATCTTTTGCATTTACAGATCGAGATGTGCAAATAGGTCTTGCTAAAGAAGCTACCGATGTTATTTACGATTTGTCCGATAGAAAGCAACCCCGAGATAACATTTATTTTAATGTCACACATGCGGTTGATGGTACATGGAATCTTGATGGTCAAGCGATGACAAATGAACAATTAGGTGAAGCAATTTCGAAGGGTTAAATCGCTTTTAAAAAATGCACAGAGTTGTGTAAATTTTTTTACTCATGCAAATAACGATCGTTATATTAATGAAATAAAATGGAGAAAGAAATGATTAAAGCCTATGTATATGTGGAAGCTCAAGTTTCAGTTCCTTTCGAGGACTATCCCTGGAATAAAGACAATCCTGATATTAGGAAACAACCCGGGTTTATCAGTAAAACGTGGCTGTCGGGTTTCGACAACAATTCAATTGGTGGTTTTTATGCTTTCGATAGTATTGAGAATGCAAAAAAATACACAACAGGTTTTATGTTAGAGAAAGCCAAAAAGCTCAACATTGGTATCACTACGCGAATTTTTAGTGCTGAACGTGTAGAAGAGGCGAGTCGGGAAATGGAGTCGCCGTTCTATACATAAATTCACTATTTAAACTTTGTTGAAGACCCTGATGGGGGTACAAGTCATACCCGCATCAGAACCAATATGAAAATTTAATAAATTCAAAGGAAAAAATTATGTTTAAAAAACTTACTTATCTATCAATATTGTCTGTAAGCATTATAACGACAACTTTATCAAGCGTGCATGCAGGAGAAAATTGTCTGCCTATAGGTGGTACGGGGATGCCAAACTTTGTTCCACAAAAGGACGGGACTATTACAATAGTAGCACCACTAACCGGCAGCGTGGCAACCGCAACAGGGAAAATAACTGCACAAAGAAAAACAGCGACTGGTTTGGAAATGGATATGGAGCATTATTTTATGACCGAAGCCGGTGGTTTCATTCACACTAAAGACCTCGGCATTCTAACCACAGTCAAAGGTAAAAAAGACCGATATATGATTGAAATCACGTATCAGGTTCAGAAAGGATCAGCATCCGGTGTACTCAAAGGTTACGAGGGTTCATTTAAAAGTTTTGGCCTGGTCGATCTGGCAAAGCTTAATGGACTGATTCGATACGAAGGGAAAATTTGCAAATAATAAACCTGCATGGCGATACAGGCAGATTGTTAAAAACAATCTGTCTGCAACCTTAAATACTAACTTGAGATGTACAAACAATGAATAATGATAGTAAAAAAGCAGCTCTTCCATTTCGTATTCTTTATACGATGCTCCGTGTTGCTGACCTTGAACGCTCAATTGAATTTTATACAAACGCGCTAGGAATGAATGAACTGCGTCGTGAAAATTTTACTGAAGGGCGTTTTACCCTGGTTTTTATCGGCTATGGCGATGAAGCTTCTAATGCAGTAATTGAGCTGACTTTCAATTGGGATAAAGTTAATTATGAACATGGAACGGGATTCGGCCACATAGCACTTATGGTTCCTGATATTTATGCCGTGTGTAAACGACTTGAAGGCCTGGGGGTGAAGATTGTTATGCAACCTGGCCCGATGGTATTTGCAGTTGATGAAACGGACCACAAAGAAGAGATTGCCTTTATTGAAGACCCGGATGGATACAAAATTGAGCTAATTCAGACACTTTAAGCTAAATATTGAGTTAATAATTATGAAACGAATATTACACACCATGTTACGCGTTGTCGACATGCAACGTTCGATACACTTTTATACCCATGTTATTGGTATGCGAGTACTGCGGACTCTGGAGCAACCAACAGAAAACTACACACTCGCTTTTCTGGGTTTTGGTGATGAGTCCGATATTTGTGTACTTGAGTTGACATATAACCATGGCACCTCTGAGTACAGCATGGGTAATGCCTATGGACATATCGCCATAAGTGTTGATGACTGCGATGCGGCCTGTGTTGATATAAAGTCAAAAGGAGGACAAATATCTCTAGAGCCTAAACAACTGCATGGAAGCAACGAAACCATTGCTTTTGTAGTTGACCCGGATGGATATTAAATTGAACTAGTTAACAGACCTTCCTAATGAAATGAGCTTTACCCTTGCTACTGATAAAATGTAATACTCTACACGTAAAAGAAATATTCGGTGAATAGTCTAATTCTATAGTGTTGTTCTTTGGCATTAAAAAGACACATATGAGGTTATAGAAAAAGAGTAGACTTGTGGAATCAAAGGAAATGATAATTTCATTTAAGGAATAAAAAGTAATGTCCAGATTAGAGTCTTTAGTTGATGAAATCAGGAAATGCACTATTTGCGCAGAGAATTTACCACTTGGCGCAAGGCCTGTTGTACAAGTTAACCGACAAGCTAAAATTTTAATCGCCGGGCAAGCACCAGGTATAAGAGTTCATAAGTCAGGTGTTCCCTTTGATGATGCCAGTGGAAATCGTTTACGCGGGTGGATGGGCATATCGAGCGAAGAATTTTACGATGCAAAAAAAATTGCAATAGTGCCAATGGGTTTTTGTTATCCGGGTACTGGTAAATCCGGTGATCTTCCACCTCGACCTGAATGTGAGGCTGCCTGGCGTAAACAGTTACTTAAACAACTACCAAACATTAAAATGACTTTAGTTCTGGGTAAGTATGCGCAGACATACCATTTCGGAAAGTACAGTTCTTCTCTGACTGAATTAGTTAAATCATGGCAAGACTACTGGCCAGATAAGGTGCCTCTGCCGCACCCGAGTCCGCGAAATAATATCTGGCTCAGTAAAAATCCGTGGTTCGAGAAAGAAGTCCTCCCGCAGCTACAAGAGGAAATTGCGATTCTTATGGGCTAAGAATTCACCTGATCGTTAAGACGGTTTGCCAATATTTTCTTCATTACCGGAAATTATATTTTGTATATTACTTTTATGCCGCCAAAAAAGTACCACGACCATTGCAATAGTTGTAATAAGTAGTGGCATAGTATCTGGCATTAAAAAGTATAAATAAACTGGTGCGAGTGCGGTTGCAATAAGCGCGGCGAGCGATGATAGTTTAAAAACTTTAGCAACAATTAACCATGTTCCCGCAGTGGCCAGGCCGAGCCACCATGAAAAGCCAAATAACACCCCTAACAAAGTAGCAACGCCTTTGCCACCTTTAAAACCAAAAAAGATTGGGAGTAAATGCCCTGCAAATGCCGCCGCGCCTGTGAGAGCAAGCGTTAGCATGTCGAGTTCTAGACTACGTGCTACCAGCACCGGGAGTAAACCTTTTAGCATGTCGCCAAACAGGGTTATAGCGGCGGCTTTTTTACCGCCGACACGCAGTACATTGGTTGCCCCTGGATTGCCTGAGCCCTGGGTACGTGGATCGGGGAGACTCATTAGTTTGCATACGATTATGGCGGTTGAAATTGAGCCGAGCAAATAAGCACTACAAATGACGAATATATTAAGCATTGGCATTGAATAAACACTTCTGGTTTAAAAATGAGTCTCGATTATAGAGTGAATTGGCAATGCAGTGTATAGTTGCCAACCTAAATACGTTAAAATTCTCAAATTAATCACATATTTAAATTAAAATCGAACTTTACACTATGCAAGATATTATATTTATAAACGAATTGCGCATCGAAACCGTTATAGGGATATTCGATTGGGAACGCCTGATAAAGCAAACGGTTGTTCTGGATATTGAATTGGCGACCGATATTAGTAAAGCGGCTGAGTCCGATCATATTGATGACACGATTGACTATAAAACCTTAACCAAGACCATTATTGCCTTTGTTGAAGCGAGTGAGTTTCAATTAGTCGAACGGCTTGCGGAAGAGGTATGTACCTTGGTGAGAAAAGATTTTGGTGTTCCCTGGATTCGCTTACGCTTGAATAAACCCGGTGCATTACGCGGTGCTCGTGATGTGGGTATTTTAATTGAACGTGGTAGCCGTTAAGGCTGCGAATAGCTTTTTCGTAACTTATAAAAATTATGTCTACAGTTTATATTAGTATTGGTAGTAACGTTGATGCGGAAAACAACATCCGCACTGCTGTTACGACATTACGAGAACAGTTTGGTGCGCTAAGCCTTTCTACCGTTTATAAAAACAGTGCGGTTGGTTTTGACGGCAATGATTTTTTAAATCTGGTGGTTGGTTTAGAGACCAGCCAATCTATTCCTGAATTTGTTGATAGCTTGCATCAAATAGAAGCAGCGCAAGGTCGTCGTCGTGATGTGAAAAAATTCAGTTCACGAACACTGGATATGGATTTACTATTGTATGACGATGAAATTTACGCATCCCCTGCGATTACGATTCCTCGCGATGAAATAACCCGTTATGCCTTTGTATTGCAACCGTTAGCTGAACTGATTCCGGACTTTATTCATCCAACCGAAAAACAAACGATTGCGGATCTATGGGCAAGCTTCGATAAAGACAGTGTAGATAATATGGTAGCAGTAAATTTATTTAATTAATTTATTACTGTAACTTAATCGAGGCCGTATAAGTCCGGGAATAACAATAAACTGATTACAACGATTACCTGAATCGCAATAAATGGCACCACACCCCGATAAATATCGATAGTTTGCACGCTAGGCGGAGCAACACCTTTAAGATAAAACAAACTAAAACCAAACGGTGGGGTGAGGAAGGATGTTTGTAAATTCATTGCAATCAATATGGCAAACCAGACTGGCGCGATACCGAGTGTAATTGCAACGGGTGCAAGTATTGGTACGATAATAAAAGATATTTCGACAAAGTCAATAAAGAAGCCCAGTACCATAATGACCAGCATGGATAAAATCAGAAAACCCATTTTATCGCCAGGAAGGTTAAGCAAAGCATCTTCAATAATAACGTCGCCGCCAGTATAAGTAAATGCCATCGAGAATGCGGTTGCACCTAACAGTATGGCAAAGACCATGGCGGTTATTTTTATTGTTTCGGTGGATGCTTCAAATAACATTTTCCAACTGAATTGTCGGTATGCTAAAGCCAGTGCAAGTGCACCTACGCCACCGAGTGCCGATGATTCTGTTGGTGTGGCAATGCCTGCAAAAATAGAACCTAATACCACCAGGATTAAAAGTAAGGGTGGCAAGATAGCAATCAGTGCTTGTTTGTATTGGGCGGCTTTAGTTCCTGCATCAAGTTTAACGGGTATTGCCGGTGCAGCATCTTTGTTAATAAAAGTATAAACAAGGATATAAATAACATAGCCTAATATTAAAACGAAGCCGGGGCCTACCGCCGCTCTAAATAAGTCACCGACGGGAATGCCCATAACATCACCAAGAATGATCAGAATAACTGAAGGCGGAATAATTTGCCCCAAGGTGCCGGATGCGCAGATGACACCGGTGGCAAATTTTTTATCGTAGTTATACTTCAACATAACCGGCAATGAGATAAGTCCCATTGCAACCACCGATGCTCCCACTACCCCGGTTGATGCCGCTAACAAACCACCCACTAGAATAGTGGAAATCGCCAGGCCACCGCGTACACTGCCAAACAGTTTGCCCATCGCTTCAAGTAATTGTTCTGCTAATTTGGTTTTTTGTAAAACAATGCCCATGAATACAAATAATGGCACCGCCATTAATACCGTATTTTGCATAATGTTTTGAATGCGGTAAGGCATAAAGGCAAACAGTTCGGCACCTTCGGCATATACGCCAAACAGTAAAGCAATACCACCAAATACGAATGCAACCGGAAAGCCGCTTAACAACATAAGCAAGGCAACAACAAACATTACGACACCAATCACAAGAGATCACTACCGGTTATTTTTTTGTTATGCGTTCCTGGAGTGCCAGTACGTAAAGTATTAATCGATTTTAATAGTAAGCCAATGCCACTAATGGTAATAGAAATAAAAGCAAACGGAATTACGCCTTTAATTATCCAGCGATATGGAAGGCCACCAGGATCGCCCGAGCCCTCGCCAAGCTTAAAAGATTCAATCGTAAAGTCGATGCCATATCGGGCAACGAGGGTGGTAAAGGGAATAAGTAATAACAACGTGCCGAATAGATCAATCCAGGCTTGTTTGCGAGGTGATAGCTTCTCGTAAATGATATCTACACGTACGTGGCCGTCCTTATATAAGGTATAGGGAATGCCGAGGAGGAAGATGGCCGCATATAAATGCCATTCCATTTCCTGCATGCCGATGGATACGTCATTAAATAAGTAACGCATAATCACGTCGTAAAAAACATTACATAGCAGCAAAATAAATAACACTGCAGTAAATTTACCCAATGCATCAGAAAAACGGTTAATGGCAGCTTCGGCTTTGTGTAACAGCATATTTTTTCTCATAAAAAAGCCAGCTGCGGAATTGCTGCCGGCTTTTAGTAGGATACTACTAGTATTGTTTTGAATAAAGTTTAGTTGAAGCCGTTTGGCTTTATATTCGCATTTTGAGTTTTATATTAAAGACGAGTACCAAAGGATATCGTCATTGCGAGCGATAGCGCGGTAATCTTCTTTATATGGGGGTACACCCGTCAAGATTGCAGCGCTATTGCTCGCAATGGCAAGCTGATAATGATTTTAAGGTCAATAAGATTAAATCAGCGTTAATTATCCAGATAAGCCTTATCCGAAATATTGGTCCAGACGCGTGCTTTTTTCATGTAGGCTGCCTGCGATTCTTGAATTTCTTTAGCGGTAGCGCTTTTTGCTGCGGCTTCAGCGAGTAATTCTGCATTGGCTTTTTTCAGTGCGGCGATGACGCTTTTAGGAAACGTTTTCACTTTAATCTTAGGGTAATCCGTCGCCATTTTAGACCAGTTTTCACCACTGGCATGATATGACTGGATGTACATGTCATAAGCGGCGGTACGCATGGCTACGCGTAGAATTTCTCGCAAGTCAGCAGGTAATTTTTTCCAGACTTTTTTATTCACCAGAAATTGTAGTTCTGTTGCGGGCTCATGCCAACCGGTGTAGTAGTATGGGGCAATTTTGTGAAAGCCCATGCGTAGGTCCAGTGAAGGGCCTACCCATTCCAGTGCATCTATCGTGCGGCGTTCCAACGCAGTGTAGAGTTCACCCGGTGGAATATTAGTTGGTTTAGCCCCCACTCTTGCTAACACTTCACCGGCAAAACCGGGAATACGCATTTTTAAACCTTTAAGGTCTTCGACACTATTAATTTCTTTCTGGAACCAGCCACCCATTTGGTTACCGGTGTTACCGCCGGGGAAAGAAAGCATGCCGTATTTGTCATACAGTTTTTCCATCAGTTTCATTCCGTCACCATAGTAGAACCAGCCATATTGCTCGGGCGTGGTCATACCAAACGGCATGGTGGTGAAATAGAGTGTTTCAGGTACCTTGCCTTTCCAGTAGTAAGACGCAGAATGTCCCATGTCGTATTGACCGGAACGTACCATATCAAAAATGCCGAGTGCGGCTTTGTGTTTGTTCTTGGAATCGATAGTGATTTTTAAACGACCGTTTGACATAGTATTGGCCATTTTGGCCATATTCTTAGTGGCATCACCGAAGATAGGGAAATTAGTTGGCCACGTTTCCGCGAGTTTAAGCTTGTAAACTTTTTGTGCTGCAAATGTAGGGTTCACTAGTGCGATTGAACAGATTGCTACAATGGCAATTTTTTTTATTGTGGAAAAAGTCATATTGCTCTCCTTGGGCGGTGACTAAATTATTCTATCTTATTGTTATTCTAAAACATCTAACCGAGGTTGCTCATTGCGAGCCCTTTGAAATGACGGGGCTCGCAATGACAGATTGTACTATTTTTTAAGATTAGCAAACGCTGAAGCCATTGCATTATTAATCGGCTTTGCAGTCTTTTGCTTCTGCGCTGTTGGTTTCGGATTTCCAGATCTTGAATTGGGCTTGCGTTGTGCTCCATTAGAATGAGCTTGTCTATTATCAGAAGGCGCTATTCTTTCTACTTCATCTTCCAGACGCATGGTTAGACTTATTCGATTCCGCGCCGCATCCACTTCCATTACTTTAACTTTTACTACGTCACCAGTTTTAAGGACTTCACGCGGGTCTTTAATAAATTTATTGGTGATGGCAGAAATATGTACCAGTCCATCCTGATGCACACCGATATCCACAAACGCACCAAAGTTGGTGATGTTGGTAACGACCCCTTCCAGGATCATTTCGGTTTTTAAATCTTTAACGGTTTCAACTCCATCTTTAAAGGCTGCGGTTTTAAATTCCGGGCGCGGATCGCGGCCGGGTTTTTCCAACTCTTTTATAATGTCGCGTACGGTCGGCTCACCAAAGCTTTCATTGGTGTAGTCATTGGCTGCGAGGGTGTTGAGAAATTTGCTGTCACTAATTATTTCTTTAATAGATTTATTGTTTTTCTTTAAGATATCTTCCACTACCGGATAGGCTTCAGGGTGCACCGATGACGCATCTAATGGATTCTCGCCATTATGAATGCGTAAAAACCCTGCCGCTTGTTCAAACGCTTTGGGGCCAAGCCGAGTGACTTCGAGTAATTGTTGTCGATTTTTAAAGGCGCCGTGTTGCTCACGGAATTCAATGATATTAGTTGCCATGGTTTCACTTAAACCGGAAACTTTTGCAAGCAATGGTACTGATGCGGTGTTTATTTCTACGCCCACTGCATTTACACAATCTTCTATAATAGCATCGAGCTTACGTGCTAACTGGTATTGATTAACGTCATGTTGGTATTGGCCAACACCAATTGCTTTGGGTTCAATTTTTACCAGTTCGGCTAATGGATCTTGCAAGCGCCTGGCAATGGAAACTGCGCCACGCCATGAAACATCTAAATCCGGAAATTCTTTCGCTGCAAGTTCCGATGCAGAGTAGACCGAGGCGCCGGCTTCACTCACTACAATGCTGGTCATTTTTAACTTTGGATTTTTAGTGATAAGCTCTTTAGCCAACGCATCTGTTTCACGCGAAGCCGTACCGTTACCTATACTGATCAAATCAACTTTATGTTGTTCACACAGTTTTGTGAGAGTTGCGAGGGATTGATCCCATTGTTTTTTTGGTACGTGTGGATAAATCGTTACGTGATCGAGGAGTTTTCCGGTTTGATCGACTACCACTACTTTTACGCCGGTTCGCAAGCCGGGATCGAGCCCCATCGTAGTACGCGTTCCTGCAGGTGCGGCAAGTAATAAGTCTTTTAAATTATCACCGAATACACGTATGGCTTCTTCTTCGGCAGTTTCACGTAACTTCATAGAGAGTTCATTTTCTAACTGCATCGATATTTTTACCCGCCAACCCCAACGTGCACTTTCGAGTAACCAGTTATCTGCTGCACGTCCTTTTGCGGAGAGGGAAAAATGTTTTGCAACCATGGCATCACAGATCCCCATGTCGGCATAGTTGTCCAGATCATCCTGACCTTTAATAAAAAACTTAACGCGTAATACATCTTCACTACGACCACGGAATAAAGCGAGCGCACGATGCGAAGGAATCTTTTTTAAATCTTCCGCGTAATCAAAATAATCTTTAAATTTATTGCCGCTGGTTTCTTTGCCTTCGACTACGGTTGTTTTAAGTTGGGCGTTATCCCAAACATATTCACGTAATGTTCCTACCAGGTCGGCTTGTTCTGAAACACGTTCCAGAAAAATATTGCGTGCACCTTCGAGTACGGCAGCGCCATCGTTGAAACCCGCTTCTTCGTTAATATATTCTGCAGCTAACAGGTCTGGTGCTTGCTCGGGGTCGTTAAGGATGGCATCCAGTAAGGGTTCAATACCGGCTTCACGGGCGATTTGAGCTTTAGTGCGACGTTTGGGTTTATACGGTGCGTACAGATCTTCGAGGCGGGTTTTAGTTTCTGCATCGACTAATGACAGCATTAACGCATCGGTCATTTTTTCCTGGTCGGTAATGGACTTAATAATAGTTGCGCGACGGTCTTCCATATCGCGTAGATAGACCAGACGTTCTTCCAGATTCCGCAGTTGGGTATCGTCAAGACCATCCGTTGCTTCTTTACGGTAACGTGCAATAAAAGGAACAGTCGAACCTTCATCAAGAAGGGTTATTGTTGCGCTAACTTGTTGAGGTTTAACGTTAAGTTCTTCTGCTATACGGATAGCAATACTAGTGGTTATATTCATTAATGGGCTACAACTTGAAATTTAAAGGTTACAGGAATTGGCAAGACGCAGAGTGTAGCAAAAGCTGAATATTAGAACAGTAACTAACCTGCGTATTTTGATATTTATTATCTGTACAGAAATCGAGCAATATCCAGATAAAGGCTAAGGGTAAATCCGGTTATAGATAGATTTTGATTACGTTAATTTATACATAAGTCGCAAAGAATTAAAATTGTCTAAAGATATTTCCATTTATTCCGCTACATAAGGTTCTAGAGAATTAATTCTGATTGCGATTGTTACATATTGCTAAACGCTAATATACAAATTTAAGGAATCAAAAATGAAAAAATTATTTATTATAGGTGCTTGCGTACTATCTCTATTAAGTATTGGCGTTGTTAATGCTGCAGAGATTAAAGTTGGTGTTATGGCTCCACGCGGTGCGTTAAAGGCAATGAAGCGCTGGGGCGAGTTGGGCAAATATTTGGGCACCGAGTTAGGTACAACCGTGACAATGGTTCCGCTGAAACCAAAAGATTTTACATCTTCAATGACAAGTGGGGCGGTTGAATATGCATTATCCAATCCCGTTATCGCGGTTGTATTGCAAAACAAAGCAGGAGCACAACCTCTTGCTACCATGAACAAGAAATCTGGTAACCAATTTGCGGGCGTTATTATTTCTAAAAAAGGCAGTGGCATAACCAAAGCGGCAGATTTAAAAGGCAAGAAGGTTATGGCGTTTAAGTTTAACCGTTCTGCAGCAGCGTATGTATTCCAGGTTAAGCATTTAAAGGATAAAGGTATCGATCCACATAAAGATTTTGCCGTATTCAAAGAAGCTAAAAAGCAAGATGATATTGTCCTGGCAGTGAAAGCAGGCGTTTTTGATGCGGGCTTTATAAAATCTGGTTTGCTGGAGTCTATGGCGAAGGAAGGTATTAGTTTAAATGATTTTGAAATTGTCGATAAACAAAACGATTCATTATCAAGCGTGCATTCTACTGCATTGTATCCTGAATGGACGGTTAGTGCAGCTAAAACGGCTAAGCCTGAGGTTACGGCAAAGTTAAAAGCAGCGCTACTTAAAATGACTGCAGCTACACCAGCCAGTCAAAAAGCAAAAATTGTTGGTTTCGTAGAGGTTGTATCATTAGATAGTTTGAGCGATACATTAAAATCGTTGAAACTGCCACCGTTTAACCAATAAGCAATGAATTTGAGTTATTTGGAGTATTAAATGAGTGCAAACAAGAAGTCATTAATTGAAAGGTTGGTATCATTGTCAAAAATGGATATAACCGCAAGATTTACCTTATCGATTATAGTAGTTATGACGCTGACTTTTCTAGCTTCGGCCAAGATCATCTATACGCAACAAGCTTCCGAGCTACATGGCTTAATGAAAATTTCAGACACTACAGTGAAAAAATTGTTTGATCGAGATAAAGAAGCCTCAGTGAAAGCGCAGAGGGCGAAACTTAATGACTTGTCAAAATTGCTGGCGGCGATTGCGCCGCCTGCAATTGCTGAATTTGACCTAAGCTCTTTGTCTACCTACGCCAAAATGGTCAGACAGGATGATGATATTAGTTATGCTGCCTTTATTGATAAATCAGGAAATGAGTTAGCAACTTCGGGTGATAAAACCAAGGTATCGGCTGAGAACTTTATTTCGGTTAAAATTGAACATGAAGATGTTGAGTTAGGTAAAGTTGTTATTGGTTATAATTTTGCTCGACTTAATCAGCACATTAAGGAAGCCGCTAGTCAGGCTAAGGCTGACAGAATGGTGATGGATGAAGCCGGTGGCACAGCCTTAACGAACTCATCTTTTGGACTAATGATTTCACTGGCAGTCAGTGGATTAATTATCGTAGCAGTACTGTATTGGATGTTTATAGTTCTTGTCGTTCGACGACTAGCAATTCTTGAAAGCAGCATGAAAGATATTGCTGAGGGTGATGGCGACTTAACCAAGCGTGTTGAAGTGAAAAGTCAGGATGCAGTTGACCGAGTGGGACGCTACTTTAATTTGTTTCTTGATAAAATTCATAATGCGATATCAAGAGTGGATGGTGCTTCGCAGCAACTTGCAGCATCTTCAGCTGAACTATCGGCTATAACCGATGAAACAAAAAATTCTATTGATATGCAGCAATCGGAAACCGAGCAAGTAGCAACGGCTATTAATGAGATGGCCGCAACTGTTAGTGAAGTTTCACGCAGTGCAACAGATGCTGCCACTGCGACTCATGATGCGGACGAACAAGCGCTAGAAGGAAGGAAGATTGTTACTTTATCTATCGACTACATTCATATTCTCGTTAAGGATATAGAAGAAGCCGCTAGAGTTATAACGCAATTAAAATCGGATAGTGAAAGTATTGGTAGTGTTTTAGATGTTATTCAGGGTATAGCCGAACAAACAAATTTACTTGCGCTCAATGCTGCCATTGAAGCTGCGCGGGCAGGTGAGCAAGGCCGAGGTTTTGCGGTTGTTGCCGATGAAGTAAGAACGTTGGCGAGCCGTACACAAGAATCAACAACTGAAATAAAGTCTATTATTGATAACCTTCAGGCGGGTGCTGAAAAAGCCGTTGATGCAATGGATAAAGGCCGTAAACAAGTACAACAGACGGTGGAGAAAACCACGGAAGCAGGTGTGTCACTGGAATCAATTACTGAAGCGGTTGCTAAAATAAATATGATGAATACGCAGATTGCCAGTGCAGCAGAAGAACAAAATGCTGTAGCAGAAGAGGTTAATCAGAATATCATCCGAATTAGTCAGCATGCAGAAAAAACCTCAAGTGGTGCCCAAACGACTCAATTGGCGAGTACGGAGCTAGCCAGCCTGTCTGAAGAATTAAACACATTGATGGGGCAATTTAAAATCTAAAAAGTAATAAAGGTAGGCTATGTCAGCATGTGGTTGACATAGGCTTACCAACGTTATCTAAAAGTATTATTTTTTATTTTCATTGCGCTAGAAATTGCTCTCCAGGTGGGACACGACAACTTCCAGTCATTACAATACCCTGCAGAACAGTAGAGACATACTCTTACCTGGCTTGCCAATGGTGTTCGATCAGGAGCTCTTCTCCGTTAAAAATCTGGCCGATAAACGTATCACCTTGTGAAATAGCACCGACTCCTTTGGGGGTGCCGGTCATAATAATGTCACCATCTTCAAGGCTAAAGGATTTGGTAATATCACTAAGCAAAAACTCAGGTTTAAACACCATTAACGCAACACCACCTAGTTGAACGGCAATATTATTGATTGTGAGTTTAAGCGATAAGTTTGAAGTATCTTTTTTAAAGGCTACAAACTCACTGAACACCGCGGCGTGATTAAAGGCTTTGGATTTTTCCCATGGTAAACCTTTGGCTCTAAGTTGTGCTTGTAACTCTCGTTTAGTTAAATCCAGACCAAAGCCTACACCGGCCAGCTGACTATTTTCAATGATGAAACAAATTTCACCTTCGTAATGAATAGAATCAATGGGATTGACATACAATTCATTAGCGATAGATGAATTGGGTTTAATGAAAATAACAGGTTCTTGAGGAAGGTCGTTACCAAGCTCCTTGATATGATCAACGTAGTTGAGGCCAATACAAATAATTTTGGAAGGTGTTACCGGCCTGGTATCAAAAATTACCTTATTCATGTTTTAGCTATTAAGCGAGCGCCCGCCATCAACAGCAATAATTTGTCCGGTGATGTAGGCTTGAGTGGCAAGGAATAATACGGTTTGAGCAATATCCGATGGGCTACCTTGACGCTTTAAGAACGAGCGTGAAATAATCCGTTGCTGAGTGAGTTGATCCATTTCGTTCTCGGGCCATAGAATTGCACCTGGCGATACCCCATTTACCCGTACCTCGGGGCCAAGTTCTTTGGCTAAAGACTTGGTCATCATTGCCAGACCGGCTTTTGCCATACAGTAAAGAGGGTGTTCCTTTAAAGGGCGTTCTGAATGAATATCAACAATATTCACGATACAGCCGTGTGATTTTTTTAGGGCAGGTGCTGCTGCCTGGGCTAGAAAGAATGGTGCTTTGAGGTTGCTACCCATTAAGTCTTCCCAATCTTGCTCCGTTGCTTTACCAATCGGTGTCGGATAAAAGCTGGAGGCATTATTAATCACGACATCCAGTTGGCCAAAACTTTCAAGCGTACTATGAACCAATGAGCTAAGTCCGTTGGTAACGTGTAGATCGGCTTGAATGAGAATGACGGAGTCCGGGCGTATGCCATTGAGCTTGTCTTGTAAGGCCTGCGCGTGTTCACGTGAATGACGGTAATGTAGGGCTAGTCGGAAGCCACTGTTATGCAGGATAGTTGCAATTTCGGCACCGATGCGCCGTCCGCCACCTGTAATTAGGGCTACTTTGTTGGCGGTGTTGTGGTTAAAATCCGTTTTTGACATATTTTTATTGTAACCCAAAGTTATGTAAAGCCCCAATTAAAGTAAGAAAACAAAAACACCTTAATAAATAATAGAAGAATATGAATATGACTGACCCCGACACGGTTAACGAGCTACCCTTACCGGATCCCGATTCCGCTGCGCACAGTCTAGCAGTAAAGCAGTGTTTACTTGATAAAGTCGCGATTACTGGCAGTTTATCGTTCACACAATATATGGATACTGTTTTATATGAGCCGGGTTTAGGTTACTACAGTGCTGGGAGCATTAAGCTGGGAGGCGAAGGGGATTTTATTACAGCGCCTGAAATTTCGTCTTTATTTTCAGAAAGTATTGCGCAAGCCATTTTGCCAGCATTAGCTGAAATTGAAAATTGCAGTATTCTGGAGGTGGGTGCCGGTAGCGGTAAAATGGCAGCAGCGATACTTGCCCATCTGGAGAGCTTAAATAGATTGCCGACTCACTATTATATTTTAGAGCTCAGTGCCGATTTACGCCAACGCCAGCAACAATATATAGAAGAAAATGTACCTTCATTAGCTGCACGAGTTATCTGGCTAGATAATATTCCAGAAAATTTAAATGCTGTGGTCTTGGCCAACGAATTATTAGATGCCATGCCAGTGGTGCGGTTTAGAAAAGAGCAGCAGGGTATTTCGCTAGAACATGTTGTCGACGTCAATGGCGAATTTCAGTTGAACTATATTCAAGATGAAAACGATGCCACATATCAACGCGCTAAAAAACGTATTGAAGAAATTGAGAGCGAGACCGCCAGGATTGAAACCGGTTATATATCGGAAATAAATTTTAATGCCGAAGACTGGCTGGTCAGTATCGCAGAAAAATTAGATAAAGGTATTATCGTCTTAATGGATTATGGTTATCCTCGGCATGAGTACTATCATCCACAGCGAAACAAAGGAAGCTTGACATGTTTTTATCGGCATCGCCATCATAATAATCCGTTTCTATATCCCGGTTTGCAGGATTTAACCGCGCATATCGACTTTAGTGCAATCGCAGAGTGTGGGGTTAAGACTAACTTAAGTTTGCTTGGATACACTACCCAATCGCATTTTTTATTTGGTGCAGGTATTGCTCAACTTGCAGAGAAGTGTAGTGAAAATTTTACCGATGATGACATAGTTGCGCGGATCGAATTAGCCAATAAAGTAAAGAAACTTACTATGCCATATGAAATGGGCGAAATAGTGAAAGTGATTGGATTTAGTAAAAATTGTTCAATAGGCTTAGAGGCTTTTAAATTTAAAGATATGCGAGATCATTTATAATGATGACTTTCTTTTTGGGATTTAAAATAATTATTTTTAATGCCAGGCATAATGCTAAAATAGGTTTGTCATTCCGCGCAATAGTGGCTCGCAGTTAAAGGCTCTCCGCAATGACGGTATCTATTATATTGTGGTTTTAATTATTAGCAGTCAAACAGTACTGTTTGTAACTTAGGAAGTAATGTGACATTAATCCAAATTATCGTTTTAGCCCTGGTTCAAGGTATATCTGAATTTTTACCCATCTCAAGTTCAGCACACTTAATTATGGTGCCAATTGTAACCGGTTGGGCAGATCAAGGACTCGCCTTTGATATATCAGTTCACGTTGGCACCTTGTCAGCGGTTATGTATTATTTTAGAAAAGAAATCGCATCCATGGCAGTCGACTGGAGTGTCTCATGTGTCAAACGCGAACGCGTGGGTGAGAGCCAGTTAGCCTGGGCCGTAATAATGGGTACAATTCCTGTTTGTATCGCCGGCTTATTAATAAGTGATTTTGTCGATACGACCTTGCGTACACCGTTGGTTATTGCTGCAACAACCCTTGGGTTTGGTTTTTTACTTTTAATCGCCGACGTTAAAGGCAAGCAACAACGTAATGAACATAATCTTTCCTGGAATGACATTTTAATCATCGGCCTTGCCCAGGCACTTGCTTTAGTGCCTGGCACATCACGTTCGGGTATTACGATGACCGCAGGATTATTACTAGGTTTAACTCGTTCCGCTGCCGCACGCTTTTCATTTTTACTTTCGATTCCCGCTATTATAGCTTCTGGTAGTTATAAAACACTGCAATTAATAAAAAGTGACTTAGTGGTTAACTGGAATGAGATGTTATTAGGTGCCTTGTTATCAGGTGTGGTTGCGTACGCTTGTATTAAAATATTTTTAACCTTGCTTGAACGGGTTGGAATGATGCCGTTTGTTATTTATAGGCTTGTGCTGGGTGTTGTATTGATAGTGATGTTTGTTTAGATTTATTGTCTTTGCAACACGGCAGAGGTTTACAGCGAACTTAATAAAAGAGTTGGCTCGCAATGACAAATGTTATGTAATATGAAAATAATTAGTTATTCTTTTTAATGCCTGCAACGGCTTTCACTTTTAGTTCGGTTAAGGCGTCCGCAAACTCCTTACCTTGCAAACCTTTTTCTTTCAAAGCTGTATAATCCACTTCATTTGCCGCTTTAAAGTAATCACGAAATAACTGTGGTTGCTTAAACTCTTTATTTTCATAACCGGTACGACCACGGGAGTCTGCTTCGCAGGCGAGCAGAAATTTTTCAAAACGTTCCGGGCGTCGAAATGCATCCATGAGTTGTAAATATTTAACCACAGTAGCAGGTTTAAGTTCTTCGATGCGGTGATAGTTTAAATGATACGCGGTAACTATCAGCGCAAGTTCGCGAAAAGATTTGGGTGTTTTAAAACGATCACATAATTGATTAACTGGTTCAATGCCACGTTGCTCATGGTTAATATGTCGCGGCCATTCGTCTGCCGGGGTAAGTCCTTTACCTAAATCATGGACTAAGGCAGCAAAACGCACTTCGGGGTCGTCACTTAATTTTACGGCTTGTTCCAGTACCATTAAGGTGTGCACGCCGGTATCGATTTCAGGATGGTATTCTTTTGTTTGCGGGACACCAAACAGACGGTCAATTTCAGGGAATAATATTTTTTGCGCGCCACAACGACGCAGTACTTTAAAAAATACTTCAGGATTTTTTGTTTGTAAAGTACTGTGTAACTCCTGCCAGACGCGTTCAGCGACCAGTGAGGCAATTTCACCCGAGTCGGTGATCTTCTGCATTAGTGCAAGTGTTTCACTTGCGATTGTAAAACCTAAGTGGGCAAAACGTGCAGCAAAGCGTGCTACTCGCAATACACGTAGTGGATCTTCTACAAAGGCCGGTGAAACATGGCGAAGGATTCTGTTTTCAAGATCCTGGCAACCATGATAAGGGTCAATAAGATTACCACTTTCATCCTGGGCGATAGCATTAATTGTCAGGTCGCGCCGCTGGAGATCGTCTTCGAGTGTGACATCGAGACTGGTATTGAAACTAAAACCGGTATAACCAGCGGCAGTTTTTCTCTCGGTACGTGCGAGTGCATATTCCTGTTTGGTTTGCGGGTGTAAAAAAACCGGAAAGTCTTTGCCTACCGCTTTATAACCTAGTTGTTGCATATGTTCCGGAGTAGCACCAACGACAACCCAATCTTTGTCCTTACTTGCAATATTAAGTAATTGGTCACGAACATAGCCGCCTACAGTGTAAATTTTCATTGTCATGGTTTTTGTATTGGAATTACTAATCAATGTATGTCTATACTATTATATAGTGTTGCTAACAAAGAAGGGAATAACAATGAGTCTCGATATTAAATATATGGAAGTGATAAACCCTGCGACAGGTCTTACTGTTAAGACTATCCCAACATGGAATGACGCAAAAATTGAACAGGCTCTTAGCGCGGTTACTGCGGCAACACCAGCATGGGCTGAGCTTGAGTTGGCTCAACGTACAAAGATTGTTGCGAATGCTGCCAAAGTTTTAAGAGAGAATAAAGATAAATACGCAGCCATCATTACTGAGGAGATGGGTAAATTAATTAATGACGCACGCGCAGAAGTGGAAAAATGCGCGTCTGTTTGTGATTATTATGCAGAAAATGGTGCAGCCTTCCTGGCCGATGAAATAATCGAATCGGATGCGGGAAAGAGTTACGTGGCCTATCAGCCATTAGGGACTGTGCTCGCAGTGATGCCGTGGAACTTTCCATTTTGGCAAGTATTCCGATTTGCTGCACCGACTTTAATAGCAGGCAATACTGGTGTGCTTAAACATGCCTCTAACGTACCGCAGTGTGCACTGACCATCGAAGAAGTGTTTGATCTGGCTGGTGCACCCAAGGGCGTATTTAAAAGTTTAATGATTAGTGCCTCGCAAGTAAAACAAGTGATTGAAGATGACCGGATCCACGCGGTCACCTTAACCGGCAGTGAACCTGCTGGTCGTCAAGTCGCCGCAACAGCTGCGAATGTACTTAAAAAATCTGTTTTAGAGCTTGGAGGTTCGGATGCCTTTATTGTTTTAGGCGATGCGGATTTAGACCTTGCCGTTGCAGATGCAACTATTTCACGCTACTTAAATTCCGGACAAAGCTGTATCGCTGCAAAACGTTTTATTGTTGTGGATAGTATTGCTGATGAGTTTGTTAATAAATTTAAAGCGGCTACGGAAGCGCTTAAACATGGTGACCCAACAAATGAAGCAACGACTCTGGCGCCGATGGCACGTGCTGATTTAAGAGATGAATTGCATCAACAAGTACTGGACTCAATTGCAGCCGGTGCCGTTGTGGCAACGGGTTGTGAGCCTATTGATCATCCGGGTGCTTATTATAAAGCATCTATTTTAGATCATGTGAAACCAGGAATGCGTGCTTATACCGAAGAGTTATTTGGCCCGGTTGCCATTGTCATTCGAGTTAAAGATGAAGATGAAGCATTAGCTGTTGCTAACAGTTCAGTGTTTGGACTCGGTAGTAGTGTCTGGACGCAAGATAGTCGCCGCGCTGAGAGACTGGCGAGAAAAATTCAAGCCGGTTGCTGTTTTGTAAATGGGTTTGTTAAAAGTGACCCGCGTTTACCCTTTGGTGGGATAAAACGGTCCGGCTTTGGTCGCGAGTTATCCCATCACGGGATTAAAGAATTTGTTAATGCAAAAACGATCTGGATAAAGTAATAACAATATCTGTAAATGTCTGAACGGTTAGCTAGAGCTTTTAAGCTAAAAAGTACCGTTATTCCCGCGAAGGTAGGGCACTAAAAGTATGCGCTTTAGGTGATGCAAGAGCAATTGCCGAGGAATCTAGTACTGTAGAATAGGGTTATTTTTAAATGTTATCATCCAGGTGATATTACGGTATTTTAAATATCACGGTACTCGTTCTTATTTTATTCATTATTATTTCAAGCGCGATAGCGTGTCTTGTCGATAATACAGACTTAGTTGCTCATAAATATCAGGATAATGCTGGATGATAATATCGGGGCATTCAAAAAATACTTCACTTAATACGGCAAAAAATTCTGCAGGTGAACTTGCACCATAACAATCAATACCAATATTCTTGTTATGACTACAACGGTGTTTAAAGTCCTCAAAACTACTCCCAAATGCTTTTACCCAGGCAGCGGGCAGCATATTTGAGTGTAATGGCGGATAGCCATTGGCTATTCCGTTTTGCATATCGAGTTTATGTGCAAATTCGTGAATCACCAAATTACTTCCATCAATGATTCCTGCATGTTCAGTCGCATCCCAGGCTAATATCACCGGACCACGAAGCCAGGCTTCCCCTGCCAGGTTTGATTGCACCTGATGCTCGATACCATATTCGTCAGTCATAAGGTTTTTTGTCGTATAGCCAGACGGGTAGACTATGACCGAGGTCCATCCTGAGTAGTCACCAATCCCAAATTTCAGGATTGGAAGGCAGGCTTGTAGGGCAATAATCAAGCGCATGGCTTGTGTAATACGAAGGTCATGAGCACCTTCAAAGATTTTCTCATTTAAAAACAGAATGACTAATTCCTGTAAACGTTTTTTTTCATCCGACCTTAAATGGTCTAATAATGGCAGAACTGTGAAAGCCTTGTCCCACTCTAGAGCAGTAATGTTTGAGCGCTTAATAATCCGTCGCTCGTGCCAGTTATTAAAGAATTTAAACATGAGGTAGTGGCTTGTAGTTTTAGTGAATTGCCTAATATAGCAAAAATGGTGTGGTTATTGTTTAGATAAAATGTGGCATTACCCGATAGGTGTTATGTAGATTTCGAGTATCCAGGTTTAACTGAAATTAAAACTATCTTATCTAATATAACTCAGTAACTTGGCAGTGATATTGAAGGTGGCTAGCCAAATTTGCAGAAAAATCGGCTATTAAACAGTTAAAATCTTCAGTATAGTAGCACCAAAGTGTGAACTGCATCGCACTTTTTCGGATGTTTTCTTGAGGCGTACTTCATGTTCCTGCAATTTTTGTCCCAATCAGTTAATCGTATGCTCATTATTTCAATGGCCGTAGTCGCTATCCTTCCTATTAGCCTGTTAGGCTTTCATTTAAATAAAACCGCCTGGGATAATAGCTGGCGTGAAATTCATGAGAAACATGAATTGCTCGCGCAAAATCTTAGCGCGCCCATTGAAATTTATGTAAATAATCATTTCGATACTCTAAATTTATTGTCTCAGACACTGCAGCCTATAATTAAAAAACCTGAATCGTTGCAAAGGATGTTGGACATCTCTATTCGACAGCTAGGTGGTTTTGGCAGCATTGCGTATGTTGATGTGTCAGGCAAGATGCAAGCGTATAAAGTGGCTGCGGATGTGTTGTTTGAAAAAGAATTTATTACGCCAACGATGTTTAAAAATGAAACAAGTTATTTGTTGGTAAGACAAATAGAAAAACAGTATATATCAGGTATAAAACCGAGCCCGTTTACCCTGAAACCTACCATCCTTATGGGTGTACCTGTTTTCAATGGCCTAAATAAATTACAAGGTGTTTTGTTGGCTGAGTTACGTGTGAGTTTGATTGAAAAATTACGAACTGGAATTAAATTTGGCAGAAAAGGACATTCTGCAATTATTGACCAGGAGGGTCATGTAATTGCTCATCCAAACCCGCAATGGATGGCTGAGATGAAAAACCTGAGTCTTTGGCCAATCGTTCAGGCTATGAAAGCCGGTAAGCATGGCGTTACAGAATTTTATTCGTCGTTTATAAAAGAAGATATGGTCGCCGGGTATGCATCCGTTCCCGGTATAGGTTGGGGGGTGATGGTCCCTCAACCAAAATCAGAGGTAACCGCTCAAGTTAATCAAATAATGTTTTCAAATTATCTATGGAGTGCTATCGGTTTAATTGTAGCGACTGGTGTCGGTTGTCTAATGTCGCTGTGGATTACCCGTCCGATTAATCGCTTAGCCAGAGCAAGTCAATTGTTATTAGACAATGATCTTAAAGGTGAGATTGATTATCCGGCAGAATCTGAACCGCGAGAGATCAAACAATTGGGTTATGCCTTGAAGTCTTTAGTAAGAGGTTTGCAGCATGCGCGCAAAGAGGTTGATGATTTGAATGCTAATTTACATCAAAAGGTAAATGATGCAACAAGACAGTTAATGGTTGCGAATGAAAAATTAGACGAAACAAGTAAAAGTGATTTCTTAACCTCATTGGCTAATCGACGCTATTTTGAAATGGATTTATCAGATGTGCTTTTACGCAAAAAACCTGACTATGATCATATCTCTCTAATGTTGTTTGATATTGATAATTTTAAAAGTATTAACGACACTTATGGTCATGCGGCCGGGGATGAAGTCTTAACCAGTGTTGCGCGTATGCTTGAATCGTTTATGCGCCAAGGTGATGTTGTCGCGCGCTACGCTGGTGATGAATTTGTATTGCGTTTACGCTGTGATGGTATCGTTGCTAAATCACGAGCCAATCAAATTCGTGAGGCAATTGAAAATCTAACTATTATTTGGCGACATTCAGAACTACAAGTCACGGTGAGTATTGGTGTATACAGTAATCTGTTAACGAAGGATCTTGAGGTTAGAGATATCTTACATAATGTAGATATTGCAATGTATGAAGCGAAAAAACGCGGTCGTAACTGTGTTAAAACATATGAACGTGGAATGTCAATACTACAAAATCAGATGTAGCAGGATAAGTGTGATTATTTATTCTTTATAAGAATCAATTCATAACCGAGATTAATGTAATCATTCACCTGAGCGGGTCCTGCTGCGGCGACATTTACATAATCGGGAAAGTCGTCTGCGTTCAGTCCACGCCATCCGGCATAGGTTTCACAAACATGCACCGGAACATCATCATTACCAAATGACTGGACGAGTTGATGAACTTCCTTGTTATTTGCCTGTGCTTTTTTTGTTAGGGCAAATTGTTCTGCGCCATGAGTAACAATGGCAACATGAAGTTCGGGAAAAGTAGTGCGTAATTTTTTAATGTAGTCTTTAGCACGTGGTAGCGCCCATTGAAGATTATCTGCACCCCCCGTGACTATTTCGATAACGACCCCGGCAGGTGTAGTTTTGAGCTTAAGAATGTCATCGACACTTTTATGATCTTTTGCGTATGAAGATGTAGGAATTAATAATAGTAAGGCAAAGGCAAAGAAAAACAGATTGGTAAAATTGAATTTCACTCTTGAGGAGTGCGTTGTAATTGAATTCGGACTAGCCGCCTGTTTGTGACATGAAGCGTACAAGTTTGCCTGGGTTTTCAGAAAATTCATGGTTCTCCGGCTTTAGCGCTATCGCTTTAATAATGTGGTGTTCTAATTCAGTGTCCGTTATACCACTACGTAGAAGTTCACGTAACGGATAACTATGTTCTTGACCCAGACAAAGGTATAAAGTTCCTTCGACGGTTAAACGAACCCGATTACAGGTCTCACAAAAGTGTTGTGAAATGGGTGTTATAAAACCGATATTAACCCGGCTATTGGCGATATTGTAATAGCGTGCCGGACCCGCTCCGCGCATCTGGGTCGGGATGAGGTCAAATTTTTCAGCTAACTTTTGCTTAACAACTTGTAGACTGAGGTATTGGTTTGTAGCATCCCGGCCGGTGTTACCCATGGGCATGGTTTCAATAAAACGTAAGGTAAAATCGTTCTCGATACAAAACTGAACCATATCTTCAACTTCATCATCGTTCACCCCTTTCATTACCACCATATTAATTTTAATCGGTCGAATACCGGCTGCTTTGGCAGCTTGTAAACCATCGAGTACTTTTTGCAGTTTACCCTGGGTTATTTCTTTAAATTTCTCAGGATTTAAAGTATCGAGGCTAACATTAATCCGCTCAATGCCGGCTTGCTTTAATTGAGTGGCTTGTTTACCCAGCCGGGTTGCGTTGGTGCTCAATGAAAGGTCTGTCAGTTCGGGAATAGCTGTAATTTTTTCGACTAAACTCGGGAAGTTATTCCGTACTAACGGCTCGCCTCCGGTGAGTCGCACCTGGGTGGCCCCTAGTCGGGCAAAGGCGCCAATGACACGGGTCATTTCATCGAAGCTGAGCCAATCTTCAGGCTCCTGAAAATCCTTAAAACCTTTAGGAATGCAGTAACTACAGCGTAAATCACAACGATCGGTAACAGATACCCGCAAGTATTTAATTTGGCGACCATTTGGATCGATAAGAGCCGGGATAGTTGACATGAACTGTTGTAACACCTGAATTTAAGATATTCGAATATCTATTAAGTAAAGCATAGTATAGCGTGAATAAGCAAATTCTAATATGTAAGTTACCATTTTTCGAGGATAATGGATGTCCTTAAGCGGTATAAAACGCAAGGTTATTGAGCTAGATCACTACTATAAAACAGAGGAGTTGTAATTTCTCTTTTTGACTATAATTTTGAAATCAGTTTAATTAAGGTCTGACTAATTCAGGCGATTAAATATATTGAATCGCTTTGTTTAAATCCTTTTCCAGGTTCTCTGTGATAGCAGGTTTACTTCCTTTTAGTGTCACAATGGCAATACTGCCAGTTTGTATTGGTATAAGAGTGGTTGTGAAGTTTCCTTTGGTATGTGTTGTACGCTCAGTTACATATTCATTCGGCATCACGAGTACGGTGGCGATTTCGTTTTTTTCTTGCAGCACAATATGTACACCACGAGAGTTACGGATGGGACAAGTACTGGCATAGTTAATTTGCCCAATAGAGCGATTCATTTTTAGATTGAAGGGTCGTAATACGGTATTTAATTTAGCCAGTTGAATATTTTTTGTTTCATTTAAATGCTCAAGTTCATTCGTAACATGATTGATTGCAACTTCTTCCAGCGATAGTGAACTATTTAGCAGATGCTTTAAATTCGCAGTATTAAAACTAACACCTAACACCAGTAATAAACTTGCAGCCATCGCAAAAAATTTAAAACGATTGTCGCGTTGTTGATTATGCTGTTTGAAACTTTGCTTTAATAAAATACGTTCAGTAAGGCCATCCGGTATATCTATTTTTGTCGCTTTAGTCAGTGAGAGTTCAAACTGTTTGACTGATTTTAAATAATTAGCGCAGGCAGAACATTCTTCCAGGTGAGATAATAGCGCTTTATCCTTGCTGTTGGGTTCGGCTGTTAATTTTCGATGTACATCAATGCAATTCATTTTTTTATCCTGCTTCAACCTAACCCGATATCACAGAAGGGCTGGTTTGGCTTGTTAATAGTTGTCGTAATTTTTGCCGGGCACGAAAGACACGTGTCATGATCGTTCCTGACTTTGTGCCTGTAAGTTCTGCAATTTCATCACAGGAATAACCGCCGAGAACTTGTAACATGAGAGCATCACGATATTCATATGGAATTTTATCAATAACCTGGCGTAAGTTGATATCGTCAGAAAGAGTGCAGTCGTACTGTGCCCCGAGTAGCTCAAGGTCAAGATTATTAAGAGATATATCGTCAGTATAGTTTCGTCCATAGTGTCGCGCGATTTCACGTCGCAAAATAGTATACAACCACGCCCGTGCTGCGTTTTCATCCGTTAGCTTATCTAATGCTTTCCAGGCACGAGTGAAGCATTCTTGTAACATATCCTCAGCTAAGTCCTTGTTTTTGCATTGCCAAAATGCAAAACGATAGAGTTCAGCCGAATAGGCATGGACTAAATTCTCGAAAGTATGATGTTTGTTATTTTTCGTCATATTCAAGTAGACCCGGGTAAGGCACGTATTCTTACAACTATTTACTGTTGGATTCATTCTGCCTTATTTCAATTGACACTTTAGCAGGCGGGTTGAACAAATATAGAAATTATTTGTAAGGAATTTGATTTTACCGGTGTCTTCTACTGTAGCAGCAAAAAAATGCTGCTTAAATTTTTTAAATTGATAGAGGAATTCAAAATGAATAAAGTTGAAATGAAAGATGTGAATAAAAAAAATAATGCACTTATTAGTGGTGCGCTGGCGGGTGTAGTCGCATTGGGTTTGTTAGCGAGTGCTGGCGAAGCGGTTGCGGCTAAAAAAGGGTTTGAAAAATGTGCTGGTGTTGTAAAAGCTGGAAAAAATGACTGTGGCAATAGCCGTCATGGTTGTGCCGGTCAGGCTTCAAGTGACAACATGGTAGACGAATGGCTTTATGTGCCCAATGGAACGTGTAATAAAATTACAGGTGCTACAATTTTTACCAAGAAAAAATAAGTTAGCGTTAGAATATTATGACAGTTCTCACTGAGCATAATAATGTGAAAAAAGAGCAACATGCTTCCCCACGCAACACTTCCATTAGTGGTGTTGGGGTGGGGTTTCGCGCTAATCACTTTGAATATATCGAGCAGAATAGACCGGATATACCCTGGTTTGAGGTGCTCATCGATAACTATATGATGGATGCCGGTTTATCGTTGTATTATCTTGAAAAAGCGGCGGAAGTCTATCCTGTTACTTTTCATAGTGTTGGTATGTCGTTAGGCAGTGTCGACCAGTTGAATAAAAATTATCTGTCAAAATTAAAAAAATTAATAAAAAAGTTTAATCCCGTTTATGTGTCGGACCATTTATGCTGGACATCGGTTAACGGTTATCATTCTCATGACCTGTTACCTCTACCTTATACCGATGAGGCCATTACAATGTTAGTCAAGCATATACAACAAACACAGGATTTTTTAGAACGACGTATTCTAATTGAAAATGTTTCAAGTTATTGCAGCTTTAAAGACTCAACATTACAAGAATGGGAGTTTTTAAAAGTAGTTGCTGAGGGCGCCGATTGCGATATTTTACTGGATATAAATAATATCTACGTGAGCGCAGTGAATCATAAGCTTGATGCTATGGAATACCTGGAACATCTGCCGATTGAACGTGTAAAAGAAATGCATCTGGCGGGTTATACCGATATGGGAACTCATTTACTGGATACGCATGGAGAAGCGGTGCATGAGCCGGTATGGGAATTGTATGAACATGCTTTAAACAGGTTTGGCGCTGTGCCGATTTTGATTGAATGGGATAATGAGATACCGGATTTTCAGGTGTTAGAAGCCGAAGCAAAAAAAGCGGACACCATTTTACAAAAGGTAACAAGTTGTGCTGCATAAACTACAAACGAGTTTCCTAAAAGTAATATATGATCCGGCGGTTGATAGTGAGGCTTTTTTATATATACAGGAAACGACCGGAAGATCAGCTGCGCAGCAACTTGAAATTTACAGGAGTAGCATCTATGGGGGATTAAAAAAAGCACTAACAGAAACATATCCAGTTACAAAAAGTTTAGTTGGTGAAGAGTTTTTTAATGCGATGTTAGGGCGATATATAAAATTTTATCCATGTCAGGTTCAGGACTTAAATGATTATGGTAAAGAGCTGGCAGATTTCATTCTAACTTTAAAACAAACTAGATCGGTACCTTATCTTTCTGATGTAACAAGGTTGGAATGGTTTTATAATATAGCTATAAATTCCGAAATTCAGAAAAATAATTTAGATGAGCTAAGTAACCTGTCTGTAGAGGAGCAGCTTCACGTAAGGCTGGATTTGCCTAATGGCAGTGCCTTACTGCAGTCATATTATCCAGTTGATAAAATATGGAGTATGCATTGGGAGCATGTGGACGATGAATTAGTGGTTGATGGGAGGGATCTGCTTTTAATTATTTTAAATAAAAATACGGGAGTCGAAATTAATACTCTAACAGAAGAGCAATTTTATTTTTTAGATCAGATTAAAAATGCCATTCCTTTCACTGAAATATGCGCGGCCGTTATAAGGAATTATCCAGATGTTGATATAGATAGTTTATTTACTGGTTCGATTAAAAATGGTTGGCTGCAAAGTTATACCATATATCAGTAATATAATGGTTAGTTTCGATGTGTACGTTTTTTGATTAATAGGCTGCTATGAAATACTTACAATGTAATAAACTAGTCTAATAACGAGCGTATTTTTTTGAGCAAAGTCTGCGAGTTATAAGGTTTTTGTAATAAGTTTTGCTGTATTGAGTTATTAATCATAAATTCATCACTAATCTCGCTAAAACCACTAGCAAGTAGAATTTTCAGCCGGGGGTATTTTTTTTCTACTATTGCGATTAGTTCATAACCATTCATATTCGGCATAATCACATCAGATAGAAGCAGGTCGATCGATTGATTTTTAAGGATTTCCAGCGCTTCTTTACCACTTTGTGCGCAATGGACCTTATAGCCTTGTGAGCATAAAATTTCAGTAGTTAAATCAAGTAGGGCGGGTTCGTCATCAACAACCAGAATGGTTTCTGTACCTCTGTAATCAGGTTTTGGTTGATTAGTAGGTTTTAGATTTTTACTCTCACTACCAATATAACGGGGAAAATACAGGTTAAAGCGTGAGCCGTGACCTAGTTCGCTATAAACTTTAATGACCCCTTTACTGCGTTCAACGAAACCATAGACCTGGCTTAATCCCAATCCGGTGCCTTTACTGCCTTTAGTTGTATAAAAGGGATCAAATATTTTATCTTCTATCGTTTTCTCAATACCACAACCTGTATCAGCGAAACTGAGTAATACATAGTCACCCGGTATTAGATTTAATTGCTTGGCATCAATGCCATTAATTTTCTGATTAGTGGTTTGAATAGTGAGTTGGCCACTCGATTCCATGGCATATAAAGCATTGAGCGTTAGGTTTAGAGTAGCATCTTCAAAGTCACTACTGTCTAAGTAAGTATTCCATAAATCAGCTTCAAGATTTAGTGTGAGTTTAATACGTGCGGTCAGACTTTTTTCCAGCAAATTTTTCTGTTCGTGCAATAAGGTGTTGATATTTGTACTTTGCGCATTAGTAGATTTATGTTGTGTAAAGGCCAGCAATTTCCTGGATAACTTACTGCCACGTTCTGCCGCGTGATGAATTTCATGAGCAAATTTATTTAGTTTAGGTTGTTCAGTCAGAGATTCCTCTAATAATTCGGCGTAACCAATAATAACGCCAAGCATATTGTTGTAGTCATGCGCTATACCGCCAGTAAGCTTACCAAGCGCATTCATTTTCTGACTACGGTGCATTATTTTATCGGCTTGTTTACGCTTGCTGATATCGTGTGCGATGCCTTCAATATGAGTAATTTTTCCGTGCTGATCGAATATTGGAAATTCCTTGATCTCCAGCCAACTTGTGGAACCGCTTTTGTGGTATATCTCAATCTCAAAAGCAGCTTGTTCTTCACCTTTTCGGTTAAGTTCAAATTGCTGCGTAGCCTCATGGTTGTGTGGATTTTTTGTTAGATATCTGGAGTAATGTACGAGAAATTCTTCCGGCGTGTATCCGAGTATGCTTTCAATTGATGGGCTAATATAAGTGTAGATACCTTCTAAATTCTTTGTGTAAAAAAAATAGTAGTTCTGGACGGCTTCAACCAGATGACGGTACTTTTCTTCACTTTTACTAAGTGCTTCTCGCTCACGCTCTAGTTCAAATACTTTTTTATCGAGTTTTCTGCCAATAGAATGAATATACATCTGATCTAGTTCGGGATATTTTTTTTGTGGCTCGTGTGACGTTGATATTTGTTCTGTCTTGAATTGGGTTAATGTTTCCCTGATAATTTCCATGAACACGGATATTTCTTGTGGTTTGATGACAAAGCGGTCAGCGCCCAATGCCAGAGCCAGTTCTTCATCCTTATGCTCTGTATACGTGGCGGTATAAAATATAAAAGGTATATTCTTTAACGCGGGGTCGGCCTTAACCTTACGACAAAATTCAAAGCCATCCATTTCCGGCATCATAATGTCTGAGATAATGAGATCAGGCAGGGTTGTCTGAGCGAGCTGTAGAGCTTCTAGTCCATTTTCACCACTCATGACCTCATAACCTTCAGCGGCGAGAGTCAGCTCGAGTAAAATTCGAGAGGATTCAGTGTCTTCAACAATAAGAATTTTCATGAGATCTCACTGATAATTGCTCTGATTTGGCTAATGACTTTCATCGGGTCAATGGGTTTTTCGATATAACCGTCACATCCTGCTGCCAAAAGTTTTTCTCGGTCACCCATCATCGCAGAAGTGGTGAGCGCAATAATAGGGGCTTTGGCAACATCCATATTGAGTGCGCGGATCTGTTTAAGCACCTCGATGCCATTAATATCAGGCAGTTGAATATCGAGAAGGATAAAGTCAGGTGATATCTTGGTGGCCATTTGAATCCCTTGTTCACCGTTTACGGCACCAATACTGATATAGCCAGAATTATCGAGCAGTAAGCCAATTAATACCATATTATCCGCGTTATCTTCAATAACCAGTACAGTTTGTTGTTTATTTTCTATCATTTAGTCATTCGCGATTAATTATAAAATGGAAAATCATTTAGAAACCTTCACCGGAATCGCTAGCATAAAGGTACTACCTTCGTTTATTCGACTCTCTACAGAAACCTTACCATGCAACAATTCTTCTACGATTTTTTTAGTAAGATAAAGTCCCAAACCTGTTCCTCCTGCTTTTATACGCAGGTGAGAATCCATACGCTCAAAAGCTACGAATAGTTTTACAATATCCTCCTCGGCAATTCCAATGCCGGTATCTGTTACTGAGAGCGTGAGCATTTCACTTGCAACCATAACAGTGAGTGTTACCTTGCCGTGCTCGGAATATTTAACCGCATTACTCAAATAGTTTAGCAAACATTGCAAGATACGCTTACGGTCAGTGACCACTTCTGGCAAGTACTCGGCTTTAATTTCAAGCTTTATGCCTTTGGTATTTGCCATCGGCCTAATGCTTTCAACCGCCTCGTCTACTAGAGCTTTTAATGAGAATGGTTCGGGGTAGATGTCGAGACGACCTGCTTCTATTCTGGAAATATCAATAACTTCTGAAATTAAACTCAGCAAATGGGTTCCTGCCCGATTAATACGTTGAATGCTGTCTTTTTGTTTTTCATCCAGTTCGCCCAAAATTCCCTGATCGAGTAGCCCGCTAAAGCCAATAATCGCGTTGAGTGGGGTTCGCAACTCATGTGACATTGAAGCGATAAACATTGATTTGAGTTTGTCGACAGCCTTTAGTTGTGTATTGGCCAATTCAACCGTTTTTCGCGCATGCTCTTCCTGATCGCGCGCAAATATCAGTTGCTTGTTCAGAGTGGCCAACTTGCGATTCGAGTATGTAAAAAGTGCAAATAGAACAACGACAACCAATAAAATTTTCCATAATAATGCGTAGTCAAAGCCTTGTTCAAATCGAACCCCGATCCATTTTTTATAGATAGCATTCTTTTCGGATTCAGGAATAACTTCGAGTGCCTTATTGAGTATCGAAACAAAGACCGGCCAATCTTTACGTACCCCCATACTTTGTTCATATTGATAGGGAGTTTTTCCTACAACTTTAATATGGCTATAACCGAGTTGAGCAATGTAATAACTCGTTACCAAAATATTACCAACATAGGTATCAATTTTACCGCGTGACAATAAATCTAAAGCTGCGACAGGATCAGTTGACTTCACCAGTTTAATCTCGGGGAAATTTGTTTCTAAAAGTTCCTGTGATGCATAGCCATTAACGACACCGGTTTTTTTATTGTGCAACTCTGCCATGTTATTAATAAACGGCATATCTGGACCACCAAAAATTCCAATAGGAAATCGAGTGTAAGTGTCCGAAAAGTGCATATATTTTTCACGTTCAGGAGTACGGTTTAGTGAGGTAAATAAATCGATTTCACCTTTCCTGAAATTATTAATCATTTCCACCCATGATTGGCCAGTTACGTACTCAAACTTTATACCGAGCATTTTTTCCAGTCGTTTGAGGAAATCGGCTGACAAACCAAGATGATTGCCTTCATCATCAACATACTCAATGGGCGCCCAGTTGGGATCCGATGCGATGCGGATGATCGGATGGGCCTTGAGCCATATTTTTTCGTTGTTGGTGAGTTGAATGTGATTGGTGGTTGATACATCTTCTTTGCTGTGAGCAATTTCCGTGGTGAGTGCAATCAGTAATAATATTCCATATAGGACTGTGGAGATCACTGAATGAGTGGAATGTTGCATAGAAGATCCTTGTAAAGGGCTCCAGTAAATTACCATATTTAATGGTTTGGGGCACGGTATTAGCGAGAAATATCGATTATTACCATAATATTATGAATATAAAATTTTGTACGGACAGATGCTATACAAAAATAGTGAAATTTTATGTAATAAATATATGTAAAGAAGGGTCTTATTGATTAGAGTTTATTAATTAAAGGGTTCCGAGAATGTATGATTCTTATGGAAAAATTGCGTTACAGCTTTATTGTCGAGTAGAAAAATTTCTGGCGTATTTAAAGCCTGTAGCCGATATGAGCTTAAAGTTATGGGTTGCAAATGTTTTCTTTAAGTCAGGATTAACTAAAATTGAAAGTTTTGATACAACCTTAATGTTATTCCAGGATGAATATGCGGTACCTGTTTTATCGCCGGTTATTGCTGCTTATCTGGGAACGATGGCGGAACTGGTGTTGCCGGTGTTGTTGGTTATTGGTTTGGGTGGGCGGCTGGTACCGTTGGCATTATTTCTATTCAATATCGTAGCGGCAATTTCATATCCCGATTTAAGCAGTGCCGGTATACAGGACCATATTATATGGGGACTTATGTTGTTTGCACTGATTGCAAATGGCTCGGGTAATTTTTCGCTTGACCACCTTTGGCTAAAGAAGTGGTTTAAGGCTTGTTAATAAGAAACTAGTCTAAATTCTGAATCGCGTTAAAGATAGCTTGTATATCGTTTTTCCATTGCTTGAATAGTGGCGCTAGCGAAGAATTGGGATACATTTTATCAAATGATTCTGGGTTAAGAGTTACTAATATAGTCTGGCCTTCTTCTGCAAAAATCGAAATTTTAAGGGGCAAGTATGGAATAAGTTCAGGAAGTTTTTTGCTGATTTCTTTAATTTCATCTGCTTTACCAAAAAAAACCACACGATACTTATCGGTTTTGTAGCCAGACTTGGTTAAACCGATATCAACGCGTTGTATGCGTGATGGGGTATAACCTTGTTTTTTAATCAAACCTTGCAGCGTTAACATTGCTTCAGGGAAGTCTTCAGTTGAACGCGCCATTATTAGCTCGTCAGCTAAAGCTGTTGTCGATAAACATAGCAAGGTAATGATGCTGAACCAAAATCCTGGAATCTTTATAGCGTTCATTATAACGTTGCCTCTTCAATAATGTCGGTATAGATGTCGGTCATACTTTTACAGGCATTATCTAATTCTATGTTATTAAATAATTTACTTAAGCGAAGTGGATTTATTGCCATAACTTTTACAGTATCACCGTCTTGTACAATCGTAATCCGGCAGGGTAGAAATAATCCGACTCTTGGATCCAGTGCTAATGATTCATTTAAGAATTGGAAATTACAAAAATAAAGTATGATTTGTTTCTTATTTTGATTCTTGGCGTCGACAAGACCGTCATCCAGAGTTTGTTGTCGAATTATTTTAAAGTTTTTTCCTACTACGGCTTTTTTGAGGTTATCCAGTGTCTTTTCAAAAGTGTAAGGTGACTCAGCAACAATGACAGGTTCAAGTTTTTGCAGATGAAATTTATGTGGCTCTTTTGTTTCAAAACTTCGAACATAGGCAACCACGTCATTAATATCGGCTTCGCTTAAGCCCTGTTTTAAGAATGAATTCATTGGTGTGTTATCACGACCATTCATCAAGGTGTGCTTGATCATTTCGTCACTTGCAGAGACAAGAAAGCCGGGATTATTCAGCGCTGGTGGAATTATACTTAAATCGCGTGGTCGGGAATAGGTAACCCCGGTGCCTTTCCCCCCCTGGCCTTTGTCACCATGGCAAACCGCACATTTCTGCAAGTATAATTGACTACCGTGTTTGAGGTTGCCTTTAATGGGAGTGGGATCAAAGATTGCGGGTATTGCACTGGTAAAGCTGCGCAGGTGTTTAACTATGGCAGCAATCTCCTGCCCGCTTAAATTGTCGAATGCCGGCATGGTGCGACCGATGCGTCCGTGTTTAATGGTATTTTTAAGATAGCGGTCACTGATAGTTTTTTGGAATGATTCCAGATTGAGAGGGATGCCTACACCGCCAGCACCTTTATTGCCGTGGCAGACTGAACAGTTTTGCAGGTATAGCTTTTCGCCTTCACTACTTTGAGCCGAGGCAGTGCCAAGAAACCCCAGAAGAACGATACAGACCAGGGTATTACATAATACGTTGTGGGAATATGACATAGCAGCCTTACTTGGTAAATTTCTCTAATTAACTTAATGTTAGCATGTATTAGTATATTCTAATATTGACTAAGGTCAACTTATTCTCTATTTATCGTAAAATGATAAACGTGGCTCATAAAAGCAGATAGAAACCAAAATTATAGAAAATATGCAGAGCAATAGAAGGATATAAGGATTGATACTTGTCTTTGAAATAACCAAAAATAAGTGACGGGATCAGGGTCGCGAGTGCCCATAGAGCAGGGTGTGTACCTATATGGATCAAACTAAAAAACAGACTCGCGAATATATTTGCAAAACTGATATGCCATAAGAATGTCGTTTTAATTTGATAGTGCTGAAATAATTTTTGAATTGATTCCTGAATTAAACCGCGAAATACTATTTCTTCCAGAATAGGGAAAACAAAGATAAGTGAAACTAAAGTAAAAGTTAACTCAGGAACAGAAAGAGTAAGATCAGCATCAATATAATAAAGCTTATAGGTTAACCAAAAAATGACACCAGCAAGACACGCCAGCCAAAAATCAAATTGCTGCCAGTAATTTTGTTTAACGGCAAATCCAAAAATGTTCTTAGAATGTGAACTTGTAACCAGCACCTTATCCTGATTCATACTATGATCTGTATCTTAAGAGCGTTGTGCTGTTGTACCATGAATCAAGTCGAAATAATTAGTTATATTGCCTATTCCCTGCCCGTTGTGGTCATTATATTTTATTGGCTCCAGGCATCTAAAAAATCTACTACAAATAGCAAAAAATACAAGACTACAGTAGATGAAGGTTTAACCGAACCTGCCTCATTACACCCTGTAATAAATGGAGGACTCTGTATGGGCTGTGGCGCATGTGTAAAAGCATGTCCCGAAGGTGAAATTATTGGCTTAATAAAGGGTAAGGCTCATCTAATCAAACCAACCAAGTGTATTGGTCATGGTGCGTGTAAAGCAGCATGCCCTTTTGATGCTATTACGCTTGTCTTTGGTACCGAGAAGCGCGGTATAGATATTCCTAATGTGAGTGTGACTTTTGAAACAGATGTTCCCGGATTGTTTATTGCTGGCGAGTTAGGAGGAATGGGATTAATTCGAAATGCCATAACCCAGGGTAAACAAGCAATGGATGCGATGAGAAAACATGCTTTTATAAAAAGCGGTGATGCAGATGCTTATGATGTTGCTATTATTGGTGTGGGCCCTGCAGGCTTAGCAGCAACCCTGTCGGCTAAAGAAAATAATTTGAAGTATCTGACATTAGAACAAGACTCACTCGGTGGGACGGTGTTCAATTTTCCGCGTGGCAAAGTCGTTATGACGGCGCCTATTGTGTTACCGATTTTTGGTAAGGTTAACTTTAAAGAAACAACCAAAGAAAAGTTGTTGAGTTTGTGGCAAGAAGTCGAGAAGAAATCAGGTATAAAAATTAATTATAAAGAAAAAATGGAGAACATTGAACCGACAGGAAATGGATTTAAGCTGACATCGAGCAAAGCCGAGTATAAAGTGAAAACAATATTATTATCCATAGGCAGACGAGGAACTCCGCGCAAGTTGGGCGTCGCTGGTGAAGAGTTGCCTAAAGTTGTTTATAACCTGATTGATCCTGCTCAGTATAGAAATAAAAAAGTACTTGTTGTTGGTGGTGGTGACAGTGCACTAGAAGCGGCAACCAGTATTGCTGAAGAAGAAGGCACAACGGTCTCTATTTCATATCGGAGTGAATCCTTTTCGCGTGCGAAAGAAAAAAACAGAAAAAAAATACTGGATGCAGAATCGATAGGGAAAATGCAGGTGCTTTTGAGTTCCAACGTTAAAAGTATAACTGCTTCAAGAGTTGAACTTGAACATGAAGGGAAGAAAATAGAGATTGATAACGATGATATTATTGTTTGCGCTGGAGGGATTTTGCCAACACCTTTTTTAAAGGAGATTGGCATTACAGTGGAGACCAAGCATGGTGCAGAATAAGGGCGTTAAAATAATATCACATCTCTTTTTAGTGGTAGTGCTGATTTTAACCGGTTTTAACCTTGCCGCAGCGACACTCAATGATGCAAAAAAATTCGTAAGAGTAAAAGATTACAATAAAGCCTGGAAAGTTTATATTGATCTGGCAAAAAAAGGTGACGTAGAAGCAGCTTATGAATGTGGCGTTTTGCTAAAAAATGGACGTGGCGTAAAGAAAGATTTGAAGCTTGCAACAAAGTGGATGTTCAAGGCGGCAAGAAATGGACATGTTAAAGCGCAGTACAGTATTGGCGTGCAATATTTAAAAGGTATCGGTGTTCGAAAAGATGCCTCAAGCGCATTTAAATGGTTTAATCGTGCAGCAAAGAACGGGCATGGATTAGCGAAGAGTCAACTTGCCCGTTTAAAAGAAAAAGGTGTTGAGGAAGTGGCGGGTGATGACGAGGAATCACTAAATACAGCGCTGCTTACCGCGTCGAGACGCGGTGAATATACATCAATAAAAAATCTGGTTAAGCAGGGAGCGGATAAAAATGTTATTGACAAGCAGGGTAATTCTGCTTTGATGCTTGCTGCACAAGCAGGTAATACAAAATCCTTACGTGCACTCATCGAGTTGGGTGCAAATATCAACTGCAAAAACACCCATAATGAAAATGCATTGATTCTAGCAGTGAGACGGCACAAATTTAAAAGTGTTGATATGCTTTTGAAAAATAAAACTCAGATCAATATAAAAGATAAAGATGGGTATACAGCATTAATGCTCGCAGCTAAAAATGGTGACGATAAACTTGTTAAGTTACTACTAGTCAATAAAGTAATAGTTTCGACGAGAAATAAGAGCAAGATGACGGCAATGATGATGGCAAGTGCTGCTGATAAAAAGAAAGTAGTTGAACTATTACACGCTGCAGGTGAGAAGATTCCCGATGTAAAGAAAAGAAAGATTACCAAAATAACAAATAGCAAAGAAATACATAAACAACACAATGATTTAGTAAAAGGCTGGACGCCGCTAATGGAGGCGGCCTGGCGCGGGCAATTAGAAGTGGTCGCGGGTTTATTAAAAGATAAGCAAACAAAAATTGATGAGCGCGATAAAGAAGGGCATAGTGCTCTAAGTCGAGCTGCATCGAAAGGTCATACGAAAACAGTATCTCTTTTAATTCATAATGGAGCGCGTATTCGTAATGTTGCAAACGATGGTATGACTCCACTGATGTGGAGTTCCAAGGTAGGGGATGTTGCTTCGGTGAAATTATTATTGGCCCGTGGTGCGAATGTAAATGCTGCTCAACCTTCAGGAATGAATTCACTTATGCTTGCGGCTCAGCAAGGTAGTTTGCCTATTGTGAAATTATTATTGAGTCATAATTTAAAAATTGAGACTAAGCAAAAAAATGGTATGAATGCATTGTTATTGTCGGCACGCGAAGGGCATTCAAAAATATTACAATATCTACACCAGCGAGGTGCGAGCATAAATGTTGCTGATAACGCTGGTCATGCTGCACTGTGGTACTCTGTTCAATTTGGACATACTCGTGTATTTAAACAGTTATTAAGATTGGGCGCTGATATAGAAAAGAAAGATAAAGATGGTTATAGCTTACTTTCGATGGCTTCTGCTGCCGGACATGTTGGTATTGTTAAAACCCTGTTGGATAATAAAGCTAATATCGAGTCAAGAAGTAAAACTCAGAATACGGCTCTTATTCTAGCGGCAGATGGCGGACATTTAAATATTATTAAGTTACTTCTCAATAAAAAAGCTAAAATTAATGTTAAGAACATATATGGCAATACACCTTTAATTGAAAGTGTAAAAACCGGCCATTTGGATATCGTTAGTTATTTACTACAAAATGGTGCCAAAGCTAATCTCCGCAATAAAGATAGAAAAACAGCTTTGATGATTGCAAATAGTACAAATCAATATGAAATGAGTACGTTAATTGAGAAAAGTACTAGTGGCGTATTCATGGGTTTGTTCTAGTTGTGCATACTTTGTATGACTTAATAATGTACTCTTCTTTAGACTCTTCTTGATTTATATAGCCAGCAGCTGGAAAAATACAGCTTCTCCGTCAGCAATTGCATATAAAATATCAGTGTGAATGTCTTGCTATTCAATCGCCATGATACCCAGTAAACCGGTAAGAGCGCGTCCACGACTATAACTGCATCGGGTAAACTGGTTGCTCTTCCTGTTGTTGACAGGCCTAAGCAATTGCACGCCAATTATAAAGTGCTTAAAAGAATAATTGTACCCGAATACCAGCGTAATAAAATATGGCTAAAGTACTGAAGGTTGTGTTGCGTAAAGATTACATAATATTATGGTCATAACTATTACAACCAGCAAACCGTTTAGCATCAGATAATGGATGTTTAGAAATCGTATATATAACCAAGGTTAATATAAAAGCTGGTTTCTTTGTTGTTGACTGCGCCAGTCGTTTCTTTGAAGTCGTAACCAGTATCTAACTCGACTCTGAAATTACGTTTCAAGCGATAATCAACGCGTATTGATGGTTTGTATATTTTTCTATTGGTTCCAGTATTTTGTGTTTGTGTATCGTAGCGGAACCTGGGGCGTATTTTCCAGTCTTTATTTAAAACTATTCTTGAGTTTAAATCATAAGTAGTTGTATCGGCAGTGCTTCTGTTTGATACACGAACTGAAATAATACTGACATCGTTCTCAGTTAAAACATTTTTACCTATAAATTGAAAGGAATATGATGTTTCAGTACCGGTTCCCTCTGCAATTGGTGTGCTTGATAAAGTCGACAAGGTTATATCCGCATTAAGTTGATATGTTTCATTTAAAGGCGTAGAACCAGACAGCGTTATGGTTTTATAGGTTGCAGTATTATTTTTTGCATCTGCTCGTAATTTTTCTTCTGTTGTGGCCGCTACGAGATCTTCAAAAGTACTAACGGTCGAGCCGATAAGAGCATTACTCGTTGTCAGGGTTGGAGCCTGTCGGTAATCTAACACTAAATTAAGAGTGCTTACGTTTGTTGTGCCAAACAACCAGTTTGCAATCAGGGTTGCGGTATTAAGTTCTGAATAAGAAGTATCATAATCTAATAGCGCGAATATTGAATGATTACTCGACACTGTACGTGCTTCGGTACCAATGGCTTCTCGTTCGGATATGCCACTTCGTGTTTGCTGTATGGCATAGAAGGTTGCATCCCAGTTCTGAATAATGTCGCTGACATCAAGACCAAGACCAGTGAAGGTTGTACTTGTATCAACACTGTTATCTTTACTAGTTCTAACGGGATAGCCATAACTCACTGTGGCTTTATACTTATTTGTTAAAGGATAATCGACAATGGCACCATCAAAACGCCCTAAGATTCCATAGTTATGACTCGTTTGCCGGCCAACTCGAGTGTGTAGTTTAGATTTTTTTGACGTTATATCGGCATAAAGTTTAGATAAGCGTAAATCCGTTTTATCATCCGTTCTTAGAGCATCATATCTGTGGCTGCCATCAAATTGGAAGCGCATATCATAATCTTCACTTCTTCGTCGTACTGTGGTTGAAATATTTGTTGAAAGTGAATCGTCAGAAGTTGATTTGCCATTTAGATCACTGTCGTCTTGTTGATATCGATAAAACTGGAATAATGTGCCGAACGTTTCCCATTCAGTTTCCATAGCTTTGCGCTTTCCGGCGGGCGCTCTTGTTTTTTTAGGTTCAAATCGAGCTGTTAATATTGTTTCAAGACGTTGGTTGACACGCTCAGCACTTTCGCCTGTAGGATAGTCTTTTAAATACTTACGATAAGCTGCTTTTGCGTGTGCAAGCTGACTGTTACGTTCACGCGCCAAGCCTAAATATTCAAGTGCTAATTTTTTTTCATCACCTTTGGCTAATTGATACGCTTTTTTATAATATTGGATAGCCTTAGCATAGTCGGCATCGATCATAGCGTTGCGTCCCTTTTCCATAAGGAATTGGACTTTTTTATTATGAGATTGACCAGGAGTAATAAAGTCTTTATCGGGGAGACTAATTTTTGATTTAGCGGGTATCGGTTTCCCTGATAACTTTGCTTTGGCTTCTTCTTCTTTTGCGGCTGCAAGGTTATCTAGCACCAACCATTTTTTTGCTTTTGCAGTATTTTCTATGCTGACGCGGGTAACCCAGGCTCCTGGGTATGATTTTTTAACTTCTTTCAGTGCTAGTTTAGCTTTTTTCTTAGTTGAAAAATAACCCAAACGTAATCGATTCCAGTGTTCCTCGTTAACGGTAGATTCCGTAAGGTATATCTCGTGTTTTTTGTAAAAACTATCTTTAGGTATATTATCGATTGTAAGCGGTTTAATGGATGATTCTAAATTGATGGCATAAAATTTAGATTGGTCAGCTAAGCCGGTCTTTGCCAAACTCTTTTGCTGGAACTTTTTACTTTGCCCGACTTGATCTACGTAAATGCTAATACTTTTGCTACCTGAGTCTTGAGTGATGTTAAAGGTAACCGGGATCTTAAAATCAAGCGTTAATACCAGTTGATTGTTTCTTGAGTCTATAGAGTCATTTTCTTCAGAATTTTCTAGTCGAATAGAATCTATGGCAACGTCATTATTCTTTTTTGCGTGAATGATTTCATTAATATGGAGCGCCGATAAAGGCAGTAGGCGAATTAATAATGGCCGGACATTTATTTTAATCGTTTTTTTAGCATTTTCAGTGTGATGATTCACATAGGATACAGCTTCATTAAATCTAACTTTTAAAATATACCCACGCTCATACGTTTTGATCTCATAAAAATCGAGAAAGCGGTCCTGCTCTTCTAACGCAAGAGTTGGAAATGAAAGTGCCGTTAGAGTTACTACAATAACGGCACGAAATACGGCTTTACAACTAAACATAAAATACAGCTTTTAGCTTATTATCTACAATAAGTAGGTATGAGAAAGAAAGTGCCGTTATCCAATAACGGATAACGGCACAAGCTAAAGGTTTACTACTCAACATAAGGACGAATTTTTATTATTAACCGGTTAAAACCTACCGTTAGGTCTGTGCTCACTATTACGTGAGCGAATAATTGTGGTTAATGTCGCATCACTGTATTCATGGCAAGCTCCAGCACAGTCACGTAATTCATTGACAGTATATTTAGTATTTAAATATTTTTTATGCGGGCCAGGATCGTATCTACCTGCATGGCAGCCGGCACAGTCTGGCGCATAGGCAGGAAGATTTGTATACGTTATTGCGGCGGAATTGCCGGTATGGCAATCTCGACATGTATTAACATTTCCACCATGGTCACCAGGATAGTTAGGAGAGCTGTGATCAAATATCAATCTTGACTTCCACGTTCCAGCGGGGCTATGGCACGTATCGCAAACCAACGTTGTAACAAAATGGCCTGGGGTTTTATCGTTACGGTGACAATCCAGGCAAGTGCCCGGGTTAGCAACGTCAGAGTGTACGAATATTACATTTAGCCAATTATTATATGCATGGCAGGTTTCACAACTAGTTGAAGTCGGGTGGTTGCCACCTAGTGGGGCATCAGTTAAATGACATTGTGAACAAGTGGTAACACCGCTGTGATCATACTTAGCTCCTTTGAATGATGTAAAGTTCTTGTGGCAATCTTCACAAATATTAGAGCTTGGCACGTGGAGTGTTGGTGCCTGGTTCTTACCTATTGCGGTCGTACTCGTACCGTTGTGGCAACTAAAGCAATTACCAGTGACCCCAACATGAGGATTGCCTCCTGCAAAAGTAACGAAACTCTTGTGGCAATCTTCACACACATCTGAGCTGGAGATATGCGTCGGTACAGCTTGCGCTTTACTTGTTGCCGTTGGAATCGAGCCATTATGGCACCTTACACAGTTATCAGTGACACCAACGTGTGGATTTGCTCCAGTGAAGGTTGTAAAGCTCTTGTGGCAATCTTCACACACATCCGTGCTGGGGATGTGCATTGGTACGGCTTGTACTTTACTTTTTGCACTCGGAATCGAGCCGTTATGGCAGCTAACGCAGTTACCGTTGACGTTTTTATGTGGATTGGCTCCGGTGAAGGTTGAGAAGCCCGTGTGGCAATCTTCACATACATTCGAGCTAGGAATATGCACGGGAACAGCTTGCACTTTACTTTTTGCACTCGTAATCGAGCCGTTATGGCAGCTAAAGCAGTTATCGGTAACGCCTTTATGTGGATTGGCCCCTTTGAACGTTGTAAAGCCCGTGTGGCAATCTTCACATACATTCGAACTGGGGATATGCACCGGTACGGCCTGCACTTTACTTTTTGCACTCGGAATCGAGCCGTTATGGCAGCTAACGCAGTTACCGATGACATTTTTATGTGGATTAGCGCCGCTGAAGTTGTCAAACTTGGTGTTGCTATGACAATCTTCACACACGTTCGAGCTGGGGATGTGGATGGGTACAGCAGAGGCTTTACCTTTTGCAGTTGCACCGTTATGACAGCTAAAACAGTTATCAATTACACCGATATGTATATTAGCTCCTCTAAATGTTGAGAAGCCAGCGTGGCAATCTTCACATACGTTCGAACTGGGTATATGCGTCGGCACGGCTTGTGCTTTACTTGTGGCACCGGGAATCGAGCCGTTATGGCAGCTAAAGCAGTTATCGGTCACATTTTTATGAACATCAGCCCCTTTGAAACTGTCGAACTTGGTGTTGCTATGGCAATCTTCACACACATTCGAGCTGGGGATATGTACCGGTACGGCTTGCGCTTTACTTTTTGCACTCGGAATCGAGCCATTATGGCAGCTAGCACAGTTATCCGTAACGCCTTTATGTGGATTAGCGCCGCTGAAGTTGTCGAACTTGGTGTTGCTATGACAATCTTCACACACGTTCGAGCTGGGGATGTGGTTGGGTACAGCAGAGACTTTACCTTTTGCAATCGCACCGTTATGGCAGCTAAAGCAGTTACCGGTTACACCGATATGGACATTAGCGCCTTTGAAGCTGTCAAATTTGGTGTTGCTATGACAATCTTCACACACATCAGAGCTGGGAATATGCGTTGGTACGGCTTGTGCTTTAGTTTTTGCACCTATGACCGAGCCGTTATGACATCTAGCACAGTTATCCGTTACACCTCGGTGTGCATTTGCGCCTTTGAACGTTGAGAAACCAGTGTGGCAATCTTCACAGTTATCCGAGCTGACAATGTGTGGGGGTACGGCTGAGGACTTACCAATTGCAGTATCACCATTATGGCAAGTTGAGCATGCGGCGGACACATTAGCATGATTAAATCTTGCTGGTCTCCATGCGCGAGTAGAATGGCAGTTGTCACAGCTATCACTACTTTTTACGTGGTTTTTTGTTTTACCCGTTGCCGTCTTGCCGTTATGGCAAGATACACATGAGCCGGTAACATTACTATGGTCGACAGAGGCGTCACTAAAGCTAATTTCAGTGTGACAGTCATCACAAGTATCACTGCTTTGAATATGGTTTGCATGTTTTTTGGTGGCCCCCATCTCCGATATGCGCGAGTGACAAGCTTCACATTGCTTAGGTGTGCCTTTAAAAATACCGCGAGTATGGCAGGTATCACATGATACACGTTGATGGGAACCCGATAAAATAAAGCCTGTGGTGTCATGATCAAATTTGGCTTTTTTTGCAAATGTGGGAGAGGTTGATAACATTAATGTTAATCCTACAAGAGCGAATAAGGTAGTAGGTAAAGTTAAACCTGTACGTAATTTGTTCCATAAGTTTTTGAGTATCATGCTTCCATAGCCTTTGTGTTGAGTCAGAGGGGGGGCCCTTACTGAACAGTAAATACCCAGGCGAAGTCATTTCACCTAGTTTCGAAAGTGTAGATCGTTAAAGGATTCAGTGGTATGACAGCGATCACATCTTTTGCCAAATTGCCGCTCATGGATATCATCCGCTTCATGGCAGGCAATGCAGGTGCGAGGTGTGCTTTCAATGCGTTTGACCGCTTTAGTATGACAGTCTTCACATAAAACTTTTTTATGCTTCCCGGTAATTTTAAATTCAGTTTGTGTGTCGTGATCAAAGCGCCAAATTTTCCAACCATTAGGGTTATGGCAAGCATTACAGTTCTCACCTAAAGTTTGTTTGTGCACGTCATCTTGTTCATGGCAACTAAAGCAGGCAATTTTGGCAGTTTTGTATGTATTGGATAGATGGCACTCTTCGCACGGAGTTGTGGCATGTAAACCAATTAAAGGTAAGCGGGTCAAGTCATGATCAAAACGTACTTTTGTACTCCAGCCTTTTTCATTGTGACATTTTTGGCATTCCTTACCTTGTTGACCTCGATGCACATCATCAACTTTATGACAGCTAATACATTTAGTCGGTGTTTCAGTAATATAGAGAGTGCCTTTGTGGCAAGCAACGCAACTGGCTGTTTTATGTTTGCCCATTAATTTATATTTGGTGTCTTTATTATGATTAAACTTAAGTTTTTTCCATGTGTTCGTTCTATGGCATTTTTCACATTTAGTATTAAATTTTTCATGATGAGTATCGTCTTTTTTATGGCAGGAAATACAGGTTCTTTTAAGCTCCACTTTGTATGGATCTTCTTTATGACAATTGATGCAGATTAATTCTTTATGCCGACCGGTCAAAGGGAATTTAGTATCTTTTGAATGATCAAACTTTAATTTTTTCCAGCCCCGGGTCGAGTGGCATTTTTCACATTTCTTACCATTATTTCCACGATGAACGTCATTAAGACGATGGCACGAAACGCAGGCTTTGGGTGTTTTGATATATCGATCATTTGGATGGCAGGTCGTGCAATCTACTTTTTTATGTTTGTTTTTTAATGGGAATTTTGTTTTATCATGACCATACTTTATTTTGGGCCAGCCTTTTTCCTGGTGGCAGGACTGACATTTTTCAAGATATTTTTTGCCCATTGCCTTACTATGAGGGCTAGCCTTTTTGTGGCAACTATGGCATTTACTCGAGGCCTCCCGATAAGCTTTTTTCTTTTTATGGCATAACTCACAACGTACACTTTCATGTCTGTCTAGTAGAGGGAAATCGGTGAATTGGTGATCAAATGTCGCTTTATCGAGCTTTACAATATCAGCGTCACGGCCCTTATGATCGGTGTGGCATAACTGGCATTCCTGACGTTTAATTTTTTTCGATCTGCCATGGAATCCCTGTTTTGTTTTTATATCTTTTTTAATTTTATCATGGCAATCAATACATTTTTTAGTTTGGCTTTTTTTCTCAAACGAGATATGACATTTAGAGCATTCTGCCTCATATTTTGCGTGGCCTTCAATAAGTTTGCCCGGCATCAGTAGTGATTCAAATATACCATCAGCAGAACCTGATCCAGGTAGAGAAAAACAAAAAATCATTACTATGATTTTTAGAACAGAAGGTAACTTCATACTGTTGTAAATGTTCTCCATGACTAATACATATGCACAGCAATAACATGCACTATACCGCTTACGATTAACATAACAAAAAGTGGTAAGTGAAGGATGTGCCAAAGTGAAAACAAACGTTCATAAAGTTTTAGTTCGGCAAATTTTCGTATAGTTGATGTATATATCAATAAGGTCTCTTTTATTGCATGGATCATTTCTTTTTGATAGGCTTTGTCCCAATCTTTTTCACTAGCGCGTTTCTTAATACTTTTTTTAATCCCATACATAATCTTGTAGTAAATCCATTTGGTATACAGGAAGTTAATTGGTAAATGAAAAACACTGATTATGAAAGATCGGTGCTGCAGTAAAGACTGTTCATATTTTTTCAACATGTTTACAACTTTCTCAGAAAGGGAGACGTCTTTACCTAAAACGCCTCGCGCATTTTTTAAGTCATTACGTAATTCTTTTATAGTTACTTGCTTGCCGTATAATGAAATATGAATTTTCACATAAATGAAGCGCCCGACAAATCCACTTAAAGCAACAATAATCATGCTGAATAATGCAATATTACTGTTAACCGAACCAAGGCTGAAGTTAGAATGGAACATAACGAGTAACGGGCCAAATACACCTAAGAACATGTGAATCCTAAACCAGTATTTAACCGCACCTAAACTACGGAAAAGGCGTATGTATTTTCGAACCGGGTAGAGCAGCAAAATAAGCATTGAGCTACCTCCAATAATTCCCAGTGCATAACCCCAGCCATCTTCGGGGCTCAGAGTGGATTGGTCTTTTGTTATCCAGCCGAAATACAAGATAATTGAACAGACCATAATGGTATATAAGATAGAATGATCCTGCTTATATACGCGTTGGTTTTTTTCAAGGTTTTGGTCTGTAGATGCCATCTTGTTGTCGTTTCTTTAATGGTTGATTGTTGCACATGAAAAAATAAATAATTTCAGCCTGTAAGTATATGAGTCAAAAGAAATAAAATAAAAGAATTTATAAGTGATCTGTGATGAATATTGTCAAAATTTGCTTATTAAATATATCTTAAGCGTGTATTCTTCCACTTTATTGATTATTAAAGAGTTTCGAATGTTTAAATCACTACCTGCATATACCAACAGTAAATCATTGTCGGTTAAAAAGTTGTCAATTGAGAAGCAAGATCACTGGTTATTTCAGAATGTAAATTTTGAGTTAAAGCCCAAAGAAGTGCTTCATTTGGAAGGCGAGAATGGCTCAGGTAAAACAACTCTACTACGTGCACTGTGTGGTTTAACCATAGCCGATGAGGGCGAGATCTTTTGGGATGGAGCTTCTATTCAAAAACAATCGTATGATTATCATTTGCAGTTAAGCTATGTTGGACACAGTGACGGCATCAAGCAGGATTTAACCGTATTAGAAAACTTACGAGTAGCAATGGTATTATCACGTTCTATATATAAGGTGTCAGATAAAAAGATATTGAGTGATATTTTAAAGAGTATCGGCCTTGAAAATAAAGAAGATACCCTGGCTTTTCACTTATCCGCAGGACAAAGACGCCGTTTAGCCTTTGCCCGTTGTCTTCTTAACGATAGCGCATTGTGGATATTAGATGAACCTTTAACCGCTCTTGACGTCAAAGGTGTTGCATTTATAGAGCAGGCAATACAAGCGCATATTGAAAGGGGAGGGTTAGCTATTATTACATCACATCAACCGCTAAACGTTAAAAATGTACGCTGTACGCGTTTAAATTTGTCGGCAGTGGCGTAATATGCTGCAAGCTTTCTTAATGATCTTGCAGCGCGATTTACTCTTAGCTATACGACATCGCGCAGAATTAATGAACCCGGTACTATTTTTTGTATTAGTGGTTATTTTGTTTCCGTTAGGTGTTGGAGCCGAAATAAGTATTTTGGCAAAAATTGCTCCTGGCATAATTTGGATTGCAGCGTTGTTATCGGCGCTATTGAGTCTAGACCGAATTTTTCGTACCGACATGGAAGACGGTTCATTAGAGCAAATGCTAATCAGCGCTCAGCCTATGTCACTTTTAATTCTTGCGAAAATTATTGCCCATTGGACGATTACCGGTTTACCGGTTGTATTGGTTGGCCCGTTATTAGCATTATTTTTGGGTTTATCGATGAATGGAATTGAGACATTATTTTATACCTTGCTAGTGGGTACGCCCATATTGAGCGCAATCGGCTCAGTCGGGGTTGCGTTAACGGTTGGTTTACGCCGTGGAGGTGTGATACTGTCGTTATTAGTATTGCCGCTCTACGTCCCCGTCTTAATTTTTGCTAGTCAGGCAGTCGATGCGGCTGCGGCAGGTTTCCCGGCAACGGCACCTGTGGCTATGTTGGGCGCATTATTACTACTATCTTTAAGTTTAACCCCCTGGGCTGCATCATCAGCATTAAAAATGAGTGTGAGTTAGTTTTATGATTATGCGTTTTATATACAAGCTTGGATCGCCGCAATATTTCTACAATTTAAGTGGTAAGTTACTACCCTGGTTAACAGGAATATGTTTAATATTATTTGCTACGGGTTTATACGGTGGCCTGGTACTTGCGCCAGCGGACTATCAGCAAGGAGACAGTTTTCGGATTATTTATATTCATGTTCCGGCGGCCTGGCTGTCACTTTTTGTGTATATGGTGATGGCTGCTAGCGGAGCGATGGCGCTTATATGGCGAATCAAAATAGCTGAAATTATGTTAATTAATAGTGCACATATTGGTGCGGTATTTACTTTTTTAGCGTTAGTAACCGGCTCTATCTGGGGTAAACCTATGTGGGGCACCTGGTGGGTTTGGGATGCACGTTTAACCTCTGAGCTTTTATTGTTATTTTTATATTTAGGTATTATCTCTTTATATAGTGCAATCGATGATAAACGCAAAGCCGCTCGGGCCGTTGCAATACTGGCGCTTGTTGGCGTGGTTAATATACCGATTATTCATTACTCGGTTGAGTGGTGGAGTACCTTGCATCAAGGCCCAACGGTCACCAAGTTTGATAAACCATCGATTGATATTCGTATGTTTGTACCACTCATACTCATGGCCTTCGCGTATAAATTCTTATATGCAATCGTCGTTTTATTGCGAGCCAGAAATGATCTGATATGGCGTGAACGCCGTAGCCAGTGGGTAGCCAAATTATTTATGAGAGATATTTGATATGGAAGCTTTTTCTAACTTTATCCATATGGGTGGTTATGCAGGGTATGTTTGGTCATCGTATGGACTGGCTTTAGTTTTTTTTGCTTGGAGTATTGTGTCTCCATTAAGAGAAAAACGTCAGTTGGAAAAACGTATTCGAAACATTATTAATAACGAACAATCGCCATCACAATCACAAGAAACACATTCAGAATAAACATATGCTCTAGGCATCATTAGGTAGCAGGAGAAATAATATGCACCCCATTCGTAAACGTCGATTAATACTTATTATGGTTATGATTAGCGGTATAGCTGTTGCAACTGGTTTTGGTTTGGTTGCTTTTAATCAGAACTTAATGTTTTTCTTTACACCTTCCGATGTCCAGGCTGGTAAGGCTCCTTCCGACCGTTTGTTTAGAATGGGTGGAATGGTTGTGGACGGAAGTGTAAAAAAATCAGCCAAAAACATTGATGTTGTCTTTGATATAACCGATAACGAAAAAACGGTGACTGTAAAATACAGTGGTATCCTGCCAGATTTATTTCGTGAAGGACAAGGGATTATTACAATGGGAAAATTAAATACACAGGGTGAATTTATTGCCGAAGAAGTTTTAGCAAAGCATGATGAAAATTACATGCCACCTGAAGTTGCAGCTACCATGAAGAAGAAAAAACCTGATTACGTAAAGGAAAATAACTAGTGATACCTGAAATTGGACAATTTGCCTTAGGCGTCGCATTAGTTTGTGCTCTTATACAAGCAACACTCCCGTTCGTTGGAGCAGCTAAAAATATTCCTGCCTGGATCAGTGTGGCGCGCCCGGCTGCACAAGCACAGTTTCTAAGCTTGGCCGTTTCCTTTGCATGTCTGGTATATGTTTTTATTCATAGTGATTTTTCTGTTTTATATGCAGCAGAAAACTCCAATACCAAACTCCCGATACAATTTCGTATTTCGGCTGTTTGGGGTGCTCATGAAGGTTCATTATTGTTGTGGGCTCTGACCCTTGGGGTATGGACATATGCAGTAACTATTTTTAGTAAAAAAATTCCTGACGTGATGATTGCTCGCGTACTCGGTGTTATGGGACTGATCAGTATAGGTTTTATACTTTTTATCCTAATGACATCCAATCCATTTGAACGGATTTTTCCAGTACCTCTTGAAGGCCGGGATTTAAATCCACTCTTACAAGATTTTGGTTTGGTGATACATCCGCCAATGCTTTATATGGGTTATGTTGGCCTGTCGGTTGCTTTTTCATTTGCAATAGCTGCAATGATGGCGGGGCGGCTGGATGCGGCCTGGGCGCGGTGGTCTCGTCCATGGACCGTTATTGCCTGGGTATTTTTAACAATCGGGATTGCGTTGGGTAGTTGGTGGGCGTATTACGAACTTGGATGGGGTGGCTGGTGGTTTTGGGACCCGGTAGAAAATGCTTCTTTTATGCCTTGGTTAGTTGCTACCGCTTTAATACATTCATTAGCGGCAACAGAAAAACGTGGTTGTTTTAAAGCCTGGACAGTATTACTTGCAGTATTTGCTTTTTCATTAAGCTTACTGGGTACCTTCCTGGTTCGTTCAGGTGTCTTAACTTCGGTGCATTCCTTTGCGAGTGACCCTGAACGTGGTTTATTTATTTTAATCTTTCTGGTACTTGTTGTTGGTGGTTCGTTAGTTTTATATGCCTGGCGAGCTCCTTCAATTAAATCAACCAGTCGTTTTGCTTTTGTCTCTAAAGAAACAGCATTGCTTTTAAATAATATTCTTCTTGTCGTCGCGGCGGCAACGATTCTTCTAGGTACATTGTATCCGTTAGTCGTTGATGCATTGAACTTAGGTAAGATTTCAGTTGGCCCTCCTTACTTCGAGAGTGTGTTTGTACCATTGATGGTTCCTTTGGTCGCATTGATGGCGATTGGTGTTTTAATTCGTTGGAAAGAAGATAATCTACAGCGGATGAAAAAACATCTCCTGACCTATTTCATAATCAGTCTGGCATTAGGATTATTAGGCACTCTGGCAATGCCAAGTATTACACTCGGCGGTATAATTGGTATCACTTTAGCCTGGTGGGTAGTTCTTAATATGGGCTATAACTTTATGCTTCGGTTTAAGAATAAAGCTATTTCGTGGCAAGGTTTGAAGGCTGTACCGCGTGCAATATATGGCATGCATATCGCGCATATTGGCATTGCGGTATTCTGCGTAGGGGTAACTTTAACTTCAATTTATTCTACAGAAAAAGATGTGATGTTAACCCCCGGGGAATCATATTCACTGGCAGGTTATGACTTTAAATTTTCAGGCGCAAAGGCGATTGTTGGACCAAACTACCAAGGTGACCGAGGGAAAGTAACGGTGACAAAAGATAAAGAAGTCATCGCTATGATGGAGCCTGAAAAACGTATTTACAATGTTAGGCGTAGTCCGATGACTGAGGCTGCAATTGATGCTGGTATTACCCGAGATTTATTTGTTGCTATGGGTGAGCCGCGAGGTCAGGAAGGTGGTTGGGCGTTGCGTTTATACCATAAGCCTTTTATCCGCTGGATTTGGCTTGGCGCGCTTATTATGGGTTTTGGTGGTTTGCTTGCAGCAACAGATAAGCGTTATCGTAAAAGTAAGCAGGTTATTTGAATTATGTTAAAGCTTAAGTTTATTCTTCCTCTGGTTGCGTTTGCTGTCCTGGTTGCCTTACTGTTCGCGGGGTTGAGTAATGATCCGCGAAGGGTTCCATCACCGTTAGTGAATAAACCAGCGCCTGCATTTGAGTTGCCACGTCTAAGCGAACCAGGTGTTACCTTCAGCCCAAAAATGTTATTGGGTAAAGTGTGGGCACTAAACATTTGGGCTTCCTGGTGTAGTGGTTGCCGCGCCGAACATCCTGTTTTAAATGAACTTGCAAGACAGGATATTATTAGCCTTGTCGGCTTTGATTACAAAGATACCAATGATCAAGCTCAAGCCTGGTTAGATCAATTGGGTAATCCATATCGCCTGGTAGTGACCGATCAAAAAGGTTTAGTTGGTTTTGACTATGGTGTTTACGGTGTGCCTGAAACATTCTTTATTGATAAGAAAGGTATTATTCGTTACAAACACATTGGACCCATTAGTTACAAAGATTTATCGGAAATAATTATTCCTTTAATAAAAGAGTTGCAAGCCGAGAGCTGAGCTTGTTCTTCTTTTCTCTAGAAATTTATATTGAGTAGAATTGATTATGCGCGTATTTATTTTTTTATTTGTCACTTTATTTTTAGGGCTACAACTGAATGTGACTCATGCGGGTGTCGAGTACCGGCAGTTTGATAAACCAGAAATTGAGCATCGTTATAATGTTTTAATTAACGAGTTGCGCTGTTTGGTTTGTCAAAACCAGAATTTAAAAGGTTCTAACTCTGATCTTGCAAAAGATATGCGCGATAAAGTGTACGAGATGATTTCAGCTGGTAAAACAAACCAGGAAATTGTGGATTATATGGTTGCACGCTATGGTGATTTTGTACTGTATAAGCCACCGTTTAAATCAATTACGTGGATGTTATGGTTAGGGCCACTGTTATTCTTTATTGTAGCCATTATTTCAGTGATACTGATAATCAAAAAACGTAATAAAGTTGGGGCAATTGAAGAACTCAGTGAAGAAGAGCATCTACGCGCTCAGAAATTATTAAAAGATGCTTTATTAAAAAAGGATGATACACCATGATCGGTTTTATGTTTTCTTCGATAGTATTACTTATTATCGTTTTATGGTTAATTGCACCAGCGCTGCTAGGTAAACGTAAAATCAATCAGGATGATACTGATTCACAAAATACCGAAATTGCAAAAGAACGCTTAGCGGATCTGGAATTGCGTTTGGAACAAGGCGAAATTTCTCAACAAGAATTAGACCAAACGCGAATAGAAATTGAAAAGTCTCTATTACAAGACGTACGCGATGGTGAAGAAAAAGTAAATATTTCGCCAAAAATAGAACGAAACGCTTATGTGTTAATAGCGGCTATCCCCCTTTTGGCATTTGCAATGTATTGGCTATGGGGCTCACCGGATAGTATTAATTTAAGTGCTCAATCCTTAATGACAAATTCCAATGTTACGCAGTCGAATAATGCCGGGCAGACAGCTATGAATTCTGGAGATCCTGCTTCTGAGAAACACATTGGCTCGGTTGAGGAAATGGCCGAGCTATTAGAAAAGAAATTAGAACAAGATCCTGAAAATGCAAACGGTTGGTATACGTTAGGTCGTACCTATATGTCATTAAAGAAATATGACAAGGCAGTAGTTGCACTACAACGTTTGCGCCAGTTAGTGGGTGACGATGTCACTGTGCTTGTTACCCTTGCGGATGCCATGACCATGTTACACCAGGGTCGTATGTCGGGCGAGCCATTTGAATTAATTAAACAAGCTCTTAAATTGAAGCCAGAGGATCCAACTACATTGTGGCTTGCAGGTTTAGGTTATGAAGAAACTGGTGACACAAAGACAGCAATTAAATTATGGAAACAGTTGTTGCCATTTGTTGCAGCAGATCCAGCTTCACTTCATCAGGTTCAATCTCTAATAGCGACTGCCGAGCGCAAATTGGGTATAGAGCCTACGGTTAAAGTGGGTACACCTATGAATGCGCCTGCACCTCAAAGTAATAGTTCACAACCACCTTCAACCAAGGCATCGAATAGTGTTGCTGCTAGTGTCTTAGTGACAGTTAAGTTAGCGGACGAAAACAAATCCAAAGTATCCCCAACAGACTTCGTACTTATCTATGCAAGAGCAGCCAGTGGCCCAAGAATGCCTCTAGCGATTGTGCGCAAACAAGTGAAGGACTTACCCATAACGGTTGTACTGGATGACAGTATGGCCATGCAACCGGCGATGAAATTGTCTAACTTCCCCGAAGTCAATATTGTTGCCCGAATCTCAAAATTAGGTCAGGCAATGCCTCAAAGCGGCGACATACAAGGGCAATATGGGCCTGTAACCACACAAGATACCAAATCAGTTACTGTGATTATTGATAAAGTGTTACCTTAAGTACTTACTAATAGGCTTGATTGGTAGGTCACTATGGATAGACTGGAAGGTTTGGGCATTATGCCTGTAAACTATTGTTTAATATGATATTTTATTGAGCTTCTTGCGATACATCAAGTATAGGTAGTATTACGCTTGACACCGTACGTCATCTAGTCTATTTTCCATATCACTTTAGACTAATTCTAAATTCAGAATTTTACCCAAATACCAGTCTGATCTTTTGGGGGAGTGAGTCTTAGAACAAGTATTACACGTTGTACGAGCAGCTTTTACTAAAGTTGTTTAATATCTATCATTTGATAACAAAAAGAGGTGACATTATGTCCTTAAAAGGAAGTAAAACTGAACAAAACCTAAAAGATGCATTTGCGGGTGAATCACAAGCAAATCGTCGTTACTTATACTTCGCAGCAAAAGCGGACGTTGAAGGCTACAACGATGTTTCAACGGTTTTCCGTTCAACTGCTGAAGGTGAAACTGGCCATGCACACGGTCATTTGGAATATCTGGAAGAGAGCGGTGATCCAGCGACAGGTCTGCCAATTGGCCCAACTAGCGATAATTTAAAAGCAGCTATCGCAGGTGAAACTCATGAGTACACTGACATGTACCCAGGCATGGCTAAAGCAGCACGCGAAGAAAAGTTTGATGAGATTGCTGACTGGTTTGAAACTTTAGCTAAAGCTGAACGTTCACATGCTAATCGCTTTCAAAAAGCTTTAGATAATCTAGACGCCTAAGCTCCTAAAAAGATAGCTCGACCTCTTTCAAAATTTTTAAGATGTCGGGCTATTTTTTTCTAAAATTTATATGATTAAGGAATAGAACATGGCACCACGCGAAGGTAGTTTAGAAGCTCCTACTCGTCATCCTCTTAACTGGAAGGATGCTTCATTTTATAATGAAGATGAGTTGTTCGAAGAACTCGAACGTGTTTATGATATATGTCATGGATGCCGTCGTTGTGTTAGTTTATGTAATTCCTTCCCAACCTTATTTGATTTAGTTGATGAATCCAGCACCATGGAAGTGGATGGTGTTGCTAAAAAAGATTACTGGAAAGTTGTCGACCATTGTTACTTATGTGATTTATGCTACTTAACTAAATGCCCCTATGTTCCACCACATGAATGGAATGTAGATTTTCCACACTTAATGTTACGCGCGAAAGCGATTAAATTTAAACAACAAGGTGCTACTACTCGTGACAAAATCTTATCGGCTACCGATACCGTTGGCAAATTAGCGGGTACACCTGTTATTGCACAAATAATTAATTTTTCGAATAAATTAAAGCCGATCAGAAAAGTAATGCAGTCTGTATTAGGCATACATGCAGATGCAATTTTACCTGACTACCAAAGCAAATCGTTTCGCACTACTTATAAAGGAACGCAAGTTACCAGCGTTGATGCAGGAACAAAAACAACGGGTAAAGTAGCTCTGTTTACAACGTGCTACTGTAATGTAAATGAACCCAATTTAAATGAAGACCTTATATCAATTTTTGAGCATAACGGTATTCAAACAACGATAGCTGAAAAAGAACAATGCTGTGGTATGCCCAAGCTAGAGTTAGGTGACCTTGAGGCCGTTGAAAAATCTAAGCAAGTTAATATTCCGGTGCTGGTGAAATTAGTCGACGAAGGATACGATTTGGTCGCCGCCGTTCCATCATGCGTATTAATGTTTAAGCAAGAATTACCGTTAATGTTTCCGGACGATGAAGATGTACTAAAAGTACAGCAAGCATTTTACGACCCATTCGAATATCTTATGCTGAGACATAAGGACGATAAGTTGAAATTAGATTTTAAAAAACCTTTGGGTAAAATTGCCTATCAAGTTGCCTGTCACTTACGTGTGCAAAAAATCGGTTTGAAAACGCGTGATATTTTAAATTTAATTCCCGACACTGAAGTAATGCCGATAGAACGTTGTTCAGGGCATGATGGTACATATGCAGTAAAAGTTGAATTTCATAAAATATCAATGAAAATAGCACGTCCCGTAGTGAACAAAGTAAAACAATTCGATGCGGATTATTATTCAAGCGATTGTCCGATGGCCGGTCATCAAATCGAGAATGGTTTGGAGAACGGAACTGAACCAACACATCCATTGAACCTGTTAAGAAAAGCATACGATATATAAGAATTAGTGAGATATAAAAAATGAAAAAATTAAGCCGTGAAGACCTTTTTTCTTTAGAAGAGTACGCTGCAAAAAGAAAAGACTATCGTGCTGCGGTTATTGAGCATAAAAATAATCGTCATGTCGCATTAGGCGACCATGCTACCCTGTATTTTGAAGACAGATTAACACTTCAATACCAAATACAGGAAATGTTAAGGATTGAAAAAATCTTTGAAGCAGAAGGTATTAAGGAAGAATTAGACGCATATAATCCGCTCATTCCAGATGGTTCAAATCTTAAAGCAACCTTTATGATTGAATATTCCGATGCGGTAGAACGTCAAAGCGTCCTTGAGAAATTAGGGGGCGTCGAGGATAAGGTTTGGCTACAAGTAGAAGATTTTGACAAAGTTTATGCCATTGCCGACGAAGACATGGACCGAAATAGAGGTGAGAAAACATCTGCGGTTCATTTTATGCGCTTTGAATTGAGCAATGAAATGATTTCAAAACTCAAATCCGGAAATGATTTGTCTATGGGCATTGATTATGAAGGATTTAACCAGTGTGTATCGCCAGTTGACACTAGAGTTCTGCATGCTTTAGTCAAAGATTTTGATTAGTATATTTTAGTTTGAAAGTACCTGATGCTGATTTAAAATACAGAAAAAATTGCAAGTTAGTGAGAATAGGCTAGGATAAAGGAATGCTTTATTCCGAGTATCTAACCGTATCTAAACAATATCTCGTTGCATTAGGCATTTTATTATTTTGCCATTCAGTCGGTGCCGATATATTTAAATGGGTGGATGCTGATGGTGATGTACACTTCACAGACTCGCCTCCAAAAGATACTAAAATTAAAAAAGTAACGGTTAAAATTAATAGCTATGAATTTGTTAAAGTAGTACCGTCTAAAAATAAAGTCGCGACGATTAAAAAAGCAAACCCGCAAGATAAAAATATTACTATGTATAGCGCGCAATGGTGCGGGGTTTGTCGTAAGGCAAAGCGGTATTTCAAGCAAAAAGGAATTGCATACAAAGAATACGACATTGATAAAAGTAAAGAAGCCAAACTCAAATATAAAGAGCTCAATGCGCGCGGAATTCCCGTCATATTTATTGACGATACCAGGTTAAATGGCTTTTCAATAGCGCAGTTTGAACAGGTGTATTATCATTAACTATTCAATTTAATTATTATTTAAAATATGAACATCGCGCTGTGGAAAAGGAATAGTAATGTTATTATCTTTGAATGTTTTCCAGATGGAGAGGTTAATATCTGATTTAACACTGCCTACACCTTCTTCAGGATCATCCAACCAAAGTCGCAATTCCAGTTTAATACCACTATCCTCAAATGAAACTAAACGTACAACGGGAGCTGGATTCGGTAGTACGCGTTCAGAGACCTTGCAGCAGTCACGCATAAGTTTCATGGCAAGTTCAACATCGTCCTGATAACTAACCTGTACTGGAATTTTAACGCGCACATGTTTGTCGCTATAGCTCCAGTTAGTTACTTCCGAGGTAATAATATTTTCATTGGGAATTAATGTTTCAACCCCGTCACGGTCTTTTACGACAATATATCGCGCATGCAGTGCGACTACCCAACCAAAACGATCCCCAATGCTAATAACATCGCCCGGCTTTATCGAGCGGTCAAATAGTAAAATAAATCCACTAATAAAATTACTCGCAATACGTTGTAAACCAAAACCTAAGCCGACACCAATAGCGCCACCAAAGACAGCTAAAGAGGTTAAGTCAATTCCTACGCTATTTAGAGCTATGATTATTGCAATACTATAAAGGGCAACACTAGAGAATTTACTTAAACCAACCTGCATACTGGAACTAATACTGCTTGAACGCTTGGCGCGCTGTTCAATTAAATTAGCTAGCCAGCGTGCAGCTACTATATATATAGCAACAATGATGATAAATTTGAAAACTGATAAAACTGAAATTCGATTACTACCAAAACTAAGTGCAGCTTGATCTAAGGCCGTTAGAATTACAGGTAACCAACCAACTAAATGTAGAGCAACCAGGCACCAGATACTGGTGCTAATTATACCTTCCCAGGCGCGTAGATGCCGGGTTTTGGTAAAAGAGCGTCGCAGGCTGTAAACCGATATACGTATAGCCGCAAGAGAAAGTAGTAGAGGAATAATGACATTTAGAATACTTATAGAAATATTAAATATCGGTAAAATACTTGCACCAAGGTAAACAATGAGTAAAGTGATTATTGGGAAAATAAGATAACCGGAGCCTCTTAGTAAGAAACGTGAAACACCTTGTTGTTCTTTTCTTCCAAGTCGATCGGCTAAAAATTTCTTCCATTGATAGTGAAGCCTCCATGCAATTAAAACTGCCACTAGTAATATGCCAAGTTGCCATAGGCTATCAACAACCATAAGTGTGTGAACTTTAGTCGTAAAGAACAGTTTAAGTGATTCCATTTATTTTGTATCGCCAATTAATATGAATGATTAATGTAAAGCTTGATACTAGTCTGATCGAAATGTGATGTTGTAGACAAAACTAGCCTGATAGAATTAAACATACCTTTTTGAAAGAAGATTACTCAGTAATTTTATAATAAAGTAAACGTTATCTATTAACTCATACTATCATAAATGATAAATGTTACTTAATTATATTGTTCAGTGAATAAATAAACTCATGCTTTAAAATTAAATAAAAAGTTCAGTATTTACTTATATAGTGGCACACCGCATGTCCTCAGACTTTGTTTAGAATATCTCCTCAGTTTGCTTAAATGCTGAGTGTTCATTAGTCTGATTTGGCATTTATATACTTTACTTTTTGATACGGATTGATTGCGACATGTACTTGTTCAATGGATATTGTTTTCCAGGATTTGTCCCCTTTATGGCCTTATTTAGACATAAAAATTGTGTATTAACGGCCAATTCATGGCTAATCTGTGCCTGGATAAATCTCAGGGATCTGGCTACGTAAGCTGGAACCGGCATTTCAGGTTAACGATTATAGCTGGTTAAAATTTAAGTTTTTTATGCCAGGGCCGATAAATAGCCCATGAATAGCAATTTACCCTCTCAGAAACTTCCACAGGATGGTTTACAAAAACTTCATCTAAAATTGATCGCTAAAGTGGCAATTTTAACGGGCATTTGTGCGTCGGCTGTATTGTTGGTTTTATTATTTGTTATTAGTGAAGATGGGCAAGGTAGTTATTTACAGATAATTCAGGCACATACAATTACCCGACAACAGTTAGGTTCATCAATGCTGATTGCTGTGTTGATATTATTGGGGATTATCGGTATCAGTATCTGGATGATTTCCTTATTTAGCAGTTTTAAAATTGCTGGTCCTTTGTACCGCCTGACCCAAAATCTTCAAGCAGCACTAAGTTTTAGCCACCAACAAGATATTCGACATGATGATGCGTTGCAAGATGTTGCACGGGAATTACGCGACAGTTCAGAGCATCTGAAACTTCATTATCAACATTTGCAAGAACAGATTGAAACGATCGATACAAGTCTTAAAAATCAGAACATCGAAGCGGCAAATGCTGCATTGCTCCGCTTTAAAGAAATTGAGTCATTGGCGGAATTAGATGACTAAGTCTTTTATTTATTTCATAGTAAGGCATAAATACTGGCTAGCTTTTATGGCTATATTTTTTATGGCTTCTGCAAGTAACGCATTCAAGCCACGCGATTTTCATCCACAAAATACCAAATGCACTAACTGTCATCTCTCTGAGAAGGTGACTAAAGAAAATGCGAATCAATTGGTTGCTAACCAGGAAGGTTTATGTGGGGACTGCCATGCTAATGCTCTTAAAGTAAGTCATCCATCGGGTTTTACTCCCAATCGAAGCTTGCCAGGATCGTATCCCGTGGACTGGAAAGGCGATCTCACTTGTAGTACATGTCATCAGGTGCATGGTAGCGAACATGGTTTACTTCGCGGTATCCGATCCGGCCGTGATTTTTGTCTGGCATGCCATGAAGAAAGTTTTTTTATTAAGATGGCTGACCGAGGTGCATCAATTCACCTGACCGGTCATCTTGCAGCGGGATCTGTAGGCAAAAGTTTGGTGCTCGATCCATTTTCGATGCAGTGTTTAAGTTGCCATGCAGAAAATGGGCAAGGCCCTCTGTCAACGGTTGATTCGCGAGGCATCGTTCGCCATGGCAGCGGCTCAGGAAACCATCCGATAGGGATGCGCTATAGCGAAAGTATGGGGAAAGGACTATATCGAAAGGCTACCGATTTACCTCCAGGCATATTGTTACCTGAAGGTAAAGTGGGCTGTGTTTCATGTCACGTTGGTTATAGTAAAATACATGGGGCACTAGTTACGTCTAATGACCGTTCTTCACTGTGCATGGAGTGTCACGATATATGAGTGCGAATATAAATATAAACCCTGGTCATCACGTGAGACGCAAAAAATATATTGATTCCAATATACAAGGTCGTCTAATCGTTGGTTTGTTATTGTTAGAAGTTATTTTATTTTCTATTGCGATGTGGTTTGTATATCAAGAGTTACAAATGACGATTGATAATAGCTTATATCGGGTACATAAACCTCAGGTTGATAGTACGCCCATTTTGTTCAATGCGTTGCTTGCTACTGTCCCATGGATTATTTTTGTTAATGTACTGTTACTCATTGGACTTAATCAACTCTGGGGTAAATACCTTGCCGGAATTATTAAACCGTTACGGATAATAATTAATCGGCTGAAGACTATGGATTTACGAACTCATCATGAAGTTGGTGCTGAACATCTTGTGATGGTGCACGCACAACTCTGGATGCTCCAGGAACGAGAGCGTTGTAAAAAAGTACGTGAGCTGACGCAGTCATTACCAACTGAAATTAAAACGTCTACGCCTGAGGAACAAAAATTTTTGTCCGAAACATTAAAAGCAATCAGACGGAATTTACCTTAAGTTACACCAACGTTGCTGGCATAATGATTTATTCTATTTATTGCAAATGTTACTAAATAACTTACTAATAACGAACCCCACTACTCCTCCAAGAGTGACATTGACAGTAATTAAAACGAGCGCATTGCGGCTTAATAATGCCGGCGCGACCGGGCATATAACAATTCCTGTTATTCCTATTAAAATACTTCCCATCATCACCATATAAACTGGCGCAATAAATGTGAATCGTCGGGTAATCGCACGACGGAAAAGTTCGACTCCGGTAATAAACATAAGTAAGAACCAGAACGGGGTGTTGTAAAGTAAAAACATCACTCTATCGGTTTCATCGTCGAATAAATTATTTAAAAAAGATGAAATAATACCCATGTATAATAGTGGGGTAATAAACAGAATCAGTAAAATACTTGTTTTATACATAGTGTCAAGAGTTGATTTTGTCATATTTTTATTGCTGTTAGGAAAAGTTCCATTTATGGTTTTATTTAAATCAATTTAATTGAGACAGATCATTATTTTGTTCGTCGATATAGGTAATTATACTGATGCGCTAAAAAAAAAAATACAACAAACTTATATTTAGTCATTGAATGATGGTGTAAAAAAATAATTTAGAGTGTGTATAAAAATTAAGGATAATACCAAAGGAGCTATATCATGAAATATCAAAATATTAAACGATTCACTAGTCTCGTTTTACTAACTGGTACTATGGTCTCTACCCAAGCATTGGCAGGCACTATCTCTGGTTCAGCGCATGACTTTTCTACTACTGGTTGGAGTGGTGGCAGAATTTGTATTGCTTGTCATACGCCTCATAACTCAGATACAACCGTTACTAATGCACCGCTATGGAATCATGAAGTCACTGCATCCACTTTTACAATGTACTCTAGAACTTCTCTAGATGGTACCATTACTGGTCAACCGGACGGTGTTTCACTACTTTGCTTGTCATGTCATGATGGTACGGTTGCCAAAGACAGCTTTGGAGGTGCGAGCGGTACTGATTTTATGACTGGATCACCTAATTTAGGTACTGATCTATCAAATGACCATCCTATCTCCATCACGTTCAATGCAACCACAGCAGCTGCGGATGGTGGTTTACATAACCCGACTACACAACCTGTAACGATTGGTACTGGCGGTACTAAAACACGAACAGGTACAATTGATACCGTTATGTTATCAAACGGTACAGTACAGTGTAGTTCCTGCCACGATGTACATAATACTTTCACCGTACCAGGTGCGGTGGGCGAGCCTTTATTGAAAGTAAGTAAAGCGTCTAGTGCACTCTGTTTGACTTGCCACGATAAATAAAGAGTAAACAATAAGTATCCTTCCTCCTGATTCTAGTTAATCAGGAGGGTAGCCGGCGCATTGTCAAAAGTGTTTGGTGGTTTACAATGGATGTTCGCTAAATCTGGATCTGGTTGTTTTATGAAAATAATAAATCTTATTAGTTACACTGTTAAAAAATATGTTAACCCTCTGGCCATCTATTCTCTGGCTATCCTGTTATTAAGCAGCTGTGCTGCGCCACCGGATAAAGTGAATGTAGGCCCGGTTTTTTATCCACCATTACCCAATTCACCGCGTATTCAGTTTTTAACTTCATTTGCGACGTTGCGTGACTTAAGTGACACTAGCGCTTTTAGCGACTTTTTGTTAGGCAAAGAGCGAACTTCACAATCACTTGTCAAAAAACCTTATGGTGTAGCCTTGGCGGATGGGAAATTATTTGCCGTTGATACACGTGGTCCAGGATATGTTGTCTTTGATTTAAAACAACAACGTACTTACAATGTTTCCGGGTTGGGTGCAGGTCGAATGAAAAAACCTATTAACATCGTACTGGATGCTAAAGGTAATCGATTTGTAACAGATACGGAGCGTAACCAGGTCTTGATGTATAACAATCAGGACGAATTTGTTCGAGCGTTTGGTCTTGAAGGTCAATTCAAACCTACCGATGTTGCTTTGTTGAATGACGAAATGTACGTGGTCGATATCGAGCACCATAAGATTCATGTTTTATCGATTGCTTTTGGAGATGAGCTGCGAGAATTCGGTAAAGCCGGCTCGAAAGAAAACGAATTTTACCATCCAACCAATATTAAAATAGGTGTCGATGGCAATTTATATATTAGTGATACAGGAAATTATCGTATTCAGGTATATAGCCGCAAGGGAAAATTCATACGTAGTATCGGCAAAGCGGGTAGTGGTATAGGTGAGTTTGCTCGCCCTAAAGGGCTGGCACTCGATCGATCCGGGCATGTTTATGTTGTTGATGCGGCATTTAGTAATGTTCAAATATTTGGAACGGATGGAAAGTTATTACTGTTCTTTGGAGGTGCAGGAAATGATCCCGGTGGTCTCAATTTACCTACTGACATAGAAATTGATTACGATAACGTAAAATTATTTCAAAAATATGCAGAACCTGGGTTTGAACTCGAATTTGTTATATTAGTTGCTAACCAGTTTGGCCCAAATAAGATCAGTGCCTATGGGTATGGCAAAATGAAAGGGATGAGTTACGAATAATCTTAGTATAACCAGAGTTAAACATTGTCTGGGAATGAGGACAGTAAATTGGCAAAGAAGATGTGGGCAAAGCGAAACTGCATTTGCAAACAACGCTTTGCACTTTATGCTATCGTATCGTTTTGCTTATTTATAACCGGAGGGCTGCATACTACAGCTTGTGCTGAAGATGAAATCGCCGTCATTAAATTTACCGATGTTGAAGGCCATATTGAACTTCGATATCGTGAAGATGAACAAACAATCGGTCAAAGTGGTTCCAGTTCTACCGAAAAGCGTGCAACAGCCGAAGAGGAAATTTTTCTGTTAACTCATGGCTATATATATCATCCTAAGTTTCTCAACATGGACCTGGGCTTTGGGCCGCTGTTTACACAAAGCGATTTAGAATCCAGTTTTGGTAGTGCAAGCGATGATAGTTCCGAATACAATTTTTTAGCACGACTAAGGTTTCTTGAAGAAAAGCCTTATCCTTTAACACTCTTTTATGAAAGAGACCATCCGTCTGTTTCCTTAACTTTGACAGATCGTTTTCAGCAAAAATCTGAAAAGTATGGTTTTAATTTCCAGCTTAAAGAACCTGTACTACCTTTTACACTGTCGATTGGTGCGTCGCAGCATCAAACAGAAGGTGAAGGTTTTGATATTCGTATTGATGATACGACAGAACAAAAATTTGTTCGTGCGGATATTCCTATGGGTAAAGATGGCTATGGACAACTTGTTTATAACTTAACGGATATAACGTCGCGATCTGGCTTCCGGTCTGAGCCAATAACGAGTTCCCAGATTAAAACAGAAGCAACATCATTCGACTCAAGAGTTTTTTTAGGTGAGAATAACCAGTTTAACTTTAGAAATTACTTATCGTATGTAGAACAAAGTAACGTTCGCCCCTATAAGGAATTTCGTTATACACCCGAATTACGTTGGACTCATTCCGAAGATCTGGAGTCATTTTATCGACTGGGTTATCTAAACAGCGAACAGATTACGGTTGAGACCACAAATTATAACGCTTCGACTGGATTCAGGCTGAAGCTCAGTGATAATACAAATCTTAATGCTGATTTTCATGGCGAGGATAATACTACTACAGGCCTAAACTCAAACTCGTATGGTGTTGCCGGCACTCTTAACCATAAAAAGAAATTCAGCTTTGGCACCCTGAGTCTGAGTGGAGGATGGAATTATGATGAGTTTGACAGACAGACAACGATGACTGTTCCTGTCGATTTTCAAGTTAATTTTATCGGTACGACGGCACAATTTTTACCTCATGATAATATTATTTTGAGCACGATTCGCGTAGCTAGAATTTTTAATGGAACTGAGATACCGTTAACGGTTGGTATTGAAACAGGTTGTATCGCATCAATTGATATTTTAGTCAGAACGATAGGTACCAGGACTCAAGTCGAGAATTGCAACGGTGCTACTGATGGGGACATTACTACCCGTATGGAATATAACTACGATCCAGGTGGCACAGTCGCCTATTCCAGATATGTTCAAAGCTATCAAGCAAACCTGAATCTTTACCAATACTCGAATTTATATGTCCACTGGAGAGAAAGTAAGTCAGATGTCAATTCAGGAACGCCAACTTTTCCGTTGGATGAATCCACCAATACACAAGTTGGAGCTAATTTTGACTATCCCTTTAATGAAACGGTTACTCTTGGGGGAGAGGCCGTCTATGAAGATGAAAATGGAACCCAGGTTTCCTATCTTCGTAAAGCTGTAGATTCTTATATGCTGGTTAGATTCTTCAGCGGTACAGTACGCTTTGGTGACCGTCGTGTAGTGATAGATTATGCTAACACGACGGAAGATGTGGAGTTAATCCGACAATCTATACAGTTTAATTTCAGGCCATGGAATCTGTTTAGTTTCACTGCTGAACTAAGTGACGAAGAGGATACCGGTGGAAGTATAACTCGGCGCACTAAAATCAGGGCAATAAATGCTGATTGGCGTCTTCGTAAGCTTATTATGCGAGGTGAGTTACGCATGATTGAAGAAAAGTATGGTACTAATAATCGTGATCGTTCCTTAATAAGAGTCAGCGTAAGGCGAAACTTTTAAAATGTATACCCGAAATAAACTATTTATTACATTTAATCTTCTGGTTTTTCTCACCATTATTTCGGCGTGTGCATCAGAACAGGTTGCACCTGTTGAACAACAGAATATTGTCTGGCCCTCAAGTCCATCGGTAAAAGCAAAATTCCGTTATGTACGTTCTTTTTCTAAACCGATAGATCTTGGTATAGGTCGTGGATTTTTGAAGTGGTTGAGCGATGTGTTTACGGGTGAAGATAATCCGCAACTTATTCGACCAATGTCAGTGGTTGTAACGAGTAATAATATAATTTATGTGGCTGATCCAGGCGCGCATGGAGTACATCGGTTTGATGTTGATGCAGGTCACTATAAACTTATCATTAGAGCGGATGATAAGACTTTGCCTTCACCGGTAGCGTTGGCGTTAGGGCCCGATAATAGTGTCTATGTCTCCGATTCCGAGTTAGCGACAGTATTTCAAATAAAGAATGCTCTGGAAATTGCGCAACCAATTTTACTGAAAGCCAGGTTTCAGCAACCAACAGGCATCGCCTATGCGCAGGATTCACAGCGCATTTTTGTCGCGGATACTGCGAAGCACCAAATTCGAATTTTTAACCCGGACGGTAGTGATTATAAAAGTATTGGCCAGCGTGGTAGTATGGAATCCGAGTTTAACTTCCCTACCTATATATGGGTGGATGAGTTGGGAAAATTATATGTAACAGATTCGTTGAATTTTCGTGTACAGATTTTTACTGGAGAAGGGCAATTTCTCAAAAAATTTGGAAAACTTGGCGATGGCAGCGGAAATTTTTCGCGTCCGAAAGGTATAGCGGTTGATAAGAATGGGCATATCTTTGTTGTTGATGCGCTATTTAACGCAGTGCAGATATTTAATCAGCAAGGGGGATTATTGCTACCGATTGGCTCAAGGGGACAACACGCTGGAGAATTTTGGTTACCAGCGGGAATTTTTATAAATAAAGATGAAATTTTTATCGCAGACTCCCATAATCAACGAGTACAAGTGTTGCGCTATATAGGGGAAAGTAAGTGAAGTTTGGGCTGATGCTTATGTTTGGTTTTTTGTTGCTGCCAGGTGCGAGTCAGGCTGGTATTGCAACTACGGTGCATAATCTTTCAACTTCCGGACCGGGTTCTGTTCGGGCCTCCAGTGAGGATCGTATTTGTATATTTTGTCATACCCCGCATAACTCTACGCCAAGTGGCCCTTTATGGAACCGGAATTCGGGTTTTTCTTATACGCCCTATAATAGCAGTACCGCTGTGGCTCATCCCGGGCAACCAACGGGTGCATCATTGTTATGTCTAAGTTGTCATGATGGAACTATCGCACTGGGAAAAATAGTCAATCCAAATACAACCATTAGTATGACCGGCAGCCCGACTATACCTTCCGGTGCTAATCGTATTGGTACGGATCTAACGGATGATCATCCTATCTCATTTCAATTTACCACCAGCATTGCCAATGCCAATGGTGAATTGGTCAATCCGAGTAGCCTGACCGGTGCAATTAAGCTTGACGCAAATAACGAACTACAATGTACAAGTTGTCATGACCCTCATAACAATGATTTGGGTAAATTTCTGGTCATGTCAAATAGAGGCGGAGCCTTATGTGAGACATGTCATCAAAAAAGTAACTGGGCATCATCGCCACATAATAATTCCAATGCTACCTGGAGTGGTGTTGGTACTGATCCATGGCCATATACTGACTGGAATAATGTTAGTGATAACGCATGTCAAAATTGTCACCAACCTCATACTGCAAACAGTGGCGAGCGTTTATTGAATTACGTCGCCATAGAAGACAATTGTAGTCCTTGTCATAATGGACGGGTTGCTCAAGAAAATATTATGGGAGAGTTTAGTAAGTTTTCCAATCACCCTATCACTATCAATCAGGGTGTACACGACCCTGGTGAATCTGCAATAGTCAACTCGCGTCATGTGGAGTGTGTAGATTGCCATAACCCACATGCGGCACGTTCAACAGGAAGTCCGGCTGGACCATTAGTCGGTGTCCGTGGCGTAGATACTAATGGTAATGAAATTAATCCAGTTAATCGAGAGTATCAGGTCTGTTACCGTTGTCATGCAGATAGTTCTGGCAAACCAATCGCATTAACAACGCGTCGAATTCCTCAAACGAATGTACGCCTTGAGTTTGATACAGGTAATCCATCATTTCATCCTGTAGAAGGTGTTGGAAGGAATCCTGATGTGCCCAGTTTGATAACTACTTTATCGACCAGTAGTATTATCAAGTGTACTGATTGTCATGCGAATAACAATACTTCGGGCCCCAAAGGACCACATGGTTCAGTTAATAACACGTTGCTCGAAAGACGTTATGTAACGAGTGATCCGAATAACTATTCAGCTGGTGACTATGCATTGTGTTTCAAATGTCATTCAGCTAGCGTCCTCTTATCAGACGCAAGTGGGTTCCCGCATAACAAGCATGTTAGAGGCGAAAGTGCTACATGTAACGTATGCCATGATCCGCATGGTGTTACCGGTACGGCGAATAACAATACCCATCTGATTAATTTTGATACTTCTGTCGTGTCTGGGGGCGGGATGATGGGAGGCGGGGGTGCCCCTACATTTACCGATAATGGGAGGTTCAGTGGAACCTGTAATCTTAGTTGTCATGGAAGAAATCATATGAATTTTTCCTATCCTGGTGGTGGTATGGGCGGTGGAGGGCACTGATAGGAAATGGTGAGTAGTAGTGAAATTAGATTAGTAACAATATAAGAACCATTTGAGCGAGATCAATGAAGTTGTAAAATAACCGTGCATACTAAAAGAAGTGTACGGTTAGAATGTTGTAATTAGGCAGCAATAAAATGTAATAGCAAGGGATGCAAAGCAAAGGATGAGACAATTATTTTCATATATTGCTTACAGTAGTAAACAGTTTGTAATTTTACTAAGTGTGCTGTGTTGGGGAGTATCTGTGCAGGCACAAGAGAATAAAATGTTTAACCAACAAGAACAGAAAATATTACAACATCCTGATAGGCTATCAAGCTTAATTGCGGCTAAAAAAATTAATGCCCAGCAGATACCGAATCCCCATTGGCGTAAAGATGCCTGTATTACCTGCCATACAAAGAAACCTAACAAAGCGGGTTTACATTTACGCGATAAAGATATCGATCGCCTTTGTAATAGTTGCCATTCGATTGTTTCAGACCACCGTTATATTCATCCATCAGGAATGATTCCATCTTCAGGTCTCACTAAGAGCATGAACACGGAATTTCTTTCTTCAATAAAACGTACCAGAGGTAAAGTAAGTTGTGTGACTTGTCATGATCTGCGTAAGCAATGCATTACCTCTAAGTTTGAAGAGAAAAAACTCAATCCATTATTCTTCAGTGGTGGACCCTATCGTGAACGCAGTGCAATTTGTTATAAGTGCCATGATAAAAACAGTTATAAACGTCTCAACCCACATGATCAGATAACTGATCAGGGTCAGCTAAGAAAAGAGCGTTGTGGTGTGTGTCATCGTACTCTTGATAATTTAGAAGCAGCCAAAAATATAAACGATGTTGATTTTAATGTTACAGGTGATTTGTCAAAAATGTGTACAGGTTGCCACCACTGGAAGCCGCATCCTGGTGGAGCGTTTAGTTTTGGTAGCCAAAATAAACCGGCCGTTAACCATTTGATAAAATTACCTGATGATATGCAACAACAATATGATCGACAGCAAGCGAAGGGTGATGTGTTGATGCCCTTGGAGCCGGCTACTGGCAAGGTATTTTGTGGAACATGTCATAACCCGCATGAAAAAGGTGTTATTAAAAACGCTTTTGCCGCAAAAGGCGCGGATAGCGAACAACGTTTAAGAATGGTTGATCTGTGTGTACAGTGTCATGATAAATAATAAAACAAAAAATAAGAAGTTTAGCAGTTATATATTGCTGCAAAGCTTATTGTTTCTTATAACTTTTTTTGCCAGTCATTCGACAATGGCGATCGAAGGAACTGAAATAAGCTTTGATGATGATGAAGGTTGCCTCATTTGTCATAAGTATCCACGCATGACGAGGGTTACAGAGGAAGGGGTAATACGTTCTTATTATGTTATGCCAGATGTATTCGCTAATACTGTTCACCGCAATGTGCCATGTCGAGATTGTCATAACTATATCAAGAAACTTCCACATGGTGAGGTGAAAGAAGGGGTGACTTGTAATACCGAATGTCATTCAGTAAAAAATCCTGCTACTGGTAAGCCGTTCAGTCATAAAATAATCTATAACGCTTATAAAAATAGTGTGCATGGTAGAAAAAAAACAGTTGAAGGTATAGATAGTGATAAACCTTATTGCATCACCTGCCATACCAATCCTGTTTATGATCCAAATGAAAAAGCACCACCTGAGCATATTGTCGATAGATGTGTGCTGTGTCATGAAGACCGTAAATTCGTCAAGCAATGGTATAAACATACCAGTCGACGTATCCGTGAAGTACGCCGAAATCCTGCACAGATTGTTAAGCTTTGTTCATCATGCCATGGTGATGAAAAATTAGTTGATCGTCATCTTAAACAAGCTAAGGAAGAAGGTCGTGAACTAGGACTAAAGTTTAAGTCTTCAGTTAAGTCCTACAATGAAAGTTTTCATGGCAAATTAACAAATTATGGTTTTAAGAAAACGGCTAATTGCCTGGATTGTCATGCCGGCAATGACAATTACTACAAAGCAGTGCATGAAATCCGTCCCTCACGCGATCCCTTGTCTCCGATCCATGACAATAACCGGGTTAAGACCTGCCAACAATGTCATACTTTAGCCGATGAGAATTATATAAGACTCGATCCCCATCCATCCGCAGAGAAACATGACGGGAAATTTCGTCATTATGCAGAACAGATTTATAACATTATCAGTTATATAACGATATTTGGTTTAGTTGGTTTATCACTGTTTGAAACATGGGGACGTCGCCGTGATGGTGTTGCGTTTAGATTAAGAATGGGAACCAGCTGGCGGCGTAAAAGTAAACGAGGACGTGATCGTGTGGAATAACAAACAATTAATAGTAGTTCACAGTATCTGGATTTTATGCAACAGGAGTACGTTATGAAATTGTCTACTGAGGCTAGGAGCGTACTTGATACTTCTATACGGCTAAATAAGGTCGATGAAAATGAGCGTACAGAAATCGAGAACCTGATTAGCGCCTTACCTGAAGACAGAGTCTTACTTTATAAAAATGTTGTTTCCAATCCGGTAGGTGATATCTATCGTTATTCTATTCATATACGACTACAGCATATGCTGACGTTTGTTACTTTTCTTACGTTAGCTTTTACTGGGTTACCCATTCATTTTTTTAATGCTATTTGGGCAGAACCGCTTAATTCTTTTATGGGTGGTGTTGATGTAACAAGAATTATTCATCGTACAATTGCGGTGATTATGATTCTTACAATGGTTTACCATGTTTTAACCATTACTCTTGGTAGTCTGGTTAAAATCAAACAGAGGCTGTTTGATGTCCGTCGAACTATTCTTCCATTAATGAAGGATATTCGTGATTTTCGTGACGACATATTGTATTTCTCGGGTATGCGCAAGCAACGTCCTGAAATGGATAAGTTTATGTACAAACAAAAAATCCATTATTTTGCAGCCGCGTTCGGTAATACTGTTATGGTTGTATCGGGCTCTTCGTTTTTATTCCCGGAAATATGGGCCAGTATTTTGCCAGCATCAATTAGTGCGGAGTTTCAGGAACTGATGCGTTTGTCACATCCACATGAGGCATTGTTAGCACTACTGGTGATTGCTTTTTGGCATTGGTACAACGTGCATCTTGCACCAGGACGTTTTCCGATGCAGTGGACGTTCCTGACAGGAAAAATTACTCGCGAACATCAAATTGAAGAACATTTCCTGGAGTACTTACGTAATCTAGTTGAGCTTCCTGAAGAGAGGGCGTATTTACGTGATATGTTGGAGAGTCGTGAATTACTTACGGAGCCAGAAGAAGTTGGAGCAGGTGTTGTAGAAGATGGATCAATATCGTGATCAAGCCGATGACGTTCTGGCAAAAAGTTATTGCCTATAGTTCACTGGCTTTTGTATTGGGATGGACTATCTTCGGTCTATTCGCAATATGGCTCATGCTGATGGATAACCATTAAGAGGTTATAGAGAACGAATGCATTTTGAAACAATCATAATCATAGTCGCAGTACTGCTTTTCTTTGGCCTGGGTATTGCAATCATGGTCGTCATGGATCACAAAGGTCGAATCCAGGGTGGCTATAAGCACGATTATCTTAGTATTGTAGGTAAGCGTCGTGATCACCCGTTTGAAGCATTTATAACTATGACGATATTAATGGGTATTATTGTCGCGCTTCTAGGATCATTAGCTGCGACCTTAATAGGTCAGTTCAATTTATTTAAAGCAGAAGAGCAGCCTGAATTATTAGTTAAGTTGGGTGAAGAACGGGTAGTCGAAAAAAATAGACACTTCCATAATTCGCCTAAGCAAGTATTTGCTGATATTGGTGATAAGGTTGTTTGCTTCTATTGTCATGGAGATTATCCGCACTCTAAAGAACCCATGATTAGAACCTTGATGAATATGCATACACAGTTTGCTGGATGTATGACTTGCCATGCGGATGCGAAAAAGCTGCCTGAAAAAAACTATCGACTGGACTGGTTGAATTATTCCGGAGTCGAGGTAAAAGGTGTTCCATTTGGTACAGCCTTGAATCCTAATACCGGGCAGCTTATTGAAACTGATGATTACTTTTCCAAGATTGTTGTATTTTATAATAATGGTACTTCAGAACAATTACTCGAATTGACTGAGAAAAACAAAGACGTTCAGGATTTTGTGTCAATTCGGAATAAGCTTAATGATAAAGATAAAGAAGCAGTGAAAAAACGTTTTCACAAAACTGTTACTGGTAAAGGACGATTTTGTACTCGATGTCATACCGACGAAAATAAAAGTTATTTACCATTTAGTAAACTAGGCTTTAGTGAACAACGCATTACTGATTTAACGAATCTGAGTATCATTGGTATAGTCGAGAAGTACAAAGAATTCTATATGCCGGATTTACTTTCTTCTGGTAATCAAAAATCAAAGAGTCAGACGAAAGAAGTAAAAAACCAGAAAAATGCCAATAAAATGAAAAAGGATCCTCGTGCATGGTGGAAGGAAAATTATGACACGCCAAGCACAGCACCCAAAAAATAATCGGAAACTTTATCTGTTTCTGATTGTGTCACTTGTATTCGGTTCAGGTATTGATGCAACAATGGCATCAGATACGCTGCCTGTCCGGCATATTTTCGATCTCGCTTCCACTGAGAGTGGCCCCATGAACTTACCATCGGATGTGGCTGTCGCTCCTGATGGTAGGGTTTATATTGTTGATGGTGGTAATAGTCGTATTGTTATATATAAATCAAACGGCGATTTTATTGGAACACTGGGAAGTAAAGGTGCCGGTGCTGGTCAATTTGACATGCCATTAGGAATTACGGTGGACAAGAAAGGCCGTGTTTATGTGGCGGATACAGGTAACTACCGTGTACAGATCTTTGATCCTACGGGCTTGTTTGTTAAACAGATTCCGATTCGGGATAAAGACCTGAAAATAAGACCGGTTGATGTCGCAACCTCACCTTCTATGGATACACTTTATGTTACGGGTAATAACAATCACAAAGTCATGTTATATAACAGGCAAGGACATCAAGTAGGCCAGTGGGGGAAAAAAGGTAATAACCCCTCCGAGTTTCGTTATCCGGCTACTATAACAGTAGGTAGAGATGGCGCTGTTTACGTTGTCGATGTGCTTAATAGTCGTGTTCAAATATTTGAAGTCAATGGTCAATTGCGTACCACCGTAGGTCGTTGGGGTGTTCTGCCCGGAGAATTATTTCGCCCAAAAGGCGTTGCCCTGGATAAAAATGAAAACATCTATATAACCGACAGCTATATGGATGTCGTCGAAGTGTTTGACAATAAAACTAACTTTTTACATGTATTAAGTAACAATAGTAAAACTAACAAATTTTCTTCACCTGTTGGTATGGCGATAGATTCAAACAACCGTATATATATTACCGAGATGCTTGAAAATAAAGTCTCGGTGTATTCGCTTGAGTAACGAGTGTGAAATTGATGGCAACTATAGTCACATTTTTATCAGCAGGTAAGACGAAGTACTCTCTTGCAGGTGTACTGTTGCTATTGTTTACGGTGCAGGCTGATGCAGCACGTACGGTTGAAGCAAAGCGCGAATGTGCTACCTGTCATATCATGTGGATTGATGAATTTAAACGCAAAGATATAACGCCTTTAATTCCTTATGATCCACGGCCTGTCACTAAAACAGGTAAACAGGATGCGACTAGCAGTGAGCGTATGTGTTTTTCATGTCATGACGGCTTTGTTCTTGATTCAAGATTTATGTGGAACAAGAAGACTCATGGGCATCCAGTGGGAGTTAAACCGCCAAAGGGTATGAAAATACCTACTTCAGAAGGCAAAACTATCTTTCCACTAAATGATGAGGGAAAGATTTATTGCGGTACTTGTCATACTGCACACGGCGTTGACTGGAGTAGCGAGGATTCGCCAATCTTTATGCGGGTGAAAAATATTGATTCGAGTTTATGTTTGGCTTGTCATCTGGACAAAAGTACCGGCCCCAAAGAGGGAAACCACCCTATCTTTAAAAAACCTCCGCACAATCCAGATGGCATGATAGAAGCAGGGGCGAAGTTTTCTAATGATGGTAGTGTGATTTGTCAGTCCTGTCATCGGCCTCATGGTGGTAAGCAGAAAGCAATATTAGTCAAAAACAATAGCAACGCTGGTTTATGTTATTCATGTCATAAAGATAAACGTGGTGTGGTAGGTAGTAAACACGATATGGCGGTGATGGCGCCTGAAGTGAAAAATATTCATGGTGATGATGTTACAAAAGAGGGGCCATGCAGTGCTTGCCATGTACCCCATGGAGGTAAAGGATCTGCTCTATGGGCAAGAACGATTCCGGTAAATGAAAAAGATAAAACTGCGGGTATGTGTACAACCTGTCATAACAAAGAGGGCATTGCAAAAGACAAGCTAACGGGGTTGCATACTCATCCTGTTAATCTAACACTGGACAAACTTGATATTCAGCCACACAAAAAACACTGGAGTAGCAAACATGCTCTGGCGCAGGGAAAACAAGCCCCTGAGTCATTACCTTTATTTGATAAAAATGGCCAACGAACTAACAAAGAAGGTCGTATTAGTTGCCCCACTTGCCATGACCCGCATAATTGGTCTGTACTTGTAGATGCGAAAAAAGTGACAGATCCTGAAAATACTAAAGAGTCTCCTAAAAATACTGAGGGAGATGGTAATAGCAGTTTCTTACGCATCCGCCAGGGTGAAGACAGCAAGCTGTGCCTAAATTGCCATGTCGACAAACGAACATTGAAACAGACCTCACATAATATTTCTTTAACGAATAAAGATAACAATCCCAAGTCAACAAATAAAAAAGACAGTTGTGGATATTGTCATGCAGTACATAATGCCAAAGGTATTACCTTGCGTAGCAGGGATAAAGGTGCTGGCAATATGTCTATTGAAACCTGGTGCAAGGACTGCCACAAAAAAGAAGGTCTGGCTAAAGATAAACTCATTGCCGAGCATTCTCATCCACTCGGTGAGCACCCCGAAAATTTTTCAGTTAAGTCTGGTTTGCCACTATTTGATAAGGAGGGTAAACGAGTCGATCATAATGGCCTGGTTGATTGTGCGACGTGTCATAATCCTCATCAGTGGGCGCCTGACAAAATCGTATCGAATAACGAACAACCTGATAAAAAAGAAGGCGATGCCGGCAACAGTTTTTTACGTATAAAAGCATCTGGAAATTCAGTATTGTGTGCGAGTTGCCATCAAAAAAATGCTCTTGTTACAGGAACAGACCACGATATGTCGGTAACAGCAAAAAACACTAAAAATGCACTTGGACAAACACCAGAACAATCCGGACTATGCGGTCAATGTCACGCTGTTCATAATTCTATATTAAAGAATAACTTATGGGCACTAAAAGCAGGAAAGGGTTCAGATATAAATGAGCAATCGTGCAGGAGTTGCCACAGCAAGGATGGTAAAGCAAAAGCAAAAGTGCCTCCATCATTACGTCATCCCAAAGATGTGTTGGCCTGGTCTAGTGAGATACGTAAGTTGGTAATTAAAAACAAGTTACCCGATATACGTGTGTTTGACAAAGAGGGTAAGGCAGCACAGTCAGGTGTTATTAGTTGCCCCAGTTGTCACAACCCACATCAGTGGGATCCACGTAAAGCTAAACCCGGTGAGGGCAAAAACGTTGAGGGTGATGCATTAACAAGTTTTCTTCGTAATTCCAATAGTGAACATATCGTTTGTGCTGATTGTCATGGACAAGATTCACTATTTCGATATAAGTACTTCCATGGCAAAACATCACGTAAAAAATACCCATTGTATCGTTAGATAACATTTCGCAAAAAGATCGTTTATATGAATAAGCTAGAGTAAATTCTAAAGACAATTTCTTATTCAAAGAGCTATACTTTAATTAATGTTTGAATAACATGATTAAAATAAGGAATGTACTATGGCTAATTATAAAAATATCCTGGTTGCAGTTGATTTCTCTGACGCTGTTGATAGCGTAATCCTGAAAGCTATTGATGTGGCGAAAAGAAATCAAGCTAAAATGACCTTGTTCCATGTTATTGAATACTTGCCGCCAATGGACGTAAGTTACGAACCCATATTGAATACAAATTGGGCCATGGACAGTGACCTACTGGTTAAACATGCTACCGATAGTTTGAAAAAACTATCTGACAAGTATTATCTCAAGGAAGTAAAGCAAATAGTTGTTGTTGGAACAGCCAAGTATGAGATCTGTGCATATGCAGTTGAGAAGAACTGCGATTTAATTATAATGGGCGCTCACGGCCGACACGGTATTCGTTTATTATTGGGTTCAACAGCCAATGGTGTATTGCATGAAATGCCATGTGATGTGATGACAATAAAAATAACAGAATAAAATTTGGAGAGTATAAATGATTGTGAGTAACCTGGAAGTTGTACCCGGTAAACGTATAACCAAACATTTTGGTTTAGTACAAGGTAGCTCAGTACGTGCAAAGCATGTTGGCCGTGATTTGATGGCGGGTTTGAAAAATATATTCGGTGGAGAATTAAAAGGCTATACCGAGTTATTGCAAGAGTCACGTGAGGAAGCTTATAACAGGATGTTGGAAATGGCGAAATCTACCGGTGCTAATGCAGTACTCAATGTACGATTCTCTACATCCAGTGTTGCGGCAGGCGCAGCCGAGTTGTTTGCTTACGGTACAGCGGTCACTCTGGAGTAGTCTATATGTACGACCTTATAATATTTATTACCTTACTTGCCGTTGGTTATGGTTTTGGTCGCTATGCAGAGTCTAAACACTACACCTCAATTCGAAAACGTGAAAAAGAACTTAACAGTCTTCCTGCAATCGCCTCACGTGTTCCACCACCAGGAAGATCAGATTTAAAAAGTCAGTTAGTCACGGGTAGCGTTGTTATTTCGGTTGATTACTTTAAACGTTTTCTGGCCAGCTTACGTAACATATTTGGTGGCCGAATTACTTCTTATGAAAGTCTACTCGACCGTGCCCGTCGAGAAGCTATTTTACGGATGAAAGAAGAAGCCAGACATTTGAATGCAGAATTTGTCTTTAATATCAAAATGGAAACAGCCAGCATACACAAAGGCCAGGGTAACTCGATAGGCTCAGTAGAGGTCCTTGCTTATGGAACAGCACTGTATCCTTTGTAAGCCATTATGGAATATTCAAACCCCGAATTGCCGGAACATATAAACACCAGTAAGACAAATCCATTAAAAGAATTTTTTATATTGACCGTTGGCTTGGTAATAATTGTTTTTATAACTATCTATTTACTTATTGTAGTTATCGATAATTTTGCAGACAAAATACCCTTTGAATTAGAAAAAAATTTACCAATATCCGATTTAATAGAAAAACAAAATAGCGAAGAATTACCTCCCTATCTTAAGTTGCTTTCTCAAAAAATAATAAATAGTGTTAGTTTACCTGAAGAAATTAATATAACGGTTCATTACGTTAATGATGATACGGTTAATGCCTTTGCAACTTTGGGTGGGCATATTTTTTTATATCGCGGTTTGTTAGAAAAATTGAAATATGAAGATGAAGTCGCAATGGTGATTGCGCATGAAGTTGCGCATATTAAATATCGCCATCCTATATTAAGCATGAGTCATGGTGTTGTAGTTGGTCTTGTACTCTCGGTTTTCAGTTCTTCTGCAGGTGATTCAGTCGCAAGTGATATAATGGGTACAAGCGGAATGGCTAGTTTATTAAGATTCTCGCGAGAGTATGAATATCAGTCGGACAAAAATGCGATTAATAGCCTTATTAAAATTTATGGTCATGCAGGTGGTGCTTTGGGTTTATTCAAAGTTTTTGATTCGGAATTCGCTAAAGATAAATCTTTTGAATTTCTTGCAACTCACCCTTTAACTGAAAATCGTATTACCCAAACAAAAGAAATGATAGCGAGTCACAATATATCAGGTAAGCATAAAATGGTGGTTATTCCAGTATATTTTTCACATTGGTTAGAACAACAAAAGAAAAAATCTGATAGTAACAACAATAAAAAAATCTTAAAATAAAATAGAGCTTAATAATTAAAAATAGGTTGCCTTGAGTAAGCATGTTTACATTTATCTTAAGAATTGATAACCAGTGCATGTTATAAAGTCGCAACTACTGCAAACCCTTCATTATTAACTCATCACTGATACTAGATTTTGTTGTTGAATCGAAAAGTCGTTGAGAGCGATGTCCGGAAAGTTATTAGGAATAATCATATGCTAATATATAGACTTAGATATTATTCCTGAGTAACGCGATGATCTAAATCATAAAAGCAGTTTGTTGGTTTTATAATAGTTCTTGATATATCCGTAAAATACATTATTAACCAGGGAGCGGCGTAGGCTTTGTCGTAGAACGTTTACGTACTTTTACGCAGGCAAGCGGGTTGTATAATTTATCAATAGCATATCCTGTAACTCTCTACTACACAGTATTTATCATTGTATTATCGGCAATTTTGTCTGATACTTAAGCTTATGATGGATAATGTTCTTCTAAATTAATGGGTTATTGTATTTTTAATGCTCATTAAAATACCGCTATATCAATGTAGTTTACATATTAATTTTAGGTATATCCCAAGAATGTTTTTACGTTTAATTATAGTAACACTGATTCTCTTCTCTGGATTATCACATGCAGCGAATATTGTGCGTGTGGGGACGTTTGATAATCCGCCGATAGTTTTTAAAGATGGGGGAGGCGAACTGCAAGGTCTTGCTATAGACACTTTAAGGGCGATTGCTGCGATAGAGGGTTGGCAGCTTGAATTTGTTCATGGTAAGTGGAGTGAGGTGCTTAGATCTTTAGGTGAAAATAAAATTGATTTACTAGTTGGGATAGCTTACTCGGCGGAAAGAGCCAAACATTTTAAGTTTACTGAAACAACACTAGTGAGTAATTGGGGTAAGGTTTATGCGTCGAAAAATTCTAAAATAACACAACTATTAGATTTGCAGGGTAAACGAATCGCATTGCTGTCTAAGGGTATACATTCCCAAGCGATTAATAAATTACTTGGAAAATTTGGTATCGACTTTAAGGTTGTTGAAGCGAAGAGTTACAGTGAGGCACTTCAGTTTGTCCAAAATGGTTCAGCCGACGCAGCAGCAGTAAACCGACTCTTTAGTATTTTACATGCAAAAGAACATTCAAATTTAATTGAGACGCCTATTCTTTATAGTCCTGTTGAAGTACGTTATGCATCTCCGCTTAACAGTAATAAAAAATTAACAATCGCTATAGATAAACAGCTTAAAATTTTACAAGCTGATTCAAAGTCAATATACCATCAATCAATTAATAACTGGTTAGGAAGTAGCGATACTCAATCAAGCGATTTAAAGTGGCTTGTAAGGGGACTTTCGATAGCAATGGCATTTTCTATATTATTATTTGGATTTGTTTTATTGTTTCGTCAGCAACTTGCACGTAGAACAGAAGCACTTTTAATAAAGACTAACGAATTAGAAGAGGCGCGTAACAAGTCTGAACAAAATGCAGTATTTCTAGATACGATTCTTGAACGGATTAACAATGGTATTATTGCCTGTGATGCTAAGGGTGTGTTAACCGTTTTTAATCGTGCAACAAGAGAAATTCATGGTTTACCAGCGAAAGCTATACCGGCTGAACAATGGGCTGAATATTATGACCTCTATTATGCTGATGGTAAGACAAGAATGAAATTAGAGGACATTCCTTTATATAGAGCACTTAATGGCGAAGAAGTTAATGCTGTTGAACTGGTTATCGCTCCTAAGAAAGGAGAGATACATAAACTACTCGCAAATGGTAATGCTTTGTATGATAACAAAGGAGAAAAGCTAGGCGCGGTTGTTTCTATGTATGATATTACTGAACGGGAGAAACATGAAGACGAAACACGACGATTGCAGAGAGAGCTCCAACAGTCACAAAAAATGGAGTCGATTGGGCAAATAACAGGTGGAATCGCACATGATTTTAATAATATATTAAGTATTATTAACGGCTATTCAGAGCTTGCAATGAATGGATGTAAAAATCAGGTTGATAGCAAACAAAAAAATTATTTACAACAAATCATTGATGCAAGTAAAAGAGCAACAAATTTAGTTAAACAAATGCTTACCTTTAGCCGAAATAATCAAGTTATTGATGAACTTCTGCAGTTAGAACCCGTTATAAAAAATGACTTAAATATGTTGCGCGCAACATTGCCTTCAAGTATTGAGATTGAGACTGAATTTGAAACTGATTTACCTTCAGTAATGATGAATGAAACACAGTTACAACAAATCATACTTAATTTAATGGTTAATGCACGTGATTCAATGGAAGGTAAGGGGAGAATTAAAATTCATTTAGGTTGGGTCAAGAATATAAAGGCTGAGTGTTCCGCTTCACATAAAAATATCCACGGTGACTGGATTGAGATGTCGATTAGCGATACAGGAACTGGGATTAAGCCGGAGATTATGAGTAAAATTTTTAATCCATTTTTTACAACTAAGCCTGTTGGCGATGGGAGTGGCATGGGTTTACCTGTTATTTATGGCATTATGAGTCTGCATGGAGGACACATATTAGTAAATAATAACGAGGATGCGGGAGTAACTTTTCGTATTTTATTCCCTCCTTGTTTGGATAAAGAAACTTTAACCGAACCGGTAGAGCATGATGGCTCCGATAATTTGATGACGGTGGGAACCGAAAAAATTCTTATTGTGGATGACGAGCCTGAAATTGGTAAATATTTTGGTGAGCTTTTAGAATTGAATGGTTATCGCGTTGAAGTAGTAACTGACAGTGTAGATGCTTTAGAAAAGCTAACTCACAATCCAGGTTTGTTTAATTTGGTGATAACGGATCAGACCATGCCCATGGTAACAGGGATTGATTTAGTTAAAAAACTAAGAGAACTTGATATAAAAACACCGGCTATTATTTGTACAGGCTTTAGTGAGGCTATCACTGATGAAACTGCAAACGATGTTGGTTTTACCTATTTCAATAAGCCAGTTGACTCTAAGATATTACTGAAAACAGTAATGGACTTATTAAGGCCTCAAAATAATGAGCATTTATAAAGAGTTATGTTTTCAATATATAGTACAAGGTCTGTATTTAATTACTTAGACCTTGCTCCTTGCTATAAAAAACCTCAGACAACATTCAAAATTTTAAAACGTGGCGGTAATTGCAATGTTACTCGTTCAGCATCGACTGTAGTTTAGTAAATTATGGTTAGTAAATATAAATCGACATCCTGATTTAACTTTTTTATTGAAAAATACCGTTGATGTAAGTAATAAACCTACCAATCTTATGGTAATGGAAATTAAATTTATGTGGGTATAAATAATATTACATTTTGTGTTGACAATAGTACTTGATGAGGTTATCTTTTAACCACTTCTTCGAAAAGGTAGCATTCTGCAACCATTTTTTAAGAATTTGGTGCAAAACACACCACTTTTATATCACTAAATAATAATAATAATTAGTAGAAACGGACCATTCTCTAAATATATATCAACTGTAAACCATTTCGAAAGATTTGGCTGAAGCGAACCTATGTGTCTGTTTTTTGCGCAGGTAGCTTGTTGCCCCCCAAATTTCATCGATATTATTTGAGGAGTAGTAAATGAAACGTCGTACATTTTTAAAATTTGGTAGTGCAAGTGCAGCGGCTGCACTGACAGGAACAGCTGGTTTAATCATGTGGCAACCTCGAGCATATGCGGCCACGATCAATAAAGAAATCTGGATCACTGAAGGAACGATTACACAACCCGATGGTGTGAATATTTACTTCAGAGGTTTTAGTGGCAGTGATTCAAATCTGGATGTGCCCGGTCAAGTACTCGTAATGGCAGTAGGCGATACTTTTAATCTAACAATTCATAATACGCTAAATACTACACACAACTTTGTTGTCGCTGAACTTGGTATTAATCGTTCAGTACCTGCAGGTGGTACACGTTCGGTTAGCATTACTGCAAGTGATCCTGGTACTTATGTTTATTACGACAATAGGGATATGCCGAATAATCGTTTAGTAGGATTACATGGTGCTTTGGTAGTGTTCCCAAATGGTGCGAATACGTCAGTTGAAGCCGGACGCGATATGCCGATGCATGATTTTGTTTGGTCCTTTCATGATATTGATCCGGCCTGGAATAATGCAATTCGATATGGTATCAATACTCCGAATAGTTATGTGCCCAGATATTTTACATTAAATGGATTTAGCGGTCGTCCACCAGGTTCTCCTGATGCGATGAATCCAGCCGTTGATAGCATGGCCGATCCGCGTTCAGCTATCCATGGTCACTTAGGTGATCGCACGCGGGTACGTTGTATTAATACCGGCCGTGCACAGCACGCTGTACATTGCCACGGTAACCATATGGAGTGGTTAAGTTCTAATGGCACACAACGTGAAGATGTTTGGTTAAAAGATATTATTCCACTGGATGCTAATGGTGGATCTATTGAATTTATTTACCCGTTTGAACCCGCGCCCGATGCCTGGCCTCCAATGACTAACGCAACTTTGGCTCAAGCCGAAGCAGAAGGTCGACATATTGCCTATCCCATGCATTTACATGACGAAATGACACAAACAGCTGGTGGCGGGTTATATATGTTTGGTGCGTTAACTGATATTTATTTTGAAGCGAATTAGGGGGGAAGTGAATCATGGGTAGAAGCAAATCAAGCAGTACAACAACGACAGATACAACAACATCCAGTATGGGTGGCGGTGGCGGAGGAATGATGGGCAATGCCTGTTATGTTTATCCTATGCCCGCTAACTTACCAGCACTAGATTCTAATCCTGATGTAGTTTTTCAACGTGGAGTCGATATGAACATTCCACTTACGATGGATGATGGGAATGTTGTAAATATGTGGGGCTTTTCTGATTTGGCTGGCGGTGGTGGTATGGATGGTATGGGCGGTGGTGCTACTTTTCCATCTGCGGCAATGCGTGTTACCGAAGGCCAGGTTGTGCAAACTCAGTTACAAGTCGGAATGATGTTGTATCACACTATTCATCATCATGGTATTGAACCCGACTATCGTAGTGATGGCGTTGGTCACATTTCATGGGATGTGCAAGGTAATTATACTTATCAATGGCGACCGGCGCATGCTGGTACATATTTTTATCATTGTCACACTAATACGGTGTTACATGCAGAAATGGGTATGTATGGAGCATTAATAGTTGACCCGCTGGAAGGTGCAGGAACATTGTTCTCAGGAGGGCCAACTTATGATGTAGAGGCTTTTTGGGTTGTTGATGAAATTGATTCTTCCTGGCATACGCTTGATTGGACTGCCGGCATGTGTGGTGGCGATGTAGGTTTAAATGATTTGAATCCAGACTATTTTGTTATAAGCGGTGTTGACGGTAGTGGAAATAGTGCGATGAATGCAGCATCTATTTCAGCAACAGTGCAACGTGGCCAAAAGCTACTGGCACGTTATATTTGCGCCGGTTATCATCCACAACGATTACGCTTTGGTGGTTTAACCGGAACAATCTATGCATCTGATGGACGACCTTTACCCAATCCCCAACAGGTAACGGAGATCCGAGCGGTATCGGCTGAGCGTTATGATATTATATTTGAACCCACTCAACGTGGTACGTATTTAATTGAAACGGATATCATTCATTGGATCACTGGAAATGTATTGGGAACGACGTGCACCAGTATTACTGTAGTTTAATGAGTTACCTGAGTTGAAAATAAAAAGGGGAGCCAATATAGCTCCCCTTTTTAATTTTTATAAATTGCTTAGCTAGTAGCGTAAAATTTATTCTGAATTTTGCTCCATAAATAAAAATACATTATAAGCATTACTTCGATTTGCAGCATCGAACGCAGGCAGTGATTTATAATCAGACCAGTCAATTTTTGAGTATGCTTCGGCAAACGGAACCCAGTTTTTAGCTGCAGCTTGCATTTTATCTTTAAGTAGCGAGAGGTAACCATAGGTTAGGTTTATTAACGCATTGGGATCTTTGGCGAGAGGTCCGTGACCGGGCAACACCGCAGTTACATTAACGTCTCGCATATTATTGAGAGCTTTTAACCAGTTATTAATATTAGCCTGACCAACAAAAGGGATTCGCCCTTCAAAAATAAGATCCCCGGAAAATAAAACATTATCAGGCTCAACGAGTAAGGTTAAGTCTCCTTGTGAATGAGCGTTGCCGATAAGCTGTATTTTAAATTTGATACCACCCAGGCTGAATTGCGTATCTTTATCAATATATTCATCAGGTACAATAAGATGGGTCGAGTCATTTACCCATGGACTTAATTCAAAACGACGAGTGTCGAGTAAACTATCCGCAACTGAAGAAGCCAAATAAAGCTTGGCTCCTTCTGGTGCTATTATCTTTGCGCCCAATTCTTTAAAAACCTGTAGACCGTAGATATGGTCGGCATGGTAATGGCTCACCACAACATAACGAATAGGGAGTGTGGTGACTTTACGGATTTCAGCTAGTAAGCGCGCGGCAAGAGATGGTGTGCCTAATGCATCGAATACTACCACACCATCAGGCGTTACTATAAAACCGGCATTGGAGATAAATCCGGCATTGTCAGTTGGTATACCGGCTTTACCTTGAACAAAATAAATATTTTTAGAAACTTTTATGGTTTTCATTTCAACATCAACGGCAGGGTAAACAGTCGCTGATTTAGAATTTGCCTGCGCAGAAAAATTGAGCATAATAAAAATTAAGGTTATGAAAATTTTAATAAAATACATTTTTTTAACTCGTATAGTTGTTTTTAGATTTAAGAGATGTTGCAATGAAGTATGGCACTCATTGTTGAGTAGACTACAAATATGGCGTTGAGTTCCACGTTATTAGAATACTAGGTTAGCATAAGAGGCATAATAATGGTTGAAAATCAGCCAATTCAATATATATTTTCCTGAATTAAAGTTTGTTTTGCGCAAGGTCTCAAATTTAGTAAATTCTTTACTGCACATATAGGATATTATTTTTCTCAAGCAATCCATAGGGTAGTATTAATAATAGTGATATAAAAAATTAAGGAGTACACGGATGCGACTCTCTACAGCTCAAGATTTGAGTTTTCAAGATTTACCCTATATTTGTCTTCCATTGTTTGCGCAAGTAGAAGTAGAGCGCTATCTTAATGGGCGTTTAAGTTGCTATGAAATTAGTAATCTAGATCAATTTATATCTAATAAGACAGCTCATTCAGCACGCGATCAATTGGATAGCCTGATAAGTAAAATTGGAGATGGTTGGATTTTCTTAGTTTATTTAATGAATGGCGACATACCACCAGAAGCCTTAATGAGTTTGAACGTTAATATCGAGACTGAAGCAAATAGAAAGGGTTTAGAAGCTGAGAATTGGCTGCCACATCCTTCGCTATATGGTTTAGCTAAATTCAATATAGAGCTTATCATTCAACGTCTTACCTATCATGAACGTATCTATGGTGTGACGGATACTATTAGCGACAAACAGGCTCGGGAAGAACTATGGCATAAAGAAAAAACCGATCTCTCGCAGCAAGATTCATTTTGTGAGTTGAGTGACCTAAGTGAAGGTGCAGTTCAGTTAGAGTAAATAAGTCTGTCAAAATTAAAATATTAAGTTATACCTTTAAGATTACTGTTACAAAACAGTGCGTTATTTTGCAAAACTTTAAACATTCTCCATAAAAACACTCATTCAACTTCAAGCACTTTGCCGGTTAAAATCTTAGGGATCCCCCACAAAATTTGCCACTCTAGGTCATTGTGAGGAAGTACTGAAAAACGCTCGCTTTGCAGTACTGACGCGGCAATCTGCTTGTTAAAACCCTATTCTGGTTTTATTGATTTAATAACGGAATGTGGAATCAATATGTTGAATACCTATTTAATGAATAATGAAAAGACGAGTGTTATCACCAGCGTAGCGAGTTGGTGTGTACTTTTTATTGTAGGTCTAGTTTATATTGGAGCATTATTTGATATTGCGCCAAATGTCGGCAGTTAAGTCTGGTAATCCAGCTACAGCATAGAAAAAATTGCATTTTGAGCTCATTTAATTCGATAATGGAATAATGTTTATGGATGAAAAACAGGCAGAAGAGTTGGTGCGCAATAATATCTCCTGGATGCTAGCTGTTGCTGCCCGGTTACTAGGTGATCGCGTTTTAGCGGAGGATGTAGTTCAAGATGCTTTTATCTCTGCCTTTAAGGGGTTTGAAAAATTTGAGAATCGTTCGAGTATAAAAACCTGGCTACATCGCATTACTGTTAATGCGGCGTTGATGAAGTTGCGTAAGCTTAAACGCCTTTCTGAACAAACAATGGATGATGATTCATTTGAATTTGATCAAAATGGTTGCCGTATCGAATTTTCCTGGAACCAGATTGTAAGCACCGATACGATCGTTGAAAACGATCAATACCGAACCCAGATACATTCTGCCATCGATAATTTACCTGATGTTTATCGTATCGTTTTACTGCTTCGTGACATCGAAGGTTATAGCACAAATGAAGTTGCACAACGATTGGGTGTTTCAGAAAGCAACGTGAAGGTGCGTTTGCATCGAGCACGAGCTGCACTAAAAAAATTAATAGAGCCATTACTACATGGAGACGTATTTTAATGAAACCACAAAAACAAAATAAAGTATTACAAAAGCTAAAAGGTTTTATGTTAAGAAATATGCCTAACATGATTACCTGCAAAGAGTTTGACAATTTTATGGTGGACTATCTTGATAATGAACTTCCTTCAAAGCAGCGAAATCAATTTGAGTTACACATACGGTTATGCAAAGAATGTCGACAATACCTCGATGCGTATCAACGTACGATTGATATCACTCATTCAGCGTATCCTTCCGCGGATGACGCTATTCCCAAAGGCGTCCCCGAAGATCTAGTCAAGGCAATACTTAAAGCCCGAAAATCCTGAATATATCCATATAAATTCGATATTCCCCACTTTTTCTGAAAAACAATCCAAATTTTACGATTTAAGTGTAACCCTTTCGGTTAATTCTACATCCAATGGTTAACTAAAAATGCTGGACGCGATCCAGCTATAACTGGAGGATGAAGTATGAATATTAAAGCAGGTATTATTTCCGGGTTTGTGGCTACGATTGTGTTGTCAATAGTGATGATTGCAAAAGCCAAAATGGGCGTTATGCCTGAGTTAAATGCGATAAAAATGTTAGCCGGTATGATGCGCTCACCACTTTTTATGGGTTGGGTCGCACATTTTATGATTGGCGCGGTTGTCTGGGGAATATTATTTGCAGTCCTTGTCGATAAACTTCCTGGTAGCACGCTAGCGAGTGCTGTTATTTTTTCAATTGGCGCATGGATAATGATGATGATTGGGCCAATGCCTATGGCTGGTGCGGGTATGTTTGGTCTGAATTTAGGAATAATGGCACCGATAGTAACGTTGATGTTGCATATTATTTGGGGTGTGGTACTTGGTTTAACTTACAAGCGTTTCGCAGCATGAAATTTAAATAATGCAAACGACACAAGGAGGCCCGGATGATAAAAATATTAAACTCAAGCTAGTAAAGAATGACGTAATCATTATTCTTTAAATAACTTTAAAATTTATATGAGGATACTCGAATGAGAAAAATAATATCGTTAATAATACTCGCTACACTTGTTGCTATTGGAGTCATTAGTTGTGCGAATAATCAAGGTAAAAAAATAATGAAGCCATCCTTTGGAACACCGGCTGACGTTTCTTATGCTAATACACTTTGGCAGAATATGGACCATGCAGGTTTAAATCGAATCCCTGCAACCTTATATGTTGGTGGACCACCGCATGGAAAAGTGAGAGAAGTTTTAGAAGGAAAAATAGATGGTAAACGCGTAATTGTAAAACGAAACTATCGTGGTAAAGGTATTACGGTTAAATCTGTTGCTAGAAATCGGGCCAAATATATAAAATCCATTACCGTTATGGCTAAACGTGAGGCTGGCTATGATTCTGATAATAATGACTGGTTTTGGGTTAAATACAAACCTAATGGTCAGCTAATGGCTAACCCTAAGGGAATTAGGTTAGCAGGTCGAGTTGCAAAAGGTATGAATAAGGGCTGTATTGCTTGCCATAAATCCGCATCAGGGAATGATTTGGTGTTTGCTCATAATAAAGAAGCTAATGCTGAAATTACTATCGTAAAATAAACTGCGATTATTCCAGTTTGCGATTAGTACTCTTGGTCCGATTATATAATAATTAGAAGCAATCGGGCTTTGAGTTCTTTGACGGTTAAAATGAAGCAAATCATGCTTATATGCGTTGATGCTTATCGCACAAAAAAGCCTATCTTTTGATAGGCTTTTTTGATGGAATCAATATAAAGACTTAAACAGTCTGATAATAAATATTCTGAGGATGGTTTGCCTGGGCAAAGAAGAACCAGCGCTCTGCAATTAAGCCAATGTACTGAACAATGAAAGCACTGAATAATATAGTACGATTTGCATCTTCAATCCCAATCCAGATTAAAATTGTTGGCACAATAAATACAAGTACCAAGAATACCCATTTAACTGATTTGAAAAATAAGGCTGACATATGATGATTGAAATCACGTGTATTAACCGAACCACCCATCATCCCCATTGCGATTTGTTTAACTTTTGTATGCCGAACACCAATAGCGGTTTGCGGAGATGATTTATATTTAATCTTGCTGTTGCGTATTAATGAAGCAGTACGCGTAACCAGTGCTGTTAATGTAATAATAATCGACCAGATACCAAAGAACTTAAGTAGCCCCGGTGCAGTATAGGTAGCAAAAGCGGTTGCGAGTACAAAACCCGATCCAGTACCTAAGAGCGTGTAGTTTATTACAGTCAGCGGGCTATGCCATTCTTGCAAAAATCTCAAACATGCGTAAATCATCGCGGTACATAAAAATAATGCGAAGGTTGCAAGCATGCCGAAGATACCAACTAACAATGACAATGATAACTGAGCGCCGGCCTGACTAGTGAATAGAACAATGTCCCAATCAAGATAATGCATTACTGAATAAATAAATAGTAAACCCATTACCGTTGGTAAAGCGATTACTTCACGAGATAGCCATGATGTACGCCACATTGCAGCAGCACGCCATGCACGTTCAGGATGACCGAGATGGAAGAAAGAGGCAATTAACCCACCGACTAAAAAGACTAAGGCGATAAATCCACCAATGCTATAAAAGTAAGCGCTGCTTTCACCGGGGAGTAGTTTTACAGCGGAATAACTTTGTCCTGTAAATAGAGCTAAAAACAATCCCTGGCCGACGCCAATTAAGGTTGTTAAAAATATGACACTGAATGCAGGATTCATTGTTTCGTTCCTCTGTTTATCGATAGGCTATTTTAGCTAGCCTATAAAATTAAATACTTATTAATATTAAATGTTGTTTGCAACTGTAAATGATAAATCGCTATCTACCAACTTGTTGAATCATCCAACGTAGGCGCATCAATTGGGCCTTTAGGTTTACGTTGTTCTTTATTCAATGGGTTATCAGCACGTTCCAATTCATCATCATGAATATGTATGCGTGTTTTGCGCCGTGGTAAATAATGATTAGCCGGATTAGTGCCCCACTCAGGCATAAGTTGGTAACCACCTTGTTCACGAATTGTCACGGAGATATCAGATTCTGAATCATGCACATCACCAAATAAACGTGCGCTAGTTGGACAAGCTAATACACATGCCGGTTTACGTTCTGCTTCAGGTAATGTTTCGTCATAAATACGGTCAATACATAAGGTGCATTTTTTCATAACTTTTTGGTGTTCATCAATTTCACGCGCACCATAAGGACAGGCCCATGAGCAGTAGCGACAGCCAATACATTTATCGTAATCAACTAATACAATACCATCTTCTTCGCGTTTGTAACTTGCGCCGGTCGGGCAAACAGGAACACACGGTGGATCTTCACAATGCAAACAACTTTTAGGAAAGTGAACGGTTTCAGTTAACGGGAATTCACCTACTTCATAGGTTTGTACACGGTTGAAAAAAGTACCGGTAGGATCTTGTCCATAAGGGTTATCGTCACTCATCGAACCTGCAGGGCCGGATGTGTTCCATTCTTTACAACTTGTTACACAAGCGTGGCAGCCCACGCAAACGTTTAAGTCGATAACTAGAGCTAACTGAGTCATTGTTTTATCCTGTTTTGCCTATACTTAATAGGCTAATGTTTTGCACTTAATAATTTTGGTAACGTGATTACTTTTTGTTAAATTTACCAGCAAAGAAACTCAGCCATTTACGCCGCTTATCCATACCGGGATAATTGGGTACAGCATCAAATTGTGGGTACGTTACTTTTTCTTCATCTTCATCGGCTTTGTAAACACGAACCCGAACGTCATACCAACCTGCCTGGCCGGTAACGGGATCGGAGTTTGATAAATGATCACCGTCTTCGTTGGCCGGTAGCTCTTCAGAAATTAAGTGGTTTAACAAGAAGCCTTTTTTAGATTCGTTGGCATTGTCTTCCAGGTTCCAGGCACCCGATGCTTTACCAATTGCATTCCAGGTCCAGACTGTTCCTGGTTCAACGGCTTCACTGAAGCGACACATGCAACGTACTTTGCCATGCATTGACTCAGCCCAAATCCAGTCGCCATCTGCAAAGCCATGTTTTTCACCAAGTGATGGATGAACATGTAAATAGTTATGCGCATGAATTTGGCGTAACCAGGCATTTTGCGAATCCCATGAATGGTACATTGCCATTGGGCGTTGGGTGATCGCATTTAACGGGTACTTATGCTTATCTGTTAATTGTGATTCAAGGGGTTCGCTATAAAATGGTAGCGGATCAAAATGCGTTTCAACACGTTTACGTAAATGATCAGGTGGTTGCTTACCTTCACGCTTACCTTGTGCAGCCAGACGGAATTTTTGTAACACTTCAGAATAAATATGAATGTTAATGGGTTCGGCGTATTTTGTTAAACGATGTTCCTGTGCCCACTGTAAGTAACCCGCATTCCAGTTACGCATATATTGGAAAGACTTAGGCAAGTGGTATTGATAAACACAATTATTCTTCTCGTACATTTCCCACTGGTTTGGATTTGGTTCACCTTTCATGAACTTCTCGCCACCTTTACCACGCCAGCCAGCCAGGAAACCAATCCCTGAACCCGGTTCAGTTTCGTAGTTCACTACAAAGTCAGGGTAGTCACGGAATTTACGTTCACCTTTGTCATTGGTAAAGGCCGGCAATTTTAAGCGTGAGCCAATTTCAATTAATACTTCCTGGAACGGTTTGCATTCGCCTTTTGGTTCCACAACCGGAATACGTACCGAATCAACCGGACCATCAAATTCTGAGATGGGGCGATCGAGCATACTCATAACGTCGTGACGTTCCAGGTAAGTGGTATCCGGTAAAATTAAATCGGCATAGGCCGTCATTTCTGACTGGAATGCATCAGCAACGATTAAAAATGGAATTTTATATTCGCCATTTTCATCTTTGTCGTTGAGCATTTTGCGAACTTCAGCCGTATTCATGCTGGAGTTCCAGGCCATGTTGGCCATAAAGATTAACAGCGTATCAATTTTGTAAGGGTCGCCACGCCAGGCATTGGTTATCGCATTTTGCATTAAGCCATGCGCAGATAATGGAAATTCCCATGAAAAGCCTTTATCAAGACGCACCGGTGTGCCTTTATCATCAACAAACAAATCATCTGGATCTGCAGGCCAACCAAGTGGCATACCACCGAGTGGCGTGTTCGGTTTAACACCTTCCGGGCCTTTTGGCGTTTTAGCACAAGGAGGAATCGGACGTGGAAACGGTGCTTTATGGCGAAAGCCACCGGGTCGGTCAATTGTGCCAAGTAGCGACATTAAAATCGACATTGCACGAATAGTTTGGAAACCATTTGAATGCGCTGCAGTACCGCGCATGGAATGGAAGGCAACCGGGTTGCCGGTTACGGTATCATGGTCGTTGCCCCATACATCCGTCCAGGCAATCGGTAATTCGATTTTTTCGTCACGGGCTGTAATACCCATTTCATAGGCTAAGCGTTTAATGGTTTCTGTTGGAATACCGGTAATTTTGTTGGCCCACTCAGGCGTATATTCTTCTACACGCTCTTTTAAGAGTTGGAATGCCGGTTTTGCTTTGGTGCCATCCGGCATGGTGAATTCACCCATTAAAAAGGGATCGGCTTCCTTGGTGTGAGTACGTACGGGTTTATCGGTTATACGATCCCACCATACGGCATCTTGTGCATCAAAACATTCGGTGTCCTGGGGTACATCGGTACGAATAAACATACCATCATCATCATCTTGTTTGTCATCAATGATAAGTTGAGCGGAATTCGAGTACTGGGTTAAAAATTCACGATCATATAAACCGTGTTTAATCAGTTCATGAATTAATGCGAGAAACAGGGCACCATCGGTTCCGGGTTTAATCGGTACCCATTCGTCAGCAATGGCAGAGTAACCGCTACGTACCGGGTTAATAGAAATAAACCGGCCACCATTACGTTTGAATTTTGAAATCGCCATTTTCATTGGGTTGGAATGGTGATCTTCAGCCGTACCAATCATGACAAACAATTTTGCACGATCAAGATCCGGGCCGCCAAACTCCCAGAAGGAGCCACCTATGGTGTAAATCATACCGGCAGCCATATTGACGGAACAAAAGCCGCCATGTGCTGCATAGTTCGGGGTACCAAATTGCTTTGCAAACATACCGGTTAGGGCTTGCATTTGATCTCGACCAGTGAACAAAGCAAACTTTTTAGGGTCGGTTTTACGAATATGTTCCAGGCGTTCAGTAACAGTCGAAAAGGCTTCTTCCCAACTGATTTCTTCAAACTGGGCATCGCCACGGTCGGCACCGGCTTTACGTTTTAGGGGTTTGGTTAAACGTGCAGGTGAGTATTGCTTCATAATGCCCGAAGCGCCTTTAGCACAGATGACACCTTTGTTTAGCGGGTGTTCGGGATTGCCTTGAATGTAGCGAACTTCGCCATCACGTACGGTTACGCGAATACCACAGCGGCAAGCGCACATGTAACAGGTGGTATTTTTTACTTCGATACGCGAACTACCCGAACTATCTGACTTCAAAGCGGCTTCTTTAGATGATGCTGTACTGGAATAAGGCATAAGGGACTCAATTCTATGGATGGATAAAATCTATGAATGGTTAATTACTATTCTCTAATATTCTAATATATAGCTATTTTATATTCAATAGTATCAGACTAACCTTATCGGATAACTTCGCTGAAAGTTAAGCCGCATAATAGTAGTTTCCATAAAAGATTACTCTATATATATAGGGATGCAACTTTTGGAGCCGCTAGCCTCTGGTGATAGAGGTATATTGAAGCGGCTTATGATGGTGGTGCGGATATGATTGTGACGCCTTATAAAAAAGCCCATTTAATGATAAATGGGCTTTTTTATCTGCCTATTATTTGTACAAACTGTACTATACTAACACATATAGTAAGGTTATTTTTACTTGCAGCTGTCAATTTTTGGGTGCATATTGCATCATTAAAATCTTATCTTAATATAAAAACAATAATAAGAATTAAATCAAAGGAGTGACTCTCGTGTCATATTTAAAATTGTTAACCTTTACCTTTTTATTACTATTTGCATCAACAGGTTATGCTGCTTCTAAACAGATTAGCTGGGCAGGTTGTGGCATAACCAAAAAAGCATTTATGGAAGAATTAGCCAAAGGGTACGAAAAGAAAACCGGTGTAAAAGTTAATCTGAGTGGCGGTGGCGCAACCAAGGGTATCCGTAATGCGGTTAATGGTACGATCGATATTGGCGGCGCCTGTCGAGTTTCATTGGAAAAACACCCGGAAGAGCGGAGTGCCTATCAAATCCCTGTTGCCTGGGATGCTTTGGCCGTTATCGTACATAAAGATAATCCCGTTTCTAGTATTTCATTTGGGCAATTACAGGGCGTTTATTTGGGTAAAATCACGAATTGGAAAGAGCTAGGTGGAAATAACGCCAAGATTGAATTATATGTAAGACGAGGTAAGCTTTCTGGCGTTGGAAGAACATTACGTGAGCTTGTTTTTGCTAACTTCAATCAGGAGTTTCCTGCCGCTACATACGTAGAGAAATCTTCAGGGCCTTTGGAAAAAGGTATTGAGAAAAATCTTTCTGGTTTTGGAACAACAGGTATTAGCAGCGCCAAAAAGCGTGATGTGAAAATTCTGCAATTAGAAGGTAAGGCACCTTCGTATGATAATATTAAACAAGGGCAATACCTTTTATATAGACCTCTGTATCTGGTTACACAGGGGTATAAGAGTTCACCTGAAGTACGCAAGTTTATTAGTTATGCTTTAAGCCGCGAAGGTATGGCTATTATTCGCAAAGCGGGCACCGTTCCCTATGCAGATGCTATTGGCCTGGTAATGAAACAAGTTGAACAGGCAGAGCGTGCAAGTAAACGTGGGTTGTATCAAAAATAACTCTATCTGTTATTTTAGCCACATCGGTTACGAAGAACACAATATTTAAAAATTAATAAAGTATCTCGTTGTGCTCTTCTTTAAGAGCTTCTATTGAGGAAAATAACCCGGCTGCAGTAAAGCGAAATCCAGGAGGGATTTCACTTCACTGCATCGAGACCAGCTATATTTAAATTAAGCTGCTTTAGTAAAATACCGTTCCAGCTCATCACTCCCACCAATGTGTTCGCCATTAATATAGATTTGGGGAACCGTCGTTGCATTGGTGATAGTCGACAAACTTTTTTCCGTGATATCTTTGCTAAGCTCAATGACCTCATAGGCTAAACCATGTGCATCTAATAGCTGTTTGGCGCGCGTACAATGCGGGCAATTTTTCTTAGTGAACAAGCTGATGATGTCAGGCTTTTTAGCAGCAGGATTAATGAAATCCAACATCGTATCCGCATCAGAAACTTCAAACGGGTCACCCGGCACGTTCTCTTCAATAAACATTTTTTCAATTACGCCATTCTTAACCAGCATAGAGTAGCGCCATGAACGCTCGCCAAACCCAAGGTCGCTTTTATCGACCAACATATCCATGCCACGCGTGAAATCACCGTTGCCATCTGGAATAATTGTAATGTTTTCAGCTGCCTGGTCTTGTTTCCAGGCATTCATTACAAATGTGTCATTAACCGAAATACATATAATGTCGTCTACACCATTTTCACTAAAGCTTTTTGCCAGTTCGTTATAACGTGGCAAATGGCTTGATGAGCATGTAGGCGTAAATGCACCTGGCAAGCTGAACACAACAACCGTTTTATTTGCAAATAACTCGTCGGTAGTCACATCTTTCCATTCATCATTCTGGCGAGTGTGGAATACCACGCCTGGTATCGTTTGGCCTTCTTTATTCGTTAACATAATATCGTTCCTCTGTTTGCTAAATGATTTAAATAACTGATGGGAGAGATATTAGGGGAAACTTAATGATAAATAAATTTGATTAATACTATTGTTTTGATATATTTAAACTATCGATAGTTATTTGGATAAAGTAATGCATTTACCGACTATTAAACAGCTGCGTTATCTCGTTGCTCTGAATGAAACCCGGCATTTCGGACAGGCTGCCGAAGCTTGTTTTGTGTCGCAACCGGCTTTTAGTGTAGCAATAAAGGAATTAGAAAGTATCCTGAATGTTCAGCTGGTCGATAGAACCAATAAAAGCGTTACTATTACAGCGATTGGCAAACGTATCACCCAGCAAGCACAACTTTGTTTACGCGATGCAGAAGGTTTACTTGAAATAGCCAAAGATTATCAGTCGCCCTTAACGGGTATGTTAAAAATGGGTGTAATCCCAACAATAGCGCCATTTTTGTTGCCAAAAGTTTTACCGGCTATTCGTAAACATTTTCCGAAGCTAGAGTTGTATTTCAAAGAAGACCAGTCAGATAAAATTTACCATCAATTGATGTCTGGCCAACTCGATATTTTATTAATGGCATTGCCTTATGAAATGAAAAATACTGAACAGCTGCTTTTATTTCAAGACAAGTTCATGCTGGCAAGTAAAACAAAGAGCCATTTAGTCGATCCAGATAATTATAAATTTAATCAGCTGGATAGTGAGAGTATTCTACTTCTGGAAGAAGGCCACTGTTTGCGTGACCATGCATTATCAGCATGCAAACTTCGTAAGCCCGAAAAAATCAGTCGCTTTAGTGCCACCAGTTTATTTACCCTGGTACAAATGGTAGAAAGTGACCTGGGGATTACTTTTTTACCTGAAATGGCCATTGGCTCAGCCTTATTAAGGGGCACAAAGATAAAGCTAACCGAGTTGCAGGAAAAGAGTTATCGAGAGATTGGTCTGGTCTGGCGCAAGGGTAGTGCGCGTGGCGAAGAATTCAAGGAATTAGCCGAGTTTATACACCCTTAATATTCAATAACTTAGCTTCATGTTAGGCGTTCTATAGCGGTATAAATTACCTTAATATTAACCTTATATAGAGTACTGTATAGTTGGCGTACTTTTTATCGATGTTGGCTTAATTTCGTTCATCCCTATGATGATATTAAGGGCTGCATTTTAAGAATGCTTTTTGATAGATTTACCGATTTTATAATAATTTAAATATATATAGCCGGTTTATAACACATGGCTAATGATTAACAATGAGGATACACACCGATGATCAAACCAATAGGTTCAGATGAATTACAGCCACGCTTCGTTTACGACGTTGCTGAACATGACAAACTTACTAAAGAAGCAGGGTCTCTGCCTTCAGTCGTTATTAGTTCACAAGCTGCAGGTAATGCAGTAATGATGGGTGGCGGTTACTTTAATCCTTTAAAAGGTTTTATGAGCGTTGCTGATGCAATGGGCGCTGCTGAAAAAATGACGCTTACTGATGGTTCTTTTTTTCCTGTTCCAGTTATGTGTTTATTAGAAAATGCAGATGCTATTAAAGGTGCCAAACGTATTGCTTTGCGTGATCCTAATGTTGACGGTAATCCGGTATTAGCCATCATGGATGTTGAAGCAATTGAAACAGTTTCTGATGAGCAAATGAAAATAATGACGGCTAAAGTTTACCGTACGGACGACATGGAACATCCTGGTGTTGCAGCGTTTAACAGTCAGGGCCGTACCGCAGTCTCCGGGGCAATTCATGTTCTAAACTTCAGTTACTTCCAAACCGAATTCCCGGATACTTTCCGTACAGCAGTTGAAATTCGTAATGAAATTTCTGAACATGGCTGGAAAAAAATTGTAGCTTTCCAAACCCGTAACCCAATGCATCTTGCACATGAAGAACTTTGTCACATGGCAATGGATCGTTTAGGTTGTGACGGTTTAGTTATTCACATGTTGTTAGGTAAATTAAAAGCAGGCGATATCCCGGCTCCAGTTCGTGATGCAGCGATTCGCAAAATGGTTGAAGTTTACTTCCCTAAGAACAGCGCAATGGTTACTGGTTATGGTTTCGACATGCTTTATGCGGGACCTCGTGAAGCCGTACTGCATGCATACTTCCGTCAAAACATGGGTGCAACGCACTTCATTATTGGCCGTGACCATGCCGGTGTGGGCGATTACTATGGTGCATTCGATGCGCAAACTATTTTTGAAGACGAAGTACCAAAAGGTGCAATGGCGATTGAAATCTTTAAAGCCGATCACACTGCATGGTCTAAGAAATTAAATAAAGTTGTCATGATGTGCGAAGCACCTGATCATGAAAAAGATGACTTCGTATTATTATCAGGCACCAAGGTACGTGAAATGTTAGGTAATGGCGAAGCGCCACCTAAAGAATTCTCACGTCCAGAAGTGGCTAAGATCTTAATTGACTATTATCAGTCTCTTTAAGTCTTATATTTAGATAGTACTAAAAGCCGAAGTTTTATTGCTTCGGCTTTTTTTTGCTATTTTTAATAGGAGTACTGTTGTGAATATTATATCGTTTGATTCATTAGTGTTTATATTGGCAGGACGGCGTAAGCATATTATTATTCCGAAGTATGGCCATAATCTAGCCAAACAATGACAATAGAATATGTATAAAGAATTAAAATTTATCAGGTAAATATCATTAAAGCCTGTTTAATAAATACTAGATAGAATTTTTTGTATAGCTTTATAATATTAATCGTGTAAATATATGGATATACAATAAATGTAAAAGGTCTTTAAAATGTCACTTGCAGCACAGCTTAAGCACATCAATCGTTCCTTACGTATTCCTTTTAATCGCACTACAGTGTTAAAAAAATTAGCTGAATTCCATAAAAAACCCTTTAGCATGGATACCCTGGTTGATTGGGCCATGAAATTTCCTGGCTCATCAGGTTATATGAAAGTCAGTAGCATTCAGATACGTTACGAAATTATGTCACTTGCAAATGCGGTGGCCGAGTTGAAACCAAAAAATATTCTTGAAATCGGAACCGCCCGTGGTGGTACACTTTTTATCTGGGCGAATTTAGCCAGTGCAAAAGTGATTAGTTGTGATCTTGAAGATCCTAAAGAACGTAGAGCGATTTACGAAGCCTTTCCAAATCCGGTATCCAGTACCAAAGTGACCCATTTAAATGGGGACTCGCATGAAACAGCTTTTTTGAAAAAAGTTGAGAAAGAACTTGCAGGTGAGAAAGTTGATTTCTTATTTATTGATGGGGATCATACCGAAGTAGGCGTAGAACAAGATTACAATGATTACCATCATCTGGTTCGTTCCGGCGGCATTATTGCATTTCATGACATTGTTGAAAAGCAAGCCATCTCATGTAATCAAGTTTATTATTTCTGGAAAAGACTTAAAGAGAAAGCAGTAACAGAAGAGTTTGTTAACGACGTTAATCAAACCGGATATGGCATTGGAATTGTTAGAGTCCCGTAAAGTTATAGTTTTTTAATGCCGTTTTTACACACATAGGCTTTAATTTTGCGGTTCGCGAGAATAATTGCCAGATTTTCTTCATAGCTAATGCGTTTATGTTCATGGTATAGATGATAAACAGGGATTAAAAATTTAACACCTTTCGTACTCATCCCTAAACCTTCAAAGCGCCATTGCAAATCACTATCTTCTGCACCAACACCGGGTAAGTCTTCGTTATAGCCATTAATGGCTAGTAAATCTTCTTTGTAACAGGAAAAGTTACAGCCAATAATTCCTACCGGTTTTTTACCGCGTATCCATTGCATGAAACGGGAGGATAGTCCCACTTCGTAACTACGTACCTTATCTATGTGCAGAGGAATGAGTAGTAGTAAAAATATAAAACGATTTTGTATGTAACGAATAAGTTGTGGTGATTTACGCAATAACTTAGAAAAAAACGGGCCAAGGTAAACACGGCGACCGGTTAAAAATCGATGCTGTTCAGCTTCGGCGAGATGATTGGCAACAAAGTTCTTATCTGGAATACAATCGCCATCCAGAAACATTAAATAGTCTGCCCGGGCGCTGAGAATAGCTCTGTTTTCAGCTAGAGTTTTGCGCCAGCCATCATCAGGTTGGGTTAAGTGGTAAAAATTTTCACGCAGTTTATATTCAGCTAGAAATTTAGCCATCTCTTCACTTTCGCAATCTTCAGTGATGATGATTTCAAAATCTTTTTCTGTTTGCCTGTCTAACGCATACAAAATATTTTGCAAGGCTTCAGTATCTTTGTATACCGAAATAATAACACTGGCTTTAGGTTTATTCATTATATTCAAGACTTTAGATTAATAAATTATTGTGGGTGACAGTATATTTAATGTCGAACTGCTTTGAAAGTTATTCGTACGGTTGCATTGTTCGTTTTTTGAATTTATTTGTACTGTTGTTTAACCCAATCCTGATATTCACCGGATATAACGGCTCGCCACCAGGTTTCATTATTTAAATACCAGTCAACGGTTTTTTGGATACCGGTTTCAAAATTTTCTACCGGTTGATAATTGATTTCGGTGTTACTTTTAGTAGGGTCAATGGCATAACGTCGGTCATGACCGGGGCGATCTTTAATATAGTTAATCAGTGTTCGAGATGATTGACCCTTGGAAGCCGGTGCATGAGGGTATTGTTTTTGCAGTATTGGGCTTTCGTTTATGCGTTTATCAACAAGGTCGCAGACCAGATTCACAATATCAATGTTAGCCCATTCATTGATGCCGCCAATATTGTAAGGCTCGCCTCTGCGGCCATGACGCATAATGAGATCAATGCCTCGAGCATGGTCATCGACATACAGCCAGTCGCGTATTTGTTTACCATCACCATAAATGGGTAAGTGTTTATGTTCCAGAATATTGGTTATCACCAAGGGAATGAGTTTCTCGGGAAATTGGTATGGGCCATAGTTGTTGGAGCAATTAGATATATTGGTATGTAAGCCGTAAGTTTCCTGATAGGCGCGTACAAAAAAATCAGAGGATGCTTTACTTGCTGCATAGGGGGAATTCGGTGCATAAGCAGTATCTTCACGGAAGGGTGGAGCATCGGGTAGTAAGGTGCCATAAACTTCATCAGTTGATACGTGCTGAAATAAATGTGGTTTCCCCGGGTTTTCATCCAGCCAAACGGTTTTGGCGGCTTTTAATAACTCGTGGGTACCTTTTACGTTGGTCTCAATAAACGCATCGGGCCCGGTAATGGAGCGGTCAACATGAGATTCTGCAGCAAAGTGAACAAGGGTATCTATATTTTCCTGCCGTAATAAATTGACAACTAATTCGTAATCTAAAATGTTGCCATGCACAAAATGAAAGTTAGGATTACCTTTCGCTGCTTTAAGATTGGCGACGTTACCGGCATAGGTTAAATCATCCAATATCACAACCCGATTATCAGGATAGGTATTTAACCAGTAATGCACAAAGTTTGAACCAATGAATCCAGCCCCGCCCGTGATTAATAGATTTTGTGGTGTATATATTTTACTTGTTGGTATTGTCATTATCCTGATTCGATTTTAATTCTATTAATACTTGCTTTAAGGATACACGCCAATTAGGCATTTCAATCCCAAAAGTATCGTTAAGCCTGGAACAGTTCAGCATAGAGTTTTTAGGTCGCTGAGCCGCAGTAGGGTATTCGTTAGTTGAAATCGGATTTACTTGAATCTCTTTATCGAGTAAACCGATTTGATAAGCCTGCTTAAATATTTCTTTGGCAAACGCATGCCATGTTGTTTTTGGAGAGCCACAATAATGATATGTACCCCAGGATAGAGTTTTAGTTTTATTGTATTGTTTTACTAAGTTAATTATAACCTGAGAAATATCCTTAGCCGGTGAAGGACCGCCATATTGATCGGCTACGACATTTAATACTTCGCGATCTTTAGCTAAACGTAACATGGTTTTAACAAAGTTGGTTCCCTGTGTTCCAAACACCCAGGCAACACGTAAGATAATATGATTTTTTAAATGTTCCCGGATAGCCTGTTCACCTTGCCATTTACTTTTACCGTAAACCCCCAGTGGAAAGACAGGATCATCTTCGTTATACGGTTCGGTCTTTGTGCCATCAAAGACGTAGTCGGTAGAAATATGAAGTAATAAAATATTCTGCTGTGCGCAAATAACGGCAAGGTTTTCAGCGCCGCGGTGATTAATAGCATATGCCATAGCCGAGTCTTGTTCAGCCCTATCAACTGCAGTATAAGCCGCGGCGTTGATCACTACATCAGGCTGCTGTGACAGAATATATTCTTCAACTTTATTAATCTGGGTAATATCAAGGTCTGCGCGTGTAGCCGCGCACACCTCCAAGCCTGCTGCACTTGCAGTAAGGACTAATTCCTTGCCAACTTGCCCTTGAGCACCAGTTATAAATACTTTCACTTGTGGTTACCTGCATCTAACTTTGAATAAGTCGGCATGTTTTCGATGAGTTGATGTTTTAATAATATATTGTTGCGATCTTTTTCTGACAAAGATACATCTGTAACCGGCCAGTCAATCCCTATATCCGGATCATTCCATGCGATACCTTGCTCCGACTGCGGATGATAATAATCAGTGCACTTGTAGATAAAGTCGGTAATCTCAGATAAAACGACAAAGCCGTGTGCGTAACCAGAAGGGATATACATCATCCGCATATTGTCTTCATCTAACTGGCTACCATACCATTGTCCAAACGTTGGCGAACCATGCCGAACATCAACGGCAACATCAAATACCGCACCACTGGCAACACGTACCAGTTTAGCTTGAGTTTGGGTCATTTGATAATGCATGCCACGCAATACACCTCGCGTTGAACGGGAATGATTATCCTGAACAAAGTGGGCGTTAATCCCTGCATTTTTCAACACGTCCTCGCGATATGTTTCTAAAAAGAATCCGCGTTTATCGCCAAATATTTTTGGCTCAATAATGATTACGCCGGGTAAATGAGTTTCGATGATTTTCACTAAAAAGTACTCACTTTAAGCATATCCAGTAAATACTCGCCATAACCACTTTTTAACAATTGTGCAGCGAGTTTTTTTACTTGTTCTGCATTGATATAACCTTGTCGATAGGCGATCTCTTCCGGGCAAGCAATTTTTAAGCCCTGGCGTTCTTCCATAACCTGAATAAAATTGGCGGCTTGTAATAGCGAGGCATGTGTACCGGTATCGAGCCAGGCATAGCCGCGTCCCATGACTTCGACATTGAGCTCGCCACGTTGCAGGTACACTTTATTGACATCTGTTATTTCAAGTTCACCACGCTGAGATGGCTTGATACTTTTTGCAATTTGAACTACATCGTTATCATAAAAATATAAACCGGTAACTGCGTAGTTACTTTTTGGTTGTAGTGGTTTTTCTTCAAGATCGATTGCGTAGCCTTTGGCATCAAACGTCACAACACCATAGCGCTCAGGATCTTTGACATAATATCCAAATACTGTTGCGCCTTCTGCTTGCTGCACGGCATTGGCTAATAATTTATCTAGTCCGTGACCATGAAAAATATTGTCACCAAGCACCAGGCAAACTCGATCATTGCCAATGAACTTTTCACCAATGATAAAGGCTTGTGCCAAGCCGTCCGGACTCGGTTGCACTTCATAGGATATATTCATACCCCATTGCTTGCCAGAACCGAGCAGATTAATAAAAGATTGTTGATCCTGTGGTGTGGTAATAATTAATACATTTTGAATTCCTGCGAGCATTAATACCGATAGAGGGTAGTAAATCATAGGTTTGTCATAAACGGGGATGAGCTGTTTACTTAAAGAATGTGTAAGGGGATGTAACCGGGTTCCCGAACCACCTGCGAGAATGATGCCTTTTGTTTTATATGTCATGTCTTATGAATATCTCTATATTGGGTATTTATTTTGTACGCTAGTTGCGGAGCGAGGTCCCATTAAATAGGTGTTTTATCTTAAATTAGTCAGCAGAAAATACCAAATATTTCATTACTGTTGGAGAGTAACGCGTTAGGTACATTAGTCAACGAATAGTGGCATTGGGCAATCTAATGTATTCGCAATCGCTCGCATGAGTTCTCTTTCTTGTGGTGAGTATTCTTTATCTTGTGTCATACAAATGAGGCTGGCTTTTAGCAGTCCTGGTTTTTGTAGTGGCTTTAATAAGGCTAATGTGTCAATAGCTGCACCAAGGTTATCAAAATTAATCTCTGTACGCGGTAGCAAGGTTAAATTTTGTATTTGAAGTTCTTGTTGTGCGGCTAAGAAGGTCGTTTCGATATGACTGGAATCTTTGACGCAAACATGAATCAGCATACTAATCAGAACTTCAACCTGATTTTTTACAGTATGGAGAGAACCGTATTTTGCAATGGTTTTATTGGTTCGGTTAAATTCCCTGTCTAAATGATGGAGTAAGATTTTTTGTAGAGACCATTCGAAAATATCTATTTTAGTATCGGCTTTTATCAAGCTGTTTAAATTACTTTTAAATAGTTGATATTGTTCATTGGATAACTGTCGCAACGTTGGTAGTGCCATATCAATTAACGGCAGACGTAATTTAATGTCGAGTGCGTTGACGGATTTAAATAGCTTACGACTTAATTCATAAATCCCGCCATCAGCAAACTCCTTTAAGTGTTGAAATTGTAATGTCTGTATTTTGGGAGCATTGTCGATGAGTAGACAATAAATAACTGCACGTGCAGCATAAGGTTCATGTATCGCTTGTTGAATGTCAGCGGGTATTTGATTTAATAAGGAAACAGCGTAATTTAATTGCCTCTGATCGGCTTGGCCAATACTATTGAGTAATTCATTAGCGACTACCGCAGCGGTAACCGTTTTCTTCATTGTCTCGGCAGGTGTGTTTTGCTTTGACGACCTTGCCGGTATTTCTGTTTCGTTAACTTCCTGACTCACAGTCGGGAATTTACCATCCCATTGCGGATCGATACGTTTAATACGCACCTCTAATGGTGGATGGGTTGCTAATATTGAACCGAACATGGATTCAACACCGGTACTAAAATAAGCATGACTCATGGTTGGAGCTTCCGGTGATTCCAGATGTGAACCAGAGGCGTAACCACCAATCTTTTTTAACGCACCGGCAATACCTGCGTTGCTACGGGTGAATTGCACTGCAGATGCATCGGCAAGAAATTCACGTTGGCGACTAACCGAGGCTTTAATCATGTTGCCAAAAAAGGTGCCGGCATAGCCTATAACGATTAAACCAATGCCAAGTCCGAGAACAGCTCCAGCATTTTTATTTGAACGACCACCTGATGAGCGTAAAATAAAATAACCAATCAGACCTAATAACATGATGCCATGCAAAATACCGATTAAACGAATATTGAGTCGCATGTCGCCATGTAAGATATGACTGAATTCATGCGCAATAACGCCTTGTAACTCCTCGCGTGTTAACAATGCAATCGTACCGCGAGTTACGCCAATAACGGCATCTCCAGGAGTGAAACCTGCAGCAAAGGCATTAATACCTTCTTCATCTTCGAGTAGGTAAACAGGTGGAACAGGTGTGCCGGAAGCAATCGCCATTTCTTCTACAACATTCAACACCTTGCGTTCATGCAAGTTGGTAGTGCTTTGATCGATTCGGTGCCCGCCTAATGATTCTGCGACAGTTACGCCTCCGCCGGATAAGGCCAATGTTTTGTAAGCACTGCCACCGAAAACAACGAGGGAAACAAATCCTCCAATGGTGAAAAAAATTTGCCAGTTAAATTGCGCCACAATCATATTTAGTGTGAGTTCTTGTTGGTCTGCGCCAAGAAAACCAAATAGCAGCATGACGAGTAGATTAGTAATACAGATTAAACTGATAACAGCCAGAATAAAAAAGATTACCAGACGTTTGGTATTTTGGCGCGCAGTGTCTTGTGACTGGAAAAAATTCATACTTTACACGACTTCAAGGTTGTTCATTATTAACTTTTCTCATCAGGTTACTCAGAAAAAAAGGCTGTCATTGCGAGCGATAGCGCGGCAATCTATTTAATACGAGGTATCACTCAGCAAGATTGCCGCGCTATCGCTCGCAATGACAAGGTTATTCATTTGTTATTTTATATTAAAAAGAAACTTTAGGTGCAGCCTGGATTTCTTTAGTATCTTCAAATTCAAGTAAAGTTGCATCCTGGCCATGTCCAAAGCTTGCGGCGAGTATAATTTGCGGAAAACTTTGCTTGTAAGTGTTGTATGCCATTACCTGGTCGTTAAAAGCCTGGCGTGCAAAACCCACTTTATTTTCTGTAGTAATAAGCTCTTCACTGAGTTGCATCATATTTTGGTTAGCTTTTAAATCGGGGTAAGCTTCCATCACTACGCTCAATTTACCCATAGCGCCACCAAGTGCGCCTTCAGCCCCCATTAATGATTTCATGGCGTCGGCATTACCCGGGTCGGCCGCCGCCGCCGCTAAGCCATTTGCAGCTGCGTTACGTGCCGAGATAACCGCTTCGAGTGTCTCGCGTTCATGCTTCATGTAGCCCTTAGCGGTTTCGATTAAGTTGGGGATTAAATCGTAACGCCGCTTTAACTGCACCTCGATTTGTGCAAAACCATTCTTAAAACGATTTCTTAGTGCTACCAGCTGGTTAAATATCGATACGATATAAAACACAACAACGACAACAATAACTAGAAAAACAATTAGCGAAGTATCCATGGGTTCCCTCTAACAAAGTAAAAGCGTAAGTAATTTAGTGTGTTTGAATTTATTAACCAACTTCAATCTAAAATTCAGGAAAATAATCAGACTTACGTCAATATACTACATTCTTAAAGGCTTAATTGATAACGTCCAGCAATTATTAATGCATTGTTTTGTACTAGTTTGGACACCTTCGGAATTATATTTAGAATAAAACACCATTTTCTGCATTTGGCCCCATTTATACTGGTTACTTTTCCCTCAATTCAATTGATCTAGCTCAATAACAACCCTACAAAAATAATGTTTAATTGCTTCACATAAGTAGATAATAAAATACTTATCTATCTGATTGCTTTACTTTGTTATTTTTTGGGAGAATTAAATGTTAAATAAATCAAATAAAAATCATAGCGTTACGTTATTTATATTAAGTATGATTTCACTTGTATTCGTACTCAGTATGGCCACCTTTGCAAAAGTCTATGCCGCTGAGAAGGGGGATTGGTTGCTGCGTTTTGGTGCTGTCCAGGTCAGTCCAGACGATTCCAGTGGCACATTGAGCGGGGCACCGACGGTCGGTGTGGCGGTCGATTCAGATACCCAGGCTTTTGCGAATATTAGTTACATGCTTAAAAATAATGTGGCTTTGGAGTTACTGGCGGCTACCCCGTTTACGCATACAATAAGTGCAACGGGTGCCTTATCAGGCGATATTGCAACGGTTAAGCAATTACCGCCAACATTAAGTTTGCAATATCGTTTCTCACCAAAAGCAACCATAGTTCCATATGTAGGAGCTGGGATTAACTACACTATGTTCTTTGACGAACAAGCAACAGCCGTTATTACCTCTATTAGTTTAAAAGATTCCTGGGGCCTGGCTCTTCAGGCGGGTGCCGACATTGATATGGGTAATAACTGGTTCGCCAATGTTGATGTACGCTATATAAATATCGAAACCACCGCTACAACGAATCTTGGAACAGTTGATGTAAAGATTAATCCTTGGGTATTCAGCGCGGGTGTTGGTTTTAAATTTTAAACCTTACTTTTTTAATAAACTATTATTTGCCAAGGAAGGCATAGTTCTTATCTAAAAATTTGTAGTTTAAATTTAAAAAAACAATATTTGTGACGTCCTTCCCATTTCATTATTTAATATGATTAGTTTGTACATAATTTATACAACGTATATTTAATCTTTTTGATAAGCTCCATAAATTGGCTCGTAATAGACTGGCCTATTAAAACTATAAAGATTTGTGTGTTTCTTAATTTATTGGAGGGAGTCAATGAACAATTTAATACGTTCTATTTATTTTTATCTGGGTTTACTCATTTTATCTTTTTCACTAAGCAGTTGTGGTGGTGGAGCCGCAACTCCGGCTGCGCCCACAACATCTCAGGGTAAATTTATTGATGCTGCAGTTCAAGGTATCACCTATACATCGGGTGGTACAACGGGTTTAACCGGCGCTGACGGTTCTTTTACCTATGAAAATGGACAATCAGTTACATTTTCAATCGGTGGAATTACGATTGGGACAGCGAGTGGTAATGCGATTGTAACGCCAGTGCAATTGGTATCAGGTGCGGTTAATCAAACTAATGACGTGGTTACTAATATTGTGCAGTTTTTGTTAACGATTGATGATGATCATGATCCAAGTAATGGCATTCAAATTACTCCGGCAATACGTACAGCTGCTGCAGGTTTAAGTGTTGATTTTACTTTAGGTGCGACGGCTTTTGATACGGACAATAATGTGAGTAATGTTGTTGGTATCTTAACGACGGCATCGAGTCTGGGTAATCAAGTGTTAGTTAGCAACAGTGCAGCACAAACTCATTTGAGTGGTTCGCTCTTTTCAATTTTATCTGGTAATTATAGTGGTACATATAGCGGAACGGATAGTGGAAACTGGACTGTAAATATAGCGGTTGATGGTACAGTATCAGGTTCAGGTACGGCTAACTTTGATCAATCATCATTTAGTATCACTGGCTCGGTTACTACTAGTGGTACTACGAATGCTACTGCTGTAGGTAATGCTGGATCGTCAAGTTGGGCAGGAGCAGTTGACATTACCTCTGGTAGTCTTACAGGGAATTGGGCTGGTGTCGGCGATAATGGCACTTTCAGTGGGAGTAAGAACTAGGTAACTCTGTGAACTTTAAAATATGAGAAGGGAGCATATGCTCCCTTTTTTTACGCTATACAAAAGTTATGAATATTTAGTTTTCGGTTTTTACTTCTGATCTTTTTCGCCTGAGCAAGCAACGTCAAGCGCGGCTTCTTTCAGGCTAGAACTAAACCTGATGCGAGCAAGGAAATTAAGATGTCTTTCTCCCTGATTATTGTTTAAGCTGGTTCGGGTACTTATTTTCAGAGACGATGACTACAAATAAAGTAATATTTAAAAGTAAAATAATTATGCAAAACAATAACAATAAGACGTCACTTTTTGTAACCTTGAAAAAGTTACAAGCTAAATTGACCGTGGTTATGTTGAATATTCGCAGCCACTCTTACCATTCGGCTTTCAAGACAAATAAGAGTTTTAATATGTCAGCCATGTTAGAGCAACAGGTTGATGAGTTGGCATTGAATATGTCTAAAAAAGACATGTCAGCTAACAATAGCGATGAAACACAGCCGCTGACTATTGAAGATACTAATAACACAGTGAATAGTATACAAGACCAGACCAAAGCTTTTGAGGATACTAGTGGAATAGAAACCGAGTTTGCTAAATATTTAAAAGAGAGAAAGCACTCCTTAGTAACTAATCCTTACATTGGAAATAAATTAAAAGAAAGCGTCTGGGAGCACATTCATTCTACGATTCGCTATGCAAGACAGGGCGATGTTGATACGGCTAAATTGCATTCTAAAATTGCCGCGAATGCGTTAGAAGAGTCCGGTCATTATCTTAATAATGAGGATTATTCAGACTTGGTCTTTCAGATTAAAAATTATTTTAGTGAAGCACAAAAAGACAAAGAATAGGAGGTTTAAAATGCTTGTTTTAATAAGTCGTTTTGTTGTGATGGTATTTTGTTTTTCCAGTCTGTCGGCATATGCAAAAAATGTTGAAGATCAAAATATGTTGACCGAGTTGAATAAAAAACAATCATCACCGAAACTCAAACAGCATGCTATAGCAAAGGGTAAAGAACGTGCTTTATTGTGTAGCCAATGCCATGGAAAAGATGGTAACAGTGTTAAGCCTGATATTCCCAATCTGGCATCGCAAAATCCCACCTACTTACTTGAGCAAATCAAAAAATTTGCAGATGGAAGACGAAAAAACTATGTGATGAATGCATTATCAAAGGACTTTTCATCTGAAGATCAAATTAATCTGGCAATATTTTATGCCAGTATGGAGGTTAAGAAGCTTAAAACGGATGTTCGCTTAGCAACTATAGGACAGCCTTTGTATGCAAGTAGGTGCAGTCTGTGTCATGGCGAACAAGGTCTCGGCAAAGCAAATTTTGCTCGTATTGCAGGACAACACCCCCAGTATGTGGAGCTTACATTGCGCCGTTTTCGCCAAAATACAAAGGCGACGCTAGCAAATAAAGCTAAGCGTCGTAGTTTTATTATGGAAGGTGTGGTAAAAACACTGTCGGATGAAGATATTAAAACTTTGGCTGCTTATGTCGGGCAAATGCATTAGGGTATTAAGTTTGGGGTATCCTGAGAAAAGCCGCGCTTGACGTTGCTTGCTCAGGCATAGGTGTCTTTAGGCAAAGCCAGGCAGTTTTGTAGAGGCCCGCTTGCTTTGCAAGCGAGGCATAAGTGCCCGTACAACAAACGGGCACTAAAATTAAGCAGCGAAGTTCGCTTTTGCTTCTTTAGCGGCTTTTACCTGATCTGGGTCATAAGCTGCACCAGACCACATCATGTCATAAGCGATTTCTTCGTTTCCGTTTTCACATAATTCTAAAACGGCTTCGAATAATGGCTGAAAAGTTTCAGACTTGTGTGATTCTTCATGTTCTGCGAATGTTTTCCAGAAAGTGATAATTAATGCTTCTTTGTCTTTCATTGGGCTATCAACAGCCTGGCCAACAGTTGAGCCTTCATTTGAAATTGCACCACTGTTAAGAGCAACAAAACCACCAATGAAGCCGGTTTCAGAGTGATACGTTTTTACGTTCTCGCATAAGAAGGCAACACGTTCCTGTAAATCATCGATAGTATATTCTGGTTTTAAAATTACACGGTTAATAGTAACGATACCGTCTGCTGGAAAGTTTTTGATTAATGACATAGCAATTACCTCTTATTAGTTAATCATTACTTACTAATATAGATGCTAGCATTAGTTTATTCAAGTGCTAATATAGTTTTTTTTATGATGAATATATGACAGATTTAACATAATTTTAGAATGGTTATATAAGTAGATAGCTTGCTGGTTTGGTTGAGGCTGGGCACCCAAAGCACTTCGTGGGGCAGGCTCTTTGCTTTTTAAACTTAGGTATAGGTGCTTGTATAAGTAGTGGTGCTAGGTGGGTTGGCGCCGCGTACCCAAAGCACTGCGTGGGGTAGGCCTCTTCGCTTTGCTCTCTCAGGCATACGTGGCTGTATAGTTCAGGAGAAACGGGTGTCGAGTTTGGGGTATTCTGGTAGTCGCCGAGTACCCAAAGCACTGCGTGGGGCAGGCTCTTCGCTTTGCTCTCTCAGGCGATAAAGATCATAAGTAGCTGTAACAAAGAAAAAACAACAGCTACTAAATAAGTGCGCGTACTCGCATCAGCTTGAGTTCTAAGCTGAGAGAAAAAAAACATAAGTGGCTGTATAGTTCAGGAGAAACGGGTATCGAGTTTGGGGTATTCTGGTAGAAGCCGCGTACCCAAAGCACTTCGTGGGGTAGGCTCTTTGCTTTGCAAACTCAGGCATAAGTGCGCGTACAAAAAAACGCGCACTAAATTCAGGTGGTTTTCCAAATTTCTCTAATTAAATTGGCCAATTCCATAGGGTCAAACGGTTTTGAGATAACATCAACAGCGCCATAGGCTAACAAAGCGTCAATTTCATCAGGTTGTACTTTAGCGGTCATGAAAATAGCCGGAGTTTCAGTGAATTCCGGTATCTTACGAAATTCTTTAAGCGTGGTGGGCCCGTCTATACCTGGCATCATCACATCGAGCAGGAGTAAGTCAGGTGCAAAGTCAGTGATGGCGCTGATGGCATCATTACCATTACTGCAAATCTTTAGCGTAAAACCACCGACAACTTCCAAGGCAATTTGCGCAATAGCCTGAATATCAGGTTCATCTTCAACGTATAAAATTTTATTCAATTCGGTTTGCATGCTTGTGTCTCTTATTGATAGCTGAGTAAATAACAAGGTTAATCTAACTATAGTTAGCGGCAAAGCGATACTATTTTTTAATTTATTTGGCTAAAAAAATACCCGCTACCAGGGGGAAGCCGGTAACGGGCAAGGAGGGCCTTAAACAATTATCAAATAAATAATTTAAAAGGATTTGTGTTTGGTTTTTAAAACTTGAAAATTAATGCTCCACCTCAATTTTTCGTGGTTGTACTTTAGCTTGTTTGGGAATGGTTATCCGTAATACACCTTGATCGTATTTAGCGTTAATTTTATCGGCATCAGCCGTTTCGGGAAGGCTAAAACGCCGCGAAAATTGGCCATAACTGCGCTCTACGCGGGTATAGCCTTCTTTATTCTCGGTTTTATCGGTTTCACGTTGCCCTTTAATGGTTAAGAGACCATTTTCCATGTTTACATCAATATCTTTTGGATTCACGCCCGGGATATCGGCATGCAAAATAAATTCAGTTTCGGTTTCTTTCACATCAACCGCAGGCACCCAGTCAGATGCAGTTACAGGACTGGTAGCTTCAGGTTCTGATTTCAAATCATAATTTGGATTAAAGAACTGACTCAAATCGTTTCGAAACTGATCAGCACGTAAGCGGTTTAAGGTATTCCAGGGTTGGTAACGTACTAAGCTCATTTTGTATCTCCTTCTGTCATGTTAATAAATATCATTGTCGTGCTAGTGATATGTGGTTGGATTTTTTTGCCACAAGAATTGAAAAACACAAGTTAATGCCCATTGGGATTGATAACGAACATTTCAAGACCCTGATAAACAACTTAAGTCATTGTTTTTATTTACAACCGAATTTTTCATTTATGAAGCTATCTCTAATATTAATATTAGAAACACAATATATAGTGATTGACTGGGATTGTGGACATCTTGTGGATAACCCTGTGTATAAAGGCTGGAAGAAATTTTTATTATATTCTACTATTAATCAATAACTTAGCTAGCACAAAAAAATCTAATTAGGTGTTGACGAGATCCGTGTTAAGGAGTAACTTTGCTTCTTCACACAAGATGTAGTGTTTTAATAAAAAGTAATCACTAAAGGGTTATTTCTTTCCCATATATAGCGTTTTAAGTGAATAAAATCAAAAACATAGATTAGCATACACGGAGATACCCAGAGTTATGAGTCGCGTACCATTGAAAGCAGTTAAAATAACCAATACACACAACATTCCATTTCAAGACGCCTCACTGGATATCTGGGACAAAAAATACCGCTTAAAAAGTAAAGATGGGGACATTGTTGACCATGACATCAGCGCAACCTATGCGCGTGTCGCAAAAGCCCTTTCTGAAGTAGAAGATAAAAGTAAGCGTAAGCACTGGGAAGAAAAATTCCTCTGGGCTTTAAAACATGGTGCTATTCCTGCTGGCCGCATTACCTCCAATGCCGGCGCTCTGGAACATAAGCCCGCAACCTCAACCATTAACTGTACGGTTTCAGGCTCCATTACCGATTCAATGGATGACATTTTAGGCAAAGTTCATGAAGCCGGTTTAACCCTTAAAGCGGGTTGCGGTATTGGCTACGAATTCTCAACATTACGCGGCAAAGGTGCTTATGTATCCGGTGCAGGTGCTTATACCTCCGGCCCGTTATCCTTCATGGATATCTACGACAAGATGTGTTTTACCGTATCCAGTGCCGGTGGTCGGCGTGGTGCGCAAATGGCAACGTTCGATATTGGTCATCCCGATGTGATGGAATTTATTCGTGCCAAACGTGAAGATGGCCGACTGCGCCAGTTTAACCTGTCACTTTTAATTACCGATGAATTTATCAAAGCCGTCCAGGACGATGTCGACTGGCGTTTAGGTTTCCCCGTTTCTGAAAAAGAAGTTGAAGAAGACGGCCTTGATCTCAACAACGCAGATGAAATCTACTGGCGTGAATGGCCAATAACAGACGGTTATGTCAGCAATGAAGAAGGTCTGGTTGCATGTAAGGTCTACAAAACCATTAAAGCAAAACGCTTGTGGGACATGATCATGACCTCAACCTACGATTTTGCCGAGCCCGGTTTTATTCTTATCGACAAAGTTAATGAAATGAACAACAACTGGTTCTGCGAAAATATTCGTGCAACCAATCCCTGTGTCACTGCAGATACCTGGGTACAAACAAGCAACGGACCAAAACAAGTCAGTGATTTGATTGGTTCCTCCTTTGTGGCGCAGGTAGACGGTCAGTCACATGCTTCAGGTGAAGAGGGCTTTTTTAAAACGGCCACTAAACCTGTTGTTCGTTTGCAAACAACAGAAGGTTACCAATTACGTTTAACCCATGACCATCGTGTTAGACGTGTTACGAATTTCACGCGTCAGCAAACTGAAACACAATGGTGTGCCGCAGGTGAATTGCGCCAGGGTGACCGGGTTTTATTAAATGATCACCGTGAGCAAGTTCAGTGGAACGGAGAATATTCTAAAGATCAAGGCTATCTACTCGGTTTACTCGTCGGTGATGGAACCTTAAAGAAAGATGCGGCTGTATTATCTGTCTGGAAACCGGCCGCTGTTGCAAATGGCGCGGATGCTTTCCTTGCTAACGGTGTTCATGCTGTTATGGCTGAAGCCTTGCACGCAGCAGAATCCTTGCCACATCGTAGTGACTTCCAGGGTTGGTCTGAAATATCGGGTCGGAACGAATTCCGTTTAAAACTTGCTTCAATCAAGCAGCTTGCAAATGAAGTTGGCATGCAAGCAGGTGATAAGGCTATCACTGCTCATATGGAACAAGCTTCCAGTGAATTCTATCAAGGTTTCTTACGTGGATTCTTTGATGCCGACGGATCAGTTCAGGGTAGTCAGGAAAAAGGTGTCAGTGTACGGTTGGCGCAATCAGATTTAGCACGCCTTGAAGCCGTGCAACGTATGTTACTTCGATTAGGTATTGCTTCCAGAATTTATCAAAACCGTCGCCTGGCACAAACACGTTTATTACCTGATGGTAAAGGTAGCCTGGCCGAGTATGAAACAAAAGCGCAACATGAACTTGTTATTAGTGGTGAGAATTTGTTGCAGTTCAGCTCACACGTTGGCTTTGCCGATACAGATAAAATGGAACACTTACAACAGTCTTTATCCAGCTATAAGCGCAAACTCAATCGCGAACGATTTGTTGCACGCGTAGAAAGTATTACGAACGATGGCATCGAAGATGTGTATGACGTACAAATACCGGGTATTAACACCTTTGATGCGAATGGCTTGCATGCGCACAACTGTGGTGAACAGCCTCTGCCTCCTTATGGTTCATGTTTATTAGGTTCGGTCAACCTCACCAAATTTATTACCAACCCGTTTACCGAACAAGCCGAGTTTAACTGGGGCGAGTTTAAAGAAGTCGTAAAAATATTTACCCGCATGTTAGATAACGTAGTCGACATTAATGGCTTGCCACTCGAAGGTCAGCGTGACGAAATTTTAAGTAAACGCCGCCACGGTATGGGTTTCTTGGGTTTAGGTTCAACCACTACCATGTTACGCATGAAATACGGTGAACCTGATTCCGTTGAGTTTGCAGAACGTGTCAGTAAAGAACTCGCCATGGCTGGTTGGGAAGCTGCCCTTGATCTTGCAAAAGAAAAAGGCCCCGCACCCATCATGAATAAAGAGTTTGACGTCACTGCAGTAATGTTACGCCTTCGTCCGGAAATGAAAAAAGATGGGATCAAAGTTGGCGACAAACTCAGCGGTAAAGTTTTACATACAAAATACAGCCGCTACATGCAACAAGTAGCCGCAGAAAATCCAGCACTGGCAGAAGAACTACTCGAAGTCGGTGCGCGTTTTACCCATCATTCATCTATTGCACCAACCGGCACCATTTCATTATCACTGGCCAACAATGCCAGTAACGGTATCGAGCCATCCTTTGCCCATCACTATTCACGTAATGTTATTCGTGAAGGTAAAAAGTCAAAAGAAAAAGTTGATGTTTTCTCGTTTGAGCTGCTGGCTTATCGTGAACTGGTTAATAAAGAAGCCATGCCATACACCGAAGAAGCAAAAAACAAATTACCGGACTACTTTATTTCAGCCGACGACATCACGCCAAAAGCGCATGTTGATATTCAGGCTGCATCACAAATCTGGATTGATTCGTCTATTTCAAAAACAGCGAATGTACCCACCGATTATAAATTTGAAGACTTTAAAGATATTTATATGTATGCCTACGACCAGGGCTTAAAAGGTTGCACCACCTTCCGCTTTAACCCGGAAGCCTTCCAGGGTGTACTGGTTAAAGAAGCCGATTTAGAAAACACCACGTATCGTTTCACACTCGAAAATGGTGAAGAAATAGAAGTAAAAGGCAATGAAGAAATTGAATATGATGGCGAAATGCATTCAGCCGCCAACTTGTTCGATGCGTTAAAAGAAGGTTATTACGGAAAGTTCTAGTATTTTTTAGAAATAAGGATACCACGACATGCAATATTATAATTTAAGCACACGAGTACAACGTAAGCCATCAACACTGCGTATTCTGGCTATCGTTAATGCCGTTTTGTTTATCGGCTTTGTATCTGTTTTAGTGTTGCCCTTTGTTAAATAAACGTTACCTTTAATAGGAGATGAAAGATGAATTTTATTGCGTCACAACTTAAAAACTTGCGTAATGGTTCGACTATTAATCTTTTATTCATCTTAAACAGCGTGCTGGCACTCATTGTTACCATCACGATTGTTTTGCCGTTATTGAATATTGTTAGTCTTACTTAAAACATAAAGTAATATCAAATACTGTTATATTTTTTATAGCTAAACTATAAAAAGACAACAAAACACGGTTGAATCTTGTTATAGCCGAGGCTATAACAAGATAAACACACAAAAATTAAAGCGTTCTAGCGCAGGAGAGGAATTAAAATGTCTATAAAAATCGACAGGAAAATTGTTGGTTATGCAGTTGCAAAAGAAGACGACGACGACAGAGCCGCAGAAAAAGCCCTTAAAGGCGAGCAGCAAGCAGAAAATGTCATTCAAATGCATGAAAAGATTGAGCGCCCTGAAATGCTCATCGGTTCAACCTATAAAGTGAAAACACCGTTATCCGAGCATGCGCTGTATATCACCATTAACGATATTATTTTAAACCACGGCACCGAAAACGAATTACGCCGTCCGTTTGAAGTTTTCATCAACTGTAAAAGTATGGATCACTTCCAGTGGATTGTAGCGTTAACCCGCATTATTTCAGCCGTATTCAGAAAAGGCGGCGATGTCACTTTTCTGGTTGACGAACTACGCTCGGTATTCGATCCACGTGGCGGTTACTTTAAAAAAGGTGGCAAGTACATGCCATCCATCGTTGCTGAAATTGGTGATTCGATTGAATGTCACCTGCGTATGATCGGCATGATCAAAGACGACGGGCTGGACGAGCACCAAAAGAAATTGATTGCGGAGAAACGTCAGCAGTTTGAGGGTGCGGTTGATCAGGCAGAAAGTGCAGGAGAGGCTAAGGATTTTCCGGCATCGGCGCAGTTGTGTGATAAGTGTTCTACTAAAGCGGTAATTAAGATGGATGGGTGTATGACGTGTCTTAACTGTGGCGACTCCAAATGCGGCTAAAGAGCGGCGCGAGAAACTTTTATGCGGCGTTGTAGCAATTTTTTAAAATGCTCACGTACTTGTTGTACGCTCCGCTTTTAAAAAATCGCTACGCCTTGCCTAAAAGCTTCTCGCTTGCTCTTTGTTCTTCCTCCGCAGTCATTCCCGCGAAGGCGGGAATCCAGATAATATATAAACAGCTTCGGCTGTTTTGTATTTTTTACCGGTTAGATATAAACAACTTAATTTCGATAACAAGAAGTAAGAAATACCATTTTATGTTTTAGGAGTAATTTAAATGCTAGATTGGACGAAGCTTTTAAACGAGGGCAGAAGAAAAGATAAGGCCAGAGGTACAAGTAAAAGTATAGGAACAAAAGGTTCTCGTACAGAAATGGAACGTGATTATGATCGTATTCTGTTTGCCACTCCAACTCGTAGGCTAGCAGATAAAACTCAAGTTTTCCCAATGGATTCAAGTGACTCGGTAAGAACACGCTTAACTCACTCAATGGAGGTTTCAAACCTAGCTAGAAGTATTGGAAATACATTAGCATTTGAATACGCAGAAGAAGTCTTTGGTGAAAATCACGAAGATTTAGGTGTTAAGAGAAAAGTACCTGCACTACTTGCGGCAATTGGCCTTGCTCATGATTTAGGAAATCCACCCTTTGGCCATCAGGGTGAGGTTGCTATGAGCGTTTGGTTTAAAGATAAACAAGCAAGTGAGGATGATGGAGTCATGAATTTGCATAAAGACTTTCTTGATTTCGATGGTAATCCACAAACATTTCGCTTACTTACTAAGCTTCAAATTTTGAATGATAATTTTGGTTTAAATCTGACCTTTGGTACTTTGGCAGCTATTGTTAAATATCCGGTTTTGTGGAATTCGAAAAATGAAAATAAGTATAAAAAATCTGGAATTTTTGAGAGCGAAAGAGACGCAATAGAAGAGGTATGGAATGAAACAGGACTATCAGAAGGTCAAAGGCACCCTTTAACTTATGTTATGGAAGCATGTGATGATATTGCTTATGCAGTTATTGATGCAGAAGATACAGTTAAAAAAGGCTATGCATCGTTTTATGATCTAATGGAGCATTTGAAACTACATAAAGATGATGAAATCGTAGCGAAAGTTCTAGAGGATACTGAAGAAAAAAACAGGGAATATAGAAAAAATGATGGATTGAGTTCTTCAGAGTTAAACGAAATATCTATGCAAATGTTCAGGGTCCATGCCATATATCATCTTATAGATGAGGTAACTAAGTACTTTGTAGATATATGTCCTAAAATAATGAATGAGGAAATTTCTAGTAATTTTGAATTGATTAAGTCATCAAAAGGAAAGATCTTTTGTCAGGCATTAAAGGATTTTGATAAGAAATATGCCTTTAATAATAAGAATGTTTTGAGACTAGAATTAGTAGGACATAATCATATTGTAAGCACAATGGATATGTTGTGGGCTGCGATAAGCAAGGAAAAAAGCCCTTTTGCTAGATATGCAACTCATCTGATTTCAGAAAATTATAGACGAGTACATCAAAGTTCTACTCAGAATCCGGAATATAAAAACTGTCAATTGCTATGTGATTCAATATCAGGTATGACAGATAAATATTTAGTTAGTTTTCATAATGATTTAAAGTCTTTATATGATGGATTATCCTAAATTTAATCCAGTTAAGGATCCCATCAACCTTCGAAATAGGGTTTCTCGTTATTTTAATGCAAAACGAGATTTCATTGTACGACCAATAAACAAAGAGAAGAACAATAAAAGGCAAATGGGTTTCGAAGAGTTTTTCGTGCAAGAGTCAATTGAAGCAATTGAGTCACCTCAAACTAGTATAACTGAGTTTATGGATTTGGTAAGTCAGACTTTACCAGAAGGTGATTTGTATTTATTTGGTGGTATCTTGCGTGATTTAGCATTATTCGGACGAAAAGGTTTTAATTCAGATATTGATCTTGTTGTTGATGGGGACTGGAGTTTGAGTCTCCCACGAATGATGAAATTGGGAGCAAAAAAGAATAAGTTTGGTGGGTTACGTTTTTATCATAATTCTATTCCGATTGATATCTGGCCTGCGAATGAGACATGGGCTATTAAAAATAAGCATGTTGCTTACAAAAATATTAAATCATTATTAAATACAACAGTATTAAATTGGGATGCAATATTAATGAACTGGAGAACTAAGACGTTTTCATTTACCCCTAATTATTTCGAAGACATTAATGCTAGACGAATGGATATTGTGTTAAAGAAAAATCCTAATCCATTAGGTATGACAATTCGTGTGTTAAGACATATTCTTCTTAAAGATGCTAGGCAGTTGTCGGAATCTGTTTTTGAATATCTTAAGAAGGCTACAAATCAATACAGCTATGAGGAAATAAAAGCATCCGAAATGTGTAGTTATGGAAAGTCACTTATTCATCAGGATATATATTATTCATTTAAAAATGGAATTTCTTCAGTTAGCGAATGCGAGCAAAATTACTTCTATATGATAGAGAAAATGAAAAACCCCACACGAAATTTATTTTAAGGGAGTATGGAATCAGATCTTACCTTTTACATTGATGTGATTTGTAAAGCTGACCCCAGTAAATGCTATATAGGCAGTTTACTAAAATTAATTAAAGGAATAGGCCGCTTGCCGTCTACTTAACTGTTAGCTTTTTTACTCACGAGCAACATACTACTTAAAGAGAAGATATTATGGGATTAGGCTCTAAGCTATTTTTTGATAACAGCGAATTGGAAACATTGTTCACTCGAATATCATTAACTGACGAGCAAATGCAAGATGCGAAGGAAAAAAAGGATAAACTGAAATTCAACTAAAAACGGGGACAGATTTATTTAAATAGAATTGGAATTCTAAATTAATGCAGTTACGATATAAAACATCATTTTAATAAGGAGGTTACTATGAATACTAAAGAAGTCGTTTATTTATCATCAAGACCAATGGGGTCAGACTCGATTGCCCTTCTTCCGTTTCCTTTAATTGGTAATTGGTGGATGATAGGCCACCATTAGTATCCATATACAGTTAAGACTTGGAATAGTCAGGAATTAATTTTGAATAAAAAATTAGAAAAACGCTTCAATGAACTTTTCGAGCAAATGGGGAAAGTTGCTGCGACAAAAAATACATACCAATCCGATATGATAGGCAGTTATGACAATGTTAATGATGAAGCCTTTCTTGAATGGAGAGTAAAGGTAAAAAATTTGATTGTTAAAGTTTCTGGCGAAAATTCACAGCATTTTAAGGAGTTTTTAAAATCTGAAGATACAGGCTCATGGTCTGGAAGTTATTCTAAATTTAAAGCATTAAAGGCAATATTTTTAGCAACAAAAGAAGATTTTGAAGGTGGTTATTTATCATCATATAAATCAATTATTCAGGCTGAAGTGTTTGACACTGAACTCGAGCAGGCTCAAGAGCTTTTGAAAAGTGGTTATTATGTTGCTGCTGGCATAATCGCGGGTGTAGTGCTTGAGACAACACTAAGAGAACTCTGTGATAGAGAAAAAATATCACATGGTAAACTTGATAAAATGAACTCTGATCTTGCAAAATCAGGAGTTTATAATAAGTTAGTTCAAAAGCAAGTTACCGCATATGCAGGTATTCGTAATAGTGCTGCACATGGTAATCACAAAGAGTTTACACAAGAAGACGTAGAACGAATGCTCCCGGCAGTGGAGCAATTCATAGCATCACATTTAGATGATTAGACTAAAAATAAATGAGGTCAGAGTCTGAGGTATCCCCACAAAAAAGCGATCAAAAACAATGATTTAGGTATAAAAAAATTAAGGTAGACATGCATAGTATTTTTTGATCTTATATTAAGTGTCGAATTTAGTATAAGGAAACTACACTATGCATGCTACAACGATTATAAATACCCATTTAAAGAAGATGTGTCAAGTAATACATAAAAAACGGATGATTTCATTAATGAGTATGGTTGAAGCTTGCATTCAAGGTAAAAAGTTAAGTGTAACGGGCTTAGGCCGTGCGATAAAAAATACCGTCTATGAAAAACACAACATCAAACGTGCCGATCGATTAATGGGTAATCGACATTTAAATCAAGAGCGAGGCTTACTTTATCAAACAATGGCTAAATGGATTATTGGCCATCATAAGCAACCCGTGATTCTCGTTGATTGGTCAGATTTAAGTGCAGATCGTTCATATCATTTGTTACGCGCATCTTTACCTGTGGGTGGTCGCGCTTTAACGCTTTATGACGAAGTGCATCCAGAGAACAAACAAGGAAATGGAAATGTTGAAAAACGTTTTCTTAAAAAACTAAAACAGCTTCTACCGATAAACTGTCGCCCGATTATTATTACCGACGCAAGCTATCGTACACCATGGTTTAATGCTGTTGAAGAAAACGGATGGGATTTTGTGGGCCGTGTCGGTGGCCACACTATGATGACACCGCAGTCAAAAAATGATTGGATACGAGTCGAGCAGATCTTTGAAACAGCCACGACACGGCCACGTTATCTAGGTTTCATTGATTTAGTTAAACGCAACCCCACACCTTGCCATGCTTATTTGGTTAAGAAAAAGAAACAAGGTCGAGTAAAGAAAACAGTCTTTGGAAAACGCTGTGAAATGAAACACAGTGAAAGTAATGCGAAACGTGAACGCACACCGTGGTTGATTGTGACCTCATTAACGGGCGGTAAAGCGATAACAAAACGTGTGATGAACCTTTATACAACGCGAATGCAAATTGAAGAAGGCTTTCGTGATATTAAAAACAGTCGTTGGGGTTTTAGTTTAGATGAAGCAAAAGTCAGCACAACATCACGCTATGAAAATTTATTGTTAGTCGGCGTCCTTGCGACCTTTGCCGTATGGTTAACGGGTAAAGTGGCTGAGCTAAAAAAACTTCATCGTCAGTATCAAGCCAATACAGTAAAAACACGTAACGTCCTGTCCACTTTCTATTTAGGGAGTCGTGTTTTAAATAAGCAGGCGAAAATTTTTAGGCTAAGGGATTTTGAGCAAGCACTTGTTGCACTTCAGGAACAATTTAAGACGCAATGCTATGCGTAATTTTGTGGGGATCCCTCAGGGTCAGAGTGGACTTTCTCTAATATAAGCAATAACTGTGTTCTAACCTAGTTAATTTTAGTTCAGGAGAATTGAAGTAAATGCCTTTACAGATAGTTGTAGGAATTGTCGCAGCATTAGCTGCATTAACCCTACTTAATAGGAAGAAAAAAATCTTTGTCAGTTACTATTATGATGAAGACAAACATTATAAAAGGCTATTAAAAGCTTGGAGTTCCAATAAACGCTTTGATATTGAATTTGATGATGTATCAACTGACGTATCAATAAAAAGTGAGAATAAGGCATATATTCGAAAAAAGATATCTGAAAAAATAAAGATGTGCGACATATTTATTGTTTTTGTTGGGAAGAAATCACACGAGAGAGAATGGATTTCATGGGAAATTGATCAAGCCAAGTCATTTAATAAGAAAATTGTTGCGATAAAAGAAAAACGTAATTATGCATCACCAAAAGCACTCCTTTCATCGAGAGCAGTTTGGGTATTTGGGTTGAGAGAAAAACACATTAGAGATGCAATTGAAAGCTAATCGGAGATTAACCTTTGACACCTGAAGAATATATAGAGCAGCGAGTTATTGACCAAATTAATTGGTATGACACGAAAAGCCAAAAATCACAGAAATGGTTTAAACGTATCCGTGGATTAGAGATAATTTCAGCCAGCGCAATACCACTATTTGCAGGTTTTGGTCAGGGAGCAACATGGAGCATTATGTTGATAGGAGTTCTAGGTGCTATTGTTGCACTATTGGCATCATTGCTAAGTCTTAATCAATTTCAAGAAAATTGGATTGAATACAGAACAACTTGCGAATCATTGAAGCATGAAAAGTATCTCTTTCTAACAAACGCAGAACCATACAATGAAGATGATCCTTTTGGGTTATTTGTGCAAAGAATTGAAAGTCTAATCTCTAAAGAAAACAGTGCATGGTCTCAGTACACCAAAAGTGGCACTGAGTCATCGAAGCCAAATACCACAAATGGATAAATAGAATGGCTAACGGTTTGCTATCAGGGTTGGGTATCCCTAAAAGAAGAATTTTTGTCAGTTACCACCATGGAAATGACAGAGGTTACTACGACGAGTTTTCGCGATTCTTTTCGGCAACTTACGACGTAATTCAAGATAATTCAGTTGACCGAGATATAGATAGCACCAATACAGATTACGTTATTAGAAATATACGAGAAAATTACATAACAGGCACTTCGTGCACAATTGTTCTTTGTGGTGCACAAACGCCATGGCGAAAGTTTGTAGACTGGGAAATTAAAGCCACCTTAGATAAGAATCATGGCCTCATCGGCATAAATCTACCGTCAAATCCAAGCCGTCAGGAAAAGTACACAGTGCCTGATAGGCTGCATGACAATATCGTTTCAGGTTATGCCCTATGGTTACAGTGGTCCGATCTAAATGCTGGCCCACAATATCTCGTTTCTAAGATTGAAGATGCGAATGTAAAATCTAGCATTTTTATCAATAACTCAAGAGCTTTACGTAGTCGCAATGGGTAATTACGAACATTTATAAATGGGATCACAACACAGATTTATGCTATTGCTCTTTGGGACAATAAAGTGCTCGTTTTGCTCACAATTTATTGCCCTTATCCAAACGTTATGTGTATAAAAGAACTTTTAAGCAATCACGCAAGGTAAGTATTTAAACTTATTAAAAGGAATTTGATTATGTGGTGGAAAGATCCTCATTGGTGGGTACAAGCAGCAGTTGCAATTGCTACTTTTTTCGTTGCCTTTATCGCTCTTTATGGTGATTTTCTTAAAAAGCGTTTTTTCCCACCAAAGTTATCTTTATAGAAAACGGGGACAGATTTTTTTAAATAGAATTGGAATTCTAAATTAATGCAGTTACGATATAAAACATCATTTTAATAAGGAGGTTACTATGAATACTAAAGAAGTCGTTTATTGATCATCAGAAACATTATATAGATTAGACAATGCTTCAGCCCTCTTTTAACCAGAGTAAGGGCCGGTGAGGTTGATACTAAAAAATTAACGGTGTAACGATTATTGTGGCGAATGGTAAAGGCATAAGCCTTTACAATAAAATTGGGCTCGATTTGGCGCCATTATCTGGTTGGGTATGGGAACTAAAATCAAACACACCTCTACCAATCGGCTTAAAGCTTATAAAGGATAATAAACCTGAAGGTCATTATAGTCTTTGTCCATCTAAGAATATTCCGGTGAGTAAATTTGTTTCATTACTTGAAGAAGTTGTTATTCATTGTAAAAAATCGTTTAAGAAAAAAGCATAGGAAGTACTATGAAATCATTTGATATGAATGTCGACGAAAAATATTTTAATCTATTTTGGCGGTCATTGTTAGAAAGAGAAAGTGAGCTTGAAGCAAATATTGAACAGTCTGGTACACATGCGGATGATGCTGCTTTAATGGGTAATGATTTAGTATATCTACGTATGTGTAAAAAAGAACTGAAAGAAAATGCACAGAAAGCGAATTTTTCAGAAGGTGTTTTTTCAGTGGACGATGATTATGTGGATTTATCTGATTTGTAAAACCCCGATCAGTAAAACGAATTAAAGGAGGCTGCCCCTTTAATTTTTTATACTTTAATGAGCAAAGTACCAGAAGTTTTTTTCATCGGTACCTTTGTCTTTACATATAACCCCACCTTCCAATGTTTTTTTAGAGACATGAGGAATTCCCTGTTGAATCAGAATGCCTTGTGCCACACTACCGCAAATAATTTTATCGTCTAGACCCCACTCCTTTCGGGTGGCGTTATCGATTGTAGTGCCTACAACTATGATTACGGCTTGTACATTTACATCATCATAAGTATGTAGCTCTAATTTATCTTTGTTCCTCAGAAAATAGCATGGAGGTTTAGGTGATAATTTCTTTTTGAAGTTTTTATTGGTCAAGTAGCATTGGTTATTTTCTTTTATAATTTGGAAAGTGTTATTTTCAATGGTTGCTATGTCCAATACAGTTTCTGTTGCATAGCTACATGACGAAATTAAACAGAGTGTGAGAAGGTGTGTTATTTTCAATGTTTTAACTCCCAAAACCAGACTTCTTTTCCTAGTGCAAAGTAATTTGGGAAGCCGCCTTTCATGGCTTTGCCATTCCAGACATCAATATGGTCTGTCGCACCCCAACCATTTTTTATAAATACTATCCCTTTAATTCCTTTGAAGGAGCTATGGGTCACATTTTTATATATCTTCGCTTTACCAAAAATAGCAACGTTACCTTTCATCCAATTTGCAAGTTGCTGTGCTGCTAATATGTGTTTTGGTGAGTGTCCAAAATTGGGGTAACATCGTCGATTTGGATATTTGCTATCAAAGGAGCTTGTGTCTATGCCTGATTTCTCTAATGCTACTCCCATTCTAATAGCACATTGATTTTTAAATGTAGTTTTGTCACAAGGGTAGTTTGGATATGGGTGATTTATCCATAGCTTTTGAAAATTTGCTTTGGCCATCATTAAAGTCCTTTTTAAGTGCTAGAGTTGATATTAGCAAAGGGAAATTTAATTTAAAAGACATATAGCTAATAATTAAAGATTAACCCTTACTTTGATATATTAGATTCACTTCTTTGCGTTAAAATAGTTATTATCAATAAAATTCAATAGCTTATAGTATATTGACACGTACACTGATTGTGCATACACTTATTGTATGGATATAGAGTGGGACTCAGGGAAGGCCGCAGAGAATTTGCGCAAGCATGGTGTTGATTTTGCTGATGCTGTTGTTGCGCTTGAGGATGATAATGCGCTTACTATCGAAGATACAGATCATGATGAGCAACGCTTCAAAACGTTGGGAATGGGTCCAAGTATAAACATACTCTATGTCATTCATACATATCGCGATAATGATCGTATACGTATTATTTCAGCTCGAAAAGCAGACCGTAGCGAATCCAGGCAGTATTACCGAGGGTTAGATTATGAGTGAAGATTTCAGTAAAGGAAAACGAGGGGCAGTTATAAAAGCTGATCCAAATAAAGTTCGTATTACTATACGACTTGATGGAAATATAATTGATCACTTCAAAGAGCAGGTTCATTCTGCTGGTGGAGGGAATTATCAAACTCTTATAAATAATGCTCTTCGTGATTATATAAATGCTCATGATCAGTCTTTAGAAGATGCGTTGCGTAAAGTGATACGTGAAGAACTAAAGCACGTGAGTTGAAAAAATAATTGGGGTGAGAGTAAAAACTATTTCAATTAATTAGGACCAGAACACAGGTTTCCCTAATATTAGTAATACCTGTGCTCTGAACTACTTTACTTTAGTATTAGGTTAAACTTAAAGAATGGATTATTTTACTGAACTGGGTTATTTAGGGCTTTTTTTATCGTCGTTTTTAGCTGCAACTATTTTACCTTTAAGTTCTGAAGTTGTTTTAAGTGCTTTGTTGTTAAGTGATTTACCTCCGGTAGCATTAGTGGCTATTGCGACAACGGGGAATGTGTTGGGTTCGTTTACGAATTATGTCTTGGGTTATTGGGTTAGTTTGGAAGTTATAAAAAAGTGGTTAAAGATTTCTGAAGAGCAGTTTTTTCAAGCAGAACAACGTTTTGTAAAATACGGGTTATTTTCTTTATGTTTTGCATGGGTTCCTATTATTGGTGATCCTTTAACCCTTATTGCGGGTGTTTTGCGCATACGTTTACTCTGGTTTATCATTTTAGTGACGGCAGGCAAGCTTATGCGTTATGTAGTTGTGGCTCATTTGGTTACAACGAATGCTTAATAATATTTACACTTGGTACTTTAAGTATTACTCATAACATATTTATAATGACACCGAGTATCACGCTATGAAAACAGACTAAAAAGTGGGTATAGAACACAGTTTTCTCTAATATAAACAATAATTGTGTTCTGAGCGCAGCTAATATAATAAGGTAATAGGCCGTTCGCTGCCTAATTAACCGTTAGAGTTTTATAAATTAAACAAGGAGTGTAAATGATGGATTTACCTAAATGGAAAAATCTAAAAGTGAATTATCCAGCAGCTGAGGCTAGTGCAGTTTTCAAGCAGATCGGCGGAAAAGTTGAGCTAAATTATGATATAGGTGTATTTAGCAATGCTTGTGCCATTAGGGTATCTCGCTCATTAAATAAAAATGATGGTTCGCATAATATTCCACACATAAAAGATACTAGTCCAAATGGTAAAACTGAGTCACAAGTTAGTTCTGGAAAACACAAAAAGTGGTATATTTTTCGAGTCAAAATGCTCGCTAAATATTTAAAATCAAAATATGGAGTGCCTGAAATATTAAGGCCGGCTGAATATAGAAAGAAACTGAAAAATCGTAAAGGTATCATTATATTTGAAGTTCCAGGTTGGGGTGATGCTACTGGCCATGCTGATTTATGGAATGGACAACGTTGTCTTTGGCAGGGGTATGGTGGCCTTGCTACTTCTATATTATTTTGGGAGGCTTATTAAGTGAAAAAATATTCCTATTTTATTAGTACGGCTTTTCTTATTTTGCTTAGCTCATGTTCCGATATTAAACATGTAAATAGCTCTAGTACTAATAACGAATTATTAGAGTTCGCTAAAGTCAATTGCATGTTTTGGTATTTCAAAAAAATGAACTATTCCACTAAAGATATAAAGGCTATATCGGGTGGCATAGTTGAACTTGGAACTTATTCGGCTGAGAAATACAGTAAGGTGGCTTTTTTAGTGAAAGAATACAAACCTAATATTCAAACAAAGCAGAATATCGATATTGAGTTATTAAAATGTTTTCAGATGGAAAAAGATAAAAAATTCCTGACGAAAATAGAGAGTATAAAGTAATTTTAAAATAAATATAAGAATCAGGAACCAGGCGGTAAGTTAATTCAAAATTGGAAGAAGGGAAAATAGCGTGTTTGAAAGAATAATGGGACTTAATGTGATTGATGACATCGAGTATCAAAGATATAGAGAGGCCATGCTACCGATACTTAAAGAATTTGGTGGTGCATTCGGTTACGACTTTAAGGTTTCTGAAGTTCTCCTGTCTAAAACAGAAGATGAGATTAATCGAGTTTTTACAATTGAGTTCCCCAGCAAGCAGAAAATGGAGGAATTTTTCTCCTTTCCTGATTACATTGCGGTACAAAATAAGCACCTTAAAAATTCAATTAATAGCAAAACAATTATTTCAATGCATGAGAAATAATTAAAGCATTAAAATTATTGGCAAAGCAGTTGTTCAGTTATAGCGTAAATGAGTTAAGCAAAGCTGTTACTGCTTCTGAATTAATTGAGGGTGATCTTTAGAAGACTAAGGGTTGAGTCTTACAAGTTATATTTAAAAAGTAAAAATAATTTGTAGCTGCGACTCTTAACCCCCTAGGGTTAATTCTTAACCGTTAGCTCATTGATGCAAGTAAGTTGGTGTTGTGTTTTTTGACGCCTAGATAGGTCCATATAAGTGCAACGATGTGAATAGGGATTAATAGAAAAACACCAATACCTAATGTTGCAAATGTGATTATCAATGCTACAAATTCAAGCCCACCTAAAAGTAGTCCTCCAAGAATACTTACATAAAAAACGCCCAGACCACCAAAAAACCAGGTAATAACCAGACCTGCAGCCATACTTTTTGATTGAGTTAATATAATCGCTGTTTCTTTATCCATTTAATCTCTCCTTGTTTATAGTAGTTTTTGATGTTTTAAAGATATTATCCTAAATTGATTGAAAATTCTATAAATGCCTTACGAGGTTAAAAGTGTTGCTGTCTTCTTTTACAGCCTGCTATATGTTCTAAAATTAAGTGCTTAAAGTTTGCTCATTTTTTAGGCATTACTAGAGAGAAATATTTCCCAATTTTGTATCTGAACAATAAATATAGTTTCGGCTTTAATTAGTTGAAATAAAGATGCACATGATTATTTTATGTACAACTTACTTTGAGTTAAGATAGAGTTAACGGTTGGACCAAGCTAACGAATTGATGACCCAATATTCAACGTGTCGGCCAAGTTAACTAATTGATTAATAATATTTAAATTGTGCGCAAGTATCTTTATACGAGCTTTAAAGTACTATTTATTGCTTAAAAGGGAGTTTTAAGTATTCTTCTTAACGACTTTATAATGACACCGAGTGTTACCCTATGAAAACAGACTCAATGACGAATCTTTTAAAACAACATGATGCCAAAATATCGGTTGTGAAAGCGAATAAAATTTTAGTGGCTCTTGAACTTCTTGAAGATAAAGAGCGCCCAAGCTCAAAATATGAAGGTAAAATTAAAAAATACAAAGCACTAACGGATAAAGGGTTGGTCTACGGTGTAAATAAAGAAAACTTTAGCAGCCCTGGACAGACAACACCGCATTACTATGTAGAGAAATTTGATGAGCTGTTCTCACTTATCCAAAAAGAAGCTTCTAACAAATAACGTCGGTGATGCTGTAAGTTTTAGGTCTATAAATTTTGGATCAAAGTAAAGACTTTTATCAATTAGGAATCGTTATGAAAACACCTTTAACCATTGTAGGGTCGCTTCTTGTTGGTGTTGCGGCTATGTATTTGTATACGGAGATGCAGGATACGAAGTCTGAAAGTTACGTAACGGTTAATTCTATATCGAAAGTTGCTAAGTTAGCGACGGTTGAATATAACGTGTCGGTGATTGAGGAACGGAAGAAGGAATTAAAAGTAGGCATTTTTAAAGGGAAAACGGCGAAGTTTTTGGTTTTGTTAAGTGGCATTGTGACAGGTAGTGTGGATTTAAAGAATGCGAAAATCAATATTAACAAGGAAAGTAAAAAAGTGGATGTTGTATTTGGTAAAGGTGCAGTGAAGGTATCTCAGCCAGCATCGGATCCAAAAGCGGCGAAATTTATCACGATTACGGATCGAAAATTATTTAAAAGACTAAATAGTAAAGATTTTACGGCAGGATATGAAGCCGCTAATAAGAAGTTACGTAATACTGCGTTGGATGGCGGAATTGTTAAGAAGACTAAAGAAGAGGCCGTTGAATTAATCTCTAACTTTTTGTTGTCTTTGGGATATAGCACGAATATAAAGTTTAAGTAGTATAATGGGACTCGTCAGAGTCAACCCCCTTTAATTTTTGCAAGGTTAGTAGAAAGCCCCAGTAGGACACCACAGCCTAGTAAGGCTCCAAGAGCGACCCATCTGCTATATAGGATTTTGCTTTGCAACTTTTCGTTGCTCATTTGTATTCCTCTGATGTTGGAAGCATTACTTTATGTTGCAAACCATATTAGGTAAGTTAATATTGACAAATATCGATTAATCAAACTTATTGTTCTCATATGTTAACTAATAGCGTCAATTATTCTGGGCTAAGTGATATCGCTGCATTTGTTTGCGTGGTACAGACAGGCTCGTTCACCGCCGCTGCCGAGCAGCTCAATACTTCAAAGTCGGTGATTAGCAAGTATATTACGCGCTTGGAAGACAGGCTTGGCGTAAAGCTGTTGGCGCGTACCACTCGCCGTTTAACTCTCACTGAAATTGGCCGAACCTTTTATGAGGGTGCGCGCCAAGCACTGGATGCAATTGATAATGCAGAAGAAGCCGTTTCTTTTTTGCAGGGAGAACCCCGAGGTACAATAAAGATTAACGCCCCATTATCTTTTGGTGCTTTGCATATAGCCCCTGCTCTTGAAGAATTTATCTATAGCTATCCTGAAATGCAGGTAGATCTCCGATTTGAAGACAGACAAATCGATATGATTAAAGATGGGTTTGATTTAACTGTTCGGATCACCAGTCAATTAGAAGGGAATTTAAACGCCAGAAGAATTGCCCCCTGTCATCATGCCCTGGTGGCAGCTCCAAGTTATCTAGCAAAACATGGTACACCTAAAGAGCCTGAGGATTTATCTACTCACAATGTCGTTACCTATCAATATCAACAATCACCCTGGGAGTGGGGGTTCACCGCGGCTAAATCTAAACCCAGGCGAATTGCGGTCAGCGGTTCTGTGCAAATGAACAATAGCCTGGCAATACGTGAAGCGGTATTAGCTGGTGTTGGCATCTCTAGAATGCCCACATTTGTAGTCGGTGATGACATCAAAGCCGGGCGGCTTATTCAACTATTACCCAAATATGCTCTTTTGGAGCTTTCAATTTATTTAGTATTTCCTGGCCGCCATCACATGGCGCCAAAGATACGTGCGTTCATCGATTACATGGTAAAGCGAATGGAAGGCACACCCTCTTGGGATGATTTTTGATTATTGGTAAATATTTGCGAACAATCATTTCTCAATATGGCCATTTATTCAGTATTTATAACCTAATAAGCTTTACTCATCATTATTCACAAACTAAGGAGAAAAATGATGAGTATAAAAAAACGTACCAAAATGATCCTTATCATAGCAATAATAGGAACCTTGAGTTCGGCACCAGTTTTGGCTGAGACCGCTAAAGTCGGTAAAAGCCTTTGGGGGGCAGAAGACGAAATCGGTCGTTTGAACTTGATGGGCGACAACTCTAGAGCAGCTATATTGTCCCGTATAGATGGTGGGAAGGTTTATGACCTATCAGTTGAATATTACACGGGAATGCCTGGTTGGTTCCCTGCGGGCGATCCGAGATACACGTTCTGGATGACTCACACACCTAAAGGTACCATACACGATGACCCGATGAAGGTTGGGAATGAAATGAATGAACATGTTAGCTACTCGGGTTCCGCTATCTCAATGTACACGCATACTGGTACCCATATCGATGCGCTCAATCACTTCGGATTAGACGGTAAAATCTATAACGGCTTCGATGCGGATAAACATCTTGGTGATCGTGGTTGGAATAAAACCGGTGCAGAAACTATTCCACCCATTGTTGCTCGTGGCGTATTAATTGATGTAGCCGCAGATCAGGGCGTCGAGGTATTGCCACCAAATTTCCGCATTGGAAAAAGGGAGATTGAAAGTGCACTTAAGCGACAAGATATAAAGCTAACAAAGGGCGACGTTGTGCTCATTCGTACTGGTAGAATGGTTAATTATCAAAACACTGATGCCTATCTTGAAAATTCTCCCGGGTTAGGAATGAAGGGGGCTGAATATCTGGTAGAAAAAGGCGCCATGATAATAGGTGGAGATAATCTTAGCCTCGAGGCATTCCCATCAGAGGTAGAGGGAAATTATATACCTGTTCATACTTATCTATTGGCGCAACATGGGATCCCTATTATGGAGTTAGTTAACTTGGAAAAACTTGCAAAAGATAAAGTTTATCAGTTTGCTCTCATTGGCGGTTCTCTAAAACTACGCGGCGCAGATGCTGCTCCAATGCGCCCTGTTGCTATCCCTATCAAGTAAGCCTGTGTTGTGAATTGATCCATAAAGTTGTAAACATAGGGTTTGAATTTAACTATTAACTGTAACAATTATTGGTTTTTTAAGCACTAGTAAATACCTCGTTAGGCGTTTTAAGGGAGTTACCATTAAGAGTAAATTAATTAGTAAAACAATAAGTTATATAATATTTGTTAATATAGTACTAAGTGCTATATTTGCTGTAGTGATAAGGATATTACATTGGCAATCTATAAAACCAGATGGCTTGGTAAATAGGCATTAAAAAACAATCTTGAGGATACTGCGTTGCGAACCGCCGTGGATGAATTGGTCGATGGTCTTTCTGATGCAAATCTCGGCGGTGATGTTTATAAGAAGCGTGTTGGTATTGCTAACAGGGGAAAGAGTGGTGGTGTTCGAACGCTTATTGCCTTTCGAAAGAGTGAGAATATTTTCTTTATCTATGGGTTTGCGAAGAATCAGCAAGCGAATATTAAAGTTAACGAGTTAAAAGCATTAAAATTATTGGCAAAGCAGTTGTGAAGTTACAGCGTAAATGAGTTAAGTAAAGCGGTTACTGCTGCTGAATTAATTGAGGTTGCTGAAGATGAATAAATCAATATTAGATGTCGTGCATGAAACCGCTAAAGGTTTGAAAAAAAGTGGTTTAGTTGATACTAAGACAATGCGTGAATTTGATGTTTTGTGTTTACCACCTGTTAAAGAATATAACCCAACTCAAATTAAACGGATTCGTGTTAAGAATAAAGCGAGCCAGGCTGTATTTGCTGCATATTTAAACTTAAGCCTTTCTACCGTGCAAAAATGGGAACGCGGGCAGAAGAGACCGAATGGGCCATCGCTTAAGCTATTAAATATTGTCGACCGGAAAGGTATTGATGCGCTGGGTTAGATATATCCGTTTGAAATAAAGTGACCGATTTATTTAACTTGAGAATAAGTTTAAACTGATAAGGATTGACAGGGAGTTTAGAATGAAAAAAATAATATTTATATTGCCACTATTACTTGTATTAAATATGGCTCATGGTGATTTATTAATGTCTCAGGCGGAGATGGAGAAAATAGTAAAGCAAACTGCGAGTGCATCAAAAGGCGAAAAAGGAGTTGTGAACTTTATTTATAATAATGTACGAATGGCATTAATTTCAGACGTTAAGCATGATCGTATGCGTATAATTGCGGCGGTGAAAAAATTTAAGGCTTTAACACCTCAGCAAACAAAGTCGATTCTAGAATCTAATTTTCATAAATCGCTTGATGCGCGTTATGCGGTGAGTAAAGGTGTTTTATATTCAGCCTATATCCATCCTCTTTCTTCTTTAAGAAAAAAACAAATAACGTCGGCAATGCTGCAAGTGTCTAACCTGGCAAAATCATTTGGTAAAAAATATAGTAGTGGTGTACTTACATTTGGTGGTAAGAAGAAGACGAGTAATAAAAATATGACAAAGGATGTTATTTAACCCTCAAGATTAGAACTCATTCTTATCACATATAAAAGGGGACGGAGTCTGAGGGATCTCCACAAAAGTTACCATTAACGGTCATTGCGAGGAAGTACTAAAAAACAAGCGTTTTTCAGTACTGACGCGGCAATCTACTTGTTAATATATTTTCTCTTTCGGATCGCCGCTTTCACTTTGTTCCTTTGCGAAGACATACTTTTTTACCAAATATCAGATGTTTTTACCTAAACTATTGTTTTGACCGTTTTTATTTTATTTTAATTTTGTGGGGCTACCTCAGGGACTGAGTAGCATACACCTATCCCTTTTTTTTCTGTTAGAACAAAAGACAATCTTAACTACTTTTTGTGTTAATCAAAGAACCTATTCTGATTAACAAATAATCTATAATCAAATATACCTGCGTGCTATTGTAACTTTATTCATTTTTGAGGATGCTGTCATGAGCTCTAACGATTCAGGAATATCAGTAAGGGCAATGCTACTTAAGGCGGCTCTCGAATGTTTTATTTCAGATGATTATCATAAAGTAACTACACGATTAATTGCAGAAAAAGCAGGTACGTCGGTGGCCATGATTCGTTATTACTTTGGTAATAAAGAGGGCTTGTATGAGGAAATGATTAGAGAAAAGTTAGGGGCTTTACTCGACGCGCTAGATGGACAAATTTTATCGTCTACAAAAGGTTTTGGTGAGTTTTTTAGACTTTATTACAAAACAATGATTTCAGAGCCCGAGTTCCCAAAACTTATTCTAAAAGTGCTAGCCCTTAATCAGGGCCCCGGGCGTAGGTTTATTGAACAACTATTAGAGCGAGGTCGAACTCGCGGAGCAAAGAATGTTGTTGAATTACAAAAAGAGGGTCAAATAAGTTCGTCAATTGATCCTGATATTATGAGAATGGCTTTCGTTAGTTTGGCTATGACGCCCATGTTATTAAAAGATATATTTGAAAAACAAACCGAGCAAGAAATGGATGAGGCATTTCTTGATAAATTAGCCGCTTTCAATGGACATTTATTTACAGCCGGTCTGGAAAATAACGAGGATAAAAAATAATGCAACTTCAAACCAATACTATGGCAATTAAAGGATATGGAAAAATGATGAAGTTTGCAAATTGGCTGCAAAATATCCCAAACAAAATTACTCCTGCACCCTTTAGAATAATACAAGTCGGATCATCATTTTGGCATTCCAGGGCCTTGTATGTGAGTGCCAAACTAGGACTGGCTGATGAGATAGGTGATTCAGAAAAAACTACGACTGCAATCGCTGAAGCGTTGTCACTTAATGAAGATCATCTTTACCGGTTGATGAGAATGTTGTCCTCTATCGGAATATTTTCCGAAACCACATCTCGTTCGTTTCAGAATTCGAAACTCTCAAATTGTCTGCGTGACGATAACCCTGATAATGTAAAAGCGATGGTGTTAATGCATAATTCACCCGAAATGACTAAGTCGTGGTTTGAATCTCTTGAGGAATGTATTAAAGAAGGTGGAATACCCTTTGAGAAATCAAATGGCGTCGATTTGTTTGGTTATATGGATCAACATAAAGACTTCGATCTTCTTTTTACAAAAGCGATGGATTCTGTTGAAAATGTGGCTGGTTCGTTATTTCTGGAAGATTTTAACTGGGGAGCCTTTAATCGTATTATTGATGTAGGGGGTTCTAGAGGAGCGAAATCATTTTCAATTCTTAAAGCAAATCCGAATTTAAAAGCGGTGGTATTCGACAGACCGCAAGTTATCAATGTGGCCAGAAAAGAATGGCAAGGACATGAAGAATCTTCTGTGCTGAATAGAATGGAGTTTGTTGGGGGTGACATACTCGAAAGTATACCGAGCGCTAAGTCAGATAAAGATATTTATTTTTTTATGGCGGTTCTTCATGGATTTAGTGACAAAGATTGTAAAAAAATATTAACTAATCTTCGTGATGCAATGGGCGATAAGTCACCCTATGTTGTTATTGCAGATGCAGTAGCGGATGATAAAAATATAGATGCTTTTACTGCATCAATGGACATGCAAATGCTAATGGGAACGAAAGGTCGGGAACGTACAGAAGAAGAATGGAAGAGTTTATTTAATGGTACAGGACTCTATATTGAAAAAATACTTCCTATTCGAACGTTTGCAAAATATATCGTTGCAAGAAAAAGTTAAAGAAAAAAGACAGAGTCATAAATTGTTTAATGAATGAAGCTACTCTACCCCTGAGGTATCCCACAAAATTAATAATAAAAACGATCGAGAAAATATCTTATAAAAAAGCACTGATATTCAGTAAAAAACATGTCATTGCGAGTGAACAAAGTGATCGCGGCAATCTGAAAGAGAAGAGATATTTGCAAGCAGATTGCCACGTCAGTCCTTCCTCGCAATGACACGTTAATGGAAAATTTTGTGGGGAGTCCTCTGACTCTGACCCGTTAGTTTTATTTTATATTACGGCTACCAAGAAAATGGCGCATTTTTTTAATAATGAAAACATGTTCTTCTTCAAGCGCAAAATGACCTGTATCGAGAATATTGTAATCAATATCTTTTACATCTCTTTTGTAACCTTCCGCGCCAGGAACTGGGAAGAAGGCGTCGTTCTTACCCCAAACCACCAAAACAGGAGGTTGGTGATCGTGTAAGTATTGTTGCCATTTAGGGTAAAGTTTAAGATTGTTTTGATAATCATAAAATAAATTTAACTGCACTTGATGTTGCCCCGGGCGTGAAATTTTTGCGTAGTCCAAATCCCAATTATCTGGTAGTACTGTATCCGGGTTACGGGTGCCATGTGTGTATTGCCACTTCATGGCAGCATAGGAAAAAACATTTTCAATTATCGTTTTTTCAAGCTCAGGCGTTTTCTTTTTCCAGTAATCTAGAACAGATCCCCAACCTTTAGGGCTAATACCTTCTGCATAGGCGTTACCATTCTGGGTAATGATCGATTGTACTCGTAGTGGATGTGCCGTTGCGATTCGAAAACCAATGGGTGCGCCATAATCCTGAATCATTAGCGAGTATTTTTTCAATCGACGTTGGGTTAAAAATTTATCCATAACCTCGGCGATGTTATCGAAGGTGTAGCTGAAGTTTGCTACTGATGGATAACTGCTGTTACCAAAGCCCGGGTAATCTGGTGCGATGAGATAATAGTTATCTGAAAGTCCTCGTAGTACCTCGCGATACATATGAGATGATGAAGGGAATCCATGGAGCAGCACAATAGCTGGTTTTGACGGATCACCGGCTTCACGGAAAAATATATTAAGCCCATCCACCTTTTCTACGCCATACCGAACTTCGGTCTGCTCTGTACCAGCAAACGCGGGACCGGTAAGAGTGGCGAATGCCGTGGCAATTAACATAATAAGCGATTGTTTTTTATATAGTTTCATATCTTTTACTCCATAATTTATAAGTTGGTTAATACTCACTAATGCGATAGATGTAGGGATAAATCATTAAACAATAATTTCTAACCAGCTAATTACTATTAGATGGTTAGAGACTATGCGTTATATACTAACCTGTCAAGCAGTGTTATAGTGGTTATATGAAAATAAGTGATTCCCCTTTTGTTTTTATTGGCAACAATCTGGCTGTCGATTTTATTAATACCGAAGTAATGTCTCGCGGACATTTAGTTGACCTGTTTCAGGGCAGTATGGCCTTTGATGAGTGGGCTCAAGAAGTAAATTTAAGTTTAGACGGTGGCATGAGCCTGTCTGATTTGGCGACTGTGAAAGACTTTAGGGAATCGCTAAAGGCTTTATATGCTGCAAAAATTGATAACTTGCCGCCTCCGGATAAGGCGCTGGAAAAAATAAATTACTATCTAGCAACATACTCTAAACGACAGACTCTATCATTTAGCCAAAGTGAATATGTCCTTCAGCCCATTCAGGATTCACTAACAATTAAAAACTTACTGGAACGAATAGCCTATGAAGCTGCGGCGTTACTGGCTTCCTCTCAGGTAACGCGATTAAAACGATGTAGTAACCCAGAGTGTGTTCTCATCTTTCTGGATACTTCAAAAAATCAAAAGCGACGTTGGTGCAGTATGGACACATGCGGGAATCGAGCCAAAGTGTCTACCCACTATAAAAAAATAACGAATGATAATCATTAAGCTAGATATATAATGAATTCAATTGTAAAAAAGTATCTTTATTCCGGCTTGTAGCTATTATTTCATAGCTTAAATAGCTGCTTTAAGGGCATTACTATTCACCGGGTGTCGAACGTTTTTTGTCGTTTAATTTAACTAAATAGTTAGGCATAGCAAAGAGAACGAATCAAAAAAATGGATTTTAAAATTGATACAGCAGATGCGCTAGAAGTTGGAGATAACGAGCTTTCAGTTCTTCTAACGAATGTTTATGTTGCTGGTGGTTTCATAGAACAAGATGAGGCTGCATTGCTTTTTGAGCCATCGGCGGTTAAAAAGCGTGGCATCCTCATTGCTGCGCGTGAAAAGCAACATTTTATATTGGCTGGTATTCTTATTGTTGTGCCAGCAGATTCCCCGGCTTGTCGTTTAGCGAAAAACAATGAGGCAGAAATACATTTATTGGGGGTATTGCCTGAGTATCGAGGAAAGGGTCTTGGTCGAAGTCTTATCGAAGCGGCTATCAGTATAGCCAGGCAAAATGCCTATTCAAAAATTATTTTATGGACGCAGGTTTCGATGAAATCTGCCCAGAATTTATATATGGCAGTGGGATTTAATCACATTGATAACATAGTAAAAAATGATCGGAATTTTAAAGTTTTTGAGATGGCACTTTAGTTAGGGGTAACAGGATCCAATATTGCACTTGTGAATATGTCAAAGGCGCACCCTGTCGGTTAGGAGCTATGCCAAAACGTAGGCCAAGGGGAACCCCATGCCTGCGCCGAGCATGAGTAAGTTACACGGCGAAGACTAATATTAGCAAGCATTAACAAATAATGTCATGATACTTACACGACAGCTCGGGTAGTACTGACAAAAATTTTAAATGTAGGGGTTTTTTAATGGGTAGAAAATTAACACGTCTGGGACGCAAGCTGACCTGGTTGTTTACGGTTTATTTACAGAGTCCGCACGTTGCTACAGTACAAACTAAGAACGGTTTATTGAGTTTTTATAATAAAGACCGAACTCTTGGACGTAGTTTATATATTGAGCGCGAGTTTGAGTTTGACGGTATGCAGTCGTGCGTGAAGTTACTGGTAGATAACAAGCATATTGCTGAGCCACAAAACGGTACGGTAATGGATGTCGGTGGTTATATCGGTATGATTGGGATTGGTTTTCTAACTGCGAAATTATTTAACAAAGCGCTGATGTTTGAGCCTAATCCGGATAGTTTTAAACTGATTGAAAAAAACATTAAACAAAATAATATGACGGATTCTATTTATGCGTTTAATCTGGCTTTGTCAAATGAAGAGTCGGAACTGCTTATGGAGTTGAGCCACAAAAATTATGGTGACCATCGTATTCGAAAAGAAGGTGATGTTGAGTCAGGGCATTACGATGAAGATAAACGCAAAACGATTAAGGTAAGAGCAGTGACGCTGGATGATTTTGCGGCCGAGAACAGTGCGATTGATTTTGCCGACGTGAAAATGATATGGATGGATATTCAGGGGCATGAGGGAAATTTTCTGCAAGGTGCAACAGGATTTTTGCAAACACACAAGCATATCCCTGTGGCGATGGAGTTTTGGCCATATGGTTTACTACGCGCTGGTGTGACAAAAGCTGTTTTTTGCACGCTGGTAAAATCATTGTTTAGCCACTTTTACATTCTGGATAATAATGATAATACGTTATATGACTGTACTAAAATTGATCATTATTTTGATATTTATGGTGCAACCCCAGCGGGTGGTTGTCATTTGATTTTAGTGAATAAGTAATCTGTGTCTGAATAAAAGTATGCAGCCGGAATGACGTGCAGCGAAATCAGATTAAAGGGAGGCACTAACATTAGAAAGAAAAGATGGATAAATGGGGTGATAGAAAAAAGAAGAATAAATAAATTCAACAAATGGATTCATCCGATTTGTGGGTATAGAGTTAGAGTGAAATTATAATGAATAAAGTCCTAGTGGTGAAGAATGAGTAAAATAATACTTTTAGTTAATGATAAAGTCGCGTTTGATTTTGATAAAGATATGTCGCTGGATGAGAGTCAGTTAACTTTTCTCGATAAGATGGATAGTGATATGAAGAAGGGGATTAAAATTAACGGTCAGTTATTTTCCAATCCGGATGAGCAACAACGTGCTGAGTTTACTGTGCTGAATTTGATTAGAGCCTTGCAGCAAGAGAATCAGGCGGTAGTCTCAGCATCTTGTGCGTATATTTCCAATCGTTTAGCTGAGATCAATGAAGTGCATGTGAATGATCATGAGTCGGGTGTGAAAGTAGTATTTTTATAAGAGAAGTTTATGAACATTTTTGAAGAAGTTAAAGAAGCATGGGGATGGGTTGGTACCAATCCAACTTACAATGTTACCGATAATCAATTTAAAACTGGACGAAGAGATTTAACTTTATAATTAGATGGAGTCTGATTAAAAATTTGTAAGATATATTTAGTGACGGGAGTATAGGGATTTGTATTTTTCAAGTAGTTCATAATCAACATCACAGCCCTCATTCTTTCTTGAGGGCTGCTTTGTTTTTGATTTAATACATGCGTGTTAATGCTTCCCCACTATTCCCTATGCATTAAGTGCATCGAGTATTGCTTGCGGTTCTACTCTTTCCCGATAGTCTCCCCCTTCCGAACGGGCAAACACAATGGTGCCATCTTGCGCGATGACAAAGGTGGCCGGCACAGGAAGCTCGCCTGATTTATCACTATAAAAACTATGAAAATCGTAACCCATATCACTCATAGCCTGAATGGGAGCGTCGTCATTTTTAAACACCGTTGTAAATTGACGGGCTACACTATTACCAACATCACTTAAAACTTCAAATTCAAGTTCATTGGTTTCCTTCATGCCCAGGGTGTTATCCGCTGTCATGGGGGAAACTGCAATCAAGTTTGCGCCGGCTTCCTTAATTTGCGGCAATATTTGTTGATAATTTTTTAACTGTAAGTTGCAGTACGGGCACCAGATTCCGCGATAAAAAGTCAGTACTACCGCACCCTGTTGTAACATTGATTCGAGGCTTACTGTTTTTCCGTGAGCATTAGGCAAGGAAAATCGAGCAGCTTGCTCACCTTGTTTAGCTATCAGCGGGGAGGTATATTTCTCCGCCAGTTGTTTAGCATCATGATTAAATATCGGAAATTTATCTTCCGGAATCATACCCGCGAGCTGGGTAATTAGTTGTTGCAGGTTTTCTTTGTACGATGGGACTTCGATTACTTTGGTCATTATTGCTCTCCTATTTGTGAGTATTAAAGACATGCTCACTATATTTGCCCCATAAAATGCAATAAATAGGTGTTTTTGCATTATATAATTGCGTATTATGCATTAATGGATGTTAATGTCTTAAGATTATTCGTTGAAGTGATGCAGCGCCGTAATTTCACCAGTATTGCGCGGGAGCAGGATATTGCGCCATCATCAGTATCTCGTGCCATTACTGGACTGGAAAACGAGCTCGGGATCAGATTATTTCAGCGTACAACGCGTAAGTTAGAGCCCACTGAAGCGGGCATGGCTTACTTTAATCGTGTCAGAACGGTTATTGATGATTTAGATTCAGCCAGACAAATAGCCTCCGATTTAACCGAAGAGCCTCGGGGTATATTGCGTGTTACAGCATCAACCGTTTTTGGCAGGATGCTGATAGTGCCATTGTTACCGGAACTGGCAGAAAAATATCCGTTGTTAAGTGTTGATTTAAATCTTACCGATACCTATCTGGATTTAATTGCAGAACGTATCGATGTCGCAGTTCGACTCGGCACATTGCAGGATTCGACCTATATTGCTAAACGCCTGTCGAAGTTGGAGTCGGGTATTTATGCCAGTCCGGACTATATAGATAAACATGGATGTCCCGAGTTACCGGAACACATCACGGCACATAAATGTTTATTGTTTCCGCGCTCGAGTAAGGATTCAAACTGGTTGTTTAAAGACGAACAACAGAATATTGTTTCTATCCCGGTTAATTATTCAATGCGTATAACCAATCTGGATGCCATTAAACAATGTACTCTTTATGGCATGGGAATATCATTGTTGCCGAGTTGGCTAGCCGAGCAGGAAGTTGCAGATGGCAAGTTAATAAGACTATTTTCCGACTACGAAGTAACGGCCATAGATTATGAAAGTTCCATTTGGCTGGTGTATCCGTCAAGAGAATATCTTCCTCTAAAATCTCGAGTTTTTATTGATTTGTTAAGTACAAGGTTTGAATAGTTGGGCTTAAAAGAATTATCTCATTGCTTACAAAGGTGCTTTAAGGGCATTATCATTAGCCTGGTGTCGATTGTTTATTGTATTTATATACGACTATATAGTTATGCGTATCAGGTTAGAGTAAAGTAATACTTTTAGTTTATGATCAAATCACGTTTGATTTTGATAAAGTGTCGCTTGCAGTTATTTTCAATCAGCTTAGCTGAGCTCAATGAAGTGCATGTGAATGATCCTGAGCCGGGCGTTAAAGTGGTATTTTTATAAGAGAATTTTATGAACATCATTGAAGAAGTTAAAGAAGCATGGGGATGGGTTGGCATCAATCCAACTGAAATTGTTACCGAGAATGAATTTGGTAATTTAATTCTCAAAGACGCTGAGGATAAATTTTGGCGCCTTTGCCCTGAAGAGGTTTATTGTGAGGTTATAGCAGAGTCAATCGACGCTTATAACGCGCTAATCAAGGATTCTGAATTTCTTGATGATTGGAACGTACCTGCAATGGTTGATGCCGCAATAAAAAAATTAGGCAAACTAAAAAAAGGGTACAAATATTATCTGGCAATCCCCGGTATCCTTAATGGTGAGTACAGCGTAAATAATATTAAAACGGCTCCTTTTGTTAAAATTATCAACTGGTCTGGCGATTTAGGCAATCAAGTTAAAGACCTTGAGGATGGTAGTGAAGTTGAGCTTAAGGCAATCGATTAATAATTAATTTAAGTCAGAGTAAGAATAAAAAGTGGATTTGTTCGATAACATAACCTCAGCGCCTGTAAGCTTGCTTAACAAGGATGGCGTGGCTGATTATTACGGGAAAGTAATGTCTTTTGAAGAGGCAAGTCATTATCTAGCGTGTTTGTTAAACACTATTGAATGGAGAAATGACGAGGTGATTATTTATGGTAAAAAAATTGTCACCAAGCGAAAAGTTGCCTGGTATGCTGAAAAGCCATTTGAATATACCTATTCTAATAGCACTAAAACAGCATTGCCGTGGACGGGTGAGTTACTCGAACTTAAAGCATTGGTTGAGAAAAAGGCGGGTGAATCATTTAATTCATGTTTGTTGAATTTGTATCATACCGGTTCTGAAGGAATGGCCTGGCACAGTGATGATGAAAAAGATTTAAAAGCAAATGCAGCCATCGCTTCATTGAGTTTTGGAGCTGAACGAAAATTTGCCTTTAAACATAAAAAAACCAGCGAGTCTGTTTCATTAACATTAGACGCGGGTAGTTTTCTTGTTATGAGAGGCGATACTCAAAAATATTGGCAACATTGTTTACCGCCAACCAGGAAGACCGATAAGTCGAGAGTTAATTTAACCTTTAGAACAATTTCAAGTAATTGATATTAGGGTAAACATGATTAAAATTAACAATAAGTGGAGTTAAAATACCGTTCTTTCTAATATAGAGATATTCTATATCGATTGTTACACGTATGAATTCTCTCGAAACTTTAAGCATTATACAATTAGGTCAGGTACCATTTTATTAATGATCTTATTAACTACATTCTCTCGCATATCTTCGGTGTACAGGACAATAACAGTGAAGTCCTGCTTTGATTCAAGTACTTTCCAGAACATATCATCTTTCTTGCCTGATTTTTTTCCAAAACGATAAGGTCGCAAACCTTTCTTGAAGAAAATATTCATTTTTCCCCGTTCTGCTCCTGCTATGCGTAAATGCGTTGTTTGATGTCCGGCAAGTTCACAGAATTTGCTCATTTCAATGTTATATTGAGCGGGTGCAGGTAAAATATGATTAACGGCAATCCATTCTTTTTGTTGTTGCGCAAAACCATTATTAAGATGCGAATCAATTTTAATATCATTGTATGCAGCCGTAATAATTTCAGGTTGTTGTTGAAAGCCGATCATTATTACAGCAACAAGTAAACTCGCGGCTATTGCTGAAATCGATATAGACCACATACTAGATTTTCTTCTATGTATAGAAGACTTTTCATTATTGATATTTTTGGCTTCGATATTTTTAGTTAGTTTAGAAATCGACTGTATTTTTTCGTCAGATAATTCTTTATTCTTATAATAAGAACTAACGGCTTGCTTAAAGGGCTTGGTATCGTTATTCATTGTGCTGCCTGTCATATATTGGTGATGTTTCATTTAAATTATTACGAATACGTTGTTTTAGTCGATGTAGCCTGGATAGAACAGTGCCTCTTGGCAGGTTCTGACGTACAGAGATTTCTTCAGCCGTATATTCTTCTACCGCCCATAAATACAATAGCTCACTTTCAGTGGGGGTAAGAGTTTTAATTATCCGTTCTACATCTTCTTGCTGTATGTAGAGGTCTTCAAGTGAGCATTCTTCGGTTTCCTGATCATATTCTTCATTACATTGCTCGAGAGAAACGAAAGGAATAACTTTATTATGCCGTTTTAGGTCAAAAAACATATTTCTGATAGTTACCTTTAGATAGGCGAGCGGTTCATCAATAGATTCCAGTCCCTTCTTTAATCCGCGTTCTATACTACTTTGCAATAAATCATAGGCCATATCTTCATCTCTAGTTAACGATATTGCATACCTATAAAGATTATTCATTTCATTTTTATCCACTATAACCTTCTCTTTATCTTATATGTTCTTATTTATAGTCTAATAAAGAGCGCATTAAATTTCTTATATTACATTTTATTTTGATGTCATTAACATAACGAATGAACCAGTAATTTGATTGCATAAAATAAAAATTATTTATGCAATCAACCAGGTCAGCCAGACGTTATGTAAATATGCAAGAACATATTTACAGTTTTTGTTAACTTAAACCACTATCATTGAGGATTTATCAAATGAAAAACACAATACAATTGGCGTTAATTACATCGGTTATTACATTGATTGGAACTTTTTCGGCTCAGGCCGCTACAGTTGAAGGCATTATAAAGGGAGCGCAATGTCATTTACAAGGTAACCAGTGTGTTGAGTCAAAAAATGACCCTCGCTTAATTTTAGAGAATGATTTTATTCTTGTGAATGGAAGCGATTATTATTTTCTACCCAATCTGCCTCGAGATATAAAACTTAACGTTTACAATCAAAAAGTTAGTATAGAAGGAACTGTTCTGGCAAACAAAATTGATGTTGACAGAGTTGTACGCAAGTATGGCAGCAAAGAAGATACTGTTTGGGATGAACAAGAAATTTTTGATGAATTATATGAAGGCTAATTAGTCAGTAATAGGGGCCAGATAACTTAAGTATTGGTAGTCTGGCCCTACTTACTTCTTTCATTGTTATTGAAGCAAATAAAATTTTCTTTATAGAGTCGGATATTATCTCGGATTAAAAATGTCATTTAAGCAGGCATAACCCAATCAGACCACTTTATTTTCTTACTGGCATAAACATTCTGATGTAATAACGGATAATCACGAGGCTACACATATTTTTTATCAATAAAAAATATTTTTTGCAATCAAATCATTCGGCCAAACGTTATATGTATGCAATAACATATTTACTGTTTTTTGCTAACTTTAATAACAATTACTGAGGATTTGTAAATGAATAAAAATATAATCGTTGCAGCAACAGTTGCTAGCATCTTACTGCCAGCAACATCGGCTTACGCAGCAAAAGTTTTAGATAAAAAACTTGAAATCTATGGCAAAGTTCATCTTTCAGTTGATTCTAGTGATAGAGATGACCCGGCAGTAACTAATGATGGTTTGGGAGTATCAAGTAATGGAAGTCGTCTTGGCTTTAAAGGCGAGTTACAAGCAGGGAATTTGAATTTTATTTACAAAATAGAATCTTTGATTAATTTTGATGAAGGTAATAATTCATTAGCGGGTCGTAATACATATGCCGGTTTTAAGGGCGATTTTGGTCAAATTATCCTAGGCCAACACGATACACCCTTTAAAACAATTGCTTCTAAATGGAGTCTTTTTGATGATAGTGTTGGTGAACGTCGTTCAATTTTAGGCGCTGGTTATACTAGTGGTAACCAGTTGAATGAACGTGCTAAGAACGCGATTATGTATACCTATTTAACAGGGTCATTAACTTTGGATGCACTTTATGCCAATGACCCTGAAAAGAGTACTTCAGGTACCACAGATAATACAAATAAGAATGTATTCAGTGTTAGCTTACGTTATCAGAATGGCCCACTATGGATTGGGGTTGCGAGTGAATCATGGGAAGGCCATAGCCATATTGAAAATGGTGATGCCTTGCGTATTGGTACAAACTATACTTTAGGTAAAGCACAAGTTGGTTTGCTTTATGAATCTATCAATTCAGATACGGTTAATGAATGGAAGCGTGATGCAACAGGTCTCAATGCTAAATATAATCTTACTAATGTAACGGACATTCGAGCTGAGTACCTCGTTGTAGATGATGCAGATAACACAAGTGATACGGGTGCAACTAAAGTCTCACTAGGTGTATTTCATAAACTGGATAAAAATGCACAAGTCTACGTAGCATACGCCGCTACCGATAATGATCAGGGTGCAAAATTCCAGGCAGCTGATGGTTCACACGGCGATGAAGTGAAAACCAGATTAGGTGGAAATCCAAGCGCACTATCTCTGGGATTAATCTATAAATTCTAGTATCAATCGTTATTGCAACAAGGATGTTGCAATAACCATCCCCCATCTGTATTTCTGATTTAAAAGGCTGCGGCTTATAACCTATGTCGCCGCGTCATTAGCGAGTTAATTGAATCTTGTGACGCTGGCTTTGCGACGCTATTTCCTTACAACAGCTGCGCCTAGGTATTACTCTGAAACATGCATGGGCCGTCAATGGACATGTGTTTCATGCTGCCTGGTATCCTTATGCGATAAGCTGGAGATAAAAGGGTCTGACTCGTTATCACCCATATCTGCATAATCCATCGCTTGATAATCTGATACATCCTTTTGTTTCCAGGGTGAGCTTTCCAGTGGATGAAGCTCTAATAAGTGCATACTGACTTCACGACCAGCAAAGACACGGCGTACTAATGCGGGCAGACGATATTCCGCAAGCCATAAGATTTCCAAGTCCACACCATTGATCTGTCCCTGATATCGCTGGGCCTTGTGGCCTAGCACCATTACTGTTCCAGTCAGTTTCAAACGAGACAACAGGCCGAATTCTATAAGCTCGGCACGGTCAGTCCACTCAGGATAACGGCTCAATGTTCGCAAATCGCCAGATGTAAATTCAATTATTCGTTTCTCTTTATGAAACAAGCGTCTCATAGAAATATTGTCATTTGAATCACGTAACCAGACTTCACCACTTGATCCATCCGCTGACTGGGTCTCTATCTTGCTTGCCGTACGCCAGAGGTGCCAGCGCTGATTGTTTGCCTGGGGACGGTGCGCTAATTGAATCGTGCGTGTCTCGTACAGTGCCGCTACCGGCTTATAGACCTCGACTTTTGGTGCAGCATGGATTGCTGTTGACAACAAAAATAATGGTGTAAGACAAACCCATATACGTAGATACGATTTTATCATTTTCTGTAACCTTTAAAGATGATAATACTTAACAAAAAATGAGGGAGACGCGCGAACGTCTCCCTCCTGGAGATTCCTTGTATGTTTTACAAGATTTAGTCGTCCTTCTCTTCATACTTGTCGTCTTTAGAGATACGAGAAGCGGCGCGCATCACATGATAAATCACGTTCTGTTCCTGTACCCCGTGTATCAAAGAAGAACCAGGACCACCGGCATAGATTGTTACGTCTTCACCTGCGTGAGTTTCAGAGCTTAGTGGAACCAATGCCTGCTGATGAAAACCTTCATCAGTAGTGTCAACACCAGATAGATCATCTAATCGACCAGTGTTGATAGGCTCACCATAAGAAGTGTCACCACCGGTTGCAAGTACGTGAGAACCGTTACCATTTGCATAACTCAGCGTAGTATACGGCATGCCATCTTTAGCTAGTTGTTCAACGCCTGTGGAGTTGCCTGCACTGTCATTAGATACGACTTTACCAAGAATACTGTTACCACGTGTTGGATAACCAGCAATAGTAAACACATGACTATGATCTGCTGTAACAAGAATCAGTGTATCTTCAGGATTTGTCTTTTCCATCGCCAGTTTGATAGCGTTGGAAAATTCAATAGCATCCGTTAAAGCACGATATGCATTACCAGCATGATGGCCATGATCTATACGACCGCTTTCAACGTGCAGAAAAAAGCCTTTATCATTTTTTGCTAGCACATCGATAGCCTTGCCCGTCATTTCAGTTAATGTGGGTTCACCACCAGTATCTGTAGGACGATCATGTTCATACTCCATATGAGAAGACTCAAACAAACCTAACAAATGATCAACCTTGCTTGTGTCAATCGCATTAAACTGTTCTTGGTTCCAGATAAAAGCAGAATTATCGTAGTTGTTAGTCCACTCGGCAGTCAGGTTACGACCATCTTTACGCTTGCCTGTCTTACCTTCACCGTCAACCATTGTTTTAGGTATGAAATGGCGACGACCACCACCCATGGCAACCTCAAGACCATCACCGTAAGGGAACTCGATTAATTGACGAGCAATATCCTTGCAGCCGTTATCTTTTGCTTCCTGTGGTAACTTGTCATCACTTTCCCAGTTACGCTCTGGTACGTGTGCATAAGTTGCCGCTGGAGTAGCATGTGTGATTCTGGCGGTAGTAACTATACCAGTAGACATACCGGCCATTTCAGCTTCTTCCAGAAAAGTGCGTAATTCATTGCCCTTTGAGCTAGCACAGTCACCACGTGTAACATTCTGATTAACTGAAATAACACCGGCTTTGCTTTTCACGCCAGTCATCATTGCTGTCATGGTGCCCGCGGAATCAGGTGTCTGTTGATTGGTATTGTAAGTTTTTGACATCGCTACGTAGGGTAGTTTTTCAAAACTTAGTAAATTTTCTTCGCCATTTTCACCACGCATCTGACCTTCAAGAATACGGGCGGCAGTTACAGTTGATACACCCATACCATCACCTACGAACAAAATTACATTCTTGGCACGCTTCATGTTGGGGTGCAGTTTCATTGCGGCCTTGACCGCTTCATTACCTTGCTCATACCAGCCTGCTGGTGTTTCAGTGTCACTGGCTGATGCACTGCCCATAAGTGCGACACCCATGGCAATGACGATAGTTTTTAGCGAAAATTGCTTGTAATTTGTTTTCATAAAATCTCCCGAAAATTATTTTCTAGTTTGCAGTAACAAAACTGCACTGATAGCGATATTGCAAACAGAATATAGTCGGTTTGGGTTACATTATTATGACGCTGAAATGAAGTTTTCTTGGTTATCAAAGTTAAGCAAAGTTGGACTGTCGGCAGTATAAAAGCAATAAACGCTGGTGAAGCAGCTGGATAGTTAAGTCAGAGTGATTGCAAAAAGAAGAGCGTCGGCCCGCGAGGGTCGGTGTTTTTTTGCCATTGATAAGTGTTTTAAGCGCACCTTACAAAATACAACAGAACGCTAGCGGAGACATTTAAGCAAACCACTAGGAAACCCGGACTAAAGTGCAGACAACAGGGCGCTTTAGGCAACAATATTGTATTATAGGGCTTGAAAACTTAACCGTTTTAATCGTGAATAACTGGGATGAAGTGCAGCATCATCCGGGGCTTATTACAGATAAAAGAGACTATGGTCACACGACAAGCCAGAAGAAAAGACGAACAATACCTGATTCAGGCGAAGCAGCGCTATGACAAGCAACGCCAGCGCAATGTTGCGGCGGTAGCGGGGGTGCATGAGTTTGTGGTGGTACTGGATAATTTGAAAGGTGGTTTTAATGTGCCTAAGATATTCCGTTCGGCGGAGGCTTTTGGGGCGCATTCGGTGCATTTGATTAATGTGGACTGGTTTGACCCTGCCCCGGCTAAGGGTTCTTTTCGAAAAGTACCCGCGGAGTTTCATGAGGAGTTTGCTTCTTGTTATAATGCCCTGATTGAGCAGGGATATACTTTGTATATGCTTGCGGCTGAATCTGTTGAAAATACAGTGCCATCTATAAGTTATGAGGTGGCATTACCCTCTAAGAGTGCGTTTATTTTGGGACATGAGGCGAAGGGACATTCTTTTTCTGTAGACGATTTTCCTGCGGTTAAAAAATTGTCGATTCCACACTTTGGTTCGGTTGAAAGTTTAAACGTAAGTATTGCGGCGTCGATTGTGATGTATGAATGCGTAAGGCAGCATAATTGTAATGATAAATAACAACAGAGGTCATTGCGAGAAACAACGTGACGTGGCAATCCTGATTATAAGTGCTACAACACAATCAGATGGCCGTGCCTTTATATAAAGGCGCTCGCAATGACGAGATCCTTTCAATAAATATTAGTCATTACAATTAGGAATGAATATGTTTGATGTAAATGAATATTTTGCTGGCAAGGTTAAGTCAATTGCTTTTAATGCCGGTAGCGATAAAGCCACCGTGGGTGTTATGGCTGTCGGTGAGTATGAGTTTGGTACAAACACGATTGAACACATGACGTTAGTCAGCGGCAAGATGGCAATTAAATTGCCAGGTGTCACACAATGGCAAGATATTAGAGTAAATGAAATGTTTGTAGTTGAGGCGAATACCCAGTTTCAGGTTAAGGTTTCTGAAGAAGTCTCATATCTGTGTATTTATAAATAATGAAGCACGCAGTGAACCCAGCTACGGAGTAGGAATTTATATGCATGAATTTGCACTTGAAGGACACGAGTATATTGAATTACATAACTTGTTAAAAGTTATTGGTTTGGTGCACAGTGGCGGTTTGGCGAAAACCCTGATATCTGAAGGTTTGGTAAAGGTTGATGGTGCGGTTGAGCTGCGTAAGCGTTGTAAGATTCACGTCGGTAAAATCGTTGAGTTTGAAAAAGAAAAAATAAAAGTTGTAGCATAAATGCTTAAGTTTATTGCGCTTATTATTAGCAGTATATTTCTATGTGTAAGTTGCTCTGTTGTTCCTGTGGTCAAATCACATTCGCCACGCGATATCGAATGCGGTATGGCAACACATGAATATGACTTAAGGCTGGTTGAAATGGGAGGCATTACTGCGAGCTGTGATTCCGCTGAATGCATACTTTCTCTAGGCATATTTGCCGCTGCCTGGACGGGCTTTACTGCGGTTATTTCCGGTTCAATTGTCGTTATTGGCAATACGGTACATTGGCTTGAACAACAAGGCCCTTGTGATGAGGAAAGATTAGAACAACAAGTCATTGATCTTAATCAGCCTTTGATTAAACAAGGTGGTGAGCGGATTTATACTAAAGAAGAATTTATACAAAGATTAAAGGAAGAGAAGTGAGTAGATTTATAATAAGTTTTGTTAGTTTAGGTTGTTTTTTTGGTGGTTCTTTTATTTCATTAAATGCCCTCGCAGCAGAGAAAGACGCTGCTGAAGTGACCAGGCCGGCAGTAGTAAAAGCAGAGAATGAAACGGATTCTGCGAACCAGCCTGTGATTTCTATCTGGTCTTCAGAGGCTGAGTTAGGCTTTATCAAAACAACGGGTAATACCGAAACTGAATCACTTAATTTTAAATTCGGTTTAAACAACAAACGAAAAAATTGGGAGCATTCTCTTAAGGCTGAATCGGCAAGCAGTTCTGATAGTGCGGGCACAACAGCTGAACGATATTTTTTATCGCTGAAGTCACTATATTCTATATCGAAGTTTTCGTACTTATTTGGACGACTTCAGTATGAGGATGATCGGTTTAGTGGTTACAATTATCAATCTTCAGAAGTACTTGGTTATGGCCGTCGACTAGTTAATAGAGATTCCCTGAAAATAAATGCTGAAATGGGTGCGGGTATACGGCAAAATGCTTTTAAAGATGGAACGTCCAAATCCGAATCTATCTTTTTAATTGGTGGCGACCTTGATTGGGCAATAAGTAAGACCGCGTCATTGAGCGAGGCTATAACCGTTGAGATAGGTGAAGATAGAACAATCAGTAAATCGGTTAGCGGATTGAAAACGAAAATTAATAGTTCGCTATCATCAAAAATAACCTATACGGTTAAGCATGCATCAGATGTACCCGTTGGTACAAAGAAAACAGATACTGAACTGGCGGTTACGCTGGTTTACGCATTTAAATAAAGGACAGAGGGTTTTAATAATGCCAATGCATGAATCAAAGAATTGCCCGCGCTGTGAAGCGAGTTTTGAATGTAAAGTGGGTTCAATAGTAGAGTGTAAATGTTCCAGTGTTTTTTTATCGGCCTCCGAACGTGAATATGTTGCGGTGCGTTATGACGAATGCTTGTGTGTAAATTGTATGATAGAAGTGCAAACAGAATTTAGTATTCTAAATCGCGGTAAGAATATTCAACAGGTTTTACGACATTAAGCGATGTCAGGTGAGGTTGAAAACTTAAAAGCGAATGAGCTTTTACTTATAAGCCAAAAGGCGACTGGTCGCTGAATGATACATAAAATCACATCAGGCATTGCTTATACCGTCAGATTGTTACATTTTTAAATTAAATTAAATTTAAGGTTTGAATTATGGCTACACAAAAACTTGAATTAATCAGTTTTGCATTATGTCCTTATGTGCAACGGGCAAGAGCCATACTGGCTGAGAAAAAGATTGAACATGAAATCAAGTTTATTGATTTAGACAGTCCACCTGATTGGTTCTTTGATGTATCGCCAATGGAAAAAGTACCGGTATTGCTTGTTGATGGCGAGCCATTGTTTGAATCAATGGTGATCTGCGAATATCTAGACGAAATCACGCCCGATTCATTACACCCTGCTGATCCCTTTAAAAAAGCACAAAATCGGGCCTGGATTGAATTTGGCAATTCAATTCTAGATGCGACTTATGGCTTGTTTACTACGAACGATGAAAAACGCTTTAAACAACTTACGGCTGAGATAGATGAAAAATTTGATGTCCTGGAGGAAGAGTGTTTAACCGGTACGCCTTTTTTTAATGGTGATAAATTTTCTATTATTGATGCTGTTTATGCGCCTGCATTCAGATTCCATGAGGCGATTGCAAAGTACCATGATTTGGGCTTTTTTGATGATCGACCTAATCTCACTTTATGGCGAGATACCTTGTTATCTTATGATGCGGTTAAGGAGAGTGTACCTTTAACGTATGCTGCAGATCTGGATGCCTATCTGCGCAAGCAAGACTCCGTTTTTTCAGCGAAAATGTCTTAATCTATTCAGGAAATTACCACTTACAGCAATGACAAAATACATAACAAAATACTGGTCAGTGAATATTCCAGCCTTATGGGATGCCGAGTTCTCTGAGGATACGGATGTCATCTATGATAATAAGGGGGTTGGTGAATTAGTCATTAGCACCCTTTACGATGAAGAAGGTATCTCGGATGAACAAATCGAAGCCATGGCAGAAGAACACGCCGATTCGGATGCGATTATAGAAGACGTGGAACTGGGGGATTTTAGTGGCATTATGTTGAGCTATACTCAAGATGGTGAGTTTTGGTGTGAATGGTACTTGCGTGGTGAAAACGTATTACTGTTTGCGAGCTATAATTGTGATGAAGACAAGGCGGAAGAAGATGAAGATGTGGTTGAATCTATCTTGGAGTCACTTGAAGAGTTAAGCTAAATTCCCTATATAATTCCTAACTGAAATCGGGTTCTGCAGATGAATTTAGCAACAAAATTGATGTCCTACTCATGTTAATGAGGACGTTTTAATGAAAAAAATATTATTTTTAGTCTTGCTAGCGGGACTGGTCTCAGCTTGTGGTACGCCGTCCTTCTTTCTGCGGGATGTTAACAAAAATCTCACTCATTCAATCGCGGTAAACAATTTCGCAACAATGAAAGGCCAGTATGCTTTTTGGGGCGGAACAATATTATCCGGTAAAAATCTTAAAGACTCGACCGAACTCGTTATACTTGCATACCCGCTGGATAACTATGGCGAACCGATCAAAGATAGCCGTTCTTATGGTCGATTTGTTGCTGTTCATCAAGGTTATCTTGAATTAGGTGAGTATGCAAAGGACCGTAGAGTAAGCCTGGTGGGAGAATTAATCGCCAAACGTAAAGGCATTGTGGGAGAGACCGAATATACTTATCCTGTTCTTGGCGTACGGCAGATTAAACTGTGGGTAGACGAGCCGGAAGTTATTTATGACGATTCCCATATACGTTTTCATTTTGGGGTAGGGGTGTATCGTGACCATTGGTAAAGTTCGAATGGGGACTTTTAACGCAAGTAGAATTTAACGTCCAATTTATTAAGAAAATACAAATAATACAACAATAAATGGAATAAATTTACCCCTATTACGTTTTAGTTAGTATAGACACGTGATGGGTGAGGGATGTTTAGTAAACATAAGCTTTCTACGTTTTGTTCGGAAAACCGCGGTTTACTGCTGCAATTGGCTTATTCATGGTGCCACGATAAAGCTCTGGCTGAAGATCTTGTTCAAGATGCCACCGAAAAAGCGCTTAAAAATATTGGCCGAATAAAACATACCAGGGCTATAAAAGCATGGTTTATTCAAATCATGTTGAATTGCTGGCGCGATATTTTGCGTAAAAAGCAGGATCTTCAAAATATTGATGACTTAATTTTCAGTGACAGCGCCGATATAGCTGAACAGCATAATCTATATGAGAGCTTAACCCCTGAACAAAGTCTATCGACACAACAAACTCAAACAGCCGTTAAACATGCTATTAGTCGCCTGCCAATAAAGTATAGAACGGTACTAACTCTGGTAGATATCTATGGGGCATCCTATAGCGAGGTTGCAGAAATCATTGATACACCGATGGGTACCGTTATGAGTAGAGTGAGTCGAGCACGCCATGAACTACTTAAATATTTATCGACTAATAAAGAACAACGCCGAACGGTTGTTTCAATACACAATGCTACTGTTTTTAGAGGTGAAGAATGAGCCAGCAATCCAATTTTTCTGATGAAGTACTGAATGCCTATGTGGATGGTGAATTATCGGCTGAAGATGAGCTGTCTATATTAGAGGCGATGCAACGTGATGCGGTTTTTAGCAATCGGGTTAATGAGTTGAAGCGCCTTAAACTACTGGTTGCCACAACGTATAGAGATAACCGGTCTAAAAACAAGTTAATTGAAAATAAAAATACTGTGCGTTGGTCTCTCGTCGCCAGTGTTCTCCTTACGGTTGGTATTGTAAGTGGTTGGCTATCACATGATGCTTTACTGAATAATGATTCTGTAACTTTAGCGATGACAGATAAAAGTAACCCAGAGAAAAATATTGAAGAAAAAACATTAATAAATAAAAATCAAGTAGGTAAAAACAAGGATACATGGAATATTGTTTTACATGTAAATTCAAATGACGAGTATATTCAGAAGACAATACTCGATGAAACCGAAAGTCTGCTTGAATCTTTTAAAGGTTCCCGACAAAAAGTACGGGTTGAAATAGTCGCCTATGGCAAAGGCGTTTTTTTATTTGATAGTGAAAAATCAAAGTATAAAAAACGTCTCTCTTCACTTAAAAGTAATTTCTCTAATTTAAGTTATGCCGTTTGTGGACGTACGATAAAGCGCTTGGAGAAAGTTGAGATGCGAAAAATTTATCTTGTACCCAATTTGACAGTAGCGCGTTCAGGAATTTATCAAATTATAAAAAGACAAAAACAGGGTTGGAATTATATTCGAATTTAATAAGGGGGTAATATTTATGTTACAAGTTATAAAAGGTTTATTATTTGGCTCACTCATTTTAACTGGATTAAATGTGTATGCCGTGAGTGCGATGAAAGAAGACAGTCAACATGTACGAGTCTGGAATACGTTTGCAGAAGATCTATATCAATTACATCAATCATTGATAAGCGCATCTTCAATTAGAACTGAAGAAGAAATGGGTGGTTATGCAGAAAATGAAAATTTCTTCAAAGAAACACGTTACTATAATTCAGACTCAGGAAAGATATTGAGTCGAATCCAGCGCGAAACCGAAAACAAGAATAACATTCATCTTATTGAGGTGTTTTTATATGATGAACAGGATCGGGTTAAACTGGATTACCTCGCGGTGTACTTGCCCGAGTTCAGAAATGCACCGATTCAAACATTAATTAATCTGCATCATTACAATGATACGCTGCATGCTTTCAGGCAGTTTGATGCTTCGGGCGCACGTATCTACGAGCAGTGTCAGGGGACACTATTTAAAGACGTTGTGTTTATTTCGCTTGAAGAAGATGAAATATACAGGCGCAGTTCCGAGGTTGTAAATGATAGCGAGGCTAACCAATACCTAAGTTGCTTTGAATTTATACCCAAGACGGCTGCCAATTATTTAAATCCAAAAAAGTTTAAGTCGGAGTTCAATCAACCTGTCAACACGAAACAGACTATTACGAGTGACGATGAATTTAGCAAAGAATTACAGGAACTCAATAACCAGATAGATGCCGATGTTCAAAATGGAACCGCATTTGTTAAAAGAGGTGATATATATTTTAAGCGCCATGAATTCGAAAATGCTGTGAATGATTATACGGCTGCAATCAAGCTGGATAAAAATCTGGATGAAGCTTACTTTGGTCGGGGCATGGCGTTAGGTCGCCAGGGTCTGGTTCAGCAAGGAATTCAAGATTTAAGTGTCTATATTCAACGCCATCCATATCATTCACGCGCGTATACCAAACGCGGGGTACGGTATATCTGGCTTGGCAACACAGCCGCTGCGAAAAAAGATATGTTACAAGCCATTCAACTGGATATTAGCAACGCCGAAGCACATGATGATCTGGGTGTGATCTATGCGAGTGAGGATAATTTTGATAAAGCAGTGTATCACTTCAAACAGTCTATTTATTATGACCGCTCTTATCAAAAAGCGTATCATAATTTAGCGCTGGCTTATGTCGTGACAGAACGCTATACGCAGGCACTGAACCAGGTCGATAAAGGTTTATCACTGGATAACAATAACCGTAATACACTGCTGTTAAAAAGCACGATTCTTGAAAAGTTAGGTAAAACCCAAGAGGCAAACGCAATCCGCGAGCATGCAGAATTTTTACCAGAAGGAAATTGGTCAGAGCAGTTTAGTATGAAATGATGCTCGGTTAATTTTATTTCGAAATTTTATAGCTCCTTATTTTGATGATTTTAAAAAATAATCGGTTTATATGCACTTTATGGATGGCTTCATGTGTGTATGAGGCTAAATAGTAATAACTCTATAAGAAATACTTAATGTTAAAATAAGATAAAGCGTGCTTGAATAGGGGCTCATTTACCAGGACGTGAAAACCATGAGCCCTACAAAAATAGAAGCAGCAGAAACAACAAAGACACCGGCAACAAACCAAAGCATCCGCGAGATTAGAATTAACCCGGTTGTACCAACAGAATCCGTGCTGGTGGCAACCGCGCGTGGTATGCGCCCTAAAAAGAAAGAAGAGCGTCTCGAACGTGATACACGTAAACATGTAGAGACATGCCCATTCTGCCGTGGCAATGAATCAATGACACCGCCTGCGTTGTTAACCACACCCGATGAAACCCAGTGGGATATTCGAATAGTTGAAAACCTGTTTGCTATACTAGGCGATGATGAAAAACGGTCTAATCTGGTAATGGGTTTACAACAAACCATCGATGGCTACGGGCGCCATGAGGTAATTATTGATCACTCTGAACATGGTATTGCCGTTTATGATATGACTGAGCAACACATTGCCCAGGTGTTTAAGACCTACCGAAACAGAATGTTAGCGCTCTACGAAGCTGATGACCGGATTCGTTATGTGCTGGTATTTAAGAATTTTGGGCCGGCAGCAGGTGCGAGTATTCCGCATACGCATAGCCAGCTTATTGCGATGCCGGTTATTCCGGAGAATGTCCATTCAGAAATACACCATTCAGAGGATTATTTTGAAAAGCATCATCAATGTATTTTTTGCAGTTTGATTGATGAAGCTTTAACTTTTGAGGCCACCATCTACGATCGCGACTCGGGTCAGGTGCGCCGGAAAGTGGATATTGGCCAATATATTATCGAACGTACCGAACACTTTATTGCCATTAAACCTTTTGCCAGTCGTTATGAATGGGAAGTTCATATTTTTCCGTTAAACCATCAGGCTGATTTTATTGATTGTAGTGACGATTTTCTTGATGATTTTTCTGGCTTGCTGCAGCGAACAATGAGACGTTTAGATACTGTTTTAGAAGGGGTGCAATATAATTATTTTATGCACACGCTGCCACATGGTGATGAATATAAGAAAAATGCCAAAAGTTATCACTGGCATTTAGAAATTACACCCAGGACGAGTATTCCAACAGGATTTGAATTAGGCTCAGGTTTATTCGTTAATACGATTAGCCCGGAAGAAGCTGCGCAGCAGTTACGTGATGTAGAACTTTAATATGAAGTTATAAGTAATTGTTAATAAAAGTTTTTAATCGAAATAGGTGAGATCTTGAAAACACTAATTTATGCGTTTCTTGCAGCTAAATTATAACGTTCTATACTTGAGTAATTGATAGACAGTCAGGCTCGTTTTGGTCGGTCAGTCGCATAGCCAATTGCATGAGGAGTTTATTATGAATGAGCGACGCACGAGTAATCGACAGTTAGTTCGTTTGAACGTAGATATCTATCATGATGAAATTGGTCTGGTAAAAGGCAAAATTCGCGACATTTCAGCAGGCGGTATGTTTGTTGACGTCCTGGACAAACGGCTATTAAGACGCAGATTCAGTAATGAATTCTTAGTTGTTAAGCCCTCGAATATGGATGTTTTGTTTAATATGCAGTGCCTCAGAGTTGAAGAAAATTTTCTCGGTTTAAAATTTCTGGAATAACTCTTGCCCTCTCCCCCACGGTAGCGAAATCCCAAGTCTCCTTATAGATTAATCATTCAAAATAGCTCATAATTACTTCAAATTATTAATAAAAAGAAAAATAAGTATGGATGAACGAAGGAAACATCGACGTAAAGTAGTGAATTCGCGAGTGAGACTTTTCCATCCAAGTTTTGGCTCAACCGATACCCAAACACGCGATATATCCGATGGTGGTGTGTTACTTCTAGCGAGCCAGAGTCTGCCGAATGGTCTGGTTAATAGTGAGATTAAACTCATTTTTCTTGATTCGGGTGATGTGGATATTGTTTTTAATATGCTTGTTGTTCGTATGAATGATTCGGGAATGGGTTTGAAGTTTTTGAACTATGAAAAATCAGGAGAGGTTTATCCAATTTCGAATTTGAGGACAATTTGGGAAAAGCAAAAATAATATAAATTATGTCGAGTCGATCGCACATTTGATTAAATAATATGCTAAATTTCACGCATTCTGAATTCAATTGGCTATGAAAAGAACATTATGATCTTCCGTACAAAGGATCGGCGGTACTCCCCTCGTAAACGCGTGATTTCATCTATACGCATTAGTCACCAACTCTTTGGTGAAGTGGATGGTCGCTCACGAGACATCTCAGATGCAGGCCTCTATGTTGTTGCGCAAGATTTACCGAGTCTACCTAAAGGTGCTCATGTCAGCTTGCAGTTAATGGATTCCAGTAATCCGTTTATCTTCTTTAATACCCGAGTTGTACGCGTGAGCAATAATGGAATCGGTTTAGCGATTGTTGACTATGAAGTCGATGGTGAGCGATTTAGACTGGATGAGTTAAAGCGACAATGGGAAGTTGCTTATCCTAATTATTACGCTACGAAATAATTAATTTTCTGGTAAGAGTTAATTAATGTAACGATGTATCTCTTACAGTTTGCTTCTACCCGTTCCCTCGTATTTCACATCCCCTCCATTATCACCCGCATAGGTGATTTCCGATGTCATCAAGTATGAAAGTATTATTTCAAATAAGTTGTGTGTGTCACGCATTTTGTAGATAATTAAAGTGTTAAGGATGAACTGATTAAGACCTAAAAAGGATGTGAATACAGGTGCACTGTTATGAATAAACGAAATGAAATGAGAATAGGATGCAATAAGCCTATAAAGGTTGTTATGCCGGATAATTCTTCAATGTTGATGACAGCGTTGAATTACTCTATGGGTGGAGTCGGTGCGACAGGCTCTATCTATCAAGTTATCCCACAGGTTGGTGAACAGCTAAAAATGAATTTTACTCTGAATGCAGCGAATTCCAGAGAGGTTAAAATAAATGGTATCGTAAAATATATTAATCTTGATGGTGGAGTGTATTATTTAGGCCTGGGTTTGTAGCAAGGAGTTTTTAACGTTAAAGTCTACCTAAGTACATTCACTAAAATAAATATAGCACTTGCTTATCCCTACATGCATCGCTTAGCCTAAAAGCTAGCGGCTCTTTGTAGTTCCCATATCGCCTTAATATAGGCGGTTTCTTATTCGCGGGTTGCTAAAGCTTAAACGCTATCAGATACGTTCATAAATTTACTGATTTAAATGGAAACACTACAGTTTTTAAGCTAAAAATTTAGTACATTCTATATTCGTAAATGTTGAATAAAACTCAAACCTATGTGTAAATATCCTATTCCTAAATCTGCTATAACTCGCGCTGACTCAATTCGTATAAATCCAGGAAAATTGAGCCAATTGGGGCTGGCTATTCTCCATATCGGTTTGATATGGCTTGCGAGTGCAAACATACTTTGTTTTGCCGCTGAAACACCCGAAGATGTGCCTAAAAGTATTGAACTTCCTAATGGAAGTCTGTATTCAGGTGATATTAAGTATGGTGTTATTCGTGATGGTACGGGCACTAATGAATGGCCCAACGGAGATCGCTATAAAGGTGAGTGGTTTAATGACAGCCCGCATGGCCAAGGGATAATGCTGCGAAAAAACCAGGAGGAATATCATGGTCAGTTTGCTTTTGGCCAATATAGTGGCGTAGGCGATTTAAAAACACCTTCGGGAGAGCGTTATATAGGTGCCTTTCGGTTTAATCAGTTAGACGGACTGGGTCTTTATGTGTCTGCAAATCAGGCATATTATCTAGGTGAGTTTTCACAACATAAGCGGCATGGACGTTTGTTATATTTCCCGAGTTTATCGTCCAGGCCGCAATATCAATTATGGTTTAATGATGCCCTGGAAAAGAATATTGATATGAATGAGTCTGACAATATGCGTAGTATTCAGGAACGGCTGTCAATTACTCAAATGATAGAAAGTTTTACCGTTATTGGTAAACAACGTTTAAGTCAAAGAACAGCGGATAGTCATTACCAGGGTCGAGGCAGGGTTAGGAAAATTATCGATGAGGTTGGATATTCACCTGAACATGCTTATGGTGATTTAATAATAAATTTATTAGACCTTAATCACTAGGATTAGCAAAATCAATGCAAGAAAAACTCGATGTAGAACATATTATTAACGCGCCGTTAAATGAGTTGTCAGATTCTGAATGGGAAGCCTTATGTGATAATTGTGGGCGCTGTTGTTTAATTAAATTAGAAGATGATGAAACCGACGAAGTTTTTTATACAAATATGATTTGCCGTTTGTATGACATTGAAAAGGGGCAGTGTAGTAATTATAGAAATAGAAAAGAGAAAGTACCCGGTTGTGTTGATATTAAAAGCTTTGGTAATGAAATATATTCGCAACTACCTGAAACCTGTTCTTACAGACTCCGATACCATAATTTACCGTTACCATCCTGGCATCCATTATTTGTCGGCAATACTGATACTATGCAACAACAGTTGATAACGATTAAGCATCGCACGGTTTCTGAAGAGGGTATTCATGAAAATCAATTTGAAGAGCATATTGTTGACGATATTAAGTGAGCTCTAATACAGAATCCTTTATACTCTAATTATGAATCGTTTTATAAAATTTTTTTTCTTGATAAATATTATATTGTCACTCACGTCTTGTAGTGTAAGCAACCAGCGCATGTCGGCAGCAGAAAATAAGACAGCCGTTAGCAGTGTTAATATCAAGCTCCGAAAGTATGTTGAGCAACTCTATTCTCAAGATGCTACCGAGCGTGCCTGGGGAGTGTATAATATTGGTAAATCTGCAAAGTTGGCTGCCAATACAGTACCTTATTTAATTGCACTCCTTGATGATAATGAAGTTGCTGTGATGTCGCGTTATGTTGGTCGGAATTATACTTCAGCTACCACAACGACAACTGCAAATGAAGTCGTAAAGACATTAGGCAAGATCGGGCAACCCGCGGTTAAACCTTTATTAGAAGCGCTTAAGGACTCCAACAGTTCGGTCGTTATAAAAGCAATAAAGACGCTAGGATTAATTAACGATAACGAAACCATTAAACCCCTGGTTGCATTTTTAAGTAATAAAAATAAAGCAGTTCGTTTAGAAGCTGCAAATAGTTTAAGTCGATTCAAGAATCCCTGGATTACAGGCTATTTATTAACGACTTTAAAAAACACTGATCCCGCAATACGCTCTACAGCTTTATATGCTCTTGGCAAACTTAAAAGTCCGGTTGCAGTTCCGGATTTATTGGCGTTGTTAAATGATCCTGAACAATCAATACGCTCGCAAGTGCTGTATGTACTTGGTAACTTTAAGGATGAGCGTATTATTCAACCGCTGATTGAACAAGCTAAGGTAACGGATAAGCAAAATATAAATTATCGTATCGAAGTTATTGGTGCATTAGGGAATATTCGCGATTATCGCGTGATAGAAGCACTCATTGCAATTTTAGGTGAGAGTAATAAAAGTATAAAAATAGCGGCGGCGGCTGCGCTAGCTCAAATAGCGGATGTGGATTTAGGTCTAAATGCCGCTAAATGGCAACGCTGGTGGTCGCATAAGTTAAAACGGTCGCGTATGCAGTAAATTGTGCTTAGTTTCATTTTACTATTCTTTAATCGGCCTATTTTTTAATCCAGTTTATTTCTGCTGCTGTCGTTTCTCCTATAACGACTCGATATAAATTTTTTGGAAAGACCGCTTCATTCTCGGTAATGGGTATGCGTCCGGCCATAACTTCGGCACGAGTTTGCGGGTAACGTGGATTATTCTCAGGGTTGGCAAAGCCTACGGGATAGATTGGATAGCCTGTTGCGAGATCATATTTGTCTGCAGCCCCTAACGTATGCAAAAATTCATGAGCGATAATCACATTATTTCTTCGAGTGAAGCGCTGTCCAGCATAAGCATGTACAACACCAATGTGGCCTTTTTCCAATCCTAATGAATGAGATAAGGATTTTTTATTTTGCGGATCGTAATAGACTACGTAAATTTTGACATCAGCAGAAGGCCCGTTGTCGGAGTCATGAGTGTATGCCCAGTAGCGTAACTTCAAACTCCAGAACATAACACTAAAAATAGAACGGTTAGCGGGCGGTTCAGGTGGCTGGCCAATGACTTCGGGTGCAACACTTATGGCTGTGGGCGTGTTTATTGGAATTTTATAGTAGCGGCCTTCCTCTGCAAAGAAAGCATTTATATCCTGGAAATTGCTTTTTTGCAGGCTCTTTATGTAACGTTGAGTGTTTTTACTCCCATCACCATTGATAGGATAAACAGTAACCCATAATGTGTCGTCCCAGTCCGTTGCCCGTAATTGGGTGAGATATGTGGAACCTGCGACAATTATTAGGATAGTTAATAAAATAAAAATACGAAAAGCTTTAAACATGAGCGTAAGTCTCATTAAAATTTTTTATTAGGTTGAATTATTATAGCGTTATAAGGCTGTTTTGAGAAAATTCTTTACTAATAAATTAAATTTATAAGCTCTTGCCGACAGTTTTCTATTTATACAGGCACGAAATTAAAGGTAGACTATACTTACTCTTATAACTGAGTAGAATACTCAACTTAGTAATAATGGAGGTGATAGCTATGATTCGTCGTATGTATTTCATGATTCCAAATGTAAGTCTTGCTCGAACTATTCACAAGGAGCTCTTACTGTCACGAGTGGCGGACAGTAGAATGCATGTGATTGCAAGGGAGGATGTTGATTTAAATGATTTGCCTGAGGCAAATCTTCTTCAAAAAAGTGACTTAATACACTCAATACAAACAGGTATACCCATCGGCGGTCTGACGGGCGTGATACTTGGAGCGTTTGCAGTGAGTTCGGGGCTGGTTTCGCCAGGCTACGAAGGGGTAACAATTATGCTCACGGTTTTTGCTGGTTTGTTTTTAGGGGTGTTTGCTTCGACACTAATCGCGGTAAATGTTCCTAATACGCGCCACCGTCGGTTTGAAGGAGAGTTATTAAGCGGTAAAATACTTTTTATTGTTGATGTGCCAGTAGAAAAAGTAGCTGAAATTTGTGATAGGGTAATAAAACTCCACCCTGAAGCAGATATGCGCGGTTTGGAGCCAAATATTCCAGCCTTCCCATAAAAAAATAAGCTTCATTAAAAAGGCTGGTTTACACTGGCCTTTTTTTTAACCAAAAATTTATTTAATTTTGCTGCGTTTAATGTAGTAACGTGCCCGTGCAACTTTATTTATGCAGTTTGGAAACTTGTCGAACTGTTGCTGGATCTTTGCTTCAGTAAGCAAGGTTGCAGCTTTTGTCCAGGCAACAGTAGTACCAAAGCCTGCGACCTTTGTTTGTTCCAATTCAGTATTGGCTAGCGCCAGGTCGGAGTTGCATTGGTTTGCAAGGCGAGCATTATGTACTGCTGTACAGCCAGAAAAGATAAAGCTTGCTGAACAAATTAAAAATACAAATTTTAAAATGGATTTTGTAATATGTGACATAATTAGATGACTACCTTTAATTTTGTCAGTGAATGTTATTTAAATAAGTACAATTTATTTAAAGCTGGTTTTATAAAAAATGATATGCATAAGGATAGGAGTAATAATAAAAAATGAACAGAATTATTAGACAATAATTCCCAATTAATCTTAATTTGGGAGTAAAATCCAGAGGAGTTAACAAATAAATAGCTACGGGTTAACAATTTTGGGATTACCAAAATTGATTCTCGGAATGTAGACATTCGTCAAAATAGATAAAGAGAGATGCTTTTATGCCTTCATTTGATGTGGTTTCTGAATTAGATATGCATGAGGTTACTAATGCGGTTGACCAGGCTAATCGAGAGCTGTCAACACGATTTGATTTTAGAAAGGCAGATGCCAAATTTGAACGTCAGGATGATGCTATTAATATGACTGCTGATGCAGAATTTCAATTACAGCAGATGCTTGATATTCTTCAGAATAAAATGCACAAGCGTGGTATTGATATATTTTGTCTTGATGCGCAGGACCCCATTGCCCTGGGTAAACAGGTAAAGCAGTTAATAAAATTGCGTCAAGGTATTGAGCAAGATGATGCACGCAAGATAATAAAATTAATAAAAGATGCAAAGTTGAAAGTACAAACGGCTATACAGGGTGAAAAACTTCGTATTAACGGTAAAAAGCGTGATGATTTACAAGCTGTTATAGCACTATTAAAAGGAGCCGATTTAGACATGCCGCTCCAGTACGAAAATTTTAGAGACTAAATATATTCAATAGGGTTTCATCCAGTAGAGTGCGCACAATTCTCTCTTTGGGTGCTAGTGTTATGGTGTATTTAAACGAATAATGATAAAAAACTCATGAAGGATTCTCACGATTTAAGTCTACTCATTCAATCACGTGTGCCTATTATATTCATGGAAACAAAGGAAGAGTGCAGAGCGATGGAATTGATTGAAAAGGTTTCCAGTAAACTATTTACGCCATTATACCACTGGAGTATTACCGAAGGCTTATTAAGACTCGAACAAGGCTACTCGCCGCAACGTCACAATTCAAAACCGCATGATGTTTTAGGCCATATTAAATCAAGCCTGCATCCAGGTGTTTTTGTGCTAACCGATTTTCATCCATATTTAAACGATCCCCTGCACATCCGGTTATTAAAAGATATTGCCATTAGCTACAGTGAATCACCGCGGACAATTGTTTTTCTTAGCCATGAAGTCATCATGCCGGAAGAGCTGGCTAATTTTAGTGCGGGTTTCAAGTTAAGTATGCCGAGTAAAGAGAAAATTGACCAACAGGTTAAATTAATAGCCGAAACCTGGTCGGATGAAAATAATGGCCGAAAAGTCAAAGCCGACAAATAGGCTTACCAAATGCTGTTAAAAAACTTAACAGGGTTAACCATATCAGAAGTAAAACGCTTGGCACGCAGTGCAATTTATGATGATGGTGCGATAACCGAGTCAGATATTCCTGGGGTATTAAAAGCAAAGTATGAACTATTAAATACCGATAGTATTTTACAGTTTGAATATGAGACTGAAAAATTCTCTGATGTCGGTGGCTTTAATAATGTAAAGAAATGGTTGCAACAACGTAAGCAGGCTTTTGTTGATGATATCCCCGGGCTTCAACCACCTAAAGGAATGTTGCTTTTAGGTGTGCAAGGCTGCGGTAAATCGTTAGCTGCAAAGGCTGTTGCCGGAATATGGGGTGTACCGTTACTGCATTTAGATTTCGGCGCACTATTTAATAAGTATCATGGTGAAACTGAAAAAAATTTACGTAAGGCGTTAAAAACGGCCGAGGTCATGTCGCCTTGTGTCTTATGGGTCGATGAAATTGAAAAAGCCCTTGGAACGTCAGAAAGTGACGGTGGCACCAGTCAGCGTGTATTGGCAACGCTGCTCACCTGGCTGGCTGAAAAAAAGAAGTCTGTCTTTATGGTTGCCACAGCAAATAATATTGAGGCTTTGCCGCCGGAATTAATTCGTAAAGGACGTTTCGATGAAATATTTTTTGTTGACCTACCAAAACATGCAGTGCGTATGAATATTTTTGCGATTCATCTTAAACGACGTAAGTTAGCCTCGGCACAGTTTAATCTGGAAAATTTAGCGAATCAGACAGAGGGTTTTTCTGGTGCGGAGATCGAGCAAGTCATCGTGTCTGCATTTTATACGTCACATTCAAATAATTTATCAATGAATGATGAAGTGATTTTGCACGCAATATCTCAGACGCGTCCGTTATCCGTTGTTATGGCCGAGCCTATTGAAGTCTTGCGTGCGTGGGCTAAAGATAGAACAGTGTCAGCAGATTGAGTAAAATTATGCCCAGATTATTAAGGACTAACGCCCTTTGTTAAAGGCGCGTTAGCGGAAATTTCATATTGCGCCATCGAGCCATCATAGATTTTAATATTTTCAAAGCCGAGGCTACGCAAGGCCACATAGGACTGCGAAGCCCGATGCGCAGAACGGCAATAAAGGATGACCGGTTGTTGTTTTTGTTTTAGTCCAATTGCACTCAATTCGGCTTTAAGTATTTCTGCGGGCTTAAATTTAAACTGATTTTCAAAATTAATGGCATTATCCCAGCTCCACAATTTCGCTCCGGGAATGTGGCCACTACGGCGCTGTTTTACGTTTCCGGTATACTCTTCCTTGCTACGTACATCAATTAGGACTGTATTTTTAGCTTGACTTGACGGTAGAACATCGTCAAGTGTTGCTAGCGTATTTTTATGCAGTGATTTTGGTAAAGTGTAATTGGTTTTTGCTGTAGGTTGAAACGGGTTTGCGGTAACTGGATTGCCATCTAGTATCCATTTCACTAAACCACCGTCCAACAATGAAACATTTTTATGGTTAATGCGTTCAAGCTCCCAATATAAACGTCCAGCGTGGAGTCCGCCCATATCATCGTAGAGAATAACGTGGCTAGATGTGGTTATTCCTAGCAGGCCGAGTAATTTAACAATGTTGTGACTGCCAATGCTTAAAGATACACCATTTTTAAGTTTCCGATTTAGAACATGGTAAGGTAGCTGTATTGCTTTTTTAATGTGGAAGCGCTGGTATTGTGTTTCATCTGACATATCGATGAGAACAATATCGGAATTGTCAATATTGGCTTTTAACCATTGTGTCGTTACCAGGGTTTCAGCAGCATAAACAGTTGATAAAAAAGAATGTGAAAAAATGACAAAAGCGAATAATAAGGTTTTCATATTGTATTCCTGCTTGAATAATCAAACTATTATATATACGCTAAACGTTAATAGATAGACGTAACTAATGAAGTTGATTTTGAACTATGTCGCAAATAGCATGCAAATATCATTATGATTTACCTGCACGATGGTCGTGCCATTCTTGTCGCATAAATTATTGTACTAACTGCGTTAAACCAACTCATCTGCAACAAGCGCCTATATGTGTGTTGTGTGGAGAGAGCTTGGTAGTCGTTGGTGCTGAGAATGTCGTTGTTCCTTTCTGGCAACGTTTACACCATTTCTTTATGTATCCAATAAATGCTGTTCCTGGCGGTATTATAATTTTATTAACGGTTGTGGTTGCTGCTTTGGGTAATACTCTATTTGGTATTTTAGCTATATTTTTAAGTGTATTGGTCTTTATGAAGTATGCCTATGTGGTATTAGAAGATACTTCGCATGGTTATCTATTGCCACGTCCATTTTTGGCGGAAATGATTACCAGGGATTTAGAACTCCCTTTTAAGCATATCTTAAATCTATTCTTAATTGCGGCTTTGAACTATCTCGCTTATAACTATAGTTTAAAAATAGATTCTGAATTTTTATTTCAGGCCGTTCTGTTTACAACCCTTTTTCTTTTACCCGCCAGTGTTATGTTATTAGCATCCAGGCGCAGTTTTACCAGCGCTTTTAATCCGGCGCTATACTTTAAAGTTGTGAAAAGTGTAGGCGTTGCCTATCTTCTGCTATATGTCTTTGTACTCATGATGTTAAGTTCGGCAACCGCTGCAATATATTATCTTCACCCGTTTATTCCTGATGGATTTCATTTAACGATCAACGCACTGATAAGTATGTTTTTTTTGTTGAGCATCTTTAATATGTTGGGATATGTATTGTATCAATACCATGAAAAGATTGGTTTTGGTGTAGATATTGAAGTGTCGAGTAGCCAGCGCACTAATGAAGAGCTGGGTGATTTCGAGTTAAGAATGCCTGCAATGGTTGATATAGAGATCCTTGTGCAAGAAGGTGAGTATACGAAAGCGAAGTTGCAATTAGAAAAGCAAATAGCTTCTGAGCCTAGCGACATGCATGTGCGCGGATATTACCAGAAACTACTTCATGTACTTGGTGATGTTGAGGGTGCCAAGGTGCATTGTGCAAATTTTGTTGCACGTTTAATGGCAGAAAAAAAGATGACACAGGCAATGAAAATTTTTTCAGCGTGCTATAAAGAAGATTCCGAGGTTACCTTATCTAAACCAGTGCAGCGTCTGGAACTGGCATATTTGTATCATAATAATGGTGAGTACCGCATGGCAATGCACTTGCTACATAACTTGCATATAGATCATCCAAGCTACTCTGAAATTCCTGAGGCTTATTTATTGGCAGCCAAAATAATGTCAGATAAATTAGATCAGCATGATAAGGCGATACGAATATTACAATTTGTTTTGGAAAAATATCCACAGAATAAAGGTGTTGAAGAAGCTCGGCACTATTTAAATATCCTTGAGTCAGTTTCTCGAGCTGAGGCTCTAAGTTAATATCCGCTTGCAATTCTGGCTTGCTTACTATCTGGAAAATCTTTGAGTAGTAGGTTTTTATATTGATGAGATTGTTCGGTTAAATGAACTTTTTTAAGCGCATTAATTAAGCTGAGTAATAATTCGGGTTGCCTGTCGATGTTATTGTCATGCTTTAATAAGTAATGGCATATTTTACCAGCATCATCCAGATAATTATTGTTAGAAAAAACCATTGCTAATTTATAAAGTAATTCGGTAGTGAATTTTGCAGATGGTTGAGCAATCTCGGAATATTCTTTATATACCGAATGAATTAATTTTTCTTCCCCCGATTTTTCACAGGCCAGTTTAATAAGATGGTGGGTGAAAACATGGTATTGATTAGTGTCAGGGTGTACTTTTTCTAAATTATATAATTGCTTAATTACATTAATATCATTTGGCTGATTAATCAGTAATTCATTTAGAATTTTATGTGCAGGGTTAAATTTAAGTTGCGCAATAAGTTCAAGTGCTTTTTGAAACTTCTTCTGGAAAATTAATTGCTTTGAATTATCTTCGATGGCTTGTTGGTGAATGAGTTTGGGATAACGTTTGTAGATTAACCCGAGAATGGCCCCCGTTATTAAGCCTCCGATATGGGAGAGGTTACTGACGTGGTCCAGGAAAAAATATTGATTTATAAGCTCATAAATAAGCCATACCGGAAATAGTACTAAGGCGGGTGCAGTAACGTAGCCAAAATAAACAATGATCGAGTAAAAAAAACGTATTTTTCGCCTTCCGTATAGTAGCGTATAAAATCCAACCAACCCGGCAATGGCACCTGATGCTCCGACGACCCAATAGGCTGAGTTTGAGTCCAATAATATAAGGGTAGCAGCTGAGGATACGCCCGATAGAAGAAATACGAGTAAATAAGCACTGCGTCCTATAGCCAGTTCAATCACAAAACCAAACATGAATAGAAAGATAATATTTATAATTAAATGATTGATATCATCATGCAAAAAATTATGCAGGACTAATGATTCTAAATTGTAATCATAGGGTTTCAAGCCATACCGGTATTTTACTATACGGTTTAACAGGTGTTTAAACTCATTATGCTTTTGCAGCCATAGAGTAAATAGTGGGTAGTCAGGCTTTATTATTTTCTGGCTATTAAGTTGTTTTAGAAAGGCACCATCAACGATTAATTTTTTCAGCGCAATAGAGTAAGCCTGTTGTGGGTCTTTTATTATTAGGTTTTTTAGACTTGTTAATGCACTTGACTCTTTTTCAGACTCTAAATGTTTTAAATAGAAGGGGACTTCAATCGCCGCCAGCCCTGATTGTATATAATACTGAAAGGCCAGCGCTTCACGCTCGGAATCTTTGTTTTGCCAGGTAAAATAACAGCCAATACAGATGAAAATTAATACAACGGTCAATATCGGAGGGTTTTGCCATTGTGGTTTTTTTTCAATCGGGATGAACATATCGCAGTGTTGCTTGTATGGGTTAATGACAGAGTTATATTATTTCTAGCTTTTATATTTATTAGTTCATTCGCTATTCTTCTTCAAGGATAGTTACCACTATAGCATTGGAGTAAAAATGTAGAAACTATCGATAAATGGTATTGCTAAATTTGCTCGATTTATCATTATCTAAAAATATTATTAAAAAATTGGCTAACTTGGATTAAAAACTGTGAAGCATGTCCTAAACTAAGCTAACAGATGGTCGATGTATCGTTACGGAGATATACAATAGTCAGGATAAAATAGATTGAGGAATATACATGAGTGAAGCAGCAACAGATATAATGGATGCCGTTGGACGCGCAATGGATAGTGATGCTGCCTTTGGTGATTTGCTGACAGTGGAACAGCGGCAGTTTTTACTGGATCGTGGTGTTGTACGTAGCGTTTTGCCGGGTGAAGTATTATGTGAATATGGTCAACGTGGCGATCGTGTTTATATATTAGTGTTTGGTGAAGTAGAGGTGAGCAAGACGGATGCCTCTCAAAGTGTTGTGTTAGCTCACTTAAGACAGGGAGAGATCTTTGGCGAAATTTCAGCACTGTATAATTCCCCTCGGGTATCCACCGTCACGGTGAGTAAGCCTTCTGTATTGTTAGAAATCCCCGGTGATATCCTAACCCAAGTTGTTGATAAAAATAGATTATTACGTTCGGCTATTATTCAGCGATATAAGACTCGAATTACTCGAACTGCATTACGTGGGATTTCGTCGTTACGTTATCTCTCTGATGACACCCTGCAATGCTTAATTGAACGCTCCTCTCTTGTGGGTATTCCTGAAGGCACTCAAATTGTCGAAGAAGGTGAATCTGGTGATGCGATTTTTGTGATTATCTATGGAACAACCAGAGTCACGCATAATTTTTCTGGTTCACAGATTAATCTGGCATTACTGCGGGCGGGAGATTATTTCGGTGAATGGTCGATACTGACAGGTGCTCCTCGAGCTGCATCGGTTACAGCGATAACGCCAGTCGAAGCCGTTAGATTAGATTGTGATTTATTCCTCGATTTTATTAAAGATAACCCCGAAGTGCGTGATCGTATTGATTTAGACGCACACAATCGACATGAGTTAACCTTACAATTTGGGGAACTACCTGCAACAATGGAACGTGCAAATTCGCTGGTCGACGGTATAGGGAAAATCATCAATAAACCTTAAGTTTCTTTATTAATTTATACTCTTCTCCTCATTGTATTACTTCGTAGCTCGTTTTTAATGGGCTAATTTTTCAGTTGTTTTCTATATGGCAAGAAATATGCATGATACTGGGGGGAATATGGAATAATTAAAGTATTTAGAACCAAAGGATACATTATGTTTAAAACGGTTGGCTTGGCATCCTTACTCTTGATACTAAGCGTGAGAGCAGAAGCACAAAGTATACGTGCAATATTAGGTGAGAATAGTGCACGTTTTCTCTATGTCACAGAAGCATGGGGACAGGAAATTGGCAATCTTGATGTAGAAGCGGGTGTGCTTGTCACGAGTGCAGATAACAACCTGGTTCATGTGGGTGCGTTAGTGCAACATCAAAACCTTGATTCATCGTTGAGGTTATCAGTGGGGGCGCGTGCATATTATTCAAACATTGAGAATCAAACTGCTGTTGCAGTCGCTTTTGGAGGCGATCTTTTACTCAGCCCCGAAAACTGGTCAGGTATAGGGCTCGGTTTTAGTTATTTTACGGCACCTAGCGTAACTACTTTTAGTGAAGCCGATACCTTCTCTGAATATAGTGTGACACTGCATTACCAAATCACACCACAGGCTAATATTTACTTTGGCTACCAATTGGTAAATATTAAACTTAAAAGTGAAGCAAAAGATCGAGACCTTGAAAAAGGCTCATTTTTAGGTATTAAGGTCGATTTTTAATTGAACATGACTTATGAGCCCCCCCGCTTGAAATTTTCCTGTTTATGATGCTTTTACATTTGATTATTTACAGATTTTCTCAGATGTATATTTATTCAGGTCTTAAATGCTCTAATCGTAATGTAATTTCTCTTTGAACTTTGATTTATCAGCATATCTAATTTAAATTAGACGGTATGATTAAAGTTGTCTGTTTTGATTTATTTTCTACCTTAGTGGATGTCGGTGACGTACCGTTATCGGTTGGTCGAATGACTGCCGACATCTTTGGGCTTGAACGTGAGCAGTGGAATGCACTCTGTTTTAGTGCGCACCATGAAATATGTCGGCCGACGAACGCGGTTGACGTTATTCGAACATTAATTCATAGCCATAACCCTCACGTTGATGAAGAACTTATCCAACAGGCTGTCTGCGAGCGACAGAACCGCTTTAGCTACGCGTTAAAAGAACATATCCAGGCGGATGTATTAGACGGTATCAGGCGACTTAAGCAACAAGGCTACATCTTAATACTTGTCTCAAATGCATCGACTGCCGAGGTTCATGGATGGTCTGATTCTCCACTTGCCCACTATTTTGAGCATAGTGTTTTTAGCTGTGCGGTTGGTCTAAAGAAACCAGACAGTGCTATTTATAATCACGCCTGTAAGCTTGTATCCGTACAACCTCAGGAGTGCCTGTTCGTTGGCGATGGAGGCAGTGATGAGCTCATTGGTGCCAAAAACTTTGGAATGCAGACGCTTCTGATGACGCGTTTCTTAAAAAAGAATAAAGCATTACGGCAAAAAGCCTTTGCCGATGTGATTGATGGGGAAGTTGATTCAACCTCAGCGGTACTCGACTGGCTTAGTCGTTACTAAGGTACTTTTAGCCGTTTAAAAACAAAAAAACCGGGGCCAGGAAAAACTTCCAGACCTCGGTTTATTGTATTCTCGATTAGGCCCTAAAAGCTTAATCTAAATAGCTGGTGCTTACAGAGCCATTTCTTTTAGAGCTTTAAGCGGTTGGCACTTAATGACATTACGCGCTGGTTTTGCTTTAAAGATTGTTGGTTCGCCTGTGAAAGGGTTGATACCTTTACGTGCTTTAGTAGCCGGTTTACGTACAACTTTAATTTTAAGTAAGCCAGGTAAGGTAAATACACCTGCTGCATTGCGTTTTACGTGACCATTAATAATTAAAGCTAATTCATCAAATACAGCCGCAACTTCTTTTTTCTTCATTTCAGTCTTTTCAGCAATGCTGGTGAAAAGCTGAGTTTTAGTTAATGGTTCTTTAATGCCTTTAACGGGTGCTGCAGCGACTGCTTTTTTCTTAGTTGCTTTCTTTTTAGTTTTTTTCTTAGCGGCCATGATAACTCCTGGTTGATTGTTCGCAAGTATGATTTGGATTTTTGTTTATATAATTTTACAATGTAATAAATTAGTAGCGCACACTATAATCACTTGAGCCTATTATACAAGGTTTTTTTTACTTTTTTTTGGGTAAAATTAAAACTACGTTAGTTATTTCTAATTTTGCTATGCTTCTGGATATGCGGAAATTAATAAAAATATTAAAAATTAGTGATTTAAGTGTTTCACAATGTCAAACACTCGATATCCCATATAAAAATTCTATATTTGAACTTTTGGTGGTGTGTTTTGCGCCAGATAAGATAGCGGCTTATTTAAATCACTGCCCTCATACCGGGGTTAATTTAAATTGGCAACAAAATCAATGTTTCGATTATTCACAGCGCTATTTAGCTTGTAGTGTGCATGGTGCGTTATTTCAGCCTGACGATGGAAAGTGTATCTATGGGCCATGTGTAGGGCAATCTTTGGTTGCGGTTGAGCTTATAATAGAAAATGATAGCATCTTCATTGATCCAAATTGTATTGGCGAGGACTTATAATGGGCTATTATCATCGAAATGACTGCTTTATAGGTATATTTCGTGGTTATAATTAAAGCTCGACACGAAATGACCGCTAATATTAGAAGGTAATAATACGAAGACTCTCGTTATTCGTAAAATAAGGAATTTTATTTCAGACATGCGTTATTTAAGTGTAGTTTTTTATCTGGTTTTGTTCGGCTTTTCTGTCAATACATGGGCGAAAACAGTATTTGTAAATGATCAGTTGCGGGTGGGTGTACGTCCTGAGCCAAGCCAGCTTGTTGCCCCCGTTGGCGTTGTTTTAACCGGTATGAAATTAGAGATATTAGCAGCCAAAGGTTCTTTTATTAAAATTCGCACAGAAAAGGGACTTGAGGGTTGGATCAAGGATATTTACGTTACAGATAAAGTGCCGGCAATCTTGCGTTTAAAGGATATTGAGCAGCAGCAAAAAAAATCAAATAGCAAAATAGAAGAAATTGAAAAGACTAAACAAGCGCTTGAAGATGCGAATTCTGTTCTAAGCAATCAGATTACTACTTTAAAAAAACAGCGCGCTGAATTACAACGAACCAATGCGGTGCAGATTGTTACGAATGCCACCTCGGGCAATGGTATGATTATTTTTGGTTTAATATTTTGTTTGGTTTTAGGGTTTGTTGCCGGTTATTTTTGGCACCGACGTCAATCAATGAAACGTCTGGGTGGGCTCAGAATATAATATGGTTTTTTATCTGTACTGAGTCAATGGTATGATTTTATAGTAGAACAGAAATAAATATTTAAGCGATCATTGCCGTTGTCATAGCATCTAAATCTTCCTTACCCTGTAATATTTCATCGAGCGACAGGTAAAGCTGTTCTTCCGTTAAACCAAAGTGTTGATACAATTCTGCAGGTATATCATCACTTGCTGCATCCGACATATTATGATTTTTAAGCAGTCGATCAGCTATTTGCATGAGTTTAACGTATCCTGCATGATCGCCATTATAATTATCATCATGGTGGTGTTGTGCGACGGCGATAACCTCTTCTGGCATATTCCACTCTGTCATTAAGATTGTGGCAACATCGGTATGATCCACACCGAGCAAGCGTTGCTCGACAAGGGTCACTGGTGCTTCATGTTCAACCTGAATAACTTTATTAAGCCATTGAAATTCATGTTTGAATAGCTGCCCAATGACCATAAAACCAATATTGTGGAGTAGTGCACAGAGGTATGCGATGCCCGGTTTCAGAGGTTGATTCCAGTCTGTTTTACTGGCGAGCTTTTGGCACAGAGCGGCACTGTAGGTGGCATTTTGCCAAATGCGAGTTTGTCCAACCGGGCCTCCGGCAGAGAGATGGAAAACTTTGCCCATCGAGATGCCAAGCGCGAGATGCATAACAGTTTCATAGCCTAAGACCCGGAAAATTGCGTCTGATAAGGATTTAACCTTGCCACTTTGGCCAAAAAAAGAGGAGTTAGCATACCGAATGACTTGTGCGGAAATAGCTGGATCTATAACAATCGTTTCAGCTAATTGCTCAACAGTTGCATCCTTACTATTGCGCAATTGTAAAAGATCCGCTGCTATTTGTGGCATGACCGGCAGCTGTTGAATATTTCTTATGCGATCTTTCAGGTTGAATTGTTGAACTGAATGGTCAGTCGATGATGTCTGTATTTCTCGAAGGTCTGAAAACGTACATCCAAAGAACGCATCGGAGGCGAATTCTTCCAGATTGCCTGCATCAAGTCTGATAATTTGTCCCGATACCGGTGACTCAAAGTATACGAAATCCAGGTTTGTCAGGGCTTCGTCGATTATAAGTTGTACGCCCATCTGTTTTTTAAGTTTGCGCGGGTTGGAAATAAAGTAATTGATAAATTTTTTATGTTCTTTAATATCCAAAAAACGCAATGTTTGTTCTTTGAGTAGTAATTTTAATTTGCTAAGGTTTAGTTGATGACTGGCAGGAATCATTGCCATAACAGATACTTTATCATCGCGCATTAAAATGACTCGAACGAGTTGTTGGGATGGGACGGTTTGATTGGCCCAATTTTCTGTTATTGAAACGCTCTCGGGACATTCAATATTTTCATATGCTATGTGTAATGCGTCGAGTAAGAGCTTAACGACATTGTTGATTGACATATCCGGCATGAAACTTAACCCTAAGACAATTATTTTTATTATGGTCTAGTTATAACGACTAATATGGTTATGAACTTTAGGACTTTTGTGCAAATCTCCCCTGTGAATGCTTTATGTCTGTATTATGCAACGTAGTGCATACTTTTTAGCCATGATTTAGCGTAATTATCTGACACTAAAGTTAAATTCAGTATTAAACTACGATATTTTACTCAATAATATTTTAACATTCATGAAAAATAATTAATTATGACTAAGAATTCAACAATAGATATTGAACGTTTAATGCGCTTAGAACCTATATCAGCATTATCAAATGAACGTTTAGAGGAAATCGCTAAACTTGGTTATGTCGAACGAGTGAGTATCGGGGTGAGTTTATTTCGTGAGGGCGACTTAGATAATCAGACCTTGTACTTATTACACGGTGATGTGCAGTTAACGTCTTCTGATGGAAACTTTAGTGAAGTGATTAGTTCACGTCATAACAACGCAAAATTTCCCCTGGATGATAGCCAGCCCAGACAAGCCTCATGCGTTGCATTAGGTTTGGTTGAGTTTTTACGCATTGATAATAGCGTTTTAGATTATATGATGATGTGGGATCAACTAGCCGTTCAGGAAGAGGCGTTAGATGCTCAAAATAGTGCACAAATTGAAACCGGGTCAGCAAATAATGAAACAAGTATAGAAAGCCACACCGGGTTAGATGATGACGTATCTATAGAAAACGATAAATCCGCTGATGTTGAACCTGAAAATGCGGCATCAGAGAATCATGAATCAGAAGAGATGGAAACAGACGCATCCAAACCGGCTGAGTCAATTCAAGAGCAGGCCAACGTTGAAGAAAACGATGATCAGCTTACAGCTGACTCGAGTGATCTTGCTGCAATTTCCGTAGATAATCCGACTGAGAAGGGTGCCTGGATGCGACGTATGCGCCATATTATGGCGTTTAAAAATTTACCACCAGCGAATATAAAAGAACTACTTGAGCGGATGGAATCGATCAATGTTAAAAAAGGAGAAACCGTTGTTCACCAGGGTGAACCCGGTGATTCATTTTATGTGCTAACCGATGGGAATGCGCAAGTAACGCGGACTATTGAGCTTGCCGAGCTTAAAGCCGGTGCAAGTTTTGGCGAGGAATCACTTGTTTCAGGTGGGCAGCGCAATGCATCGATAACAATGACAACAGATGGCGTATTAATGAGATTGTCGAAGCAGGATTTCGACCATTTACTTAAAGAGCCAATGTTAAATAGAGTTTCGCCTGATGAGGCAAGAACCCGAGCCTTCAAAGGTGATCTCTGGCTTGATGTCCGTCATGCCAGTGAATTCCACCACAGCCATTTGCATAAAGCGAATAATATGCCATTACATGAAATTCGGATGCGTATGGTGGAATTGGATAAAGAGAAAAATTATATTTGTTATTGTAATACTGGTCGGCGTAGTTCAGCTGCAGCATTTATTCTGGCGCAAGCAGGGTATAAAGTGAGTGTGTTAAATGGTGGTGTGCGGGTGATGCCGCAGGACCTAATTAAAGGGTAATCACTAAATTGATATTCAGTTGGTTCGTCACTCCAGCGGTTTATCACCTAACTATTTCGTTTCGATAAGGTTTAATTCGGTTGTTTATCCGGGTGGCCAATGCAATGCACGACCGGCAAGCATGTGCAGGTGAATATGGAAAACAGTTTGGCCGGCACCGGCATTGCAATTCATTACCAGGCGATAACCTTCATCAGCAAAACCCGCATCAGTCGCCACTTCTTTGGCGGCTAAATAAAGTTTTCCCACCAGTGCTGCGTCGCTAATTTCCAGGTCATTGACTGTTGCAATATGTTTTTTAGGAATGAATAAAATATGGGTCGGAGCTTGTGGATTAACATCGTTAAACGCTAGCACATCATCATTCTGGTAAACGATAGCGGCAGGGATTTCACTATTAATTATTTTACAAAATAAACAGTCCATGCGTGTTTCCTTTTATGTTGTATTGTTTATGGCTTGATTTACTGTCACTTGTTTTATATTTGGTGAGTCCTATAAAAATAAAGTGAGTACACCAGTGAAACCATAGAGTTTTTGACCGGCTATTTCACCATTAGCATAAAAGCCAATCATCGGTATATCACCGAGAATTTCAGTAATATATTTCATCTCGTTGGAGACCTCACCAAACATGTGTTGGCCACGGCCCAGACATGAAACATACAATGCGCCCTTTGGTTTACGCCCGTCGAGTCTTGCTTTTAGCGAGTTTAACATGCGTTTTAAATCTTCTATGGCTGTTTGAGAGTCTCTTTTGCAAAACATTATTGGAGTGTCAGGTTGGAGATCATCGGCAATGGCGAGATAGTGATTATCCGGATCGATGCCGACAATATTTCTCACTAAGTAATCCCCGGTATCACTCCCTGGAACAAGCAAGCCGGCAAAAATATAACCCGCTGCACGGTTAATATCGCGTGCGAGTATTTCACCAATATCTTCTTTGAACACATCAAGGGCAGGACGCTTATCAATAGATAGTGCCATGTGGTGATCACATTCGGTTAATGTATGAACCCTGGAGATAGGCGTACAGCCCTGACTGAGTCCAGTCATAACATTACTAGAACTTTTAAAAATAACACCAGACAAACCACCCTCGGTAATGCCACCAGCGTTGTTGCTATTACCTGCATACTGGTAATAATAATTATGTGCTGAGGTTAAGCCGCCAACCAGATAACCGGGTTCAATTGTTTCGGCAAGGGTTTCAAGCTGTTCGGTGAGCAAGGGGTTTCGCGGGTCGCCATGTACTATAGCAAACTGTACATCCGACTGTTGTAGGTTTTCTTCAACTTCAATTTGTTCTTTAAAAACAGAATAGTTTGCTTTATCGATGTCGGTGAGTAATATCGCCATCGCAGGTTGATCAGCGTATTCGATATTGGTAACACAAATAGATAGTCCAATGGTACCCAACCAATCGACGTCCGGGAAATACGTTTCTAATTCCGCGACAATTTTTTTAAAGTGACTGGCATAAGCATCGGTGACATAAATAAAAGCCAGGGTTGAATTTTTTGACGCATCATTTGCTTTCAGCTGCTGAATGCATTGCTGAAGAGCCACTTGCCAGTCCGTATTACTTGTATGAGCGAGTATATATTGAGACATTTTTTTCATCTGTATTTTAATCTACATTAAACCATGACAGTCACGAAGAAGATAACGAAAGATTATTGAGTATATATTTATTTTGTTGCTTTTGTCGCGTTCTCTAAGCACTTCACGGGTAGCCTTTCTTAGCGTGTTAAGTTCTCTTCTAGTCAGTTTGAAATAATACAAAATAAAAAGCCGGGAACGGTGCCCGGCTTCAGTTATTGAAAAGGATTAAAGGTTTAAGCTTTTTTCTTTTTCTCAATCAACTCATGAATCATAGGATTTAAGATTAATTCCATCGCAAAGCCCATTTTGCTACCAGGTACAACAATGGTATTTGGACGAGACATAAATGAATCAGAAATCATATTCAACAAGAATGGGAAATCGACACCTTCTGGTTTGCGAAAACGAATCACGATAAAACTTTCATCCGGTGTTGGAATATCACGGGTAATGAAAGGATTGGAAGTATCTACCGTAGGGACACGCTGGAAGTTAATATCCGTACGTGAAAATTGTGGAGTAATGAAATGCACATAGTCATCCATACGCCGTAAAATGGTATCCACAATAGCATCAGCAGAATAACCACGCTGTGCATTATCACGATGGATTTTTTGAATCCATTCAAGATTAACAATGGGTACAACACCGACTAATAAATCTACAAAGTCATGGACTTTAATGTCGCCATCAGCAACTCCACCATGTAAGCCTTCATAAAAAAGTAAGTCAGAACCGGCTTCGATGTCTTCCCAGGGAGTGAATTCACCGGGAGAGAGTTTTGTGCTTAGACGGGCATTGTGTTCAGCCGCTTCACCATCGCTGTGTAAATAGTAGCGACGTTTGCAGCTACCAGATTCACCGTAGTTTTTAAAGGTTTCTGCGATTAAATCAAAGTGATTTGATTCGGGACCAAAGTGACTTAGTTGCTTATCTTTTTCTGCGAATTCTGCAATGGCATCTTTCATTGAGGCGCGATCGTAACGATGGAAACTGTCGCCTTCTACAATGAGAGGATTGATATGTTCCCGAAAAAAGATATGCTCGAAAGCGTTTTTAACAGTCGTTGTACCCGCGCCAGATGAACCGGTAACCGCGATGACAGGATGTTTAGCAGACATGCGAACTCCTTAATTATTTTAAAATTTATAAACCAAAAATTGGGTGCGATGAACCTTAATCGTTGAAAGAATTATCATTTCAACGGCAATTAATTGTCGGTACCAGAAAAAAGTACTGAAGTCAGATCGCGTGAACGGCGTATTCTATCTAAAACTGCGGCCGAAAAGTAGAGGCGATCTTATTTATTTCAGTTGAGCTTTGGATTGAAAGTATAAGCTCCGCATTTCAAGATATTAGCCGACAATAGCGTCTATTTAGCTGAATTTTCACGATTAATCGCTCTATAACCAATATCTGTGCGGTAGTAAACCTTGTTCCAGTTGATGTTTTTTACCAGATCATAGGCGGTTTTTTGCGCTTCACTAACCGAATTACCTAAGGCGGTGACGCATAAAACCCGCCCCCCTTGAGTAACGACCTCGCCATCTTTGAGGCTGGTTCCGGCGTGAAATACTTTACTGTTGTCTATTTGAGTTTCTAAACCTGTAATGACATCGCCTTTGGCATAGTCGAATGGATAACCGCCTGCAGCTAATACGACGCCAACAGCGGCGCGTGGATCCCATTGTGCTGTTTGGCTGTCCAGTTTGCCATCCACTGCTGCAAGGCAGTGCGCTACCAGGTCAGATTGGAGGCGCATCATTATGGGCTGTGTTTCAGGGTCACCAAAACGGCAGTTGTACTCAAGTACTTTAGCTTTGCCGCTGACATCTATCATTAATCCGGCATATAAAAATCCGGTGTAGGGATGACCGTCTTTCGCCATGCCTTTGACCGTTGGAAAAATAACATCTTGCATGGCTTGCTGGTAAATACTGTCGGTTACCACCGGAGCAGGGGAATAAGCGCCCATTCCACCGGTATTAGGACCGAGATCGCCATTATCACGTGCTTTATGATCTTGTGAGGTTGCCATGGGTAATACATGAACACCATCAACCATCACTATAAAGCTTGCTTCTTCGCCTTGCAGAAACTCTTCAACAACAACACGTGAACCGGCTTCGCCAAAAGCATTTCCCGCTAACATATCTTTAACGGCGGTAATGGCTTCGTCTTCTGTTTGTGCAAGGATAACCCCTTTACCCGCCGCCAGACCATCAGCTTTAACAACTATCGGCGCACCTTGTTGCTTTATATAAGTAATAGCGGGTTCAACTTCAGTAAACACAGCGTAGGCGGCGGTTGGAATGCCGTGTTTTTTAAGAAAGTCTTTACTAAAGGCTTTCGAGCCTTCGAGTTGAGCCGCGGCTTTAGTCGGGCCGAAACATTTAAGACCGGATGCAGTAAACGTATCAACAACACCGGCAACTAAAGGCGCTTCCGGACCAACAATGGTGAGCTCTATTTTTTCTTGCAAGGCAAATGCCACTAGCCCATCAATATTATCGGCTGCAATTTCTACGTTTTGCAAACTTGCTTCCAGAGCCGTGCCGGCATTACCTGGTGCAACAAAAACGGTATCGACTAATGGTGATTGGGCAACTTTCCATGCTAAAGCATGTTCGCGACCGCCGCCGCCTATAATTAAAACTTTCATTGCTTGATTATACCTTCGTGGGTGACTGTTATTATTTGACACGTTCATTATCTAAAGGCTTATTATGATACAACATATATTTAGATGTTTCATAAATGCCTAAGGTCAGACGCTTGTACTTTTGAGCAAGTTGAGGATATTGCGGAGTGACATCGGTATATACATCAATATTGTTAGTATTTGATTTCGGAAAGACTGTCTGGGAGGTTGCATATAATTTTGCATTGCTACCGTCAGCAAGTATTTTAAATAAATAATCCTTTGCAACTAAACCCAGATCAGAATTTTTATTATGCGTAATGGTAAAGGCGTAACGTTGCGAGTCGAATTTGGGGTTTAATAAATCCCGTCCCATCGTCGTGTTAGTGTAACCGTTGGTTGTTAGTGCCGCGATGGTTGGGAGTATGTCAACCTGACTTGCTATTTTTGTATAGACGTTCTTGGTAAGTAATTTAGGTGCATAGATCACAAATGGAACATGCTGGCCGGTTAAGTCAAAATCACTTTCAAACTGTGGTGTATGTTCACCTCCGTAACCGCTAATACCATGATCGCCGAAAAAGACAAAAACAGTATTGTCAAAGTACTTTTCTTTTTTGGCAATTTTTATAAAGTGACCGATACTGTGGTCCATAAAACGAAAAGAATTGTATTCTTTTTCATAGATAAAGCCGTTATTACGTAAATCTTTTTTATTCTGCTTTATATACTTAAAGCCATGATTGTTTTCAGGGATAGTATAAGGACGATGATTGCCTGAGGTCTGGATAATACTAATAAACGGTTTTTGTTGTTTCTTTAAAACGTTATTGGCTTCAATAAATAAGTCCATATCAGATATCCCCCAAACATCAACTCGATCAGCCGAATAATCACCTTCTTCATGTATGGTGAGATCTTTTATATTATGGGATAAGACGCCGCGAATATTTCCCCAGTTAGCGCTGCCACCTAAGAAATAGTGTTTATTATAATTTTTAAAGGCATTAATAATGGTATGTTGATCAACAATAAGCGGATTACGAGATGATGTTTTGTTTAATTCGATATCCGGAATACCGGTAATGCCGCAAAAAACAGAGCGCGCTGTTCCGGTGTGTGGTGTGTAATAGCGTTTAAACAAAATAGCGTTGTTGGCAATCTGGTCAAAATTAGGCGTGGGGTTGAGTTTATTGCCAAATATACCTGTTTTATACGATGCAAACGATTCCAGATAGACAATGACAACGTTGGGTGTTTTTCCGGCCAGTGGCCCCACTGTTTCGATATGGCGGGTAAAGTTCAGATCTTTATGTGCAACACTTACATCAGTCTTGTTTACTACACCGAGATATTCGGCGATGTCATTGTAGTAGGAGCTTGTTTTGGCAAGATCAAAGGTTATGCGTTTATTTTTTAGTGTATCAAAAAAGTGCACCACCGGATTAATCGTTACTGCAGGTGCAAATGTATGTGTGCTTGCAAAGGCATCACTCCAGCGTAATGGGTAGTAAGAAAGTTTTCCAAATAGCCCCAGTAAATAAATAAAAATACAGGCAGTTACAAATAATGACTGTTGCCACCAGCGACGTTTGTAAAAGCGGCTGTTGCTTTTGAGGTTAGAGGAAGCCAGTCGGTACACAGGTGTGCTGAATCGGCGCAGTAAAAAGTTATAGAGGGTGACCAGTAAAGCAAGCCCTATCAGGAGCCGGATAATAGGGTAAGATTGCCACATCATATTAACAGATAGTGAAAAGTCTTCAGCAAATCGTAATACACTAGCATCTAATGGTTTGTGTAAATATGAATAGTGAATAAAGCCTGCAAAGACATAAAAAACGCTGATGGCAAAAGTGAGAGTTAAAAAACTCACCCAGAAATTTTTTGCAGTATTGGACGCAACTGGATTCAGTGGTTTAATCCAGCCTAAGATAAACAGTGGTAATAAGATAACGAGGGTTAGTCGCAGGTCAAATTTAAGGCCGAGATAAAATGCTGTGACAAGTTCATCAAATGGGATCGGATTAGTGGCATCTTTGAATTTAAGCCAGAAGGTCAGCCGAAATAAGCTAAAAAAACCAAGATTCAGCAGAATTGTAGTGAGATAAAAATGAATGAGGGGTATTCTCTTTAGCATGATAATTTTGTCTGGTTAGGTTAAATAAAGATTTAAGTTAAACATCGGGTTAGGATTAAACGTCAGGAAATGTGCTATCCTAACAGACAAATTTTACACGTTGTGCTTGTCGAGCACAATTCATGTCAATTAAAATCGTTAGAGTAAGTTCATGGCCTATGCTTAAGTCAATCTTAAAAATAAACTGGAAAATTTTCCTCGTCGTCATAATTGTGTTGTTTGGTAGCGCACGAATTCTCGATAAGAGTCTGGGAGGTATTTATGATGGCACGCGTATGCCGTATTTACAAAGCGCTTCTGCAAATTCAATTGTTATTCGCTGGCAAACTAAAAAAGCGAATGTTGGTATTGTTCGAATTGGAAATAGTGTGCAGCAGCTTGATAAGGCGTTTAGTGAAGTCTCGGCAGATGATGAACACAGCGTCCGTTTAACCGGGCTTGAGCCTAACACTAAATACTACTACAGCGTTGGAACGATTAAATATTCGATATATGAAGGTGCTGATTATTGGTTTAAGACCTCACCTTCAGATAATCATGTACCGATTCGCTTTTGGGTCACAGGCGATCAAGGCCAGGCGGGTGAAATACAGGATGAGGTACGGGAAGCTATGTTGGCCTGGACTAAACAAAATCCCGTTAAAGGTGAATCCGATTTTAATCCGGATTTTTGGCTAACCACCGGGGATAACGCCTATCGCTCCGGGACTAATCAACAATTCCAGGATAATTTTTTCACCCCCTACGCCGATATTCTCAAGCATACCCCGGTGTGGCCTGCTTTTGGCAATCATGATGCAAGGCGCTGGGCATTTCATAATATATTCTCATTTCCGACAAAAGCCGAAGCCGGTGGCATCGCTTCGGCTACAGAGAAATACTATAGTTTCGATTATGGTGTATTACATGTGGTAATGCTGGACTCTCAATCAAGCCGCATGCAAAAAAATAGTAGAATGTTACGTTGGTTGCAAAAAGATTTAGCTGCAACTAAACAGAAGTGGTTGATTGCGGTATTGCATCATCCTCCTTACTCTAAAGGCTCTCACAATTCGGATAATCCAGCGGATAGTCATGGCCGGATGATGAATATACGGAAATATGTATTGCCTGTTTTAGAAAAAGCGGGGGTCGATGTGGTTCTGAGCGGTCACAGTCATATGTATGAACGTTCCTGGTTTATGAATTGTCATTATGGAACATCGAATACCTTAACGAATACGTTTATTCAAGATCGTAAACCAAGCACGGATGTTGCATTAGCACCGAGAATAGATCCACAGCAGGGTTTAATTTATCGCAAAGCTCAAACAGGATTAAGTGCTTTGTCAGGCACAATCTATATTACTATTGGCTCATCAGCACGACTGGACAATGGTGACTTAAATCATCCTGCCATGCCGGTATCGTTACACGAAAGTGGCTCTCTTGTTTTTGACATTGCAGGTGACAAGTTAAGTGCAAAATTTATTACTAAATCAGGTGAGATTGCAGATAACTTTACAATAATGAAAGGCGTTTCTGATGCGCCGGAAATTCGCAGTCAATGTGAGTGATAAAGCACTACAGCATAGACGTTAAGTATTTCATGCAATACCATACTGTGCACGATACGCTTCGACACTTGGCAAGAACTCTTTGAACTCGGGTTTATCTTTAATAAATTCAATCAAGTCGGTAAGTTTAATAATGCTTGATACCGGAATATTATATTGTTGTTCGACTTCCTGAATAGCTGAGAGTTCGGCTTGACCTTTTTCCTGGCGATCCAGTGCAATTAAAACCCCGGCAGCTTGTGCGCCGGCGTTAGAAATAATATCCATGGCTTCGCGGATAGCGGTGCCAGCAGTAATTACATCATCAATAATTAATACCTCGCCTTCTAATGGCGCACCAACGATATTGCCACCTTCGCCGTGGGCTTTGGCTTCTTTACGGTTAAAGCTATACGGGGAATTAATATTATGTTCGGTGAAAAGTGCAATGGCACAACTACTTGCAAGTGGAATGCCTTTATAAGCCGGGCCAAACAAGACATCGAATTTAATCTCACTATCTTTTAATGCTTGCGCATAATATTTGCCAAGTTTAGCGAGTGCTTCACCGGTATTAAATAAACCGGCATTAAAAAAGTAAGGGCTTATGCGACCGGATTTTAAGGTGAATTCACCAAAGCGGAGTACTTTACTTGAAAGTGCAAATTCGATAAATTTTTTTTGATATTCTTGCATAATAGTTGCTCTTTGATTCGATGAATGTCTGAAGTGGTGTATTATAGCGAATTCCAGCAAAGAGTGGTCATCAATTTTAAAAAGGTAGTGAGTTAAATGAGAATAATCAGTGCAAATTTAAACGGGATCCGGGCGGCAGCAAAAAAAGGCTTTTTTGAATGGATGAAAAAACAAAAGCCGGATGTAGTGTGTATTCAGGAGACTAAAGCACAAATTGACCAGCTTGATGATGAGGTCTTCAAGCCCAAAGGCTATCACCGTTATTTTCATGATGCACAAAAGAAAGGCTATAGCGGTACCGCACTGTATTGTAAGCAGGAACCCGATAATATTATTGTCGGTTTAGGTTGGGATCATGCCGATACCGAAGGACGTTATATTCAGGCTGACTTCGGCAACCTGAGTGTGGCATCGCTATACCTGCCATCGGGCTCGTCAAGTGAAGAGCGGCATGCCAATAAATTAAAGTTTATGGATTTATTCATGGACGACTTAATTGCGAAAAAACGTGACAAGCGTGATTATATTATTTGCGGTGATATCAATACAGTGCATAAAGAAATCGATATTAAAAACTGGAAGAGTAATCAGAAGAATTCTGGTTGTACGCCAGCCGAGCATGCATGGTGTGATAAATTATTTGATGAAGTTGGTTATGTCGATGCGTTTCGTGTAGTTAATAAGAAACCAGAGCAATATACCTGGTGGTCAAATCGAGGTAACGCACGCGCAAATAATGTGGGGTGGCGGATTGACTATCATATTGTTTCAGCCAGCCTTAAAGATAAAGTAAAAAAAGCCAGTGTCTACAAAGAGAACTGGTTTTCGGATCATGCGCCATTAACGATTGATTATGATATTTAATTTTTCTATTGAGAAATAGCTTGAGCTTCTTATATATAATTGGCTCGCAATGAAAATTTTATTTTAGTGATAATTACTGAGCAGAAAGCAACGTTGCAATAAAAAAAGCAATAATGATAATGGAAATAATAAGTACTTTTTTATTTAAAGCTGACTTACTTGAATCCGAGGAGTCCGTTTCATTAAGACTCGAATTGTTAGAGACATTATTATTTTCATAAATCGCAATAATTTCCAGTGCCTGTTCAACTTGATAGTCTTCAACAGCAACGGAAGCGAAATCTGTTGGCGCTGTTTCGCCAATACCCCCCTGAAGGTAGAAACCTTTAACGAAAGCATCAATGTTGCTAGCTTCTAACAAACCTTTTACTATTTGCGCTTCGGTAATATTGCTGGCCTTGTAGACTGTTTTCATCGCTCGCGATCTTAATTGCGACAAACATATTTGAGCGTTTCAATAACTTGCTCAGTCGTGGTGGCCCATGCAAGTGCAGCTGCATCAACTTCTTTTAGTGGATGGACAATATCATCGGCATGCAGACTGATATAGGGTGTTGATATTGCTGCGCAATAGCCCGCATCAAATGCGGCATTCCATTGTTTATACTTATCACCAAAACGTACAATCATTAAATCACAGTTTTCAATTAGCGTTTTTGTTCTGATAGCATTCACTTTGGCAGATTTATGATCACGCCAAAATGAGTTTGTTTCCGTACAACCTGGATTAGTCAGAATATCACCCGCAGCATCGCTTGCTGCATGATCGGTAACAGCTGAAGTAAAGGTGATATTTAAGTTGTTTTTTTCTGCGCCTAGCATGATTTCATCGCGCCAGTTAGTATGGATTTCACCTGAAAGGTAAACGGTTAAATTCATCTGTTTATTCCTTTTTTAAAATAGAGTTATGCCTTACAGATCATTCTAATCAATTCTTTTACTCTTTGGCTAATTTCTTTTAAAGCTGTAATATTATCAATGAGATTTAATTCTTCCAGGCCGAGTCTTTTGAAAGCAGGAAGTTCAAATAGTTCAGGCCCGGCAACGGCTTCACCACCAATTAGATGAGAATGTTTGAGTGCTACTTGTACTAAATCACAATAGTCTGCTTTGATTACATCACGCTTCCAGTTATAAGCTTGTTTGGCACTTTCAACGAGTTCCTCATCAAATTGCCACTGTTGTAAAATCATAGCACCAATATGACTTTTAAGCTGATTCAGCACCGCATCGATATTACTTTCTTTATGCGCCAGCCTGGTATGGCTGTCTGCAACAACCAATATTGGAATCACGCCGATATCATGCAGTAAGCCGAACAGAAAAGCGCGATCGGGTTTGAAACCGGGTATTCTTTTTGCAAGTTCATAACAAATAACACCAATGCGAATACTGTGTTCATAGAACTGCGTCATTTTATATACCGCTATTTCGGTATCAGGCATAAACAGATCGCGTAACACAACACCCATGACGATATTACGAATATTTTCTAAACCAATGCGGGCGATAGCACTTTGGATGGTTTCACTCTTTCCATTACTAATATACAAAGCACTATTGGCAACTTGAACAATTCTGGCGGCAATAATGGGATCCATCTGGATAATCTGAGCCAGTTTTTTTGTATTTAAAGTTTGGTCATTTAATGCGGCGTTAATATACAGTGCAATTTCAGGCAGGCTCGGTAAGGTTACCAAGTTACTTTTAAATAATTCGGTAATCTCATTGAGTATTTCAAGATTAGCATTACTTGAGGGGAGCGTTTCGAAGTTTGCATAATCCAGTTTATTGTTATCGCGATTATGTTGAATGCCGTATTTCTCAGTAATATTTTTTTGTATTTGAACGAGTTTGCAAGGTAAAGTGCAACGCGCATAATGACCGAGGGCATTTGAATTAAATAGAGGGGATTGGGCGCGCTCGGATTCAGCACTAATCAATTGTGATACGCCCCCTGTCGTTTGTAAGTCAACAACACCGCCGAGTAAATATAAAATAACCTTATCTGTTTTCCTGGCAACAATACGATCATTGGTTTGATAGGTACTCATCATCGCATTAGTTGAAATATCGACTAAGGCCGCATCGTCCAGGTCTTTGAAGTCCTCAAATGCGAGTAAGTATTTAACGTCGATCATGGTCTTGCCTAACTAGAAAAATTATTATGTATTCATATATCGGCAAGTTGGGTATAAATATGAATATACTATTTGATTCAGTGCATGGTGAAAAAATTAAATAGAAACAAGGAGATAAGAACGATATTATGATAGAGTTGGTAAATATAATTAAGCATAGACAGGCATAATGAACGAAATAAATACTCAGGCAGTGCAAAGACAGCCCAGGCATAGTTGGGCTGAGGCCTTTTTAGTTTATTTAAAACCACGCGTGTTAGCGATGTTCTTCTTAGGGTTTTCCGCCGGACTACCTCTGTTTCTTATATTCTCAACCTTATCGCTGTGGCTCAGTGAAGCCGGCGTCGATCGCTCCGAAGTAACCTACTTCAGTTGGGCTGCCTTAGCGTATTCGTTCAAATTTATCTGGGCGCCTGTTATCGACAAGCTTCCTTTACCTATATTACATAACTTCTTAGGTAGGCGCCGCAGTTGGTTGTTAGTCGCACAATGTTCGGTAATGGTAGCGCTTGCCTGGATGGCCATGATTGACCCGGCTCATGGATTAGAAGGTATGGCTATTGCAGTCGTTTTATTAGGTTTTTCATCTGCCAGTCAGGACATTGTGATTGATGCGTATCGTATAGAAGTAATCAGTAAAAAATATCAGGCCGCTATGTCCGCCATGTACATTGCTGGCTATCGAATAGGTATGTTGGTGGCCGGGGCAGGGGGTCTTTATCTAGCTGCATATTTTGGTGTTGAAAATGAATATCGTTATTCAGCATGGCAGAACACGTATATGATCATGTCAGGGATTATGTTAGTTGGTGTTGTTACGACATTACTAATAAAGGAGCCGGAAAAAAATGAAAAGGTAGAACCCTACTTACATGACGTATCTGAATATTTTCGATTTGTTCTATTGTTCGGTATCATGGTAGTAGCATTTATTTATGGTTTCAGTTTATTTGATTTTGGATTATCGAACAGCTTTGTTAATGAAACAGTGCGTTTGCTGATGTCCTTGTTATTTGCACTAATTATTATGTATTTATTGGTCATGTTGAATATTGTAAACCGTAAAATGGCATACACCACTTATATTGAACCGGTAACCGATTTTTTCAAACGTTATGGAAAGATGGCGATATTATTATTGTTGTTGGTGGGGTTATATCGGATTTCAGATATCGTATTGGGTGTGGTAGCTAACGTATTCTACCATGACATGGGGTTTAGCAAAAATGAAATTGCCACCACAACAAAATTGTTTGGCATCATTATGACATTAGTAGGCGGTTTTCTTGGTGGAATTATGACAATGCGTTATGGGGTGATGCGCATTTTGTTATTGGGTGCGATATTATCCTCATTAACAAATTTATTATTTATGTTGTTGGCACAAAATGGCTATGACATTATTTTACTCAGTGTTGTGATTGCTGCTGATAATCTTAGTGCAGGTCTGGCGAGTGCTGCGTTTATTGCTTATCTTTCCGGATTAACAAATATTTCCTTTACCGCAGTTCAGTATGCCATATTAAGTTCACTCATGACATTGTTCCCTAAGCTACTGGGGGGGTATTCTGGTAGCTTGGTTAATGAACTGGGTTATTCATCTTTCTTTTTTATGACGACTTTAATGGGGCTGCCCGTTATTTTATTAATTTTCTATTTAATGGTTAAAAAGCCAGAAACAATTAACTAGGTTCTCTCGTATATATTATGGTCGAAACTTCATACATTGCTGCCTTTCTTGTTGGCCTATTAGGAGGTGTACATTGTATAGGAATGTGTGGCGGTATTATGAGTGCTTTAACTTTAGGTATCCAAACTGGAAATTTGGCTTCTACCTCCGCACATAAACCCCCTAACCTGCTTCCGTTTTTATTAAGTTACAACTTAGCAAGAGTTTTTAGTTACACAGTCGCCGGACTTATTTTCGGTGGCGTAGGTGCCTGGCTTACGGACTTGGTATTAATTAATAATGCACAATTGATTTTGAAAATTTTTGCCGGACTGTTTTTAATTGCGCTGGGTTTATATCTGGCTAATTGGTGGCGAGGCCTTCGTTACGTGGAGCAACTCGGCAGTGGGGTGTGGCGGCGCATTCAGCCTATTGCGAAGAAATTTATTCCGATAACAAATATCAGACAAGCTTTTAGCGCAGGTTTTTTCTGGGGCTGGTTACCCTGTGGACTGGTTTACAGTGTATTGATTTGGAGCTTAAGTAGTGGCAGTGCCATAAAAGGAGGGCTGTTAATGTTAAGTTTTGGTCTGGGAACTCTGCCTACGCTCATGATTGTAGGTTTGTTTGCGGCTTCGATTAAACAATTTATACAACGACAAGCTGTAAGAGTGAGTGCGGGGTTGTTAGTTCTTGGCTTTGGGATATACCAAATTGTTATTGTGTTGTTTAATTACTATTAAATTTATTTTTTTTGTATTCGGTAGAGCACAATTTCACCGAGTAAATTGGGTAAGAACGAATTAAAGGCACGTCGACGATGTTGTCTGTCAACAATACTGCGCTGTAAAATTTTAAAACCTCTTTTTTTGCATAAGTCTTCAAAGTCTTTGAGCGTACACAAATGAATATTGGGTGTGTTATACCAGGTATTCGGCAACGCTTTTGTTACTGGCATATGACCGAATAAAATATAGAGTCGACTACGCCAGTGTCCAAAATTTGGAAAGGTGACAATACCCTCGCGGCCAACGCGTAAAATTTCTTCCAGAATTTTGTCGGTATTTCTAAGTGCCTGAAGCGTTTGAGTCATAATAACGTAATCAAAGGATCTATCTTCGAAGCCGATTAAACCTTGCTCAATATCAGCCTGAATAACATTGATATTGTTATCAATAGAGGCAACAATATTGCTTGGCTCGATCTCAACACCATAACCGGTGACTTGAGAATTTTCTTGTAAGTAAGAAAGTAACTCACCTTTACCGCAGCCTAAATCCAGAACCCGACTGCCGGGTTTTATCCACTCGGCTATGGTTCTTAGTTCTGCACGAATCGATTTCATTTAGTAGATTCCTCGACATGCTTCATATAGCTGTATAAGACATCTTTATAATCTTTATTTGGAATTAAAAACGCATCATGACCCTGGACAGCCGTTATTTCAGAATACGTCACGCGCTTGTTGGTATCGAGTAGCGCTTTAACAATTTCACGTGAACGTTCTGGTGCAAACCGCCAGTCGGAAGTAAAGGAGATAACTAAAAAACGTGCAGTGGCTTCTTTTAGTGCCTCAGCCAGGTTATCGTTATATTTTTTTGCTGGATCAAAATAATCGAGTGCTTTTGTCATTAGCAGATACGTGTTGGCATCAAACTTATCAACGAAAGATTCGCCCTGATAGCGCAGGTAACTTTCGACTTGAAATTCGGTATCAAAATTAAAATTAATTTTGCCTTCACGCAATTCGCGACCAAATTTTGCGCGCATCGATTCATCGGACAGGTAAGTGATGTGGCCTAACATCCTGGCAAGCTTGATGCCGCGTCTGGGTATGACATTAAAATCGTAATAATGGCCGTCATGAAAATCAGGGTCAGAGCTGATGGCTTGTCTGGCAACTTCATTAAAGCCTATATTTTGCGCTGATAATTTTGGTGCAGCGGCGATTACAATGGCGTGCTCGACGCGCTGAGGAAATTCAATCGCCCATTGTAAGGCTTGCATGCCACCCAGGCTGCCACCAATAATCGCAACAAATTTATCAATACTTAATACATCGGCGAGTAATGCCTGACTAATAACCCAGTCTTGTACCGTCACAATGGGGAAATCACGACCATACGGTTTATTGGTAGCCGGGTTGGTACTCATCGGTCCGGTAGAACCTTTGCAACCCCCTAAATTATTGCAGCAAATAATATAAAATTTATTGGTATCAAACGGTTTCCCAGGGCCAATGTAGGCATTCCACCATCCCGGTTTATCATCGTCGAGAGCGTTATAGCCGGCAACGTGGTGGTCGCCGCTCAGTGCATGGCAAACCAGAATCGCATTGGATTTTGTGGCATTTAATTCCCCATAGGTTTCATAAATGATGTCGAACTCGGGCAAGCTAATACCGCACTCCAATGTAATGGCTTGTGCAAAATGATGTGTTTTAGGGCTAACTAAGCCAATAGAGTCGTTTGGAATGGAAGCTGGCATTGGATTAATTGTTTTTTAACTACTGTGGGTAAATGAGTTATGAGTCTAATAAGCTTGGGATCGTGATGCAAGCTTCGAGTTTAATTTTGAGCAATTAGCTAATGGTTTATAGAGCCTTTTTGTAAATATTGTTTAAGATTCTCTCTATTTGACCGATACTCTTCATATAATTGAATAAAAGGAACAGGATTATGGCTAATATTTTAGCAGTTGATGACTCGAAAGTTATGCGGGATATGATGAAAGTTATCTTGGAAAAAAATGGACATTCGGTAGTAACTGCTGAAGATGGATTTCAGGCATTAGATCATGCTAAGGCAAATTTATTTGATATTGTCTTTTCAGATATTAATATGCCCAAAATGAGCGGTATTGCACTAGTTGCCAAGTTAAGAGAATTACCTGGTTATGAGCATATTCCTATATTAATGGTTACAACCGAGAGTGCGGATTACAGAAAATCAAAAGCTAAATCAAGTGGTGCAACCGGTTGGCTTGAAAAACCGATTTCTGAAGCCCGAATACTTAAAGCAATTTCAAAAATACTGGATTAAATTATTACAGAATATGGCCAGGTTTTAATTATTTCTTAAGCTACTTGTGCATCGGATTTATTATTTTCCAAAAACCATTCAAGTGGTTTATTGAGAGTATCCATTAAGTTATTAAGATCTTCTAATTGAATTTGTAAAATTTCAGCTGTTTTATTTAACTCACTCATGCGAGTCTGTAAAGTATCGCGAGACTCGTTTATTTTACGTAAACTTTCCAGACGTTTTTCCATTTGGTCTTTATGCTCTTTAATTCTTGAGACTAAAGGCAGCATGGCCGCTTTGCTCCAGGAGTTTGCCTCCTGGTGAGCCTGATACAACGTATTTCGAGCATGAGAAACCATAGAGATAAAGAATTTTTTTACAACAAAGGCTTGCTCTGTCATCGTCATAACCGGGCTATTTCGATAGGCTTCAGCTTCAAAATATAAACGTTCCAAATCACGTTTATATTTTACGAGACTAAAAAGTCGAGGTTTTGTTTCTGTCAGACCATGCTCGGTGTTAAATTGGCGATAAATGGTTAGAACCAGTCGATTTACATTATCAACATTCTTATTAGCGTTATCCATTGTTTGATTTATAATATCAAAGAAGCCTTTCATACTGTTCTTTAACTTCATAGTAGACCATGCACCGGTCATATTCTTGCGTGTTTCGGTCATCAACTTATCAAGCGCATTAATACTTAATGTATTTAGTAGTTGAGCATGCTGTTCGTTAAACATTTTCTTATTTGCTTGAAAACTTTCAACCGATTTATGGTAAACCGTTTGTTCTTGTCGTGTTTTTTTCATTAGATGAACGATTACGTCTTCGTTCTTACCGCTTAAGCTATTTAATTCCTTGAGTTGACTGTTTGCATCTTTGAGTCGAGATGCAATCATGCTCTGTGCTTCACTGGCCATATAACCAATTTCACCGACAATGTTTTCCCTAACGATATTTTGTTTCGATGGTAAAACATCTTTGGATAAAATGGATTCCAGGGCAAGAATGTTACTCCGTTTTATCAAGTCGACATCATGGCGGATTTTCGCCAATAAACCTTTTTGAGCTGAGACAGGATAGACGTTGCTAGTTTCGATATTTAACATATTTGCAGTGGTGGTACATTGTGTCGTAATACTTTTATTGATGGCCGCTTCATCTTTCAACTCATCCCATAAAGTATCTATTTTATTAAGAACGACAATGCGTCCGGAGCGGGCTTTTCCACCTAAAGGTTGCACATAGTGTTGCCACATTTCCATATCGGATTTAGTAACACCGGTATCGGCAGCGAGTACAAAAATTACCGCCTGTGCACTTGGCAACATATTCAGTGTTAATTCGGGTTCGGTTCCCAGTGCATTGAGGCCGGGAGTATCAATAATCGTCAAACCCTCTTTAAGTAATGGATGCGGAAAGCTAATCAAGGCATGTCGCCACATCGGGATTTCAACTTTACCATCGCTACCGACATGTGCAGTATCTTCGGGTGAGTGCAGTGCGAGTTTAATGGCTTCTTCGGGACTTACTCTTTTAGTTTTAACGATTTCCTGAAAGGTTTCAGCCATAGCTTCAGAAGAGTTAGTGTCTAAATCCATGTGTGTCCAATTAATGGAATCTTTTTTCAGTTCATTAATACTGGCCTCGTCAAGTCGTGTTTCAATGGGGAGCAGTCTAATGTAATCTTTGTCTGTTTCGTTATCGTGAAATAACTCGGTTGGACACATTGTGGTACGTCCGGCTTCTGAGGGAAGTAAGCGACGGTCGTATTCAGAGAAGAAAATAGCATTAATGAGTTCGGTTTTACCACGGGCAAATTCCGCAACAAAGGCGATGGTTAAATTATCGCTTTTTAATGTCTGCAAAAGTTCAAATATACGCAGCTCAACTTCAGTGCTGCTCATTTTATTAGTTTCTAACCAGGTTTGGAAACCTTCTATGGAAGAAACCAGCTCTGTTTTCCAGCGGCCATAAGCCTGCATTTGGTCTGTAAAACGCTCTGTTGCCATTAAATTTACTCTAAAGAAATTGGTTATTAAATAAATATAGCTTTAAATATCAGCAAAGTACACGCATTTATTGAACTATCACATTAAAATGTGAGATAGGTTTCAGCATATTCCATTTTCACAATAAGGTTAACGGCATGGATTTATAAAGTATTAGTAAAAATTCGGCCGAAATACAAATAAACGACGATTTTAGTTTGAAGTAAAATCAATAATTTAGTAACTGAGAAGGAATTTCTGATAATGATTGAATGGATACGGTTTTCTGTCGGCTGGTCTGGCCCTTTACAATGCAAATGTGTTGTTGGGGAAGGTTAAAGACTTTCGAAAGATAGTGAATTAAGTATTTATTCGCTTCCCCATCTACCGGAGCTGCTTTGAGGCGTATTTTCAAACGATTGCCGTACAGGCCAATTATTTCATCCTTACTGGCGCGAGGTTGGATAACTACATGTAATACTAAGGTATTGTTTTTCCAGTTAAAAAAGGTAGTTTGCATTAGGGAAAGCGAGGTTTTTGAATAGGAAAATTAAATATTCAATAATGGCCATTTTAACAAAAATAAGCGCAAATAAGGCAAACATAGGTGATAGATCAATACCTGACATTGGCGGGATAAGGCGGCGTATAGGACGCATAACAGGATTGGTAATTTGGCTTATAAGCCCAACAATGGGGTTGTAGCTCATTGGACTTATCCAACTAATTATAGATAAAATTATGATGCCAAAAATATAGATGTTAATCCAAAGTCCGAGCAGTTCTGCGAGAGCCCAGGCGAGGATACCAGGAAAGGCTGGCATGGGCTGCCCTGGTAATAATCCAATAATGATGAACTCGGTGCATTGGAGAACAAGAAGCAATAAAATGGCTGTAAGATCCAGACCGCGAAAGCCGGGAATAAATCGCCGTAAGGGCATTAAAGGTGGATTTGTTATTTTGTAGATAAATTGCGAGATGGGGTTACTAAAATCTGCATGCACCCACTGAAATAGAAACCGTAACATTACTGCCAGAATGTACATGCCAAATAAGGCACTAATTAAAAAGGTACTGGCATTTCCGAAGTGAGAGCCCATTAGTTTTTTCCTGCTGCTGGTAATATTTAATTTTTACTTTGATCGAGTTCGATAGCAAGTTCTTTGGAACGATCATAAGCGGCTTGCATTGCTTTGCCAAATATTTCAATTAAATGGCTATCCATAAACGTGTTAATTGCGCACTCGGTTGTGCCCCCGGGCGAGGTGACGCGTTGACGTAAAACCGACGATTCTTCAGCGCTTTGTGATGCTAGTGTGGCTGCACCGAGTGCGGTTTGTATCGTCAGCTGTCGTGCCGTGTTAGCATCCAGACCAAGTTTTTCAGCGGAAGTTTGCATGGCTTCCATGACTAAAAAGTAATATGCCGGTCCGCTCCCAGAGAGTGCGGTGACGCAATCAAGTAAGTCCTCACTATCAACCCAAAGCGCAATTCCTATTGCTTTCATAATGATATCAGCATAGTTCTTTTGCTGTGGCGAGGTAAGTGTATTGGCAAAAAGCCCGGTCGCACCGCATTGTACCAGTGCAGGTGTGTTGGGCATTGCGCGTATAATCGCCACGTCAGCACGGAGCCATTTGGTTAAGGACTGTATTTTTAAGCCCGCGGCAATAGATAAAAATACTGTTTTGGTGTTGCTCGCGTCCAGGCCGGACAAGATAGACTGCATCGCCTGTGGTTTAACTGCCAGAACAACGATGTCGCATTCATCCACGAGGGCCTGGTTGGACGAGGCAGGAATGATTGCAAATTCCTTTTCGAGGTTAGTTAAAGTTTCTTTAGAATGATCGTAAACCTGAATCTCCAGCGCTAAAGAGGAGTCTGCAACCAGCCCACCTATAATACTGCGTGCCATGTTACCGCCACCGATAAAGCCGATGGAAAAATTTGTATTTGAATCCGTCATATTGTGTACCCTACCATATTGCCCGCCCTACCATATTGCATTACCCTAAAAGAGAAGCTATTCATTTACCAATAAAATAGTGTCGGGCTAGTTTCGAGCCCCAAAGATTGCTGTGCCAATTCTTACCATGGTTGAGCCCTCTGCAATTGCAATTTCCAGGTCGTCACTCATACCCATAGATAAGGTGTCGAGTGTTGCTGTTAGGGGTAAATTTTCGTAAAGCGTACGTAGTTTTGCGAAGGCAGTATGTTGCTGTTCCTTAGTTGAAGCTGCCGCTGGTATGGCCATCAGACCATGGAGTTCCAGATGGGGTAATTGAATAATGGCTGAAGCTAAGGCATTTAAATTTTCTGGCTCTACGCCGGCTTTTTGTGGTTCATTGTCAATATTCACCTGAATGCAGACCTTTAATGCTGCCATTTGCAGCGGCCGCTGCTCACTCAGGCGTTGTGCAATCTTGAGTCGGTCGACACTGTGGACCCACTGAAAATGCTCTGCAATGGAACGTGTTTTATTAGATTGAATCGGGCCAATAAAATGCCATTCCAGATTAAAACCTTGTTCACTTAAGGCCTGTATTTTGGGTAAGGCATCCTGGAGATAATTCTCTCCAAAACGGATTTGGCCTGCCTGGGCTGCTGCTTTGATGGCTTCAACTGGCCGGGTTTTACTGACCGCCAGTAATTGAATGCTACCAGGGTTCTTTTTACAGGCCTTTGCAGCAGTAGTTATGCGTGATTGAACCGCTTTTAGATGTTGCGCTACGATAGTCATTTATTTAAGAGTTTCTTTATATACAGTTACTTGCCATGTCCTGGTCGACAAGGTAGTTTAGAAAACTAAATTCTGGCCGATAAGCAAATGTCAGCTAGACTATTATATAGTATCAACCTTGTAACGACGTACCAAGTTTTTGTAAGGTTGCTGAAGTAGAATGTTTAGACGCGATTGCGTACAAGACTAATTATAATTCGGAAAAATAAAGAATCGCATTATGGATATTACAGAATTACTCGCCTTTGGCGTGAAAAATGGCGCGTCTGATTTACACTTATCTTCAGGTCTACCCCCAATGATCCGGGTCGACGGTGATATAAAACGAATCAACGTACCCCCTCTGGAACATAAGGTCGTACACTCGCTTATTTATGACATTATGAATGATAAACAACGCAAAGATTACGAAGAGTTTTTAGAAACCGATTTCTCATTCGAAATTCCTGAGCTTGCACGTTTCCGGGTCAATGCATTTAATGTAAACACAGGAGCGGCGGCAGTCTTTCGTACAATTCCTTCTAAAGTATTAACTATGGAAGAGTTAGGGTGTCCCGGGATTTTTAAAGATATTGCAGATAATCCACGTGGGGTTGTTTTAGTTACCGGGCCAACCGGTTCAGGTAAGTCGACCACTTTAGCGGCGATGGTTGACTACAAAAATGAAAAAGAGCATGAACATATTTTAACAATTGAAGATCCAATCGAATTTGTCCACGAAAGTAAAAAATGTTTGGTGAATCAGCGCGAAGTCCATTTACACACGCATGGATTTAACGAAGCCTTGCGTTCGGCTTTACGTGAAGATCCCGATATTATTCTGGTTGGCGAACTACGTGATTTAGAAACCATTCGCCTGGCACTCACAGCAGCAGAAACTGGCCATTTAGTTTTTGGAACCCTGCATACCAGCTCTGCCGCAAAAACTATTGATCGGATCATTGACGTTTTCCCGGCAGCTGAAAAAGATATGGTGCGATCTATGCTATCTGAATCATTGCGTGCGGTTATCTCACAAACTCTTATGAAAAAGGTTGGTGGAGGCCGGGTTGCTGCGCATGAGATTATGATTGGAACACCGGCGATTCGAAATTTAATTCGTGAAGACAAGGTGGCGCAAATGTACTCAGCTATTCAAACAGGTGCTGGCACTGGCATGACAACCTTAGATCAAACTTTGCAGGATCTGGTTGCGCGTGGGATTGTGAGTAAACAGGAAGCTAGAATGAGAGCCATGAATAAAGCCGATTTCGAATAGCACGAATAACGAGAGCTCAGATTGCGGCGTTATAAATTTCCTCAAAATACTCACTTACTATTGTAAGCTCCGCTTTTTCGGAAATTTATGCCTTGCACTCTAAGCTCTCGTTATCCGTGCTTCGTGAAGCATGATAGAAGTAAGTTAACCAATAAATATTATTTAGGGTTGTTAGATGGATTTTGAATCGTTACTAAAATTAATGGTGCATAAGAACGCATCGGATTTGTTTATTACTGCCGGTGTAGCACCGAGCTTGAAGGTGAATGGTAAGTTGGCGCCGGTAACCCAGGGCACTCTGACGCCATCACAGTCGCGAGAAATTGTAATGGGTGTTATGACACCTGCACAACGTGAAGAGTTTGAACGTACCAGTGAATGTAATTTTGCGATTTCGGCAAGTGGCATTGGTCGCTTTCGGGTAAGTGCGTTTATGCAGCGTAATCATGCCGGGATGGTATTACGAAAGATCGAAACAAAAATTCCTACTATAGAAGAACTCGGTTTACCGCCTATATTGCGCGATCTTGCGATGACTAAACGAGGTTTGGTTTTGTTTGTTGGTGCAACGGGTTCGGGTAAATCAACGTCACTTGCCTCAATGATTGGCTATAGAAACAAGAACAGTACCGGGCATATTATTAGTATTGAAGACCCGATTGAATATATCCATCATCATGAAGGTTGTATTATTACCCAACGTGAAGTGGGTTTGGATACTGAATCATTCCAGACAGCGTTAAAAAATACTTTGCGGCAAGCGCCTGATGTTATTTTGATCGGTGAAATTCGTACGCGTGAAACGATGGATCATGCGATAGCCTTTGCTGAAACAGGGCATCTTTGTTTGGCAACATTGCATGCGAACAATTCTAACCAGGCAATGGATCGTATTATTAATTTTTTCCCAGAGGATAGACGTAACCAGTTACTATTAGATCTATCTTTAAATATGAAAGCCTTTGTTGCCCAACAACTCATTCCTAAACCCGATGGTTCTGGACGTGTGTTATGTGCAGAAGTTTTAATTAACTCGCCATTGATGTCTGACTTAATTCGTAAAGGTGAAATTCACGAGATGAAAGGTCTTATGTCACGCTCAAGAGAAAACGGTATGTTAACTTTTGATCAAGCTTTGTATGATTTATATAAAGAGGGTGAAATCACCTATGAAGATGCGATAAATCATGCTGATTCAGAAAATGAACTAAGATTAATGATTAAATTAGGCGATTCGCAGGGTGATCCTAATTCTATTTCTGCAGCCTTAGATGGCGTCACCATTCAGGAAACGGATTAAGTAAATAACAATAAAAAGAAAGGGGCTTTACGCCCCTTTCTTTATTCCGGTATTACAATCTTTCCTAGTTTGCAATGATGCTTGTATGCAAAATACCAATCTCTTTACCTTCGCTAAAGACAGGTATAGAAAGTTGAATACTGCTTACTTTAGTTGTTGGATCTGCTTTTGGAATTTTAGAATTCCAGATTTTACCGCGAATAGCTTGAGTAAAAGCAGGACGGTTAGAAATATTAAAGATAGCGGGTTTCTTGCTACCAGCAACTAAATTACCTTTTTTATCACGTAATAATAATTTCCCTAATGATTTATCACTTTCCCAACCAAGTAATTTTTTTCCAGCTGAATTGGTTAAAAATGGCATTACTTTAGCGTCTGATGCAGTTAAGGACTTCCAGGTTTTGTTATTCATTTCAGCTTTTTTGTTATTGGCTTGCATAACGGCATTAACGATGACAGGGTCTTTGGCCCACGCTGAAAGTTTAGTTTTATAAATATCAAGTTTAACTTGTAAATCAGGAGATATATCTCCCGCTTGTACCGAAGTGAAACTCAAGAGAGTAATAAAAAGTGTAGCTATAATTTGAGTACGACGAGATTTTAATGTATTTATCATTTAGTTTAGTCCTTTAGGTTATGTTTTTATTCTAGATATGTAGGCGCGAAGATTAAAGAGTTAGACAAATTAAAACTATGAAGTGGTTGGCATTAAAGATTTAATTTAATAGTTTGTGATGGAATTCAATATATAGGTATAAAAAAATAATATTCTGATAATTTCTGCAAGAGTAATACGTTCTTTATATAGCTGAACCTATCGCTTTAATTTTTTAAAACTTAACAGGCTTAGTAAACCTATTATTAGTAACAACAATGTTGGTGATTCAGGAACACGAATAGCGAAATATAGAGAGGAAGTGATGGGGTTAAAAACAAGACTTGTAACTTTAGATGTTTTAGGTCGTTTAATTGTTATCCTAGACCCTGTGTTAACAATTACCCCGTTAGTATGGGCAGGTTGATCTACAAAAGTTGTTGTTTTACCACTACTAAGTGCCACACCGCCTTGTGCTGAATTAGCTATAGTGGTGTTGGTTGTTGATGAATTAAGAGAGATTGTTTCGTTCATCATCATATCAAGCGAGTTTGTTTGTATTGCTCCATTTAAAATAAAATTAGAAGCTCCCAAAAATAGGTTCCCTGGCAAACCATCTAAAGCCCCATTAATTGTGATGTCATTTGTTGCGAGTAAGAATATTGTATCGGCACTAGTAATACCAGTGAAGGACAGTGTTGCTCCTGTATTAATAGTTAATGAAGTAAAATTAAAAATAAAGTCGGTTGGTATGACAAGAGAAATATTCGAGTCAACAATAAGCGCCCCATAACTGCCATCAGAAAGCGGTATGGCTTGAGCATTGTTCGCGGACAATGTTATTCCTGTAATGAATATAATGGGTAGAAAATATTTATTTTTGAGTCGCTGATACATTGAACTTTCCCTAGTTGTTGCAGGAAGGTTACTATTTATATATTACAAAATGGTGAACTTTAATTACTTAATTTTTGTATAACGACGGAATGCTTAATATATGTTCGATATTTTTTAAAAAACTTGCTTTGCATCAAAAACAGGCCCATCAACGCAAACACGTTTCATGGCGGAACCATGTTGGGTTTTAACTTCAACTACACAGCCAGCACAACCACCAACTGCACAGGCCATGAATTCTTCCAGGGATACCTGGCAGGATACATTAAATTCTTTAGCAAGATCGGCAACGGCTTGTAGCATTGGATGTGGCCCACAAGAAAATATCTCGACTTCATTGCGCTGTTCGTCATCAAGTTCGGTTAACCAAAGCCGCGCCAAATCGGTAACATAGCCTTCATGGCAACCGGGATATCCTTGCATGCTGGCAAGTCGACAGGGAATATTCCAGTCTTCCATTAATGGCATGGTGGCGGTGACATCGGATGGTATACCTGGAATAATAAATTGCGATGGTTGCGCGCTAAATGGGAAAGGTACTTCAGAGCCCAGAATCATAAACGGCTGGTATACACTACGTTGTTTTTTTAATTCATCGGCTATAAAAATCATTGGCGGCATTCCAACTCCGCCTCCGATTAATAGCGGACGTTTATACTTTTCATGTAGTTCGAAAGGTTTGCCGATAGGACCAAGAATATCGAGCATTTCACCCTGCTTGCGTAATGCGAGTTGTCGTGTGCCTTCACCGACTGCTTTGTATAGAAAGTCGACCATCCCGGTTTTTGGTTCAGTGCGCATGATTGAAATCGGACGGCGCATTGGTAATGCAGCGGAACATTGTATATGTGCGAAACTCCCGGGCTTTGCTTCAGCAGCAATGTTAGGTGCATGCACCCGTAGTATATATTGGTCGCCTGGGTAACTTGTTTGTGAAATTATTTCGGCAAGCTCTACGTTAATCGTGTCACGATGTGATTTTTTCATAATTTTTTATTTATCTGTATGTAAATGCTTATTTACTTTGATAGCTAATATGCCCGCCAAGTAAAGTATGGCTGACTTTTCCTTGAAGCTCCCAATCAGTAAACGGAGAATTATGCCCTGTACTTATAAACTGAGCAGAATCAACCGTCCAACTTGTAGCAGGGTTAAAAATGCATATATCGGCTGTGCTACCCACGGAGAGTGTACCCGCACTGATGCCTAATACTTTAGCCGGCTCGGTGGTTAATTTTGAGATCATCGTTTTTAAGTCAAGAACTTTTTCATTCACTAAACGCAAACTAAGTGGAAGCAACGTTTCCAGGCCGCTTATACCGGGTTCGGTTGCACTGAACGGTGCCAACTTTGCATCTGCACAATGCGGTTGATGATCACTGCATAAAACATCAATGGTATTGTTTTGTAAACCGAGTCGTAGCCCGTCTTTATCGCGCTGACTTCTTAGTGGAGGTATAACATGGCAATTACTATCAAAGAATCCAATATCTAAATCGATTAGATGCAAGTGATGGATACTGGTATCAACCGTGACGGGTAAGCCTTGCTGTTTCGCTTGGGCAATCATGTGCAAGGCATTGGCTGATGAGATATGTGAAAAGTGTGCTCGTACCCCCGTTTGCTCGACTAACATCAGGTCACGCGAAACCGCCGCAGTTTCGGCAGACTCAGGAATGGCGGGTAAACCTAAACGCGTTGAGACAGCGCCTTCATGCGCACAGCCAGTATTGGCTAAACCGGGATCTTCGGCATGTAAGAAGATAGTTAATCCACAACTGGCAGCGTATTCCATGGCGCGACGCATGACTAAAATGTTTTTAAGCGGTTTTAATCCGTTACTGACTCCGATGCTATTAGCCTGTTTTTTTAGAATGGCCATTTCGCTTAAGTGTTCACCTTTCAAGCCGTGAGTCAATGCGGCTTGTGTAACGACATTGCATTTTGCTGCAGCCGTTGCACGTTGATGAATTAATTCGGCAACCGCAACGGTGTCGATACAGGGTTCGGTATCAGGTGGAATACAAACGGTTGTAATTCCACCGGCTGCCGCGGCTGCAGATTCGGATGCAATCGTGCCTTTGTATTCCAGGCCGGGTTCTCTAAATCTTGCGCAAAGGTCAACAATGCCCGGCATTACTATTTGGCCAGTAGCATCAATTGTTTTGCGAGTTTTAAAACCTTCGGGTGCATGACCTATGCTGACAATTTTTCCGTTTGCGATATAAACATCGCATACGGCATCAATCGCATTGGCTGGATCAATAACACGGCCTTGTTTGATTAAAATTTTCATACTGTCCATTACTTTATCGAGCCTGTTACAGGTACTTCAGTAGTTTCTGCTGAAGGTTGTCGGCCGAGCGTCATTGACATGATTGCCATACGAACGGCAATGCCGTTGGTGACTTGTTCTAAAATAACGGATTGTGGTCCATCGGCAACGGCTGATTCAATTTCAACACCACGATTAATCGGGCCGGGGTGCATAACAATGGCATCGGGTTTTGCAAGCTTCAGCTTTTCGCTGGTTAAACCATAAGTCTGAAAATATTCATGTTCACTGGGTAACATTGCGCCTTGCATGCGTTCGCGTTGCAAGCGCAGCATGATGACAACGTCTACGTCTTTAAGACCTTGTTCCATATCATGGTAAACATGAATACCAAGCGCATCTGTGCCTGGCGGAATTAAAGTGTTCGGTGCAATGGCTCTGATTTCGGGTACACCAAGAATATTGAGGGCATGTATTTGCGAGCGTGCAACGCGTGAGTGCATGATATCGCCGACTATCGCAACACGTAATTTTGTAAAGTCTTGTTTGTGGCGGCGAATAGTAAACATATCCAGCATCGCCTGAGTGGGGTGCGCATGTTGTCCGTCACCGGCATTAATCACACTTATATGAGGTGAAACGTGTTGAGCAATAAAGTGGGCTGCACCGCTTAAATTATGTCGAACTACAAACATGTCACAATGCATTGCTTCGAGGTTACGTAACATATCTAAAAGACTTTCGCCTTTTGAAGTCGAAGAGGTATCGATATTGATGTTCAACACATCGGCTGATAAACGTTTAGCGGCAAGTTCAAAAGTAGTTCGGGTTCGGGTGCTGGCTTCAAAAAATAAATTAACAATGGTCTTGCCGCGCAGTAATGGTACTTTTTTAACTTGTTGCGTAGCGACTGTTGAAAAATTCTCGGCGGTATCAAGAATTTCAGTAAGGGTGGTACGTTTTAGACCGTCGATTGTTAAAAAGTGGCGTAGCAGACCATGGTGATCGAATTGAATATCGGTTTGCTTCATGATTCTTTTTTAGTCCCGCGTTTGAATTCCAACTGTAATGGTTCTGGACCGGTTAATTTTATATATTGGTCTTTACCCATATCTAATTTTTCACCAACAATGTCGGCAGTTATAGGAAGTTCCTTGCCGCTGCGTTCAATAAGAGCAACCAGCGTAACGGAAGCAGGTCGACCATAATCAAAAATTTCATTCAGAGCGGCGCGAATAGTACGCCCGGTCTGTAAAACATCATCCACAAGAATAATATGCTGGTCGTCAACACTAAACGGCAGGCTGGAAGGTTGCACCTGAGGGTGCATGCCTATGCGAGTAAAATCATCGCGGTAAAAGCTGATATTTAAACTGCCAAGAGGTTGTTTGAATTTAAGGGCTTGATGTAGAGCTTTTGCAACCCATACGCCACCAGTATGAATTCCAATCATGTGAGGGTTGGATATATGGTGTTTTTCGATATAGGAATTAAGATCAGAGGCCATTGAGGTCAGCAGTTGGTCGACGTTGTGCTGTTCAGGCATGCTTTACTCACTTTTATGGTAATTGCGAAGCTGGATAATGGTGTTCTTGCTAACCGTAAGGTATTTATTATTGTCGAAACCAGCTTTCAACAATCAGTTGCGCGGCTATTTTATCAATATCCAGAGCCGTTTGTCTTTTATTTGTCTGTTTTTTATTGCGATTTATTTCACGGAGTCGCTCTTCGGCTTCGTAAGAGCTTAGCCGTTCGTCCATGAATTCGACGGGTAGATTAAAACGGCCGTTTAGGCGGTGGCCAAATTTCTTTGCCGCTTGCGTCATTGCTTGTTCTTCACCACCAAGATGTACGGGAAGGCCAACCACTAAAATAGTAGGTAACCATTCCTTAATTAAATCCTCGATAGCAACCCAGTCGGGCTTTTGATTCAGGCTGGGAAGAGTAACCAATGGGGTTACGGTTTGCGTTATAGATTGACCAATAGCAATGCCGATTTTTTTTGTGCCAAAGTCGAAGCCCATAACTGTTTGAGGATTTGAAGTCATGAAGGTTATCTTAACCTTTGTGAGCTATAACAGACAATATGATTAAGCGCGGCGAGATTGAGTACCACATAATCTTTGTAAGTCTTTGCACGAGTGTACTTAGCTAGTGGTTGGGATTTGGAAAGAGCCAAACCAGGTTTGCTGGTTCAGGCATAGGTGTATTTAGCTGGTTATCGGTAATTTGAGAGAGCACGCTTGCTATGCAGGTAAGGCATAAGTTCATTTAGTCAAGAGATAGGTAGTTTGGTATAAGCCGATCTTGCTTTGCAAGATCAGGCATAAGTGTTTATAGCTAGTTAGTGGTATTTTGATAGAGCCGAACCAGCTTTGCTGGTTCAGGCATAAGTTCTTTTAGTCGAGAACCGGGTATTTTGGTACAGCCCGCTTGCTTCGCAAGCAAGGCATAAGTGCGCGTACGGTAAACATCATAAGTGGCCGTAAGATACTAAAACGGCCACTAAAAAAAGACGCGCACTAACCATGGCCAACATCGGTCGAGAGTAATCCAAGTTCGATACCTAAATGTTTTGCGGCCTGCGTCCATTGATTTTCGGCTGGTGTTTCAAATATAACCTTTTCATCTGCCGGACCATTTAGCCATGCATTAGAAAGCAGTTCATGTTCAAGTTGGCCATCACTCCATCCGGCATAACCCAACATAATTAAGAAATGTTGTGGCCCCTCATTTAAAGCAATCGCTTCAATAATATCTTGAGACATAGTGAGCCCAATGGAATCGGATACGGTTATGGTGGCATCCCATTCAGTATTACTGGTCTTTGGCGTTTTGTGTAATACAAAGCCGCGGTCAGCTTGAACCGGGCCGCCAGCGTAAACCGGTATACTGGCAATATCAGGATCATCTGTTGGCATATTGAGGTGCTCTAATAAATCACCAAGCCCCACATCCAGTGGTCTGTTTATAGTCACCCCCATAGCCCCTGTTTCATCATGGCTGCAAATATAACTAACGGTATGGAAGAAGTTAGGATCCTCCAGATTAGGCATCGCAATTAGAAAATGGTCGGTTAAACAGGTGATTTCATAGTTGCTCATAACGGTAAGTATTGACTACTCTTTGCAAGAGCGCAAGGCGCTGGAATACAAGCAAGTGTAAAAAAATTACTCCTGGTTAGCTATCATTTACTTAATTCTGGAAAATAAAACAGTTGATTAACGTGTAGACATTCCAAATCGATTATTATTTTTAAAATGCCAAACACGCGGAATGTGTAACACTTTTGTGTCTTGTAATATTTCTGGCGTTAATGGGGGATAGGGTGCACCTAAACGCACAATACGGATAGCTGCATTATCCAGAACAGGGTGACCGGAAGAACGTAATATTTTCACATCAAGTAAACTGCCGTTCGGATTAATTGCAACATCCATTAACAATGTTCCTGTAATATGTTTTTGAATGGCTGCGCTGGGGTAGTTAATATTGCCGATACGCTCTACTTTAGAACGCCAGGCATCAAGATAATTAGCAAACCGGTGTTGCTTGGCATTGGCCGCATTGATATAAGTGTGTTCGGGATTTTTTTGGTAGGTTTGTTTGAGTCGATTTATCTCGGCGCTAATTTGCGCAATTTCCCGACTACGTTCAAATAGCTGTGCGGCGGTTATTTTTTTCGTTTCAATCGGTACGGTTTCTTGCTGTTTCTTGCTTTGTATTTTTGTTTTTGATTTGTTAATCGTTAGAAGTTCTTGTTGTAAGGTTTGCTCTTTAACTTTTGGTGGCGTAACTTCATCGCGACTATTCGGCGCAAAACCCTGCTCTTCGGTTGGAGTTGGGTTTGAAAACGGGCTGCTTGGACGAACCTTGTCATCGATATTACCTCCACCAATCTGATTGGCCTGGGCAAGATAATCTGCTTCTTCAGGCGCTTCATCATTTTTGTTATGGACCAGTGTGATTTCCATGGTGCTTAAATCAGTCGAATCTTTGAGTAATTCTAAATCAAAGCTGATACCTAAAATAATAATCGCATGGATTGCCAGAGCGAAAAAAACCATCATACTCAGACGTTCAGAGCCTTTACTCGAATTAACCAGATTAACCGTTGAGGTGGATTGTGTTGTAGAGTTTAACATGCGTAATACTTTATCATGTTTTTTGATTAGGTTGATATTGCCTGTGCCAGGTTAAATATGGATATTGGCTTTGGGAATGGCTTCCCGAATTTCATTTTTACCCAGATAGAGTTGTTCGATTTTTTGGCGTGCCCAGGGTGTTTTGCGTAAAAATTTAAGGCTCGAGCTGATACTAGGATCAGTGGTAAAGCACTTAATGTTAATGCGGCGGCCCAATTCTTCCCAGCCATATGTTTCTTCTAGTTCAGTGATTATCGTTTTAAGGGTTATGCCGTGCAAGGGATCTTGTTTGCGTGGCGTATCCGGAGCCGGAGCCATTTTTAATTGGCCGCTTTATCATCTGGAGTGGGTTTAGATTCGTCTTTTTTAACCCGAATTTTATTCCCGCCAATATCCTTACCATTGAGACTTTTCATGGCCGCTTTGGCGTCACCGGGATTGGGCATTTCAATAAAACCAAAACCTTTGGAGGCATTTGTCTGTTTGTCCATTACCAATGTGACTGACTGTACGGTTCCATGAGCTTCGAACAGGCTGCGAAGTTCAGTTTCCGTGGTGGTGCGAGCTAGGTTGCGTATGAGTAGTTTCATGTAAATTCCATGATTATATAATATAAGTGTAGCCTGTATGTAGTGTAACGAAATACAGGGAGAAAGTACTGGGATAGAAGATCGCCGAACATGCTTTGCATGTTTAAGTGCAGGTGTATATTAGGTAATGATGGGGGTTTTTCGAGCGGGGAAGTGTGCGCATTTAAAGAGCGGGGGAGTAGAGAAAGGCCGAGCTTGCTTCGCAACTCAGGCAGAAGCGATCATAAGTGTCAGTATTACAAAGAAACTGACACTAAATAAGTGCGCGTACAAAAAGACGCGCACTAAACGCGCACTAACTATTTGATTTTTGCTTCTTTATATTCAACATATTTACGAACAACAGGATCATATTTTTTCATCACCATTTTATCTGGCATGGTTTTTTTGTTTTTTGTTGTTGTGTAAAAGTGCCCGGTGTCGGCAGTTGATACTAATTTGATTTTATCACGCATGATGCTAAGCCCTTTTTAGATTTTTTCGCCACGACTGCGCATATCAGTCAAGACACTATCAATACCTTTTTTATCGATAATACGCATACCTTTAGTGGTTAAACGTAAACGAATAAAACGGTTTTCAGTTTCAACCCAAAAACGATGAGTCTGTAAATTCGGTAAAAAACGGCGACGGGTTCTATTTTTCGCGTGGGAAACGTTGTTTCCAGACATAGGGCGTTTACCCGTTACTTGGCATACTTTTGCCATAATTCTGCTCCAAAACGATAAGATATCAGCATTAATTAGCTTATTAGCTATTAACAGTGTCAAAAAGAGCGCGCATTTTAAGGAAATCAGTCGCTCGTGACAAGGTTTATTCTTGTAAAAGGGATAATAAATAGGATATTTATTGAAACGATTAAAAAGTTGAAAATTACAATAACCCTCGTTCGGTAAACGATACGCAATAGCCATCCCCGACGATAATATGGTCGAGTACCCGTATATCCATCAATCCGAGTGCTTTACGCAACTGTTCGGTAATTTGCTTATCGGCTTGACTCGGTTCGGCGATGCCAGATGGGTGATTATGGGCAAAGATGACAGCCGCGGCATTATGCGACAAGGCTTTTTTAACCACTTCGCGAGGATAAACACTGGCTCCGGCCAAGGTCCCCTGAAAAAGCTCGTCATACTGAATGATACGGTTTCGGTTATCCAGATAAATACAGGCAAAAACTTCATGGGGGTAGTCGCGCATTTTAGCCTGAAAGTAGTGTTTACTGGTTTGTGCATCGGTTAACGATTCGCTACGCGTAAGTGACTCGAACAAATGTCGCTGGCTGAGTTCTAACACAGCTTGTAATTGGGCATATTTTGCCGGACCTAGACCGAGATGCTGACAAAAGTCTTTTTCGCTGGCAGTGAGTAATTTCCGCAGGCCGCCAAAATCGCTGATTAAGTCTCTGGCAAGATCGACAGCGGTTTTGCCTTTTATCCCGGTGCGTAGAAAAATAGCCAGTAATTCCGCATCAGATAAGGATACGGCTCCCTGTGCAAGTAGTTTTTCCCGTGGCCGTTCGAGTGTAGGCCAGTCTGTAATCGGCATTTCTCACCTCCCTGTGAAAAAATAAGCTAGTTAATTATATATAAATAGAATATACGAGAAAGTGTGCTTATTTCACAGCGAATTGTAAAAACTTTGTTAGAATAAGCAACGTATGAAGAGACTCGCTAACAAACGGATTTTATTGGGAATTACGGGCAGTATTGCAGCGTATAAAGCGGGTGAAATAATCCGCCGTTTACGTGAATATAATGCTGAAGTGCGCGTGGTGATGACGCGAGGGGCAACCGAGTTTGTTACGCCATTAACTTTTCAGGCCTTATCGGGTAATCCGGTTCATTTACACTTACTTGATAATGATACTGAAGCGGCCATGGGACATATTGAACTGGCGCGTTGGGCGGATGTTATTATGATTGCACCTGCTAGTGCCGATTTTATTAGCCGTTTGTGTCTTGGTCGAGCGAATGATTTATTAGGAGCCTTGTGTTTAGCAAGTAATGTACCTTTAGCCCTTGCCCCGGCGATGAATCAGCAAATGTGGAAAGACCCGGCAACCCAAACAAATGTACAAACTTTACGAAGTCGGGGAGTGTTGTTATTTGGCCCCGACAGTGGCAAGCAAGCCTGCGGCGATATTGGCGAAGGTCGCTTGATGCAGCCAAATTTATTGCTCGAAGCATTAGCTGACGTGTTTGCAACCGGTAGTTTAACCGGCCGTACTGTTTTGGTTACAGCTGGCCCCACGGTAGAGGCTATCGATCCCGTACGTTATTTGTCTAATCACAGTTCCGGAAAAATGGGGTATGCCATTGCAAGCGCGGCGTTGGAAGCAGGCGCCGAGGTTATCCTCATAAGCGGACCGGTCGATAAATCATTAGCAATAACACTCCCTCATTCGATTAATGTCCACCAGGTAACCACAGCTGCGCAAATGTTAGAGAGAGCTCAAGCATTTGCACATCGAGCCGATATATTCATTGCAGCTGCGGCAGTTGCCGATTATCGGCCTGTTGTGGAAAAGTCGGAAAAAATGAAAAAAACAGCCGAAACGATGATGTTGCAACTACAGCGTAACCCCGATATCTTGGCAACGGTCAAGCGTGAAAGTCCGTGGCTTTATAGTGTCGGTTTTGCTGCAGAAACAGAAGAATTAGAAAAGCATGCGCGACAGAAGTTACTGGATAAGGGCGTAGAACTCATTGCCGCGAACTGGGTGGGTCGTGCAGCGGTTGAAACTAACGGTGCCTTTGGCAGTGACAACAATGCTCTTAAACTGTTTTGGCAAGGTGGAGAATTGGAGCTTGGGGTGACGAGCAAAATTCGATTAGCTAGAGAGCTGGTCGCGTTAATAGCTTCACAGTATGATAATGCTATTCAGTCAGGTAAACTGAATGTGGAGCAACGTAATATTGAAAATGTTGTTCCGTTTAAAACCAATAGTAGCGATAAAAATAAATAATAACTAACCACACAAGCACGAAGAACAGAACGAAAGTCATTAAGATCAAACTTAGTCTTTGCGAGCGATAGCGAAGCAATGACCATATTCTATAAACTTGCTTGTCATCCTGTTCTTGTACCTGTTGTGGTTAAAATCTCTTGAAGTTCTACTTTCAGCGCGTAACTGAAGAACAAAAGAGTGAGTATTAATATGGGGATAATGTTATGCAAAAAATTCAATTAAAAATATTAGATAAACGTTTGGGGTCTGAAATTGAAATGCCTGATTACGCGACTAGTGGTTCAGCGGGAATCGACCTTCGGGCTTGCCTGGATGAAGTGTTAACGATAAAGCCAGGTGAAACCCATCTTATTCCAACCGGAATGGCAATCCATATCGCTGATGAATCTCTTGCTGCAATGATATTACCTCGTTCTGGTTTAGGGCATAAACATGGGATTGTGTTAGGTAATTTAGTTGGCTTAATTGATTCGGATTATCAAGGACAGTTGTTTGTATCGTGTTGGAATCGAGGTAACGAAACTTTTACAATTAATATAGGTGATCGCATAGCGCAGCTTATATTAGTGCCTGTTATACAGGCAGAGTTCGAAATTGTGTCGGAGTTTAATGAAAGTGAACGCGCTGAAGGTGGTTTTGGCCATACTGGCCGAGCATAAACTTTTCTAATTCAGATTTATTAGGTTGTATATAATTTATGGCAAAGCAAGATAAACCATTACGGACTTCAAAACGAAGTAAAAAAGAGGCGAATAAGAGTACAGGTTTAACTCTTAACACTATCTCGTTACTGTCGTTCATATTATTCAGTGCCACTTTTATTGTAATGTTATACGTTATGCGTTGGAGTACGTTGAATATTATCGACAATCAAAGCGGGGCCATTGAACGTAGTACTGCCGATCAATTTTCCAGTCGATTAAATTTGGCCATTGCAGCTTATACCAGGGGCATTGCTGTCATCGCTCAGGATCCATTGACTCGGCAGATTATATTGTCTGGTGATGCACAAAAAATAGTTGAGCGACAGCAGCAGTTAGTGAAGCTTTTTCCTAAAGGCTTAAATTTACGATTTGTAAAAGAAGGGAATTTACAAACAACGCAAAATACCAAGCCACATGTTGGTTTTGCGTGTGTGGATATGCTGAATCAATCTCGAAAACTGAAAGCGCCACCTGGTGTTGAAACACATGTATTCGGTTCATCTGAGCAGCATATTGATTTTGTACATCCTGTATTAAATAAAGCAGGGGACAGCGTTATCGGTTATGTACAGTTAATGGTAAGCGTGGATATACTGCCTTCATGGCTAAAAGAATCAAATCAGATTGATTATGTCGAGTTATACCAACAGGCAGGACAAGGGCATCAGGCGTTACTCATCGGTAATTCAGGTAATGCGTCTTTACGTGTAAATGAAAGCCCTATTCAATATCAAGTTGAAAACGCCAAGTGGGAAGTGAGAGTCTGGCCAAGTACCAGTATTAACAGGAAATATGACCAATTCCTAACGTATATATTATTATTTGTCGGTGTTGGATTGTTTGCCGGTATCATTTATTTGTTCTGGCGATCACTAAGTCGTGCATTAACAACCGACATTGATAATTTGGTTGGATTAATAGTGAGTACATTTAAAGGCAAAACAGATTATCAGTATAAAATGGAAATGAAAGAATTTAACGATGCGGCTAAACGTTTAAATAATATTTTAAGTAGTGATACGAATGAGCGTGAGCGTGATAGTGAAACAAATAATGTTGCGGCTTCAGGTATGGATATAGATCTGGATTCAACGTCAATGTTTGACTCAAGTAGATCAATGCAGGTTGAAGAACTGGATGAGCAATCAATGACTGATCTGCAAAAACAAAGTTTTAGCAAAGCGCAACCTCAACATGCTGGACAAAATACCAGTCAATCAATAAAACAAACGGCCGAAGCTTCAATGAAGAAAGTAATGTCGGCAATACCTCCGGCTGAAATCTTCAAAGCATACGATATTCGCGGTATCGTCGGCGTTAGTTTAAGCACTGACTATGCAGAACTGATTGGCAAGGCCCTCGGAAGTGAAGCGGCTGCGCGTGGAGCAACAAGCATAGCCTTTGCACGTGACGGACGTTTGTCGGGGCCAGAGTTGGGACAAGGATTGGTTAAGGGTATTTTGTCAACGGGCATTGATGTGATTGATGTGGGTATGGTGCCAACGCCATTACTTTACTTTGCCGCGCATGAGTTAACAAAGGGCTCGGGAGTCATGTTAACCGGAAGTCATAATCCGCCCGATTATAATGGTTTCAAAATGGTTCTGTTGGGCGATACCTTAGCTGAAGACAGTATCCAGGCATTAAGAAAACGTATCGAAGCAACTGATTTTGTAAAAGGTAAAGGGAATTATTCTACTGTACCCATGTTAGAAAAATATCTGAGTCGCATTACTTCTGATGTGAAAATGAAACGACCATTAAAAATTGTGGTTGATTGTGGTAATGGTGTAGCAGGTGGTGTGGCGCCACGGTTATATAAAGCGATGGGCTGCGAAGTTATTGAACTGTATTGTGATATTGATGGCAGATTTCCAAACCACCATCCTGATCCAAGTCAGCCTAAAAATCTGGTGGATTTAATTGAAGCGGTTAAAGTGCATAAAGCGGATCTGGGTCTGGCATTTGATGGTGATGGTGATCGCCTGGGCGTAATCAGTTCAGATGGCAAAACGATCTGGCCAGACCGGTTACTTATGTTGTTTGCCGGAGATGTGTTGTCGCGTAATCAAGGCGCGCAAATTATTTTTGATATTAAGTGCACCAGTAACCTGACCAAATACATATGGGAAAAAGGTGGTGAACCGTTAATGTGGAAAACGGGGCATTCACTCATTAAGTCAAAAATGAAACAGTCAGGCGCTTTACTAGCTGGTGAAATGAGTGGCCATGTTTTCTTTAAAGAACGTTGGTACGGATTTGATGATGGTATCTATAGTGGTGCACGCTTGTTAGAAATTTTGGCCGCTGATGTAAGGCAGCCCCGGGTTGTCTTTGCCAGCTTACCTGACTCGGTAAATACACCTGAGTTACAGATTCAAATGGCAGAAGGCGCTCATCATGCTTTCATGGAAAAATTACTGGATAATGCAGATTTTGGTTCAGCAAATCTCACCATGATCGATGGTATCAGAGCCGATTATGCCGATGGTTGGGGTCTGGTGCGAGCATCAAATACAACTCCTTGTTTAGTGTTGCGTTTTGAAGGCCAAACCAAAGAAGCAATGGTAAAAGTTCAGGCCAGATTTAAGCAAGTTATGCACAATATTGATGCGACGTTAGATATGCCTTTTTGACAATGTGTAAAGTTGAAAGTTGAAACCAGGGTAGTATGGTAAAGGCGACACATTTTTAATTAACGCAGTGTCCATAAAATACTGCGTGGGGCAGTTTTTTTACTGCCCAGCCATGGTGGGCGGAAGTTCTCATTTTCTAACCTATTGTCATTCCACTTTCCCTCGGTTAATATTACTTGATTATTAACGAAGTGAACATTAACTAACAGAACGATTATGAGTCTATCGACAGATCAAGCAACGAATATTGCACATGTATTAAATACATCATTACCTTATATACAGCGTTTTCAAGGTAAAACCATAGTGATTAAGTATGGCGGCAATGCCATGACGGATGAGTTGTTAAAGCAATCGTTTGCGCGTGATATTGTTTTAATGAAACTCGTTGGAATGAACCCGGTTGTCGTGCATGGTGGCGGGCCACAAATTGGTCAGTTGTTAGAAAAAATTGGCAAAGACAGTCAGTTCGTTAATGGCATGCGGGTCACCGATAATGAAACTATGGATGTCGTTGAAATGGTTCTGGGTGGTTTAGTGAATAAAGAAATTGTCGCAATGATCAATAAGCATGGTGGCAAGGCCGTTGGTTTAACCGGCAAAGACGGTGATTTAATCCGTGCCCGTAAAATACAGTTTGATAAATCAAATTCAGAAATGAATGCTTCGGAGATAGTCGATATCGGGCATGTTGGTGTCGTCGACAGTATCGATGTTTCGATTGTAAAAGTACTGGATCAGGCTAATTTTATCCCCGTGATTGCGCCGGTCGGCGTTGGCGTGGATGGCCAGTCGTATAATATTAATGCGGATTTGGTCGCAGGTAAATTGGCCGAGGCATTGCAAGCTGAAAAACTCATTTTGCTGACGAATACTGCCGGAGTGCTAGATAAAAACGCTAAGTTATTAACCGGGTTAAATGCTAAACAAGTTCAAGAATTAATTGATAATGGTACGATTCATGGTGGTATGTTACCGAAGATAAACTGCGCTCTCGATGCCGTTAAAGCAGGTGTAAAAACGGCACAAATTATTGATGGACGGGTTGAGCATGCTGTTTTGCTTGAACTCTTGACGGATGAAGGCGTGGGCACCTTAATTAAAGGTTAGTCGTATACAGTACATAATAATAAAGAGGAATAGCTATGGCTGATTCAGAATTAAACCCCCAATCTAATCCCGGATCAATTTTAAATTCAGATCAGGCCAAACCTTCGCGTCGCCAGCAAATATTAGAAGCCTTAGCCCGGCAATTAGAAGAAAGCCCTGGCGAAAGGATTACCACAGCGGGTTTGGCAAAAGCGGTGGGTGTTTCCGAAGCTGCGTTGTATCGTCATTTTCCCAGCAAAGCTAAAATGTTTGAAGGCTTAATTGAATTTATTGAAGATTCAATTTTTGGCTTAATTAATCGAATTTTATCTGAAGAAAAATCATCGGTTGTACGTTGCGAACAAATTGTAAAGTTGTTGTTAACCTTTGCGGAAAAAAATGCTGGCATGTCGCGGTTATTAACCGGTGAAGCCTTAACGGGAGAGACAGAACGTTTACGGATACGTATTGGTAAATTTTTTGAGCGTTTTGAAACACAGTTAAAACAAGTGTTGCGCGAAGGCGAGATGAATTCCGAACTGTCTCTGGATATATCAGTGCAGGCGCTTGCCAACATGATGCTGGCATTAGCAGAAGGACACATTAATCAATATGTTCGTAGTAGCTTTAAGTGTTCGCCGTTAACTCACTGGAGCGATCATTGGCATATTGTTAAAGCAGCCTTCTTGAGTTAAATGCTCCTCAAAGTATTTTTAATATTGTGTTCTTAAAAGAGTAACTGTGCTGAACCCTGGCTGATGTTATTTTGGTTTTATCGATTTTAATTCTTTAAAGCGCTCAATATCCGCATCGTATTTCTGATGAATAGTCAATTTTTCCTGGTTTCTGGTTTCGATAAAATCATCGAACTCCTTGAGTTGGGATTTTGATTTCTCGATATCTTTTAATATAGACTCTGGCACTTTTTGATTTTTTCGTTCAAAATTTCCAGCCCGTTTAGTATATTCATCGAGAATTTTTTGGTGTTTCTTTCGATTGCTTTTCGATATTTTAATAATACTATCTATGGCATTTAGCTTGGATTCTCTATTTAATATAATATCTTCCACTGAAACGAAGGTGCGAACAAGGATTAGATCGCGGCGCCGTTGTTCGTCTTTAATACGTTTGTTTTCTGCTGCAATTTTTGCAAGTGCCGCATCCTGTTTTTTTTGTGCAGCAGTTCTTTCAGCAGGAATGGTTCGAGTGACCTGACCGCGATCATTTAATATTTGTATTTCATAGCCGGAATATTTTTTAGGTACGGTATAGCTGCATTCACGTACCCCTTTATCGTTTTTCCAGCATTTGATGGCAGCTAAGCCTGGCGCGAGGTAACCCAGGAGACACGCAAAAATTAAACATATTTTGATTGAAAACTTATACATACTTGAATTGATATATACCTGAATTTATACGCGCATATGTCGAATGATTTATACTAATTATCATGTTCGACCATCTTATCTTACTTTTAGTTTCATTTCTTGCCAATGCCTTTTCTGCTTTTGTGGGAGGTGGCGCCGGTTTATTGCAACTTCCGGTTTTACTATTTCTGGGCCTACCATTTAGTACTGCATTGGCAACGCATAAAATAGCCACGATAGCGCTGGGTATCGGTGCTACTTTAAGGCACGCCCGTGAGCGTAATCTTGAGTTGGCATTCTCAGTCATTATTTTGGCCTCGGGTATTCCCGGGGTTATTCTTGGGGCCAATTTAATTCTTTATATTCCGGATGATCTCGCGTCACTATCATTGGGAATTTTAACGATGGGCTTAGGCTTATTTTCCTGGCTGAGCCCGGCACTTGGCCAGCAATTTCAGCAAAAACACCGCTCACTCCCTGGTTATATAATCGGCAGTTTTGTCATTTTCTTTATCGGAATTTTAAACGGATCGTTAACATCGGGCACTGGCATGTTCGTAACACTGTGGCTGGTTTACTGGTTTGGCCTGGATTATAAATCAGCGATTGCCTATACCCTTGTTTTAGTTGGATTATTCTGGAATGGTAGTGGTGCCTTGACCCTGGTATTGCAAACCGAGGTCAAGTGGGATTGGCTGCCAGTTTTGTTAGTTGGCTCCATAGCAGGGGGCTATGTAGGTGCCCATATGTCCATTGTTAAGAGTAATAAAATGATTAAACGCGTTTTTGAAGTTGTCACTATCCTGGTGGGCGCGAAACTGATTTATAGTGTGCTTTAGCAAGCTTTATAGATACCTTATGCCCCTCTATTTGAGGAGTTACTTTTTATAAGGGCTTTAATTGAAAGGAGCTTAATTTAGAGGATCAATACATTTATAAACGTTAAAAGTACGTTGGCCGTTTTTAATTGGTGATGCGACCACGACAGTGTCTCCATTTAAATCCGGCGCAGTATTTCGAGCCAGATGTACCAGTTCTTCAGCGATCGTTTTCTGTTTTCGTGCCACGCCGAGAATTTCGTATTTAACACTAACCGTGGTTTGGCCTTTCTTAGTACACGTTTTGACTTCATCAGGTCCGAGTAGTCGGACTTTTTCACCCAGTTGAGATATTGGTGTCCAATTACATGATAAAGAGAGCAATGATAAGGGCAGTAAAATATAAAAGAGTCGTTTAGTCATGATTGTCGGTGCCATGGGTATGTTGAAAATGAAAGAATATAGGAGGATATGCTCTGTGTGAAGGACTTATTTCAAAATTAAGTGATATAGTTTAAGGAATGACATGCCCGGTATCGTATTTGCTGGATACCGGGTAAGTACTTCCTGGAATAGTTCCGTTATATGGTGTTACTTAATGGCGAAAATGACGCATGCCGGTAAAGACCATCGCAATATCATTTTCATCTGCGGCTTGAATCACTTCCTTATCTCGCATAGAACCACCGGGTTGAATAACCGCGGTAATACCGACTTCGGCGGCCTGATCCAAACCGTCCCGGAAAGGGAAGAATGCATCACTGGCCATCACTGAACCTTTTACTTCAAGTTCAGCATCGGCCGCTTTAATCGCAGCAATCTTGGCACTGTAGACTCTGCTCATTTGGCCTGCACCGACTCCGATAGTCATGTTGTTTTTGCAGTAGACAATCGCATTCGATTTTACGAATTTGGCAATTTTCCAGGCGAATAATAAGTCCTGCATTTCTTGAACTGAAGGCGCACGTTTGGTTGCCACTTTTAAATCGGCTTCTGTTACCATGCCGAGGTCCCGGTCTTGTACTAACAGGCCACCATTAACCCGTTTGTAGTCGATGCCAGCGATGCGTTCCGCAGGCCATTGCCCGCATTCTAAAACACGCACGTTTGTCTTTGTTGCTAAAATGGGCAGAGCATCAGCGGCAATACTGGGGGCAATAATAACTTCAACAAATTGACGTTCAATAATCGCGCTCGCTGTTTTTGCATCTAATGGCGTGTTAAATGCGATGATACCGCCGAAAGCTGATGTTGGATCAGTTGTGTAAGCGCGGTCATAGGCTGTGAATTGATCTTCAGCCACAGCCACACCGCAAGGATTGGCATGTTTTACAATGACACAAGCCGGTTGGGTAAACTGTTTAACACATTCCAAGGCGGCATCGGTATCACCAATGTTGTTATAAGATAGCTCTTTACCCTGTACTTGGGTTGCGGTGGCGATACACGCTTCGGCCGGCTTTGCTTCCGTATAGAAAGCGGCATTCTGGTGCGGGTTTTCACCGTATCGCATACCTTGAGCTAAAATAAATTGACTGTTAAAAGTACGTGGGAAACTTGGATGCACCTTGGGTTTATTTGTTACTAACCTGCCAAAGTAGCTGGCAATGTTGCCGTCATAGTTTGAAGTGTGCTCATACACTTTAATCGCTAAATCAAAGTTGGTTTCATTGCTGACAGCACCGCTTGAGTTTCTCATTTCTTTGAGTACCGTTTCATAGTCGCTTGCATTGACTACAACGGTAACATCTTTATTATTTTTAGCCGCTGCACGTAGCATGGTCGGACCGCCGATATCAATATTTTCAATCGCATTTTCCAGGCTACAATCAGGGTCGGCCGTTGCCTGTTCAAAAGGATATAAATTAACAACCACCAGATCAATCGGCGGGATGTTGTGTTCCTGCATAACCGCTTCATCAGTGCCACGTCGACCTAGTAAGCCGCCGTGGATTTTAGGGTGTAAAGTTTTAACCCGGCCATCCATCATTTCCGGGAAGCCGGTGTAATCAGATACTTCAATGACGGGAATATTATTATCAGCCAGTAATTTTGCGGTACCGCCAGTGGAGAGGATTTCAATGTTAAATTCTGAATGCAGTGTTTGCGCAAATTCAACAATGCCATTTTTATCCGATACGCTGATAAGAGCGCGGGTGATTTTAGCCATGCTGGTAACCCTTAAATTATGATTAAGTTCTGATTAAGTTAGAAGTTTTTTGTGGGATGAATTGTAACTTGTCGTATAGACAGGGGAAAGATAAGTCTAGCGGTATTAAGCAAATAATTAGAGTAGCAATAAGAATGTCACCAAACCTTACCAGGGGGAAGCCTCGGGGGAGGAAGGTAGTAAGGTGGTGGCTAATCTAAGGTATATCGAGCCATATATTAGTATAGGTATTATCTTTAAGATAATGATCTTATATTATTTATGTAAGCCGTATGTTTTAAGTTTTTTACGAAGTGTTCCTCGATTTATCCCTAAAACCTCAGATGCTTTACTCTGGTTGCTGTTGGTATACTTTAGTACAGCTTGTAGTAAAGGTTCTTCAACTTCGGTTAAAACCATATTGTACAGGTTGCCAGCAGGATGTCCGTTTAATGCATTAAAATATGCACTGATGGAATCTGCTACGCAATCGCGTAATGGTTTATCAAAAGTTGGGTTTGTTATTGTAGTGGTCACCTCGGCGACTGGATTTGCCTCTAATGTCATGCTGCTATTTCCTCCCTGGTTATCATCGTATTGAAAAAAGTATGTGTGATTTCTAATTGCTTTTCCAAGGTCTCGGCCTTGTTAACCGCTACTCTAAACGCGGCTCCATGCTTTTGACCTTTGCTATACCAACTTATATGCTTGCGCGCCATGCGCACGCCGGTGTATTCGCCGTAAAACGCATACAAGTTAGTTAAATGCCCAAGCAAAATATCACGTATTTCTGTGGTACTTGGCGCAGACATTATTTGTCCCGTTTTAAGGTAATGATCAATTTCACGAAAGATCCAGGGTCTCCCCTGCGCGGCTCTTCCGATCATTACGGCATCAGCGCCGGTATAATCGAGGACAAATTTGGCTTTCTCCGGTGTGCTAATGTCGCCATTAGCCATCACCGGAATAGAAATTCTACTTTTTACATTGGCAATAGTGTCGTATTCTGCATCACCTTTATACATACAGGCACGAGTTCTTCCATGGATTGCCAGAGACTGTATGCCGGATTGTTCTGCTATTCTTGCAATATCGAGTGCATTGCGGTTTTCGGTATCCCAGCCAGTGCGAATTTTGAGTGTGACCGGGATATCGACCGCAGCCACAATCGCTTCGAGAATTTCTTTCACGAGACTTTCATTTTGCATTAAAGCCGATCCTGCTTGTACATTGCAGACCTTTTTCGCAGGACAACCCATATTAATATCAATGATCTGCGCGCCATTATCAGCGTTATGCTTAGCAGCTGTGGCCATCATGGCCGGTTCTGTTCCCATTATCTGTACCGATATAGGGTCAGCTTCACCATCATGGTTCGCGCGGCGTTTGGTCTTTTCGCTACCCCAAAGCAGGGAGTTGGATGAAACCATTTCAGACACGGCCATACCAGCACCCAGTTGTTTGCACAGTTGACGAAATGGGCGATCAGTTACACCCGCCATGGGTGCAAGAACGACTTGATTTGAAAGCTGATAGGGTCCGATATACATAATGCCGTGTACGACCTAAATTAAGTTAAACAGAAATTCGAGGGGGGTGCCCCATGATACCTATTTATTTTTGGTGATAAAAGCATCAATTGCATTTTGCACCTGTCAAAATTGGAAAAGTGGCACTTTGCCAACAAATTGGCTGATATTTATGTTTTAGAGGAAGGAAAACTGGAAGTTGATGGCCTCACTACCGGGATCAAGTACCTCGATATTGAGTTGTACGGGTTTCTTACTCGGCATCAGCGCAAAGGGTTTATTCAATAAACCAAGGTATTCTTTCGGCTGGAAGAAACGTTGAGCAACCGTTGCGCCGGTTAAATCTGTAAATTTTAATAAAATGGTTGGATATGGCTGAGTGTAACTAGCCTGATTGATAATCGTTGCGCTAATTAATAGTGCCCCTTTAACCTGGGGATGTAGACGCACATCACGATTGAGAATTTCTATTTGCTTGTTGTTGTGGTTGCCCGTGTAGCGACAAGGTAGACTCTCACACATTGATACCAGGAATGGTTGCAGTGTCGGGAACATATTTGCAATGGCTGTGCTTTTAAATAAGACGAGTTGCACTCCTATGAGTGTAATAAGAATGATAACGGCTAAAAAATATAGTAACCGTTTTGAAATGCTAACCGGGGGCTGTTCCAGTGAGGCTACAGCATCACGTAAACGATGCGGAATTGGAGCATCTAACTCTGGTGAACTGAGAACAATTTCTTCTTCAAACCTGGTAGGATCTATATCATCTTCAAAATCAATTTCATCCTCAATACTAATCTGATCAGGATCTAAATCTTTGAGGTTAAAGTCATCAGTTGTGAGTGAATCAGATGTGAAATTATCGGGATTAACATTACCTTCTGCTTGATTGTTAAAAGAAGTTATTTCACTCTCTTCTGACTCCAGCTTTAAGTCGACCTCGGGTGTAGACTCAACCGCAGTTTTCATTTTGTTCTTAATCGCAGTTAAAACGTGTTCTTCTTTTTCTTTTGCTGTTTTGTATTTATCAAATTTTAAATCAGATATTCTTAGACTATCCGTACTCGCAAATAATTTGTCAATATCATTTTCGTCTACTAACTCAACGTCAGGCTCGGCTTCTACATTAATTACAAAATGATGAGCATCATTTTGGTCGAAGGGTGTTGGGATATTGTTATCTACTTTTATAATATTGTCGATTGCCTGGTGCAGGGCAGCACGGTCTGCTTGTTGTGCACTTTGCTCATTCGAAGTTGTTTTAAGAGGTTTCTTTACATAAGCAGGTTGCTCTTTAACTTCGGGTGATAAGTCGGATTCATCGGTTGGTGATATAAAATCAAAAGTATGTTGTTGAATGTCATCTTCTGAGTCGTCGAGTTGTGTTTTTTCTGGCAAAGGAATTTCTGTCGATGGAATCTCTTTAGTGTGATGTTGAGCGTGAATATGATCTAATGGTTTAATAATATAGTCACTGATTTCATCCTGGTTATTTTTTTGATATTCATCCAGATCAATTTCAGAGTTGCTTAATAACGTGTCTTTTTGATTAACTAAAAGATTGTCATCAGCTTCAAAAATATCATCAAAGGCGGCTTCCCTAATATCGACTTCATCGAGTTTGCCTATGTCAATATAAGTGCCTTGGGTGAGTTGGGTATCGAGTGCATTAAATATTGCATTGATATCTTCGGCAGAATTTTGTGCTGCTGTATTGATTTCTTGCGTTGCAGATATAGGAATCTGTTTGTCAGGTGAGGTGGGGGTAGCTGATTCCGACCGAGTCTCAGGGTTAGGTTTATAAGCCGTAGAGGTCTTGCTAGTGTCGCGACTGTTCGTTGCAGAACCTTGATTGGACTTGGAATCGAGTCTGGATTTTGATTCCGTATTTTGCGTGGGGCTCTTTTGAGGATATTTCTGGGAAACAACGGGCGAACGATAATTGATATGTTGACGTGCGTTAAAAACATTTTTACAGGAACCACATCGAACTTTACCTTGCGCAACTTGTAGTTGGGCTTCGGTAACATTGAAATTGGTTTTACAAATAGGGCAGCAGGTATACATTTTAGCACGAAAAGTTAATGTGATTATATTATAAGCTACGGGGCAGTTAAATGAAAATCATGAATTAAACAGCCTGTTTCGCCGAGCCGTTTTTAAGCTTTACCTATTCTAGGGAGCTGGCGATTTTAAATGTTGCTATATTTTCTGGAAAGGCTATTTTTAGTCTTGTTATATCTTAAGGTCAGCCTATTTTTAATTTTGTTATATCTTATGTCCAGACAGACAAACCCAATCGTCGTGTTGCCTGAAGATTTTAATATCAAATAAAGGTGAATATGCCTGTAAAACATCATCAGCTTGTTCCTTTAGTATACCCGACAAGGCAATTCTGCCACTCGTTTTAACCAGTGTCGCTAAATATGGCGCCAAGTCTATTAATGGTTTGGCCAGGATATTGGCGACGAGCACATCTGCGGGTAGTACAGTAGAGTTAGGCATGGAATCAGTCTGGGGTAATCGAATTTGAAACAAATCCTTTACGTTATTCTGGAGGGCGTTATCTGCGGTTGCGATTAAGGCTTGTGGGTCATTATCAACTGCTAGAATATTGCTTGCGCCGAGTTTAGCCGCAGCAATGGCTAAAATTCCGGAGCCGCAACCGTAGTCGATAACGCTTTGTTGCTCAAGTTGAGCCTGGTCTAAATACTCCAGACACATTGCTGTGGTGGGGTGTGTCCCCGTGCCGAAGGCCAATCCGGGATCGAGTAAAATATTAATGGCCTGTGGATGTTCTGAAATATGCATATCTGCATGATGACTGGGTACAATCCATAAACGCTTACCAAATAGGGTAGGTTTGAAATGACTCATCCATTCCCTGACCCAATCTTTATCTTCTAATGGATTAAGTGTGTAGTTTGGGCAAGCTCCCATTGTGTTTGTAATGAGCAGTAGAACTTCATCCATATCGGTATTGGCATCAAACAGGCCGATGACCTCGGTATCCGACCAAAGAGGTGTTTCACCTACGGGGGGTTCATATAAAGGTTGGTCGGCAGCATCGCGCAAGGTGACGGCACTGGAACCTGCATCAGATAAAATATCCGACAGGATGGATGCTTGTTCAGTGTTTGCTTGTATTACGAGTTGTAACCACGCCATGATGTTTCCGATATTTTGTTAAGCTTAAAAAATATAACCACGACGATACAGTGAATTCTATATTTTTTTCGCTGTGTCGCCGTGGTTAATAGAGGTGTTTTAGTTAGACTTAATTAATTCCAAGCAGTTTTTCCAGGTAATGGATATTTACACCACCTTCAATAAACGCAGAGTCTCTACATAAGCGCTGATGCAAAGTGATATTGGTATTAATGCCATCAATTACAACTTCACCTAAAGCGCCGCGCATTCTTGCCAGAGCAATGTCGCGCGTATTTCCGTGGGTAATCAATTTGCCGATCATTGAATCGTAAAAAGGTGGAACGTCATAGCCATTATAAATATGGGTGTCAACCCGCACACCTGGTCCACCAGGTGGGTGATAGTTATTAATCGTCCCCGGTGAAGGCATGAAAGTATCAGGGTGTTCGGCATTTAAACGACATTCAAATGCATGCCCCTGAATTTTAATATCACTTTGCTTGTACTCAAGCGGCTCACCCGAAGCAATTAATAATTGTTGTCTTACAATATCAACACCGGTAATCATTTCGGTAACAGGGTGTTCAACCTGAACCCGGGTATTCATTTCAATAAAATAAAACTCACCGTTTTCGTATAAAAACTCGAATGTGCCGGCACCACGGTAGCCGAAGTCAATACAGGCATTCGCACACTGCATACCGATTTTATTGCGTAATTCTTCGCTAATACCCGGGGCAGGTGCTTCTTCAATAACCTTTTGATGACGGCGTTGCATTGAACAATCACGCTCGCCTAAATGAATAGCATTGCCATGTTCATCTGATAAAACCTGAATTTCTATATGGCGAGGATTGCCTAAGAATTTTTCCATGTAAACAACATCGTTGTTAAATGCAGCGCCCGCTTCAGCTTTAGTGAGTGCAATGGAGCTGCTTAAAGCCGCTTCACTGTGTACGACACGCATACCGCGACCGCCGCCACCGCCGGAGGCTTTAATGATAATCGGGTAACCGATTTCTTTAGCGATACGCATATTGGTTTCAGCATCTTCACCAAGTGGGCCATCAGAACCTGGTACACAGGGGACGCCGGCTTTTTTCATTGTGGCGATCGCTGCAACCTTATCACCCATAACACGAATGTTTTCAGGACTTGGGCCAATAAATACAAAACCGGATTCTCTTACGCGTTCGGCAAAATCCGCATTTTCTGATAAGAAACCATAGCCTGGATGAATACCCATGGTGTCGGTAACTTCTGCCGCACTAATAATAGCGGGTACATTTAAATAGCTTTCCATTGAGGACGCCGGACCAATACAAACTGATTCATCAGAGAGACGTACGTGTTTTAAATTTCGGTCCGCTTCTGAATGAACCGCAACAGTTTTAATACCAAGATCACGACAGGCACGCATTATGCGTAACGCAATTTCGCCTCGGTTTGCGATAAGAACTTTTTCAAGCATGATGGATCAACCTTAATAATTATTTGTAATTAAAATGAAGAGTAACAACAATTCTCGTTATTCAATTACGAATAAGGGTTGGTTATATTCAACAGGCTGGCCGTTTTCAACCAGAATAGCTTTAATGACACCCGCTTTGTCTGATTCGATTTGATTCATCAGTTTCATGGCTTCGATAATACATAAGGTATCACCAACCGCGACTGTTTGGCCTACCGTTGCAAATGCTTTTGCTGATGGACTTGATGCACTGTAAAACGCTCCAACCATGGGTGACTTAACGATATGGCCAGTGATTTCTTCTTTTGCCACTTCAGTTGGGAGGCTAACCGGTGCCGCAACCGGAGCAGGAGCAGCTACTGGCGCTGCTGCCGCAACAACGGTATTGGCTGACTGGCGACTAATGCGCACTGATTCTTCACCTTCATGAATTTCGATTTCTGCAATACCTGATTCTTCAAGTAGCTCGATGAGTTTTTTTACTTTACGTATATCCATTATGGCTTCGCTTTTAATGTTAGGGGTTAAATTAGTGTTTGCTTTATTGTTAGTTTTAAACTGGACTCGCTTATGAACTATTCTTTCAATTGGCTAATAATGGCTTCAAGTGCAAGTTGGTAACCTTGCGCACCTAAACCACTGATTACGCCAACGGCAATGTCAGAAAAATAAGAATGCTGTCGAAACTCTTCTCGTGCATGTACATTCGATAAATGCACTTCAATAAAAGGAATTGCCACACCAGAAAGTGCATCGCGCACGGCGACGCTGGTGTGGGTAAATGCAGCGGGGTTGATAATAATAAATTTTATATTGTCTTTTTGTGCTTGATGAATGCGCTCAACAATTTCATGTTCGGCATTACTCTGGAAACAGCTAATCGAGTGACCCGCGAGCGTCGCTTGTGTAGCCAGGTCGGCATTAATATCTTTAAGCGTGGTCGCACCATAAATTTCTGGCTCGCGAGTGCCGAGTAAGTTTAGATTTGGGCCATGTAGAGTGAGTATCTGAGCCATTGAAGCAACATACCTTATAATCGGGTTATTTAATGAAAATTAGCAGCAACTTAATTAACATTTGGCAATTTTAGTTTTTTGCCGTAGGTAGTATTTAAATTGTACCAATATTGTGCCTGAAAGTAACACAAGTGTCTATAAAAACGAAAATAAGAACAATTAGGAGCATTTTGCAGGAGATTGGGGTTAAATGCTGTGACGTAAGCATTCTTTTTATCTATTGCACATACAAAACTTAAATAGTGATTAATATGTCTGGCTTAGTCAATATTTTGCCTTATGCTTCCACATAGGCCGGCACATCGGTCTACACTTCTATAATGATGAGTAGGACATTATATATTTCAGGCTGGTTTTATCTAGGTCTGTTAATCAGCAATAGTAGCTTAGCGCAGACCCAATTCTTAAAACCGCTGTATGCACTTCCGTATGTTGTGGTTTACGGACGCGATAGTTGTCCCTATACACGCAACATGAAAAAGGAACTAAAACGCGAAGGCATTCAATTTCAGTATCAAATTATCGATGAGCCAAAAATAAGACAACTTATTTATCGCCGTATGCAGCTCAGTGGTTTTTCTACTAAAGAGTTTACATTACCGGTGGTTGATGTGAGTAACGAAATTTTGGTACATCCATCACCGGCCGAGGTGATAGATCAGTATAATTTTGGGCCTGCTGATTAGCTGAGTGAACCCTTAGTGAATCAGGGCATAAAGCCGTTAAACTTAAAGTAAGGGCTTAACCACTGCTTCGATACCTGCAAAATCTACTTCACGAGAGAAGTGTTTTACTATATTACCTTTTCGATCGAGTACCACAGTAAACGGTAATATGTTTAAACGATTACCGTAATTCTGACTTAGTTGAATACCTTCTTGCTCGGCGATCAGAATGGGATAGTTCATTCCCATTGGATCGATAAAATCAGCGACGGCTGATTTTTCATCTAAGGCAATGCCGACAAAGGTAAAACCTTTGCTTGCATAGGCTTCCTGAAACTGGATAAATGCGGGCATCTCACGTCGACAGGGTGGGCACCAGGTTGCCCAGAAATTGACAACAACCACTTTACCATCCCATTCAGAAGCGGAATGCGGTTTGCCTTCTAAATCTTTAAGCGTGTAGTTTGGACGCTGGCTTGATTTTTTAGTTGGTGCAGATTGTTTTACCTGCTGTTTATCAGACGCACTTGCAGTCTGTTGTTTTGCGTAAAACTGATTAGCAGTGATACCGGCAACAACACCAACAACAGCGATAACCAAGAGTAAATTTTTATTCATTTGATGCCTTATAGAGATTAATTGTTTACTTAAGAACCCGGTTTACGCGTTCAATGAACTGTGCCGAATTCATTGCGCCGACTATTCTAAAATTTTTCTTTTCCTGTGCGTCAAGTTTATCAAAGAAAAGTATTGCCGGTGGCGCCTGGACTTTTGTATGCGCTAGCAGACGTTGATCCTGTTCATCATTCGCGGTGACATCGGCTTGTAATAGCAGGAAGTTTGTTTTTAATAATAATTGTACTTTTGGATCACTAAAAACATAATCTTCATATTGTTTGCAATAGGTACACCAGTCGGCATAGTAATCAAGCATAACGTATTTACCGCTTGCTTTAGCTTCTTTTAGTGCCACTTGTAAGTCTTCAACGGTTTTAATTTTCTTAAAGGCTAAATGTTGCGCTTGTGCCGCAGTGCTACCGGCTACACCACTGGTGAATGCCGAGCCATGGAGTGGATCATTGACATTACGTGCGCCGGTTAAGCCGCCAAGCATGACAATTAAGCCATAAATAATCAGGAAGATACCAACGCCTTTCCATAACTTCTTCCAGCCTGATGCTCCTTCTTTTATTTGCTCTAGTGCGCCAAGGTAAACCCCGGAAACTATTAACAGCACTGCCCATAACATCATGATAACGGTTGCGGATATAAAGCTAACCCGTTCTAACATCATTATCGCAATGGCTAACAAGATAACACCGGCAACATATTTAACAATGTCCATCCAGGTGCCTGCTTTCGGTAGGAACTTACCGCCCGTTGTACCAATAATAAGTAAGGGCAGACCCAGGCCATTGCCTAAAACAAACATTGCGAGGAAGCCCAGGAAGAGGTCGCCTTCTTTTGCCGCAAGTGTCAGTGCACCAATAATAATCGGACCGGCACAAGGGCCGATAATAAGTGCGGATAAAACACCCATAATGGCAACACCGATTAAGTTGCCACCTTTTTGTTCGTTACTGATTTCGCTTAATTTTCCTTGTAGGGATGCAGGAAGTTGAATAGTGAAAAAGCCGAACATTGAGAAAGCCAGTGCGACGAAAATAAGGGTGAACGGAATTAATATAACCGGACTTTGGAAGTAAGCTTGAATATTGAATGAGCCAGAAACCATACTGACAATTAAACCCATTGCACCGAAGGTCAGCGCCATTGCTTCAACATAAACAAGTGACATGATAAAGGCACCGCCGGTCGTTACTTTTTCACCACGACCAACAATGATGCTGGAAAGAATCGGGATCATTGGGTACATACACGCGGTAAACGCTAAAGCTAAGCCGCCGAGGAAGAAGCCAATTATGATTTTCCAGATTTCACCTGAGCCGAGGAGTTGTTCGTATTGCTCCTGTTCGGAAACAAATTCGGGATAACTCGCGCTGCTTTGACTCTTGGCAGTACCGCCCGATTCTGCCTGGGTGGTTGTATTGGCAACAGTGCCGCCAGGACTCACTTTTAATTCAATTGTTTTGCGAATGGGAGGATAACAAATACCGGTTTTCTCAGCACAACCCTGATAAGTGATTTGTAGTTTTGTTAATACACTTTTATCTGTTGTATTTACCAGCGAAATTATGGCATCAGTCTTATTGTGATACACCTCAATCTTGCCAAAAAATTCATCGTTCTTAATATCGCCTTTAGGGTAGGTGGCTGAACCAACGCTTACGCCTTCTCCTTCTTTGATAACCAGTTTGAATTTATCGCGGTACATGTAGTGGTCGGGTGCAATTTCCCAGTGAGCCTTGACAGTATTGTCTTTTACTTCGTAACCAAACTGGAACGCTACATCAGGTTCTAAAATTTCATTTTCATCGTTACCCAAGCCAAGCGTGGAGCTGAGTGAGTTAAGTGCAGAAACGCCATCGCCAGCTGCAAAGCCTGGAGCGCTGCCGAATGAAAAAATGAAACTTGAAAGAAGTAAAAAGATAAGTGACTGTTTTTTTAACATACAAATAGTCCTAAGTTAAAGTTATACGATTGGCCGGGCAAATGATTATTGCGCTTAAAATTATCGTTGTTTTTAGGCCAAAATATTTTTGGTTGGTTTAAGTGTTTTCTTTAAACTGAAAAACCAGAACAAATGAGACCCGAGCCATAAGTCTAAGTTCAAGTATTCTCTATATATTATCTTACAAGCAAGGTGTTAAAGCACAGACACCTTAATTGTCAGCTTATTATTGGAGCTCAAGTATTAGCTAAATGAACTGAAAATACTATATTTTGCATGACTCTTTCCTAACTATTTGTCGAATACCAAGAGAATCGATAGCGTCTAATTGGATGAGTTTCAGGGCATTAACCTTCATTTTCGAGTTAACGACTGCATTTAAACCTTGAACTAAAAAAGGATTGTCTAGGTTAAGGGCGCACTAACTCTACAGCCCCAATCCTTTAAGTTAAGTATTTCGATGTGACTTTTATTGTTTTAGGTTGTTTTTTATACATTTTTATTTAGGCTGGCGGTAATCCAATCCAGATATGCTTTAGCGCCGGAATCTATTGTTAGCGTAATAAATTCAGGCACTTCATAGGGATGATGTTCTTGAATAAACAACTCCAATGCGGCAAGTTGCTGCTGCTGAGTTTTCATTATTAACAGGCTTTCATTGTCTTGCATAATTTTGCCCTGCCACTGATAAATAGATTGAATGGCTGGAATGATATTAACGCAGGCTGCAAGTTGTTGCTCAACAATGCTTTGAGATAACTGTGTTGCAACCCCGGGATTAGGGCAGGTGGATAATGCTATATAATAATTCGGCTTCAATTGAGCAACTTTGTATTTTTGTCTTTATGTTGAGTCATGATAGCTAAATTCTAGATTATTTTTAGTCTTAAAGGGTAAGAAAACCAGTAAATTCTAAAATTAGGCTTTAAAAACGAAAGGTTAAGCCCCATATAGCCTGTATGTCATTTTTTCGTATTGTATTCTTATTATTTCTCACCATTCCAATACTGGAAATATATCTGTTACTTGAGGTAAGCGATCGTATCGGCCCACTTTCCACGGTTGGATTGGTTGTACTTACGGCAGTCGTTGGTGTGTGGTTACTTCGAGTGCAAGGCTTTTCAACATTAGCGCGAGCTCAGGCAAGTTTGGCGCGTGGCGAAGTACCGGCCGCCGCCATGCTTGAAGGCCTGATGTTGTTTATTGCGGGGGCATTGTTGCTTACCCCGGGATTCTTTACTGATACTATTGGATTTATTTTATTGATTCCTGTCACCCGACAATGGATAGCGGTTGCAATATTAAAAAATGGAATAATTCGAAGTAGCCAGTTTCAGGCCAGCGCGTCTGCAACCCAATCTCAGCAAACATCCTCTAAGCAGAAAACCATCGAAGGTGAATTTATTTCACATGATGACTAAAACAACAGGTTAGCTGTATCTAAAATCTGTTCTACTTTACTTACGTATTTTCCAGTCTTAACTATTTCTAATTTAATTCTCTGTGCCAGAAAGCAAGTTGGATATGATTTCATCCGCTTTTTGTTGGTCAGGATTGCCAACGGCAATCACTTTGTTTTTATGGATTAAAGCAGGAAAAGATTTTAAGTTAAGTTGAGCTGCAAGCGCTTGTCCATGCTCATGCTCTAAATCAAGAACTTCGAGTTCGATGTTTTTTTTTGCACACCTGTCGTGCCACACTTGCTGCGTCTTTTCACAAGAAGAATACTGACCGGCTAATAGTAATATTAGTTTCATATAATATGAGTTCATCCATACTTTTGGTAATGTTAGTTTTTTAAAAACTAGTAGCATATTTACGTTGTTAGACCTATGATTGTCCTTGACTAAGGTCAAGTTATTGACGTTTAGAATATTATGGAAAGAATCTGGTTATGGAATTTAATCGTTTTACTTTAGATGAATTTAAACATATCCCTTTGTTTCAAGCCTTGAAGGACTCTCAGCTTGAAACTATTTTTTCATCTACCCGGAAAATTTCTTTACCAGCAAAAACCATATTATTTGAACGCGGTTCGCCAGCCGAACATTTTTATATGTTATATAGTGGGCAAATAAAGCTTTTTTTTCTTTCGCCAGAAGGTGATGAAAAGGTGATGGAAATTATTTACCCGCGACAAACTTTTGCCGAAGCGGTGATGTTTATGCCGCAACTTGTCTATCCGGTAAGTGCCGAAGCGATTACGGAAAGTGAACTGTTTCGTTTTGATATCACATTCTTTCGTGATTTACTTGAGAGCTCTCAGGAAACCTGTTTTCGTTTATTGGGGATTATGGGTAGGCATTTGCATGCCAGAGTTAATGAAATTGATAATCTTACCATGCATAATGCGACATATCGTTTAGTTGTTTATTTGCTAGGGCAACTTCCCGAGAATGCAGCGGCTTTATCTGCTATTCATTTAAGTACCCCGAAAAATATTATTGCTTCACGCTTGTCTATTAAACCAGAAACATTCTCACGTATTATGATGCAATTAAGCAAGAAAGCTCTGATCGAAGTTAAAGGCAATGATATTACCTTGCTGGATGTAGATGGCTTACAGGCATTATTGTAAACAATACTTTTCCAGATTTAATTCTTCTCCGGCGTTAACTCTTCACTAATTCCCTTTATTACTCCTTCAGTATATTTAACTTTCATGACTTGACGTAGGTCAAGGTGTTTACTTTATCGCTATGGGTAAATCAGTTTATTCATTTTTGGATAAGGGGAGCCCAACTCATGAGTGAACATTTTACAAAATCAATGGCGCGTAACATCTTTTATGGTGGGGCCGCTTTTTTCTTTTTATTCTTTATCGCCTTAACCGTAGACACAACCACTAATTTACCGAAGCGTGATCATCGGGAAAATATTACCGAGCAAGTAGTACTTGGCAAGAAAGTCTGGGAAGTGAATAACTGTATTGGTTGCCATACCTTGTTAGGGGAAGGGGCTTACTATGCGCCTGAATTGGGTAATGTGTATAAACGTTTTGGGAATAGCAAAGCGGCAATTATCGCCTTTATTAAGAGCCGTCCTGTTGAGGGTATTAAAGGGCGACGCAGTATGCCGCAGTTCAACCTGAGTGACAAAGAACTGGATGCTATAGCGGAGTTCCTCAAGTGGTCTTCGGAAATTAATACGGCTAACTGGCCACCAAATATTCAGGGTTAAGGAGGAGATAATAGTATGCAATATCAATCACAATCTGTTTCCAAACTGTATTTCATGGCGGCCATTGGCTTGTTCGTCGGACAAATATTGTTTGGTGTCATTCTGGGTCTGCAATATGTTATCGGTGATTTTCTCTTTCCTGAAATTCCGTTTAACGTTGCACGCATGGTGCACACCAACTTATTAATTGTCTGGTTGTTGTTTGGTTTTATGGGTGCGGCTTATTTTATGGTGCCGGAAGAAGCTGAAACCGAGTTATATAGTCCGAAACTTGCCGTCATCTTGTTCTGGGTGTTTCTGACAGCGGGTGTGTTAACGATTATTGGTTATCTGGCGGTGCCGTATGCAACACTGGCTAAAATTACCGGCAATGATCTGCTACCAACCATGGGACGTGAGTTTCTGGAACAACCTACGATTACCAAAATTGGTATTGTTATCGTGGCTCTCGGGTTCCTGTTCAATATTAGTATGACCGTGCTTAAGGGACGTAAGACCGCGATCACCATGGTGTTGTTATTAGGCTTATGGGGACTGGCAGTATTCTTCCTGTTCTCATTTTATAACCCTGAAAATCTCGTTATGGATAAAATATTCTGGTGGTGGGTTGTTCATCTCTGGGTTGAAGGTGTTTGGGAATTAATTCTTGGTGCTATTCTTGCCTTTGTGCTGATTAAAATGACCGGTGTGGATCGTGAGATTATTGAAAAATGGTTGTACGTGATTATCGCTATGGCATTAATCTCTGGCATCATTGGAACAGGTCATCACTATTTCTGGATTGGTACGCCTGAGTACTGGCAGTGGTGGGGTTCAATTTTCTCTGCCATCGAACCGATACCATTTTTCATGATGGTGATCTTTGCTTTTAATATGGTGAATAAACGTCGTCGTGAGCATCCGAATAAAGCTGCTATGTTATGGGCAATCGGTACACCGGTCATGGCATTTCTTGGCGCGGGCGTATGGGGTTTCATGCATACCCTGGCACCGGTTAACTATTACACTCATGGTACGCAAATTACGGCGGCGCATGGGCACATGGCCTTTTACGGTGCGTATGTGATGGTGGTGTTAGCGATTATTTCTTATGCTATGCCCATATTGCGCGGTCGTGCGGCGGCCAATAGTAATAAGTCACAAGTTGTGGAAATGTGGTCTTTCTGGATTATGACTGTTTCGATGGTGTTTATTACCTTGTTCCTTACCGGAGCAGGTATCCTACAAACATGGTTGCAGCGTATTAGTGATAATCCTCAGCCGTTCATGGAAGTGCAGGATAAAATCTCAATCTTCTACTGGATGCGTGAAGTGGCCGGCGTTTTCTTCCTGATTGGGCTGATACTTTATATTGTCAGTTTCTTTATTGGCGGTGAAGAAGAAGCTAAAGCCTAAACTGAGCGACTGACGGAGCGCTTAATCTTAATGGATGAAGCGCTCCGTTAGTCGTTACCCATGATTAATCTCTCACAGGAAACTTAATGGCACATTCGATTAAAGATGTAAGTTCCGTATCTACAGTACAACAAGATATGCCATATTATTTATCCAACGGAAATGAAGAAGCCTTATTTGAACATGCCTGGCAACAGCAGTTACCGGTTCTGATTAAAGGCCCTACAGGTTGCGGTAAAACGCGGTTTATTCGGCACATGGCTGAAAAATTAGGCCGCCCTCTGTATACCGTGGCCTGTCACGATGATTTGACCGCAGCAGATTTAGTCGGGCGCCATCTTATCGGTGACGGTTCAACGTATTGGGTCGATGGTCCATTAACCCGCGCAGTACGTGAAGGTGGCATTTGTTATCTCGATGAAGTGGTTGAAGCACGTAAAGATACTACGGTGGTATTGCATCCACTCTCGGATGACCGGCGGATTTTACCGATTGAGCGTACTGGCGAAACACTGGTCGCGCCGCCTGAATTTATGTTGGTGGTTTCGTATAACCCGGGTTATCAAAATTTATTAAAGGGAATGAAGCCCAGCACCCGGCAACGTTTTGTATCGATGCGTTTTTCTTACCCCAGCTTTAATAAAGAGCAGGAAATTGTACTGGCTGAAACCGGCATTGAAGAACACCGCGCCAAACAATTAGTATCATTAGCCCGTGCGTTGCGGATGTTAAAAGACCATGATCTGGAAGAAAGTGCCAGCACGCGTTTATTAGTGTATACCGCGACGTTAATTAAAGGCGGTTTTGACCCAGTTGAAGCCTGTCGTGCAGCCTTGATTGAACCTTTAACCGATGATGAAGAAACGGTTAATGCATTAATGGAAATTGTTTATGCAACCTTCGGCCGCTAGTAACCGTCCTTCCAACACGCAAGTTGATCCACCGGGTTTAACTTTTGCAGTCATTACAGAAATATTATTTCTGCTGAATATCTTATTTCTGCCCGGTATCGCTTTTGTTATATTGCTCGGCCTCTATCTGTGTTATCGCAATCATCCTGCGCCACTAGCGCGTTGCCATTTGCGACAAACATTTTTTGCCAGTATCTGGGCAGGTGTCATTCTGATTTTGGTTAATGGTTTGATTATATTCTTCGGCGGCTACAATGCACCGTCAACCTGGATTATTGTCATACTTTACTTTACAACCATTCACGCGACCCTGATCTTATTGGGTACCTTTGGCATGACACGCGCTATGAATGGAAAACATTTTCATTATCCATTGATTGGTGGTGCCTGTATTGCTCCTGAAATAGATAACGACCCTGGTCAGAATGTGTAATGAACGGCTGTTCGTCATGTTCAACAAAACCCTCGGTTGAAAACAAATCCGAGCTTACGCCCAATATATTATTGAAGCGGCGCATTACCCAAAGCAGTTTTTTTATCCTGTTTATTATTGCACCGATATTTGATCTTTTCAGGCTGGATTTAACCCTGGGACATTTTATTTTCTTCGGTCAGAACTGGACCCTGGGACTGGATGCTCTAATGACGGGTGAGGGCACGGCGCTGGATGCCGCGTTCAAAATAATTACTCATGCGTTCTTGCCGTTATTAGGCATTTTTGTCTTATTCGCCTGGACGTCATGGAAGTATGGCAGATTGTATTGTGGCTGGTTATGCCCGCATTTTTCCGTCGTTGAAATGATAAATGCCTTAATGCGTAAAGCCAGTGGCAAATTCAGTCTCTGGGATAAAACTAAACTGGCAATACAGACCCCTGACGGTAAAGTACACAAACAGAGTAAACTTTACTGGTGGTGGGTGTTTATTGCCGTCGCAGTATTTTCTTTTGCATGGGCGGTGGTGTTTTTAACCTATTTATTACCGCCAAAAGAAATTTATTCTAATCTTATTCATTTAAGTTTAACTCGTAATCAAATGTTATTTATCGGAGTAGTAACCGTATTACTCACGATCGAGTTTATGTTTGCCCGGCACCTGTTTTGTCGCTTTGCTTGCGCGGTGGGTGTATTCCAGAGTCTGGTCTGGATGGGGAATAAACGTGCCATGGTGGTTAGTTTTGACCGCCAACGTGCAGCCGACTGCCATGGTTGCAAGCATGCCTGCGAAGACGCCTGTCCGATGCGTCTGAAACCGCGTTCGATTAAACGTCACATGTTTACCTGTACCGAGTGCGCACGTTGCCTGGTTGCCTGTGAGCAAGTGCAGGAAAAAAATAACAAACCCTCCTTGCTCACATGGCGTGATGGCCAGTCGGCATTACAGGAAAGTGACCGCTAATGGCTCTGCGCGCGCCGAAGTTTATGCAGGCATTACATCGCCTGGTGGAAATTGAAGAGCATGTTGGCAGTATTTGGCATCGTTTAATCACCCATGCCGCAAACAAACATTATCCAGAGGCGGCTATTTATCTGGATGATGTGCGTCGCAGTGTGGGCATAATGTTTCGTGCTTTAGGGGGTGATGGTGGGCTGAAAATAGAATCAACCCTGGCAACGGAATACCAAACCCAACGTAATTTAATACAACGCATTGCCGGCACCAACAGGCATGTTGATTTAAGCTGGCGTAATGAAGAAGCTTTAAACCTGCCCGCCTGTATTGATGTTTTTCCAGACGCGGAGTTGAATCGTGATCTGTATTTATGGTTGGCGGCACTGGCTTCGGGTGACTCGGAAATTAAAAATAATGATCTACACTGGATCAATTATAACCAGTACTTGAGTCGTAAGGTATTAACACGTTTCCCCGGTTTAGCGGCGCGTTATCAACGTCTGGTTGCAGCGCAACTTGCTTTGCGTCCGGAACTTAAAACATTAACATCCGATGCACTCGAACTGGAACGGACTATTCAGGATGCGTTGCAATCCCCTGATAAAATAGTCGCTACTGATTTGTTAGCCAACTCATCAATTCTGCCGCAGCCAGTTTATCTGTGGTTGCATCCATCGCCACCGTGTACAGCTATTGCAACTACCTTGACTCAGGATGATGCTCAGGTGCCTGAATCTGGTGGTGAAAGCATTGAGCCAGAAGAACAACGCCGCTATCGTGCCGAACAGGTTGAGATGCCGGACGGTAAAAATGGTCTGGTACTGGACCGATTTGAAAATATATTCAGCTGGGCCGAGTACATTAAAGTAGATCGCAGCACTGATGAAGATGAAGATCTGGAATCAGCAGAAGACAGCGCCAAAGATCTCGAGCAATTGAGTGTCGCACGCGATAGCAAAACCACCGCTAAGCGGATTCGGTTTGACCTTGACTTGCCGCCATCAGAAAGAGATGACACACCCTTGGGTGAAGGAATTTTGTTACCGGAATGGGATTATCGTAAAGGGGCATTAATCAAAGATTATTGCTGTCTGCAACCAATGATAGCCGATAGTGCAGAAGCGATTGAATTACCCGTCGCACTACGGCATACCGCAAAACGCTTGCGGAGCCAGTTTGAAGCGTTGGTGCCATCACGTATCTGGTATCGCGGTCAGCAAGACGGCAGTGAAATAGATCTGGATGCCTATCTCGATTTTATAACCGAACAACACCAGACCCAGGCGATTGCCGAGCAGGGCATGTATCGTGAATTCCGTGGCGGGATGCGTGATATGGCGTGTTTACTCCTGGCCGACTTATCCCTGTCTACCGATTCCTGGGTAAATAATCATGCCCGGGTTATTGATGTTGTGCGTGACAGCTTATTCTTATTTGCCGAAGCACTGAGTGCTACCGGCGATCAATTTGCAATGTATGGTTTTTCGTCGCGTTATCGTCAGCATATTCGCTTTCATACCTTAAAAACATTTAAGGAAAATCATAACAATCTAACGCGTGGCCGAATTAATGCCATTAAACCCGGTTTTTATACCCGCATGGGTGCGGCAATAAGACAGGCCAGTAATATTTTAGTTAAACAACCTGCCAGTCAGCAGTTACTGTTATTACTCACCGATGGTAAACCAAATGATCTGGATAAGTATGATGGTCGTTATGGTATCGAAGATACCCGCATGGCATTGATCGAAGCGCGGCGTAAAGGCTTGCAGCCCTTTTGTGTCACCATTGATGAAAAAGCCGGAGATTATTTACCTTATATGTTTGGCGCGGATAACTATGTGGTGATTCGAAAACCATCGGAACTGCCTCGTGAATTACCGCTATTGTATGCGCGCTTAACCCATTAGTCGGAATGTTGCTTGATCAACATCAAGGTTTTATTGGCGTTGGCATGTTTAAATTTATAGAATTTTTTGTTGCCGTGTAAAATCTTGAAAAAATATGTATCTCACTTGCTGGTTGTTATTTTACTCTCATTTAGTTGTGCTTATGCCGTAGCGGATAGTATTCAGGATGATTTTCGTCTGGTGCAACATTTTTTCCCCCAGGCTGATCGAATTGGCAAGTTAGAAGGAGAGCCTCGCTCGGCAATTGTTTATCAACAACAACACATTATTGGTTATGTTTTTTATACTGATGATATTGTAAAAATTCCAGCCTATTCCGGTAAACCTATTCGTACCCTGGTTGGTTTTGATGTTAATGGAAAAATAGTCGGTTTAAAAATTGTGCATCATGAAGAGCCGATCCTGGTGGTGGGAATATCTGATGCTGATCTTGAGGCCTTTATTGCGCAATATATTGGTAAATATGTCAATGATAAAATAAAAATTGGTGGCAAAGATCGCGATGGCTATAAAGCAATCGACACTATCAGTGGCGCAACGATTACGGTAATGGTGTTGAATGCCACTATCAATCAATCAATTCGTAAAGTTGCCAAGGCCTGGAATATCTTAAGTCAGGATGACAAGCTGCTTGAAAAAATTAAAGCGTTTGATGATGAACCCATTTGGGTCTCGGTTTGGCGCGGTAAAGTATTTCAAATAGCGATTCTTTTGTTTGGCCTTACCGTGTTAATGCTTATTTTGATTATGCAAGACTGGCTGGCGAAGCACTCTACTTTTTTGACTTATTTGCGAACAGGCTATCTTATTTATACCGTTGTATTTATCGGCTGGTATTCGCTGGCACAACTTTCTATTGTTAACGTGTTTACCTTTGTTAGTTCATTTATGCATGGCTTTAGTTGGGAAAACTACCTCATTGACCCGATGATGTTTCTGTTATGGGGTTTTGTTGCGGTATCGATTATATTATGGGGACGCGGTGTGTACTGTGGCTGGTTGTGTCCCTTTGGTGCCATGCAGGAATTAATTTTTCGAATCACCGAACGTTTCAAGTGTCCAACGTTTGAATTCCCCGAAGTGGTACATGAACGCTTGTGGGCAATTAAATATATTATATTGTTAGGATTATTTGCTGTTTCAATGCAGTCCCTGGTTATGGCCGAACAACTTGCCGAAGTAGAGCCGTTTAAAACGGCTATTACTTTACATTTTGCGCGCGAATGGAGTTATGTGCTCTATGCTGTGGCACTCTTATTGATATCGGCGTTTAACCGTAAATTCTATTGCCGTTATGTTTGCCCTTTAGGTGCGGCATTAACCTTCCCGTCAAAATTTCGGATCTTTGAATGGTTACGGCGCTATAAAGAATGTGGTCGTCCCTGTCAGATCTGTCGAACTGAATGTGAAGTACGTGCGATACGCTCCACCGGTGAAATCAATGCCAATGAATGCCACTACTGCCTGGATTGTCAGGTAACCTATTGGAATGCTTACAAATGCCCCCCGCTAGTGGAAAAACGCAAAAAAAGAGAACGCGCCAGCAAACCACCGTCTGCATAAACATCCATCACAAGTCGTTTTCGAACCTTTTTGATAATAATTTTTCCAGCTTGACCTACATCAAGGTGCCTGAACACGATAAAGACTAATTTCTTCATTAAAGTATACCTATATTTTTAACTAACTACTTTAATGAGGAAGCTGTTATGAACTTAACAAAACTATCCATCACAAGTGCGGTACTGGCCGGAATTTTTGCCAGTGCGCCATTGTACGCGGCCAGTGGTGAGCATCCGGATACGCCTGAAGAAGAAATGCGTTACAAGGGCGCGCCGATACCTATTGATCCCGATTCAGCGAAAGAACAGTTATTACCAAAAGGTCCAAAGATCACAACAGCTGAATTTGCCCGTGCCACGCAAATTTTCTTTGAACGTTGTGCTGGTTGTCATGGTGTGTTGCGTAAAGGCGCAACCGGTAAACCATTAACCCCTGATATCACTTTACCTAAAGGAACGGAATATCTGAAAGCCTTTATTGGTTACGGTTCTCCAGGTGGTATGCCTAACTTTGGTAGCTCCGGTCAATTGTCGGAAGCCGATGTTGATTTAATGGCGCGTTATTTACAACATGAGCCACCCGTGCCACCTGAGTTTGGCATGAAAGACATCAAGAAGACCTGGAAAGTTATTGTTCCGGTAAATAAACGTCCTAAAAAACAAATGAACAAATATAACCTGAAAAATTTGTTCTCGGTTACCCTTCGCGATTCAGGCGAAGTTGCGCTTATTGATGGAGACACTAAAAAAATCATCACTATCATAAAAACAGGTTACGCGGTTCATATTTCACGGATGTCGACGTCAGGTCGTTACTTGTATGTCATCGGTCGTGACGCCAAGATTAATCTGATAGATTTGTGGATGAAGATGCCTGATAACGTTGCCGAAATTAAAGTGGGTATGGAAGCACGTTCGGTGGAAACATCCAAGTACAAAGGTTATGAAGACAAGTACGCGGTTGCGGGCGCTTACTGGCCGCCACAATATACCATCATGAAAGGTGACACGTTAGAGCCACTTAAAATTGTGGCGACTCGTGGTATGACCGTCGATACTCAGGAATTTCATCCAGAGCCTCGGGTTGCGGCAATTGTAGGTTCACATGAAAAACCAGAATTCATTATTAACGTGAAAGAAACGGGCAAAATTTTGATGGTGAATTATTCTGATTTGGATAATTTACAAGTCACCACAATTAATGCAGCGCGTTATTTGCATGATGGTGGCTGGGATTCAACGTTACGTTACTTCCTGACAGCGGCAAATAAATCCAACAAGATTGCGGTAGTGGATTCTAAAACTTCGAAGTTAGCAGCGCTGGTTGATGTGGGTAAAATTCCGCATCCAGGTCGTGGTGCAAACTTTATCGATCCAAAATTTGGACCTGTGTGGGCTACCAGTCACCTCGGTGATGACACAATCTCTTTAATTGGTACCGATCCTAAAAAGCATAAAAAGAATGCCTGGAAAGTGGTACGGACATTAAAAGGCCAGGGCGGTGGAGCATTGTTTGTGAAGACCCATCCGAAGTCTCATCATTTATATGCCGATACGCCTTTAAATCCGGATGCTGGTGTTAGTCAATCGGTTGCGGTTTTTGACTTGAAAAATCTCGATAAGCCTTTTACCGTTTTACCCATTGCCAAGTGGGCTGATTTAGGTGAAGGACCCAAACGTGTCGTACAGCCTGAGTACAATTTCAAAGGTGATGAAGTGTGGTTCTCGGTTTGGAGTGGTGCAAAACAGGAGTCTGCAATTGTTGTTATTGATGACAAAACCTTGAAACTGAAAAAAGTTATCAAGGACAAACGTCTGGTAACGCCAACCGGTAAATTTAATGTATATAACACCATGCATGATGTTTACTAGATAAGTCAGATTGACGGGGAAGTTTCTTCCCCGTCTATTCTTTAACATTGTTATCCAGCGAGTAAGACAATGAATCAATCAGCAAAAGTGTATTTGGTCGGTACTGGTCCTGGTGATCCTGAATTACTAACTGTAAAAGCTTTACGTCTATTGCAGAATGCCGACGTGGTCATCTATGACCGATTAGTCTCCGCCGCCATTCTGGAACAGATTCCCTCCGGCGTAAGCCGAATCTATGTCGGCAAAAAAACCGGTAACCATACCTTACCGCAAGATGAAATTAATCAATTACTGATTAATCTGGCAGAAGGTAAACGTACCATTGTGCGTCTTAAAGGCGGTGACCCTTTTGTGTTTGGTCGCGGCAGCGAAGAAGCCTTATTACTGGCAAAGCACGGTATTAAGTTTGAAGTAGTACCTGGTATTACCGCCGCTTCAGCGTGTACAACCTATGCGGGTATTCCACTTACGCATCGTGGTTTAGCGCAAGGCGTGCAAATCGTAACCGGACATTGTCATACTGACCAACCTCTCGATTTAGATTGGAATGCATTGGCCGATGCAAACAAAACCATTGTTATTTATATGGGGCTAGCCAATATTGATTTAATTACTCACAAATTGATAGCCGCGGGTTTAGCTAGTGATACTCCCGCAGCAGCCATTCAAAACGGAACCACCGCACAGCAACACCGGGTGTTATCAACTTTATCCATGCTTGCAAGGGATAGTAAAAATGCAGGAATACAGGCACCGGTTATTTTTGTTATCGGTAAAGTCGTATCACTTGCTCGTTCGTTAGATTGGTTTATCACCGATGAAGCGATGGGTGATTATTTTCCTGACCAGGATCAATCATTACATGGTTAAAAATACCAACTTGTTAACAACATTTTTATTAATAACATTAATGTGGTTTGTTGCGAATGTTAGCTATGCAGATAATGCAATGCCTATACCCAGAGAACGTCAAGCCGAACTCCATAACCTGTTACTCCAGGATTGCGGTTCCTGTCATGGCATGACAATGAAAGGAGGTTTGGGTCCGGCATTAACCGCTGAGGTTTTAAAAACCAGGTCGCGGGAAATGATTGAAACCACTATTTTACAAGGGCGCCCCGGTACACCGATGCCGCCCTGGAAGACGATATTAACCAAAGAAGAAGTTCGTTGGATAGTTGACGAACTTTATGCAGGCATTACTTTATGATTATGTTTAGTAAAACACTTGTCTTGAGTTTGTCATTAAGTATTTTGGCAGGCTGTTCTAATATAAATCTGGCCAATACAAATATAAGAGGTACTGGTGACCTTGGTGTTGTGATAGAACGCGCAACCGGCAGTGTCAGCATTGTGGAAACAACCACGTCAACCGCTTTGGCGCGTGTTAATGGTCTGGGTGATTTATCACATGCCTCTATTGTTTATTCACGTGACGAACGCTACGCCTACGTGTTTGGCCGGGATGGTGGCCTTACCAAAATTGATATTCTTAATTCAACTATTAGCAAACGGATTATGCAGTCTGGCAATAGTATCGGTGGTGCTATCTCACAAGACGGAAAACTGGTTGCGGTGTCAAATTACAAACCCGGTGGTGTAAAAATATTTAACTCAGCAACGCTTGAACTGGTTGCCGATATTCCAGCTATTTATGGTGACTCTAAAAACGAGAAAAAATCAAAAGTAGTGGGTTTGGTTGACGCACCCGGACAACGCTTTGTTTTTTCTCTGTATGACGCCGGTGAAATCTGGTTAGCGGATATGAGTAGTAGTAAATCCATTATTACAAAATATAAAAATATTGGTAAGCAGCCTTATGATGGTTTAATTTCACCAGACGGTCGTTATTATATAGCTGGTTTGTTTGGTGAGGATGGTCTTGCGTTACTCGATTTATGGCATCCGGAAAAAGGTGTGCAACGTATTCTTGATCAGTATGGCCGCGGCACTAAAAAAATGCCGGTGTATAAAATGCCACACCTTGAAGGTTGGGCGATGACCGAAGACTATGTGTTCTTACCTTCAGTTGGCCGTGATGCAGTTCTTGTGGTTAATCGTGGCAACTGGAAGCAAATGAAAACCATAGCTGTTTATGGTCAGCCTGTATTTGTAATGGCGCGACCGGATGGGCGCCAGGTGTGGGTTAATTTTGCCTATCCTAAAAATGACACAGTGCAAGTTATCGATACTGAATCGTTATCAATTATTAAAACACTTAAACCGGGTAAAGCCGTTTTGCATATGGAATTTACTCCTCGGGGTGAACACGTTTGGGTTTCGGCGCGTGATGCCGGCAAAGTAACGGTTTATGATACGCAGAACTTTAATTCCATCGCCACGCTACCTATGAACAAACCCAGTGGTATTTTTTTCACCAACCGTGCACATCGTATTGGTTTGTAAGTTAGCTGGAGTAAGTTGATGCATAGAACAAATACAGTGACTGAAGCTAATAACACAATACGTAAACAAGAACTTACTGAATTGGAAAGACATTTGTTAAATGATTTTCAACATGGCCTTCCATTAATCTCGCGTCCGTTTGAGAAAATAGCAAATCAACTCGGTACCTCTGAAGAAGTGGTGATTGATGCGTTGAATAAACTTAAAGAACAAGGTTTCGTGAGTCGTGTCGGCGCAGTGTTCCGGGCTAACAGTATTGGTGCGAGTACCCTGGCCGCAATCTCTGTTCCGGAAAAAGAATTAGAAGACGTTGCCGCAATGATTAATGACTACAGCGAAGTGAATCATAACTACCAGCGTGAACATCATTTTAATTTATGGTTTGTCGTCACCGCAAGTGATGAGAATGACTTAAATAGAGTCCTGGATGACATCGAGCATCGTAGTGGGCATCCCGTAATGTATTTACCCATGTTAGAAGACTACCATATTGATTTGGGCTTCGACCTTGAGTTTAAAAAGGTTGCACAAGTGCTGGAGGTGAACAATGGACATGAAAGTTAGTCGTCAACCCTCATTGACAGAGCAGGTGCAACCTGAAAATATTTCATGGGATGAACAAGATCAGGCTTTGATTAATTTAATCCAGGCGGGACTACCGATTTGCGCAACCCCTTACGCTGAACTGGGTAAACAATTAGGTATGCCAGAAACAGAAGTGCTTAATCGCTTGCAATGTTTAAATAGTTCGAATGTTATTAAGCGTTTTGGTGTGGTGGTACGTCATCTTGAATTAGGCTATCGCTCTAACGGGATGATCGTATGGGATATTCCTGATGAAAATGTCTCAGAATTGGGCATGTGTATGGGGCAGTTTGATTTTGTAACCTTGTGCTATCGTCGTCCACGTCGATTACCGGAATGGTCTTATAATTTATTTACCATGATTCACGGTCAGGATCGAGATGACGTATTAAAGAATATTCAGTTTTTAATTAAAAGTTGCAACCTTGATGAGATTAACTATGAAGTACTCTTTAGCACTCGTCGTTTTAAACAGCGCGGTGCTATTTATAATAAATTAAATATACAGCAAGCTGTTATCTAATGGATACGCTAGATCGAAAAATTATTAATGTATTGCAAACAGGGTTTCCTTTGACGGAACAACCTTATGCCGATGTTGCTGCTGAACTGGGTATTGAAGAAAAAAAATTGTTAACACGGATATCAAATTTACTTGAAAATAAAATCTTAACCCGATTTGGTCCAATGTATGATGCACAAAAACTGGGTGGCGCATTTAGTCTGGTTGCCATTCAGGTCCCGGAAGACGATTTTGAAACGGTTGCCGCAGTGGTCAATGGTTACTCCGAAGTGGCGCATAATTACCATCGCGATCACGATTTTAATATGTGGTACGTGCTCGCAACAGAAACACCCGAACAAATTGCTGAAGTTAATCGCGAAATTGAACAGCGCACCGGTTTAAAAGTTTTTAATATGCCCAAGCTGGAAGAATATTTTATTGGTTTGCAACTTCAGGTATAAGTGCAGTGAATAAAACAGCAGCACAACAATCGGTAGTTACTCCCTTTATTTTAGATGATACCGATCGAAAAATTATTCAGGCGACACAATCAGGTTTGCCACTGGTATCCCGACCTTATGCTGATATTGCCGAGCGTTTAGGTGTCAGTTCGGATGAGGTTATTGCGCGAATGAGTACGATGCAACAGCTAGGTATTATTCGGCGTATTGCAGCCGTGCCAAATCATTATGCTTTAGGCTATAAAGGTAATGGCATGACGGTATGGAATGTGCCTGATGAACGCATTTCTGAATTGGGCCAACTGGTCGGTGGTTTGAGTTTTGTGAGTCACTGTTATCATCGCCCGCGCTTTTTGCCCGACTGGCCGTATAATTTATTTGCCATGGTGCATGCACATAGTCGCGAAGAAGCAATGAAGCTGGTTGACGAAATTGCCAGCTTGTTAGGCGAGAACGACCGTGGTCATGATGTTTTGTTTAGTAAACGGATTCTGAAAAAAACCGGTATGCGATTATTGTAATCTAAGTTATTAATGAACACTCCTTAGGATAATAAAATGTTTCGAATTAGCCAGTATATGCGCGAATTAAAGAATCCAACTGCGCTGGGTGTTAAACGCAATCCACCCGGCCCGGTCGTGATCTGGAACCTGATTCGACGCTGCAACTTAACCTGTAAACATTGCTATTCTATTTCCGCCGACAAGGATTTTCCTGGTGAACTTTCGACACAGGAAGTTTTTGCGGTGATGGATAATTTAAAAGCCTTTCATGTGCCGGTGCTTATCCTGTCCGGTGGTGAACCCTTGATGCGCCCCGATATTTTCGATATCTCCAAACGTGCCAAAGACATGGGTTTTTATGTCGGGCTGTCAACCAATGGCACCATGATTAATGAATCTAATATAGACGCCATTGCAGCGATTGGTTATGACTACGTTGGCATTAGTATTGATGGTGTACGTGAAACCCACGACAAGTTTCGGCGCAAGCAAGGCGCATTTGATGAATCCATGCACGGCATTCGTTTATGTCATGCCGCCGGAATTAAGGTCGGTATGCGTTTTACGCTGACCATGGATAACGCGAACGAGTTGCCTGAACTATTAAATATTATGGAACAGGAACATGTTGATAAGTTTTATCTTTCACATTTAAACTATGCCGGCCGCGGCAATAAAAATCGTAAAGATGATGTGGTACATCAGCTCACCCGTAACGCGATGGATCTATTGTTTGATACTTGCTGGGAGCATGTCGAAGCCGGTCGTGAACGGGAATTTGTAACCGGCAATAACGATGGCGATGGGGTTTATCTTTTATACTGGATAGAAAAACATTTCCCCGACAAGCTTGAGCATATGCGCGCGAAACTGGCGCAGTGGGGTGGCAATTCTTCTGGTGTTAATATTGCAAATATTGATAATCTGGGTAACGTGCATCCCGATACGTTCTGGTGGGATTACAATTTAGGTAACGTTAAAGAACGGCCTTTCTCTGAAATCTGGCAAGATCGAACAGACCCATTAATGGATGGGTTAAAGTCTCAACCACGACCATTGGAAGGTCGTTGTGGTCAGTGTGCTTACTTAGATGTCTGTGGTGGTAACACTCGCGTACGAGCTTACCAGCTGACAAATAATTTCTGGGCAGAAGATCCGGCCTGTTATCTAAGCGATGAAGAAATTGGTGTGCTAACAACGCAAGAGCGTTTACAGGTTACGCCGTGGTCTCGGCAAAACAAGTCTGACCAGAAGAAACTGGATCAGAAAAAATCAGACCAAAAGACATCTGACCAGAAGAAACGCGCATAACGATAAATAGTATGTGTTAATCGTCATTCCCGCGAAGGCGTGAATGCTGGTGAATAGGACACAATATATTAAAATATAAGCTTGTCATTGCGAGCGATAGCGTGGCAATCTTAATGGCAAGTGGTATAACGACAAGATTGCCGCGCTATCGCTCGCAATGACCATATTTTATTTATTAAAAGTGCTCGTTAAACTTAACGAAATCTCGGTGATGTTTAAGTATCAATATGAATGAATTGTTTAAGAATAATATAGTAGGCTTTGTTACTAGCATTTTTTTTATTTCCAATAGCTATGCAGGAAATACAAATACAGCGAACGACGTAACCCAACGACTCTATCAACAACATTGCGCCAGTTGCCATGCAGCCACGCGCCTGGGCGGAATGGGCCCGGCGTTGTTACCGGGAAATTTAAAACGACTACATAAAAAAAATGCCATAACTGTCATTGGACAAGGACGTGCGGCAACTCAAATGCCGGCCTTTGCTAAAGTATTAACGCCTGAACAAATAAAATTATTAACTGACTATATTTATACACCCTTGGATTACATCCCTGTCTGGGATATGCCTGAAATAAAACAATCCCATATCGTTCAATATAAGTCAGGTAGCCTGGGTGACAAACCGGTCTTCAAGGCCGACATGCTCAACCTGTTCATTGTGGTAGAACTCGGTGATCACCATGCGACGGTATTGGATGGTGACAAGTTTGAACCCATCCACCGCTTTAAAACCCGCTTTGCATTACACGGAGGCCCCAAGTATTCGCCTGATGGCCGTTATGTTTATTTTGCTTCACGCGATGGCTGGATTAGCAAGTTCGATATTTATAATCTCAAAACAGTGGCTGAAATTCGCGCCGGGATTAACACCCGTAATCTGGCTGTATCCGGCGATGGAAAAACGATATTAGTCGGTAACTACTTACCGCATTCACTGGTGTTATTAGATGCAGAAAATTTAGAGCCGATTGAAGTGATTGCGGTGAAAAATAAAAAAGGTAAAACATCACGTGTCAGTGCTGTTTACGCTGCTGCACCGCGCAACAGTTTTATTGTCGCACTCAAAGATATTCCCGAAGTCTGGGAAATTTACTACAACGAAAAACATGAACCGGTTTATAACGGTTTAGTCCATGATTATCGACACGGTGAAGGTGTAGAAGACAAGAGTCGTTTCCCGATTCGAATTATTCCCTTAGATGATTATCTGGATGATTTTCAGTTTGATGCTTCTTACACGCATTTAATGGGCGCGGCTCGTAATTCTAAAAACGGTCAGGTTATTAATCTGGATATACGGCGAAAGGTTGCGGATCTTGAGCTAACGGGTTTGCCGCATCTGGGCTCAGGGATTACCTGGAACTATAAAGGCCATCCAGTGATGGCGACACCTAATCTGAAGAAAGCCGAAATAAGTATTATTGATATGACGACCTGGAAAACTATCAAGACAATCAAAACCCTGGGCCCCGGTTTTTTTATGCGCAGTCATGAAAACTCACCCTATGCCTGGGCCGATGTATTCTTTGGTCCTAATAAGGAAGCGGTGCATATCATCGATAAACAAACCCTGGAGATTGTTAAAACCCTGCGCCCGTCACCCGGTAAAAATGCCGCTCATGTTGAGTTCGATCGCTACGGCAAACATGCCCTGCTCAGTATCTGGGATATGGACGGGGAGTTGATTGTGTATGATGCTAAAACCTTAAAAGAAATCAAACGCTTGCCGATGAAAAAGCCATCGGGTAAATATAATGTCTATAACAAAATTAACCGTTCTTCCGGTACCAGTCATTAATACGGATGAAAGGTTGGTTTAATTTTAACCCGTACTCCATCCACGCGGACGTTTCATTCCCGCAATCTTGCATACCTGCTGCATATAGCCATACGGAAATAATTCATACAGGTATTTACTTGCATTATCGCCATGCCCCAACTCTTCGGCCAGATATTTAATAACAAAGCGGGCATCTACTGCAATCTGGTTTTTTTCAAATGAGTCACGAATAAACTTCAGTACTTTTTTGTGATCTTCGCCAAGTTCAATCTCGGCTTGTTTGGCAAATTGTTCGGCAACGTCAAAGTTCCATTCATCGGGATCCATCAGATAACCCTGATCATCGGTTTCTAAAATATGGCCGTTAACTTCTATCGACATAACAGTACTCCTCTCATATTCTCTACGAGAACATATTAAAATTCATTGTTAGTGGGTTTTCTTTTAATTTTGTCAAAAAATATTTTGACTAAATCCGAACGCGTAATCATGCCCACCACATGCCGTGATTCATCAGGGTGCAATTCTTCGTGTTTCTAATGAATTCTTATAATATAAGACAATAATAATGAATAACAAACGATATATAATGGACTATAATATCGATATCTTCGATATTAAGGACGTGAGATGGACATTGAGCAGGCTCGAACCTTTCTTGCGATTACGGCAAATGGCAGTTTTATCCAGGCATCTCGTCAACTTCATCTAACCCAGTCCACCGTGAGTGCCCGAATCCAGCGACTGGAAGAAGAGCTCAATGCGCGCTTGTTTGTGCGTAACCGCTCGGGTGCCAGTTTGACGACTGAAGGGCAACGTTTTCTGGAATATGCCAAGCGACTGGTCCTCACGGCCGAACAGGCACATGATGAAATCAGTCTGCCTGAACGATTTCGCGCTAGTATTCGTATCAGTGGCCGTATTGCACTTTGGGAAGGGTTTCTGCCCAATTGGGTCGGCGTGATGCGAAGTCGAGCAAATGATGTCGTAATCAGGAGTGAAATTGGTTTCGAAGAAGATCTTATGCGCCGAATGATCGAAGGCACTCTGGACATTGGTTTAATGTACACCCCTAGCCATAGCCCCGGACTTATCGTCGAACGCCTGTTTGATGAAACACTGGTACTTGTCAGTACCCGTCCTGATGATACCGGTCCTGGTGAGGATTACATATATATAGAGTGGGGGCCGGGATTTTACAATCAGCACGCGCAGAGCTACGCAGATCTTGAACGGCCACCCCAGATTGCAAATATAGGTTGGCTCGGTATTCAATTGATACTGGCGAATGGCGGAAGTTGCTTTCTGCCTATTCGGATGGCGAGTTCATTTATTAAAGCAGGTCGCTTATACCGGGTAGCCGGAACGCCCGAATATATTCACCCTGCTTATATGGTTTACCCACGTGAAAGTGATAATCCTGTACTCGAACAGGCTGTGGAAGTATTGCGTGAATTGGCCATACAGGAACGGCTTACCAATAATGAATAAAATAACCACCATTAAGGAAACAAACCTTAAATTAAACCTGCAGGGAATTGCTACGCATATTGTGTTATTCCATCACAAAGACACTTAAATTATCTGTAACTAATCATTATCTTGTAACCTTCGAGAATTTAATCCTATTAACCTGTGGCTTACCCTTGAATTTGCTTTCTGATGTACACATATCTAGACACAGAAATTGATATTAGCGTTCGTACTAATCCCCGATGAGTACTTAAGTTAATGATAAGGCTTGACTCTGTGGTTCAGCCGACTATCATTAGCACTCTACAAGGGTGAGTGCTAAGAATTTCATAACCCATTATAAGTTTAAATGTATCTAGTTGATTTAATTAGATTTTTACTGTTTCACTAGGAGAAAGAAAAAAATGAAGATCCGCCCATTACACGACCGTGTTGTCGTACGCCGCATGGCAGAAGAAACTACTACAGCAAGTGGTATCGTTATTCCTGATAGTGCAACTGAAAAACCTGCTGAAGGTGAAGTGATTGCTGTTGGTAAAGGCAAAACGAATGATAGTGGTACTGTAACGCCTTTGGATGTAAAAGTTGGTGACAAAGTTTTGTTCGGTAAATACGCTGGCAATGAAGTTAAAGTTGAAGGCGAAGAAGTTATCGTAATGCGTGAAGAAGACATCATGGGTGTATTAGAAGCCTAAGGTTCACGTTAGTTTTAATATAAGTTTAAGAATTCCATAAGAATTTTCAGAGGAAAAAGATATGAGTGCAAAAGAAGTTAAATTTGGTGATGACGCACGTCATCGTATGTTAGCTGGTGTAAATGTACTAGCTAACGCTGTAAAAGTTACTTTAGGCCCTAAAGGCCGTAACGTTGTATTAGATAAAAGTTTTGGTGCACCAACCATCACTAAAGATGGTGTTTCAGTGGCTAAAGAAATTGAATTAGCTGATAAGTTTGAAAACATGGGCGCTCAAATGGTTAAAGAAGTGTCTTCACAAACTTCTGATATCGCCGGTGACGGAACAACGACTGCAACAGTTTTAGCGCAAGCTATTTTGACTGAAGGCATGAAAGCGGTTGCTGCAGGTATGAATCCAATGGATTTAAAACGCGGTATTGATAAAGCAATGAAGGCTGTTGTTGAAAGCCTGAAAAAAATGTCAAAACCTTGCTCAGACGATAAAGCGATTGCACAAGTTGGTACAATCTCTGCAAACTCTGACGAAGAAATTGGACAAATCATTGCTGAAGCAATGGGTAAAGTCGGTAAAGAAGGTGTTATCACTGTTGAAGAAGGTTCAGGTTTTGCCAATGAACTTGATGTTGTAGAAGGTATGCAGTTCGACCGCGGTTACCTTTCTCCTTACTTTGTAAACAACCAACAAAGTATGACGGCAGATCTAGAAGAGCCATACATTTTGTTGCACGATAAAAAAATCTCTAACATCCGTGAATTGCTCCCTGCTTTAGAAGCGGTAGCAAAATCCGGTAAAGCATTACTTATTATTGCTGAAGATGTTGATGGCGAAGCCCTGGCTACATTGGTTATTAATAACATGCGCGGGATTGTTAAAGTATGTGCGGTTAAAGCTCCTGGTTTTGGTGATCGTCGTAAAGCAATGTTACAAGATCTTGCGATTCTAACTGGCGCAACGGTTATTTCTGAAGAAGTTGGCTTAGCTCTTGAAAAAGTAACTTTAGATGACTTAGGTACAGCTAAACGTATATCAATCAGCAAAGAAGAAACAACGGTTATTGATGGTGCGGGTAATACTAAAGATATTTCTGAGCGTGTTGCTCAAATTCGTTCACAAATTGAAGAATCTTCATCTGATTACGACAAAGAAAAACTTCAGGAACGTGTTGCTAAATTAGCAGGCGGCGTTGCGGTCATTAAAGTTGGCGCAGCAACTGAAGTTGAAATGAAAGAAAAGAAAGCTCGCGTAGAAGATGCATTACATGCAACTCGCGCAGCGGTTGAAGAAGGTGTGGTACCCGGTGGTGGTGTTGCATTGATTCGTGCTCTTCAAGGTTTAGGCGATTTAAAACCTCTAAATCATGACCAGGAAGTTGGTATTAACCTGGCTTTACGTGCGATGGAAGAACCTCTTCGTCAAATCGTGAGCAACGCAGGTGGTGAAGCATCGGTTGTTGTGAATGAAGTGGCTAAGGGTAAAGGTAATTATGGTTATAACGCAGCGACTGCTGAGTACGGCGATATGATCAAAATGGGTATCCTGGATCCAACTAAAGTAACACGTACAGCATTACAAAATGCTGCATCGGTTGCGGGTCTAATGATCACCACAGAAGCTATGGTTGCTGATGAACCAAGTGATGCTGCTGCTGGTGGCATGCCAGATATGGGCGGCATGGGCGGTGGTATGGGAGGCATGGGTGGAATGATGTAACATTTAGTGCGCGTCTTTTTGTACGCGCACTTATGCCTGAACTTGCAAAGCAAGTTCGGCCTCTACCGTCAAAAACCCCACTAGAAATAGTGGGGTTTTTTTTAGTGCGCGTTTCTTGTACGCGCACTTATGCCTTGCCTGCAAAGCAGGCGGGCCTCTACCACACTAACCCGCTTTCTCTTGATAGAACTTATGCTTGAATTTACGCTACAAACTGCGCGTCTCTTGTACGTGCACTTATGCCTTGCCTGCAAGCAGGCCTTTACCACACTAACCCGCTTTCTCTAAATAGACAGAGAGAGCAACGTCGAACTCTGCGTCTAGCTTATCTCTCAGCTTTCTCTAACTAGCACTTATGCTTTGCTCTCTCTGGCAGTAGTTCTTAGATAGAGCAGGGTAACCTGGTAAACGCCGAGCTCGACGTTGCGAGCTCAGGCAGTAGTTTTTAGACAGAGCGGGGTAATCTGGTAAACGCCGAGCTCGACGTTGCGAGCTCAGGCATAAGTGCGCGTACAAGAGACGCGCACTAAAAAAGCGTACTAATAACATTTCTAAGCTTTATTACTACCGCGAAATCTCTTTCACAATCCATAAAATAACAACTATTGAATTTAGAGTGTTTAAATCAAACACTTGATAAAAAGATGGAAAGAGGGTGTTGGTGAGTTGATTAAGGATTAATCAGCGATAACACGAACACTAAATAATATCCAGCTTTCAAAATGGTAATATTACCAAGAAATGAGAGCCCGATATTGATTATGATGTCCACCTTACCTAGAACAAGCTTGCTTGGTCTAGGTATTGGGGGACGGAGCATTACTGACAAGGATGTCTCTTTAATGCTACCAAAGCAGAGAGATAACTATGTTAACACCTAAAAGTTTAGGATTCGGCTCCCGATATCAAAAAATGAACGCTTCAGGGCGCTCCCGCTACCGCAAAGAAATTAAATTCCGCTTGATAGCCTTAGGCTGCATTTATGCAGGCTTTAGCGCATGGTGGCTGATAATGAGTCATCTTAGCAACTAGTTCTTTGTTGCAATTCCTGGTTTTAACGCTTCATAAATGGCCTGGTGTCCCGCTATATTCCAGTGAACATCGCCGTTAATGTAATGTTTTCGAATGGTTTTTTCCGGATTTGAGCTGGGTATAAATACCTTGAACAAATTGATAAAATCAACTTTGTTCTGTTTACTCCAATTTTGCCAAAAGATGACCTGTTTTGAGTCGATATCGTTATTAAAAATCTGATCTGGCCAAGGGTAAACAGCGAGAGTTAATGGAATATGCCTGTGATCAAGATAAGTTTTTAATTGCGACATGTGCTGTGCAGCAATCGTTAAGCCTTTCTTTCCAAATTCATTATATAAGCTGTCATCAAGCGTCCATTTGGCACGACGCTGGTTTAAGGCACCTTCCCAGCGGCGGGTTATTAGTTTTAATGCCGCTGACAGATTTCTGAGCCGCCCCAAAAAATAAGTATATTGGGTGAAAAATTCTTTTACATTCATGGCTGGTTTTAATTTATTTGCTTTTTGTACTGGTTCGGCAGCGCCTAGATTTGCGGCACTGCCCTGGCTAATGACATTCTCATGGCTATCAAATTGATAACCGAGCGCTTCATCTTCAATATCCGACAGGTCAAGCAGAACGACGACAGAATCAAATTTTAGTCCAACTGTTTCGATAAGGTACTTGATTTTACGATAGTAAATAATCGGTGAATACGAACTTACCGCGGCATTTAATATCTCGATATTGCTATGTATCAGATCTTTTTGTAGCAAGCCGGCAAAGGTCTTGTCAAAATTAACCCCCATCCCTTCGGTAAACGAGTCTCCAATCAGAAGTATCCGTTTGTTCTTTACCGTTAAAGGTATGGTGCGATTTGATATATCTTTAAATCCAAGAGAATTTGTACTAATTTGATAATTTTTTTTACCCCATTCGGCAGTGTATCCATCAATATTTTTAACTAAATCGTGATGATAGACTGGGTGTGCTGTACGGTAATGTGCCTCGCGAATACTAGATGTCACGTAAGATGGTTCAAAAAGTCCAAAAAGTTTTAATGTAGCTGCTAGACTAAAATCTATTATTAGAAAGCCAATAATTATTATAGTTGCTAAGCTCTTTTTAGGATTAGCTTCAAACCAGTTTTTTCTAGATGTCATCGTTATCGGTCGCCAATGTTATAATAGTCGTAATATAGCCCCTTCAAAAATAAATTAAGGGTAGGAAAATATAGTATACCTTCATGTCACACGAAATTGAAAAAAAGATATTTAATATTATTGAAACTGAATTGCCTGACGATTTGGTGGCGCAGTGTAAGTTGCACTGGCAGGCATTCCGTGAAAATACAGATCCCGAATATTTTTCTGCATGTCTAAGCAACAATGATGAAAGTCTAAGGTTATTTGAGTCATTACCAAAAGTGTGGTCCTGTAGTGAGGTGGCTGCACGCTGGTGTATTCGTTATCCACAGTGGTTACCTGACTTAAGTAAATTAATTCTGGCCGAAAGCGGTTTGGTACAAAAAGATTATCAAGCATTGTGGTTGGATCAAACAATTGAGTCAGATATATCTCGTTGTGATGAAAAATGTTTTTATAAATCCTTACGGAAATTTCGCAACCAAAACATGTTGCGGATTATTTGGCGAGATATAAGTGGTTGGAGCGATTTACAAAATACCACTCGTGAATTATCTGCCTTGGCAGAAATTTGTATCAATGCTGCACGCACTTATTATGTACATCATGATTCAGAACTTACTCAAGATTTTGGCTTACCGTTTAACGATGTAAATGAAGCTCAAGAACTGATTGTTATTGCGATGGGCAAGTTGGGTGCCTGGGAATTGAATTTGTCATCCGATATCGATTTGATTTTTGCCTATCAGGATGAAGGCTCCACAATTGGTGGAAAGAAACAGATTGATAATGCTTCGTATTTTGTACGCTTGGGAAAAAAAATAATAGCCGCATTAAATAATGTAACCGAAGACGGCTTTGTTTTCCGGGTTGATATGCGCTTGCGGCCATTTGGTGATGGTGGTGCGTTGGCGAGTAGTTATAATGCGCTTGAAAACTATTATCAAATTCATGGACGTGAATGGGAACGATACGCAATGATTAAGGCGCGGGTTGTTGCCGGAAGTAAAGAGGCCGCCGATGAGTTAATGCAAATGCTACGTCCCTTTGTTTATCGCCGCTATATGGATTATGGTGCATATGGATCAATGCGTGAGTTGAAATTGATGATTACGCAACAAGTAAAGCGTAAGGGCATGCAAGGTAATGTTAAGTTAGGTCCTGGTGGTATACGTGAGGTTGAATTCATAGGGCAGGTCTTCCAGCTTATTCGCGGTGGTCGTGATGTGCGTTATCAACGTCGTGAATTACTTAACGTTTTAGAGATAATAAAAAAAGAAAAACGCTTGCCTGATTATGTCGTAAATGAATTAGTGCAAGCATATATTTTTTTACGGAACACTGAACATCGCTTACAGGCTTTAAAAGATCAGCAAACACATCAACTCCCTGAAACCGACCTTGAGAAAACCCGACTAGCCTATGCAATGAACTTTGATAACTGGCAAAATTTTAATAAAGCCCTGAAAGGATTTCGTAAAAAAGTACATAGTCATTTTGAACAAGTTTTTGATGCTCCACAAACCGAAACAGATTCGGGTAATGAAACGTTAAAACAGATTTGGATGGATCAGGTTCCCGATGAACTGACCCAAAAGGCTTTAATAAAACTGGGTTATAAGGAACCGGCTCAAGTAGTGAAAACGCTTACTGATTTACGCGAAAGCAGGGCGTTTCAAACCCGGTCAACTCAGGGACAAACAAGACTTAATCAACTGATGCCGATGGTTCTCGGTGCTGTAGGACAAGTAGAGAATGCTGATGTTACCTTACAACGTTTAATAGAAATAATTGAGCAAGTTGCAACGCGTAGTGTTTATTTGTCTTTACTCATCGAAAATCCTTTAGCATTATCGCAATTAGTTAAGTTATGTGAACAAAGCACCTGGGTCACCCGTTATATTAGTCAACATCCTTTATTACTGGACGATTTACTGGATCCGCGCAGTTTGTATGTGCCTGCAACAAAAGAATCATTGCAGCAAGAATGTTATTTAAAGATTGCTGAAACTGACCCAAAAGATGAAGAGCGCATTGCCGATGTTGTTCGTCATTTCAAACAATCAAATTTATTACGCGTGGCCGCAGCGGATCTTGCTAATGCGGTTTCACTCATGCGCGTGAGTGATCACTTAAGCTGGATTGCTGAAGTTGTATTAGATGTCACCTTAGAGCAAGCCTGGCAGTATATGTTGCAACGCCATGGTCGTCCTGTTTGTAGTGCCGCAGGACAGGTATGTGATAAAGGTTTTGCGATTATAGGTTATGGCAAACTTGGTGGTTATGAACTGGGTTATGGTTCTGATCTGGATTTGGTCTTTTTGCATGGTGCACAGAATGAGCAAGACCTTACTGTGGTGCCAAATGGAAATACTCTAGCAGCGTCTATATCGGGATCTGTTTCAGAGTCTAATTCATTATCCAGTCAGGCAACAACGCTGCCACGCCCAATTGTAAACTCAGTTTTTTTTGCCAGACTCGGACAACGTTTGATTCACTTACTGAGTGCACGCACCGGGGCAGGCACATTATACGAAGTCGATATGCGCTTGCGTCCGGATGGCGCATCGGGAATGTTAGTCAGCTCGATCCAAGCCTATGAAAAATATCAACATACGAAAGCCTGGGTTTGGGAGCATCAGGCGTTGGTACGTGCGAGAGCAATTGCCGGTGACTCTGCCATCATTCAGCAATTTAATCAAATCAGAAAAAGTGTATTAACTCAAACACGCAATATTTCAGAGTTGCAAGCTGAAGTATTAACAATGCGAGAAAAAATGCGCAAGTCTTTATCGCGTGGTACAAAAGAAATGTTTGATATCAAGCAAGATGAAGGAGGCATTGTTGATATTGAGTTTATTGTCCAGTTTAGCGTATTGGCTTGGGCGCATGAATACCCGGAGTTGTGTGAGCGTACGGATAACATCAACTTGTTACAGGTGCTGCAAAAAATTGGCAAGTTCTTAGAAACAGAGTCGGTCAGTTTGACTGAAGCTTACATTGGTTATCGCCGACGTCTACATCTATTAGTTTTACAAGAAAATAGGGGATTAGTTGAAATGCCCGAGTTTGAATCGCATCGCAAATGTGTATCTTCACTGTGGAAACGCTTGTTTTTAACAGAAGGTCTGGTCTGAGTCGTTATATTTTTTCTAAATAACGTATTGAGTTGGTCTATATAGAATTCTACTTCAAAATTTATAGCTCAGTGCAGCGATTTTTGTATCGGTTTAAGGGCTGATTAAGCAAAGTATTGATAAACATGGGATTAATAGTAGTAGAACGTCATTTATTTTAGATTGTCAGGCCATTTTTCAGTAATTTACACTCTCATTTTCAGCAATAAACACGTTATAATGCTGAGCTTGATATATATAAGGTATAGGAGAAGTGCGCCATGTCGATGGCTGATCGTGACGGTTTTATCTGGTTTGATGGAAAATTAGTACCCTGGCGCGAGGCCACGGTTCATGTGTTAACGCATACCCTACATTATGGTACTGGTGTCTTTGAAGGTGTTCGCGCCTATCATGCTGAACAGGGTACCTCGATTTTTCGTCTGGACGCGCATACCGATCGCCTCTTTAATTCGGCGAAAATTCTTAATATTAATATCCCGCATAGCAAGGACGAACTTATTGCTGCGCAAATCGCTGCGGTAAAAGAAAATAATCTGGATTCAGCTTATATTCGCCCAATGTGCTTTTTCGGTGCGGAAGGCATAGGTTTACGCGCGGATAATCTAAAAGTACATACAATGGTGGCCGCCTGGGAATGGGGTGCCTATCTTGGTAAGGAAGCATTGGAAAAAGGTATTCGTATTCGTACTTCGTCGTTCACCCGGCATCATGTGAACATTACCATGTGTAAAGCAAAGGCCAATGGTAATTACATGAATTCTACCCTGGCCTTACAAGAAGCATTACGTGACGGCTATGATGAAGCTTTATTGTTAGATGTTGACGGCTACGTTGCTGAAGGCAGTGGCGAAAATGTCTTTATTGTACGTAACGGTATCATTTACACTCCTGAGCTTACCTCCGCTTTGGAAGGTATTACGCGCGAAACGATTATGGCGCTTGCCAGTGATATCGGTGTTGAAGTAAAAGAAAAACGTCTTACCCGCGATGAAGTTTATATTGCAGATGAAGCATTCTTTACCGGCACAGCAGCAGAAGTGACACCGATACGTGAATATGATGGTCGTAATATTGGAACAGGTAGTCGTGGCCCGATTACAGAAAAACTACAAAAAATGTATTTTGATTTAGTCCATGGCCGAATTGAAAAATACAATGACTGGTTGACTGTAGTTAAGTAGGACAGTTAAATAGGACAGCGAAATAGGGCAGTTAAGTAAGAACACGTAAAATATAAGAAATCAGACAAGATTCAGCATGGAGAACAGCATGGCAGAAACAAAAGAAAAAACGCCGAATGCAGCAACGCGTTATGAAGTAACGCGTAAAGATTTACCGTTACATTGTCCTATGCCTGGTACCAGCTTATGGGATTCACATCCACGCGTGTTCTTGCCAATTGAAGAAACTGGCGAGTCGAAGTGTCCTTACTGTGGCGCTGTATACACCTTAAAAGACTAGTTAGAATTTAAACTATGATTTATGAAATTCCGCATTTTGATTCTGCTTGTGTATTGGTATTGGGCGATGTCATGCTTGACCGTTATTGGATAGGTGAGACTTCACGCATTTCTCCGGAAGCGCCGGTGCCGGTTATTAAAGTCGGCGATATTGAAGAACGTGCCGGCGGCGCAGGTAATGTCGCAATTAATATTGCTGCACTCGGTGCAAACGCATCTGTCATTGGTTTAACCGGTGAAGATGATGCTGCCATCAGTCTGGTTAAATTAATGCAACACGCTGGTGTTGAAGCGCACTTTAGTCAAGATGCGAGTCACGCAACAGTCACCAAGCTTCGCGTCCTCAGCCGTAATCAACAGCTGATTCGTTTGGATTTTGAAGATGGTTTTCCGAATAATAACAATCAAGAATTATTAGAACTGTTTAATCAACAAATCAGTAAAGCCGGTGCGGTCATTTTATCTGACTACGGTAAAGGTACATTACAAGATTGCCAATGTTTTATTCAGCAAGCTATAGCACATCAAATTCCAGTGCTGGTCGATCCGAAAGGCTCTGATTTTAGCAAGTACAAAGGCGCAACCATTATCACGCCGAATTTGTCTGAGTTTGAAGAAGTTGTCGGGCATTGCAAAAATGAAGATGAGATTGTCACTAAAGGTATGGCCTTACTCGAAGAGCTTAATTTGAGTGCATTGCTCATTACCCGAAGCGAAAAAGGCATGACTCTTTTGCAACGTGGAAAAGATGCCTTACATTTACCGACCCGTGCCCGTGAAGTCTATGACGTAACGGGTGCGGGTGATACGGTTATTTCAGTGCTCGCTGCAAGCCTGGCCGCCGGCGCAGACCTGGCCGAAGCAACCATGTTATCTAACTTGGGTGCTGGGGTGGTGGTTAATAAAATTGGTACTGCAACGGTTAGCCAGGAAGAGTTAAAACGTGCGATACGTCAAACGCATACTGTGCAACGCGGAGTAATGGACGAAGATGAAATGCTGCATCTTGCGCGACAAGCACAGTCATGCGGTGAAAAAATTGTAATGACCAATGGTTGTTTTGATATTTTACATACCGGCCATGTTGCATACCTGGAAGAAGCCGCTTTGTTAGGAGAACGTTTAATTGTTGCCGTCAATGATGATGATTCGATTAAACGCCTAAAGGGTGCCGATCGCCCGGTTAATCCAATGGATAAACGCATGCGCATGTTAGCAGCGTTAGAATGTGTGGATTGGGTTGTGCCTTTTTATGAAGATACCCCAACCCGACTTATTTGCAAATTATCACCAGACATTCTGGTGAAAGGTGGTGATAATAAAGTCGATGAAATTCCAGGTAGTGATTGTGTCCGTGAAGCCGGTGGCGAAGTCAGAGTACTTACTTATATCGATGGCGTTTCGACGACCGAAATTATTAGTTCTATTCGCGAAAGTAAAAAGTAACTTCACACTCATCTCTTATTCAAATTAAAATTCAATTAGTAAAAACTAAATACTTATGACTACAAACTTACTTAAATGCGATGTAGTTATTTTTGGTGGCGGGGTTGCCGGTCTTTGGCTATTAGCCGAGTTGCGGCAACAAGGATATCAAACACTTTTACTCGAAACCGAAGCACTCGGTGCGGGACAAACGCGCTATGCACAAGGTATTATTCATGGTGGCACTAAATACGCTTTAATGGGAAAAATTACCGCGTCCTCTGAAGCGATGTCTGCAATGCCAGGTGTATGGCGCGACTGTATTAAAGGCCAGGGTATTATTGATCTGACCCAAGTTAACATTTTATCTGACAAGCAATGCATGTGGTCAAGCAATGCATTATCATCGCGTATGGCCGGTTTTTTTGCCAGCAAACTGATGCGCAGTCGCACCGAAGAATTAAAAGCTCAACAACGCCCACAGGTTTTTCAAAATAGCGCGTTTAAAGGAAAAGTATATAATCTGGATGAACCGGTTCTGGACACGGCCAGTATTGTCTATGCGCTTGCCGAACCACATCGTGAAGCGATCATGAATATAAAAGGCTTTCCGCGTTGTAAAGCAGATACTTCAACCCACTTTGAAGTCGACGACCGTAATGGTAACACTTGGGAAATAGAAGCACAGCGTTGCGTGCTAATGGCCGGGGAAGGTAATGCGGCTATCTTAAACGCAATGAACATGAATTCACAAAGTACAGCGCAACCTGAAATGCAACTGCGCCCATTAAAAATGGTAATGTTACGGGGTGGGTTACCTGAAAAGATATATGCACATTGCCTGGAAGCCAGTGTTAATCCACGTGTTACGATTACCAGTCATGAAGATAATAACGGCAATATTGTCTGGTACATGGGTGGGCAATTAGCCGAAGAAGGTATTAACCGTACTGACCAGGAACAAATTAAAATCGCACAACAAGAGTTAAACGAATTACTTCCATGGTTGGACTTTAGTCACACAATATTTGTTTGTCTGGATATTAATCGTGCCGAACCTAAAATGGAAAAAGGGAAACGCCCTGATACCTCTTTTTTTATTGAGAAAAATAATGTCATCACCGCCTGGCCAACTAAATTAGCCTTGGCGCCAAAATTGGCAACGGATATTATTCAACAACTGAAATCAGAAAATATGACTGCATCAACACTTACGACTCTCCCTGATTTTTCTACACCTGCGTATGCAGCATTACCATGGCAAGAAGAACGACGCTGGAGTAATGGTTAATGACAATTGATCTTAAAAATACAGTGCCACTTCAACAACGCCAATTAGGGTCTACCGATCTGCACTTGAGTATTCTGGGATTAGGGACAGTGAAATTAGGCCGAGACCAACAAGTAAAGTATCCAGCAGATTTCAAAATTCCGGTAGATAAAGACGTTAAAAATTTGTTTGCGATGTGCCAGGATCTCGGAATTAATTTTATCGACACAGCTCCGGCTTATGGTAATAGTGAAGAACGTTTAGGAAAACTATTACCTAATAAAAACGACTGGATGATAATGACCAAGGTTGGTGAATCTTTTGAGAACGGTGAGTCAAGCTTTGATTTCAGTGCCGAGGCGACGCGTAAAAGCATTGAAAAAAGTTTACAACACTTAAAGCGTGATTACGTCGATATGGTGTTAGTGCATTCAGATGGAAATGATATGAACATTATTAATAATGAAGGAGCACTTCCGGAATTAGATAAAATGAAACAACAAGGTTTAATTCGCTCCTATGGTATGTCAACTAAAACCACTGAAGGTGGATTATGGGTAGTCGAAAACTGTGATGTTGTTATGGCCACCTATAATCTCAGTGATGAGCATGACTTGCCGGTTATTGCACGCGCAAAAGAATTAAATAAAGGCGTGGTGGTAAAAAAAGGATTGCAAAGCGGGCATGCAGATAAATCAGCCGGAGGCTCAGGTATTGAAGCTGCCTTTAAACATGTATTTAACCAGCAAGGTGTCACAAGTATGATCGTCGGCACAATTAATCTGCAGCACTTACGTGACAATGTGCAGATTGTAAATGACGTAACCCACACGGACTAATTGGAACTATTTGTGAATTCTAACTTGAATCAGCCAAAGAAAATTTTAGTTGTTGGACCCGCCTGGGTAGGCGACATGGTCATGGCGCAAAGCTTATTTAAAACGTTAAAAGAGCAAAACCCGAACTGTAGTATTGATGTGCTAGCGCCACCCTGGTCGTTACCAGTATTAAAGCGCATGCCTGAAATTAACCAGGGGATTGCTCTACCCATAATCCATGGACAGTTGGCTCTTAAAACACGTTACAGAGTTGGTCGACAGTTACGAGTTAATAATTACGATCAAGCGATAACCTTGCCGCGGTCGCTTAAAGCCGCACTGGTACCGTTTTTTGCTAAAATACCACTGAGAACAGGTTACCGTGGCGAACTGCGTTATGGTCTGGTGAATGATATAAAGAAACTTGATGAAGATGTATTAACTCAAACAGTACAACGCTTTACAGCACTCGCTTATAACGAAGAATTTGATGCCGCTCCCAAAATACATCAACCACTACTGAATGTTGATAAAGCTAATCGCGAATGGTTTATAAAAGATTTGCAACTTAAGACCAATAAACCCATTATCGCGTTTTTGCCGGGTGCCGAATACGGCGAAGCAAAACGCTGGCCAGCAGAGTATTACCGTCAGCTTGCTGAAATGCTAGTGAGTAATGGATATCGGATATGGGTATTGGGTTCAGAAAAAGAAGCCGAACTCGCCAGCATAATTTGTGACGAATACGAAGAAGATGTGATTAATCTCTGTGGCAAAACAAAACTAAAAGATGTTATTGATCTATTATCCTTTGTCGAGACCGCCGTCAGTAATGATTCCGGATTAATGCATATCGCTTGCGCTGTGGGTGTTAAAGTTGTTGCTATCTATGGATCATCCGATCCTGAATACACTCCACCATTATCAGATAATGCATCGGTCATGTATTTAAATTTGTCATGCAGTCCATGTTTTGATCGTACTTGCAAGTTTGAACACCTGGAGTGTTTGCGAAATATTAAACCTTTAGACGTTTTTAACCGGATTTACTAGCGAAGATACTTTGATGCCTACCTTATCCGTTTTCATAATTTGCATGAACGAAACCACTATGCTGGCAGACTGTCTTGAGTCGGTTAAATGGGCCGATGAAATTATCGTTCTGGATTCAGGGAGTAGCGATAATACCCTGGACATAGCAAAACAGTATACCGACAAAGTTTATGTTAATACCGATTGGCAAGGTTTTGGAATTCAAAAACAACGCGCACAGTCATACGCAAGCGGAGATTGGTTATTAAGTATTGATGCTGACGAGCGGGTGACAGACAAATTAAAGGAAGAAATTCAGACGGTTGTAAAACAGAATAATCAATCGAATGTTTATGCCTTACCAAGACTCCCCGATGTATTCGGCCATTTTTTACGTCATGGTGGCTGGTATCCGGCACGCAAGGTGCGCTTATACGCGCGTAGTGTTGGCCAATACGGAAATCAACGCGTTCATGAAAAACTGGAATTTAATTCAGCCGTTAAAACAGTAAATTTAAAGAATGATTTATTACATTACACCTATCGCGACCTGGAGCATTACCTGGTTAAGTCTGCACAGTATGCAACAGAGTGGGCTATCCAACGCCAACAACGTGGAAAAAAGTCGTCTTTGTTAAAAGGATTTCTTCATGGGGTAGGGTGCTTTCTAAAAATCTATATTGTTAAGGCCGGATTTTTAGATGGAAAGTATGGATTATTGATTGCCTTGCTCTCTGCACATTCTACTTTTGCAAAGTATGCCGACCTTTGGATTCGCCAGTCCAATCGGCAGACCAAATAGTTATAACTTAAAACCAATTTACTTGTTATTCGTTCCTGACTTATCAGTGATAATAGATTTATTGGAACTGTCACCGTTTCTTTTCATTCCAGAAAATCTGTTGCCAATAAAACGATCATAGGTATTTAGCATACGATTCCTTGTGCCGTTATAAATACGGGTAAGCACACGCGTTGGTAATACCTTGTTACCTTCAACGACTCCATTGCAGGGCGAAAATGCAAAATGAAGCTTGATGTTTTGTGCCAGTAAATATTGTTCGGGAGTAAAGAGACGTTTTTTCTGATTATTATCAAGGTCGGTAACTAACTGACGATCACATCCACAATCAAAATCACCCTTATCTGAATAACAAAAATCATGGATTTTACATTGGTTGTCTAATAAATCAATAGGATCAGGTGCGGTAGTGATATCAACCGGATGATTAGGGCCACACCAGTTGCCATAAAAAATAAAACCTGAATCAGAACTATTTGGTTGTATATTAGGTTGTCGAGTATCGTTTTGTTGTTCATTATTGGCGTTGCTGTCCTCCGCCAATAATATGGACGGATACAGATATAAAACGCTAATAAGAAATAAACAAGCCCGAAAACAATCTATTCTATATGATGGCATTATCTGGTGATATCCTATACTCAATCTAATAACTTTATATTATTGCAGATAATAACGCATCATCAAAATGGAACCTAATATGCTGATAATGAAACGAGTTTCAAACCTAATCATCATCGTTATATCTATTGCAATGTCAGCTTGTGTTGCACAGGAACAGTCTGAAACTGCAGCTACAGCAAATTCCGCTGGAAACACTCAAAAATGGATAGTGGCTTTAGAGATTGCCGGTGGCTTTGCCGGATGGATGAAGTATATTAGTACTGATTCTGCCGGGGTAGTGATTATTAGAGATTTAAAGCGAAATAAAATCACTAAAAATAAACTTAATAACAACGAGTTAACAGCACTATCAAATCTAATTCAGCAACATAAGAGAACTAAAATTGATCCCGCAACGCCTGATTTCATAAATAACTGCAAGGATTGTTTTACTTATAAACTGTCGATTCGTTCGCATAATCAACAGAGGCTTGAGAGTAGTAATGACTTAAACTTAAGTAAATCCAAGTTTCACAATATAGTGTTGTTTTTGAAGGAAATACTAGTGAAATATGAGAAGAAATGATGTGGTTATGGGGCAAATGAAGTGACATTTACAATAAATTTTGAACGGTTGTCTGTCGTTGCAATAACGATGGTGTTGAGTCTGGTTGTCAATGCGAGTGAGTCCAGAAAAAGTTCCGTAAGGAACGATCAAACTTTAGCTACCTGGAAGAAAGATGCTGAAGTTCGTAATCACCCTACTTCAGGAAAAACTCGTTTTATTACAATTAAAAACAAAAAGAAGTTACAGCGACAAAAAGGCCAGAACCGGGCTGACAGTATTTCTGAATCTTATGGCGCCGCTTTTGGTCTGACAAATCCGGCAAAAGAACTAAAGCTTAAAAAACAAACCCGACATGATGACTCAGTAACCACCTATCGATATCAACAACAGTACAAAGGTATACCGGTTATAGGTGCTGAACTTGTAGCCGGCGTAGACGCTCTGGATCAATTAAATTTTATTTCAGGTGAAACTGCGCTTAACCTGGCTCTAAATGTTGAACCTGAACTCACCTCGGAACAAGCACAAGATATCTCATTGAATGCCGTTGCGAAATGGTATCGTATTAAGCCTGAAAAATTACTGAGTAACACTCCCGAATTGTCCATTTTTAAACCGGATATGATTTCTCCAAATACAATGCCTGCCAGAGTCGTCTGGAAATTAACAATCTCGGCAGAAGAAATTAATGAGCTTATATTTGTCGATGCAATTTCGGGTTCCATTATGTTTCATCTTAATCAAATTCATTCTGTACTAAATCGTAGTACTTACTCTGCTGATAATACGACTGTATTTCAAGCGACCTTAATTTGTGATGAAACCGATCCCACTTGTACTGCCGGCGATACCGATGCTCAAGCCGCGCATCAATATGCTGCAGATACGTATAATTTTTATTTTTCAACACATGGCCGGGACGGTATTGATGGAGCGGGTGGTGAAATAATTTCGAGTGTACATGTTGGACCGGATTTTGAAAATGCAGCATGGACTGGAACCAAAATGATATACGGCAATGGATTTTCTCTAGCAGACGATGTGGTCGCTCATGAATTAACACATGGTGTAACAGAAAAAGAATCTAATCTATTTTATTATTATCAGGCTGGAGCAATAAATGAATCATTCTCTGACATATGGGGAGAGTTTGTCGACCAAACCAATGCAAGGGGTAATGATAATGCAAATGTTAAATGGAAACTTGGCGAGGATATTCCTGGCGTTGGTGTCGTTCGTAATATGGAGAACCCACCCGAATTCTCTGATCCGGATAAAATAACAAGTTCAAATTATTCAACAAGTAGCAGTGACAATGGTGGCGTACATACCAACAGTGGTGTAAATAATAAAGCTGCATACTTAATGACTGATGGTGGCACGTTTAATGGACAAACTGTTACCGGTATTGGTATTGAAAAGGTCGCTAAACTTTATTATGAAGTACAGACAAAACACTTAACCAGTGGCTCGGATTACCTTGATTTATATAACGCATTAATTCAGGCATGCACTGATTTAGTTACTGCGACGACCTTAACAACTTTAGAATGCACCCAGGTACAAAAAGCTTTAACCGCTGTTGAAATGAATCAAATGCCAGAAGCAGGATTTAATCCTAAAGGCAGTGAATGCCCTACAAATTCAACTAAAACGGCAACTACTTTTTCCGATAACCTGGAATCAGGTTTATCAAATTGGATCTTCACTCATGATACAGGGTTAAGGAATAACAACTGGGTCGACTGGTTAACGGTATCGACTGGCGCACCTTTTGCCACATCAGGCGTGCATTCATTGTATGGTGAAAATTCAAGTACCACTTCAGATAAATATGCACACATAAATGTCACCATTCCGATCCCTCTATCATCTGAAAAGATATTTTTATATTTCAAACATGTGGTCGATTTTGAAGCAGTAGAGACAGCATCACAAAATGCATACTTCGATGGAGGGGTTTTAGAATATAGTACCAATAGCGGTACAAGTTGGAATGATGCTGCCAATTTAATTGTCGATGGTAAAAATTATACCGGTATTATTGAGTCGGCATATTCGAATCCTTTGGGAGGGCGACTAGGGTTCTCTGCCCAGAGTAATGGGTATGTATCTACACGGGTTAATTTATCTTCTTTTTCAGGGCAGTCCATACTGCTACGTTGGCGGGTTGCAACAGATACGTCAGTCGCTGGATCCGGTTGGATACTTGATGATATTAGTATTCATACTTGTCAAGGCTCAATGAATAGTTTGCCAACTGCACGTGCAGGAGCAGATCAGTATGTAAATAATGGCGATTCCGTAACTCTAAATGCGGATAGTAGTAGTGACATCGATGCTCCTATTGTAAGTTATAACTGGGAGCAAATTGGAGGTAAGGTTGTTAGCCTTAGTAGTGCAACAACGGTATCCCCGACTTTTACGGCATCAGGTGGTGGTGGAATACTTGCTTTTAAATTAACGGTAACAGACAGTGATGAATTAACCGACACGGATATTATTAATGTTATTGTAAATACTAAACCGACAGCGATAGCCGGAACTGATTTTTCAGTTGAAGAATCAAGTCGGGCTACATTGAATGGAAGTTTAAGTTTTGACACCAATGGACCTATTATTAGCTATCAGTGGACGCAAACAGCAAACGGTACTTCAATTGTTGTACTGGATGACCCGGCCAGTGCGAATCCAAGCTTTGATGCCCCTGCACCGAATCAAACATTAGTATTTTCTTTAACGGTAACGGATAATACGGGAAACACATCATCGGCTGATACTGTTAATGTCACTATTACACCAAGAGTGACAATCAAGGCAGGTGGCGGTGGAGGTTGTAGCATTAATTCCACAGCCTCGTTTAATCCATTTATGTTTATAGTATTATTAGGTCTTGCTGTAATACATTTAAGATCTAAATCTCGTTCAGTGAAAATATCTAAAATTTAAAGAGTTCAGACTTTTTGCTTATTTTTATTTTTGCAAATAACACGTACTAATTTTAGTGGCAGCCTGCTCAATATCAATTGTACTCATATCTTCAGCTTCGCTCGATTCGGGGGGGCTAAAAGCAAGTCGATTTATTTCAGAATTTAGGGTTTGCCAACGTAAAGCGGTAGCTGAGCGGCGCCGGGTATAAAAAGCTGCAGTCGGGCGATCTAATACTCCGGCAATATGTAATGGCCCGGTAGAACCACTAATAAAGCAATCCGCAAAATCCAAATGCCGGCTAAAACTCTCTAACCCTTCTTTTGATTCATACAATACTTTTGCATGAGTGATCTCGGCATATACAGATTGAGCAGGGTGTTCTTCATTGGGTCCATAACTAACAATAATAGTCAGTGGCCTGGTACTGCTAAGTGCATTGGCGAGTTGAGCAAATTGATGTGGTGATAAATTACGTGCAGAACCGCCAGAACCCGGATGGATGAAAACTAATAAATGGTTATTCGGAATATTGTGCGCACTAAGAAAGGCTTGTTTCAAATGAATAGCCGTATCAGCTTCAAATTCCAAAAAAGGTGCCTGTACTGTTTGTACTGGATTAATATTCAATAATGAGAGCAGGTATTCGGCGAGATCTTGATTATAGCGGTGTTCTGGTTTTTCCGAGCGTGAACGCTGTTGAGTAATACGATGATTGTAAAAAATTTGGCCAATTTTTGTCGCTGGTGCAATGCGCACTGGTATTCTTGCGATAAAGGCAGCTAAAGCGACAGGCAAGCTGGAAAATAAGGTAATTATGGCAGAGTAGTCTTGTAGTTTTAGCTGTTCAGCGAGTTTAAATGTGGCTTTAAATTTATTAGAATTTGGCGAAACAGACACAGGATCAATGATAACCTGGTCAATAAATTTACACAATTTGGCCATTGGCGCGGTATACTTCGAAACCAGAACATGAATTTCAGTATCGGGTAAGTTCTTTTTTAAGATGGCAAATGTCGAGAAGGATACTAAAAGATCCCCCAATTTGTCGTTACGGACAATTAGTATTTTTTTTATAGAATTGGAATTAATTGTTGTATGCATCAAGGAAAATATTTTACGGTGTCATGCTGATAAATGCCAGTATTTATATGGGTGAAAATAAATGCCGGTTAACAAACTACATTCTATATAATAAAGAATGTAGTTTAATAATAACGAAAAAAGTGTAAACAATGAAGTTTTGGTATGAAAGAGGTGCATGGGTCTCCCCCAAGGCACGAACAAAATTTAAAGATATATCGCCTGCAGATATAAAAAGCATTGCTATCATTCGCCATGCTGCATTAGGCGATATGATTTTAACACGCGCATTTATTACAGAAACCCGTAAATTTTTTCCAAATGCATCTATTACATTAAGTGTCGTGAGTAATTATCAGTTTGGTGTACCTGAAGATATGGTCGATAGAGTACATGTCGCTATTGGTAGTGACCAACGCGAAGTTCCTAAAAAAGAACAAATAAGAGTAGCAAAATCGTTAGGCGAACACGACCTTATTTTTGATATGGCTGTTTCCAGCCGTTCATTACTCTTGTGCCTATTAAATAAAGCCAAATTAAAAATTAGTTTCCCATATCGAAAGTGGCAGCGAGTATTTTATGATGCTTGTATTTGTCGATCCGACTTACAATTTGAAGCCGAAACATTATTAGATATGTTGCGCCTGTTTGGCGCCACACCATCAACACCTCCGGATTTCAAGGTGGCATTAATTGAACTGAAGTCTGAACTAAAGCCAGCTAAGCCATATATTGTTTACTTTACCAGTGCATCAATTGAAAATAAATGTTGGCCTGGGAAACACTTTGCTGATTTAATTCAGCAGCTCGCGAAACAGCACCCAAACTACCATCATGTGATTTTAGAAGGTTTGGCAAAGTGGGAATCCGTTGAACCAATTGTAAATCAAATATCGAGCGAGGGTGATTTCTCCAATATCTCAGTGCAAAAGGCGATGCCATTAGATGATACCTTAGCTTTCCTGGCCAATGCTGTACTTGTAGTAAGTAACGATACTGGTATTCGTAATTTGGCAATCTGTTGCCCAACCCCAACGGTTGGTATATTTTATTCGACAGTCCCATACCGATATTGGCCACGGTATGGAAAACATGATGCGGTTTTTCAGGCCGATGGAGGTATTCCTTCCGTAAAAGCTGTAAAAGATTCCATTAACAATATATTGCAGAGTTAGAGTCTTACAATGAACTCAAAAGAATTAATTCCTGATACAGAAATAAAGCATAAAATATTGATTGTGCGTGTGGGTCGGGTAGGCGATATGGTAATGATTACCGCGGCTTTAAATGCCATACTGGATAATTTCAAGCAAGCTGAGGTGCATCTTTTAACCAGTAGCGATGGCAAACGAGTACTTAATAACTTCAATCATCGCGTAACGCAATTTTATATTTATAATCGCAAGTCGCTGCTTGTAAACTGGTTGCGATATAAATTACGCAAACTCATTGGCCTGGAAAACTATACGCATATTTTTTGTTTCGAAACCAATCCCGGTTATTTAAAATTATTCACAAGAAGCAAAGCAGTCATTCATGTGAATGAGCATTGTGTAAAAGAAAAAAATTATGCATGGCACTGTTTGCAAACGGTTAATCGAGTGACTCATCAGGATATAAATAAATGGGTTTCTCTAACGGTAACGGCTGACGCAATAAAGCAGTCTGCGGATATGTTTTTGGCAAATAATATTGATAAAAAGAATTATATAGTCGGGATTCATCCCAGTTTTAGCGCATTAAAGAAAAATAAATTTCGCAGTCAGCGCGATATTCATGAACGCGGCTGGCCAGAGAAAAATTGGGCTGAGTTGGCTCAGGCTTTAATGCAATATGGTGAAACGATGAATATAAAAATTCATGTGATTATGGATTTACTTGAAGAAGATCGAGCGCTAGGTGAGCGAATTGTCGAATTAAGCAATAATGCCGTTACTTTGATTATTCCTTCCATGAATTTCGAGCGCTATAAAGCAACGCTTCAGTCGATGGATTTACTGATTACTCCAAATACCGGGCCAATGCATGTTGCCGGTGCATTAGGTACACAGATGGTAGCATTGTTCTCGGTTGAATCCCCTGATAATTGTGGCCCCTATGTGTCAGACGAGCAGTACACAGCATTGTGTGCAGAAGCTATGCTAAATTCGGAACGAGGTTTATCTGCCATAATGGTAGATACAGTTTTTAATGCCTGCATTGAATATATCCACTAAATTAGTTTTAAACTTATAGCTTTCAGTAAATAAGGGAAATTAAATAATTTTAATAAAGTGAATATTATGAATTTTAATCCAGAAGTTGTTCAATGAGAGTTGTGGTTCTCTGTCTTTCACCATCACGTGGTGGCCTCGAGTTATACGCGCTTGAAGAAATACGACAACTCATAAAGCGTGGCCATGATTGTTGTGCAGTTGTTAGTTCTAACAGTTATTTATCCGCAACTCTGGAAAAAGAAAATATTCCGTTTCACACCCTGAAACTGGCTTTCAAAAAATTACCTTTGCTTGCCGCAAAAAATCTTAGCGCTATTTTAATTGACTTCAAGGCAACCACCTTACATTTTCATTGGGGACAGGATTTGTATCTTGCTGCATTAGCCAAGGCAATATTTAACAACAAGCTGGCTCTGGTTCATTCCCGTCATATGAACTTGACTCGGAATAAGAAAGATTTTTTCCATAGCAGGTTTTATCAACAGATTGATTTATTACTGGTGGGAACAAAACTGTTACAGAATGATGCTCGACGCTATCTGGCATTAGCTGAAGATAAAATTAAGTTATTATATCTCGGCGTCAAAGCACCTGTTAAGGCGAATACCGACTGTGAACAGTTCTTTAATGATGTAAGCTTTAAAAGACGCCGATTAAATTTAGCTATATTCGGCCGGATTGAAGAGGGCAAAGGCCAGCATCTGGTCGTTGAAGCGCTACAACGAATGGTCTTAGCAGGTAAAGATATTTCGCTGACACTGGTAGGGCATACAATGGATGTCGTATACAAAACTAAACTTGAGCAGGGCAGCCGAGATATCAGTGACTTTATTCAGTTTAAAAAATTTGTAAATAATGCCGCTGATAGTATGAGTTGTTTCGATATTATCGTATTGAGCACCCATTGCGAAACTTTTGGATTGGTATTGATAGAGGCAATGCGTGCAGGGGTAGCAGTGATCGGTACAAACGCCGGTGGAGTACCGGAAATTATTCGGCATGCCGAAACGGGCTTACTTGTAGAGCCAAGAAGTTCAGCAAGCATGCAACAGAGTATTGAGCAGCTTTATAATCAGCCGGCATTGTTAGAAAAAATATCCGCAGGTGGGAAACAAATTGCGGACAAGATTTTTTCGGATGACGTACACTATGAGCATTTAGAACAAGAGCTCAAATCTGTTACTCTGGCAGTTACCATTTCATAGTTTTATTGGTGAAGATAAAATGAGTATTATTCAAAAGCGGTTTAAGAATGAATATATTCTGTACGATTCAGAAATTTTTGTGAATCCGGATGATATTAGTTTTAGTGTAAAAACATGGGCTAACCGTAGCGCAATTATAGGCTTCGCAGAAGGACGTGGCACGACTTTTTTTGTTGACTACCAGGGACGAGAGTTGGTACTGCGACATTATAAACGTGGTGGCAAGATAGCGGAATATGTTGAAGATCAATATATGTGGTTAGGCCTTTCCTTTACACGAGCCTGGCGTGAGTTTCAACTTTTAGAATATATGCAAAAATGGTCACTTCCTGTGCCGCGGCCGGTTGCCGCGCATGTTGTTAGAGATGGCTTGTTATACAGGGCCGATCTTATTACGCAACGGATTCGAAACTCGCGTTTGTTATTAAATGAACTTCAAAATAATTCGCTAGAGCAAGGCCACTGGGTTGCTCTTGGAGGTGTTATTCGTCGCTTTCATGACAAAGGTATTCATCATGTAGACCTGAACGTAAAAAATATTTTGCTTGATGATGGTGGGCGTTTTTATGTCATAGATTTTGATAGATGCAGTAAGCGTAAGCATGCAGTTCATTGGAAACAAGATAATATTAATCGTTTGAAACGTTCTATAAAAAAAGCTACTTCACTCGACCCTACTATTATATATACCGAGCAATGTTGGGAGTGGTTTCTGGACGGTTATTCTAATTAATATATAGCAAAGTATTGCTTCTAAACTAATATAAGCGTTACTTGATTTTTAACTCTGGATAAATTTTTTGTAATTCGGATAGATATTTATCTAAAACAGTTTGTTGTTGCAGCATGAGTTGAACAGCATTGTGTTGAAGCTCTTCAAGCATCGCTGGTTGAGTTAATAATGAATAAATTGTTTCTGGTAAGGCTTTAGCATTCTCAAGCTGAATCCCCGCCTTATTGTTTACAAACAGTAGCGCTTCATCCTGGAAGTTTGTCATGTAAGGTCCGAATACCACTGTCTTTTGTGCATGCGCGACTTCTAGAATATTTTGGCCGCCCTTGTTTACAAAAGAACCACCCATAATCACAAACTCAGCACCCTTTATAAACGTTACTAGCTCGCCAAAAGTATCGGCGATATAAAGGTCGGTGTTTTCCGCAATCGTCTCATTTCTACTGCGGATAGCAATGTTTAAATTAAATTTTTCGAGTTGCTTGATTATTGTATTTAGACGGCGTGGATGACGTGGAACAATAATTAACAAATGAGAAGATGCTTCTATTTTATTAATAGCTTCTTGCCATGCATCTACAATTAATATTTCTTCATCATCTCGCGTAGAAGCGGCAAGTACATACGGCTTTACTGTCTTAAATGTGGCGATGTCTTTTTGGCTATCAAGTTGATAAAATTTTATATTGCCAATGGTTTTAACAATTGAGGCGGGTGCGCCGAGTTTAATAAAGCGCTGAGTGTCTTCTGCGCTGCGGGTTAAAATCGCTTTTGTGGTTTGTAAGGAGGCTTGATATCGTTTTTTAATCCAGGGTGATGTATGCAAGGTGCGCTTTGACAACCGGCCATTAACGATAGTAATAGGTAGGTTCATTGCATGGCATACTGAAAATAAATTTGGCCAGAGTTCGGTTTCAATAATAAATAAACATTGCGGGCGAAGTTGCAGAATAAATTTTCTAATTGCCCATTGCCAATCAACCGGGCAGTAGAAATGTGTTACTTCAGTACTTAATATGTTATTAGCATGTACAGCAGATGAAGGAGTATTGGTTGTCAGAATGACTGAATTATTCTGTGCGAGTTTATGAATTAATGGTACAGCCGCATTAACTTCGCCAACCGATGCCGCATGAATCCATATGGAAACAACTCGCTTGTTTTTAAGTGGGGTAAACATTAAACCTAAACGCTGGCTGAAATATTTAAAGTCCTTATTGCGTAGTGCCAGCCATGCAGCGTGAATGACTACGGGAATACTTAATAAAACGAGTAAGAGCCGGTAACGGTTCATTGGTAATATATTACTTAACGAGTTTGGAAATGGCTTTGAACTGGGCATGGTTAGCATCGCGTAACCATTCAAAACAAACGGATTCAGAGTTGGTTGCTATACAACCCGCATGCTTCATGCGTTGAATGGCATTTTGATGGTGGGATATTTTGCGTGAACACATCGCATCAGTTGCTATGTAAACCTGGTAGTCCAGCTTGAGTAATTCAATGGCTGTTTGTAAAACACAAATATGAGATTCCATACCGGCAAGTATAACCTGATTTTTGTTTAAAGCTTTCAGGGCATCTTTAAATTTTTGATTACTGGCACTGGAGAAACAGGTCTTGTCGATGACTTGTGTCGTTTCCGGCAGGTTGTCGCCGAGTTCACTTACAGTTGCTCCTAATCCCACAGGGTATTGCTCCGAAACCAGAACAGGAATATTTAATAGACTTGCCGCTTGAATCAGGAGCTGTGTATCGGCGATTACTTTTTCCATAATTTTTTCAGGCATGGCTGCACTTAATTTCTGCTGGATATCAATAACAACGAGTACACTGTTATTTCTATCACAAAGCGAAGCTAACGTTATGTGTTCGCTCACTATTGAATGCCGATAGTGGACAATGCGCTTATTTTCTCTAAGTCACTCGATATTAGTATACCGGCCGCTTTTTTAAGGCGTAAGGTTTCCAGCAAGTAATCATAACGAGCACGGGCATAGTCTTTTTTCGCGAGAAACAATTCGCGTTGCGAATTGAGCACGTCAACGGTCGTTCTTGTTCCAACTTCAAAACCGGCTTGTGTGGTTTCCAATGCTTTCTCGTTTGAAATAACGGCTTGTTGCAGCGCCTTTACCTTGCTAATGGTTGCAATTACATTAAGATAACCACTGCGTGCCAGGCGCTCGGTTGCGCGTTGGGTTTGGATATATTGTTGCTTGGACGCATTGTATAAATAACGTGCCTGAGTTGTTTTTGAAGAGGTTCTGCCACCTTCGAATAAGGGCATATTAAATTGCAAAGAGATACTCGTTTCATCCGTTTCCCTGGATCCAAAAAAACCGCCGCCGATATTGGTATGGTCCTGTTTAGCAACCAAATCTAAAGTAGGTAAATGCCCCGCGCGTTGAATCGAAATTTCATCCTCGGCTATTTGCATAAATTGTTTTGCTGCAATTAATTCCAAATTATTTTTAAAGGCCAGTTTTGCCCACGCGTCAATGTTGTCGGGGTTGGGTGTAAGTAATGGAAAGGTTTCCTTTAGTTCATTAACATCGGTAAGGGTGAGGCCGGTAATTTCACGTAAATTTTCCAGCGCAATTTGAACTTGATTTTTTGCGGTAATCACTTGTGCAACGGACAAGTCGTGGCGTGCGCGTGCTTCATGCACATCGGTAATCGCAATTAAGCCGACTTCAAATTTTTGTTCCGACTGTATCAAGCGCTGGCTAAGAGAGGTGAATTCAGCATTGTTAAATTTTAAATTATCTTTAGCTGCGAGCACGTTAAAGTAACTAGTGGCAACGCGTAATATTAAATCATGTTTTGCGGTGTCAAAATCGGCTTGCGCTTTTAATATAGTCGCGTTGCTTTGGCTTATGCGAACAAAATCACTTTGACGAAATAACGCCTGAGTAATGCTAAGAGTGTAGCCATCGCTGTCGTATGATGATGTTCCGGCAGTTCCTTTTATATCCTGGTCTGTACTGCTGCGATAAGCCGAAAAATTTATTTGCGGCAGCACTGCCGCCCAACTTTGCGGGTTGGCTTCTTGCTGCGCCAGATAATTTGCTTCGCTACTGAGATAGACCGGGTCGCTTTTTTCAGCTAATTGGTAAATTTGAAATAAGCTAACCGGCTCATTAGCCTGGCCTTGAAAGGGAAGAGTAAAAGTAAGAATAGAAAGTACGGGTAATAGCCATTTTTTTTTCATGATTTCAATATCGTTTCATATTGGGGTCAACTTCATATGCCCAAGCTGCCACGCCACCTGTTAAGTTGATTAAGTCAGTAAATCCTTCCGTCTCTAAGTATTGTGCCACTTGTCGACTCCGAATTCCATGATGACATATCACAACAATTTCTTCATTGCTTTTAATCTTACTATTGGCTGCATAGTCGGGTATTTGGCGCATTGGCACAAGGACGGAGTTTTCCAGATGGCATTGCTCGAATTCCCATGGTTCCCGCACATCCAACAATAGGGGGGCTACGGAATTATTTTCACTAACAGATTGCAGATAAGCCTGCAGTTGAACAGGAGTAAAGTGGCGCATAAGTAGGGGCTATTTTATTTGGTTTGGGGGCCGGGGTCTAACTAAAAAATAAAACGCGCAGGCTCGGGTGCATTTTTTAATGCCGGAACCACGGTTTCAAAAAGGTTTTCGCGTTTAAATTCGTTCTCGCTAATACGGGTAATGAGTTGCACTTCCATAGCCGGTGCATCGCCCACAATAGCGAGTAATCGCCCACTTACATTCAAGCTTTTCTCAAAATTCTCAGAAAGTTTTGGTGTAGAGCCGGTTAGTACAATAACGTCGTAAGGGGTATGGTTGTCCCAACCTCTAGCGCCATCACCAATTTCGAGGGTGACATTACTAATGTCATGGGCAGCCAGTTTACGGGCCGCTTCATCACTCATTTCCTGGCTAATATCCACGCTAAATACCCGCAATGCGAGGTGGGCCAGCAATGCTGTCAGGTAGCCACTGCCAGTGCCAATTTCCAGTACGGTTTCATGGGGCTGCACTTGCAGAGCTTGTAAAATTCGGGCTTCCATACGCGGCGGTAACATCCATTCATCATGCCCGAGTGGAATTTCAAAATCGGACAGGGCGCTGTTTCTATATTCAACCGGCACAAAATCTTCACGGTGGATTTCACTTAACAGGTTTAATACGCCCAGATCCAACACATTCCAGGGGCGAATTTGTTGTTCAATCATATTGTAGCGAGCGGTATCAAAGTTCATGTCGGCGTATCCATTAGAATATTATTATGGCAGCAAGGTTAAGCGGTTTGCGGAGTTCAGGCAAGCAATAAGGGCGTAAAGGCTATTTTATGTTCTGTTAGACCAATAAAAAAAATGTATAAGACCAGCGTAACCAATTGATTTATATAAGAATGAATGACCACTATTGGGTAATGTTCTTATACCTTATATATAGGGAGATGTTGGGATGTCACTGTTTCTTTCTTTCCTGCCAAATGAAGGGAATTACCGTAAAACTAAAGGTGTTTACTGCGCTTGCATTCCAATCGTCCATCCATCAAACTTGTATCTTATCGCTAGGGGAGCCACCGTACATGTATCCAGATACACCGGCTGAGAGTTATACCCTTTGAACCTGAACGGATAGTACCGGCGTAGGAAAGCGTGAGCCAAGGCTTTTTTGTAACTATAAATTTAAGCTGGCAACCCTGTCTCTATATTCCGCGTTTACACCAGTATCTCCGTTTATTACATTTAGTATTAATACCCAATAAATTGAGGATATTCCTATGAGCGCCGTACCAGAAGATTTTTTGAGCAAAACCGCAACCCTAAACGATGCCTCAATTCAGCCGTTCCCTAATTCGCATAAAATTTATGTGCAAGGCAGCCGCCCGGATATTCAGGTGCCGATGCGCGAAATTACCCTGTCGGATACCACAACCGCCGGATCAGATGGGGGCGGCGTAGAAAAAAATGCCCCCCTTACTATTTACGATACGTCCGGGCCTTATTCAGACCCGGATGTAACGATAGACATTTGCAAAGGCCTCGCCGATGTTCGCACTCCATGGATTGTAGACCGTGCCGATACCGAAGTCCTTGAAGGCCTCAGTTCAGCCTATGGCCGAGACAGCGCCGAAGATACCAAACTCGACCATATGCGTTTCGAACACCACATGCGTAAGCCGCGCAAAGCATTGCCCGGTAAAAATGTGTCGCAAATGCATTACGCCAAACAAGGCATCATCACCCCGGAAATGGAATACGTTGCCATTCGTGAAAATTTAAAATTAGAGCAATACGCAGAAGAAGTTGCCAGGCAACACCCCGGTAAAAGTTGGGGCGCCAGCATTCCGAAAAAAATTACCCCTGAATTTGTGCGCGACGAAATCGCCCGTGGCCGAGCCATTATTCCAGCCAACATTAATCATACCGAATTAGAACCCATGATTATCGGCCGTAACTTTTTAGTAAAAATTAATGGCAACCTCGGTAACTCGGCACTGGGTTCAAGCATTGAAGAAGAAGTGGATAAAATGACCTGGGGTATCCGTTGGGGCTCCGATACCATTATGGATTTATCCACCGGTAAAAACATACACGAAACCCGCGAATGGATTATTCGTAACTCGCCTGTTCCAATCGGCACGGTACCAATTTATCAGGCACTGGAAAAAGTAAACGGCAAAGCCGAAGACCTAACCTGGGAAATGTTCCGCGACACGTTAATCGAGCAAGCCGAACAAGGTGTGGATTACTTTACCATCCACGCCGGTGTGTTATTACGCCATGTGCCTTTAACCGCAAAACGGGTTACCGGTATCGTATCGCGCGGCGGTTCGATCATGGCCAAGTGGTGTTTAGCGCATCACACAGAAAATTTCTTATACACCCACTTCGAAGACATTTGTGAAATCATGAAAGCCTACGATGTAAGTTTTTCATTAGGTGACGGCTTACGCCCCGGTTCCATTCAAGACGCAAACGACGAAGCACAATTTGGTGAACTCGAAGCACTCGGCGAGCTAACAAAAATTGCCTGGAAGCACGACGTACAAGTCATGATAGAAGGCCCCGGCCATGTTCCCATGCACATGATTCAGGAAAACATGACCAAGCAGTTGGAAGAATGCGACGAAGCACCTTTCTATACACTTGGGCCATTAACCACTGACATCGCACCGGGTTACGACCACATAACATCAGGTATTGGTGCCGCCATGATAGGTTGGTTCGGTTGTGCCATGCTTTGTTACGTAACCCCTAAAGAACATTTAGGTTTACCAAATAGAGACGATGTAAAAGAAGGCATCATCACCTACAAAATTTCAGCACACGCAGCCGATTTAGCCAAAGGCCACCCCGGCGCACAAATCCGCGACAACGCCATGAGTAAAGCGCGTTTCGAATTCCGTTGGGAAGACCAGTTTAATATTGGTTTAGATCCAGATCGTGCAAGAGAATATCATGATGAGACCATGCCGAAAGACGCACACAAAGTGGCACACTTCTGTTCTATGTGTGGGCCAAATTTTTGTTCGATGAAAATTTCGCAAGACGTTCGGGATTATGCAGCGAAGGAAGGGATTGGCGTAGAGGTAGTAATGGAAGAAGGGATGAAGGCTAAGGCTGCGGAGTTTAAGAAGCAGGGTAGTGAGATTTATACTAAAGCTTAGATGATGAAGCCCGCTTAAAGCGGGCTTTATTGTAATGGAAGTATGTGGATATCTTTACCCATTGTACCGAGATTTTCAAATGGAACGTGATGAATTAGTAATATTTTACAGGTATGTTGTTGATTGTTCGGTGAAATATATTAACAAGCATCATCCAGTAATGTTTGATCCGAAAACAAAGCCTATTGTTGAAAGCAGAGATAGCTTTTTATATAGGTATTCGTCAGTACTTTGGCACAAGGATATTCTTACTTCTCAACATAGTAAAAATGAGGAAGTTTTTAGAAGTTTGTTTTTAACGGGAAAGGATGACCATATGCATTTAAAAGATAGTCATCAAGTTATATTTTTTTTATTTGATGATGTGATTTTTAATCTAATGTCGATGTATGACTATCTAGGTAACTATTTAGCTGTATTGATGTTGGGGGCTGATAATCGTTCAATTAAATGGAGTGGTTTATTAAATGCATTAAGGGATAAATCCAATAAAATGAATGGGAGTGTTATTGCAAAAAATATAGTAGATATTGATAAAAATTTTGTTGTTAAACTTTCACAATTTAGGGGCGATCTTATCCATAAAAAATCTCATTTAGGTGACGGTGAAGCAAGTGTAGATTTAAATGATGAAGTGAAAGCTACTATAAAAATATTAATACCTAATAGACTTTTAAAGTTATTGCCAATATTTAGCAAAGGTGAAGAAGTAGAAATTATTGAAGGTGCAAGTAGAATTATTGACGAGAGTGTAAACTTAATCAGAAGCATTATTGATGACTCAGTCCATTTATAATTAAATGGGATCAGTGTACAGTTTCCTCTACTATTAGCGTTTAATGTGTTCTGTCCAAGTTATTTTGGTTTCTGATCCGATTTTACATTTTAATTTTTTACTGCAAAATTAGAGAAATGAAAATGAAATTAATAATTGAATTTTATAATTGGATAAAATCTAAATCATATTGCTTATTCGAGATATTGGCTTTTCTGGCTCAGTGGGATATGTTAAGAAAAATTGGTAATAAGAAAATTGTACAGTTCACTATTGTTATTCCTATAATTGGCTATTACTTGCTATTTAGCTCCGAACTTAAATTGTATTACTATACGGTATTTGATGCTCAATTAAGTAATGAAGAAATACCGTGGAAATTATTGTATTACTACTACGGTTTTTTAGCTATGGGTTTTGCTTCAGTGTTATTCAATTGGACTTGTCCAAATGAGATTCAGCGAAATGGTGACAAAGAACAATTTGCTATGAATGAGATTCATGTGACACATAGAAGTAAATGCTATGAAATGATTTCAACTATATTTAATGCGTACTCCAAAGAAGCTGATAAAAAGGGAACAAGACTTGATGTTTTTTTTCAATGTAGAAAATTACCTGTTGCTATTGTGTCTCCTTTTATGACTGTATATGAGAAAATCATGCAAGATGATGCAATGCATGATGTTGATAAGTTGTACAGGCATCCAGGTGCGCATGATGTCATTGAAAACATGATTAATGATAGTAGTGTTGACATAATGTATGGTTACTATGATTCTATAAATCGCAGTATGTCATGGTTAAGGGGAATTATTTTTAGTTCTTATATAATAGGTTTTGTATGCATACTATTCCCTGCAGTCAACACACTTATGCAAGTGGTAAGTTATACGTGGGAGTTATTAACATAAAAAAAGGAATTGGTGACAATCGATAATCATTTAGATTTGTCATCTATCCCACTTTACAAAGATTGCAGAAAAAATAATTTTTAATTACTATTAAACGATTCTCGATAAATGGAAGTATTAAAAGCTAAGGAGTGGGCATGAAACGACCATCATTTTCTAAATTAAAGAAGAATTATAAGGTTAAATCAACAGAACACCATACTTGTTCAATGTTGTTTCCGAATACTTGCGCGATTCGTATGAGTGAGGCGCTTGTTAAAACAGATGCTAAGTTCTTAGACAAATTCAAAATATCAGCTAAAAATAAGTGCCCACATGGTTATATTCGTGGTGCGCAGGATCTAGGTGCTATATTGGCTAAAACATCTGTTTTAGGAAAACGAGATATTGGTTGGTCAGCGCAAGCAAATGGAAAACCGCCTGCTGATGCTATCGGAAAAACAGGTATTGTTTGTTATATGAATATTCCTGGATATGGTGGCCAAGGTCATATAGATTTATGGAATAAGAAAGTACCTGTTGGTCAGGCATATTGGAAAGCTAAAACAATTTGGATGTGGGAGTTGTAATGAGGAAAATAATTATTCTATCTTTATTGATGGTGGGCTGCACATTACATGCTGAGCCTTTAACGATATATGGTACTAAGCTAGAAATAACGAATACATGTAAGATAAAGGCGACCAATAAAAAAGGTGTTTCAAGTACCATCAAGCCAGACTTACCTGAGTCGAACAATTGTAAATTTATAAAATATGATGATACAAATATCATACATCTTGAGCATATCTCGACGGCTTACATGGTGCTAGTTGAATCAACTGAAATGGATAAGGAAGTCTGCATATCAACGCATACCGCAATCGTGGTAAAAAAAGATGGTGATGTGATTAAGGCGGGTTCGAATATGACAAGTGGAACTTGCCACATTGACAGAGAACAAAAGCTCTTCCATTATTTTGCGCATGAAATGAAGCTCATTAAGTAGTTCTTGTAAAAAAAGCATGGGGTCAAACCCTGACGGATCCCCACAACTTTCATTATAAACACAGCAAAAAGTCTTCATTCATTTGTTGTAATGCTAAGTTGAAGCTTTTGTACTGAATATTATAGCCATTCCGCTTTAAGTATTGCCAGCCGATACTAAAAGTCGATAATACATTTCTGTGTTTAATGGTATTGGCTTGATATGAATGATGGACGTTTTTTTGTTTGGCAACCAGACCAAGCAACCAAAGAAGGAAATGTGTAATTGCAGCAATAAGTAGAGCAACATTCAGTCTGCCTTTTTGATAACTTCGGCAATGTCTTAAACTCAGTCCATTATTTGTATTTTTCAGATCTCTAAAGGATTCTTCAATCTGCATTCGTTGAGCATATATTTTAATGATTTGTTGTGCGTTATATTGTTGTACAGATAACGATGTAAAGATCAACCAGGGTTCATTTCCTCGTTTAGCATATTTTAAACTCGAACTACATTGAATTTTTTTACCCCGTAAATTTTTATGCGTTCTTTTTTTAGGTATTGACTTAATAATATGAAAATATCCTGTCACAGGACTCGCTTTTGCCAGTGCTGTTTTAAATAGATAAAATGGCTTTAGTTTAGCCAAGGAATAGAGATTTTTTATTGATATCCATTTATCGTCATTAAGTGCTTTATATTGTGTGTTATTTCGTACTCGGCCGACAAAATCCCATCCCAATGAAGTGATAAGATTAAACCATGGCCCGCGAAATCCTGCATCTGTTACAATAATAGGCTTACAGTCTTTATGTAAAACCTGTTTAAGTTTATTAATAAACTCTTTATGCGTCGATGCTTTCATGTATTCTGATTCACGATAACTCTTTTCAAAAACAGTCATTGCTCTGCCTTTAACCGGACAGGATGCGCGTAAAAAGTGAAACTCGCCACAAGGCGTTAACCCCGACCAGTCGATTGAAATCGTCAGACGCTTACAATTATTAATCGTTAGTTTTGTCATTTTTTTATAATACTGTATCGCTGACTGTTGAGTATTATGATTACCAAATAAACGATCGATTCGCTTTATATTGTTTTTAATTAAAGCTTTGCTTTGTAAATGTCGCCCTAAAGCGGCGATAGAAAGATGTTTACAGACGCTTAGCGTAACAACCGCTTCAAGCAATGTATTATGATTACGTTTATCAATAAAAGCAGATGTGTCTTTAAAGGTTTTATGTAATAATTTTCGGATGTGCATAGCAGCTTTCTCCTTAAGCTTAATTCTTTGGCGGAACTAAACTAATGAGATCATAAACTGCTATGCACTTCAATTGTTTTTTACTATCCTTATGATTTTGTTAATAAAGTTATGGGGATTCGTCAGGGTCAAACCTTACATTTGACATTATCTAATGGAAATTAGATATTTTGGATCAGAGTAAAAACTCAACCCGATTAGTAATTGAAAAAATGAAGCGCAGCTTCTTATCTACATCAGCATGTTGTAAGTTTAGATATCTATCCAGATACCAATACCAATATATTTTTCACGGTCTTGAAAAAACTCACCAAGTTGTGAGCGCCCATTATAATATTCAAGTCCCAATCGCCAGTGGCGTTTATTTTGTTCAGATACAATCCCCATTTGCATTGTAGTATTAATATCCCAGTTATTTTCTTCATACAATGAATGGTCTAGCGCTATATACCAGCCGAGTTGTTTAAAAAAATATTGAGGCTTTTCATACTGTATCCCAAGCTCAGTTCGCCATGGACGTTGCAATGATTTGTTTCGTAAATCGTGTCCCCATGCAATTTCGGCATAGCTTTGCCAATGGGGAGAGAATGTCCACATAATACCGGCGCGAGTTTCTTGACGAGTATAGTTGATGCGTTGTCTTCCGGTTCGTTCTGCGAGTTCATCACCAACGTGACTGGAAATATGATGAATACCTAAACGATAGGCAAGGGCTTCACTTGTATGGATATCTAATGACAAAGCGTAGATACCATCCCAGCCAATATTATCTTCAGAGTTATCTGCATCGAATTGACCATGGAAACCGCCTTCCAGGGTTAATTGCCATGAGTTTTTTCTATACAAGCCTAGCCTTCCACCGAGTTTTAAATCAAATCGGCGACGGCTTGTATTCGCAATAGATGTTTTTTCAAAAAAAAGGCTTTTAGCACTAAAGGTAGAGCGTAAAGGATTTGCTATGTAGTCGGGATAAAGTTGATCTATTGGGAATAAGACAGATGATGATTTTTCTTTTGTTTTAGTCGGTATTGTCTCGATGTGTTCTTCTAAAACTACTGTGTCTCCTGACGTAATTGTTGGTTTCGCCTGTGATATAGATGTGTGTAAAACAGCGATAATTAGTAAAAAGTAAAATAGCATATTTTACACACCAGTATTCTCGTTAAATATTAATTTAATCGAAATTTAGATAGTTACAGTATAGTGCTATAAATACAAAATAATTGGGGTCAGAATCTGACGGATCCCCACAAAATTTGCCATTAACGTGTCATTGCGAGGAAGTACTGAAAAAAACACTTGTTTTTAGTACTGACGCGGCAATCTGCTTGTAAATATCTCTTCTCTTTCAGATTGCCGCGCTCACTTTGTTCACTCGCAAAGACATATTTTTTTACTGAATATCAGTGTTTTTTTCTAAGCTATTGTTTTTGATCGTTTTTATTATTAATTTTGTGGGGATACCTCAGGGTCAGAGTAAAAATTTAATAAGGTGCACCATAGTCTATACTAAACTTAAAAAATAAAAGCTGCCACGGTAAATAGACAATGAAAAAAAATCTTTTAATAATAACGTTCTCAATTTATTTAGTGGCTTGTACGGTAGTTAGTCCAGGCGAAAATTTAACGCCATTTTCAGATATTCATCTACATTTTAATTGGGATCATGAAGAATTATTAACAGCAAAAGAGGCCGTTGATATTCTTAAAAAACATAATGTTGTGTTTGCAGCGGTATCGAGTGTGCCATCACATTATGCTTTAAAGTTAAAAGAGGCAGGTGGTGACTGGATTGTTCCCCTTGTATCGCCTTACTACCATGCGGGCAATCGCTTGAATTGGTACTACGATAAAAAGTTAGTGACGAAAGTACGTAAGTTGTTAGAGACTGGAGATTATGTGGGTATTGGTGAGGTGCATCTTACCGCTGGAGTTGGGCCGCGTAACGATAATCCTGTCTTTGTTGGTTTATTGGATTTGGCTATGGAGTTTAAACTTCCCTTCTTAATTCATACCGATTCAGGTGACCACCGTTTCTTTTTATCAATATGTAGTAAATACCCGAAAATAAAATTTCTTTGGGCGCATGCGGGCGGTGTGTTAGGACCTGGCCAACTTGACCCCTTGATGCAGGCTTGTCCAAATGTGTGGTTAGATATTGCTGCACGAGATCCTTGGCACTACGGCATGTTTGCATATAAGGACTACTCACTCATTGAAGGATGGCGAGAGTTAATTATTAAATATCAAGACCGTGTTGTAACGGGTACAGACCCAGTATGGAATGCGCAGGAAATATATCGTTGGTATGAGGCTGATGAAGGCTGGGCTCATTATTCTGATTTTCAGAATTTTCATCGACAATGGATGAAACAATTTCCAGCTGCTGTTGAAAAGAAATTACGCTTAACCAATGCGAAAAGATTTTTTGATGTAAAAGAATAATAAAAGGGGTCGCCCATAAGTCGTTCTCTGTCAACAGGACGAACGACATCGAAGCGGCACCACCCTGTTTTTATCTTTTTATTATTTTAGTTTTAGTGCCTTGCACCTGAATTTTATTGGTGTGAGCTACGTTAAAAATGACGTGCTCCAGTCACCCATCAGGATCAAGATAAACAGCGCTGTCATTCGACAGGTTCACTGTCACCCCTGGCAATGTACATTGCCCCATAAAATAATCAGTACCTTAATATAACTATTCTGTACAGAGTAAAGGACTTATCGTCAGTCTCCAGTGAGTTTACATTAAGGGCACGTCACTTAAACTAAAATAGGGGATGGATATTCAGAGAACCGGGCTAGTTTGCCAGACCCCTTTCGATCTCACCCCCTAAACCGGTTAACCAAAAGCACGTTTTATATCAAAATATTGTTTATCCTTTAACATGTGATAACAGGCTCGGGTTAATTTATTTGCAACTGTTTTTTTAGCGACCATTAGTGGCACGCGTTTGCATTTGCGTTGGTAATAACGTTTGATGGTTGGTTCCCATATTGCCGCGTAATGGGCAGCTTCAACAAAGGCCATGGCAAGATAACGATTGCCATTTTTTGCATTGGCTTTTCCTTTAGATTTTCCATTACTGATTTTATCAGTAGGTACACAGCGTGCGTAGGATGAGTAATTACCAACTTGTGCGAAGCGCTCTATTGGGCCGGTCTCTAATAAAATAGTCATACCTAATATTTTCCCTATACCAGGGATGCTGATGATAATGGCATAGTCATCGTTATGATGACAATAGGATAAGACGAAGTTTTCTATTTCCACGATTTGAGTCGTTAATTGTTGTAAGAGCTGTAATGAATGACCAGCAGCAAATAATGTTGCAGCGGCTTGAAAGTAACAGGCTAATTTTTCAGTGCTTAAACGTTTAACTTGCACACTGGTTAACCGTAGACCGGTGTGTCGCGTAATTAGACTTTGTAGGCTCAGTAGTTGAGCGGTACGTTGTCTCACTAATAATAGTCGCCGGCGTAATAAGTCTCTTACAAAGCGTTGTTCTTTTGGATAGATATAACCTGTCGGCAAAATATTAAGTCGAAGTAAATGCGCTAGAAAACGGGCATCGGTTGCATCATTCGTATACTTAATGCCACTGTATTGTTTAATCGCGAGAGTATTCGCTAAATGTACAGTGTGATTATTTTCAATTAAACCATCAACGAGCCAATACCAGTTATAGGTTGATTCAATAACAATACCGACGATATCATCAGCATAAGGTTTTAGATGATTTGTGATGGTGGGTAAATCGTTATTAAGGCGTTGCTCACTAATTAATTTATCCGTATCGTCTATAAGCGATACCATACTGTTGTTGCTATGTAAGTCTATTCCGCAGTAAAGTTGCATAAGTCGTCTCCTGTTTGGGTGGTAAGCCCATTCGAGTTTATCTCTGGATGCCTCCGAATGGGAGGCGACGACTTATGATTTTCAGTGACAATTGATAATCAATTAGATTTGTCTTCAGAATTCATCGGGTCGATAAGTGGGGGAATATGTGGGTTCATTCTGACCCCAATTCTTCAATTATTTATACTTCCTATACCTAGGGCGTTGCCTACAGCGGAGTTCACAAACTTATGGAGACCTCGACTGTGATTTACAGAACAGGAGAATTTGAAGTGCGGGCGAACGAGCGCCAGGTACTCGTGCACGGCAAGCCGGTAGCGCTGGGCGCACGTGCCTTTGATTTGCTATTAGCACTGATTGAGCATCGGGATCAAGTCCTCGGCAAGGAAGAGCTGATGGCCTTGGTATGGTCTGGCATGGTGGTGGAGGAAAGTAATCTCACAGTACAGATGTCGGCATTGCGCAAAGTACTTGGCGCCAATTCGGTGGTCACCGTTTCGGGGCGAGGATACCGATTTGGTCTGGAAATACTGCCACATGCAACGTTGCTACAACCCGAACTCACTTTACCAGACAAGCCTTCAGTAGCGGTTTTACCGTTCCTTAATCTCAGTGACGACCCGGAGCAGGTGTACTTTGTTGATGGTATGACCGAGGATATCACCACAGAACTGTCACGCTTTAAGGAACTGTTTGTCATCGCTCGAAATTCGGCATTTTCCTACAAGGGACAGGCCGTGGATGTGCGCACCGTTTCACGAGAATTGGGTGTGCGCTACGTGGTCGAGGGTAGCGTGCGCCGCGTCGGACAGCGTGTACGCGTTGCAGCGCAATTGATCGACGCGCTGTCAGGCGAGAACATTTGGGCGGAAAAATTCGATCGGATGTTCGGTGACATCTTCGACATGCAAGAAGAAATGGCAAACGCTATCATCTCCGCTATGGCGCCGCAGATCGGCGCGGCCGAGAATAAACGCTATGCCCGGGCACAGCCGGGTAATCCCAATGCCTATGATCTGGCGCAACATGGATGGTCCATAGCTGCGGGCAATATGGACTACGACCGGTCAGTCCGCGACGAGGCTTTCCGGTTGGCAAATGAAGCGTTGGCGATAGATCCCAACTGTACTCTGGCACTGCGCACCATCGCATTGGTGCAGTGGTGGAATGCCTACCACCTGACGACAGAATCACTTCCCACGACACTCGAACAGGGGCTAGATGCCGCCACTCGTGCGATCGCGCTGGAACCGGGCGACCACCATGCGCGGCGTTGGAGAGGCATGTTGCTGGTAATGGCTCAGCAACCGGATGAAGGTCTGGCCGAGTTGCGACGGGCACACGAGATCAATCCCAACTGCGCACTTACGCAGAGTTGGCTGGGGTTATTCGAAGCCATGCACGGCGATCTCACCGTATGTGTGCCTCACGCGTTGGAGGCCATGCGCTTAAGTCCGCGCGATCCAGCGCTCTGTATTTTCCTGATGCTCCTGGGCTTTACCCAGTTCGCTGTCGGAGACTATGCAGCGGCAGCTCAGGCAGCCGATGCGGCGTTACTCGAAGCACCCAACAACGCCGTGCCCCATCTGGTGGCCGCCATCAGCTGGGTGGGTGTAGGCGATATCGAACGCGCAAAAGTGTCATTCCAGGCACTGCAAGAGATCTCGCCGAAGCTGGCCGCGGCTCGACTGGCTGGCCAATGGATGTCCGACAACACGAGCTACCTGAAAAGGGCACACACCTTCCTGCGCATCGCGGCCGGGCTGGAAGCGCCTGATGTGGCCGACACTTTGCGTCAAAAGCTATGAATCAAAAACCCCGACAACGACCACATTAATCGCTTACTGTTTTTACCTTGCCACTTCTATAAATTCACTTTCAATGATTGCTATTGGTTTGCGGCGATGAGCTTGTAACTTCCAATTAGGAAAATTTAGGATTTTTTCGGTTCTCTTTAAAGACAGCAGACACTTGCAGTCTCTATCCTGCGTTCAACTAAAAATAAGAAAATCAACAAATTGTTGCGGTTGGCATAATTATTACTTAACTGTATTAAACGATTTTTAAACGGTGGAGAAACATATGAAAAAAATGCGCGGAGTAATCGATCCCTGGACTCTAGGTTTTATAATCTCACTATTCGGTGGTGTTACAGGCCTTATTGTTCATCCACCTGGTGAAAAAAATCTCGATGAATCAACTATTGAAAAAAAGATAACCACCTCAAAGGGCACCATTGAGATAGACAAAACTACATATATTGTTAGTAAACGATGACCTGTAAAGATAAAAAGATGCTGCAGCTCAATATTCAGTCACGGGTTGTCATCATAAACAAAAAATCCAGGGGAGTTCAAATGAATAAACTGAAAAAAATCTGCCTACTATGGCTACTCTTGCTGTCGCCGTTTGGGGCGAATGCAATAATACTGGACTACACGGGCAACCCATTTACCCAGGTCACGACTTTCGGTCCGACAGCACCGTCTGATCTATATACGACCTCGGACAGTGTTACCGGTTGGATAGAACTGTCTGCCGTGCTAGATCCAAACCTTTCTGAGCATTTTGTGAGTCCTCTGTCGTTTTCTTTTTCGGATGGTATTAATACGTTCACAGAGTCCTCGCCACTCACGCGTTCGAATTTTCAGTTCTGGACAGATGCAGGCGGCCAGTTGTCAGGATGGAATTTAGAAATGCAGATTTTTGCCCCCACTGCTGGTGGAGGCACTTCTAACTCAATTTTCGTAAGAAATTTCGATAATCTTCTTATCGGTCTCACTGTGCAAGATGGCGGAATCGATGCCCTCTGTGGGCCGGCCTCTGATAGTACCGGGTGCGCCTTTTTCGGAGATCCTTTCTATAGCCATTCTGGACGAGTGGATGATGACCCTGGTGTTTGGGCGTACAGAGTTACCTCTGTCCCAGAACCCGGCACCCTATTACTCATGGGTTTAGGTTTAGCCGGAATTGGATTTAGTCGCAGTGCACGGGGTCAAACTGGACTTCCCCCACTTTAACGGATGATTGCATTAATGAGTATGGTCGAAGCTTGTATACAAGGTAAAAAACTTTCGGTCACTGGTTTGGACGGTCGATAAGTAATGCTGTAATGGAAAAGCATAATATTAAACGTGCCGATCGCTTAATCGGCAATCCGTTTTTAAACCAGGAGCGTAGTGTATTTTATACCACAATGGCCGAATGAATTCTCGGTACTCAAAAGCAACCTGCTATTTTAGTGAATTGGTCTGACTTAAGTGTGGATGGCGGCTTCCATTTGTTACGGGCTTCTTTACCTGTTAGTAGAAAAGGGGGCGGTGAATGAGGTATGCCCTTTTTGTTGTTTTCCCACTCTAATTACTCACCTTCTAATTGACATTGATCAATTAATGTTTAATTTTTTATTTTGAATATTGTTAAACTGGTATATGTAGGCTATCAGTATAATGAAGGATGAAAAAATTATTTTGTTTAGGGTCTGCATATAAAAATACTAAAGTGAAAAGGATGTTTTATTTGTTATCTCATAAATATTTATTATTTTTAAAAACTAATGTTAGTTAATAGTTAATATTTATTTTGTATTTTTTATACAGAGTTTTATTCCTCATGTGATTAGTTTTGTTGTATTCCGCAACTGTTTTATTCATCTCAATACAAAACCAAGGAATAGGAGGTAATGAATATGAATATGAATATATTAAGTACAATAAAAAATATATTATTTGTAACTGTTGCTGTTTTATTATCGTCATGTGCGCCTATTATTGCACAACAAACAGTTTCAAATTTATCTCAAGTATCATATAAACATGTTATCTCCGCTGCAGGTGATGACAGTGGGATGATTTATGCGGCCTGGATAGATGGAAGTTACGTTAGGTTCTCAAAAGCGAAAATGGGGTTACGTCTTGGAACGCCAACGAGTCCTATTACTGCAACGATAGGTGGGATTAATCCAAAGATTGGTCTGGCTTCATTGAATGGACCTGTTTATCTTGCATTTGCGGGTGAAGAGAGTGGTGTAAAAGGTGTTTACTTTTCTAGAAGTATTAACTCAGGTTCGACTTTTGAGGCTTCCAAAAATTTATCAACGATTAATGATCACCATAGAGGAACATTTGTAGCGGCCTCAGGTTCAAATGTAAATGTAGCCTGGATACGTGAGTCACGTTATCCAGATCCATCTTTTGATTCGATATATGTGGCTTCAAGTACAGATCGAGGACAAAATTTTTCAGCGCCAATAGATTTAAGTGGACAAATTGATTTTGGATCAGAAGTTAAAGTTGGGGTGTATCAGAATAATGTGTATGTACTATGGTGCCAACCAAATACAGCGACGGGGCGGGGGATACTTAAATTAAGTCGTAGTACAAATAGTGGTGCTAGCTTTAGTAGTCCTATTCAGGTCACTGCATCTGCGTATTTATGTGGCAATATGGACTTTATGGTTAACCAGGATAATTTATATATAACTTGGGTAGATGGTTCATTATCAACAAATAATGATTTATATTTTAGGGCCAGCCATGATAAAGGCGCAACCTTTACAGCTGTTCAAAATATCTCAAATAAAAACAAAAGGGCTACGCATGCCAAGTTAGCAGCGTCGGGTAGTAACGTTTATTTAGTTTGGGTACAGCGAGGCGATGCATCAAGTGGCATTGGCACCGTTGAGAATATAAATTTTTCACGTAGCACGAACAATGGTGCAAGCTTTTCTTCCGCTATAAAGATTCCGGGGTCATCTCCTACACATGATTCTACACTTCCAGATATATCTGTAAACGGAGGATATATACACATAGCCTGGTCTGAACCTGATGCTTATGGACAGTCATATGACACGTATTACACTCGGTCAAGTGATAATGGTAGTACCTTTAAGCCTTCAAGTCAGTTGCCTCCAGGACCAAGTACGAGTATAGGAGATTTAGATGTAAAGCTTGCCTCCAGAGGAATTAGTGTTTATGCATTATGGGTTCGAAGTATTGCTGGGAGCTCTACGAGTGAGGTGTATTATTACTCAAAACGTGCATGCCCGGTGTGGCCATCTGAGACAAGTTCTTATAGGTGCACTTCATGCTGTAAATAATAACAAGTAGTAAAAGGGGACGGGGGGATTTAAATTTAACCATTTTTAATCATTTGTCACCGAATCCTTTTCTAAAATTCTCGTTGGGTTATTGCGTTTTTCTTTAAAGCGTTTAACTTTGGTGGTGGTGTTCATATCTATATGGCCTTCATGTACTGCGCCGGTTTCAATTGCAATGACAGGACATGAAAGGTTGCCGATTATTTTGGCACTTGCCAGTATTTCAATTTTTTCACGTGCCATAATATCGCCCTTTACAATGCCTGCCACGTTCACTATATCAGCAGTCAGCTTGCCCTCCCAACAGCCGGTTTCGGCTATCACCACAGTACTGTTAACATCACTTTCACCCTTGACATGGCCTCGTACTACAATATTTCCCTCGCCGCTAAAACTACCGTTAAATTCTATATTTTCACCTATAGAGGAGGTGAAACGGACAATGTTATCTAAGGTACGACGAAAAACCGGTTTATTATGCAATGGCGGCATAGTTAACACTCCCAACAACGCGTGTCATGATTCTATTTAGATTTAACAGGCGTATTATGCGCGAACGGATACACCTGCACGTTTAATAAAGTATATCGGCAGATAAATAAAATGAGTTAATAAAATATTTCGGTTTAAAAAGGCAGGCTAACGTTATAATTTATATATGTTTATCTTATTAAAGCATTGTGAATGGGGGAGCTCCAGAACAATGATTCGACTAATATTAGAGATTCGTATGTTCGGACACAATTAATTTTATTGTTTTGATATAAGATTAATACTATTTTTTTAGAACCTAAAAACGGACTAATTTACTCACACGGAGAAGTGAAATGCCTGAGCACTATTAAGAAAGTATGTCTTTGCGAGTGAACAAAGTGAGCGCGGTAATCTGAAGGAAAAGAGATATTCATAAGCATATTGCCGCGTCAGTGCTGAAAAACGTTAGTTTTTCAGTACTTCCTCGCAATGACCGTTAATGACAAACTGTGAGGGGATTTCTTAGAAGCAGACCCCTTTTAATTATTTTCTTTACTGGCATTAATATATGCCGTTCGCGTTGTAAGGCGGCCGAGATAGTCCTCTAGCGCTGCAAAAGGTTTTAGTCTTTCCGGTAGCCAGCTTATCGTAGAGCCCAGCATAATATCCGCTGTACTAAAATTATCGCCTAATAAGTATTTCTGATTTTTTAAATTTTTATCCAGTGCTTTTAGTACATGTGTATAACGTTCCATTAGCCAGGGTAATATGTCTCTTGCCTGTTGTTTTTCTGGAAGTATGTGGTTATGTAACCCGTAATAAAAAATGGGGGGCTCAACTTCGCCGGGCACAAAGTACATCCATTGCTCATAGTCACTTCGGTCCTGGGCGCTGATATCAGGTGCTAGTTTTTTTTGTGGAAATTTATCCGTTAGCCATGCACAGATAGCCCCTGATTCAAACATGGCTCGGCCATCAACTTTAATAGCGGGTAAGTGACCTAGAGGGTGTATGGACTTGAATGCTTCGCTATTTGTTTCCCCTTTAAATAGATTGATGTACTCAAGTTTATATGGAAGCTGTAGTTCCTCTAGTATCCAGCGAACCCGAAATGCGCGAGTGTGTTGGCAGTAATAAAGTGTAATATTCATTAATGTTATCCTGTATTGATTCTTTTAATTATTTTTGCACTACAAGCTAATCAGGCTTTGATTATGGTGGTTATTTTTTAATTGTAAATAAATAATAATGTGGATAATACTAAAGACCTGTACCAGAAAACCAGGGATTAATACAAAGGGGTATGCAGTCATTAGGTCGCTATCAATACCGCTTGCGGCAAATAAAATTCCATTGGTTTGAGTGAGCACGCCGACACTTACTGCAATAATAAAGTCGAGTAAACCAAACGTATTCCAACGTGATACCCATTGTTTTGAAACACCCTGCGTGCGGGTAAAAAGTGCATAGGCTAGAAAAACAGCAGCAATTGCCGTGGCGGCATCACCGAAACCTGCAAGAAATGCAAACAAGGGCGGCAATTCATCAAACAGGTAAAGCATAATAAAACCCATTCCCAACATACGCCAGGTATGTAACATTATTAAAAATCGCATATCTAATTTCAGCACGTATTGCCGAAACCGAGGCATAAAGAGATAGGCACTAAAAAACAGGCTTATGGAAATAATGGCTGAAATTAATAGATTAAGTGGTGGTTCACCCATTTTCGGGATAAAGCTCTGGTTAAGACTTAAGCCCGTTATAAGAAAGAACCAGACTATCAAGGTTATGTAAATAGTGGAATGTTTCGTGCCTACCTGTACGGCTGTCGTTGTTGTCATATAGTATTTCCATATTAGATTTAAGTGACTTGTATTTTGCAAGTTACTTAATTCTAGCATGTGACTTTAAAATTGCAAGGCACTATTCTTGTGTTAAAATAAAACCATGAGTAAAGATAAGTTAAAAGCTGCAATGCCGAAAGGTTGGCGTTCGATCTGTCCCATTACCAATACGCTGGATTTATTGGGCGACAAATGGACTCTGATTATTATTAGGGATTTATTTCTGGGTAAACATACATACAGTGAATTTCAGGGTTCTCCTGAAGGTATCCCAACCAACATTCTTGCTGCGCGACTCAGGCGTCTACTGGAAAGTGACCTTATCGAAAAAGAAGCCTATCAAGAAAGGCCGGTGCGCTATGCTTATTCACTTACGGACAAAGGCAAGACTTTAGCGCCCGTTGTTAAAGAAATTGTTAAATGGGGGCTTAACAATATTCCAGGTACTGATGACAGGTTGGCAAAAGAATATTTAAAGAAAAAGAAATCTCTAAAAAGAGATTAAAGTGCTCAAAGCATGATGTATCTCCACAAAATTTGCCACTCCAGGGCATTGCGAGGAGGTACTGAAAAGCACTTGTTTTTTAGTACTGGCGCGGCAATCTGTTTGTAAATATCTCTTCTCTTCCATATTGTCACACTCACTTCGTTCACTCGCAAAGCCCTTTAAGCTAACGTATCATTACATTTATTAATTAGCAGAAGGATTGTTTGAAATTATTTGTATTGCGGTGTAATGTTTATCAATCGATCAAACAAAAATTTATACTGCAAGTGATTTAGCAACTGCGAATTCGATTTATTTTAAAAAAAGAAAATCTTATTCAGTTAGACTCACTAATTTATACAAGCATGAGAAGAAGAAAGCATATTCGGCACAATGGTAATCATTAAAAGCATATTAATTTCATTCTGCGCGTTTACGTTGACCTCCTGTAGTGAAAAGAGATTGACGATTGAAAACGAAAATCTGAAGTTTGCAAATATAGTGGTGACTAATTCTGGTGGTGATGAGGATAATAGTTTCTGTAAGAAGTTTAATTTAAATAATAAACAAGCAGCATTGTTCTTTGAAAAAAATTTCGTTATTACAACTAAAGTAATGCATGATAAATATGATTATCTTCCATGTTTTGTGGAAGGGACGTCATTGATTAATAAATCACCGTGTAAATAAGAGGTTAGAGCAGGCGGAACAGCTGAAGTCTCCTGTGGAAAGACTCATTATCTATTCGCTTGCGATGAATGTGATGATTTATTTCGGAATAATAATTAAGTTATTTAATTAAGAATTCCGGTGACAAGTGACTATTATTTATATTGGTCACTGACCTCATTCAATTATAGAAGAACTGTCATATCGTTTTAATATATAATTATGTAATGAAGCATTCCGATAAAATCACATTAGCGGTTAAACGACTTAACGATATTTTACCTCTCGCTAAACGACAACAGTCTTTAGAGGTATCTCTTCAGAATATCCATAGAAAAATTCTTCATAGTTATATTGATCAGGGACGGTCGTTAAGCAAGAATGAAATGATGCATTGGGTAGATGATATTGATACAGCAATCGAAATTCTGAAATATAATGATTTGGTTGTTTTTGATAATAGCGGCGAGCCCAGGGGTGCCTATCCCTTTACTATGGAAGTACGTGAACACACTGTAACGGTCAATAATCATACTGTACATTGCATGTGTGCACTGGATGCCCTGGCTGTTAGCCCCATGTTTAATCTCTCAACAATAATATCTTCTCGGTGCCACGTTACTCACGCCCCCATTATTATTCATCAACAAGGCTTAGTCATTCAAAATAGTGACGAGTTGCAAAATGTCTGTTTCGGTATTAACTGGAATGCCGCATCGAATAACAGCTGCTGCGCCGATAGCCTTTGTACGGAAATGGTTTACTTAAAAGGTAAAACGGTCGAACTCAGTTGGCTTAGTGAAACAGATGATTATCGACAAACATTTCGATTAAATGAGGCTGTAGAATTTGCCGCACAATTTTTTGTGCCGCTAATAAACTAATCTTTTAATACATGTAATGATTTTTTACGATGTGCTGTATTGGACAGATCTACAAAAGCCGGCAATATGATTAACAAAGTGCCTTCACAGTTCTTATATATTATGGATAAAGCCGTAGGTGAAAAGCTAGTTACGATTAATGAAAAGGTTGCTGAAATTCGTAATGACCTGGCAAAATTACCTTCTCCTCGCGTGCTGATGCAAAACCCACTGGCATATGAAAATGAGTTGTGTACAATTGTTGATAGTCGTGAAACCGCTGTAAGTGTTGCAGTTATACAAGCCAAGTTGAAAACAACTATCTGGTTATTAAATACAGTTAGAGGCTACTTACCTGATGACTTAACTTTAAGTGCAACAGCGGTTGCAGGTGATGGTTTTACTGCAGCAATCCATCCTGCTCAAATCCCATTAAAAACACCATTAGTAGTTCTTGAAGCGGTATAACGGGCTATTGAGAACAATGTTTCCATTGCAAACGCTATGTGTAAAGGTGTTGTTAAATAACAAGGAATACTTTGATTTTAAATAAAGAATAAAAGGGGTGCGGTGACAATTGATAATTATTCAGATTTGTCACTGCCCTTTTTTTCAAGTCTCTTCAATGTAGCAACCTAAAATTTCTCTACTAACAATCGATCTATTCATAAAACAACTCCCGCACAACGTCTTGAAGAGTTATTCAGTTTACGAAAGCTCTGGAAGGAGCACACAGGAAAATTTGTTTAGTTGTAACAAACTTGTCACCATACAAACTTAAGTTTGTCATATTATTTGGTTAAAGTTGTGAAAAAATAACCTTTGCCTTTGGAGTCTAAATATGAAATTACGTTCGCCTGTAAAAAAAATGAGTATGCTGGCCATCGCTATTACTACAGCATTATCCGTATCTACAGCGTTTGCTGATGATGATAATAAGTTTAAACGTATTGCAACATTCCCTGTTTACTTAAATACTGATGTTAATGAAGAAACTGTGGCAGAGATCGTGGCTGCGAGTGGCGATGGAAATACACTTATATATACAGATGGAAAAACCGGGAATCTTGGTTTTGTTGATATTACTAATCCTGCCAAACCAATAGCTGCCGGAGTTACATCATTAGGTGGCGAGCCAACTTCTGTAGCGGTATCTGGCCAGTATGCACTTGCTGCGGTAAATACTTCCCCAAATTTTGTAGCACCGAGTGGAAATTTACAGGTGATTGATATTGCAACACGTAGCCTGGTTAAAAGTTTTGATTTAGGTGGGCAGCCTGATTCTGTTGCCGTTAGCCCAGATGGTCGTTATGCGGCTGTTGTTATTGAAAATGAACGCGATGAAGATTTAGGTAGTGGTGAGCCTCCACAGGCACCTGCTGGCTATATGGTTATTATTGACATGGTGGGAGAAACCACTGACTGGAGTTTGCGAAAGGTTAGCTTTACCGGTTTAACTGGAATGCGTTTTAAGAATGATCCTGAACCTGAATATGTTGATATCAATGAAGATAATATTGCCGTTGTTACTTTACAGGAAAATAATCATATCGCTTTAGTCGACCTTGCAAATGGAAACATCGACAGTCACTTTAGTGCGGGCTATGTTAATTTAACAAACATCGATATTAAAAAGAATAAGAAAATCGAATTGAACGGTACTTTAACCGATGTACCTCGCGAGCCAGATGGAGTGTCATGGATATCTAATACACAATTTGTAACAGCGGATGAAGGTGATCTCGATGGTGGTGGCAGAGGATTCACTGTTTTTAACAAAGACGGCAGCATTGCCTATGCTACAGGTAATAGTGTTGAACATACTATTGTGCGTCATGGACATTATCCTGAAAAACGTGCTGGCAAGAAAGGTAATGAACCGGAAAATGCAGAATATGCTAAATATGATGATAACAAATTCCTGTTTATCGGCTCTGAACGAGCCAGTGTGGTACTTGTCTACAATATTAATAATAAAAGAAAAGCGCCTAAACTTATACAGGTTTTACCAACAGCAGTAAAACCTGAAGGGCTATTAGCTATTCCTGAGCGTAATCTTTTTGTAGCGGCAGGTGAAAAAGATAGTCGTGGTGATAAAATCCGATCAGCGCTAAGTATTTATAAGTTAGACGAAGATGCTAATTATCCGACAGTTGTGTCGAAAAATAGTAAAACTAAAAAAGGTTCTCCTATTGCCTGGGGTGCATTATCAGGTTTAGCGATGGATCGTGAGGAAGATGATACTGCTTATACAGTTCAAGATAGTTTCTATAAGAAAAGCAGCATATTAAAACTCGATATTGATGATGTACCAGCAAAAATTACTAAAGAAATAGTACTTAAAGATTTAATGGGTAAGCTATCAAAAGTTGATGCTTCAATGATCAACGATGATTACACAGTGAATCTTGACCCGGAAGGAATTGCAACTCGCAAAAATGGTGGTTTTTGGGTGGCTTCTGAAGGTAAAGGTACCATTGGAAGTCGTTCTAAACCTTTCGAAACACTTAACCTTTTATTGAAAGTGAATAAAAAAGGATTAATTGAAAATGTTGTTACATTACCGGAAGTGGTTAATGATCGTCAGGTACGTTTTGGTTTTGAAGGCGTAACGACGGTTGATACACCTACAGGTGAAGTTGTTTATGTTGCTTTCCAACGTGAGTGGGTCGGAGATCCTGATAACAATGTTCGTATTGGTCAGTATGATACTACAACCAGTGAATGGAAATTCTTTTACTATCCTATCGAAACACCGTTATCGGTTAATGGTGGCTGGGTTGGCTTATCGGAGATAACATATTTGGGTAGTGACGAGTTCGCCGTGATTGAACGTGATAATCAAGGTGGGCCGGATGCCGCCATTAAGCGTCTCTATAAGTTTTCTACAAAAGGTCTAACACCTATAGCCGATAATGGTCTTGCAACTACCGGATTTCCAGTGGTTAATAAAGTTTTGGTACGTGATTTAATGGACGACCTAAAGGCTACTGGTGGTTTGGTACTTGAAAAGGTTGAAGGGTTAATGGTTTCACAAGATGGAACTGCTTACGTTGTTAATGACAACGATGGGGTAGATGATTCAAACGGTGAAACTCAATTACTAAAATTTAAAAATCTATTTAGTAAATAAACCTGATTACATTGATCGTTTAAAAAAGAGCGGGATTTTTTCCGCTCTTTTTTATTTTTATGTAAGCTCTTCTCACATCAATTTCTTTTACCGTTCAATTAATTATTTGATATCGATAAAAAATTAGTTGCCTGGCCAAAAAAATTTGGCAGATATAGAACCGTTGACTAAAATAACAATCTAATCAGCTAAGCTAAGGTTGAATAGCAAGTAACGTTTTAACAAGTCGACGATGAATAATTATGTGATAATCTAAAAGTTACTCCTGTTCAATGCCTGGTAATGGCTGAAGAGTTACTTCAGTTTATAAAAGCGAAGATCGTAAAGAAATAGTCGTTTTCTTCGTCATTCCCACGAAGAGAATCCAGTCAGTAAAAGCAGGTCATTATTCATTCAAGCCGATTTAGAATTAATAATAGTCTTATCTATATCTTCATTACTAAGACCCAATGCTAATAAAGATTTTATTAATAAATCTAATGATACTGAATGATCACACGTTTCCATTTTTGCCACTCGCGATTGGCTAGAATCAATTTTTTTGGCAAAGTCTTTCTGGGTTAAATGACGTTTTGTTCCTGTTTCTTTTAAGTAATTTGCCAATTCATGTTTAATTCCAGTATAGGCTGCTTCTTCATCGGTTAGTTTTAAAAAATCTGTCGCATTACCAATTTTCCAACCATTGGTTTCAAGTTTTTTTAGTTTCGTGATTTTCATAGAAATCCTCTTTTAATTGCTAATATATGTCAAATATGACATGTATTGGTTGTTTTACAAGGAGAGCTATTAGCTTTCGAGATAAGAAAATTTTAATATCGAAAACTATTAGGAATTTAAAATAGATGAAATAACAGTGTATTACTCTGCGAATATTACTACATTTATGGTGTATTTTTGTCATATCCTACTAAATTATATTAAATACAACAAATATAATGTATATATAAGTTGAACAATACTTATATTGTATTAAAATATATGTACAGTGTTTATGTTGTATTTTTAGGTGGGGACAATGAACTTAGCAACACAAATGAAAGCCCGACGCAAGCAGCTTAGTTTGCAGCAAAAAGACATGAAGCTGCGTATTGGTATGGAACAGCAACAGTACTCTCGTATCGAAGCTGGGGGTAATGCTAATTTGAGAAATCTCGAACTTATTGCCGAAGGGCTTGACTCTGAGCTGGTGCTTATTCCTAAAGAATCGTTACATCAAGTACGAGCATTGCTCGAAAGCACTCATTTCAAGAAAGTTTTTTCTCAGGCAGAAGTGAACTCGACTGTAGGAGAAAACCAAAATCCTCAATATCACGTAAATAAAATCAATAATCCCTGGAAAGATATTCTGGACTAATTATATGGCTGGTAAACGAGAAGAAATGGTTGAAGTACTACGTGTGTACATCCATGGAGTCACAGTTGGTTATCTTGCTGGATATCAAGATGGTCGTAATATTTTTGTATTTGATGAGGCATATATTAATAATGCTGATCGTCCCACCTTTACATTAGCGACGCATCCATTTCATCCAAGCTCGAAAAAGACAATGTCAACACCATGGAAAACTAGTCAACAATTACATCCCGTGTTTTCTAATCTTTTGCCTGAAGGAGCACTTCGTGACTGGTTTGCGCAAATACTTAAAGTACACATCCACAGTGAATTTCCTTTATTTAATCACCTAATTGAAGATTTACCTGGTGCTATAATGGCTGAAAGTATGGAGCCTGGTGGTATACCGTTGGGCGTACTCGATCATAGAAAAAATGTTCAAGCAGTACCCAAGGTAACAAGTAGAGATAAACTTCATTTTTCTTTAGCGGGTGTACAAATGAAATTTTCTATGCATCAACGTGATGGGCGCTATCACATATCTCAACATGGTCAGCTAGGTGAATGGGTTGTTAAAACGCCATCAACAGTTCATAGTGATGTACCTTTAAATGAATACACTGCTATGCGTTTGGCTAGTCTTGCTGGAATAAATGTACCTGAAACGCGTCTTGTGAAAATGACAGAACTCTCAAATTTACCTGATATTAAATTACCGAATGAGGAATATGCTTATGCAATTCGTCGTTTTGACAGAGGTATAGAACAAAAGCGAATTCACACTGAAGATTTTGCACAGGTCTTATTTAAATACCCTCATGAGAAATATAACAGCACAAATTATGAAAACATTGGTCGTGTTATTTATCAGTATTCAGGCAATAAATTAGCTAATGTCCAACAATTAGCTCGACGTATACTGGTGAATATTTTGTTAGCAAATGGAGATGCACATTTAAAAAACTGGACACTGATTTATCCAGATACAATCACAGCAGAGTTAGCACCAGGTTATGATATTTTAACCACAAAAGTTTATATTAAAGATGAAAAAGAATTTGCTTTAAATTTACATAGAACAAAGAATTGGTATGACGTTACTATGAATCATTTTGAGGGATGGGCTAAAGATGTTGGTGTTCCATGGCGTGCTATTAAAGTGCAACTCGATGATACGATTGAGAAAGCACGCGAGCTATGGCCGCAAGCACTAGTAGAAAGTCCCATGGTGGATGCACATAAAGTAATTCTGCGTGAACACTGGGATGCTTTACAGGAAGAGTTTCGTATTAAAAGCTAACCAGCAACAGGGGGTAGGTCTTGCGTAAAAGGGATATCTCAGTGTAGGTGTGAAGTTCCCTTTTACGAAAAAGAGAAACTTCACACAGGAGTCCTCCTCTTTTACTTCTCATTCTCCATACTGTCATGCAAGGGAGCTAGTGATGCGGCATTCGGTTTGCTAGTCGTTTGTGTATCGGCAACAACGAGTCGATTCGTTTTGTCATAAGTTTTAAACCCGGCAGCATAAACCTGATTAGTATTGTCTTTTATGGTTATCGACTCTGCATGGTACCATTCAGCCTGAGTACGTTCATGAGTGATATCAAGTAAGACATAACCACGATGAAATAGATCAACATATTTCATATGCGGGTTGGTTGCTTTAAGGAATAATGATGTTTGAGCAGCCTGTGCTTCATTTTCCAGGGCAGGCGAAGTTACTGCCGGCGTTACGAACTCAACTGCAATAGAACCTTGACCGGTTGGTCCGTCATACAATGCAGGGTCATAAGGATTATCTGTTATATCCATAGCCCATGATGAATGGATATCACCTGTCAGTATAATTGTGTTATCAATACTTTTTTCACGTAAAAAGTCTAGTACCCGTTTTCGACTAGCTGGATAACCATCCCATTGGTCGATATTAAAAATTTGGCCACTTACAACTAGCTGTCCAAACATAACCTGTTGTCCAAGTACTCGCCAGCGAATGTTTTCATTCTGTGATTCTTCGAGATTATTCAGTAACCAATCCGCTTGTTCATCACCTAGTAATTTTCGGTTAGGATCATTCAGTGCCGGATCCAGTGCATTTGGTACTTGTTGGTCTCGAGCGTATAAACGAGTATCGAGCATGAGTAAATCCAGAAGATTACCAAAACGGAATTTACGATAAGCTTTGAGAGGATTAGAAGAGTCCACTTGACGTATAGGAATCCATTCATAATAGGCTTTTACTGCTGCAGCGCGGCGGTCAAGCCAATTACCTTCACCTAAATCAGGATTGTGATTTTGTGCACCACCATTCCATGCATTATTTGCAACTTCATGATCATCCCAAATGGTTATAAAAGGATGCTGTCGATGTGCTTCCTGTAAATCAGGATCTGAACGGTATTGTGCATAGCGAATTCTATAATCATCAAGGCTTAATGTTTCTGTATTTGGCTGAGGAATACGTCCTAAAGAAGTGCCATCACCATAAGTACCATTGGCATATTCATATATATAATCACCCAGGTGTAAAACTGCATCCAGATCGTTTCTTTGTGCAATCATTTTATAAACATTAAAATAACCAAAGGGGTAGTTAGAGCATGAAGTAAATGCAATACGTAAATTATCAACGTTATTAACAGGTAAAGTCTTAGTTCGGCCTATAGGAGACTCATGTCCTAATGCTTCAAATTGATAATAGTATGTTCTGCCAGCTTGCAGGCCTGTAGGATCAATCTTCACAGTAAAATCAAGTTCGGTTGCAGTATGCGCTATACCTTCATTAACAACCGTATCAAGTTCTGCATCTTCTGCAATTTTCCATTTAACCGGCACAACGCCTTCTATACGTTTATCTAAAGTAATTCGAGTCCAAAGAATGACGCGATCTTCCAGGGGATCACCACTGGCTACACCGTGTCTAAACGGTGAGTTTTTTTCTTTACGTTCTCTTTCAGAGGCATAAAGATGAATGGGGTTGATAACAAAACCAGCTCCCACAGTTTGAACAAAACGACGTCGAGTAAATTTCATAAACTAATCCTCAATTAAAATATTTTAAATTGAGTTTATGGGTAAGCTATGACATAACAATTAAGAAGGCGTGACAAATTGATGTCAAAACCAGTGAGGTTCAACTTGCCATAAGGGTTGTTCGATAGTTGCTATTTACACGATTGATTTTCCTTCGAGTGTGATTTATCAGTAATAAGTGCTTTAAGTCGTCTTTTTCAACGTACGTCTCAGTGTTAGAGCGACATTAGAAGCAGAAAATATTGATGCGGATTTTGTACAAATATCTAAAAATAAAAGAGAATGGCTAGCACGTGACAAAAGATTCGCTTAACTTATAATCTCGCCGTTTCCTTTTATTTACCGTGGTACAATTGTATATTGCGTATGGTTACTATAGGTAATCGATCAGGCGATAAAGCCAGTACAGAAGAGGTTTTTGCAGGACATGCTATTCGATATACGCACGTTATTAGTGGCTGTTGCACTAGCGAACGTTTTTTGCGCAGGGGCAAGGTTTCTACTTTGGCGGATGCATCCCACCATTCCCGGCCTTGGTCGTTGGGCATTAGCCGGTGGTGCCGGTGCACTTACGCTCTTTTTAATTCTTTTTTATGGTATTAAGCACTGGACGCCCGCTTTATCTTTGGCGCAGCTCGTGGCAGTGATCGGTTTAATTCTTGCCTGGGATGGTTTTAGACGTTTTATAGGAAAAGCCTCTCTAACACCTCGCGTTTTGGTTGTGCTTGCCGGAATAATACTGGTCTGGATTGGAACAGAGCAAATTCTGGATTTAATACAGGTTCGGGCGTTAGGCAATTCAATTCTGGTTGCCATATTGTCGGCACTGATTGCCCGTGAATTATTCACTGTAACTAAGCCGATTCCACTTGTCATGCGTGTTACGGGATGGCTGTATGCGATCAATGCCACTGTCTTTTTGATACGTACTTTCTTTTCCAATCTAGACGGTGCACCCGTTGGACCATTGAACCCTGATGGCTTCGCTGTGTTTATGCTGCTGTGGTGGTTATGCATGACGATCGCGATAACCTTGGGAATGGTGTTGATGGCAGCCGAACGTCTTCAGACAGATCTTGATAGCCAGGCAAATCGTGATCCGTTGACAGGTGCACTCAATCGCCGCTCTTTTTCATTAATTTCTGAAAATGAGATATCTCGTTCCCGTCGATATAACAAGCCGTTATCATTGTTGATGATGGATCTAGATAAGTTTAAAAAAATTAACGACCACCTCGGCCATGAAACCGGTGACATGTTGTTGTGTCGTTTCGTTGAAATTGCCCATCAGGTACTGCGTGATGAGGATGTATTCTGCCGTTTCGGTGGTGAGGAATTTGTCGCATTATTACCAAACGCTTCCAGCGAATTGGCATTGGTGGCAGCCGAAAGATTACGCTGCGCATTTGCTGCAGAATCGGTTAAAAATATACACTTGGAAAATTCCCTATCCTTCGATAGCACCGTTAGCATTGGTATCGCCGAACTAGGACAAGATGAAAACATTGAAAATCTGCTTCACCGTGCAGACATCGCCCTCTACCAGGCTAAAAGTAAAGGACGAAATTGCTGCGAGCTCTCGAAAGAATAAACAGCCTGCGTTTACGAGCTTTTTAATTTAATCATTACTCTTTAAATAATTTATAACTAAATAAATTAATACCCGTTACAGATGGGTAAAGTTAAGGGATTCAATGGAGTGGTAAAATATAAATATGCTTTAAAAGAGGGCGGTTTGATTTTGAGCAAAACGGATTGATTCGCTAAGAAAGTACATTGAATCTGGCATCAATTACGCTAAAGTAGATTATTATCGGTAGTTAGTCCAAATAAGTGTCGTTAATCCTTGTAATTCTTATTTTCGGCCATATAATAGGTGGTATGTGAATTATATCTGGTAAAATAGGTTAAATTACATAACGATACATCTCATCCAAGGTTCTTGTCAGCAGCATTCTATGTTTTCTCCTGTTAATTATCTCGTAAGACTTGTAACACACTATTTATATTTTAAACTTTATTGAGGTAATTTTATTATGGCTACAGGAACAGTTAAATGGTTCAACGACGCTAAAGGCTTTGGCTTTATCACTCCATCTGATGGCAGTGCTGATGTTTTTGCTCACTTTTCAGCTATTGCGAGCGAAGGTTTTCGTTCATTGGCTGAAGGTCAACAAGTAACATTTGATACAGAGTCCGGTCCTAAAGGACCACAGGCTACGAACATTCAGATCTAATTTTTTAAGTTTGTACTGTACTAAAAACCCCTGCGACTTGTCGCGGGGTTTTTTAGTTTAAGGAGATAGGTTTTATTGTCTGTCGCCCGATAATGATTATTTTTATGGGGCTCCCTCAGTACTAAAGCATCAGTTTCATTATTTAAATAAACAACTTCTTTTGTATGCCGACTTAACGGTCTTGGCTGTGTTGTCACTTTGTTATCTCTTCAACATCGGTGGTTTATTTCACTTATTGTTGTTTCACTAAATCTCAATCAATCCTTCATTAAGCTGTCACAGTATTTGTCTTAACTGTAAAACTCATACACATTAATAAGGAGTTGAGCATGAACTGTAGACCAAAAAATTTAAGATATTTATTTGCCATGACCGCGATATCGCTAACATTGAATGTCGCCTTTGCGGCGCCAATGATGGAGCAGGGTATTCAGATTGGTGATGTTAGCGATGGGCGCGCTGTGATATGGAGTCGCGCTGACAGTGCTTCTCGAATGATGGTGGAGTATGCGTTTGATCGTTATTTTAACAATCCCATTAAGGTACGTGGCCCGTATGCCACACCTGAATCTGACTTTACGACCCGGCAGGATTTAATCAATCTTCCCGCAGGCAAAGAAGTATTTGTTAAGGTCTGGTACGAAGATTTGACGAACGAGCATAATAAAAGTGAGGCGGTGACCGGACATTTCCATACTATCGGTAAACACGATGATATCCGTTTTGTTTGGGGTGGTGATGTCAGTGGCCAGGGTTGGGGAATTAACCCGGAGTTCGGTGGGATGAAAATCTACGAAACTATGCGTCAGGTCGAACCGCAGTTTTTCATTCAAAGTGGTGACAGTGTCTATTCTGACGGGCCAATACAGGAAAGTGTGGTTGCCGAGAACGGCCAGATCTGGAGAAATCTGGTCACGCCGGAAGTGAGTAAGGTCGCTGAAACGCTTAACGAATTCCGCGGTCGTTACAAATACAATATGCTCGATGATAATCTACGCCGCTTCAATGCAGAAGTGCCGCAAATATGGCAATGGGACGATCACGAAGTAGCAAATAATTGGTCGGATTCGAAAGACTTGAATGCCGACAATCGTTATATTGTCAAAGACGTTCCATTACTGGTCGCTCGCGCAACGCAAGCATTTCATGAGTATGCGCCATTGCGTCCACATGACATTGAAGAGTCGGAACGTATTTATCGCAAGATTTCCTACGGTAAATTATTGGATGTATTTGTACTGGACATGCGCAGTTACCGCGGGCCAAACACCAATAATCTTCAGCCACAGGAAAATGCCGAAACAACATTTTTAGGCGAGGCACAATTGTCCTGGTTACAAAAGGAATTGAAAAATTCTCACGCGGTTTGGAAAGTCATTTCATCGGACATGCCTATCGGTTTGAATATCAGTGATGATTACGCCCACAATCCACCGCAGCGTTGGGAAGCGGTTGCCAATGGCAATGATGGCCCTGCAGCAGGACGCGAATTGGAGATTGGCCGTCTATTAAGTTATATCAAACATAAACACATTAACAATATTGTTTGGTTAACGGCCGACGTGCATTACGCCGCTGCGCATTTTTACAATCCGAAAAATGCGGCAACAAAAGACTTTTCACCTTTCTGGGAATTTATTGCCGGACCGCTGAATGCAGGTTCCTTCGGACCGAATAGTACTGACGGAACATTTGGGCCCGAAGTCGTATTCAGTAAAGCACCACCAGCGGGTCAGGCCAATTTGTCACCTTACGCTGGTTTGCAGTTCTTTGGCGAAGTCAACATTGATAAACAAACCAGATCGATGACAGTGGATTTGAAAGATATAAACGGTAATGTCGTATTTAACAAGCTTCTTCAAGCAGAAAAAAATAACCATGAAGACCGGTATTAATAAGAGGGGGTAGCTCTGGGGCAGAACACAATTATTTTCCTATCTTCGCGAACATTGTGTTCCGCCCCTAACTATTATCAAGCTCTATTTGTTTGATAGTAATCTCTGAGTAAGCCAGTTAACAATCGGTTTTAATATTATTATCGTGATAAAGGCAGCAGGGAGTGCAATAGAAAAGGCACGCATCCAGCGAAAATAGACGCCACTGTCTAAACCGGTGTTAACGGCTGTTACTAACCCAGATATGAATAAACTCATTAACAAAGCCATTAAAAATGAGTGGAGAATATATTCTGGTTTAATTTCGTTACATGTTGATGTAGTGGTTGAACATTGTTTTATATCCCTGTTGAATGGTTGCCTTACCCATTTCATCAAAGGCTTCGGCTGGCAGCGCTTTAAAACCAAGACCATTGGCTAGAATATTATAAACATTAATAATTGCAACGAGTCCTGCCACGTCTTCAATTGTTTGGTCACTCCAACCTGCATCTTTAACAATTTGAATATCGTTCTCTTCAACATTCTGTGCATTGTTGTTGAATTTTCTGGCTAGTTTTATCAGAGGGTTTAATTTCTCATTACGGATGGGCTTCGCCGTATTGTTGAGTGCATTGGCAACGCCTGTGTGTATTCCAGTGCAAAATTCTGAGCCGTTAATTTTGGAAATATCGATAAAAATTAATTCACATTCTTCCCAGCTGAGCTCATATAGCTGTTGAGTGACATTGTCAACGAATTCAACGATTGGCATATAGCGCTTGTGGTCTCGTAGAAGTAGCTCCATAAAATTGCCTAAATTTTTTGTATAACTTAAATAACTCATTGTGGTATTTCCTTTATTTAACTTAGTGCTATAGTAAGCTGTGTTTAAATACATTGAAATTGGCAAATATAGAAAATTTGGATTGCATGAAAGCACAGCATTTAGAATGGAATGATCTACACCTTGTATTAGCGGTGTGTCGTGAGGGCACGTTGTCTGGGGCGGCACGCGTACTTGGGGTGAATCACTCAACGGTATTTAGGCGTATTGTCGCGATAGAAAAAAAATTGGCAGTGCGTTTATTCGAGCGATTTGCGACGGGCTATGTCATGACAGAAGCGGGTGAGGCGATTCTGGAGTCAGGTGAGCGAATCGAGAATGAAGTGCTCGGCTTATCCCGAAAATTAATAGGGCGTGATTTTCAACTCAGTGGTGTTCTACGTGTAGCAGTACCCGATGCATTATTGTTGAAAGTTTTAATGCCTCATATAGCACGCTTCTCTAAACGCTACCCTAAGATTCAACTAGAAGTTGAAATATCAAATAGCTATTTAAATTTGACTAAGCGCGAAGCTGATATTGCAGTACGGGCAACCACATTGCCACCAGAGGCACTCGTGGGTCGTAGAGTCTGCTCCTTAATGTCGACCGTATATGGCGCTAAAGATTATTTAAATGAACATTCCGATCGTAGTTTAAACAATTATGCCTGGGTGATGCCTGACGAAGAGTTGTCTAATTTACCTATTACTAAATGGTTACAAAAACAAAATCCACATGCTGAAGTTGTGCTTCGCTGTAATACGCTATTAGGAATACATGAAGGTGTAAGACAGAATATTGGGATCGCTTCACTTCCTTGTTTCCTTGCTGATTCGGATGAACAGTTACAACGTTTAATAGCGCCGCCTGATGAATTAGCTACAGAGTTGTGGTTACTGACCCATCAAGATCTTCGACGTACAGCTAGAGTTAAAGCATTAATGGAATTTTTAGCCGAAGTATTAATAAATGAGAAAGATACCATTGAGGGTAACATCGCTGTAAGTTAAATATAAAATGGTAGTCTTACGATATTTAAACAAGACAGTAAAGTTTAATTATTATTAATAGGGATTGAATATGAATTTCCGTAAATTTTTTTATATAAGTTTGTTAACTTTATGAGGTTTCTGTAAGTGAGTATCGTGCCTGTATTAAGGCTGGTAAATGTTCACGCCCCAAGGATCACGCACGTAACCAATATTGTAACTACGATGTAAAAGGCCGTGAGGAGCATCCTGTCAATTGTGTGGACTGGGACCAGGCGCAGCAATACTGTGCAATACAAGGAGGACGTCTTCCTTATGAGGCGGAATGGGAAAAAGCGGCTCGGACTGGTAGCAGCAGTCGCTATCCTTGGGGGCAGGACGTAAGTTGCAAAAATGCCATTCCGGATGATGGTAAAACAATGGGTTCTGTGCCAAACGAAGCAGATGGTTGCGGTGAAGATCGTACCTGGATACGCGGTAGCCGCCAGGCCAACCAGTACGGACTATTTGATATGCACGGTAATGCTGGTGAATGGGTTTATAACTGGTATGCGAAAGATGCCATTACGCAACTTTATGCAAAAGGTCAGCTTAATGAGCCTGTGACGGGTAGACAAAAACTTGTTCGTGGTGGTTCATGGGGCGAGAATAAAAATAATCTACACAGCTCATTTTGAAACGTGAAACCACCACAAAGTGGCAAAGTTATCTATGGCTCAATTGGTTTTAGTTGCGCTTATGATTAATTAAAGGGGGTTGGAGTCTGAGGGATCCCCATAAAATTTGCCATTAACGTGTCATTGCGAGGAAGTACTGAAAAACAAGCATTTTTCAGTACTGACGCGGCAATCTACTTGTCAATCTCTCTTCACTTTTAGATTGCCGCACTCACGTTGTTCACTCGTAAAGACATACTTTCTAATTGAATATCAGTATTTCTATCTAAACTATTGTTTTTGATCGTTTTTATTTTAATTTTGTGGGGATACCTCAGGGTTGGAGTGACTAAATCTAAATCACTCCAATCCTTTAGTTTAATATCACACTATAATAGGATTAAATGTGAGCAGCGCAGAGTTGTTTCTAATAGAGTGTTTACAGTGCTCTGATCCCAAGTACAAAGTTATAAGACGTTAGTCTTAGTTCGTTTTATTTTTTTCTTTTTTGTGTCCTTTGTTTTTGCATTTATCATCAGATTCTGAATTTGATTCAGATGCATAAAAAACATTGCTTTGAATGTTGGTGATACTGGTATTCCTCAGAATAACATCCGAGAGCTTTGTGCTTTTCAGAATAGCGCGATCTGCGTTATTAAAAGCAGGATCATTTTCATACCAGAAACGATCACCATCACGTAAACGTTCAAACTGATCTTTTAATACAATGAAAATTAATTCACCAACATTAGCCTGTCCATGAAAATCTTCAGCCAGCCCGCCTATCCAAGGGTCAATATTGCTTATGTTTTCATATACTTTTTCGAGTGCTTTCTGTAATTTTTTATCGCAAGTTATATCGCTAAAGCATTCTTTGGCTTTTAGACCAAGTTCGATTCTGCATTGATTGTAATCAGGTAGGCCATGATCTCGACCGCGCTGTATATTTAATGCCGCCAGATCAAGCATGGTGTTTGCGGTTGGAGAACCAAATAAAAAACTACGAACATCTTCAACGATACGTGTATCAATTTCTTGCATCACATGATTAGCAAGCCCGCCAATAAAAGGTTCTATACCATTTGAAATAATACGCTGTGGGTCAAAAAACATATCGCGTAGTTTTAGGTCAGGCAAACCAGTAGGTTTAATGATTGATGACAACATACTATGGCCTAAACGATAACAAGCTGTTGAGAACAGGTTATTAATTCCTGCATCAACAGCATCGTTATATCCATTATATTCACTGATTGAATTTTCCCCTAATATTGCGGGCAAGAATTCTTCGTATGTTATAACTTGCATTAATGCACCAACAATCCGCCGCGCTTTTTGATAAATCGCTTCATCATTACCTGTTAAATCAGGCTCTTCTATAACAATAGTTTTACATAAACGATTATGTTCGCGCATGAACAACGTATGCATGCACGTTAATGGGGTGACTTCATTGGCTCTAACATCTCCAGCCAAAAATAAGGCGGTAGGTGCGATATTACCTGTATGTGCATTGGGCAAATTTGCAATATTAAATGGTAATAAATTTCCAGTACTCGTTTTTAGTTTTCCTGAACCATCAAACATACGTATTGCAGCGGCACGTGTTGCGTTAGCCCCATAAACATTTGTTGCGTCGATATAAGATGAAATTTGGTTGATTTGTTGTCTTGGATTTGTAACGGAAGTACCCGTTGCGGTATCGTAGATTGTACGATTGAAATCAATTGTGCGACCGGGAAATTCATCATCCATAGGAGTGGTGAAGGGCCGTGGTTCAGCTGGGTTTACTCCTTCGGATAAATCAATTTCATGATCTACAAATTGCCCCCATGCCCAAACTAGATCGGACAAACCTTTGGCATTTGGCTGATTAGTATCTGTTTTACAAACAGCATTACTAACAATTCGAGGATTAGGGCGACAGTGATTGGGTAACTCATTTTTACCACCATAATAACTGCCGTAATAAATGTGTATTGCTGCTACCCCATTGCGGATGGGTTAAGTTATTGTTTGTCCCATTAAAATTCCGTGTGTCATTGCTTTCCATTATTAATTCTCCTGGTGTTTTGTTAATAAGATTCACCAGGTTCTAGATACCTTTTAATATTTCATCTACCCTGACGAAAGAATTTAAAGAATAGACTCAGTCTAATGAAATTTAAAGCTCCAAAATGAAAATTGTAATTATTACCAAAATAGAGAAATTAGTGAGGTGAGAGTATTGTCTTTCAGAATATTAGCGAATACTGCAATAACGTCAGAAATTTAGAATAGAATTGTTTCAAATATTAGAATGTGCATCAGGTAAGAACCTTAAGACTGAGTGGAGTCAATAGTGCATGGGGCAGCCATTACATTTCATCTTCTATGAAAAATTTAAAGCGCGGGAGTAAATTATTTTAAATCACTCCAATTCTTTAGGGCAATATTGCGCTAGTATAGGTTTAAATCATTAACCGTACTTCGTTAAACTTATGTCACTTCCCGTACTTTATTCATTACGACAATGTCCTTACGCGATGCGTGCAAGGCTCGGTTTATTGTTGGCAAAACAATTCGTCATGCTCCGTGATATTGTTATGACAAACATCCCTGTAGAAATGTTAGCTGCTTCACCTAAAGGTACAGTGCCTGTGTTGGTTTTCAATGATTCATCTGTGATAGATGAAAGCATCGATATTATGCTATGGGCGTTAAATAAAAATGATCCTGATAATTTACTTTATACTCACCAGGAAAATACTTACTCAACTATTATCGAGCTAATTAAGCATAACGATACTCAGTTTGTTCGCGTTTTAAATAAATACAAAGCTGCTGCGCGGTATTATGATGTTGATGAGGTATCTTGTCGCCAGTACTGTGAACCATTTATTGGATCTCTTGAAGATAACTTAACGCGGCATAAATTTTTAATAGGAGATAACCCAAGTCTGGCGGATTATGCAATATTACCTTTTATTCGACAATTCTCCCGTGTCGATCGAAAATGGTTTGTGCAAGCACCTTATCCAAACCTTCGATGCTGGCTTGAGTGGCATTACCAAAATTCCGCGTTTACCAAAGCGATGACTAAATATCCGCAGTGGTTAGATACAAACGCATCTATTCTGTTTGGAAGTGAGTAGTTGTTAATTAAATGGAGTGGAGAAAAACTAGAACCGTACACCATTATTTCTAATATAAACAATAAAACATGGTCAAGTTTTAGTATGTAATTTCAGAGCCAGGTAAGTGTTGAATATTTTTTGTATACCGTAACTCGGTTTCTATGAGCTTTCTAAGTTTATCGCGACAGTTAGTTACTTTACATTCATCGGCATAGCGGCAGTCTAGTTGAACATCGAGTACGAACTTATCCTCAATATCCAGCATGCAAACCAGAGCTATTTCTTCTCGTTCGGTTTCAGACCTAGCATGCTCTAATAAATCAATAGTGCTGTATCCACCAACAAAACGTTTATTTGCAAAATTGACAATGTGATCAAAGTCATAATGCCCAAAACATCCAGGACTTCGGTTGACCATAACCTTTACACCTTACTACTTTATAAAAATAATTCTTAAAACCAATGTAAAAACTATAGCGCTTATGTATTCGATATTAATTGATGCAGATCAATTAACAGTAGTTATAACCAACGGTCAATAATTTAAGATAAATCAACAGGCTCAAAACCATCTAGTTCTTCTTAATCGTTTGGAATATGTAGTAAAGAATAGAAGAATAATAAAATGGACCCATTACAATAGAGAACCGACTAGATATTGTAATCTCTTTATATGTGTTCTGTCCCGAAAATCGGGCTATCAGGCTTTGCAATATATAGACGCCACGTTTATAGTTACCCCCATGAAATTATTGAGCTTATTTATACTTTTGTACTGGATACCGATTGCCTTCGGTGCTGATGCCTATATTTCAGCTGAAACATTTCGCGAGCATTCTCGGCCAAGGACGCTTAAATTACGCTCTCACGTTGCTCTGGTGTTTGACGAGCGTGATAAAGAAGTTATATTTTCACGTCATGCAGAAGATGTTGTACCAATCGCTTCTCTTACCAAGTTAATGACAGCTATGGTGATTCTTGATGCGGGCCTTAATATGGATGATACCATTACCATCAGTAAGGAAGACAAAGACCGGTTGCGCTATTCTCGCTCGCGCCTGAAAAGAGGCATGATCTTTACCCGCAGAGATTTACTTAATATTGCACTAGCCGTTTCTGAAAATCGTGCGGCTGCCGCATTGGCCCGCACTTATCCGGGCGGCAGCAGTGCGTTCGTTGAGGCTATGAATAATAAGGCACAGTTTCTGGGTTTGGTTAAAACCGAATTCGTTGATTCGGCAGGATTGGGAAATGGCAACGTCTCCACCGCACAGGAATTATCGCAACTTGTACTAGCCGCAAGTATATACCCTGAGATCCGTGAATTCACCACTCAGACCAAAGAAAGCATTACTGACTTGAAGCGAAAACGTGAAATTGTATTTGGTAATAGCAACCGTCTGGTTAAACGTGATGCCTGGCCGATTACGTTGAGTAAAACGGGTTTTACCAGTGACGCTGGCAATTGTTTAGTGATGAAAACCGTCATCAACGACCGGTCGGTTATTATGGTACTCCTTAACTCTTGGGGAAAACTGAGTAAATATGGCGATTCTAACCGGATTAGAAACTGGCTGAAAAAAACGGAACGTTCCATCATAAGAAAACAGGCTCGAGAACTGGTTCGCGAACAGGCCTCGATTGCAAAGTTATAAACAGATCCAGGGTTAGTGGCGAATAATTTAGATTTCTTCCACCGCTTTAATTACATTCAATCATATCCGCACTAACCGAACGCATTGTTTCCAGAAGTCGGTTAACGGTTACCTGGTTAAAAATGTCTTCATTATTAACAGTAAATGCACCATCCATATCACACCAGCCATAGGATGCAACGTTAAATTCGGGAAATGTTTGTGCGGGTAACTTTCTGGGCAGACAATATATTTTGTTATTTTCAAATAATAGATTACAGGCAGTGTTGGTAGTGTGGAGTTGTTGCAGATAGTGCCAGCATCTTTCGAATTTGTACTGAATAAGTATACATTCTAAAAGCAGAGTCAGATAACAAGAGAAAAATTATTTATTAAATAATGACAACAGGAATGCGCTGCAAGTGAATATCTTTAGAATGTTGTTCTGGTAAAATCATTAGTTTCATATTCCTGATACACTTCCTATTATTTAATTTATTACATCATAGAACCGATGGAATAAGTAAAAAATAATTAATTTATTCGGAAAGTAATGTTAGTGGTTCATAATACAGTTTTGTCTAGACTTAACGTTTATTCTGTTCTGCTGCTCAGGCATGCTCTACCCATTAGTTTAGTATATTTAGTCTTAAGCTCTGGTTAAAACTGCCGATAAGGTTAACGATCGCTACTTAAATGTTACAAAGGTTGTAAATGATAAATACCGAACTTGGAAAAATCATGGCACAAGCAAATAAGGTTATTGTCGGAAAAGAGCTACAAATAAATCTGGCATTTTCCTGTTTGCTCAGTAAGGGGCACCTGCTTATAGAAGATATTCCCGGGGTTGGTAAAACGACCCTGGCGCATTTGCTTGCTGCAGTTACGGGAATGCATTTCTCACGAATACAGTTTACAAGTGATTTATTACCTGCTGATGTCCTGGGTATTAATATTTTCGAGAAAGAGAATAATCGATTTCGTTTTCATCAAGGACCTGTTTTTTCTCAACTTGTGTTGGCAGATGAGCTTAATCGAGCGCCGGCTAAAACACAAAGCGCACTACTTGAAGCGATGGAGGAACACCAGGTGAGTATTGATGGTGAGACGCATTCGTTACCTGATCCATTTTTTGTAATTGCAACTCAAAATCCCAAAGAACAGATGGGTACATTTGGTTTGCCAGAGTCACAGCTTGACCGGTTTTTAATGCGGATTCAAATGGGCTACCCAAACCGTGAAACGGAACGTGAGATATTGACCGGCCGTGATAGAAGAGAAATGATTAAAGAAATTACAGCATTAATAACAGTAGAGCAACTCACAAGCTGGCAAGAACAGGTTGGGAAAGTGCATGTATCGGATAGTTTATTAGATTACATACAAGATATTATTGATTATTCTCGACAAAGTGGCCATTTTTCAAATGGTCTTTCTCCCCGTGCAGGTTTGGCCTTAATGCGTGCGGCAAAGGCAGCGGCCTATATACAAGGCAGAGATATGGTGTTGCCAGAAGACGTAAAGCAGATTTTACCAGCCGTAGTCAGCCACCGCTTACAGCGCCAGGACGATGCACAAGCACTGAATGAAACAACGGTAATGAAGTTGTTTTCTCAAGTTGCCATACCTTAACGACTTGTATTGTGACTGATATGAACATTACCTCTCACTATTCATTATGACAATACTTAGACGACGTTTTTTACCCCGATTTAGCCTGCAAAATTATTTATTCAAGCGCTTAAAGCGTGCATACCGAATTGAGTTAACGGCAAGGCGTATCTATATTTTACCAACGCGTGAAGGTTTTTTCTTTGGTATAGTTATTTTTCTGCTTCTGTCAGGGGCAATGAACTATAACAATAGTTTGTTATTTATTTATACATTTTTATTGGCGAGCATAGGTATTATTACTATGTATCATACACATAATAATTTACTACATGTCGTAACTCATGCCATGGAATCAATAGCAGTGTTTTCAGGTGAGTATATTACGATACCTGTGCAGATTTCATTAAAGCCCGGACAAACCAAAGCACGCTATAATCTCACCCTTGAACGTGTGGAAGGAGACAATCATGGCAAACAAAGCAAAAAAAATAGACTGTCAACAAAAGTAAACACATTCGATTCAGTGCAACAACAGTTTCTTGATTTAGAACCCTCTGAACAGAGTATTGTTAATTTCCACGTTAAAACCTTAGAGCGTGGGTACTTAAAACCACCACGTTTATCCATATCAAGCCGATACCCTCTAGGACTTTTACGTGCCTGGTCAAACTTACTCTTTGAGCAACAATATTTAGTCTATCCGCAACCTCTTAATAAAGCCGAGTTGAATAAAGCTGAACTTAATTCTGAAGATGGAGTAGGTGATAAAGGCAAAGGGCATGATGAGTTTGTAGAGCTACGCGAAAAAAAGCGGAGCGATTCATATTCACATGTACATTGGAAAGCGTATGCACGCAATGGCATCATGCTTGTCAAACAATATGGTGGCGTGGAGTCCGAACACATTAATCTTAACTGGTCTGACTTTTCACAGTATGAAACGGAGAAACGATTAAGCTTTCTTACCCGTATTCTGCTAGAGGCTCACCAGCAACAGCAATCCTTTTCGCTTGTGCTTCCGAATGAAATTATCGCGTTGGGGTCAGGCAAGACGCATTTGCACCGTTGTTTAAAAGCGTTAGCTCTTTTCCCAAAGAGTAGTACGTCTAGCGCATGAAGACAATAGCTGAACATGACCAACATAGATGGATGGGGTTTGCCCTGGTTATGTGTTTGGTACTTTCTTTACTGCCACATTTACTTAAGCTACCTGTGGTCTTTACAGGTTATATTGCGTTGTTTGTATTATGGTTTTCATTACATAGTTTTAAGGGCTATAAATTGCCGGGTAAATTTGTACGTTTTATATTCCTGGTTGGTGCATTAGTTCTTATATTTTTAAATTTCGGCATTGATTTTAGTCAACGCATGAGTGTGACATTACTGGTATTAATGTTGAGTTTAAAAATATTTGAAATTAAAAATAGACTGGATCGCAGGAATATATTTCTTATCATTTATTTATGTTTATTTTTAATCGGGAGCCACTTTCTTTCCAGTCAATCAATTTTTATGATGGTCTATAATGTCATTATATTATTTAGCCTCATACTTCTGTTGGCGGCTTATAATCGTCAGCCACAAAGTGTATTACCCTTTAAATTATTAATACGCAGCCCTTTAGCCATTTTTATTCAGGCTGTACCTTTAGCCATAATTTTCTTTTTATTTTTTCCGAGAATATCCGAACCTTTATGGAGTATACCTGATGGTAATGCCGGCTCTCGTACCGGTCTATCAGATACGATGTATCCGGGCAGGGTAACCGAGTTAAGTGACAATAGTTCTGTGGTTTTTAGGGTACTGTTTCATGGCAATATCCCATCGAGTCAAAATTTATACTGGCGTGGTCCGGTTATGACTGTAACTGATGGTTATTTATGGCGTCGCTATACTGATGAGAAGGTTAAAAGAAAGGCAAAAGACATTCTTTATGAGGCAGGTGAAGTTGATTATACTATTACCTTAGAGCCACAACAGCAACGCTGGTTATTTGCTCTTGATATGCCATCTTCTTTACCTGACGATAGTTATTTTAGTCATGATTACCAAATTATGACTGAAAAGAAACAGCTTCAAGTGAAACGTTACCGACTTACCTCCTTTACGAAATATAAGCTGCCATTACTCTCTAGTGTTGAACGTGAAAGAACATTGCAATTACCGAAAGAAGCTAATCGCCGCACGCTAGAATTAGGCCGTAAATGGCGGAATCAATTGCCCGCAGCCGACGCCATTGTAAAAAAAGCTTTAATTTATTTTAGGCAGCAACCTTTTTATTACACTCGTGAACCACCTGCGATGCGTAATGATCCGATTGATAAGTTTCTTTTTGAGTTTAAAGAAGGATTTTGTGAGCATTATGCCACAGCATTCGTCTATTTAATGCGTGCAGCGGGACTACCTGCTCGGGTTGTGACCGGTTATCAAGGCATTGAAAAGAATGGAGTGGGTGATTACTACATTGTGCGTCAATCAAACGCGCATGCGTGGGCAGAAGTATGGCTTGATGATAAAGGTTGGTTGCGAATCGATCCAACAGCAGTCATACCTCCTGAGCGCATAAAACCAAGTATCTTAAACCGTCAAGCCAGACAACTTACGTTTACGAATCTTAATCTGCCTGAATTAAACCGATCGAAAAATAATCTGTTACGAGTCAGCTGGACGTTTCTCGGTGACAATGTAGATAACATACGTTACTTTTGGAATGAATGGATAGTAGGCTTCGATATACTTAAACAACAAAGCATAATGAGGCTTATGGGGCTCTCTACTGACGTTAAATACCTCGTTAGTACTATGATAGGGTTGGGGTTGATCGTTATCTCACTATTAAGTTTGTACTGGTATTTTCTGGCGAGAAAAATCAATGATCCCATTAAACGAGAGTATCAACGGTTTATTCGTAAACTTGAAAAATATGATCATACTATTCCTGCAGATCTTGGCCCCTTAGAAGTGCAGGAACTTGCTATTCAACGCCTTCCTAAACACAAGAAACTTATTATTGATATAATAAACTGCTATATCGCACTGCGTTATGCAAAAAACACCAAAAATATAAAATATACAGATTTTAAAAGTAAAGTACAGAGATTAAGGCTTTAGGCTTTTTGCCGTTACTTTTAAAATAATTGGGACAACCAGGCTATGCTAAAAAAATCATTCAAACTTCTATTAGTCGCATGCCTTGTTTTATTGCTATTTAATGGCTGGATGTATAATCAACAGCCTGGAATGGTTTTTTATCCGTCGACTCAACTTGAATCCACACCAAAGGACTGGGGTTTGGCATACGATAATGTTGTATTGACGACGCCGGACAATCTTCACTTACACGGCTGGTATTTACCTGCAGAAAACTCTAAACAGGTTGTACTTTTTTTTCATGGCAATGGTGGCAATATCTCACATCGCGGTGATTCACTCGCAATTCTTCACAGCCTTGGAGTTAATGTTTTCATTATTGATTATCGTGGTTATGGAAAAAGTGAAGGAAAGGTGAGTGAACAGGGTTTTTACCTTGATGCACTTGCTGCATGGCATTATTTAGTTAACAACCGTGGCTTTCAAGCTCACAATATTGTTATTTTCGGTCGTTCTTTGGGTGGCGCTGTTGCTACACAGTTAGCAACGCAAGTTGACGAACAAGGGCTTATCGTTGAATCAACGTTTAGTTCGGTTAATGACATGGCTTCTATGATGATGCCGTTCATCTCGAAACTGGTTTATATACGTTATAATTTTAATACAGAGAAAATAATTAATCAGATCGGGTCTCCCGTACTTCTCATGCACAGCAAGGACGATGACGTGGTGCCCTATGAACTAGGTGAGAAAGTGTTCGCTGCCGCTAATTCACCTAAGTTTTTTTTCGAACTGCATGGTAATCATAATGATGGCTTTATGCGGAATGTTTCAGGTTATAAAAAAGCAATTAAATGGTTTATTAATGAAGGGGTTGGAGGTGCTGAATAATTGGAGCAGAATACAATTATTTTATATTACAGTATTTTTGTATTCTACCCCCAAACGAATTGTTATCAGATTAAGATGCTTTCGATAAATCTATTTTCAATAAATTTTCCTGAAAGATTGCCTTATGTACATCGCCAATACTTATTATACCGACGGGAATATTGTTTTTATCTGTCGCTGGTATTCTGCGAATTTTTTTAACATACATCATGGAGACTGATTTTAGCAAAGGCATATTGGGTGTTACCGATGCAACAGTCTGAGTCATTATATCTTTAACAACCATAGAAATATTCTCCTTAATATTATCCAGTTCACTTAAATAAAAATCTAAGTTGATGTATTTAACGAATATGATGTAAAGAAGTCCAGTAAAGATATTCTATTGATAGGTTGATTTTACTTATAAGTCATAAAAGTGAGAGCTAGAGCACAGTTGTTGCTGCTTTGTACTCAAATTACCTCCATCTAGAACACAGCATTCCCTTAGAAATCACATTAGTAAATGAAGTGAAAATAGTTGAATGTTTATTAACCACCCTTTCTTTTATAATGTGTAGAACGTCAAGGTGATACAGGAATGAGGCTTCTATAAAATACAGGATTATAATTGTATCAAATGCCTACAGTCTGATTTTATTTTGATATTTTATGTGGTATTTATTTCTAAAGAGATAAAGGTGGTATCATAAACAATTAAACACAGCAGTGAAGGTGACGTGCCGTATACCCAAACACCACCCCGAGGTTTAACTACTATCATTGCGTTGATGACGATGATTGGGCCGTTTACTATCGATAGTTATTTGCCGTCCTTCCCTGACATTGAAGCTGAGTTCAATATTAGCCGTGCACTATTATCACAGAGTCTGGGTATTTATCTTGCTGCTTTCGCAGCTGCTACACTGGTGTTTGGTCCGCTAGCTGATCGTTTGGGAAGACGGCAAATAATTCTTATTTCATTATTATTTTACATCGCCGCATCGGTCGGTTGTGCTTTAGCGAATGACTACAGTACCTTTCTCATATATAGAGTAATTCAGGGTGCGGCAGCAGCAGGTGGTTTGGTCGCGGGGCGTGCGATTATTCGTGATGTGTATAGCCCACAAGATGCACATCAGGCTATGTCGCGTATAATGATGTTGTTTGCAATTGCTCCGGCAATTGCGCCGGTGATTGGTGGTTGGTTACACGATCTGTTTGGTTGGCACAGTGTGTTTTATTTTCTGGCGATTTATTCCAGTCTAATTTTCTTTCTGGTGCTAATGCGTATTCCTGAAACGTTGTTAATGTCGCAGCGTCAATCTCTTCATCCTATTAACGTTGCACGTGTTTACGGGCGTACCCTAATGCACCGTCGCTTTCAATCATTGATTTTTATTATCGCTTTTTATTTTTGTGGTTTGTTTTTGTATATCGCCGGTGCACCAACAATAATTTTTGATTTTTTAAAACTGGGTGTAAATGATTTTTCGGTTATGTTTTTTCCTCTCGTTGCTGGATTAATTTTTGGTTCATGGTTAAGTGGCCGACTGGCACATCGCTGGCCGATGGAGCGCACTATTAAACTTGCGTTGGGCTTCATGTTAGTGGGTGCGGTATTGAATATGTTACAGGCAACCTGGTTAACACCAACAATTATTTCGACCATTTTACCCTTGATGTTCTACACGAGTGGAGTCGGTATTGCGATGCCAGCGATGACGATTTTATCGCTAGATTGTTTTCCCAATAATCGCGGTACAGCATCGGCATTACAAAGTTTTGTACAAATGATAGGGAATGCATTAATTGCCAGTCTTGCTGTCCCACTGCTCAGCGAGCAACCTGGCCATATTGCAGCGGGACAGATGGGCTTATTGATTATTGCGCTGTTACTTTGGTGGCGTCTGCCAGAACTCTCGGCACAACAAGGATAACCTCGCCGCTCTCTTTTGAAGCGGGATAGTATAAGCACGAACCAACCTTAAAGAAAACATGAGATTCTCTCATCTATATGATTTTTTCACTAACTTCAATTGAATCAGGTAATGACGCTGCATGTATTCTACGTGTCAGTATTTAAATCAACGTGCCCTGAACTTATTATTTTCGGTATTAGGGGAGGGGCAATATCTTGATTTTAAATAAACTACGAAAATTTTATATTTAATCATTCTGTATATTGAACGTTTTAGCCATAATTGAGCTGAATTAGTACATTTATCCCTATTTTTTGCTGATATTCCCCAAGTCCCTCTCTGAAAATGTTATCCTGTTACATTACTTCGCACTAAATTATATTTAAGTCACACCGAGGGAATAATGCACAAACTACATCGAATACAATTTCCAAAGGCAGAATCATCACATTTAAATCAAGACCAATCCTATTTTCATCTTCAGGAGGACGGTAAACAACGGAAAATCAGATTTCACGACTACAACGAAATTTATAAAGTTCCGGGGTTGTATGAACAATTATTTTACGACCGCCTGAAATGCACATCTCCGGTTAAAGTGACGTCTATACTCGAAGCCGCAGTAAAGCAATCTCAGAATAATTTTTCTGAGCTTCGAGTTTTAGATTTAGGTGCCGGTAATGGCATGATGGGTGAGGAACTGAAAAAAAATGGCGTCTCACGTTTAGTCGGCATCGATATTATTGATGAAGCATACCACGCGACTGTTCGAGACAGACCCGGTGTATATGATGCCTACTATGTCGAAGATTTCACTATCCTGGATGCGGATAAAAAAGAAGAAATTGAATCATGGCAATGTGACTGTATGGTTACTGTTGCGGCACTTGGATTTGGTGACATTCCTGTGAGAGCATTCGTTGAAGCTTTTAATATTATTAAAAGCGAAGGTTGGGTTGCATTTAATATTAAAGACAGTTTCTTTGATACAACAGATGCTTCCGGTTTCTCAAAAATGATAAGAGAGTTAACTTTCTCGAAATATCTAGATGTTTATTACATTGAACGCTATCGACACAGATTGTCCATTGAAGGCGAGCCTCTTTATTATTTTGCTATTGTCGGTAGAAAAAAAGCGGATGTCCCGGATTCATTTTTAGAATCAAAAGGCATTGAACTCTAAGACAAACGAATAAAACATGATGGCAAATAGACTGCGTCTATTTGCCATCATTTTTTTTGATTCGTAAAAAGAATATGCTTAAAATAATTCGTTCCCACTTTTCATTACTTGCAGCGACGGCTATTTTGTTACTGGGTTCCGGACTACTAGGTACTCTTATTTCCTTACGCGCAGGTATTGAATCTTTCTCGCAGGGAATTATCGGCCTGATCATGTCAGGTTTTTTTATGGGCTATGTTCTTGGTTCATATCTCTGCCCGCACGTTATTCGTAATTTCGGACATATTCGCAGCTTCTCGGTCTTTGCCGCGATGGGATGTGTCAGCGTGCTTTTACACGGTCTTATTATTGATCCTATTGTCTGGTTGCTCCTGCGTATTATCACCGGTATTTGTATGCTGGGAATGTACCTGGTGATTGAATCATGGATTAATACCCTTGCGACCAACAAAACACGTGGTCGTCTTTTTGCCATTTATATGGCTATTAATCTGCTTGCACTGGGTCTTGGGCAATACCTGTTGCTCATTTATGAGATTCAAAGTCTGGAACCCTTTGCGCTTGTTGCTTTGTTCTTTTCACTGGCATTGGTACCCGTAGCGCTCACCCAGATTTCGCAACCGACACAGGTTGAAACCGGTCACCTCGGAATCAAACATCTTTATTCAACGTCACCTCTTGCATCTTTTGGCGCGTTACTTTCGGGCATTGTTAATGGTGCTTTCTGGGGTATGGGGCCCGTCTATGCACTGAGTGTGGGTTTTGATGTGACCGGTATTGCACTGTTTATGAGTGGTGTTGTCTTTGGTGGTTCTCTTTTACAGTGGCCACTGGGACATTTATCTGACAGTTATGATCGACGTTTAGTGATCTTCGTTGTCAGTCTCATGGCTAGCGGTGCTGCGATAACGGTATTTTATCTGATTGACTCACACCAGGCAGCTGGATTGCTTGCGGCATTTATTTTTGGCGGATGTGCCTTCTCTATCTATTCACTCAGTATGGCGCATGCTAATGATCATATTGATGCTGAACACGTACTTGAAATAAGCCGCGGACTTTTATTACTGAGTGGTATCGGTGCCACCATCGGCCCACTGAGCGCTGGTTTGTTAATGGGCTGGTTTGGTGCACACGCATTGATGATTTATTTTTGCGGTATTATGTTGTTACTGGCTGGCATTGCATTGATGCGCCGCACAATTGGAGACCCTATATGTACATCAGAGCAGAGCGACTTTGTCATCATGGCTCGTTCTTCACCCGCGATGCTTGAACTGGATCCGCGTGTGGAGCCCGTAAATGAAGTTGAATAAAGCTTTATTTAATGTAGCCCGGATTTAGTGTAGCGTAATCCGGGAAAACAACAATGTAGCATTTAATTTTAATAAGGCATGGGGTGTTCACGTCTTATCTTCGCTATTCCTTCAAGAACGTCATTTGATAAATCAATGTTAATAGAATTTATATTGTTTTCTAATTGTTGCATGTTAGTGGCACCAATGAGGGTCGAGCTAACAAAAGGTCGGCTATTAACAAAAGCCAGAGCCATCTGACATGGATCCAGGTCATGTTGTTTCGCGAGTGCAATATATTTTCTAATTGCGGTTTCGGTTTGAGGGTGGTCACGATGATCGGGGCGGGTTTCAATGGTTAAGCGTGAACCTTTTGGGCGCGCGCCATCCAGGTATTTACCGCTTAATGTTCCTCTGGATAAAGGCGACCAGGCCAGTAAGCCACAGTCTTCATGCATGGCTATCTCTTCGAGGTCAGGTTCGAAGTAACGACATAGTAATGAGTATTCATTTTGAATAGACGCCATGCGCGGTAAATCATGTTGTTTGGCTAAGTTTAGCCATTTACTCATACCCCAGGCAGTTTCATTCGATAAGCCAATGTGGCGAATTTTTCCGGCATCTATTAATGCTTGCAATGTACGTAAAACTTCCAGAAAGTTGTCTTCTTCTATCTGTGGATTAAAATTTGGCGCATAATCCCAGCTTTGGCCAAAATGATAGGAACTACGATTCGGCCAGTGCAATTGGTAAAGATCGATGTAATCCGTCTGTAATCTTTTCAGACTATCTTCAACGGCAAGATGGATATTTTTGTTGTCGATAACGTTACGACCGCTTCGAACCCAGGGTAGCCCTGGACCGGTTATTTTTGAGGTAAGAATGACTTTGTCACGATTTTGTCGTGAAGCAAACCAGTTGCCGATAATGGTTTCCGTTGTGCCAAAAGTTTCGCTCGTCGGTGGCACCGCATACATTTCGGCGGTATCAAAAAAATTTACGCCGCTTTCTAGCGCATAGTCCATTTGTTTGAAGCCTTCCGCTTGGGTATTTTGAAATCCCCAGGTCATGGTGCCAAGACCAATGAGACTAATGTTCAAATCCGTCCGACCTAATTTTCTATATTCCATATTCTTGCCTGTAAATAAGTTGCAACTACTTGATTCAGCGTGAATTTGTAGTTATTGCCAGATAATTGGTGTCAAAACCAATTTTTTCTACAATAAGTAGTTTATTGTAGTCTGCTCGTAAATACACGCGCCTATATTATGATTAATAAATCTTTTATGGGAATAATCTTGAATATCAGCTGTATATCTAATTAGGAAAGAGAGAATTCGCTCACTTTCCAATTATGACACTTGAACTATTTAGGAGAAAGACTATGGAATGTAGAGCTTTATATAGCCGTAAGATTGCAGCATATACCTTAGCGCTGTTTTGTTCGACAGGATTTGCTATTGCCGATGATAATGACGATGAAACTGGATATGAAGATGAAGCGGTTGTTATTGATATGTTTGCACCCGGAAAAAATGACCATGCTGGCGTTGGTGGACGTGGTTGGTTTGTCGATTTAGCTATAACGTATCCGGGCGGTGTGGCAGCTTCGGGTTTTACTGATTTTCAACTTACGGGTCCTGGGCCACATAACGACGTCGCACCTTTTCCTGGAACATTTTCACCAGGAGCTGATGATCGTCTACCGGGTTTAATTGTACTGGTAAAAACAACGACGATTGGTGCCAAGTCATGCCAAAATTTAGCTAACTTATTTAATGTTACCGGTGTGACAGATGTGTCAAAAACAGATGCAGAAATATGGAATACATGGATAGTTGGTGCACCGCTGTTTGGTAAGGGGAAAACTAAAATATATGTAGCCGTGGCAGCAGATCTTAACAACGATGGTGTTTATAACGATGCTCCAAATGCTGTACCGGATGCCGATGGCAATGGTATTTGCAATAAGAAAGATTTGAAAGCTTATGGGGTTTCTTCAAATATTGTAAAAGAGAAATTTTTTATCAATTAATCTCGTTTATTTTTAAGAAAATTTTGCCTGGGGGTAACTTTACCTCCTGGCATTTAATACAACAAGTTGATGTGAAAAAATGACACGTAATAAATGGGATAAACGTTTAACGGAGCAGATACCACATTTGTTACGTTATGCGAAGGCATTGACACGGAATAATGATGTAGCCGAAGATCTTATTCAAGATTGTTTGGAACGTGCCTGGAGTAAAAGAAGCCTTTGGAATTCACGGCGTAAATTACGACCATGGTTATTTACTATTATGCATAACATATATATTAATGAAGTAAATAAAATTTCAAATCAGCAAGTGCATATTCCAGTTGACTTGAATTTGGTAGATGAAGCTATTGACCCTACTCAGATGTTAAAACTTAGAGATTTAGATAATGCGCTTGGGAAACTAAGCCCTGAATACAGAGAAGTAATCTTGCTTGCAGGTTTGGAAAACTTGTCATATAAGGAAATTGCAAAAATTACCAGCTTAAATTTGGGTACTGTGATGTCACGATTATCTAGAGCACGAGATAAATTAAGACAACTTATAGATGGATCTGAAACGGAAAAGGTGGTGCGATTAAGATGAAAGATTTAAAATCCGAGTTTAGTGAAAGTGAGTTGCAGGCTTATGTCGATGGAAATTTGAGTGTTGCCAGGACTGAAGAAATAGCACGATATTTGCAACAACATCCAGAAGAGGCTAAACGTATTGAAGCTTTTCAGCAACAAAATAACATGCTACGTACACTTTATGGTAAAACAGATACAACCTTGTTACGACGTGTTTTAAAAAACCATAAAAAATCTAAATCTAATAAAAATAATTATCTATTTCCTATATCGTATGTGGCAAGTATTGCCTGGTTAGTAATGGGGGTTTTTATCGGTTGGGGATTCAATACGGCAGTTGTTTCTGATAGAACAGTTAGATTTAACTTGCCGCAGAATGCCCTGACTGCGCATGTTGTTTTTAGCCCTGAGATTCGTCATCCGGTTGAAGTAACGGCAGATCAGGAAGCGCATTTAGTTAAATGGTTATCCAAGAGATTAAATCGCAAACTCAAAATACCAAATTTAAATTCTATTGGATATGCATTGGTGGGAGGCCGGTTATTACCCGCGCAAGACGGACCCGCAGCTCAGTTTATGTATGAAAATAATAACGGAGAGCGACTAACGTTATATGTAATTGGGCAACACGAGAAAAATACAGCTTTTCAATTTTTTGAGAAAAATAACATAAAAGTATTTTCCTGGAATGATATTAACATGGGGTTTGCTATCGTTGGTAGCATTAACAAAGAGGAGCTTTTGAGGGCTGCAAACAAAATTTACGATGAACTTATTATATGATTGGTAATGTTTCAGTCTTAAAGTTTATTGTGTTCTGATAATTTATTAGTTAAATAATTGTGCACTTCATTTTGCATGCCTTTGAAAATAACCCGTTCTTGCTTTTTATTTAACTGGTAATCATACATAGGGTCATAATAATCAACGAGTAATATTTTAATCCATTCTTTATGTGCTTCGGCATTGCCTGATTTATGTTGTTGAATTGCATTGAATAAGAGTAGTTTAAGTTGTTTATGGCGAACGCCGCCCAATCTTCGCTGAATATTGTCTAGTGCTTCTTGTAGTTGTTCAGTCCAGCACTGAAAGCCTTTTTCTTCGCCATAAAAGGCTTGATGTTCTGTCAAAGCTTCAAGTATATATTCCTGAAAAATAATGTCGATACGTTCTTCAATAGGGGCTTCTAGCAGAACGATAGGAGATTGTTTCATTTTCTCGAAAAGGCATTCTGGCAGTTTACGTGAGCCGATATTACAACTCTCGTCTTCCAGAATGATTTGTATATGACCTTGGTGACGTAATTTAAGGAGTGCTATGGATAAGGTGTTTTCTATATCTATTTGAGATGGTTGAGGTGTGACATGTTTGCCAAACACGGAGCCGCGATGATGAAAAATTCCTTCCAGGTCAATTTTTGGTTTTATGGTATTTAATAAGAGTGTTTTTCCTATCCCGGTTCGGCCACTGAGTACAATAGGTAACATATGTTGTGATGAAATTTCGAGTTCATTAATTAAAAACCGGCGCATGGCTTTGTAGCCGCCTTTTATACGCGGAAAAATAATACCGGTTTGTTCGTAAATCCATTGTTGTGATATTTTTGAGCGCATTCCACCACGAAAGCAATAAAGTACGCCTTGTGGATGTTGTTTAATAAATTTGCTCCATTGTTCAACGCGATCGGATTTTATGCTGCCCTGCACAAGTTCATGGCCTAACTTAATGGCATCATCCTGACCACGTTCTTTGTAACGTATGCCGATAACAGTACGTTCATGATCGTTCATTAACGGAACATTTGTGGTACAAGGAAAGGCGCCCTGATTAAATTCTACCGGTGCACGCACATCGAGTAAGGGGGTGTTATTCAAAAAAAATGAACGATAATCGTCTAGTTGTGGAAGTTCAATTGTTTTTGATAGCGTCATTGTGCTTAGATTATTGTTATTAACGTTGCTTTTGAGTTGTCGGCTTCAACTAATTCTCCAAGAGGCTGCAAATTAAAACCAATTTTTTGTGCAAGTTGAATAAACTCTTTGCTATGGTCTTTTTCGACCGCAACTAAAAGGCCTCCTGAGGTTTGTGGGTCGCAGAGTATTTTTTTCTGCATCTCCGCCATCTCACTTAAGTGATGCCCGTAGCTATCAAAATTACGTTGTGCACCGCCGGGTGAGCAGCCTAAAGCAATATAGTTTTCAATTTCGGGTAATTTAGGTACGGCCTGATAATTCACTACAGCATGTACTCCACTGCCTTCACAAATTTCTGCAAGGTGTCCCATTAAGCCAAAACCAGTGACATCGGTCATTGCCGTAACATAGGGGAGTTTAGCAAAGTCAGCACCATGCTTGTTTAACTGCAACATAGTTTCGACTGCGATGCGGGAGTGTTCGTCCTTTAGGCACTTGTTTTTTTGTGCCGTTGTTAAGATGCCGATGCCCAATGGTTTGGTAAGAAATAAGTCGCAATTTGCGGTTGCTTGAGAATTACGTTTTATATGACTATTGTCTATCTGGCCGGTTACGGCCAAACCAAAGATAGGTTCGGGTGCGTCGATAGAATGTCCACCCGCTAATGCTATGCCGGCCAGCTTACAGGCATGGCGTCCACCTTCAATAACTTGTGCGGCAATATCGACACCAAGTTTTTTGATTGGCCAACCAAATATGGCGATAGCCATTAACGGTTTACCCCCCATTGCGTAAATATCGCTGATGGCATTAGTGGCCGCGATTTGTCCAAATTCAAAAGGGTCGTCGACAATGGGCATAAAAAAATCAGTGGTGCTGATAACGGAAGTACCATTGCCTAAATCATAAACAGCGGCATCGTCTTTGGTTTCATTACCTACCAGTAATCGAGGATCCTGAAACGGCACAGAAGACGACTTAAGGATTTCTTCCAGCACACCTGGCGCAATTTTGCAGCCGCAACCGGCACCATGGCTATATTCAGTTAATTTCACTTTAGACATATTTTTATAATCTTGGCTTAAAAAATCCATTGTACGCTAGAAAAGCGAGGAAACTAAATAAAAGAGCATTAAAAAAGTCCGTTAAATAGAGAGCCATTAAGAATATATCGGTTCTAGAAGTATATCTGCGTTGAACTTATAAAAACTGTACTTCAGCAAGATTGGAAAGGCTGCACACTCGCTATTGCGCATGATTATTTGTTATTGTATTTGTTATGACTCAAAGTAGAACCCGGAATCTTAGAAAGACCAAAGCGAATACCGCAGCTGAATATACTCGCCGTATTAACAAAGCGTTCGAATTTATTGAAAAAAATCTCGATCAAACGATTCGTCTTGACGATGTTGCGAGGGCAAGTCATTTCTCGTCGTATCATTTTCATCGTATTTTTCACGCTTTGGTGGATGAAACCGTTAATGAATATATATCCCGTAAACGAATGGAAAAGGCAGCCAAGAGATTAATTTTTAATCCGGCGTTAAGTGTAACGGAGGTGGCAGAAGTCGGTGGTTTCTCATCCAGTGCCAATTTTGCCAAGGCATTTAAATTATATTTTGGCGTAAGTGCTACAGAATTAAGAAAGGGCTCGCTTGGTACAAGCGAATCTCGTAATCATACTAACAATAGCAAGGTTGGAAAACTCTATAGCAAGTATGGAAAGGCCTTTAATCCACAGGATCTGTATTCTCAATCTGTCACACAATCAGTGGTATTCGACCGCGACAAATTAGAGGAACTATTAATGAAGATTAAAGTAGAAGATAAACAACAAATACCCATCGCTTTTTTAAGCTCACCCAATGGTTATGAATTGAGTTCGATCTCAGATACTTGGGATAAAATGGTTAATTGGGCAAAAATGAAAGGTATTGAGTGTAGCCAACAAATACGATTTGGAATTTGTCATGATAATCCCTTAATTACCCCAGTAGAAAAATGCTGCTACGACGCGGCAATTAAGATCAATTCGGAGGTAGAGGTTGCTCCGCCGTATAATAAGTCTGTTATTCCGTCAGGTAAATATGCTGTCGCCTACTATAAAGACTTACCTGAAAAAATAAGTAGTTTCATGACCGAGTTGTGTTCGCACTGGTTTCCTGATAGCGGTTATGAGCCGGATGATTACCCCCCAGTTTTTCACTATCTGAATGATTCAAGACAGGATGGTTTTGTGGAAATGGATGTGTATATCAAGGTGAAAGAGTTAGAGCTTAGTTGACGTCTATATAAAATTAACGCTGTCAGAGTGTAAATAGTTTTTAATCCTGAATTATTTGCACTCTGCTTAAACTCACCAGGATAGAATAAATTTGATTCTAGTTTTCCTCTTTACTATGCTCTGTTATTAACTTAACTATACAGTAAATAAATTTGGGGCATAAATGGTATGTGGTTGCTGAAATATATATGCATTGGTACGCTCATGATTTTAACAGGGTGTAGTTTTGAAACAAAAATTCCTGTGGATACGTTGGTTTATCCTGGCAGTCTAAATACTAAAAATATTAATAATAATTCCTCACGTTTGATTGTTTTATTACGTGGTTACGGGAATGATATACATTATTTTGAGCAACAAGGCTGGATACGTAAATTACAACAACGGTATCCGGAATATTCGATCATCGTACCGGATTTACATTTTGGTTATTATAAAGAAGGTATTTTTTCAGAACGCTTGTATGCAGATGTTATTAAACCGGCTAAACAGCGTGGAGTGAAGTCGATTTGGTTGGCGGGAATATCCATGGGTGGACTGGGTGCTATCATGACAAGCGAGTTTTCACCTAAGGATATTGGCCGACTATTTTTGTTTGCCCCTTATTTGGGTGATGGGACTATTCAAACGCAAATTAAAGACAAAGGTAGTCTCGTTAAGTGGAATGGTCAATCCAGTGATGAAGATAAGTGGCAATACAAAATGTGGTCTTATTTAAAGCGAACAACAGAATCAAAAAACGCTGCAATACCTGTTTATTTGGGCTACGGCGAACAAGATGATATGCCGGGGTTACAATATCTTGCTGCGTCTTTGCCTGAACAACGGCTAATTACACTTGCGGGTGGACATAAGGATGGGGTATTTACCGCATTATTCGAACAGATGCTGGAGCGTGGTTTTTTTGATTGAATTATTTAATTTAAAGTTATTTCGGTTATTGTAATACACTAAATCAGACAAAATTAACTTGTGCCAGAACAGCATATCTGGAATATTAGTATTTTCTATATTCAGCTTTGTTTCCAATATATTGAAAACGCAGAGTATTTTTTTGTAGTTAAACTTGATTTAGAATTAGGGACAGAGTGTCATTGAAAATTAACCATTAATGGCTTCAGAATTAAGCGTAAAGAATAGACTATATTTGATTACCCCCTTGAATTTAAGGACTTAGACCCCTATATTCGATGTAGATTGTTTATTTTAAATTGTTACCTGATAAGCAACCTATGTTACATCTCATCCTGGTTTTATCAGAAAGTCTGTAATCGTCTTAGCTATTAAATTCCTCGTATGATCTGTATTAATTTTTAAATAAATAACGGTATTTAGATGATTAACGGTACAATAGAGTGGTTCAACCCCAAAGGACCACAAGTCTCTAATCTTCGTTATAGTAACTAAACGTTGAATGTAAAGGGATACTACTCAGCGTGGTATTTTTTTGTATCCAAAACTTAAACAATGGTAAGCATTTATGAACATTATAGTAGACGGATTATTTAATTTATCCGGATTAGATATTCTCATAGCGACTCTCGCTTTAACTCATATTACTATTGCCAGTGTCACGATTTATTTGCATCGGCATCAAACACATCACTCTCTTTCATTGCATCCTATTGCCAGTCATTTTTTCCGTTTTTGGTTATGGCTCACGACTGGCACCGTTACTAAAGAATGGGTTGCGGTGCATCGTAAACACCATGCTAAATGTGAAACAACTGAAGACCCACACAGCCCTAAAGTGCTTGGACTCAAAAAACTCCTGTTGCAAGGCGCCGAACTTTATCGTGCTGAAGCAAACAAGCAGGAAACATTAGACAAGTATGGCAAAGGAACACCGAATGACTGGCTGGAAAGAAATCTTTATAGCCGGTATCCATTGATAGGGGTTGGTTCAATGCTGATAATTGATCTGTTGTCTTTTGGTGTTATCGGACTCACTGTATTCGCTATTCAAATGTTATGGATACCATTCTGGGCGGCTGGCGTTATAAATGGCATTGGTCATTATTTTGGACATCGAAATTTTGAAACTCCGGATGCTTCACGCAATATTATTCCGTGGGGTTTTATAATCGGTGGTGAAGAATTACATAACAACCATCATGCTTACCCTTCTTCAGCAAAATTATCCAACAAGTGGTGGGAACTCGATCTTGGCTGGTTCTATATTCGAACTTTAAGTTTTGTCGGCTTAGCCAAGATTAAAAAAGTGGCACCAAAAGTTTACAGTGAGATTAGTAAAAAACGTGTTGACATGGATACGGTTCGTGCACTGGCGCGACATCGCTTTCACATTATAAAAATCTATGGGCGAAAGGTAATTAAACCGGTTATACGTGAAGAATACCTGCGAGCAGGTGAGTCCTATAAAGGATTATTACGTGCAGCACGAAAATTATTGATTCGAGAAGATATCAAGCAAGACAAAAAATCACATGAAACTATCCGCCAGACATTAGAAAGAAGTCAAACCCTTGCAACGGTATATCAATTTAAGCAGCAATTAAAAGACCTCTGGTCTAATACTAAACAAGATCAGGGTAAACGGATTGAACGTATGCAAGTATGGTGTGTGGATGCAGAAAAAACCGGTATCGACGTATTACATGATTTTGCACAATACCTACGAGGATATACCGAAATCAGAATGGCTACCGTTTAAAATTGGTACTAACACCCTGGATCAGAGTACAGTCGCTTTAAGTATTCGCGTTTACTGTACACTGCTCCAGATTAACTCTCTCACGTACTCCACTACAATTCCTGATACCCCCTTCCATTAAAATTACCAATACATGAGAACCGCCTAGCGCAATAAGTTCAACAGAAATTTTATGTTAACTATGTATTGGATATTTCACGTTGAAAAATATCAAATACATCTACTATTAGAACGTAACTGTTATAGATGCCTCTATGAAGTCAGTTGATTTCACGTGAATGTAAAATTCTTGATAGTGATAACTACAACACGTATTTTATTAACCGAGATCATTTTCACTGACTATACTTATAGAAAATTAATTATTTTATAATAAAATGATTTTTAAGGCAGGATGGCATAGTTAGAAATTATAATGTCACTTCATGGATGATGTTGGTTACAACATAAATTCATTCATTAAGAGGCAACTATTTTATGAGAGTTAAGCAGACGTTCGATACCAATGAAATTCAACAATATTATTCAATTGTAAGTGAACAATATTATGGGCGACTTGGCATAAAAATGGACAAAGCTAAATTAATAAACGAACATGCCAAAAAATGTAAATCACCAGACATTTATGTGGCTGATGACTCCAAGATTGTAGGTGGATTTCAATTATGCAGTAAGAAAACAAATTCAATTCCATGTGAAGATTATATTGAGGACATCTCAAAGTACTTGCCTGAAAAACTGAATCGAACGAAAAATTATTGTGAAGTCTCTAAACTAGTAATGGATAAGAATAATTCAAAAAGATCTTTTTATAGTTATATATTATTTGCCGCATGGAATATTATGCGGCAAACCAATCATGATGGCCTGGTATTTATTGCACCAAAAGCACAGTCAGTACTATACAAAAAGACGTTTGAAATTAAAAAATTGGGTAAATTATTCGAATATCATGTATCGAATCAGGCTTTTACTGCTGATAAGTTTGATATGGAATTTTTCCTTACAGCCATTTTCAAGACCTAGTGAAATAAATGAATCGTTTTATATAATCGAGTGAGAAAAAGGTTGCTATGTTACTCAGTAAGTAATTCTCTTTTTCATCAGGTTGCTTTGACAATAGACATTGTGTTGATAATTTTTTTTTGTGAGCACGATACCGGTTATAACAACATAATTAGCCAGTTCATCCCAGTTAATTTTTTTTCTATAGGTTGATCCTTCATGTTTGAAGTAATGATGGATATTTGCTACTTTCTTGTCGCCATAGGTTTGTAAAAATATTTTTTTTGTATGATGAATAATGTTTTTACATTCAGCTCGACTGGCTTTAGATACAGGCATACTTACTTTAAGGTCAATAGTGCCCCGGTGAGCATTGTAGATAGCACCTATCGTTGCACCATTTAAACCGCTGAAGTTTGTATTACTCAACATGGAATTAAGTTTAAGCAGACCAAGATCCATCATGGTTACGGGTTCTTTTGCGATTATGTCAGCTGGTGTTCTTTTCCCCGCACTCGATACCGCAGGTGATAGCGATAAAGCAATAATAGTGCAGAGTAAGAGTTTCATTATATACCTTGTTAATTCAACGAACCTTATAAGTATGGTGTATTTTTAGAAAGAGTGAAACCTGATATTTTAAGTATAACCGGGTTAGTCTTAGTTGATTCTTTATTTAATGTGAGGTAGCCCGTGAATAATTTTGGCAAGTTGATATTGTGCCATAATTCATCATATTTCATCAGGCTCCGGCCAGATTGATTTGCTGTAATAGTGAGTAAATAATTATTACTATTTCAATAGGCCATAAGTCATGCGATCAAAATCTTTGTCTGTTCTCCATTATATTCAAAATTCTGTTTTTCTCCGTGTAGTCTTTATTGGATTTGTCATTATACTTTTACAAATACCAATTAGTATGATTAATTCTCAAATTAATGCACGCCAACATACAAAACTGCAGGCAGTAAATGATATCACCACTAAATGGGGTAGAAAGCAGACGATTATTGCACCACGCATAATTATTCCCTATACCGAAATTACCCAATGGCGCGATGATAAAAATAAAGCACAGACATCTCGAGTGAAACGGTTTGTTACGTTCTTGCCAGACCATCTTAGTATCCAGGCAAACACGACTAGTGATGTACGCAAACGTGGTTTATTTGAAGTTCCACTCTATCAAAGCACTATTATACTTTCAGGTTCATTTTCTAAACCTTTACTAAATCACTGGGGAGCTAACCCGGAACATATTCATTGGGAACAAGGAGAAATGGCCATTGGATTGTCTGATGTTAGAGCTATTCAAAAACAGGTAAATGTTAATTGGAATAAAGAAATTATCGCATTTGAGCCAGGTTTAGGTCTGTCGTCTATAAATAATGCTCCAGGCTTACATGCGCAGCTACCGTCACTAAACAATAGTGATAATTTCGATTTTACTATTACGTTACAAATTAATGGAAGCGAGGGATTGTTTTTTGCTCCGATGGGTAAAAATTCTGATATTCATATAGATTCTGATTGGCCTCACCCAAGCTTTCAAGGATATAAGTTACCGAGTAAGCGCATCATAAGAGACGATGGATTTTCTGCTGACTGGACTGTTTCACACATTAGTCGTAGTTACCCACAACAATGGCTGGGCAATAAATATACTATAAGTCAATTCAATAGAGCTCTGGTAGGTGTGGATTTTAATTCGCCTGTGGATAGTTACAGAATGACAGATCGGAGCAGTAAATATGTCATGTTGTTTTTATTACTTACTTTTATGGTGATATGGTTAATTGAAGTATTAACTAAAATTCGTGTTCATCTATTACAATATTTGTTTATCGGTTTGAGTATGTGCATTTTTTATTTACTATTATTAGCATTGTCTGAGCATATTGGATTTTCATGGGCTTATTCCGTAGCAAGTCTTTCTGTCATTATCTTATGCGCGGGCTATGCAAAAGCAGTCCTTAAAACCAGACAGAATGCATTTATCATTGGAGGTAGTATTGCAACTTTATATGTGTATTTGTTTACTTTGTTGCATGATCAAAGTTACTCATTATTATTTGGATCATTGGGTGTGTTCATCGGGTTAGCAGTAGTGATGTATACCACTCGGAATATTGACTGGTATAACCTTGTTAGCGTAGATAAAGATATCAGTGAATAGGGTTGTATGAAATTGTACTTAGTTGTCTTAAATTTACAGCTAATCAATGTTGAATTGTTGTAGTAATAAATAGACATTCTACGCAACCAAGAGAAGATATTATGAATAAGATAGTACTGACTATAACAATAGGTTTATTTAATAGTTTACTGGTAGTTAAGTTTGCATTTTCACATCTTATTCGGTCGGCTTTCGATAATGGCTGGCTTCTTTAATATGAATTAAAATCTAAGTAAAAACTCAAATAAATATAAGATAAAGCGGCGGTAAACTTTGCCTTGTGTTTGCGAACACTTTTATGCAGCGCTAAGGTCTCTATGAGCAGTAATACAAGGGAGTAGTATTTAGTTTGGATGTTACGCGAATGCGGATTGAATGAGTGGTTGATGTGATAAAGGGGCGGCATTACAGCCACCCCTAAATAATATCGATAGGGAATTTTTTTGCTGAAATTATTCAGTAATTGGCAGGAGTGTTATTTCAACACGACGATTTAAAGCGCGACCTTGTTCTGTTTTGTTGTCGGCTATCGGGTTAGATTCACCAAAACCGACTGTGTCAAATCGTGCCTGGTTGACATTTTTACTGGTTAAAAAGTCAGTCACCGCTCGCGCCCGGTCCTCAGATAATCTTTGATTATAAGTATTTGAACCCGTGCTATCTGTATACCCGGATACGACGATAGTCGTTTTGTTAAACTCGTTAACAACTAAAACAACGGAGTCGAGTACGTCATAAAAACCGGAGTTAAGGCTGCGCCCATTAGACGCGAAAGTGATATTTCCTGGCATAATAAGATTAATGTTATCCCCATCACGTTGGACACTAACGCCTGTACCACGCAGTTGTTTTCTTAATTTAGATTCCTGCGTGTCCATATAATAGCCTACACCGCCACCCGCTATTGCACCAATACCAGCATCTCGCAGGATACGTTTGTTGCGTTCTTTGCTACTTTTTTTTCTGTTAGCAAGATAGGAAAGGACGGCCGCGGCACCTGCACCAATACCGGCTCCTTTGGCAGTATTCGAGGTTTTTTGTTCTCCGGTATAGGCATCGTACGTAGTGCAACCACTAAGTGTGATTAAACTAGCGAGGCCTAATGCTATTACTTGCTTTTTCATATTGAAGTACCTGTCATGTTGTTAGTTTATTTATAGTTGGCAAGTAGTATAGCCTGATAATAGACTAAAGTTGAGGCAATGAGGGGAGAAACTGGATTCTTTTAACATTGTTAACAATTGTATCTTCTGCAGGTCTTTAGTGATTTACAGCCTCATTAAGCATTATTTGGTCAGGATGGAAAATATATCCTTCGTATGTGAGAAAAAATTGCAAAATAATAGAGAGAAGTTGCGAAAGCAATTGTTTATCATGAATATAGTTTGCCAGAAGCTTTAAACTTGAAGAAGTAATAAAACACGTTCCCAGGATAATAAGGTGCTGATAAAAGTAGCTGCCTCTTCGGTAAAGATTGGGACTGGGTCCAGAGGGAGCCTCACTAAATTTTCCATTATAGGTCATTGCGCGTCAGTACTGAAAAACACCTGTTTTTCAATACTGACGCGGCAATCTACTTGTAAATAGGTCTCCTCCTTCAGATTGCCGCACTCACTTTATTCACTCGCAAAAAACATACTTTTTTGCTGAAGATCAGTGTTTTAATCTAGGTGATTGTTTTGATCGTTTATAGTCATAACTTTGTGGCGATACTTCAGGACTGGCTCTCTTTTTACCTTGAAGTAATATCAACAATATTGAGCCAGGGAGAGAGTATTTAAGGTAATATCGGAACATTGCTGTTTGTTAGTCTAGTCGTGACGGTGCTCTGATCTCCCTCCTGAAATAAATTTTCTGATGTTTTTATATTTAATTAATCCTTGAGAGCACGATTATATTTTTTCCTGTCGATATGCCATTTTTAAATTGAGTCCAGTGTTGTTCAATTGTATTGTTGTTTGTAAATTTCAGAGTTAAATGATGCATATGGGCATCTTTTTTTACATTTAAGTTTTCCCCTTTAATGTAATCAAACTCCAGTGAGTTTTTTGTTGAGTCTTGTAGTTTCAGAGTAGGTTGATTCTGCAAAGCACAATAATGAGTCACATTGATTTTCCCGTTAACCTCAGTGTAAACGGAAGTCATTTCCTGTGGTGTTCCAGGAAAGGAGGTTTCAAGAACAGCACTTCCTGCTGATGATACTTTGTAATTTACTTTCAAAGTCATGCTCTTACCGTCCATGTCATGCTGACCTTCCCAGTTACCGGCAAGTGTTTTCATTCTTTTGAATTCTGCACTAAATTCTTTTTGGCCAGGTTGCTGTGCTTTTGCAAAAGATAATGAAATTAATGTCATTAAAAATATAAGTACTAGTTTTTTCATTGTTTTATCCTCTGTTTTAATTAGTAAAGAAATTAGTCAACTGTGTAAGACAGCCTGTCCAGCCTTCAGAATGTAAATCGACAGATTCCTGTGAGGCTAATTTTTCATGGGTTAGTACCATGTTGGTTGAACCATTTTTTTCATTCAAGTCAATGGTTACTAAAGAATTCACCTGTTGTTCATCACTTTCCCATTCCCAGGTAAACACGATCTGGTCATATGGATTTAACGCGACATACTCACCATGTATTTTGTGGGATGTACCTGTTGGTTCAATCATTTCTATTCGATAATGGCCGCCCACGTGTAATTCCAACTCATGAACCAAGGTTGTTATTTCTTTTGTTGGTGCAAACCAGGATTTTAATGATTCAATATTCGTCCATGCATCATAAACATCTTTCTTTGAAGCGTTAAAATTTCGATCCATTGTTAATGAATAATTTTGAATTGCAGTTGCTGCGTCCATCTCATTTCTCCTTTTTGTGTTTATTCTTTATATTTGTACGTATAGATTTTTCTGTGTTTTTGTCTAGATAATTAGCGAGTGAATTAAGTTGCGCATTCCAAAATTGTTTATAAAAGTCAATCCATTGTGAGGCTGTTTTTAATGGTGCTGCATTTAACTCACAACGTCTAATACGTCCGTCTTTATGTCTTTGCAGTAAGCCAGCTTTTTCTAATACCGTTAAATGTTTCGATATTGCAGGCAATGACATATGAAATGGTTCTGCCAACTCAGTTACCACAGCATCACCATTTGCCAGGCGTGCCAGGATTGCACGTCGGGTGCCATCCGCAAGAGCGTGAAATACTTTGTCTAATTCTGATTCTTTATATTTAACCATTTGGTTAAATATAGGTGAGAGTTGTTTACTTGTCAAATAAAAATTAACGGTTTAGATAACTTTCCTGTTTATAAAAAACAATAAACCAGATTTAACTTATAGTAAACGGGAGAAGAATATTGATCGGTGCATCGATGGTTGATGTCAATTTATATGCATCGTAATGGTAGGTAGCTGATTCCACTATTAAATAATAGGGTAATCCTTGATAGCCCACTTCATATTCCTGTGTTTGGTAATAAAGAATTTCAATACTGCAATGGGCACAATGTTTTGGTAGAGACTAATAAATTTCTCTTATTTACCGATTTCACTAAATAATTCAGACGATTTGTCGCTATAAGTATTGAGTCTACGTTAATATGTGATGATACCTTCGAATAAAGTTTTAAGTATTTGTCTTAATTCCTGATTTGAAATCCTATACAAGAAAACTTATTTAAATATATTTAGGTATGAAATGCAGATTGGATATTTTTTATTGTTATTTTTTATTGTCTCAATGTTGCTGGTATTAAGATTCAAAGACGTAGTGACGAGGATTTTCTCGGTAGCGGCTATTTGCAGTTTCTTTTTAGTAATGACGCTTGTGTCGGTGCTTCCTGCTACTGAGGTAACCGGTGGCCGCACCTTTTTTATTGCCGCAGTCACACTTTTTGGAATTATATTTACTATTATAGTGTTAATTAATGTTTTCTATAAAAATTTGACCAAGAATCGCTAATCATCGGACAGCAATATCCTTGTACTCCATCCTGGTGTTTACTATGCTCGAGCTTGAGGGTATCCCCTACAAAATCAAAAATAAAAACGATCAAAAATAAAAGCTTAGACAAAATCATTGATATCTGCATAGCTGGAGCCATCTCTATACAATTTAATGAAACTCTAATACTTCTTTTAATTTCCTATTGTAAATGAGAATGATTTGTATTAAGATATGTCTATTAGCGATATCTAATATAATTTTATGAGGTGTTTCATGCAATTTTTACGTAAGTCATTGATTTTAAGTGTTATGAGTATCAGCCTTTTCGCTGTAGCTCTACCTGCTGGTGCGGTTGAAGTACTACAACTACGCATTAAAGATCATACATTCCAGCCTGCGGAAATTACCATTCCGGCCAATACTAAGGTCAAATTGCTCGTTAAAAACGAGGATGCGACCCCTGAAGAATTTGAAAGCAGTTCACTGCATCGAGAAAAGCTGATTCCCGCCGGCGCGACACGAACTATATTTATTGGCCCTCTGGATGCCGGAACATACAAGTTTTTCGGCGAGTTTAACCCTAAAACGGCAAAAGGCCGTGTCATTGTGAAGTGAGAGCGATATGTTAGGTTCAGCGGTGATTATTTTTCGTGAAGTTCTGGAAGCAGCATTAATTATTGGTCTTATACTCGCCGTAACACGTGGTGTGCCAGGGCGTATGCGCTTTGTTATCATGGGATTAGCTGCAGGTTTAAGTGGTGCGGTTCTACTGGCATTATTTGGAGACTGGCTTGCACCTCTGGCTGAAGGTATGGGGCAGGAGTTATTGAATGCAGGAATCTTGCTGACAGCTGTGGTGATGTTGACCTGGCATCTGGTCTGGATGAAAAAACACTCTCGATCGATTAGCCACAATATAAAACAAATCGGTTCGAAAATCGAAGCCGGCGAACAAGAAACGTCTATTATCGCGGTTATCATTGGTTTAGCTATTTTACGTGAAGGCAGCGAAGCGGTGATATTCATGTTTGGTTTGTCAGCGGCGGGTTCGAGTTTGCCCAGTTTGCTCATGGGTAGTCTCTTAGGGTTGTTTGCAGGAATAGCCGCGGGCGTGGTGGTTTATTTTAGTTTGGCGAGAGTACCATTAACTCAACTGTTTCGAATTTCAAGCTGGTTAATTTTATTGTTAACCGCAGGTCTTGCTGCGCAAGCCAGTAACTATTTAGTACAGGCGGACATTCTGCCCGCGCTTGGGAATCAAATATGGGATACTTCGCATATTCTCTCTGAAAAGAGTTTGTTTGGTCAGTTTCTTCACATTATTATCGGTTATGTTGCTCAACCAATGGGAATCCAAATCATATTTTATGTAACTACCCTCATTGTGGTGTCGGGATTAACCTACCTTGTAGCGAATCCGTTATCGCGAAATAGTATACGTGTAGCCACTATAAGTGTTGTAAGTGTATTGTTTGGCGCATTGTTTATGTTCAGTGGCAATGAGGTTCACGCCAGTCACAAAATTTATTCACCGCATGTAGAGGAAGGAGAGGCTGAACTGGAGTTACGTACGCATACTACGTTTGATAATAATGCGAATAAAGACAGCAAAGAAAAAACCAAATTAGAAGCAGGCTATGGTGTTACGGAAAGATGGTTTACTGGTATTGGCGCTGTCTATTCAGAAAACTCTAATGGTGATCAAAAATATAAAGAAACTTTTTGGGAAAATATTATTCAGTTAACCGAGCAAGGTGAGCACTGGGTTGATGTTGGTCTTTACCTGGAATATGTATTATCCAATGAAACAGGTGGCAACGATAAGGTTGAAGGTAAGCTACTGTTAGAAAAAGCAGTAGGTAAATATGTCAATACTGCCAACATCGTCTTTGCACGACATATAGGGAGTGGTGCGTCCACAGCGACAGATTTTGAGTACGCATGGCGCACTAAATATATAATGAGCAAATCATTTGAAATAGGTGTTGAATTGTATGGTGAAACGGGTGAAGTCGGCCGCCCCTTACCTTCAGCACAACAAGACCATCGTATCGGCCCCGTTTTGAGTGGTGTATTAGCGAATACAGCTAAGGGTAAATGGGTCTATGAGTTGGGTTACCTGTTTGGGATAAGCGATGCAGCTCCTGATGGAACATTAAAGCTTAACCTTGAGTATGAATTTCGTTTCTAAGACGGCACAGCAATACCAGGCTTACTAGTATTAACGCAGATATTCATAGAGGGTTTAAAATACTATGTATATCTGCGCAGTTATTTGTAAATAATTAAACATTAAATATATTGCATAAGCAGAGTGTGAGATAATACAAGCTGGAATCAGCTTTGTATCTTAGCTAAAACGAAAGATAAATTGCCAAAAAATTTCCAGTAAAATAAATTCTAGCCCCATTAGTTGGAGAAGTTAAGATGTTGTCAAGAGCTCTATTTTTAGTATTCTTATTTTTCAGTCATAATTTATACGCTTATGAAGCACCGCTTGAAATCATCGAGTATATGGATAACACCAAAATTATCGCTTTCATCGATGAAGCCGATATGAATAAAACGAAAGACTGGCAGCCCACTGATGGTGTTCCACCGCTTACAATTAATGGCGCGCTTAAGGCTATCAAAAAACAAGCATCGGCCTATCCAGAACTGGAAGACACCGTTTTAAGCGAGATTGAGCTAAAACCAATTCCACGTCATGAACAACATTGGCACTATATTGTTAAGATGAAGTCTAAGCATAATACAAAATCACAAACGCATTATGTTATTGTTTTGATGGATGGCAAGGTATATCCCGGTCTAAAAGAACCGGAAATGTTAAAATAGAACCCATAAATGAGCTGTAAATTTCAGCTCATTTAACTTCTACTCTTTGCACGGCTTTATGTTCGGCCGACTATAACAGCTCAAAAACACCTCTATTTTTTTGCAAATATCTGTAATTATAGTGACTACTAATAAGTGTATCCTGCCGATTAAATTATTCTAATTAGCATATGCTACTTTTGCTTGAAAAACTTATTGTATAATCCTGGTTTGTAGTAATATTCTTATTCTATAACAGAGATATAATGAATTTTCCGGGTATCACATCTTGTGGAAATACTGCTCAACAATAATCCCTCGGCTTAAACCACGCTATTATAATTTTAGAGTGTACGACACTCTAGTATCATTTATGATTTGATAAGGGGTGTTGTGTTTCCAGCATCCAGATTGTTGTCAATGGGTTAAAAAATAACTAATCAAACATTTTATATAGTGAGAGTCAATTGAAGTAATAATGGATAAACAAACTTACATCATAGAAAATTATACGCGCTAGAATGCGTAAGTATCCGGAAATAATTTTTGGGTACTTATACACTGGATAATACGAAAATAGGATTACAGGGAAAATAATATCTAAGTCTGCATTAATAACAGTATCATTTTTATTAAGCTCGATTTCATTTACAGAAATGTCACATACCACATCACCTGCTGGAGCCGAAGTTTATATCATTAGTCCAGAAAATGGTGCATCAGTACCTGAAAAATTTATTGTAAGATTTGGCTTGCGTAGTATGTGGTTGCCCCAGCAGGTATTGCAAAAGAAAAAACAGGTCATCATCATTTAATTGCCGATAGCCAGTCAGTTTATTTTAAAAACCGATGGGTGAAAATGTAAAACATTTTGGTGGCGGACAAACGGAGGCAGAACTTAAGCTTGCAAAAGACACTCATACATTACAACTTATCATGAATGATCAATATCATATCCCATGTAATTCTGCCGTAGTGTCCAAGAAAGTAACAGTTACAGTAAAATAATGTTGCATATTTAAATAATTCATATTAGTTTATATTTCACTCAAAAGATTACCCGGTTTTCATCGAGTAATTTTTTTATGCACATGAAAAAAACATAATATAATGTTTAATAAATGTTGTGCCATCTAAGTTTAGGTAGTTTTGATTGTTCAGTATACAAAAATTGCATGTCGTTAATCACCGTATTTCACGCTTAAATCACTGTGAATCCATTCTGAAGAATTAATATGATATATACGTATAGACTATTGCTCTATAAATTTAGTTGTTTTAATTTGAAGACAACCAGTATATTCTATTTTTGATTATACATATTATAAGGAGCCACAATGACTTATACAGCTGATAACATCGAAGAGTTAGAAGTATTGATGCTTTATGACCTTTCTACGAGTCAAGAAGGAATAAAAGTGCATAAAACTGCAAATCCCGCCAGAATATCCGCTACACAACGGTTGTTTGATAAAGGATTTACGACTCAAGTCGATGGTGGTTACCTAACAAGTCTTGGTCGAGAAGCCGCCGAGCTTACTCAATCGCTTTATACTATGCTAAATTCCGGATAACTTAAGTTAGATAATTAAGCCTCAATCTTGTCGAATCTTAAATTGATAAGAAAAGTCATACAAGATTAGAATCTAGTAAAATTTTTAAGGGTAGTGTTACGCTTTCGGTAGCATGGTGAGTTTTTCAGTGCTGCTTAGGTATAAATTTACCTATTTTTTCGTCGTGTAGAATATGATTCATACATTGCAGTTGAAACTACTATCAGTCCACCTGTCACTGTCGATATTTCCGGAGATTCATTGAGTAACAAAGCTGCAAACCCAGTTGCATAAACTACTTGAACACAGGCTACCAGGCTTACAGTTTTTGCTTTTAAGTTTAACAGGCTAAAGGCAAAGAGAGTATGCGGTACCGCAGTAAAAAATAAACCTAAAATCAATAATTGACCCCATTGATAATTTGTTACGCTAGGGATAACTTCAAATGAGAATGGTAACAATACAATAAACGTTACCAATGTTTGATAAAACAAACTATGCCGCGCTGAATAATCTTTAAAATAGTGCCCTTGAATAATATTTCTAAGTGAAAATAAAAGAGCCGACAAAATTCCCCATAATATACCTTGAGTTGTTTGGTTGTTTAAAGAGATTTCGGGTACCAATAAATAAATACCAAATAAAACTGTTAATGCACTTAATATATCTTTTAGTTGAGGTTTTTCGCCATGGAATAATGGCTCAAGAAAAACAGTGATAACAGGAAAGGTGAAAAGTGCGATAACCCCAACAGCAATAGTTGAGACTTGCATGGCGTGAAAATAGGTGACCCAATGTAGCGCTAATAATACTCCGAGAAGTAAAGCAATTGAATAATCTTTTGTTTTGGAAAGACGTAGAGATTTACCTTGCCAAATAAAAAGAAACGCAATCATGCTCGCAGCAAATATACTACGAAATATTGTTATTTCTACAGCGGTTAATGGAATGATCTTGGAAAATAGTGCAGTGAGGCCAAAAATCAAAACCGCAGTGTGTACTGCTACAAGGCCTTTGTAAGAGTTGTTCATGTTTTAAGGGTACCGTATAAAATATACATGAGGTGAGAAAATAGAATGTTAACATAATAGAGATGATGCGGCGATTGACTTGACGGTGATGTAAGACGTATAAATTTTTTAGTAATTAAAGTGAGCTTGTGGATTGAAAATGACTACCTTTGTCAATAATTCAGAGCTGGATCTCGATTGATTTGTGGCAAGTCAATGTTGAGATCTAACTCTGTTTTATCACATAGCTAGTAGAATATTATGATATAAAGTAAGCGGTTCTTGCGTTGAGTGCAACATCGTACATTGCGGCCACGCCACAAATATCAACCGGTACTGCCCATTCATCCTTATCGAATCCCATCATACCTAAAGATGGGGAGCAGACCTGAAATTTAACCCCGGCTTCTACGGCTATTTCGATTTGTTCTTCAAGTGAAGCCATTTCTCCTTTCATCATATAGTTAAACATTTTACGCCCAAGACCACCAAATGACATTTGTGAGGGTGCTAAATCTTTACTGCTGCCGGGTAACATGAGGTTGATAAGTTTATGGGTGAATTTTTTACCTTTTAATCGACGCCCTTTTTTTATTACCGAGCAGCCCCAGAAAGTGAAAAACATCGTAACTTCCATTCCCATGCCTATAGCACCATTTGCCATCATAAAGGCCGCCATAGCTTTATCAAAATCACCAGAGAGGACTATGATTGAAACCTGGTTTTCAGGTACTTGTTTGGATAAGGCAACTAGTCGTAATTCCAGATCATTGATTCGATCTTCAAGCAGTGCTTCAGTTGCAGGGCATTTTTCAATTACAGTACTCATAGTTAATCTCCGTCATTATCAGTTTTATGTATCGAGTATGTTTGAATGTGTTCTCGTTTGTGACACAATCTAATGACAGAATATGCAAATAAAGTTATATAGTGAAATAGTTTTTTGATTGTTAGCTTAACTAACTATTATTTAAAAGGGTTGATGATGGAGCCGCTTCAAGTATTAGAGCTTTTAGAAGCAACACAGAAATTTGAAAAGAAATTAAACTTAGCCTTAATGTACTCCGGGTTACGCATTCCTCAATTCAGGGCAATGGTATTTCTTGAAAAATCAGGAAAAATTACTGTTTCAGACCTAAGTCGATACTTGAATGTGACGCGTGCAACAATGAGTGTCCTGGTAAATCAGCTGCTTAGTGCAAGTATTGCAGAGAGTATTTCAAATCCAAATGATAAGCGTTCATTTTATATTAAATTAACAGATTCAGGATTAAGGCGGTTACAACTAGCTCGAAAAGAAGTTAATCTTGTGGAAGAAAAAATATCGGCATCATTTTCATTAGAAACAATAACTGCTCTTAATAAATTTTCAAAAGATATGTTTTCCAAATTCTAACGCTTGCTTTCTCGTAAAACTTACTAATTAAAATCACATTCTTTTATAGGTTCTTAAAGGATATAGTTACTCTCTCGCCGTACTATTTGGTGGTAATTTCTTTAGTTGCCGGTTCAATATTGGGTTTAGTGGCGGGTATTGTTGGAATTGGAGGAGGGATCTACCTTGTCCCGCTAATTATAATATTAGGCTTGGGAACTGAAAAAGAAGCTGCAGCATGCGGCGCAATTTTCACCTGGCTTAATTCATTTACGGGTTTAGTCTCCCGGTTACAATATAATTCAATAAATTTGGAAAATTACATTCCTTTAATTATTGCAGTTATAGCGGGAGGTATGCTGGGGTCATTTTTGGGTGCTGTTACATTATCGCCTAAGGTTATGGATAAAATCTTAGGCGGTGTTATTGTAGTGGCAATTGTTTTCTTGGTAAAAAAAGTAAGCGTTTTTTGAGATTGTAGTAGGTTCTCCTCGAATAATAAATTTCATACTTTAGAGTTTAATGTTTGCTCGTTTTAATTACTATAGGTGATTTGGCGTATATTTCTTATATTCGTAACAGGAGTTTAGATTGGAAGTCTTTGGTTTATCTGTTGAACTATTGTTATTTGTGGCCTCTATTGCCGCAGGATTTATAGATACGCTCGCTGGTGGCGGTGGTTTAATTACTATGCCGGCATTAATGGTGAGCGGGGTGCCACCCTTAGCAGCTCTTGGCACGAATAAGCTGCAAGGTAGCATGGGTACTGCTATGGCTACTTATATGATGCTGAAAAATATAAGAGTACGCTGGCATGATATTAAATTTCTTATGCTGTTTTCTTTTATTGGCGCAACTGTTGGTGCTGTAATTGTGCAATTCATAAATGTGGATATGTTAGCTTTTGTCATACCTTCAGTACTTGTATTGATAGTTATATACTTTATCGTTTCGCCACAAAGTCATAATGTTGATCATGAGCCTAAAATATCAAAGCGTAAATTTCAGTTTATTGTGATTCCATTTATAGGTTGTTACGATGGAATGTTTGGGCCGGGAACGGGATCTTTCTTTTCATTTGCAGGGGTTTCTTTAAGAGGTCAAGGATTTATAGATGCAACAGCCATTGCTAAGGGACTTAATTTTTCATCCAATATAGCTTCACTTATGGTTTTTCTGTTTGCGGGACAAGTTGTTTGGGTTATTGGTATTGCAATGATGCTTGGCCAGGCTATCGGTGCATGGCTTGGCTCGCATTGTTTACTAAGAATAAACCCAGCATACCTTAGAGCCATTGTGGTTGTGATGTGTTTAAGTATGTTGGTCAAGTATGGATTTAGTATGGAATGGTTTTAATAATGTTATTACTACATTTCAGTACACTTGCGTAGAATTTTACAATGATGGCGCTCATTTATATTGTTGCCAAGGATATCCTGATGTAGAGAGAGTAGTTGCTGGGAGGTCTTCTAATGCGAAATCCGCTGCAACAAAACCAAGCAACTGTTCATTGTGATTAATGGCCTGGATGACAGTGATAAAGGGCCTGGAATCATTTCTCGTATATGTACTAGTGAGTACTAGACCGCGAAAGGGCAGGCTTCCGCTGCAATAAGGTTGTCCGGAATGATTGTAGCCATTTGCATCCATATCAACTTCATTTTTGATGATACTGGCACCCATTTGAATATAGTTGGTGTTCATGGTGTATAGCTTCTGGCAGTGTGGGAGTTTGTGGAACTCCTGGGCTAAAACCTCGGTAATACGTGCATCTGAACCCCAGTCATGGCCACATAACTTTGCAAGGTGGGTGATAGGTGTTGTGTTCTGCTCCGCTAGCCACTTTTTCTGGTTGGAAACACTCTCTTTAGACCAGGCCATTCATCATTCCTTTTTACATATTGCGACCGGTTGTCGATAGCAATTTCCATTTTCTAAAAAAACGTGATTGTAGAGAAGTCGTTTGAATATATCTCTGAAAATTGGTTGAATTGTGCGCAAGTAGTCATTATATAAATAGAGAATACACAAGTGTGAGGAATACGTCTTTTTTTGGATTCGTTAGACTAAAGAAAGCCTCTCCAGCTGAATCTTTAGCCGCGATTAAGTAAGGTAGTCTTATTATCTTGATGGGAAGCGTATGCTCTATCCATCTGCCTTTTTCTAGTAATACTAACAGCGAGGAGAGTTATTGTTGAAATTTAGTTTAGTACCCATTGGAGGGCAATTTAGTTACCAAGGTGTTTTTTATACAAAATCGGGTCCTATTTCAGCTACAGCAGAAATAGATGGTAAAAACCGAATGATTCCACGCTCCGCTAACGTTAAACTAGGCGATGATGCTGAAGCAGACGAATATCTGGCAAAGGAAGAGAAATATCTTCGCTTAGTCGATATAGTGAATACTGTGAATGATTACCATGAGCAGTGTCTGGAATGTTTGCAGTTAGCAACAAACGAGGTTGGCAAGGAAACAGTTGATGGTATTAAGATTAAAATGAATAATATACATCAAGGGTTAATAAATAACTTTAATAATATGTAAAATACTAACTAGCGTAAGTTTAGTTTTTAAATAACCTCATAAAAGGAAGATACTATGAATGAAGAAATAGCAAAATCGTACAAAGACCGTAGCGTATGGCTACGTGGGTTATACATGCTGGTGTTCATGTTCTTTTTAGGAGTGGCAAAATTTGTTGCATTGGTCGTGGTCGTTTTTCAGTTCCTTACCGTATTACTCACCGCTGTAACAAATAAAAAACTTGTTCGTTTTGGTAAAAGCCTAAGTACATACAATTATCAAGTTATGATTTTTTTAACTTACAATAGTGAAGAACATCCGTTTCCATTTGGCGATTGGCCTGAGCACGTTGAAGCGTTAGAAGAAAGCAATACTACTGACGAGCAATAAGCGCCAGAATAGAAGAAACCGTTCATAGTAACTTATGTACTTTTATTCTATATAGACTGAAATTTGAATTTATGGCGCAAGCCGTTCTATATTCCATTCGCCGTCGTTATTTTGTTGATACAGGAATTGATCATGTAAGCGACTATCGCGTGCTTGCCAAAATTCGAGCGTATCGGCTTTAATCCGGTAACCACCCCAGAATGCTGGCAGCGGAATTTCGCCTTTAATGAATTTTTGTTTCATTTCTTCAACTTTACTCAGGAGTATGGCGCGCGAAGTAATAACTTTACTTTGTGGTGATGCCCATGCACCAATCTGACTACCACGAGGTCGGGTTGTAAAGTACATTAATGATTCCGCAGTACTTATTTTAGAAGCTAGTCCGGTAATTTTTACCTGGCGACCTAATGCATGCCAAGGGAATAGCAAACTTACTTTATTGTTATGCGTTATATGTTCTGCTTTACGGCTGGAATAATTTGTAAAAAAAACAAAGCCGTCCTCATCAAAAGTTTTTAATAATACCATCCGTTGCCAGGGTTGCCCTGTACTGTCGACAGTGGCCAGGCTCATGGCGGTAGATTCAGGGATAGCGCTATTAATTGCGTAGGTGTACCAATCTTCAAACGTACGGTAGGGATCGGCGTGCAACGATTTACGCTGTAAACCATTTTGCATCAGTTGTTTGCGTCGTTCATCAATACTCATAATGTTATTATATACCGTGTTGTTACTCTATTGTTAGTGTGTAATTAAGATGTTGATTGATAGCCTCTACGCGAAATATATCCCCACCTAAGTTTATCTCTTTGCTATGTTTAATTCTAGTTCAAGTTCTACCCTGCATCAGCAGGATGTTAAAAATTGCTATTATGGAGGAGAAGTTATCGAATGAATGTAATTAAGTGAAAATACAGACTACTACAGAATGTTATTATTGTGTGAGTATTTATTAGACGAACTTTACATGTTTTATTTACTATTCTTAATGTTAATATCATCTAAAAGCGTCATAATTGGTGACGGCTTATGAATGCCGAATCCTTGTGCATAGTCTATTTCTAATAACTTTAACATGTCTTCAACTTCTTTGTTTTCAACATATTCAGCTATGGTTTTAATTCCCATTGTATGTCCAACTTGATTAATAGCATTCACCATAGCTAAATCAATTTTATCATTGACGATATTTTTAACAAAGAGTCCATCAATTTTCAAATAATCCACTTTTAGACTTTTTAAATATCCGAATGAACTTAAGCCGCTGCCAAAATCATCCAGTGAAAATTTACAACCAATTTCTCTTAGGGTATGAATAAATAACTTTGCCTGGCTTAGGTTCGAAATGGCAGCCGTTTCGGTGATTTCAAAGCATACACTACCCGGATGAATATTGTTGTCGTTTAATGCGGTTATAACAAAATTTGTAAAATTCTGATGGCATAAAGATTGTGCCGAGAGATTTATCGAAATTATTTGGGACATAAATTTATTTTGATTGATAAATTTAAAAGTATTTTTAATGATCCATTGATCGATCTCGGACATTAAATTATAGCGTTCTGCTGCCGGTATAAAGGCATTGGGAGGAATGAGTTTGTCGTCATCATCATACATGCGCACCAGAATTTCTGCGTGAAATTGCGAGCTATTGTCTTGTAATGGTTTAATTGTTTGATAATAAAGTGCAAACCGTTCATTATCCAGAGCATAGCGGATGCGATGCACCCAGTTCATTTCCCCCCGTTGTTTAGTGGCTGCGGAATCATTTTGTTTAACTATATGAACTCTATTACGTCCTTCATCTTTGGCTAAGTAACATGCAGCATCAACTTTACTTAATAAGTCATGCATATTACCGGAATGCGCCGTTACTTCAATAAGTCCAATACTCGAGGAAATCGAAAAACATTTATCTTCCCAGCAAAATCTAAATTCATTTGTGGCTCTTCTGATCCGTTCAACAATCGTAATCGCCAGGTTATAATCACAATCTTTGAATATTACGGAAAATTCATCACCACCTAATCGGGAAAAATGGTCGATATCGCGGATCGTTTGCTTAATGGTCGTTGATATTTGTTTCAAAAGTTCATCGCCAGCTAAGTGGCCACAAGTATCGTTGACGACTTTGAATTGATCTAAATCAATATAGGCCAGCCAGTAATGAGAGTCAGGGTAACGACGAACTTCTAAAATGATATCACTCAATCTGGATTCAAACTCTCGTCGATTAAAGAGTCCGGTAAGTTCATCGTGTTTTGCTTGATATACCAGTTGGGTAGCTAAAGAGCGGAGCTCGGAAACATCTTTTAAAATTAAAATAGCCCCAGAGATTTCCTTGTTGGAATCAGAAATAGGGGCAAGAGTATATTCAATAGAAATTTCTGTATCGTTAACCTCTAATACGCTGTCGGCATAGGATACCGCAACATTTCCTTTGTTAATTACATCGCTCCAGATATTTTTGATTGTGTTATCGTCACTTAAAGACATAGGTTGAAATATCTCAAGTAACGGTTTTCCAATGCTAGCTTTTATGTTGCAATCAATTATTTCTGCAGCCGTATTATTCATATGCTCAATGTTACCCTTGGCATTAGTTGTGATCGCACCATCACCAATTGAATATAATGTTGTCTCTGCGCGTTCCTTTTCGTTAAATAATAGTTGCTCTGTCAAAGTAATACGTTGAATTAAAAATCTAGCTATTAGCAGACTTATGAAAACAGTAATAAAGACAATTATTAATACCACTAATAGTGTTTTGTTAAATTCTTGCTCAGATTGAAGGCTTGCCTGGCGAGTTTGATTTTTAATTGATTTAAGCAAGTTCGAGATATATACAAACACTTGTTCTTGAAGTGGGTTAGATTTCTCAATAAGCAATGTCTTGGCCTGCCCGTCTTCACCTGTGAGAATTAATGAAGTAATTGTATTTTGTAAAATTTCATTTTTTCCCGCTAGTTTAGTTAATGCTTTAATATTGTTTCTTTCATTAGTTGAAAGCTCTAATTTTAAAAGCGCATTTCGGTAGGTTATGAACTTACTGGCATGAGATTTAAATTGGATCCACTCGCTATCACGCTGGAAGGGATCTGTATAAATAAGCATTTGTTGCATACCTACAGTTCGTTCACGTGCATGATTGTGCATTTTAGTTATGTATTGAACTTTTAAATTATTTAAATTGACGATTGCTTTAATGCTAGAAAGATTTTTGTGGTATGTAAACATACTGGTAATAGCGATGAGAACCATTAAGCTTAAGATTAGGCTAAGGCCAACAGTGAGAATGAGCTTGGTATTCTTCATAGATTTAAAAGATGTCTGTTTGAGAGTTTCTCTAGTGAGCGTTTGATTTGAAAATCGTGGTTTACATTACTTTATCGGCAAATTAACGACTTAATTTAGGTGAAATATCATATTAAAACACTTTAGTAGAGTTTAAGTGGTGACTACTCAACGAGATCAAACCGCTTTAATAAAGCACACATAAATTAATTTATATACACATTAGATCTTTCTAATATCTAATACCTTAGTAAATCAGTAAACTATATATAAAATTAAAAGTGGCCAAAGAAAGGCCATAAAATCAAATGTTTATTATTGAGGTGTACTATGAGTTCAGAAGAAAATATCCAGGATTCCGCTGTTTTACGTACTTTGGCTATTCTAACGACTACTTTATTTGGTTTTTTCCTTGCGATGGTCTTTTTAGCGCGAACTATCGTTTATTAAACGTAGGATAGGTTCTTTCTCCCGATTCTGGGCTTGAGAATAAAGTTCGGAATGGATTCATAAAACCGGCTATGTTTTTTATGACATAGCGGGTTTTTTTGGTATTGTTATTAGCATATGAATACGGCATCGATACCTGGTTTTAGTGACCCTTTTAGCTCTATAACGCATTTATTGGGTGCGTTGTTTGTTCTAATTTATAGTTATAAATTAGTTCGCCTTGCGGGTGGTATTCGCGAGCGTGTTATCAGTGTGTGGGTGTTTGTCTTTTCAGCTTTTTTTTTATTAACAATGAGCGGGGTGTTCCATTTATTGGAACACGATACTATGGGACGAGCGGTATTACAGCGTTTAGATCATGCCGGTATTTTTGCTTTAATTGCCGGCACCTTCACCCCAGTGCACACGATTTTGTTTAAAGGCTTTTGGCGTTGGGGCTTTTTACTTTTAATCTGGACACTAGCGATCTTAGGTATTACTTTAAAGTCTATATTTTTTAATGATATGGCGGAGTGGCTGGGTTTATTATTCTACTTAGGGTTGGGTTGGCTCGCGATAGCGTCGGGCTATCTTACACATCGTCTGCATGGCTTTAAGATTATAAAACCGCTGCTTTTCGGCGGGTTGGCTTATACTCTGGGCGCAGGTTTGGAGTTCTCGCAATATCCCATCATTATTGCAGGGGTTATCGGGCCGCATGAATTATTCCATATCGCCGTCTTAGCGGGTATTGCCTGGCACTGGAATTTTATAAGCAATTTGCTAAAGCTAAAACGATACTCCGGTACTATAGGATGATCATTTGTTATTTTAGTAAAGGATGGCCTTTAGGAAGTTGTTTTGCATACCAAATAGCAAGTTTATGGCGCATGGACTTTTGAGAAACCTGATCTTCAGGCAAGGGTTGAATAAGTTTGTCGTGCACCAACAGCCTGTAGATATATAATATTTTTTCATCCTGAGAGTCGGTTGCTTCAAAAATTGCGGCTCCTCGAATTTCGGCAAATTTTACGCCGGTGCTTATAGCTCCCTTTACTAATTCTGCTTCATGTTTAATTTTTTTCATGGTGACTCATAATTTGATCAATGGTTAAATTTAAATAAACAGAAAATAATTACAGCTCAATACTGTTCTTGTTCAATATGAACAGTTGAAGTTTCTACTCCAAACATATTCCGATAGATTATGCCGTAAGCAATAATAAATAGTGGCAAACTCCAGATAAGACCAATACCAAACGGGATAATAGAAATAGTAAGTATGATGCTTACAACAATAAAGAATCCAGCCATTCTAAACCAGTGATGGCTAACGGCTTTTCGCGACGTTTCCAGAGCTTGCCATGGGCTCATTCCTTTTTCGACTACCAGTGGTAAAGCCATATAGTAGGCGACTGCTAAATAGATTCCTGGAATAATTAGCAGTATAAATCCGATGGCTATCATTAGGGACATGATTATCATCGTAAGTAATAAGTTGAACATATCCGGGAAATACATAAAGACAGAGTTTGCATTAATCGGGACGTCAACTGAACGCTGAATTCCCATAATAATAATTCCCAGCATCATGGGTAAGGCAATTAAATTGATACCAATCTGTAGCAATAACTGCATGAGGAAAGAACCGGAAGGATCACTCATGCCCGGAGCTGCCGTTAAAGCAACGCTTGCGATAACACCCACGATTATGACGGCAAGGAAAACGAGGAAGTAATACAAAAATGCCAAATGAATAGGCCATTTAGCGCCATTGGTTTTATCCCATGCTTCACTCAAGGTTGCGCGAATTGAAAACGTATACTCGCCATTAATGGCTTTATCGATTGACCCGGCCATTTCAGTGCCGTCACTTTGCATCGAATAATCTTCATTACCGGTATTTGACTCTGGCATTATTATTCCTTCGTGATTTATTTTTATTCTGCTATTTATAGCATGTTAAGCATATTTATGCCGTTAATTGTTCTACAGTGGCTAGTATTGGTCTTATCTAAACCGCTCTTGATTTAGATCATCGTAATATTTTAATACAGCCGTTATTATTTAAAGGTAAGGATTTATTATGAAATTATTTGTAAAAGGAGAAATATGCATAATTTAGACTATTTCAAAGGTAAGCTGTTGACGCTAAAGTCTGATATGGCACAACGGATTAAAACAATTGATAAAGATATTCGCCACGAAGGTATGTCAGCGGACTGGAGCGAGCAAGCCGTTGAACGTGAAAATGATGAAGTACTGGATTCGCTAGGTAATGCATCTGAAAACGAGCTCGCCATGATTAATGCAGCGTTAAAAAGAATCGATTCGGGAGACTATTTTATATGTGCATCCTGTGGCGAAGATATACCAATATCCCGCCTTGAGCTAATACCCTTTACAACTAACTGCGTAAATTGCGCAGAAAAGAATGAACAATAACTGTAGGAGTAATAAATGTTAAATGAAAAACACGATCTTATTCACGAATTCCCTGAATACCGTGATGTAATCCATGAACTTAAAACCACCAATAACCATTTTGCGCGTTTGTTTGACGAGTATCATGAAGTCGATCATGAGATTCATCGTATTGAAACTGATATTGAAACAACCTCAGATGATTATCTGGAAGAAAAGAAAAAACAACGCCTACATCTTAAGGACGAATTGTTTAAAATGATTAAAGTTTAATCCTGTACACTGCTGCCTTATGCAAAGTATAAAAACGAAAATCCAAACGATTACTGACAAGCCTGTTGTACTCATGGTACTGATGGGTATTCTTTCGCTTAGTCTTTTTTTACAGCATGAATTCGACTTACGTCAGGCCTTGTTATTTTTAACCGGCATTGGTTTAGGCGCAACCTTGATGTATGCCCTGTTTGGTTTCAGTGGCGCATGGCGTTTTTTCATTCGGGACAGAAAAAGCGTGGGCATACGGGCGCAGTTAACTTTAATTGGTTTGTGTTCTCTTTTATTTTTCCCGTTAATTGCCGGTGTAATCCCTTCCATATCTGTTAGTGCCGCAATGGGACAGGTTGGTGTGTCGGTTATTGTAGGTGCATTCATCTTTGGTATCGGAATGCAATTGGGTGGTGGTTGTGGCTCGGGTACGTTATTCACAGTCGGCCAGGGTCAGGTAGATATGCTGATTACCCTGGCATTTTTTATAATCGGTGCAACCTTAGGTTCGGCTCATTTAGGTTGGTGGCTGGCATTGCCGAATATCGGTAAAGTGTCGATTATTAATGAAATGGGTTGGCAAACAGCACTCGTACTTCAACTGGTTATTCTATTCATACTGTATCGACTCGTTCGTCATATGGAATTAAAACGGCAACAAAAACTAGCGGACTTTTCTACGCACACCCAGCGTGACAGTACTATTGAACAATTAATTCATGGACCATGGTCTTTGTGGTGGGGCATTATTGGTTTAACTATTTTGAGTTTAGTTACCTTATTATTAGCCGGATACCCCTGGTCGATTACCTTTGCATTTGGTTTATGGGGTAGCAAAATCTGGGCAGCCTTAGGTGGCGATGTGTCAAGTTGGGCATACTGGTCTGGAGGTTATCCAGCGAAGGCGTTGAATCAAAGTGTGTTAGCCGATGTTACTACGATAATGGACTTTGGTATTATTGGCGGTGCAATGTTAGCGGCGGCATTAGCTGGAAAGTTTGCACCTAAAGACAAAATAACCGCGAAACGCTTTTTAACTGCGGTGATCGGTGGTTTGCTACTGGGATATGGTGCGCGTCTGGCATTTGGTTGCAATATCGGTGGCTTGTTAGGCGGTATTGCATCAGGCAGTTTACATGGCTGGTTATGGCTAGTGGCGGGTTTTTCAGGTGGCATCGTCGGAGTGAAAGCGAGAGTCTGGCTGAAACTTGATAAACCCTATGGAGCGGCATAGTGAAAAATTCTAATCGATTGATTATGGGCGCAGCGATTAGTCTGGCGGCTATTTTGGTAGCGGCTGATCATACTAAACACCGTTTGCCAACACCAGTAGAAGAGCAAGAACAGATAACGGAACAATCTAACATCGTGATAGAAGGTGAGGAGGATGCCAGTCCTTGTTCTATGAATATTGAATCGGATAGTGACAATGAAGTTAGTTCACCCTGTGGCTTAGGTGATTAAGCTTGCTCCCCAAAGCGATTGAAACGTTATATCATTGCCTGATTACAATGGGGGAACAAAATTCAAATCCAGTTTTACTCTGCCTTTCTAATAATTTGCAAATTCAAGCACAGAAAAAATATCCAGAAGGTTTGCTGCAATTCAATGGAGCCGGCTGGCGAGCTTATTACCACTGCCATGCAAACAAGGACGATATTAATCACTTGTTTGAAGAGGAACATGGTCATTTTCATCTGTTTGTTCGGCACACTGAACACCCTGAAGCCTGGTCACATGTCGTTGCGCTTTCAATGGATGATATGGGTCAGCCATTGCGTTGGTTTATGGTCAATCACTGGGTAACAGGTGAGACCTGGCTTGCAGCGCCACTGTTATCGGCGCAGTTACGTGATATTCCATTAACCGAACAGAACACACTATTAGAGCAATGGTTATTGTCTATGCTGGCTTTGTATAAAGATGACATAAATGCGTTACTTGTGTTGCGGGACCATTCGTTAAATATAAAGCATAGCCATGGTGATATTAAGCAAGATAGGGAGTATTATTTATTGTCTGAACTGGCGATTAAATTACCACATAAACTGGAACAGGTTTTAGCAGAATGAAGATGAACTGTTCCAGATCAAAGTAAGAACAACAAGACTGTTTTAGGGTAAACCCTGTATATTGAAATAAAAGGTGTACTAAAATGAAAAAATGTAAATTATTACTTACAACGGGTTTAATGTTGTTATTTTCAGGCGGCGTACTTGCAGTTGGTGGGCTGGCCGAGGTTCTTCCAGGCCCTGTAGTCGAAACAAATTGGCTAGCTAAAAATCAGGCTAAAGTTGTTGTGCTTGAAATACGGGCCGATGTGAAAAGTTTTACTGCTAAGCCGGTCTTTACCAAAAATAAAAAAACCGGGAAATTAAAACTTAAGAAAATTGCCGGACATATACCGGGTTCTATTCTCGTCAATTATAAAAATTTACGCAGTGATAAAAAAATTGACGGGCGTACGGTACAAAAAATGTTAGTCGGCAAAACCGCCTTTGAAAAAGTGATGCAGGATGCTGGTGTAAATAAAGACAGCAACGTTGTGATTGTCTCTAAAGGTGAAAGTAATCTGGATTTAACCATGGCAACCCGATTCTACTGGCAAATGAAATATTATGGTCACGATAAAATGGCCATACTCAATGGCGGTATGGCACAGTGGTTGGTTGATAAACGTAAAGTGAGTATAACCAAGACCAAACCGAAGACAGGAAACTGGATCGCCTCGGCAGAGCGCAATGATATTCTTGCCAGCAGTAAAGACGTTGAAGCGGCGATTAAGAATAAAACCCAACTTGTCGATACCCGAGACCTTAGTTTATATTTGGGCACCTGGCGTAAAAATTCGTACGTGTATGCTGATGGACATGTGCCGGGGGCAAAGTCTTACCCTAATGAATTACTTTCAACTCAGATGCCTGCGAAGTTTATAACACCTGCCGATTCAAAAGCATTGTTTGAGCAAATGGGTATTCAGCCAGCGAAGCAATCGATTACTTACTGTAATAGTGGGCATTTAGCCTCGGGTAGCTGGTTTGTATTAAGTGAATTACTGGGAAATAAAAAGACTAAATTGTATGATGGTTCAATGCACCAGTGGACACTGGAAAAACATCCAACTGTTAAATTAAAAATGGAATAGTTTTTTCAAGTTCATAAAACGGGAGTCTAATATTTTATTTAGACTCTCTTTTTTTCGCGAAAGATTTTCCTATATCGGTAGAAGCTTATTGAACAAGGAAAAAAGTAAACTTACCAAAGGTAGTTTCTAATCATAAGCCATTCATCGTTTAAAATTATTTGATTATTGAAGCTCCTATATTATAGTTAAAAAATTCACCTCTAATATATTAACTCAACTCATGTTTATATGATTCTTATTTATATTTCTTAATTAATCAGTGTCACTATGTATTGTTGTCACCGTCCTGCCTGTTTTAGTTACCAGTTAATATTCGATGTATACATTAATACTTAAGATTAGAGATAAAAAAGATATAAAACCTTGTGGTTTAAGGTATTATTTAATCTTACACATCAATGCAGTTGACTTTTATGCCACAATTTACTACAAAAATAAAAAATATTTTAGGTATCGAAAACTCCGTAAGTAAAGCTGAAATATTGGCTTCAGCGCTGGGTGGTTTTGTCGGTATTTTTTTAATTACCCTGGTTAGCTATCATTTTACTGGTGCCAGTGGTGCAGCGCTTATTGTTCCTTCTATGGGTGCGTCGGCTGTTTTGGTTTTTGCGGTTCCACACGGTAAATTATCTCAACCTTGGGCTTTAGTGGGTGGGCAGTTAAGTTCAGCGGTTGTTGGTGTAGCGTGTTACATATTGATTCCGAATATGTTTCTTGCCGCAGGTTTGGCAGTCGGTTTGGCGATTGGCTCCATGCATCTATTGCGCTGCATTCATCCACCGGGTGGCGCGACTGCGTTAGCGGCCGTTATCGGCAGTAGCCAAATTCACGCCCTAGGTTTTAATTATGTATTAACACCTGTGCTGTTAAATACTGTTATTATCCTTATAACAGCAATTGTGTTTAACAGTTTTTTCCCCTGGCGCCGTTACCCCTCCAGCCTAATGCGTTTTTCCGATACGCCTTTAATACCAAATAAAAAATCGTCGCACTACATCGATAAAGAACATATTGAGCGTGCCCTCGCTGATATAGATTTAGTTGTCGATTTAAATGTCGATGAATTACAAAATTTATTTGCAATCGCGCTTGAACATGCACAGTCGCCGACTTTTACAACGAAGCAGATTGTGCTCGGGCATTACTATACCAATAGTAAGCATGGCGCAGAGTGGACGGTACGCCAAATAATTGATGAATCGAATTCGGACAACCCGCAACGTGACATGGTTATTTACCGGGTTGTTGAAGGGCAGGGTTTAAATAGCGCCGACAGTTGTACCCGGCAGGAATTTGCCCAATGGGCCGTCCGTGAATTGTTTCCCAATCATTCTGATAAAACATAAATCGAATGTTGAATTGATTTGTTGTTAATTGATTTTTTCTGATTTAATTTTAGACGAAAAAAAACCGGCGCCGCTTTAACGGCGTTGCCGGTTTTTTATGTAAGCTGGCTAGATTATTTAACGGGGGTTATTTACCTAGTTTAGCTTTAATCGCGTCAATAACTACATCGCTAGATGTTGCGTTTACAGCAATTAATAAACCTTCTTTTTTGTAGAAATCTGCTAATGGAGCAGTTTGCTTATTGTAAACGTCTAAACGGTTACTGATAGCTTCTTCAGTTTCGTCGTCACGTTGAACGACATCGCCATCACATTTGTCACATTTGCCTTCAACTTTAGGTGGGTTAGATTTTACATTGTAAATCGCACCGCAACCTGTGCAAGTACGACGAGTTGTTAAACGATCTAAAATCACGTCTTTTGCAACTTGAATATCAACAGCCATATCCAGTTTTTCGCCCATATCGGCTAATAACTTTTTCAAAGCTTCAGCTTGTGGAATAGTGCGTGGGAAACCGTCGAGTAAGTAACCGTTTTTGCAATCGTCTTCTTTCAAGCGTTCGCCCATGATGCCCATGATTAAGTCGTCAGAGACTAGATCGCCCGCTTTCATTGCGGCCTGTGCTTTTTTACCTAATTCTGTACCTGCAGCTACGGCGCCACGTAAGATATCACCGGTTGAGATTTGTACTGAACCGTCCAGTTTAGTTAATAATTTTGCTACTGTACCTTTGCCCGCACCTGGTGCGCCTAATAAAATTAATTTCATGTTTCTCTCTCTTAATGGCTGGAATGTCGACTGTTAGTGTCGGTATTATAATTTGAGGCGCAAATGTAATAAAACTGGCCCGAGTGGGCAAGTCCTTTATGCAGTTTATTGCGATATTTCGCTGAATTTGCTTAAAAAAAGCTGAAATAGACTATTTTTAGGAGAATTTTACCTTAATCCAGCATTTCCCTATTGTTAGCTATTTATCCTGGTAGTAGCATTAAATAAAAAGTTACTCTTGTTTACTGGCACTCGATGCGGTCGGTGTGAGCGAGCTCATAACCGCTGATAAGGCACGTTCTACCAACGGTAAATCGTCTATGATTGTTGCGGTACCCCGGCGTAGGTCAGCTGCCAGGCCATAGAGGGTCTTATCAGCGATGACATCAAACTTCCAGTTCAAAAAAGTGTATTCGCCGAGTAATTCACTTTTCCAGGCTAGTTTTGCGCGAGTTTTATTTTTATTGTCGTCAAGAAATTCAACCCATTTGCCTTGCTCTAGATGGCGAGCCAGTTCCAGGTATTCATCCTGAGGTTGGTCTTCCGGCGATTCAGCCTGCTGGGTTGAATAGCCTGCAAGAACTATATCTTCAGTTATGAGTTTGTTGAAGTTATCTTCTTCTGCGAGTGTTTCATTATCTCCAAGTAGTGCAAAGTCATCTTCCATTTCGGCATAAGAGTCTGATTGATAACTTTCAGTTTCAAGCGTCGCGGCGTTGTTGTTTGACCCGATATCTTCATTAATGGATTCAGAGAGTTCTTCCAGGCTACGCAGTTCCTGTTCCATTGCGAGTATGGTTTGATCTATTTCATCCAGACTAAGATTGGTTTCATAGTTCTCGTCCACCTCGTAGTCAATTTCTTCTACAATAATACTACTAGATTGGAGCTCGGGGATTTCGTTTGAAATTGAGCCTGAACTTGAATTTAGGTCAGAGCCTGAAGTTTGAACGGTGCTTGTATGTAGTATGTCTGTATCCGGTGCTGGACTTTCTGTATTGCCTGCTTCTAATGCAGTATTAGGTGATACGGGATTCAGGTGGATATCGTGCACAATGGCTGGCTCATCATTTTTACCAAACAAGAAAGATTCGTGAGGTGTGCGAGTTGCTAGATAATCTTTAATCGATAATCCTTTAATACTTGCCAGATGGAAGGGTTCCAGTTGACACAAAATATTTGCAATCTCGGTATCTGAAACCTGAATAACCTGCAAACCATTGCGCAACGTCATTACAAGCTGGCCAATAATCTTAGCGAGTTTCTGTCGGTCGAGGGATTCGTGTTTAGGTTGAATAGACCATTCCAGAACGTCGATAAAACGCACCTGGTTTTTCCACGTGTCGCTATTCTGGCCATTATTCAAATACGTATTGAGCATGACTTTCTTCCACGGCCCATTAATGAGTTCGATAATGACATCAGGTAGATGTTTATCCTTAAGGATTTCATCAATGGTATCTTCCACCCAGTGAAAGGCCAGAGCATGATCTTCTTTTTGTTTTATTTTCTTTTCAATTTTATGGTTAATGTTATTTTCTTGATGATCGTGTTGTTCTAAAAATGCATTAAACTGAGCTAGTTGTTGCTCGAAGAGTGATATGTCATCTTCAAAATCATCATTAATCACATTAACAACACGTTTAATCTCGGCTAGTAAATTTTGTGCGGATTCATCACTTTCATCAATAATACCCAGTGCAGCATGTGCGAGTTCATTGAGTAAGCCACGAGCAGCATTTTTATTTGTTGAGAAAAATTCTTTATCAATAATAGCGGCTTTTAATAATGGGATTTGCAGCCGCGCAATATGTGCTTTTGCGGCATCAGGAATATTTTTATCTTCAAGTATAAATTCAAATAACATCGAAACGACATCGATTACATCTTGATCAACCGAACTAATATTTTGAACGGAGAAATTTTCATCTTGTTGTTGAAGTTGTTGTATGACAAATTCTTTCAAGTTGTTGGTAGATTGTAATTGTGAAACTTCAATTTGTTCGCCATTCTCATCTGTTTCAACAGAAACGGTTTGCTGCGTGAATGCATGCGGAATGTTTTGTAATTGAGTCAGTGAACCAATAAATTGAGGTGTTGATACACTGTAGTTACCGCTTGCTGCAGAGCCTGCCTTGTTGTCACCGGCACCTGCTGGAGACGACATTAAAGGATGTACATTATTCGGCTGCATCATAGCCGCACCATTATCCGCTCCTGCGTACGCATGTTGTTGGGTTAGTAGCTGACTGAAATGATCGATAGAAGTATCTTGCATTGAATGCGATTGTGTATAGCCATTCGGCATGCCACTTTGAGTGTAACTGGAATTATTCGGGCTTATAGCAGAATTTTCCTCCTGAATTTGGGCGGACTTATATGGATTTTCAACATGTTCAGATTTATGAATCTGGTGTTTAAATTCAGGCAATACATTGGCTTTTATAAATAAACTATTAGCTTCATTTAATAAAGGCGATAAACCTGCAATAACTTCCTGATCAAATAACTTAAGTATAATGAGGCTGATTTTAAGGTCAATGTCCAATGCAGCGGCTGATTTCATAAAGGTATTCGCAATAACCGTTGGCCCCAGAGGATTGTTTTTTGCTGTAACTTCGGTGTTAAGAACGTGACTTAAGCGTTTTTCAATCGCACTTAAATCCTGTGCACAGTGATGTGACACTTTTGAAACAATATTTTTAATGGCAATGGTTTCTTCCAGATCGGCTTCTTCGATTAAAGACATATTATCCATTGAGAATGAATCAAGACTACTCGTGGCCTCTTCGGCAGGTTTTTTGTGGTTTTTAAGATCTGAAAAAACTTGTTTGATGTATTCAAAATGCTGATTTTCCATTTCAGCGCGTTTCAGGCGAATGATTCGCATAGAATCAAAATAAGCGGTTGATTCGGTAGTAGAAGTGGTTTTTTCGGCTAAAGCAAATAAAGTATCATCAGCATGATCAAACATTTTTTGTAATATGAGCTTAATATGTTTGAGAGTGAGTTCTTCACAATTATCAAAAAGTTTAGTGAACTGAACTTTTTGTTTAAAGCCAGGTTGTTGAATTGACATGATATTGTCAGTGTATCCCATGATATAACCCTACTAAATTTATGGGGTACATACGATGCGTATACGAAATATGCATCGCTTGTAGCCCCGCTATCATAGTGCTGCTGTCACACTGTAGACCGGAAGTTTTGCGTCCCTTCCTTTCGGAGAGGTTTGCCTTTTATAAAGTTATAGACCATATCGGCAGAAATAGGTTATTCCTTATGCAATCCTGCAGATAATGTGAACTGAGTCTCATTTTATTTGGAATTATATAAGCGGACTCGAATATTTCAAAAATATACAGGATCAACCCTATTCTAATTAAAAGGCCGGTACTTAAGTCTAAGTTCTTGTTTAATATGGAACTGGAAATAATTCTCTGCTAAGGGCTCGGGAGTGACTTAAAAAGTCAATTAAATTAAGGAAAATGCTAAAAGCACCGCTATTAGACACTGAGTCTTTAATTTAAGAGTGTACTTGCGGTTTTATGCCTATATCATCTCATCAGCATCGTAATTTACGACATTTCATTCTTGCTGCCTTTATTACGATAGTGGTAATAAGCGGGTGTGTCTGGTTTTTTGTGAATAAGCATATAGAAGATAATATGCTTGCTTTAGCAAAGGATAATAACCTGATAGTGGCAACGACGATTAGTGAGGTTATTCCAAGATCTGAACTTAAATCGACTAAAAATTATGCCTCTATAGAGTTGGTATTAGACCGCTATTTGCGGTCATTCAATATTTCTGAAATTAATATAGCTACTGAGCAAGGAAAAGTGTTTTTCTCTACCAATCCAGATGGGGTTGGTATCGTTAATTTTTCAAAAGAGATACTTGACAAGGTACGGCAAGGAAGAAGTTTTAGTTTTAATGCCGATAATAATGTTGTTAGCTTTGTACCTTTGTATAAAACCGTACTGAGTACGCCTAAGTCGAACAAGGCAAGTGATGTTATTGGTGTGGTTAATGTTGTTAGACATAATAAGGTATTGCTAAAAGAAATTCTGTTTATTAAATATTTAATGTTAGGCGGTTTGCTTGCTGGAACAGGCGTGTTAATTTTTATATTTTACTACATGACGAAGTACTCCGGTAATCTCGTAGGAAAATATGCCAAACAAATTGTTAGCCAGGCTAAATCAGATCCTGTTACAGGATTATTGAATAGACATCATTTTTTTAAATTTATAAGGCAGTCTATAAATAAAGCAGTGCAACAAAATGGCCGTGCAGTATTGTTAATTGTTGATATAGATCATTTCAAAGAATTAAATTCGAAATACGGGCACACTTTTGGTGATGAAGTTTTAAAAATAATCGTACAGAGATTAAGTCGTTTACTTGGTACTGCTGATATATTGGCACGAACGGGCGATGATGAGTTTTCAGTCTTGATGGCTCAGTCAGAATCGAACTCAGGTATACGAAATTTAGCAAGGAAAATATTGGATAACGTCAATGAGCCGATCCAGATTGACGCTAATTATATCCATTTAACCTGCAGTATTGGCATTAGTGTTTTGAATCAAGATGCCAAAGATATTGAAGAGCTGATTCAGCATGCAGACTCTGCGCTATACAATGCTAAAGATTTTGGCAGAAATAATTTTCAGTTATTCAGTCGTGGCGGTGGGACTCGTCATATTAAGTTTTATGAAAAACAGTATTCACTGAATAAAGCTTTGGAAGAAAAAGAATTTGTATTGTTTATACAGCCAAAAGTGAATGGTGAAACAGGTGCGATTGTTGGCGGTGAAATATTATTGCGTTGGAATAATCCAGATTTTGGTTTGATTCAACCTCTTGAGTTTTTACCTGCGTTGGAAACCAGTGGCTTGATCCATAAAGTGGGCAAGTGGGTTTTGGAAGAATCGTGCCGGATTTGTAAACAATGGCAGCAACAAGAGCTTCCCGCTATTCCTATTTCAGTTAACATATCCGCATTGCAATTTAAAAAAGAAAGTTTTGTGGATATGGTCGCTGAGGTACTGCGTGAGACAGGTCTTGATGGTAAAATGTTGGAAATTGAGCTAACCGAGTCATGTTTAATGGATAATGTTGAACAAAGTCTGCAGGTTTTACTGGCTTTAAAAGATTTGGGGATTCGAAATACAATTGATGATTTTGGTACCGGTTATTCGTCATTAAGTTATTTAAACCGTTTTCCGATTGATGCCTTAAAGATTGATCGCTCCTTTGTATCAAATGTAAATGATCGCTCGAAAAATGATAACGCCGCTATTGTCACCGCAATTATGGCTTTGTCGCATAGTCTGCATTTGGATGTGATTGCCGAAGGTGTTGAAACCGCAACGGAACTTGCGTATTTAAACGCTTTAGGCTGCAAGATAGTTCAAGGATTTTTGTTTAGTGAGCCATTGCCGGTTGAGGACTTTAATTCATTGTTGGAAAACAATGATTCATTGCTACAAACGCTAGTTGATATTCGTAAACAATTAGCCTGATTTATTGAACAGGATTTAAAATCTTTTTGGCTGATGCTTCCAATTTCATTAAAAGTGTCTGCATTAACATGCAAGTATCATTAAGCTTATCAGGTGTGAGAGTCTTGTTGACTTGAACCGGTTTGCCGACCGTAATGACAATTTTAGCAAAGGGTTTGGGGATAATAAATTTATCCCATGATTTTAACTGCCAGTATTTTGAAGCAGCGTACGAGATAGGAACGAGTTCGCACTGTGTGAGTTGCGCTAGCATAATCGCCCCGGGTTTAAAAATATGGATAGGACCAGTTGGACCATCGGATGTATTAACCGGTGAGATTTTATCCCTGGTTATCGCCAGATATAAATCGCGTAGAGCTTTCGCTCCTGTGCGGGTACTTGAACCACGAATAGCAACCGTGCCCCAGCTTTTGGCAATGTTTGCCGACATATCGCCGTCAGCCGATGGACTAATGAGAAAACCAATATTAACGCCACGTTTTTTTAGTTTAAGCATTAAATAGGCACCATAGACATGATTCTGATGCCAATATACCGGGATGAAAGGCTTGTTTGATTGAATTAAAGAGTCAAGATATTGCTCACCCTCAATTTTCACAACTCGACAGGTGCGCCATATAATAGTTAATAATGCTCGCACCAGGTAAGGCGCAATGTTTCTAACGAATTTCTTTTTGGTTTGGCGTGATAACATTATGTAAGTTCGGCTTGTTATTATTTGAATTTTAAAAGTATACACGTTTTATTTTAATTTTTGTATTAGGGTGCAAGCTTGCAATACTCATGATGTACTTATTATTTAAGGTAAAAGAATTGACATGATATTGGTGGTCTTTGAAAGTTGTGGAACCCTGCTTAACGATAATGTGTTTCAGTTCATGAAGCTGATGTTCCCCAATAACTTTAAAGATGGCTTCTTTCTGAGTCCAGGAAGTGATGGGTGATATCTTATTATCAATTGGATTCCTGATATTGCTCTGACCGAGCTGATATTTATCAATTAGCCTTGGAGACAAAGGCCGGATGCGTTCCACATCAATACCAACGGGCTTATTTTTGCTGATGACACAACAAATACAGTTTTGACTATGACTAATCGAGAAATGCCCAATATCTGAATTCGTGCCGGAACTTGCATTGGTATTCCGGATCGCGGGTTTATGTTGGGAAAAATACAGCTTTTGGAGATGAAACTTTCGCAGCCGAAGTTGATTAAAACCGAGCTTGACAAGTTTCAGCCCGATAATCGACTGTAGTTGGGCCTGGCGATCTCTTATTTGGCGAATACGACGACGTTTTTCCACCGGCAGTTGTTGCAATGTAGCGTGGAATGCTCCTGATTTCATTCTCTTTTTAGGCAATATATAATATAGTATCAGCATTCAATTATTCTATTCGCTAGTACAACATAATTTAAAGAAGCTGTAAGTATCTCACCTTTAGCCACAAATGACCGAAATCTTGCAAGATAAAATAACCAGCCCCCACATTCCACCTGGACCAACCGAAGCGTATGACATTAATACGACGGATGAATCTTTTGTAAAAATTGATGAGTTATTCAATGAATATGGTGACATTGTTCGGGTACAGTCTAAAACACGTCGCAGTGATACCTATCTCATTAATAATCCCGAATTTATTAAACACATTCTGTTAAAGAACTATCTTAATTATAAAAAAGGTGTGGGCTTTGAACGGGTTAAAATGCTACTCGGTAATGGCATCATCGTCAGTGATGGCCCGTTTTGGCGCAAGCAACGTCGGCTGATTCAGCCGGCTTTTAGCAAGGCCATGATTGAGTCTCAAGTTGAAATGATTCAAAAGTGCAATCTGGAACGTATGGCTAAATGGAATGCGTTTGCAGAAGCGGATGCAGTGATTGATATTAGTTATGAAGCCAGTGATCTTGCCCTGGATATAGTATTGCGGGTTTTGTTTAGTGACGACGTTGATACGTTACTTGGACAGTCAGGTGAGAATCCTTTCGCCTTTCTAACTGATGACCCGACTCGCGATGTACAAGTGGTACTTAAGTATCGCTCGTTAATGGGCGTGTTGTTAAAACTGATTCAGGCGAGAAGAACAACAACTAAAATCTATAATGATTTTGTTTCAGTTTTTGTCAGTGCGCGGGATAAAGAAACAGGCGAGGGCATGACGGATAAAGAATTATTGGATGAAGTAATGACCATGATTGTTGCCGGACATGAAACCAGTGCCATTACTCTAACCTGGGTTTGGTATTTTATTGCGAAATACCAAAACGTAGACCAGGCCATTCAAGATGAATTAATTGAGTCTGGTATTAAAGGCGCACCCGGCTTTAATGATCTGGAGAAGCTCCCCTATATTAAACAAGTAACAGAAGAAGCATTACGATTGTATCCACCTGTTTGGTTATTTAGTCGTAAAGCGATTGCAGCCGACAAGTTGGGAGATTATCCTATTCCTGCCGGCGCCGATATTTTTATCTCGCCCTATTATTTGCATCGCAATACCGACTTCTGGGATCAGGTCGAAGAGTATCAACCAGAACGATTTTCTGTGGAAGCGCAAAAAACACAACATAAATTCAGTTATATTCCGTTTTCGGCAGGGCCGCGGCGTTGTATAGGGGATTTTTTTGCGACGGTCGAAATGCAAATCCATGTCGGTCTGATGACGCAAGCGTTTCGATTTGAACTTGTTGATAATTCAGCACCAGAACTTGAAGCAAATATTAATATGCGGGCGAAGAACCCTATTATGCTAAAAATTAGTAAAAGGTAATAAATAATAAATGAATAATTTTGCAACCTTGATTGAGGCCGTTACTACTATCTGTTCTGGTAGCAATAAAACGATTACATATATCGAAGGTAAAGACAAAGAAATCGTTGTTAGCTATGCAGATTTAAAGCAACGCGCATTGAGTTTACTTGCCGAGTTCCAGCAACGGGGCTTAAAGCAAGGCGACGAGCTCATTATTTTTTTGAAAAATAACGAGCGCTTTATTGATGTTTTCTGGGCGTGTATTTTAGGGGGTATTATTCCGGTGCCGGTAGCCGTAGGCATCAGCGATGAACACCGTTCTAAACTGTTTAAAATTTTTAATAAATTAAAAAATGGTTATATCTATATTGATAGCGATAACTTGCAACGCCTGGAAAAATATTCTGCATTACATAATGCGCAAGCGAAATACGCTGCACTGGCAGCAAAAGCGATTGAACATGAATCCATTCTGGATATTAATACTAGCAAGCAAGGTAACATTGCTAGTGTTAGGTCAGATGATATTGCCTTCATACAGTTCTCATCCGGTTCAACCAGCGATCCCAAGGGTGTTCTGTTAACCCACAAGAATATTCTGACCAATGTAAATGCGATTGCCATTGGTGGTGGTTACAGCGAACAAGACTGCACATTAAGCTGGATGCCCCTAACCCACGACATGGGATTAATAGGTTTTCATATCAACATGCTGGTCTGGAATATGCAGCAATGCATTATGGCAACCGACCTTTTTAGTCGTCGTCCTTTATTGTGGCTGGAAAAAGCCAGCGAACATAAAGCTACTATCTTATGTTCACCCAATTTTGGTTATAAACACTATCTTAAATCCCTCGCAGATAAAGAAACGGATTTAGATTTAAGTTCGATTCGTCTTATTTATAATGGCGCCGAACCCATTTCGGTTGATATTTGTGAACAGTTTTTGTCACGCCTGGCGCAATACGGTTTAAAACGCAACAGTATGTTTACCGTGTATGGTCTGGCGGAAGCTACACTGGCCGTCGCATTTCCTGAATTATCCGCTGACTATCGTGCGATTCATTTAGACCGTCATGATTTAATTATGGCTGCGAAGGTTGAATTTGTTGAAAGCAGTCATCCAGATGGGGCCAGTTTTGCCATTGAAGGGCCAGCGGTTAAAGATATAGAGATTAAAATCACAGATAAAAATAATGTAACGCTAGCAGAAAATCACATTGGTGAAATTCAAATTAAAGGTCCGAGTGTTACTCAAGGTTATTATTTAAATGAACAGGCGAATGCAACGGCGTTAACCGGTGATGGTTGGTTGAATACCGGCGATCTGGGTTTCTTGCATAATGATGAATTAGTTGTAACGGGCCGAACCAAAGACATTATTTTTGCCAACGGCCAGAATTACTTTCCGCACGATTTAGAATCAATTGCGATGCAAAATGCGCAATTAGAATTAGGTAAGGTTGTTGTCTATGGTGTGCCTCATCCCGAGCTACAACAAGATGAACTGATTGTGTTTATTCTATATCGTTCCGATATTAATGCTTTTCCCTCACTGGCAAATGATGTTGCAAAGCTCATTAATACCCAAACCGGCCTGCAAGTTGACAAGGTCGTTCCGGTTAAACGTATTCCCAAAACCACCAGCGGTAAAGTACAGCGGCGCTTGCTTGCCGATGAGTATTTAGCCGGTGAATACAATGATGTTATTCAAACTATCAATCAGATAGATGAAGTCGTCGCAGCAGAACAGGCGAATGACGCCGAAGAGTTAACCCCATTGCAACAACAAATTTTAGCAATGTGTAATGAAGTTGTTGAAGACAAAACCATTCGTGCTGCAGATAATTTTTTCGAGGTAGGTATTAGCTCACTGGCCCTCGCTGAGATTCATGCCAGGATAGATGAGGTTTATCCTGATCTTATTGATGTAGTGGACTTGTTTGAATTTCAAACGGTATTGGAAGTTTCCAAACTGATTGAAGAAAAACAAATAGGAAGCTGAAGTTTCTGTATTATTAAATTTAAAAATCAACAACAACGAACAGGTTGATGAAGCTTGTCTCTGCGTTACCAAAGCAGTTCGTCGGGCGCAACTCTTTGTTGCGCCTGACGTGGTTAAAATATTTTTATTTATTCGTTATACTTATATTTGCCGGGGCTACCGAGCCCGCAGTTAAAACAAATGTCATCGCTTCATCCATCGTCCAGTCAGTTGCAATTAATTTGTCAGTTGCCACAATTTCCATATAACCCGAGGTCGGGTTGGGCGTAGTTGGGACATACACCGCAGCAAGCTCTTTACCATCATTCGAGTCTTTAAAAACGTGAGTGACGAATCCGACTGTTTTCATCTCGGCAGAAGGGAATCCAATTAATACAACGCGATTTAAATTTTCGGGCTTTTGTTGTAGCGCGGTAACTAATTTTTTTACCGAGCCATAAATAGTTTGTGCAATCGGAATGCGATTAATAATGAGGTCAAATAAGGCTATAATTCGGCGGCCTATTACCCGTGTTGTCGTCCAGCCTAATATATATAAGACTACAAGGGTAAAGATACAGGCGATGACAGTTTGAAACCAGGGTGCGAGTAGCCAACTGGATACATCAGGGTGATTTTGCTGGAGGCTGACGCTGAAAGCAGTCACCCAGGGTTCCCAGAAAAGGACAATGTAAGAAAAGAAAAAATCGAATACCAGCCAGGTAAACCAGATTGGAATAATGGTTAAAATGCCGGTAATGATATAGCGCTGGATATTCATGGTTTATTGATCCTGTGACGTACCGTCTTGTTAATAATATTGCCGTTTGCAACGTTAAGTTGAAAGTAGAAGCATACTTTAAAATTGGTATTAGTTTAACTGTTAGTTCTAAGTATTTGAAAGTAAATGAGATTGCCTGAAATGTAGAATTTTGAGGAATAAATACTACTTGCAGGGCTATTATGGAAAGGTTATTTTTACAGCAATGATTCCCCCAAAATCATTAATAAGGACTGATATTTGAAAGTATTTCATTCATGTAGTTCGTTCAATGACTTAAAAGTTAGCTAAAAATAACAATGATGTGGTAAAAGAGGTGCGGGGTAAATGACGACAAAGAATACTGACAATGATGGTGAAATGTCAGGTGCAACTTCACTTACTGAAGGCAATGCCCATTCTCCAGTCGCCAGGCGTGTATTATCCTTACTTGATGAGCTTAATACTTCCACAACCGGTAGTGTGCTATTTAAGCAAATTGAGCGCATTTTAAAAGAAGGTGAAGACGAACATTTAAAACGCGAAAATGTTTTACTTATTATCGTTCAAAATTTTTTAACGACTTATTTAAAGCATCTCACACCGGGTTCAGCGTTGCATTTACAGGTAAAGTTGATTCAAAAACAACTGCAACAGCCTCTTAGTAGTATTGAAATACATTCTTTGCAAAAATTTATTGATATGTACTTATTACATATGGCTCGTATGGAAGTGCTTGATGAGCAGATAATCTGCGATGCACTCTTACCCTTGTTAGAGTATTACGGCAGTGGCACAACTGAGCAGATTAGCCATTCCGGACATTATTCTCCTGCTGAAAGTGAATCGGTTATTGTTGATAAGAAGAACCCACTTGAAGATTTAATTGATGATTTACTGCCAAATTTTAAATCAACTCCTGAAAAAAAGTCCCAGGATAAATATGAAGGGTATCTCGAAAATCAATCGGGTAAGTCGGATTCTGTTCGTAGCGAATTAACCAACCGTATTAATGAAACGGTTGCAAAGCACGAACAATTTGGTGTTTTGCTGGAAGTGATTAGTAGCGGTTTAAAAGAAGCGAAAACGATTGATGACCTTGAGATATTGCGTGAAGCTTTAGCTGATGATGTTGATGGCTTAATCAACGCACACAATGTATTACTGACTAATCTCGATGATGCTAAACAATATTTCCAAATGATTGAGACAGATAGTCGCCATTTAAGTACAGAGTTGGCTCGTGTTAGACGTTTAAGTATTACTGATGAGTTAACCGGACTGCCTAATCGGCGCGCCTTTATGCATCGGCTTGATGATGAAATGGGAAGAGCACAGCGTTATAATTTTAATTTAGCACTTGCGATGGTCGATTTGGATTTTTTTAAGCAAGTTAATGATAAGTACGGTCATCCGGTTGGCGATGAAGTTCTCAAATATTACGCCAATAAGTTGTTCACCATATTCCGGCAACATGATTTAGTTTGTCGGTATGGTGGCGAAGAATTTTCGGTGTTATTCCCCAATACCAGTGAGCAAGGAGCATTGGCTGCAATGGAGAAAGTGAGAGAGAGCGCCAGACAGTCTTTTATTGAAGCAGGTCATATGCAAATTAAATTGCCATCGTTCTCGGCGGGACTAACCATGTTTACTATTAGTGATACCGCTACAACAATGATTAACCGAGCCGATGAAGCTTTATATCGCGCCAAGTCATTGGGACGAAATCGTACTGAAGTAATCTACAATGTTGGAGATGTCGCAGAAAAAGCCGAGTAAATTATTTCCGATCTGTATACTCGAATATATTGAGCTGTTTATTGTAAAGCTTGGTTCTCACGTCAAATAACCCGAGTAAGCTATGAAAAATATTATCATGAGAAACGGGTTTATTGGCATCCAGTTTCTCTTTATTAATATCAATTTTCCCTCCTGACCAAAAAATAGCAGCAGTATGGGTTTGTTCTTTTGGAGCAATAAAATAGGGAAGCCCGTGTAGGTAAATATTGTTTTCACCTAATGATTCACCATGATCACTCACATATAAAAGTGCAGTAGAATATTTTTTGCTGTTACTTTTTAATAATTCTATAGTTTGCTTTAGAAAATAATCAGTGTAGACAATAGCATTGTCATAGCTGTTATTAATTTGTTCTGCTGTGCATGTTTCAATATTTTTACTTAAACACGTTGGGGTGAATACTTCAAATGCTTTTGGATAGCGTTTGTAATATGCCGGACCATGATTTCCCATTTGGTGGAGTACGATTAAAATATCACCTTTGTGTCTATTAATATAATCCTGCAAACCAACTAACATGCCTACGTCACGACATTCTGAGTCACATATTGTGTTATTCTTTTTGGATTTATAATTTTCAAATGTTACCCGTAAGGCAATGCCTTTCGAATCCGAGTTATTGTCTCGCCATAATACATTAACGCCAGTCTTGGCTAAAATATCCAGAACATTTTCATAGATTGCACCTTTTTCATCATCATACTCATCCCGGGAAAATTTTGAGAACATGCACGGAACCGATACTGCTGTTGCAGTCCCACAGGATGACATATCTTTAAAGCTAGTTACGTTTTCCTTTTCGAGTAATGGGTTGGTTTTTCTCTGGTAGCCATTAAGTGAAAATCTGTCTGCCCGAGCCGTTTCACCGACTACCATGATAGTAAGCCTGGGGTTTGCTTTGCCAGAGTGCAATACCGCATCATCGCCTATTGGAATTGTTGCCTGGGTCTTAATTGCAAAGGTGCTGGAAATGTATTTTCCCGTGGAGTAAATATAAAAAATTGGATTGGTATAAAAACGTAAATATTTGTGTTCACGAAAAAACGAAGCGTAATTTTTACTAAACGAAAAAACAATAATAACTATCATCATAATAGATAGAGAGACGGTCGTTGCTTTACTGATAATTGCCTTATTAAATGTTTCAGTTTTGATTTTAATCTTATACACAAAATAAGATGGTAATAATCCAAACAGAGTAATATGAATAATGAGCCTCATATTTATCAGGTCACCAGCTTCAGCTATATTGGTTTGAAAGGTATTTCTCAGCATGTCTTCATCAACGACGATACCATAAGTATCCATAAAATAACTGGCAGCAGAAGAAAGGAGTAATACTAAAATAAGTACAGGCTTGATTGTATATCTGGAACTTACAATGCTAAGTAGAAGAATGATAATAAAGGTCGTTAGCGCAGCCAGCGAAATTAGAAAAGGTAAATACGCCAGAGTGAGAGGATAAGCTTCAATAACATTGGAATAAAAACTCAGGTTGTCAAACAGCAGCAAAAAAACGGCCGTCAATGCGATGAGCAAGTACGGACTAATAGGATTTTGTATTTTCAATGAACAGGACTCTCTATAATTAACATCTGGCCTAAAAAGACAACGGATTAATCCATTAATTCCCGTAATTTATCGCGATCGAACCACCAGTCTTCGCCAACAATCGCCCCAATTACCAGGGACATACGGGGTAGAAATTTTTCAGGTTCATTGAGCTCCAGTTTAAGTCGCCATATATCCAGTTCTTTTTGTGATTTAATGCCACTATGTAACTTCGCAACTTTCACCAAAACATTGCGGGTTAAGAACGACAGACCTTCATGCTCTTCATCAGTGGCACGTAGATCCACAACGTATTGGGCAACAATGGCCGTCACGGCTGCGCCATCTGCGCTGGAAGGCATCTCGTCAATGAGGTGGGTCATCACGGCAAATGAGGTTTCGGGACTAATCGGGAAACTCACGGCTAACCAGGCTGCTTGCCCGAGAGCAACGATGGAGGCAGGCTGTTCGGCTTGATAGAGAACAACCAGAGCTTCAACAGCGTCTTGCCAGGCGTGTTGTTCCATAAAAACGTCAAAGGCAGCACGTGCAACTTTCCAGCCTTCTTCGCCACGTTTTAATCCCACCAGTGCTTCTGCCATATTAAGTTCTAACAAGGCCCGGTCACGTGGGTGGGTGGGGTCTGCTAATTCATCTATGTGTTGCTGGTAGGTTGCTAAACGCTGTAGCAGTAGTTCCTCCGTATTCTCATTTGTTGCTGAAAGAGGAGTGGATTGGTTTGGTGGGGTACTCATACGGTTTAACCTGACATGATTGTAAAAGAATCGTATTATACGGGTTGTCAATTACAGCAACAAATAATATACGCTGATATTATACCATTAGAAGGTTTATAGCTTTTAAATAGTGTGGGTATAAACCATAACGTTGGTATATTTTAGAAAAGAGAAATATAAAGGATGTGTACATGGCTGATTATCAGACCATTTTAATTCGATTAAGTTTGGCATTGTTAGCCGGGGCGATTATTGGACTGGAACGTGCTTTTCACGGTAGACCTGCAGGTCTGCGTACCCATAGTCTGGTTTGTGTGTCATCGAGTTTACTGATGCTGCTTACGGCCTTTCAATGGGAATTATTGCAAGGCGTACCAGTTGATACCATTCGAGTGGATCCAACCCGAATGGCACAGGGCATCATGACCGGTATCGGCTTTCTTGGAGCCGGTGTGATTATGAGAGAAAATCTAACCGTGCGTGGTTTGACGACAGCCGCTTCGATCTGGACGACTGCGGCAATTGGCATTCTGGTAGGAATGGGATTCTTTAGTGCGGCTTTTATTGCAACCTTCATGACCTTAATTATCCTGGGTGCCTTTGGATGGATAGAACGTAAAATGCCAACCCGTCGTTTTGGCCAATTAAAAGTGAGCTTTAAACGTGCTGATTTTATGGCACGAGGCGAGCTGATTGGTTTTATCCATCAATATCATGTGAAAGAATCCAATATGAGTTTTGAGCTAAACAACGAAACAAATTTGTTTGAATACCAAATGACAATTTTTGCCTATGACATAGATGCATTTTATTTATTAACAAATGCTTTAATGGAAAATGAGAAGATTAAAGAGTTTAGTATTATTCCGACGGGCGATTAATCTTAAAAGGATTATATAACGACGGCTAACACGAGAAAATACTGAGCAGTATGTCATTGCAATAAGCCTCTAGCTGCAAGCTACTATAATCTTGTCGTGCGCTTGTACACAGAATTGTCTGCGACTGACGTTTTAAATTTTCAAGATCTTTTCGCGGTGAACCCAAAGTACTTCGAGTGGCAGGCTTTGTGCCTGGTTAATAATATTTTCACCCTATTTATCAGGCTTTTGTCCCGTCGAAAAAATAACGTTGATATCCAACCAAATACCCTTGTCGGTTTTTAATTTTACAACTTCGGCTAAATGTTTAGCCCGAAATTGTGCAAACTGCATCGCATCCAGTTGAGCTACAAAACTACGTAGGCCACTATTCATGACTATTTCCCACCAATCATTTTCACTTGCTAAGTGGTAACTGAGTTGCTCGCTATGGATCTGTATATCGGTGTAACCGGCTTGTTGTAAATAGGTTTTACAAACTGCCGTTTCAGTAAGTCTTTCTTTAGTAAGATCAATAACAACTTCAAATTCTGCCAGTAGTGAAAAAAGAGATACCATTAACTCACCAAATGAACTCGAGGCAAAGGTAGTAAATATTAGCCTGGCATTAGGCTTAAGGACACGGCGCCATTCTTTTAAACTTGCAAGCATGTCGGGCATAAAGAAAATACCAAAGCCACAGCTAGCACAGTCAAAATAATTACTTTTAAACTCGAGTTCATTAGCATCCATTTCGTGCAGGTCAATATTGTTCAATCCGAGTTTGGTGATATTTTCGAAGGCTTTGTCGAGCATTTTGCTGGAAATGTCGATTCCCTGGACGCGACCATCCGGTAAGATGGATTGTGCCATGGCCGTTGCGACCATTCCGGTGCCGGTAGCAATATCAAGGATGCGACTACCTGGTTTGGGTTTTAGATATTCTACCATGCGATCTGCTGACATACGGAAATAGCGTTGTGCCGGGTTATCATATCCTGCAGCAACAAGATTAAAATTGTCGATAATGGCTTGTTTCAGTTGAAGTTGTTTATCTTTTTTTTGTGCTGTCATTTAATGCTGATCTCATTAGATGAATCAATTAACACACAATTATAACCAAAAACCACGCATAACGATAATTAGTCTATGCTATTGAACTAATGTCTATCAAGCGAGTCACTAAAGGATCATTTAAAAAAATATAATAAAGGTAATGCGCATGACATTAAATGAGCTTCCGGATATTGTTATTGCTGGCATCGAGATAATGTCGGTGCTGTTTATATTTATGGTGGGGGTATTGATCCTCGTTATCGCAGTGACGTATATTTTAGATGTTACCCAAACCGAACAAGCGATAAAACGAAATTATCCGGTTATCGGACGGTTTCGATATTTCTTCGAAAAGCTCGGTGAATTTTTTCGCCAATATTTTTTTGCAATGGACCGCGAAGAACTTCCTTTTAATCGCGCACAACGCAGCTGGGTGTATCGAGCGGCAAAGAACGTGAGTAATATGGTGGCCTTTGGTTCGACACGAGACTTAAGGCCTGCTGGAACGGTATTGTTTGTTAATTGTCCCTTTCCAACCCTGGAAGTTGATGCAGTTGCTACAACTGATGTGACCATTGGCCCGTATTGCCAGCAACCTTATACAACAAATTCATTAGTGAATATATCGGCGATGAGTTTTGGCGCAATATCAAAACCCGCTGTATTGGCTTTGTCGCACGGTGCTTATAAAGCGGGTTGCTGGATGAATACCGGTGAAGGTGGTTTATCCCCGTATCATCTGGAAGGGGGGGCCGATCTGGTTTTTCAAATTGGTACCGCAAAATACGGGGTGCGCAATTTAGCCGGTGACCTCGATGATACTAAATTACAAGAGGTCGCCAAACACCTCCAGGTTAAAATGTTTGAGCTTAAGTTAAGCCAGGGTGCAAAACCGGGTAAAGGGGGAATACTTCCGGCTGAAAAAGTAACTAAAGAAATCGCAATGATTCGTGGAATAAACGAAAACAAGGCATCCATTAGTCCTAACCGTCATCCGGATATTAATTCAGTCGATGATTTACTCGACATGCTTAATCGTATACGAAGGGTCACTGGTAAACCGGTTGGCTTTAAAGTGGTAATTGGAGCGTATGGTTGGCTGGATAGTTTGTTTGAACAGATTAATAAGCGCGGCGCAGAATGTGCCCCGGATTTTATTACGATTGACAGTGCCGATGGTGGCACCGGTGCCGCCCCGATGTCGTTAATGGATGATGTCGGACTGCCATTGCGTGAAAGTCTGGCAATGGTGATTGATAAACTGAAAGAATATGGTTTACGTGAGCGGATAAAGGTTATTGCTTCGGGTAAACTGGTTACACCGACCGACGTTGCATGGGCATTATGCGTGGGTGCCGATTTTATCAATTCTGCACGCGGTTTTATGTTTTCATTAGGTTGTATTCAAGCACTGCAATGCCACAAGAATACCTGCCCAACAGGAATAACAACACATAATAAACAACTTCAAAAAGGTTTAAACCCGGCCAATAAAGCAATTAGAGTACAGAATTACGTTGAAAATCTATGCCACGAAGTAGGTATTATTGCACATTCGTGTGGGGTACATGAACCTAGAGCTTTAAAACGTTTTCATGCACGTATTGTTCAAGCATCTGGTCTTTCTGTATCAATGGATGAACTGTATCTAAATAAGTAGAATTATTATTTTTGCTTACTGAACTTTAAAGCGATGCAAGCTTCTTGCGTAAAATGTTGGAAGCTCCCGTAACTTTCATCATCTAAAGGACGGTCGCTAGGTTGTCGATCAGCATAGAAAAACCCTACCACTTTATCGTCAACTGTAATAGGTGAGATAAAAAATTTTTTTGTGTTTATTATTTTCCGTAAGTTTTCATCTACAAGTTGTCGACCTTCGTCATCATCTTTAATCCAATAACTACGATTATAAATTAACATTTGTTGTATCAAATTTGGATTATTCATATCAATATTAAGTATAAATTTTTGTTGAAACTTATGACCATCGAGACCTAGTGCCATTTTTGCACGTGCTTCTGTTTTAGCCGGATTGATAAAAACCAAAACAGCTCTATCCATGCCGATACCGCGGTAGATACCTTCTAATACCATAGTAAGTATCGTACTTAAGGCTGGTTTCTTATTTAGTGCATTTGAAAGCTCTCTAAGAATTGAAAGCTGCAACATGTGATCGGGTGATAAATACTGTTCCTGATCTTCTAATTCTTTTGGGATACCTGTGTTAATCGATATTTTTTTCAGGCTCGGGATATATTTGGCTGCATCATGTGCACCAAATTCCTCAGCAACTTGTACGGCAGCTTCAACATTGTCATGAACAAATTGGGTTGTTACTTTCAGATCTTTATTTAAGTGTTTCGCTAGTGTTGTTAACTCTCTGGTAGTTTCGGGAGATTGCCAGCCATGTTCGGCCGCTAATGCTATCGTATTGCCATGTAGTATATGCCGGCAACGGTTTTTGGGGTTATCACAGTTATGTAATGTATCGTGTAACAAGTCACTTAGTTGCCAGTCCTGAGTTAATTTTTCGGTAAGCTGTTTAAATGTAAAACCAAGAATTTTATATTGCATATTTTCGTAATATTCATCGGTTGAAAGGAGTCGACTATCAATAATTTTCTCACTGGACTGACTGTCAACACAACAAAAGGTTAATTCTCCAATATTATAGAGTAGTGCCGCAATAAAAATTTCTTCTGGAGATTCATCATTACATGTTTCTGCAATGGCACGTGCTTGTACTGCAGCATGAAAGGTACGTGCCATTAATTTCATGACGTGAACTTCTCTACTTCCTTTTAACAATGTATCAATAAGGGAAAGTGAAATGCTGAGGTCGCGGACTAAATTAAACCCCAGTAACATAACTGCATGGGTAATGGTATTTACTCTGGTATTTGAAGGGTTGTAAATGTAACTATTTGATATACGTAATAGACGTGCGGTGAGATTAATATCTTTTAATATGGCGCCAGCGAGCTCACTGCTCGAGGTGTCATCACGTGCCGTTATCGTAGTTATGGCTATCAGTGAGTATTTAAAGATAGGCAATTCACGTTGACTTAAATGGTGAACCCATTTTTCAAGTTTTGTTTCGTTCATTATCCCTGTAATCCGTTAGTGTTGTTTATAAATTTTAAAGCGATGCAAGCTTCTTGTGAGAAATGTTTAAAGCTTTCATAGCTTTCGTTATCTAAAGGACGTCTACTCGGTTGCCGGTCAGCATAAAAAAATCCGATGGTTTTATCTTCTATTGTAATTGGTGAAGTAAAGAATGATTTGACACCTAAAGTGTTTTTCATGTTGTTGCCAACGAATTGTTCATCTTCGGCATTATCATTGATCCAGAAACTACAGTTTTTGTTTATCATTTTTTGTATCAGGTTTGGGCTTTGCATATCAATATTAAAAACAAATGCTTTTTGAAATTCTGTGCAATCAATTCCAACAGCAATTTTTGCCCGGGCCTCGGTTTTTGCCGGATTAAAAAAAATGAGTGCTGCTCGGTCCATTCCGATGCCGCGATAAATCCCTTCTAAAACCATGGTGAGAACAGTACTTAAAGTGGGCTTGTGATTTATTATACGGGAAAGTTCTCTAAATATTGAGAGTTGCAACATGTGGTCGGGGATTAAATATTGATCTTGTTCTTCTAATTCGAGAGGCACGGAATTATTAAAATATGACTTTTCTAAACTTGGAATAAACTCTATCGAGTCACGGGCACCAAATTCTTGCGCTACTCTTACTGCCACTTCAACATTGTCATGAACAAACTGGGTTGTTTCTTCATAAGTTTGCCCTAAATGTTTTGCTAGCTTGGATAGTTGATGTTCTGTTTCAGGTGATTGCCAGCCATGTTCGGCTGCCGAAGCAATGGCATTACCAAATATAATTTTTTGGCTGCGGTTACTGGGTTGCAAGCGTCTATCCAGAGTTTCACTCAATAAGTCACTTAACTGCCAGTCCTGGGTTAATTTATTAGAGAGTTCTTTGAATGTAAAACCAAGTACATCAGCCTGAATTTTTTGATAATTTTCATCCGTTGCAAGTAACCGGCTCTCGATGAGTTTTTCACTGGCCTGACTATCGATACAAAAAAAAGTTAATTCTCCGATATTGTGCAGCAATGTCGCAATAAAGATTTCTTCTGGTGAGTCATCATTAAGTTTCTGTGCAATTGCCCTGGCCTGTACCGCTGCATGGAAGGTGCGCGCCATTAGTTTCTTAATGTGGGTTTCTTTATTCCCTTTTAACAAGGTATCAATAATAGAAAGTGAAATACTGATATCACGGACTAAATTAAACCCCAGTAACATCACAGCTTGAGTAATAGTATTTACTTTTGTATTAGATGGGTTATATATATAACTATTGGATAAACGTAAAATACGTGCAGTTAGATTGATATCTTTTAGGATAGCGCCTGCGAGTTCACTGCTGGAAGTATCTTCACGTGCGGTTATAGTGGTGATGGCAATAAGAGAATATTTGAAAATAGGGAGTTCACTTTGACTTAAATGATTAACCCACCGTTGTAGTTTTGAATCTCCCATAAACGTTTATAACCCTATAAATAGTAAAATGCAGTATTTTGAAATAGATAGTCAGGGTATCGGCAATTTTGGGAAAAGTTTGAGTTTTTTGAGCTAAATTATTGTTTAATATTGTATATTTTGACTAGCAGATGTAGCTCTGTTCGATAATTGTGCGAGTAAAACTGGGTCTTAAGTAAAATCCAAGTGGTAGAGTTTGGCATAAATTGCCTTGTTCATCGTAGGCCTTGGTAAGCGCTTTGGCATTCGCCGCCTTGGGGCGTACCTGTAAATACTGGCCACAGTGCGCACTGAGCTGTTGCTGTTCACCGAGGCAGAGTTTTTCCATAATTTCTTCCCAATCTTGCTGTAATTGTCTGGCTTGTTTTTGCGACGGTCGCCATAAAATCGCATTACCGATTCTGCGTTTGGCATAGTCGATTTTTTTACTGGCTTCATAGGGGATCCATAAAACGTGTTGTAGTTTTTTATTTACCCATGCCTCCTCCCATGATTGTTGATTGAGTTGCATGAGTTGAATATGGCATACATAGGTAGATTCCTGGATTTGACCATTGGTAGCCATCGGTAAAGTTTTAAGCTCAATGCCTAGATGCGGAAAATCCGGTTCAGCTTTTGAACCTGCCGTGGCACCTAAAAATTTTTCGACTTGCTGGCCAACCCAACCTTTACCACTGGACGGAGAGGTAGGGAGTACAGATTGAGTGTGTCTGGCTAATTCGATAAGTGTTAGCCCAGATAACTTTTTGCATTTATTAAGGAGTTCTTGTTGAGATAGTGAAGTGGTCGATGGATTAGTTCCCATAATGTGGATTCTTTCGCAGTATTTTGAGTTTTAGTTCGACTATTATGCTCTATCGTTGAGTTTAAAAATAGTTTCAAAGGTAAGAAAATAATTTAGGGCGTTTTTTAAAGATCTTGACTAACCTTTAGATTAACTCGATGTGGTGGAAATACAGGTTTTTAGCCAGAGACTCTTTAACTTAATAATTTATGGATAGATTGATGATATCGTTTTTCACGTTTTTTGATGGCTATCTAATACTGCTTGCACTGGCTTTGTTTCTTGGTACGTTGATAGTTATTTATCTTCTGTTGAGCCGTTCTTCAAATCAACGTCGTGTTGGCTTTAGGGACAGACGGCGTAATCGGGATAAATTTAACTTTCCTTTTTACGACTGTGAATATCGTTTGGTAAAAGAAGAACGTCGCTTAAAAGTAGAAAGACGCAAAGGCCGAGTCATTAATTTTGGTAATGTTCCTGTCTGAGTCTTATCCTGTCAATCAAATCAAGGTCACCCGTTGTTAATTTAAATCTTTTAATTTCAGTCTTATTTGCTATTTATCTTCCGCTTTGCTCCAGTGACCGGATTTTCCACCTTTCTTTTCAACTAAACGAACTGAGTCAATAATCATTCCACGGTCAACGGCTTTACACATATCATAAATCGTCAGTAGGGCAATCTGGGTCGCAGTGAGTGCTTCCATTTCTACGCCTGTCTGGCCACTACAAGCAACGGTAGTGCGACAGTAAACACGAAGCGAGTCTGCATCAGTCGTAAGGTCGATATTGACCTTGCTTAACATCAGTGGATGGCATAAGGGGATGAGATCCGAGGTTTTTTTTGCGGCCATAATCCCTGCAATGCGAGCGATTCCGAGCACATCGCCTTTTTTATGACCACCCTCAATAATAAGCGCAAGCGTATCTGCCTGCATTGAGATATAACCTTCGGCAACAGCTTCCCGGGAAGTGATAGATTTCTCGCCAACATCAACCATGTGGGCCTCACCATTGGCGGTAAAATGCGTTAGTTTAGTCATAATTAAAGCTCGATTCCGATTAATAATGTGATGTATGCATGATAGGATCCTACACTACAACTATCTATATTAAAATTTAACCCCCCCCCTCTAAATAGGAAAGATAATGTCTGTTACTGTAAAATTCTTTGCTCGTTTACGTGAAGAACTCAATTTAGATGAATTAAAAATCGAGACTATCTCCGGAATGACTGTAATGGATGCCTGGCAAACGGCTACAGGGCAGGCGGCATTACCCCCTAAAACACTTATTGCTGTCAATCATGAATACACAACTGAAATCTGCCTTATTAAAGATAATGATGAGATTGCCTTTTTCCCGCCTGTAACGGGGGGCTAATTGTGCCTGTTTATATTAGAGAAAACGACTTTGATGCGCTTAAAGAGGTACAAATTTACCAGCAGCAGCTAGAAGAGAATGTCGGTTATGCGCAATATGGGGCTACGGCTATTTTTGTAGGTACGATGCGAGATTTTAATGAAGACAGAGCCGTTTCATCCATGACTCTTGAATATTATCCCGGTATGACAGAATCAGCGCTTGAAGCTATCTGCGAGGAAGCGCATGCAAAATGGCCTATTCTGGATTCTCTGGTTGTTCATCGTGTCGGCGACATTAAACTTAATGATTCTATTGTCGTCGTCTCGGTCTGGTCAGCACACCGGGGGGCAGCCTATGATGCAAACCGTCATATTATGGAGGCTTTGAAATCACGCGCACCATTTTGGAAGAAAGAACAAACACCAAAAGGAATAAAATGGGTTGATCAAAATACATCGATTGATTGAATTTTGCACCCTTGATTAAAAAAATCTTTTATTTTTATATAGTTATGTTAAAACTATAAACTAATTTATTGAATATGAATGGAATCAAAGCTGACACGAAATAATATTTCGGTTGAGCACAAATAATAAGGACATAATGAATCACTTTTAGGACCTTAGCTCCCCCATAAGTTAGGCTAAAGGAAGTTTATGTTAGTTATTGTAGTCTTGTGGATATCTGTTTGTATCCAGTTTGTATCAGTTTATTTTGCGCTACGCTTAATGAGAGAAATCGGTGGCAAGTTAGCCTGGGTTACTTTATCGATTGCTATCTTCTTGATGGCGATACGACGTAGCATTAGTCTTTATTCAGCAATGCGTACTTACCCGGAAACGACCCAGGATTTAAATGCCGAAGTTGTCGCGCTTATTATTTCGCTATGTATTCTGGTCGGGATTATTGAAGTTGGGCTGTTGTTTAAACGGCTGTTATTTTCTGAGCGTAAATTATCCGAACAAGTTCGTCACCACCAAATATTTTTAAATACCACGCCAGATGCTTTTATGCTGACTAACATTAATGGCCAGTTAAGAGAAGTGAATAGGGCGTTCCATACGTTATTTAATTACCAATCAGACTCGCCAGAAATAAGCTTTAGCGAATTTTTGAGCCCATCCCAACATCAAGATTTTTCTTTTGCCTGGAGGCAACTCCTGAACGAAAAACAAAATCGCTATATTTTTAGTTATAACAAAATGGAGTCGTCACTCAAACTTGAGCTAAATGCTGAATTAATCGAGATTGATGGAGAGCAATTTGTTTATGCCATTATTCAAGATGTAACCGAACGAGAACGTATGGAAGCACGTTTATATAAGCAGAAGGAACGTGCTCAGGTTACCCTGGAATCCATAGCAGATGGTGTGGTTACTACCGATAAGAGCGGGTGTATTCAATTTGCAAATGTGGCTGCGGAAAAATTACTTGGCAAAACGAATCAACAGTTGCATGGTGAAAAAATCAAAAGCATATTATGCGTTGATTGTGGGCAGTTTGATAAAAATGACAAACCCCTGCATGTATTAGTAAAAGAGTGTGTCAAGCAGAAAAAAACATTATCTTTTTCCGAGCAATATATTAGAGGCTCAAATGGCGAGCAACAATGTTTTGACGTGATTATTTCGCCATTAAAAAATAGGGAGCAAGTAACAACAGGAGCAGTACTGGTGTTACGGGATGTTACTGCTTTACGCGAAATGGAACTGGCATTGTCTTATCACGCAACCCATGACCCATTAACCAGCTTGATCAATCGTTTTGATTTCGAAAAGAAAATTGCAGAATTATTTGAGGCGGTAAAAGAGACTAACGAATATCACGCATTACTTAATATTAGTATCGATACGGATCAACTACATTTACTAACCGATGTAAGTGGCCTTGATGCCCGAGATGATATTCTGATACAGGTATCGACCCTTCTGGAATCAATTATAGGTAAAAAAGATTGTGTAACCCGTGTAGATCATTCTGATTTTATATTATTAATTGAAAATATAAGTTTAAATAAAGTAGAAAATGCAGCTAAAGATATTATTTCCAAATTTATCGAGCATCGTTTTGAATGGCAGACTGCTTATCATGAACTCAATGTATGTATTGGGATTGCAATGTTATCAAGTGCAACTAAAAACATTAGTGAGGTGTTAAGTAATACCGAGTCTGCGTGTTATGTCGCCAAGAAAAACGGGCGGAATCAACTTCATATTTATTCTACAGAAGATAACCTTTCAGGGTTGCGATACGGGCAGATTATGCGCTTGCAACAGTTGCAGAGTGCTATTGAAGAAGAACGCTTTGTATTATACAGGCAATCAATTGTTAGCTTAAACAAGGATATCAAGACGAATCATAGTGAAGTTCTAATACGCATGCTGGATGAAACAGGTAATATTATTGCTCCAATCGATTTTTTACCGATTGCGGAGCAATATCAACTAATGCCCGTTATCGACCGCTGGGTTGTTAAGGAAACGTTTTTCTTAATAAAAAATTCAACCTGTCAGTTATCACCTGAAGCGCATTGTAGTATTAATTTATCCGGACAGACCTTAGGTGATAAAACTTTTCTGGACGAAGTATTGGTTCTATTTAAAGAAACACAAATTCCTTATTCCCAAATTTGTTTTGAAATTACTGAAACAGCACTTATTAGTAATTTTAATATAGCACAGACGTTTATTGCGACCTTGCGTGGACGGGGTTGTAAGTTCAGTCTGGATGACTTTGGCAGTGGACTTAGTTCGTTTACTTACTTAAAAACATTAACAGTGGATTATTTGAAAATTGATGGTAGTTTTGTTGTCGGGATATTAGATGATGAGAAAGACTATAATATGGTGAAGTCTATCCACCAAATTGGAAAGTTTATGGGAATTGAAACCATAGCAGAGTTTATTGAATCAGAAGAAATTCTGGAGTGTATTAAAAGAATTGGAATTGATTATGGCCAGGGCTATGCACTTGGTAAGCCTCAGGCCATTCAATCTTCTGTTAGTGCGGAGTAACGTGTGGCTGGTTATAGGCTAATTTGTCATCAACCGGGACATGAATAATGTTGAACTCCATTGAGCTTAAATCTCCCATGATATAAGTGGGTTCGGCACCGACTCCACCGACTGTACCGGGATTAACCATAGTGGTTTCAGTTTGTTTTACGGTCTTTACCATTGCAACACTTGCGATGTGATCATGACCGCAACACACTAAATCCCAGTCACCGGTTGTACTTAGTGCTTTTGCATAATGTGGATAGTGGACTAAAAATATTTTACGCTCGGCTAAATTAATACCGGCATCCTGACCATGATAGTGGAGCTGGTTATTCTCCTGCGACGCCAGTGACGCCATATTGAAGGTATCGCCAGTATTATTGCCATGGATAACATGGATATCGATGCCTAAGGGTAGCAATATGCGTAATGTTGTAGGCGCCACCACATCGCCACAATGTAATACCGCTTCAGCACCTTGTGTAATAGCATGGTCAACCGCTTTTTTGAGTAAAAAACGATTATCGTGGCTGTCAGATACAATACAAATTTTCATGCTATATATTTTTCATCTCTTTGTTAGAAACAAGGTTTCTCAGGTGCATTTTGGTAGCGTTTAATTGATGTTAATACTTCAGCTTTAGCCTCATCAGGACCTACCCAGCCCTCAACTTTAACCCATTTACCTTCTTCTAAATCTTTATAATGCTCAAAGAAGTGAGAAATCTGGTTCAGAAGCATACCTGGAACGTCTTTATGTGTTTTTACGTCTTTGTAAAGTTTACAAAGTTTATCTACCGGTACAGCGAGTAACTTAGCATCTTCACCGGCTTCATCGGTCATTTGTAACATACCAATTAAACGGCATTTAACGACAGAACCACTGATAACTGGAATAGGTGTAAGGACGAGTACGTCTGCAGGGTCCCCATCATCTGATAAGGTATGTGGGATATAACCATAATTACATGGGTAGTACATAGCTGTATTCATAAAGCGGTCAACAAACATCGCGCCCGTTTCTTTATCGACTTCATACTTTACCGGGTCACTGTGTGAAGGGATCTCAATGATGACATTAATTTCCTCTGGGACGTTTTTGCCTGAACTAACACGGTCTAAATTCATGATATGCCTCAAAATATAGGGTACAAGTGGATTGCGGAGCTGAAAGTCGGCAAGTTTAACACCACCGAGTATGAAAGGAAATGCTAATATACTGAGATTAACAACAGGCTCGATTCAGCAAAAAGTATAAAAATGATATAAACCCTTAAATCGGCCGATCTGAATATTTCTTTATAGTGAATTTTTGGTATAGCTCATTGACTTAGAGCAGCACAACGACTAATTTAATTTGTCCAGCGACAGAATTAAGTGTCGCAATATATGTTACATCTAAATTAAACAAGCAAAACTAATAAAATCCAGTATGGAGAAAAAACAATGAGAATCGTACTAATTGGAGCACCAGGCGGTGGCAAAGGCACACAGGCTAAATTGCTCGTTGAAAAATATAACATTCCCCAGTTATCTACCGGGGATTTACTTCGAGAAGCGGTTGCCGCTGGAACCTCGCTTGGCAGAGAAGCAAAATCAGCTATGGATGCAGGCCAGCTGGTCTCTGATGCGATTGTTCTGGGTATGATTCAGGAACGTTTAAAACATAGCGATACTCAAAATGGTTTTATATTAGACGGATTCCCTAGAAATATTGTGCAAGCTGAGGCGTTGGATATGCTGCTACATGAGATGGGAAAACCTTTGCAGATTGCGTTACTCATTGATGTTGAGTTCGATATTTTAATGAAACGCTTAACCGGTCGACGTACCTGTGGGGCATGTGGCCAAATGTATAATGTTTATACCTCTCCGCCACGTCTTGAAGCGCAGTGCGATAAATGTGGTGGTGAACTTCTACATCGTTCAGATGATAATGAAGAAACCATTGGAAAACGTCTAAGTGTTTATGAAGCCCAAACTGCACCACTCGTAGACTACTATCGAGGCGAAGGTAAATTACGTACCGTTAAAGGCACCGGTGAAATTGGGGATATTTTTGCCTCAATTGAACGGGTACTAGGAACAATTCCCAAAAATACCATGGCAGATGAACCTGTAATAGAAGTTGAGATAGAAAAAGTGGCTGCTAAACCAGCCAAGAAAAAAGCTAAAAAGAAAACCACAGCCAAGAAAAAGACCACAGCAACCAAGAAAAAAGTCGCAAAGAAGAAAGTGGCAAAGAAAAAGGTAGCGAAAAAGAAAGTTGCCAAGAAAAAGGTCGGGAAGAAGCAAGCCAGTAAGAAGAAGGCTACCAAGAAAAAGGTTGCTAAGAAGAAAGCCAGTAAGAAGAAGGCTACCAAGAAAAAAGTCGCGAAGAAAAAAGTCGCAAAGAAGAAAGCGACAAAGAAAAAGGTAGTCAAGAAGAAGGCCGCTAAGAAGAAGGTAGCCAAGAAGAAAGCCGCTAAGAAGAAGGTAGCCAAGAAGAAGGTAGCCAAGAAGAAGGTAGCCAAGAAGAAAGCCAGTAAGAAGAAGGCTGCCAAGAAAAAGGTCGCGAAGAAAAAAGCACGTCGACGTTAAAAGCGACCATTAGATAAAGAGCCGGCCTATTGATAATGGGTCGGTTTTTTTTTGGCGAAAATAGGATAAGAGCTAAAAGATTTGTTTTGCCACTTAGAGTTTTATACTGAAATTCATTATTCAAGATACAAATGAAACATAGAACACAATACGATGCTGTAGTATGACAAGTGTAGTTCGCGGTTATGATAGAAAAATAAAAACTGGAATCATCTGGTATGCAAAATAATGAATTAAAAAGAGTAGTGAGGCTACCTTATCTGGTGCTGTATGGATTAGGAACAATTTTAGGTGCCGGAATATTCATACTTATTGGTCGGGTTGCATTTCATGCTGGTGTTTTTACGCCAATTTCATTTTTGGTTGCGGGGATTATTGTGGCATTTACTGCCTTTACATATGCCGAACTGTCTGGGCGATTTCCGAAGAGCGCAGGTGAAGCCATCTATGTCTCCCATGCCTTTAGTTCACCGATAGTGACTTTAACGATTGGTTTGCTTGTTGTCGCAACGGGCATTGTTTCTTCGGCAACGATTGTGAGTGGCTTTACCGGGTATTTAAATATTTTTTTTAATCTCCCATCTGCACTTTCGGAAATTCTGCTTGTTATTGCATTAGGGTTTATTGCCTTTTGGGGAATTTCGGAATCAATAAAAATTGCATCACTAATGACTATCATTGAAATTATCGGGTTGTTGTTAGTTATCTTTGTTTCTCTTGATGATCTCTCTTTCTCTGTCGTACAGCAAGTGGATGTCGATTTAAGTCTAAGTGTGTGGTCGGGTATTTTTGTTGGAGCTTTTCTGGCCTTTTATGCCTTTATTGGTTTTGAAGACATGGTGAATATAGCCGAGGAGGTTGTCGAGCCTGAAAAAAACATGCCGTTAGGTATTATTATTGTTCTGCTGGTTTCTACTTTTTTTTATATGTTGGTGGCAGTTGTCGCTGTCTTTGGTATGCCAATGGATAAACTAATAGTAAGTACCGCACCGTTTTCAGACATTGTTAGCACTAATAGTAATGTGCCTGTTTGGCTGATTACCATAATTAGTTTATTTGCGGTTGTAAATGGCGCGCTTATTCAAATAATAATGGCCTCCAGATTATTATATGGCATGTCTAAACATAAAATTTTGCCGAAATTTTTATCATCGGTTCACTACGCAACACGTGTACCACATAAAGCAACTTTTGTAGTGGCGTCAAGCATATTGATATTAACGTTGTTATTTGAACTGGAAAGCCTGGCAAAATTGACAAGTTATATTGTTGTTGTGATATTTATAACAATGAATGTGACTCTCATTGTTATAAAGAAAAAAGAAGCCTCAAGCCAGAATCGTTACCAGGGCTTTACCATACCTCTGGCTGTACCAATAACAGGGTTGCTATTGTTGGTTGGTTTTCTGATGACACAGCTTTTATAATGCTGGGTATTTATTATTCGTCATATGCACAGGAAGTCTTTTCGCTCCCCAGTGTCCGGGCTTGGCTTCAAATACGCCGGCAACTTTAGTACCGCACGACTTACAGCCACCTTCGGCATTAAGATGCCATTGCCCTAACTCATACCAGTCGCGCTCAATTAACAATTCACCACATTGATGACACCAGGTGCTATCCGCATTTTTATTATGTACATTGCCTACATAAGCATAACGAACCCCGGCTTTCATGGCGATGTCTCTGGCCATGACTAATGTCGACGCTGGTGTAGGTGGCTTATCCATCATTTTAAAGTCCGGATGAAATGCACTAAAGTGCATCGGCATGTCGGGGCCTAAATTTTCAACGACCCATTCGCACATTTCAGTTAATTCCTGTTTTGAATCATTTTCACCGGGAATAATTAAAGTGGTGGTTTCCAGCCAGCAATCGGTTTCATGTTGAATATATTTAAGTGTATCGAGTATGGGCTCAAGATGGCCGCCCGTGATCTTATGATAGAAGCGTTCAGTAAAGGCTTTCAGGTCCACATTCGCCGCGTCCATCCATTGATAAAATTCAGCGCGAGGCTCAGGGTTAACATAGCCTGCGGTTACGGCGACAGTTTTAATATCTTGAGCACGACAGGCTTTGGCGACATCAATGGCATACTCATGAAAAATAACGGGATCGTTATAAGTAAACGCAACACTGCGACAGCCATACTCAGCAGCTGTTCTCGCAATGGCTTCAGGACTTGCCGCATCGGCTAAGGTATCCATTTCACGTGACTTACTGATATCCCAATTCTGACAGAATTTACAGGCCAGATTACAGCCTGCTGTACCAAACGAAAACACTGGTGTACCCGGTAGAAAATGATTTAAGGGCTTTTTCTCAATTGGATCAATACAAAAGCCACTCGAGCGACCGTATGTTGTTAGCACCACTTTATTATTTTGATTGGCTCTTACAAAACACAAACCCTGTTGACCTTCGTGTAACTTACACTCACGCGGACATAAATCACATTGCACTCGACCGTCGTCTAGAAAATGCCAATATTTTGTTTTAACAATTGAAGACTCGGCCATATCAATACCTAAAAGAGTAATTTGTGTAGTATTGTAATAGGGTTTTAATCACACTATTGCAAGTGTAGGAAATGCCCATATATACAGATAGAGTTATAAAGTATCACTAGTTTTATTAAAAGTAAGTAGTAATACCTAATAGAAGGTTATGTTATGGATAGTACAATATAGGAACTGCTCAATAGATTACAGAATATAGGTATAAGATTATGATACAGATCAGACACCCTGCAGTGGCCGGTATGTTTTATCCGGCAAATGAGGCAGTTTTAAAAAAAGATATCCATAGTTATTTGGACGAAAATACTAAATCAATGGATGTTTCAAAAATTATTCCGAAGGCCATTGTTGTGCCGCATGCCGGGTATGTCTATTCCGGACCGATTGCAGCCTCTGCTTATAAACTTTTAATTCCACTTAAGCACCTAATCAAGCGTGTCGTACTACTGGGTCCTTCGCATCAAGTCGCATTTAAAGGCTTGGCTGTGCCCGAGTCCGATACCTTTAATACTCCGTTAGGTAACATACCGATAGATAAGGACGGGATTGAACTTTTATCCGACCTTCCTCAAGTCATCGTCTCGGATCAGGCGCATCGTGACGAGCATAGCCTTGAAGTACAACTGCCGTTTTTACAAGAAATTCTGGATGACTTCAGTTTGATTCCGCTAGTCGTGGGAGATGCTGAACGCCAAGAGGTAGCCGAAGTGATTAATCGACTTTGGGGAGATGAGCGTACCTTGATTGTGATTAGCACTGATCTAAGCCACTACCATGAGTATTATGATGCAAAAAAACGTGATCGTGCAACCAGTGATGCCATCGCATATCTTAAACCGGACTTGATTGAATATGATGATGCGTGCGGACGAAATGGTTTAAAAGGCATGCTGACCGTAGCACAACAGAAGTCGCTCAGTGTCGATGTACTCGATGTGAGAAATTCAGGTGACACAGCCGGTTCAAAAGATCGTGTGGTTGGGTATGGTGCGTATGTCTTCTACTAGGTTATCAACCCCAATCTTATCTAGACAGGAACAACAGACTTGTCTGCAAGTTGCCAGAGATTCTATCCTTCACGGACTACAACATGGCACTGGATTAGATGTTGTCACTCAAGACTATGCTCCAACATTACAACAGCAGCTTGCCTGTTTTGTTACTTTACATAAACATGGTCAGTTGCGCGGTTGTATTGGCGCATTGGAAGCGTATCAGCCATTGATTAACGATGTCGCTGAACATGCCTTTGCGGCAGCCTTTCAAGATCCAAGATTTTCCGCATTGCAACAAGATGAATATGAACAAACAACGATTGATATATCAGTACTTGGAAAACCCGAACCCATGCGGTTTGAAAATGAGGTGGACTTATTGCGCCAAATTCGACCAGGAGTAGATGGTTTAATTCTGGAGCATGGCTATAATCGCGGAACGTTTCTTCCTTCGGTTTGGGAGCAACTACCGGATGCCAAAGAATTTCTGCAACACTTAAAAAATAAAGCTGGCTTGCCTATGGACTGGTGGTCTGATGATGTAAAAATTAGCCGCTATGAAACATTTATATTTTCATAAATAAATTACAGCATGTTATGAACGAAGCGTTCTAACCACATCGCGACTTTACTCCAGAACCATTCTCTTATGCGTTGCATTCGCGATCTTGATTTCCAGATAGCCGGGATAATTTGAACCGAGTCAGCAAAGCTTTGTTCAAAGAGTTGAGCGAGCTGTTGTGACAGCGATGCAGAGAGGATTTCGATATTGAGTTCAAGATTAAATTTCTGGTTCCAAAGATCAAAATTACTTGAACCCAGGCAAACCCAGTCATCACAAAGAACCGCTTTGGCATGTGTAAACCGAGGCAGGTATTCAAAGATATGAATATTGTTTTTTAACAATCGTGTATAACGTTGCCGAGCGATATGATTTACCCATGTATGATCGGATGTGGCGCCAGGCAATAGCAAACGCACGTCACAACCACGATGAGCCGCTGCTTTTAGCTGTGAGCGAAGTTTTCGGGTTGGTACAAAATACGGCGTAGTAATCCACACACGTTTTTTTGCTTTTTGGATAGCATGAATGATGGCTCGTTGTATTTCATTGCTATGCCATGATTTAGACATCAACAGACGCCCCTGTGATGCATTGAGAATAAGACTTTGGGCTTTAATTTTCTTATCAATATTCTGGACTGGAATGTCAGAATTTATTTTTAACAGGTCAAGCTTTGCCTGCTTTAAAAACAAGGCTTCACAATCTAGCGCCAGTGAGCCAGAAATTTTGATAACGATATCGAGCCAGCCTGCCTGATGTTCAATTGGAAAATTATAATCATCACAAATTCCGGCTCCACCAATAAAGGCGGTTGCACCATCTACAACCAGTAATTTTCGGTGGTCACGGTATAAAAATTTGATTAAGTGCTGATTTCGTAACGGATTGAAAAATGTTATCTGAATACCTGCTTTTTTCAACAGTTGACGTTCTTGCAGGTTTAAGTTTTTTGAACCATAGGCATCGCAAATTAAAAAGACTTCAACGCCGCGTTGTTTCGCCTGGATCAGCGCATCAATGAACATTTTTGAGGTTAGGCTGGTTTCAAATATGTATTGGATGATATAAATATGAGACCGGGCTTGTTCAATTGCCTCCAGCATGGCGGGGTAGAACTGATCACCCTCAGAGTAAAGTTGATAGCTGTTATTTTTTTTCGGAGCGTAATTGTATTTGAAATGAATATAGCGACGGCTATGTTCTTTTATAGTATTGATAATCCGTTCTGGCATAGTCGATACTGAATGATTTATTTGATTAGTGGTGAGTGATTATCATTTAGGACAGAATTCCAGTGTATTAGCATTACTTGAAATGGTTATTTCACCATTTAAAAAATTACGGACTTGCTTGCCTGCGATTTTATTTCTCCAGCCGGACAATAACGCGATGGGTTCTGCCGTTAGTAACCATTGTTCAAGATCTTTTCTTGAACATAGCATGCTGGCTGATATTTTTTCTTTTGCCGCACACAGACGAACAATCGCCATCATGCAATCAACGACTGCATCTTGTTGTACAGATGTTTTGGCAAATTTCGGCAATGCCGGCCAACTGTCCTGCGGACGTTGTTTGGATTGTTTAATGATATCGATGATAGTTGACCCCGACTTTTTAATCACGCCGTCGGGGAGACCACGAATTTTACTTAAGGTGCTATCTGAATCCGGTTGGTGCTGAGCAAGGCTTAACAATATATCATCACTTATAATCCACTTTCGCGGTTTGTCCGAGCTAACCGCTTTCTGTTCACGCCAGGCAGCCAGGTCTTGCAGGATCGCACGTTGTAATCCGCCTAACTTGTTATGGCCTTTCACCTTGCGCCACATTTTGTCTGGAAAAATTTCAAAGGTTGAGTCGGAACTTAGATAATCAAAATCATCCTGAAGCCATTCTATTCGGTTGTTAGCGTTAAGTTGCTGGGTAATGAGTTTATATATCTCGCGTAAATAAATAACATCATTAATCGCATATTCAAGTTGTTCGCTACTGAGGGGGCGTTGTGTCCAGTCTGTACGCGCATATTTTTTATCGAGCGGTACTTTTAATAAGGCATCAACCAGGTTGCCATAACCAATTTGATCAGCATGACCGAGTAAGGTCGCCGCAATTTGGGTATCGAATAATGGTCGTGGAGCGGTTTGGCGTAAATTATAAAATATTTCGAGGTCTTGTCGTGCTGCATGGAATACTTTGATTATGGCTTCATTATATATTAGATCTAAAAAAGGCTCGAGGTTTGAAATAGCTAGAGGGTCAATACAAGCGAGAGTGTCTTCTGTCGCAACCTGAATTAAACATAAAATTGGTGCATAGGTTTTTTCGCGAATAAACTCGGTATCAATAAATAAAGTATGTGAGTCTTTAATTGAATCGCAGTAAGTCTGTAGATCTTCATTGTTGTCGATATAAGCAAAGCTATGCTTTGAACTGGTTTGGTAGGTTGTTGGCATAATGGTTCTTTTAATGAGCTTTAATAGTAAGTAAGATAGTTTAATTATCACACATTTATTCTAGTTATATACAGGAAGATTGATGCACATTCACATATTAGGTATCTGTGGTACTTTCATGGGAGGAATTGCCACTATTGCACGTGGTTTAGGCCATAAAGTCACGGGCAGTGACTTAAATGTGTATCCACCGATGAGTACTATGCTGGAAGAACAAGGTATTGAGATTATTCAGGGCTTTGATGAATCGCAACTTAAACCCAGCCCCGATATTGTTATTATTGGCAACGCACTGAGCCGTGGCAACGTGGCAGTTGAATATGTACTTAATCAGAATATTCCATATACCTCGGGACCACAATGGCTGGCAGAAAATGTATTACAACAACGTTGGGTATTGGCCGTTGCCGGAACCCACGGTAAAACCACCACCAGTAGTATGTTGACCTGGATTTTACAGGCGAATGGAATGAAGCCGGGCTTTCTAATTGGTGGGGTGGCTAAAAACTTTGGCGTCTCGGCTAGTCTTGGTCAATCTGACTTTTTTGTCATTGAAGCCGATGAATATGATACTGCTTTTTTTGATAAGCGTTCTAAATTTGTACATTATCACCCACGAACGGTCGTGCTGAATAACCTGGAATTTGATCATGCCGATATTTTTTCTGATATAGCTGCGATACAAACCCAGTTTCATCATTTAATTCGTACTGTGCCAGGTAATGGATTGATTATTTACCCTGTCGATGAAAAATATCTGAGTGAGGTTATTGAACAGGGCTGTTGGACACCAACTGCGATTCTGAATGAAAAAGATTCGAATGATCACGCAAGTGAATGGCGGTGTGATGCACTTACAAAAGACTATTCGGAATTTTCTGTTAGTCACAATGGTGAGGTGGTGGGAGCGCTTAATTGGGAGCTTATTGGTAAGCACAATATGTTTAACGGTTTAGCAGCAATTATTGCAGCTCGCCATATAGGTATTACGCCGCAACATGCGATTGAAAGTCTGGCGCAGTTTGAAGGTATAAAAAGACGGATGGAAGTGCGCGGAGTGGTGAATAATATTACAGTTTATGATGACTTTGCCCATCACCCAACCGCAATTAAAACAACCCTGGATGGTTTACGCCGCCAGGTTGGTGATGCACGTATTGTGGCTGTTTTGGAGCCGCGCTCAAACACCATGAAGCAAGGTGTGCATGCCGCGACGTTGGCGGAGTCATTAAAGCTTGCCGATTATGTCTACGCACTGCAGCCGGATAATTTTGATTGGGATCTAGGCACAGCATTAAGCGTATTGAAGCGCAGTGAAGTGGAAAATACAGTGGATGCCTTACTGGATAAGCTGGTGAAAATATTGAAGCCAGACGATCATGTGTTGATTATGAGTAATGGTGGTTTTGGCGGAATTCATCAAAAATTATTAGATATGCTAAACTAAGTCTGGTTTAAATTAGAGTTCTGGTATGAATAAATCTGCTCCAATAATTTTAGCGATGACAGGTGCTTCGGGCGCCTGTTACGGCTTACGCTTATTAGAATGTTTAATAAAAGATGACCGACAAGTGTATTTATTAATATCCAAAGCGGCGCAAGCCGTGTTTGCTATGGAAACCGACCTTGATGTACCTTCGCGCCCACAAGAAGCACAAGCTTATTTAACCGAACATTTTAATGCTAAACCGGAACAAATTACTGTTTACGGTCGCGAGCAGTGGAGTTCGCCGGTTGCAAGTGGTTCACATAAAGCGCAGCACATGATCGTATGTCCATGTACCACTGGAACTTTATCCTCCATTGCGCAAGGTTCAAGTAATAATTTAATGCAACGTGCTGCCGATGTAATGATAAAAGAACAGCGTAAATTGATGTTGGTTGTGCGTGAAATGCCACTATCCCCTATTCATTTAGAAAACATGCTCAAACTGGCAAACATTGGTGTTACCATCATGCCTGCGAATCCTGGCTTTTATCAGAAGCCAAAAAGTCTTGAAGATCTGGTTGATTTTGTGGTCGCTAGAATTCTGGATCATATTCATGTGGAACATAATCTATTGCCACGCTGGGGATTAGAATGAACATACCATTATTTCCGCTTAATACTGTTTTATATCCGGGCGGGCCGTTACCCTTACGAGTGTTTGAACCGCGCTATCTGGATATGGTCAGTAAGTCGATGAAAACCAATACACCTATTGGTGTCGTGCTGATTAAAAATGGCAATGAAGTTGGACCGGCTCCTGAAATATACGATGTTGGCACAATATCAGAAATATCCTATTGGCATAAACGCTCCGATGGTATTTTAGGTATAACCTTAACTGGAACCCAACGTTTTAGAATTAAAGACATACAGGTGAATAACTCACAATTAATTACAGCTGATGTTGAGTTAATAGCTAATCTTGATTCTGTTGCAGTTGATGATGAAAATAAATATCTCTCCGCTATTCTAGAAAAAATTCTAGAGCACCTCGACCCACCGTTTAAAACAATAGAACGTAAGCTTGATGATGCTGAATGGCTGAGTGCACGGTTACTCGAATTACTCCCCGCTGATTTGAGCGTAAAACAAACACTGCTTGAATGTAATGATGTGGTTGAGCGTTTAGCAAAGATAGATTTAATTTTGAAAGACGCCAAGCATTAAAGAATATAGCTCAACTAAAAAGCAACTCATTAGGTACACTCTTCTATATACTCCTCTTTAAGTTACTTGATTAAAATTATTTTTCCATCCCAATTGCTTTGTAGTTTAGATGTAAGTGGTTTCGTGCGTAGTTCGTAAGTTGCACTTAAGTCGGCTGTTAAAAAATTGATAGTATCCTTAAAGTCAGGAATGGTCGTTAAGTAGGTTAATAGAGGGGTGATTTTTATTTTAGTAAAAGAAATTTCTCCGATCCAGAGTTGAGTTTTTGAGTCTTTACTTTGTGTGTAATAGTCGGAAGACCACAAGCGAAGAATAGCTAAACGACTCCCTTGCATAGTTTTCATAAATGTAAGTGTATTGTACTGTCCGTTATGAATATGTTTGACAATAGGCAAATCGGTTGGGTTTGATGTATTTTTAAACCAGTTAGAATATTTTTTTGCTGTATTTTTTTCCTGTTGCCAGTTGCTGGTGTTTAAGGTACGAATGATTGCCTCTTTACTGGCGATCCATTGAATATTGAGTGGCTGCCTATGTTGTGCACGAATGTCATTTCTAAAAGCAGGGAGTATGTTCCAGCCTGATTCCAACCATGCATCATATCCCATAATATAACCGGGTTGTTGCTTTAGTGGTTCGGTTTTATTTAGTTCTATGTTTTTAACGAAAATAATTGCAAGTGCAGCAATGCTAACGGTGGTTATAAATTTTGTAGTGAGTGAAATTTGACGCAATTTATTTTGTGCTGCCAACGGATGGCGGCGATACGCAATACCTAAAATAGAAAACCAGATACTACCAAAAAGAAAATGACCGAGTAAATTCGAAAATACCTGCTGGTTTAAGTAAAGTTGTGAAAAAGCGATTAGTGATGCAAAGATAAAAAAGACGGTGTAAACCAGGCGACTTGGTTTATTAGACAAACTTTTTGCAATATATATGGCAATGAATCCATACACTGAAATTGCCACGATAAATAAATTAGTAGCGCTATGAGCTTGTTGAGTAAAAATATTAGAGGATAAGCTGAAGAAATTTATCAGAAACACATAAGACCAGGGTAATAACAACGTGGCAATAATAAATAGTATTGATTTGTAGTTTTTAAAATAGAAATTCCAGATGGAAAATAATGCAACCGTACTGAATATAAAGTTATGATGACTAAACAAATTTATAAAAGTGGCTATCTTCGTGATAAATGGATGTTGTAGTAAGATAAATTGTTTTTGAATAAAACTATCAATATTGTTTAAAAAAAGCGTATTAAATAAATAATGGTTGAAGATGATGAGAGCAATAGCACTTAGCACTAATAAAGTAGCAAAAATGCTAATGGCACGTACTTCAGAATGTTTTGGATTAACCAGGCCATCCGGTAATGAACCTACAATAGGATGCTGTCGTGCCCAAATAATGAGTCTATAAGACAGGACATCTGCCTGTGGTGCCAGCCAACCATATAGAATACGAATAACCTGGATGATTACCAGAATAAGTATAATTGTTATGACAATAATGAATGCAAGCTGCCCTGCAAATTCTTTGGCGAGCTGTAGAGACATACCAAATAAAATTCCTGGTAATAAATACAGTGGTGCCCATGCAATTGCGGAGAGGATATTAGAAACATAAAACTGTGGAGCAGGCATATTTGAGATGCCAGCAATAGTGGGTACAATGGCGCGCAATGGGCCAAAAAAACGTCCCAGAACAACACTCTTTTTACCATGCTTGTCAAAAAACTGCGTACCTTGCAAAATAAGACTTGGGTAACGTGATAGAGGCCACATACGTTGGAGTTGAAGCTTGTAGTGTTGTCCCAGCCAATAACTCAAACCATCACCGGTAATGGCTCCGGCAGTCGCAATTAATGTTGTCGACCAAAATTCCAGGTGTCCGGTTGCGATTAACGCACCAAAACCAACCATTAAAAGAAAACCCGGTACAATCAAGCCAACAACAAGTAAAGATTCACTCATAGCAATAATGAATATGAAAATATTAACCCATACTGTATGTTGGGTCATCCAATTAAGAAATATTTCTAGACTGTCTATTGTCATGATGCGAACATATTAACGTGTTTTATGACAGTTAGTGAAGTCTCACGCCACAATAAATGATAAGAGAATGTAGCATGCCTCAATTTTTGCGTTTAGTTTTATTCATAATCTCAATTACGTACTTTAACAGTGTGTATGCTGAGGCGATGCCTGCTGATGGTGAACCGGTTAACCAGCTAGTGGCGCTTGGTTTATCAGAGAATTGTGCTTATGAGCCCGTTTTTAAGGGCAAGGCTTGTGTGTATGAAATAAATAAACAGGCTAAAGAAACCGTGGTACTGGTGCATGGTCTTCATTCACAAGCGGCTAATTGGCTAGCGCAAATAGCGGCGTTAAAAAATGAATATCACGTTGTGAGTTTTGATTTGCCTGGCTTTGGTAAATCAACCCGTGGAAATAAACTTTATTCGCCAACTAATTACGCACGTTTCATTCATTTTATAACCCAAAAGACTGTCGGTTCACCTTTTTATTTGATTGGGCATTCTATGGGTGGGGCGATTTCGTTACGTTACAACGCGATGTATCCCAATGATGTAAAGCGTTTAATCCTTACTGATGTCGGTGGCGTTTTACATCAGTACTCTTTTGCAAAAAGTATCGCGTCAAAATGGCTGAAGCTTATTCAAGGGCTCACCATTTGGGCAATTCCCGTTCTGCAAGATATGCCAAGCATCGACGAGATGGCGAATACTTTGTTTCAAACGCTTGAATGGTTACCTATTGATATTCGTGATGCGCTACAAGTTCCCGAATTACGTACTGTCATATTAAGTGGTAATTCAATTCCGATTGCCGGAGCAGCCGTTTCTTCTGAAAATTTAAATGCGGCGATCCGTAACAACAAGACCCCGACTCTGATTGTCTGGGGCGCGTATGATTTAGTGACACCAATACGTACGGGTAAAATTTTACAAGTGAAAATGCCTAACGCATATATGGTGGTATTACCACGTTCTGCGCATTCACCTCTAACGGACCAACCCGTAGAATTTAATAAACTTATGATGATGCACTTGCACTCAACTGAATCTGAATTAGAAAAAAAGGTTTGGAAAAATACTGATTTTAGAACATCAAACAAAATAGGTTATTGTAGCCGCGGGCAAGAAAAACTATTTGAGGGTAACTATCTTCGAATAGAACTGGATGATTGTAAACACGCTTTAATTTGTAATGCCAATATCGGTTCGGTTGTGGCGAAAAATTCAAATATTGAAATTGAAAAAAGTCTGATTGTTACCAAAGATATTGGTATCACACTGTTTGACTCTACGCTGGAAATCACCAGTAGTAATGTTACGGCAATGATTGGCATACAAACTGTACGTAGTCACATTGACGTTGCAGGCGTTGATTTCAAAGTCGGGAATGCGGCGGTTAATAATTTGGGGCAAAGTGATGCCGTCTTTTCAGTGAGTACGGTTAACGGTAATTATTTACATGCTTATAAGGATTTTACGTTAGAAGGCCGAATTTAAACGTAGTCATTGCTAGTCTTTATCGAGACTCGCAATGAATACCGTGTTTTATTTTTGTTGTTATATACTAGGGGTATCTTAGAGAGGCCGAGATTGCTTTGCAATCTCAGGCATAAGTGCGCGTACAAGAGACGCGCACTAAACTAAAGCGTTTTAAACACCGCTTCTGCCGCATCCAACGTTTTTTCAATATCTTCATCGGTGTGTTCACTTGAAACAAAACCTGCTTCATATGCAGATGGGGCAAGGTAAACGCCTTGCTCTAACATGCCATGATAGAAGCGTTTAAATCGTTCAACGTTGCATTGCGATACTTCGGCAAAGCTGGATACTTTTTCAGCTTCGGTAAAGAAGACTCCAAACATGCCACCCACTTCATTGGTAGTTAGACCGATGCCACAGGTCTTTGCGCGTTCTTTCAAGCCTTCGGTGAGTTTAACCACTTTTTTATTGAGGCGTTCATAGAATCCGGCACTGCTTATAATTTCTAAATTTTTAAGACCTGCGGCCATTGCAACCGGATTACCCGATAAGGTGCCGGCTTGATAGATTGGGCCAGTCGGTGCTATCTGTTGCATAATTTCACGCTTACCACCAAAGGCACCTACCGGCATGCCTCCGCCAATGACTTTGCCTAAGGTTGTTAAGTCCGGCGTAATATTGTAATGCTGTTGTGCTCCACCCAGTGCAACTCGAAAACCGGTCATGACTTCATCAAAAATTAATATTGTGCCATGTTTGGTACATTCTTCTCTGAGTGTTTCAAGAAAACCGGGAATGGGTGGAATGCAGTTCATATTTCCGGCAACTGGTTCAACAATAACCGCTGCAATTTCGTCACCGATTTCATTGAAAGTTTGCTTTACTTGTTCAATATCGTTATAACTTAAGGTGATGGTTAACTCGGCAAGTGCAGCCGGGACGCCCGGTGATGTCGGTATGCCCATCGTTAATGCGCCCGAACCGGCTTTAACGAGTAATGAATCCGAATGGCCATGATAACAGCCTTCAAATTTTATAATTTTATCGCGACTCGTATAACCACGTGCGAGTCTCAGTGCGCTCATGGTGGCTTCTGTGCCTGAACTTACCATACGCACTAACTCAATGGAGTCCATAATTTCACAGACCCGACATGCCATTTTAGTTTCAAGCTCGGTGGGGGCGCCAAAACTTAATCCGTTTTCCATGGTCGTTTCAACAGCGGTTAAGACATCGGGATGTGCATGACCGATGATCATCGGCCCCCAGGAAGCCACATAGTCGATGTACTTATTTTTATCCTCATCAAAAACATAGGCGCCTTTTGCTGATTTGAAAAATATCGGAGTTCCACCCACACCGTTAAATGCACGCACTGGTGAATTTACACCACCGGGGATACATTCTTGTGCTTGTGCAAAAAGGTTGTCTGAGTTTTTAAATGAGGCTGACATAATAAAGTCCTGTTATTTTTATAGGGTAGTTTAAAATAATTTTTTAAATTCAGCAGCGGCTTGCTGGATATTATCCTGAGCAAATACTGCGTGTATAACGGCAAGCATGTCGGCGCCTGCGTTAAGTAAGGCTGGTGCATTTTCAACGCTTATTCCGCCAATTGCAACTATGGGGATCTGTAATTGTGATTTAGCGTGCTGCAAAACATTAATATCCGCTGGCGGTGCAGTCGGCTTAGTCTGCGACGGATAAAAGCGACCAAACGCCACATAATCAGCAGATTGTAACTGTGCCTTTAGCGCTGCAGTTAAATTATTATGGCAAGTTATGCCGATAATTTTTTTATCGCCCAGGCGTTCTCGTGCAGATGTAATGTCACCATCTGTTTGTCCAAGATGAACACCATCGGCATTGCTTTGAAGTGCTAAAGCAATATCATCATTAATAATAAACGTTCGATCATACTGCATGCATAATGACTGCAATGCTATGGCCTCGCTGAGTTGTTGAGATGGAGTTATATTATTCGTTTTATTCCGGTATTGAATAACCTGAGCACCACCTAAAATAGCTTGTTCAACCTTGTTGATAAGATCCTTGCCGCAAAGGATAGGGTCGGTAATAACGTATAAGCCGTGTAGATTATGCATAGTTTTACTTTCTGTTTGTGGTTTTGCCTAAAGGTATTATTTGAATCGATTCGGATGGTATTGATGCTGCCCTAATTTAACGGCGTTTTGTAGTGCGCTGTTGGTAAAGCTCTGCGCTTGTTGTACGGCATTAGTAACAGATTCACCGTTCACCAAATAAGCACTTATCGCCGACGCCAATGTGCAACCCGAACCATGGTATTGATGCGGCAAGCGCGGCCAGTCAAAACATAATGAATTTTGGTTTGTGTATAAAACATTCTTAATCTTATCTGGATCTTTTTCGTGTTCGCCGGTTATCAATACGTTTTCACAACCTAATGTTATTAATGCTTTTGCGCAGTCATCTAAATCTTGCTCGCCAGTTAATAAACGTGCTTCCGAACTATTTGGGGTGATGATTGTGGTGTAAGGAATAATTTGTTCACGCATTTGCTTAATAATGTTGTCGATATCAGTACTATCGTCGGTAAGATTTGCACCGCCACCTGCTTTAAGTATCGGATCAAAAATAACCGGAATAGAGGAGAGTGCTTTTAGAGTATTAGAGACCAGGTTAATGTTTTCGCTATTGAAGAGTAACCCCACTTTAATTGCGTGTACGGCGATATCTTTAACTAGAACGTCAACCTGTTGTTGCAATAATTGCACGTCTACATTTTGAACCTGCTTTACATTTTCGCTATTTTGTACCGTAAGGCACGTGACGATGGGCAGAGCGTGAACTTTTAGACTCGCTAGTGTCTCAATATCAGCTTGAATGCCTGCACCACCGGTTGGGTCGAGACCGGCAAAGACCAGCACGGTTGGTCGAGATCCTGATTTGTCTAACTGGGATACTGTTGGCTGGGGTATAGTTGTTTGAGTCATGAGCAAATTGTATCATTGCTTTAGTTGTTGTTTATATTCAAAGAGAGAGTCTTATGAGTTTTAAAAAATACGAATGTACCATTTGTGGTCTTATTTACGATGAAGAGCTTGGCTTGCCAGAAGATGGCCTTGCTCCGGGCACAAAGTGGGATGATATACCGGATGACTGGCAATGCCCTGATTGTGGTGTGGGTAAGTCAGATTTTGATATGGTACAAATGAACTAAGTGTCTTTTCTATTTAATTAGCCGTTTGGGCAATAATTTTTAAAGATTAGGCGCTAATATGCCGCTAGCCTATTTAAGCGACGGTTCTTTCATATGAAGTAAGTGTTCGCTTATGTTTAAGTGTTTGAAATTACTAAAATTAGGTAACGTTTACATATTATGTCTATTACAACAGCAGTTTCCAATAACGTTGATTTAAAGTCACTCGTAAGTGATATTCAGGGATTAGTCTCACTGCCTGAAGTCGCACTTAAAATTACGAGCCTGATGGATGATCCCAGTACATCGGTTGATGATGTTGGTAAACTTATAAGTCAGGATCCTGCTTTAACGATTCGTGTGCTTGCGATTGCTAATAGTCCTTATTATGGATTTACTGCTGAAATTAGCACGATCTCGCGTGCTGTTACCGTTTTAGGCACAAAACAAATTACTGATGTGGTGCTCTCTACCGCAACCACTAATGCCTTTAAAGGTATATCGATTGATCTTATTTCAGTCGATGATTTTTGGTATCACAGTTTATATTGCGGCCTGTTAGCGCAAGAACTGTCGTCCAAGCATAATCCACCATTACGTGATTCAATGTTTGTTGCCGGTTTGTTACACGATATCGGTCATTTAGTGATGCTGAATAAAATTCCAGACCTGCTTCAAGATGCGTTGTTACGTACGGTGCAAGGTGAGTCCCTGCCATTGTATATTGAAGAGCAGCAAGTTATTGGTTTTGATCATGCGCAAGTAGGAGCCGAACTCGCCAAGGTATGGAATCTACCGGCGTACTTAGTGGAATGTATTGAATTTCATCATGAGCCACAAAAAGCACAGGATTTTAAACTTGAAGTTGCTTTGTTACATATTGCAAATGCTGTCGCCTCCTTACCTTATGATGAGGATATTGATGAGTCAGACTTAAAATCCGTGGATACTAGTTGCTGGGACATAACCGGATTGAAGCCGGCGGATGTTCAAGCAGCCGCCAGTATTGCACACGAGAAAATAAATGAGATGAAGTCTATCTATTTTCCGAAATAGTTTTTTCCCCAGAAATAAATGCCCCAGCTTCTAAAATAGTATTGCCCACTACTAACTATTACTCAGTCATTATCAATCACAGCTCGTTATATTATGAAGTAGTGATTATGGCTTAACGGTTACCAGGATAATTATCAAAAATAAAAAAATCACCGGTACTTCGTTATACCAGCGATAATACACATTGCTATGTGTATTACGATCATGTTTAAAGTCTAAAAGTAGTTTCCCACAATGAAGATGATAAACCAGTAGAAAAAGGACACTGGCGAGTTTTATTTGCATCCATGCGGTGTCTGCATATGCTTGCCATGCATAGTCATATAACATCCAGGCACCAAAAATAAAGGTGAGGATCATTCCAGGTGTCATGATGCCAAAATAAAGCTTACGCTCCATAACTTTAAAGCGAGCTATACTGGTAGGGTCGGCACTCATGGCATGGTAAACATATAAACGTGGTAAATAGAAAAGTCCGGCAAACCAGGTTACCATAAAACTAAGATGAAGAGCTTTAATCCAGAGCATTATTGTATTCCCAGGTTTATTTAGTTTAACTGTTTAACTGCGTTCGTCGGTTGCAGGTTTTGTGGCGCGCTTGATAATAATAGTTCGATATGTTTTGTATAGGTTTGCATATTGAATTCACCAATCTTTTGTCGAACAATAATACCATTAGGTGAAATTAAAAAAGTGGTCGGGGTCAAACTTACCCCACCAAAGGCTTTAATGGCTTTTTTATTAATGTCCATTGCAATGGTATAGGGTAATTGTTTTTGTTTCGCCATTTTTATGACATGGTCGGGGCGATCATAAGGCATGGAGATGCCAATAATTTTCAAACCTTTGTTTGCGTAGGTATTATGAAGTTCGATCAGGTGCGGCATTTCTTTTACACAACCGGAACAAGAAGTGGCCCAAAATGTAACCAGTACAGGTCGTCCATGGAATGACTCCAGTTTTAGCTTTTTACCTGAGATAGTTGTGAGTTCTAGATTTGGAACAACGGATAAACCTGAGGGCGAAAACCATAGATAAACCATTATAATAATAAAAATAATCACAAAGCCGGCGATAAGTTTATCTTTGGTTTTTAAAGTTGATGTTGTAGGCATAGTTTGATCATGATTTCTGTAAGTTTTATTTTTTAACGGGTAATTCAGTACGAGATAAATATATTTCAGAAAGAGCTTGATAGATCGATGTAGGACAAACTAATTTAGAAATACCTTTTGCAATTAAGGCCGTTGCCATTAAAGGTAAGAGAAGTGATGAATTCGTTGTCATTTCCATAACAATAACAAATGCCGTAATAGGCGTTTGCACTACACCGGTGAAATACCCCACCATACCCAGAATGACTAGCGATGTGGCTGGCAAATAAGGCATGTATTCAGCCAGATTAGCACCAAAGCCGGCACCAACGGAGAGGGAGGGTGCAAATATGCCACCGGGAATACCGCTTAAATAGGATGCGACTGTGGCTAGCAATTTTAAAAACGGAAATCCTGACGTTGCCGTACCACCATCAATTAAATATTTGGCTTCATGGTAGCCAGTACCAAATGTTAAGCCATTTGATGTATAGCCTAGAATACTGATCAGCACACCGCAGATAAAGGCCAGATAAACCGGATGCGCGCTAGCGAAACGAAATAATCGACGTGAGCCATGAATCAGGGCCATGCTAAACATTCCCCCAAGTAATCCGCCACCCACACCACAGATTATAATTGCTATCCAGGCGTGTTGGTTTAAAGGAAGCTCGACATTACTGTGCCCAAAATAAGTATATTCCCCTAAGATAACAATGGCAGTGAGACCTGCTAAAACAACGGCGAGTAAAACGATGTTACCGAGGCGGCGTTCAAAGTTACGTGACATTTCTTCAATTGCAAAGACTATTCCGGCTAACGGGGTATTAAATGCAGCAGAAATACCCGCAGCACCACCCGCAATAATGAGAGCCTTAGCCATGTGTTGGCGCTTAAAGCCATGATGGGTGTGGAGTGAGTAAATGATAGAGGCACCAACATGTACGGTTGGTCCTTCTCGGCCAATTGAAGCACCACTGAACAAGCCCATAATGGTCAATAAAATTTTACCGAATGCGATTTTAAGTGAAAGAACCTTTTTGCGCAGTTCATGGCTTTTGAGTTCCAGGGCTGCAATTGTTTGCGGTATGCCGCTACCCTCAGTACCAAGGAATATATTTTTAGTTAGCCAGGCAATGAGCGCTAAACTGAAAGGCGGTATTGAAAGCGCGATAATGGGGTTATTTTTAAATAAATTTAAGTAGAGATGATCGGCTTGTTGAGCAGCGATGGCAAAAAAAGCGGCTACAGCCCCGACAATTAATGCGCTACTTAAGAAGATTAGACGTAACTTGATTTTTTTAGGCGAAAATAGATGTCGGCGGGTTTTTTTCAGGTGATGGCGCATAATTTTTGTATTTTATCATGAAGTTGCTGGTTTTTAACTATCTCATTCTAAGTATCAAAATAATGACGGATTTGGTCTTCGAGTGTATAAGCAACTGTTAATAAAGGTTTTTCACTTGACCTGAACGATGACTCTAGGTAAGGTAGCCACACTACATATACAAACAATTTAAATAAATATTAAAAACAAGGGTGAGGGTAGAGGAGCCTTTTTATACTGAACAGCAAAATATTAAAATAAAATAATGCTCAGTATTTTAGGAATAATAATAATAAATATAAAATGTACTCACTGATTTTTAAGCGGCTTAGGCCGCTTTTTGTTTGCCTGTCTTTTTTTCTCTGATATCACTATTTTGTTCCTGTAATGATGGTTTAATGTCATTTATAATTTTAATGCTATAAAGTGTTAATTCGTTTATTGTTGCTTAAAATAAAAGCAGTATGCTGATACAAGTATAATTTAGATATTTAGGTAAGGTATTTCGATGTTAAAAATTGGCGTAGTAGGTGGAACAGGTTATACCGGTGTTGAATTGTTGCGTTTAATTGCACAACATCCACAAGCGGAATTAACGTGTATTACCTCGCGTTCAGAAAAAGGTTTGGCGGTATCCGATTTATTCCCAAATCTACGCGGCCATATTGATATTGCTTTTTCAGATCCTGAAGCGTCTCCATTAAAGGAGTGTGATGTTGTTTTTTTTGCAACACCCAATGGTATTGCGATGCAGCATGCCGTTGAGTTATTAGATGCCGGGGTAAAGTTAATTGATTTAGCGGCTGATTTTCGTTTGAAAAATGAAGCAGAGTGGACGCAATGGTACCATGATGCTTCTAAAACCGGGAAACATGCCTGCCCGGAATTATTAGACCAGGCGGTTTATGGTTTGCCGGAAGTGAATCGCGAACAGATTAAAACTGCGCAATTAGTGGCTAATCCTGGTTGTTATCCAACAGCAGTGCAATTGGCGTTATTGCCGTTAATTGAGGCCGGCATTGTCGATGTATCTCGCTTAATTGCCGATGTGAAGTCCGGTGTCAGTGGTGGTGGTCGTGGTGCTAATGTGGGTTTCCTACAAGCTGAAAGTAGTGAGAATATGAAGGCCTATGCGGTAGCAGGGCATCGTCATTTACCTGAAATAAAACAAGGTTTACGCCTTGCGCATGGTGCCAATGTTGGTTTGACCTTTGTGCCGCATTTAACACCTATGATTCGCGGTATACACGCGACTTGTTATGCTGAACTGACTTCAAACTGTGATTTGCAAACCTTATTTGTCGAGCGCTATAAAAATGAACCTTTTGTTGATGTCATGCCAGCCGGCGCGCATCCTGAAACACGTTCCGTTCGAGGGGTGAATACTTGCCGGATTGCGGTGCATCAACCCCAGGCACAATCCGGGCAAGGTAATACGGTTGTAGTGCTGTCTGTCATCGATAACCTGGTTAAAGGGGCAGCCGGACAAGCTATTCATAATATGAATTTAATGTGTAGGTTAGAAGAAACAATGGGTTTAAATACTGTGGCTTTAATGCCATAAGTATTTAATATAAATGAGCTACACAAGAGAATAGTATGAATTTAGTTGTAAAAGCCCATCGACCGTGGGTAACGCGTCTTATCTGGATTTTAGGCATTTTGGCATTAGCGATAGCAGGTTGGTCAACCTTTGATTATGGCCGCTACAGTGCTAAATTTGACAGTGCTGAAGCACGTAAGAGTGAAGCCAGTTTTGTTGAAATTCGTGATGCCTTAAGTACCGAAATTGAAACCTTACGCGAAGAAAAAGCCGTTTTAAAACGCGCTGCGCAAATTGAACGCCAGGCCTATAATGAGTTAGATACGACAATACAAGCTTTACAATCCGAGATTCTTGAATTAAAAGAAGAGCTCGCTTTTTACCGTGGTATTGTTTCACCCCGAGACGCTTCGCGTGGTCTGCGTATTCAAAAGTTTACCTTTGTAGAAAATGGGGTTTCACGTAGTTATCGCTACAAGATTGTGCTTTCCCAAGTGTTGAAAAATGACCGTGTTTCATTCGGTAAAATGCAGTTAGCTTTTGAAGGACTGCAGGGTAATGTACCTAAAGTTTTAAAGTTACGTGAAGTAACCGAGAAGCAGGTCAACGATTTAAATTTTAAATTCAAGTATTTTCAGAATATAGAAGGTAATATTGTAATACCGGAAGGTTTTAATGCAGCACGGATTAGATTAAGAATATTTCCGCGTGGACGACAAGAAGATATGATAGAAAAAACATTTGATTGGCCCAAAAAGGAGAACGACACCCATGTGGGGGAATAAGAAAAAACCGAAACAAACTGCGCAAATTGATTCATTAATTGGACAGAATTCTGAAATTCACGGAGATGTCGTCTTTAAAGGTGGTTTACACGTAGATGGAGTGATTAAAGGTAATGTGATGGCTGAAGAGGGTACGGATTCAGTAATCACGCTCAGTGAACGCGGCACTATAGAGGGTGAAGTTAAAGTGCCCAATGTTGTCGTGAATGGCACCGTTATTGGTGATGTGCATGCATTAACGCATATCGAGTTGGCTTCAGAAGCGCGCGTTCATGGTAATGTTTATTACAGCCTCATTGAAATGGCTATGGGGGCTGAAGTGAATGGTAACCTGGTGCATCGTGCGGATTCTGTTGTACATTTAAAGCCGAGTGCGGAAAGTATCAATAATCCAAATGAAGATAAATCATCAACAAAATAAATATCCACTACTAATCGGTTAAAAACATTATTAACTATATAGAATATCAATGACTTAGAGTGCTTTTAAGTTGAATACAATAAATAGCATACTAATGTACTAGGGTATAGCTTGAATCAAGTTGACTAAAGCCTCATAATATAAGTACTTATTGATATTCTATTCGGAGCACCATCATGGCAGACGCAACCCCATCAATTGTTTTTACAGATAATGCTGCTAAAAAAGTAAAAGTCCTCATTGAAGAAGAAGGTAATCAAAGCCTGAATTTGCGTGTATACGTTACGGGCGGTGGCTGCTCAGGTTTTCAGTATGGCTTTAATTTTGATGAAAATATTCAGGATGGCGATACTCAAATTGAAAATAGTGGGGTTAAAATGGTAATTGATCCAATGAGCCTCCAATATTTGTTAGGAGCAGAAGTGGACTATAAAGAAAGTTTAGAAGGTTCCATGTTTGTAATAAATAACCCCAACGCGACGACCACCTGTGGTTGTGGCTCGTCATTCTCCATTTAGATTTGTTATTTTAGAATCAATCCTCTAAGTACGTGGTTGTGCGGTTTCAATTTACTAGTCTAGTAAATAGACTCAACTTTTTTGTGTAATTGCCGCCAACTAGTAAGCTAATTTCTGTTACCCTAATAAAAAACATCTAGCTGCATGGAGTGAATAATGAGCGACTATCTACCCGGTTTAGCGGGTGTTCCAGCAACAAAATCCAATATTTCAAATATTGATGGTGACAAGGGGATCCTTGCGTATCGTGGTTATCCTATTGAAGAGCTTGCCAAACACAGTAGTTTTGAGGAAACGACACTATTATTATTGGATGGTCGTCTACCAACACAAATTGAACTGGATGAATTTAAGCAGCAGTTAGTTGACAACCGTGACATAAAATTTCACACCCGTGGTTTAATGAAAAATCTACCGGCAACCGGGCATCCAATGGAGATGTTGCAAACGGTTGTCGCGAGTTTGAGTATGTATTATCCCGGTTCTGAATGTTTAACCGGTGGCTCAGAATGTGAAGACTTAAATTATATTCATAATACAACTGTTAAAATTATTGCGCGAATGTCCGGTATTGTGGCGATGTGGGAACATATCCGTAATGGCTATGATCCATTAAAACCGCGCACTGATTTATCCTATGCTGAAAATTTCTTGTATATGTTAACCGGTAAGGAACCAGATCCTCTGTTAGCTAAAATCATGGATGTATGTCTTATTTTACATGCCGAGCACACCATAAATGCTTCAACCTTCGCAGTGTTAGTAAACGCTTCCACACTTGCAAATCCTTATAGTGTCATAGCTGCGGCGATAGGGGCACTTTCAGGACCGTTGCACGGCGGCGCGAATCAACGTGTTGTGCAAATGCTGGACGAGATCGGGTCGGCGGATAAAGCGGAAGCGTATATTGATAATAAATTAAAGAATAAAGATGTTATCTGGGGTATGGGCCATCGCGAGTATAAAACAAAAGACCCACGCGCTACCATTTTACAGGGGTTGGTACATCAACTCATGGAAGCCAAAGGTGGAGACATTAGCCCTGCTTTCGAAATAGCAAAAGTGGTAGAGGAAGTTTGTGAAGATCGCTTGGCCAAAAAAGGCGTTTATGCCAATGTCGATTTTTATTCAGGCATTCTATACACCGAAATGGGCATTCCTGCAGATCAATTTACAACTATTTTTGCTATAGCACGTTCCGCAGGTTGGCTTGCACATTGGCGAGAACAGCTTGGAGACAACCGGATATTTCGACCTACCCAGGTTTATACGGGTGAGCCAAACCGTCATTATGTCAATATTGGTAAGCGATAAACTTACGCTTAAAAATATGATGGCTATTCCCTACTAAATTAGTGGATTATTGCGTAATTTGTATATTGACTCTATATACTAGAGCTTAAGATATTGAGGTGAACTGCCGATAAATACTCTTTACCCGCTTTGTAAAAAGCTGAATATTTGAGTCGTTATTGGTATGTTGCAGCAAAAAAAACAAGATATAGCACATCCATCCAAACCAAAACCCCAAGGCAGTGGGGTTGGTGATACGGTTTCGGCTACTATCTGGTATCAAAGTTTAAGTTTTAAATTTATTCTTATTGTTGTTTTATTACTTTCCACTCTCACGGGCCTCTTCGCCTATTATAATTATCACCATGAAATTAAAGCTCTAAATGCAGAATTAAGAGCTAAGGGTAAGTCGCTTGCTCGTTTAACTTCGTTAGCAGTTGTAGAAGGTGTCTTAGCTTTTGATACGGCAGAACTTGAAAAACCGATCGCGTATTTAAATAAAGAGACCGATATCGTATATGCCGTTATTTACTCCGCAAAAAAAGAAAATTTAACTAATTATATCGATACTTCCAAACCTATCATTAGAGATGCTGCCTTAATCAAAGGTAGTTATGCACTAAAAGATGTTATTGACTTTCTAAGCCAAAGCAAAAGCATTGAACATATAAAATTTCCCATTACATACAATGAATTTAACCTAGGCTATGTCGCTATTGGAATGAGCCGGGATAGTGTTATCGAAAAATCTGCTGATTTACTCTACCAAAAGTTATTTGAAACGTTAATGCTGATTTTAATTTTAGGCATCACAATATACTCAGTATTTAAAGTAAGCACTATTGAGCCAATTCGTCATTTAATAGAAGGATTGCGGCAAGTATCAATGGGTGAGCTTGATTACCATGTGAACATTAAAAATAAAAGCGAGCTTGGAAGTTTGGCACAGTCTTTTAATCGTATGGTTGACGAGTTGTTAGAAACTCGTGCTAAAAAAGATTCGGCTTTAATTCAATTAGAAGATCTTAATAATGATTTGGCTCTAGATGTCGAGGCGAGTAGTCAAGCATTAACGGTCATCAACAAGGAACTTGAATATGTTGCGATGCACGATTCTCTGACACAGTTACCTAATCGAGATGGGTTTTTTACTGAAGTGAGTTCTGCGATAGAACGAGCGAAAAGAAATAAAACCATGGTTGGTTTGATTATGATAAATCTGGATCGTTTCAAAGAAATAAATGAGAGCAAAGGTCATGATATTGGTGATGCGATACTAATAGCCATTGCCAGCCGTTTAGAAGACTCTATCCGTGGTAATGACTGTGTTGGTCGGTTTGGAGGTGATGAGTTTGTTGTATTAATTGACAATGTTACCTTAGAACATTTAATTTTAGTGGCCAAGAAGCTGGAGAATAAAATTGAACCTGAGGTAATTGTTTCAGATGAACGTTTGTTTATTACCGCAAGTATGGGGCTAGCGCTTTATCCTACTCACGTTGAAACCCCAAATGATCTTATGCGTTGTGCAGATATTGCTATGCATGAAGCAAAGGAGCGAAAAGATGGATACATAGTATACCATTCTAAACTTGAGAGTAAAAAACTACGTCATATGGATCTGTTTGCGGGTTTAAGAATAGCTCTACAAGAGAATCAATTGTTTCTGGAATATCAACCTAAGATTGATATTAATAAAGGAATTGTTTCAGGGGTAGAAGCACTGGTACGTTGGCGGCATCCTGAGCAGGGGGTTATTCCTCCTTATGAATTTATCGGTCTGGCTGAAAACACCGGCTTAATAAAACCATTAACGTCCTGGGTTTTAAATGAAGCCATAAAACAAAATGGAATATGGTATAGAGAGGGGCTCGATTTAACGGTAAGTATTAACTTATCAATGTTAAACCTTGAAGATGAATTATTAGCTGCCTACATTAAGTCGTTACTTGATAAATATGCATTGCCAGCATATTACTTGACATTGGAAGTAACGGAAACAACGATTATGGCAAATCCAAACCAGGCTATGGCAACATTAACAACATTGCATGGTATGGGTATTCATTTATCAATCGATGATTTTGGTACAGGTTATTCATCTTTGGCTTATTTGCATAAACTACCCGTAGATGAGGTTAAAATTGACCGCTCTTTTGTACTTCTATTAAATAAAGACAATATGGAGCGATCCATTGTGCATTCAATTATAGAATTAGGGCACAATTTGTCATTGAGTGTTGTTGCTGAAGGTGTGGAAGATGCCGAAACGGTTCTTTTATTATCGAAACTTCATTGTGATATTATTCAAGGTTTTTATTTTAGTGAGCCATTATCAGTTGTTGCATTAGAGGAATTTTGCTCGAAAGTTACCACCAGTGAATCGTTGAGGAACGTTGCTTTACTACAATAAATAAAGAATATTAAGCTTTATAGATTCCTCCCAGTATAGAACGGTGACTTGCACCCGTTACGGACGGAATATTTCCAGGTCGCTTAGTCAAGGTTTGTTTTGCTAGCCAGGCGAACGCCATGGCTTCTATCCATTCAGGTGCAATAGATTCAATATCGGTTGTTGTAACTTGGGTATCGATTAAGTTGGCTTGAATTCGCGACATTAAAAAATCATTTCGCGCGCCACCGCCACAAACTAAAACACGATTGATTGTATGGGTGAGATTCTTTATTGCAGCAGTAATGCTAATTGCTGTTAATTCACATAAAGTTGCCTGAATATCCTCAGGTAAGTACGTGCTCGTGGATTGATTTAATTTTTGATTTATCCAGTCAAGATTAAATAGCTCTCTTCCGGTACTTTTGGGTGCGACTAAATTAAAATAGGGTTCATTCAGGAATAGTTTTAGCAGGGGTGTTTGCGGTGAGCCAGAGGCCGCCCATTGCCCCTTGTCATCATAGTTGTGTTGTTGTTTATGGGTTTGTATCCAGGCGTCTAATAAACCGTTACCTGGGCCAGTATCAAAACCGGTTACTGATTCAATACCATGTGGTAACACAGTTATATTTGCGATTCCACCAATATTTAATACGACTGTATTGAGTGTTGAATGGTTAAATAGTTGCGCATGAAAGGCAGGCACTAAAGGTGCACCTTGTCCGCCTGCTGCCATATCACGACGGCGAAAGTCCGCAATGGTTGTAATGCCGGTAAGTTCCGCAATCGTATTGGGATCTGCAATTTGTAAACTATTTTGAATTGACGAGTCAGGATAATGCCGGATGGTTTGACCATGACTTCCTATGGCTTTGATCTCGGTTGGTTTTAAATTATTTCGATTGAGTAACTCATTCGTACATTTAGCAAATTGTCTTCCCAGTTCAATATCAAGTGCCAGCATTTTTTGCAGTTCGTTGTCACAGCCAATACATAGTTCATTAATTTTATGCTGAAGTTGCTTAGAGAGTGGTTGGGAATGATGGGCTATTAATTTTATAGCATCGTTATGGCATTCAATAAGTGCGGCATCAATAGCATCCATACTGGTGCCGGACATCAATCCAATATAATATTCAGGCATGCATATTCATCCTTGGCATTAGAATAAAAGTATTTCGAATCGTTAAAATTGTTCGTTATAACTATTTGAAGCAATACTGAAATTGTAAGCATTTAATTGCGCTAAAAGATTGCTAGCATGTTGATTAAACTGCTCTTTAAACGTTTTGTTAATCGGCGCTGCATTGGGCAGTTGTACCGTTAGCGGGTTTCTATGTACACCGTTAATTCTGAATTCATAGTGAAGGTGTGGGCCTGTGGCGCGCCCCGTACTGCCAACATAACCGATAGTCTGCCCTTGTTTTACAAGCTTACCACTGTATAACCCACGCTTGAAACCGCTTAGATGAGCATACAAAGTACTGTATCGACCGCCGTGGCGAATTATAATGGCATTGCCATAGCCTCCCTTACGACCACGGAAAATAATTTTCCCATCACCTGATGCTTTTACAGGCGTCCCTTTTGGTGCGGCATAATCAACACCTTTGTGTAAACGCATACGGTTTAATACTGGATGTTTTCGATTACCAAACCGTGAACTGATGCGTCGAAAATCAACAGGGGTGCGCAAAAATGCCTTGCGCATCGATAATCCTTCCGGTGTATAGTAATTACTGTTTCCGTTTGGATCAGTATAACGAATGGCCTTGTAAGTTTTACCTTGATTGGTGAAGGTGGCTGCTAGAATGGCACCATCTTTAATCTTTAACCCATCTAAAAAATGTTCTTCATAAAGCACTGAAAAAGTATCGCCTTTACGCAAGTCTAGAGCGAAATCAATATCCCATGCAAAAATTGATACTAAATCCATAATGAGAGGATCATTCATGCCTGCATTTTTTGCGTCAACAAACAGGGAACTACTAATGTTTCCTGATATATGTTGTTTCCTTTTTTGCGCCACACGTGAAAGTGTTGTTACAGAAAAATTATCATTGCTACGCTTAACATGCAGTGATTGAAATCGATTTTGTTGGTACACCATTTCAAGTAATTGTTGATTCTCATCAAGTCTAAATTTGAATAATTGACCAACCTGGATTGATTTAAGTGCGCTGGTTTTTTTACCCAGTTGCATAATTTTGTGTAAATCCTGAGGACTCAATTTATTACGTTTAAATAACTGGGCAAGTGAGTCACCCTTTCTCACTTTTTCATCAAGCCAGGTATGCAGAGGTTGAGACTCATTAGTCTCTAAGGCCGTTACCACTGTAGTAGGAGTAGGGCTTGGTGTCAGAGAGTTGAGTACTGGCTGAGCCAGGGCAAGTTCTTCTTTTGAGTCGAGTTTTTGCGTCTCATTTTGTGAACCTTGATTCGAGCTGATATTTTTCTCAGTTACAGGAATACGCAAGGGCAAGGTTATCTGAAGCTGCTCTTGCTCAGAAGCGTTGCTTAATTGCGTATTGTCCAGGGTTTGTATCGGTATGACGGTTTCGCTGCGTTTGGCTGATACATCTTTTGATGCAAATATAAGCAGTGTAGTGATGGATGTGATTGCTGCAGTAAGCACCAACCAATGCAGTTTATTCCACTGTGATGGTATTTTTGACTCCTGGAGACCGATAGACTTAAAATCTCGCGTTAAGAACGGCTTGTAATTCACGGAATTTACTCGCTTTTTCCATTTTAATATTAGGTAGCTATACGATAGCCTTAATTTGACTGATGGTCAAATTTGGTGGAATTATAAGCTAATTTTTCATTATAAATTAAGTTATTTGGACCTTTGAGGGTAAAAATATACCCTAAAAGATCTATTTCCAAGGTCTTGGTGATGTGGAAAAGTGATTTAAAAAGTTCTTATAAGAGAATCGCTGTATGGTAAAGTACGCCGCCAGTATGGTATGTGTATTCCTAATTGTAATAATACGATTATCAGGTCGACTTATTTATTAACTATTTGAATTGAGCAATGAAATGAATCAAACAGAAGTATTGGCCCACTTGAAACGTGGTTGTGATGAAATCCTGGTTGAAGACGAGCTAGTCGAACGCTTAAAAACGGGTAAACCACTGCGTATTAAAGCGGGGTTTGACCCAACCGCACCGGATTTACACCTCGGACACACTGTACTGATAAACAAGTTACGTCAATTCCAGGACTTAGGGCATGAAGTATTGTTTTTGATTGGGGACTTCACCGGCATGATTGGTGATCCAACCGGCAAATCGGCCACTCGACCGCCGCTGACTCGCGATCAAGTTATCGATAATGCAAGAAGCTATGAACAACAAATTTTTAAAATTCTGGATCCTGAAAAAACTTTAGTCATGTTCAATTCGAGCTGGATGAATGCGATGTCACCGGCCGATCTTATTCAACTTGCAGCAAAACATACTGTTGCCCGTATGTTAGAACGTGATGATTTTAATAAACGCTACAAGTCAAATCAGCCGATAGCGATTCATGAATTTTTATATCCTCTTATACAAGGTTATGACTCGGTTGCAATGAAAGCTGATATCGAACTTGGCGGGACCGATCAAAAATTTAATTTACTGGTAGGGCGCGAATTACAAAAGCATTACGGACAAAAACCCCAAGTTGTTATTACGATGCCATTGTTAGAAGGTACGGATGGTGTGAATAAAATGTCTAAGTCGTTGGGTAACTATATTGGTATTGATGAAGCGCCAGATGAAATTTTTGGTAAACTCATGTCGATTTCCGACGAATTAATGTGGCGCTATTTTGAATTACTCAGTTTTAGAGCTGTATCTGAGATAGATGAGTTTAAAGAGCAGATAGAGCAAGGTGCAAATCCTCGCGATATAAAGTTTTTATTGGCTGAAGAAATTATCGCCCGTTTTCATTCAGGTGCAGCGGCAACAAAATCACGAGAAAACTTCATAGCGCGCTTTCAAAAGGGTGCGATGCCAGATGACATTGAAGAAAAGCATATCACTGCAACGGAGGGTGAAATGCCAATAGCAAACCTCTTAAAAGAAGCGGGACTGGTTGGTAGTACTTCTGAGGCATACCGTATGATGAAACAAGGCGCCGTAAAAATCGATGGTAAAAAAGTCGAATCACGCGATCTTAAAATAAAGGTTGGTAGTGAACATATTTATCAAGTAGGTAAACGCCGTTTTGCCAAAGTTAAGCTGATATAAACATTATGCCGTATCGTAATATATTAAGGGCCGGTATTGGTGTTTAGCCAGTAATCACCAATTTGATTTACCACCTTGCAAAACTCTTCGTAGTCAATGGGTTTGTGAATATAACTATTGCTACCAAGCTGGTAACTTAAGTTTATATCCGACTCCTCAATTGATGTTGAAAGAATGACAACTGGAATATGTGAGGTAGCTTCATGTGTTCTGATTTCTTTTAACACTTCATGACCATTTAGTTTGGGTAGTTTTAAATCAAGAAGAATGACTCTCGGTAATTCGTTAACGTCTCTTGTTTCATATTTTCCCTTAGCAAACAAAAAATCTAAAGCTTCATTACCATCCTCTAGAACAAGTACGTCGATGTTGGCATTGAGCTTTTCGAATGCGCGTACGGTTAGCTCTATATCCGCTATGTTATCCTCAATTAAAACAATTCGAAGTGGATTCAGGATATTGGTTGATTGTGTATTATTAACGGAAGACAGATGTACCGATATTTTTTTAAAGCCAATGTCATGACACCAATGGATGGCTGTATCAGAGGTTTTAAAGCTTCTCGGGGTCCCTGTTTTGAGTGTAAGAATAACTTGCTCATGCTTATCTATTGCATGTAAATAAATTTGCCAGCCATTATTACTAGAATCAGATGCCACTACTGCATTAGACCAATGTCCGGCATCAAACAATAAACGTACATCCCGTTCATTCATACACTTTTACCATTAATATAAATAAAAGTAGTATAGGTGTTTATGATTTTCATTGCACCCAATAATGCATTTTTGGGTGATATTGGGCAAAAAAAAGCCAGTCGATAGACTGGCTTTTTTTGATTTTAAGTTGATTTATCATGGCCTTACAGCTAGCTTATTCAAAAAAAACCTCTACTTTGTTAAATCCTATGCGGTTACAGCATCTTAACGCCGCATCCGATGTCTTAAAGGTACGTGGATCAGTCGAACGTTTTGATATTAAATAATCAGGATCATTTTTGTTTTTTTCTAAGATTTTTACTATCCATCCAGTGTTATTGGTTGATACCGAAACAGACACTAAATCATTAGATTTACAGAGTAACTTCGCTTCCCGTTCTTGCATTTTTGGGTTCCTAAAATCTAGTTATTGGGGGTGCAACTACTATAACAAAATCAATTATTTTCTCAAGCTGATATTAAATTTAAATATCTGCTACCCAGGTAATCAACTTACATATTACATATAGATAATAAATCTGAGGGGTTAGCACGCAAAAGTGTGAATATGTCGTGATATAAGCTATATATAGAGTTACCTTTAGTCGTTATTGAGTTGGGCTGAAGATTTTTCATTTCTTGTATGGATTTTGTATTGAAAACATTAAACAAAAAAAAACTATTGTTAGTTGAAGACAACCCGGATGATGAAATTTTAACTCGTCGGGCAATAGAAAAATATTCCGGATTTAACTCTATAGATGTAGCACGTGATGGTGTTGATGCATTAGCGTATTTATCGATAGATACTGGTTTGACTATTTCCGGGAATATTAAAGGTACTGATTCATTCCCGGATTTGATTTTACTTGATTTAAAAATGCCGCGTCTAAATGGCCATGAATTCTTAAAATATGTTCGAGAAAATCCAGCAACTGCAAATATTCCTATTGTCGTATTAACCACATCAAGTGAAGAAAAAGATATTGCTATAAGTTATGAGTTAGGAGCAAACAGTTTTTTACGCAAACCGGTAAATTTTTTGGAGTTTGCGAAAGTCATTGAACAATTGAGTCGATACTGGCTAGAGCTTAATATTCCCTCACCTAAAGTTGTCTAAAAAGAAATTCTACCTAATTGAATGAAAAATAATCTACGTATACTTGTTATTGAAGATTCAGAAGATGATGTCATTCTTATGCAGCGTGTGTTATCTAATGCCGGTTATAGCGTTGAATTGTTACGTGTCGATAATGGTGAAGATCTTGATTCTGCCCTGCAAAATCATCAATGGGATCTTGTTATTACCGATCATAATATACCGGGATTTAGTTCAGAGGCTTCATTACGGCATGTGAAAGAGTTTGATGAAAATATTCCGGTTGTTATTGTTTCTGGAAGTATTGGTGAAGACATCGCAGTAGCAGCAATGAAAGCGGGGGCACAAGATTATATTATGAAAAATAATTTGGTTCGATTAGTCCCTGCTATAGAACGTGAACTGCGTGAAGTTGAAACACGCCGTGCACGTAAGCGCGCTGAAGATACAATAAGGCATATGGCGTATCATGATTCTTTAACGGGGTTAATAAATCGGGCGGAGTTTGAACGACGCTTTAAACGCGTGTTATTCAGTTTAAAAGATAATAGTCACCATCATGCATTATTTTATATCGATTTAGATCAGTTTAAAATTATTAATGACACTTGCGGGCATGTTGCGGGCGACGAATTGTTGAAACAGATAACCGTTATTTTACACAAGCCTATTAGAGAGAATGATACCTTGGCAAGATTAGGCGGTGATGAGTTTGGGATCCTGTTAGAAAACTGCCCGATTGAACAAGCTAAATTAATTGCAGATAATCTTCTTAAAGAGGTAAAAGATTTCCACTTTGTATGGAAAAATCAAACCTTTCAAATTAGTGCAAGTATCGGCCTGGTTATGTTGACAGATTCTGAACAAGGTATGACAGAAGTGTTAAGTGCCGCAGATATGTCCTGTTATGCGGCAAAAGATGCCGGAAGAAATCGATATCATATATATAGTGAAGACGATACCAGTCTAATTCGTCGTCACGGAGAAATGAAGTGGGTTTCACGCATCCATGAAGCTTTGAAGAATGATAGTTTCGTACTCTATCAACAAATGATGCCACCAGTAAAAAGTGACACTGATCTGGTTACAAATTATGAATTTCTGGTTCGCCTTAAAGACAAAACTGAGATTATAGCTCCTGGAGCCTTTATACCTGCTGCGGAGCGGTATAATCTAATGACCGCAATTGATCGATGGGTTATATCTCATGCGTTTCAAAGTATTGTTAAAATAACTCAATCAAATCCAGGTTTAGAAAAAGCGACGTATTTTTTAAATTTGTCCGGGACCTCTTTAAGTGATGAAGTATTTTTTGATTTTTTGCGTGAACAGTTTCAGGAATATGAACTATCTGCCGAACAAATATGTTTTGAAGTAACAGAAACGGCAGCAATAACTAACTTAGCCAGTACGGTTGAGTTTATTAAACGATTGAAGCAACTTGGCTGTAAGTTTGCGCTAGATGATTTTGGTGCCGGTTTGAGTTCATTTTCGTATTTAAAAAGTCTACCGGTTGATTTTTTAAAGATTGATGGTGGATTTGTGAGGGATATGCTCGAAGACCCTATGGATGCTGCGATTGTCGCAGCAGTTAACAATATAGGCCATGTTGCCGGGTTAAAAACGGTTGCCGAGTTTGTTGAAAGTACGGAGATTATGGTTGCACTTGCAGAAATTGGTGTTGACTATGCTCAAGGATATGCACTAGCAAAACCAGCACCAGTGGAAGATTTAGTATTACAAGCTAAACGATTACAAGTTTAATTCCCATCTTAGTAACAGACCTTCAAGTTTTAGAGGCATGACCGGCCCGAGAAGCGCATAAAATAGCGGATTTTTATTATCTGCAATAAAACTGAAATAAACAGTTGACGGGTTAGATTCTGTGCGTATAATGCCGCCCTCCACACAAGGGAAGCGGTTGTAAACCACTTTTCTTGAGACAAAAAAGTAAAAAATTTTGTTGACGCTGGTAACAGGATGCGTATAATGCGCGCCTCTGCAGACGGTAAGCAACGCAAGTCGCTTACTTAAAACGAAAAACCTAAAAAATTGGTTGACGGCAGAGCAAGAATTCAATTACAATTGAAGGCTTGCGCTAACGAAAAATGTTGGCGATGTTCTTTAACAATTTAATCAGATAATTTGTGTGGGTACTTGTGTCGATGATTGGCAATGCCAAAAAAGTCGATGATAAGTAACCTACATTAAAAACCTATTATAGTAGTTTTTAGTTAGTAGTTTTTTTGATGCTAGATCTTTTCATTGCGAAAAGTTTGGTTGCACTTTGAGCAACCAAAAATGATTGAACTGAAGAGTTTGATCCTGGCTCAGATTGAACGCTGGCGGCATGCCTAACACATGCAAGTCGAACGGTAACGATGCTAGCTTGCTAGCAGGCGACGAGTGGCGGACGGGTGAGTAATAAATAGGAATCTGCCTAGTAGTGGGGGACAACCTGGTGAAAACCAGGCTAATACCGCATACGCCCTACGGGGGAAAGCAGGGGATCTTCGGACCTTGTGCTATTAGATGAGCCTATTTCTGATTAGCTTGTTGGTAGGGTAATGGCCTACCAAGGCAACGATCAGTAGCTGGTCTGAGAGGACGATCAGCCACACTGGGACTGAGACACGGCCCAGACTCCTACGGGAGGCAGCAGTGGGGAATATTGGACAATGGGCGCAAGCCTGATCCAGCAATGCCGCGTGTGTGAAGAAGGCCCGAGGGTTGTAA